>ERZ795050.1-NODE-1-length-413111-cov-56.289125_pt1 | contig 413111 bp, 319 predicted proteins | sample MGYA00375134_ERZ795050 | MGnify/ENA primary metagenome ERZ795050 (study PRJEB30179, sample SAMN05720221) | activated sludge metagenome | isolation source: Anaerobic digester | place: Japan | collected 2015-05-26 ... | reverse complement strand
TGGGACGAAGACTACCTCCTGAAGGTCCTCACGGCATGACTTTGCGATTGCCCTGGCGGTGATCGAAGGTGTTATTGACGGCTGCGGCGGGGGGGCATAGAATGCCCGGATTGCGTGCGGGTTTTGAGCTATGGCGACTGGGTGAAAGGGTTCGGCAATGCGTATCGACCGCGATCAAGTATCGAGCTGTCTGGACGAGTGCAAGAAGCATTTCACGACGGAACTGCTGCCGTTCTGGCTGGATCGGTGCAAGGACGACGTCAACGGCGGGTACATCACGCACTTCGACAAGGACGGCAAAGACGCCGGAACCGATGAGAAGTCGATGCTGAGCCAGATGCGGACGATCTACTCGATGTCAGCGGCCCATCGCGCCGGCTATGGCGGCGGCCGCTGTGCCGAGTACGCCAGGCACGGTGTCGATTTCGTTATCGAGAAGATGTGGGACAAGCAGTACGGCGGCTTCTACTGGATGACCAACCGCAAGGGCGAAGTGACGATCGACAAGAAGATCCTCTACGGCCTGAGCTTCGCCATGTACGGGCTGACCGAATACACGATGGCCACCGGCGACCCGCGAGGGCAGGAATACGCGGAGAAAACGTTCGATCTCGTCAAGAAGTACTGCGCCGAGACGACGTACGGGGGGTACTGGGAGATGTTCGAGCGCAACTGGGACCTGTGTGGGCCCGGACCCCAGGGGGGCGACCGCAAGACCCTCGACGTGCACATGCACCTGATGGAAGCCTTCACGAACCTGTTCGAATGCACCGGCCAGAACATCCATCGCCGCACCCTGCTCGAAGACATCGAGTTGCTGTGCAAGCGCATCCTGCACCCGCGGTATGCCACCGGGATTCCGCAATTCACCGCGGACTGGAAGGTCGCCCCGCAGATCAAGTTCGATATCGTCTGGGGCTGGGACCGCTTTGCCGAGGGCGGCAAGAAGGCCCATGCCGAGGACAACACGTCCGCCGGACACAACGTCGAGTTCGCCTGGCTGCTGGCCCATGCCACCGATGTTCTCGGCACGGGTTGGGACGACTACCAGAAGATCATCAAGAAGGCGATGGACCACGGCCGCAAGAACGGCATCGACCCCGAGTTCGGCGGCGTCTACACCGAGGGTCCGCACGCCGGCGGCGTCTACGACATGGAGAAGGAATTCTGGCAGCAGGCCGAGGTGATGATCGGCATGCTGGAGGGCTGCCTGCGGTTCGGGCCGAAGGTCTACTGGCCGGCGTATGTGAATGTTCACCGCTTCGTTTTCGACAAAATGATCCACCACTCGGTGGGGGAGTGGTGGCCTCTGATGACCCGCGAGGGCCAACCCATCTGGACGCACATGAGCCATTCGTGGAAGGTCAACTACCACACCATTCGCTGTATGATCGAGTGCATCAAACGCCTGGAGAAGTTGCGGGCGAGCCTCTGAGCGGACGACGCGATGGAGTACGAAGGCAGATACAAGGCATTCGATTCGAGCCGGATCGCAACGTATCCGCTCGAAGGCCGCAGCAACAAGGTCATGCTCGGCGATCTGGTCTTTCCGGGCGGGCTCGATGCACTGCACCTCGATGTGCCCGAGCCGACGGCGCGTGACATTCGCATGGTGGCCGAAGCCGTCGTCGCAGCCCGTCGGGCGAAAAAGCCGGTCATCCTCTTTACCGGCGCGCATCTGATCAAGAACGGGCTGGGGCCGCTTTTGGTCGATCTGGTCGAACGCCGCTTTGTCACGCTTGTGGCGGGCAACGCGGCGACGACGATTCACGATTTCGAGCTGGCCCTGATCGGCCAAACCAGCGAGAACGTTCCGGCCGCTCTGGGCAAAGGGCAGTTCGGCATGGCCTACGAGTTCGCTTACATCAACATGGCGCTGAGCGTGGGCAACCAGCAGAAGCTGGGCTATGGCGAGACGCTCGGCCGGATGATCTGTGACGAGGCATTCCGCAAGCAGATTCTGGCTCTCGTGGCGCGGGAAGGGTCGCCGCGGCGGTTTGCTCATCCGGAGGCCAGTGTGCTGGCGGCCTGCTATCGTCACGAGGTGCCTTTCACCGTGCACGTGGGGATCGGGACCGATGTGATCGACCAGCACCCGAGCTTCGACGGGCAGGCCAAGGGCGGCTGTTCCGGCCGCGATTTCCTGATCTATGTCCACGAGGTCACGAAGCTGACCGAAGGCGGCGTCGTGCTCAATATCGGCAGCGCCGTCACCGGGCCCGAGGTGTTGCTCAAGGCTGTCTCGATGGCCGCCAACGTCGGCGCCACCCCGCGTGACATCCTGACGATCGACTTTGACCTGCGCCCGCATGACCCGGGCCAGATGGCCGACGAAGCGGCGCCAGGGTATTACTTCCGTGATCAAAAGAGCGTCGTGACCCGGATTCCTCAAGCCTTTGGCGGCCGCGGGCTGTACGTGCAGGGCGACCAGCGGGCGACGTTTCCGCTGTTGTATCGGGCGATTCTCCAGGGACTCTGAGAGGGGCAGGATGAACGAGCAGCGCATCCGTGAGATTCTGGATCGTATCAGGAATGTAACCGTCGCCGTTTATGGCGATTTCTGTCTCGACGCCTACTGGATTCTCGATCCGAAAGGGTCGGAGGTCTCCGTCGAGACCGGCCTCCAGGCCCGGGCGGTGGCGCGGCACTATTATTCGCTCGGCGGCGCCTCGAACGTCGTCGCCAATCTGGCGGCGCTGGAACCGCGGGCGATCCAGGTCATCGGGGTGGTGGGCGACGACCTGTACGGACGCGAGCTGCGCCGGCAATTGGATGCGCTGGGCGTGGATGCGACGAGCCTGGTGATCCAGCGCGAGAACTACGATACAGTGACGTTCGCCAAGCCGTACCTGGACGACCGCGAGCAGCCGCGGATGGACTTCGGCTTCTTCAACCGGCGCAGTCCGGAAACCGATGAGGCGTTGCTGGCCGGCATCCGCCGGGCCCTGGAGACCGCCGACGCGCTGATCGTCAATCAACAGGTCCCCGGCAGCATTCCCGATGAGAGCTTTATCGACCGGGCCAACGCGCTCTTCGCAGAATTCCCCGAGAAGGTTGTCCTGCTCGATTCGCGTCACTATGGCCGGAAATTCAAGGGGATCTGCCGCAAGACCAATGACCGCGAGGCGGCCTCGCTCAACGGGGTCGAGGTGGGCCTGGCCGAAAGTCTGCCGCTGGAAGATGTTCGGATGTATGCCCGTCGTTTGTACGAGCAGTCCCGCAAGCCCGTGTTCCTGACCCGCGGGCCTCGCGGCATCCTCGCCGTCGATCGCGATGGTCTTCATGAGATTCCGGGTATCCAACTGCTCAAGAAACTCGATCCGGTCGGGGCCGGCGACACCGTGACCAGCGCACTGGCATTGTGCCTCGGAGCAGGCGTCTCTTGTGCTGAAGCGGCCGAGTTCGCCAACCTGGCGGCGGCGGTGACGGTCCAGAAGCTGTTTCAGACAGGTACGGCTTCGGGGCAGGAGATCCTCGTGGTCGGCAAGTCGCCGGACTACATCTATCAGCCCGAGCTGGCCGAAGACCTGCGAAAGGCCCGTTATGTGGAAGGAAGCGACATCGAGCTGTGCGGGGAGGCGATTCCGTTCGGCCGGATCAAACACGCGGTCTTCGACGCCGACGGCACCGTCAGCACGCTCCGCCAGGGTTGGGAGCAGGTGATGGCCCCCGTGATGATCGAGGCCATTCTGGGCGAGCAGTATCGTACGGCCGATGTGTCGCTTTACGAGAAGGTGCGTCGCCGGGTGCTCGAATACATCGACCAGTCGACCGGCATCCAGACGATCCTCCAGATGGAAGCGCTCGTCGAGATGGTCCGGGAATTCGGCCTCGTTGCGCCCGACAAGGTTCTCGACAAGTTCGGCTACAAGGACATCTACAATCGGGCCCTCATGGAGGTGGTGAACCAGCGCATCGCGCGGCTCGAACGCGGCCAGCTCGATGTCAGCGATTTTACGGTCAAAGGGGCCGTCGATTTCCTGGCGGCCCTGCGCAATCGAGGGGTCACGCTGTATCTGGCCAGCGGGACCGATCAGGAGGATGTGGTTCGTGAGTCCCGCGTCCTGAACTACGCCGAGTTTTTCAACGGCGGCATTTACGGTGCCGTCGGCGATGTCACCAAGTACTCGAAACGCATGGTCATCGATCGGATCATGACGGAGAACCACCTGTCCGGGCCCGAGCTGGCGGTCTTCGGAGACGGTCCCGTAGAGATGCGTGAGTGTCACAAGCGGGGTGGCATCGCCGTCGGCATTGCTTCGGATGAGGTTCGTCGCTATGGTCTCAATCCGGAGAAGCGCACGCGCCTGATCAAGGCCGGTGCCCAGATCGTTGTGCCCGACTTCTCCCAGTGGCACGACCTGCTCGATCTGCTCTTCGGCGGCAACACAGGTTCCTGACCGAGCCGAGGAGCACGAGGTCACGTCAGCAAGGAATAGAAGGGGCCCGCACCGCGAGGGTGCAGGCCCCCTGGCATACCTTCGGCCGCGAGATGGGTGGTTATTCGACCGTACCCAGCAGTTCGATCTCGGCGATCTGCATGCCGTTGGCCGAGCCATGGAAAAGGGCAGGGTAACCTGTGGTCGCCCTGCCCTCGGTTGATACTCCATTTCTGCCGTCAGACTGCCGTGCTACGGCGCAACGTACTGCCCTTCGTAGAATCTCACATTATCGATCCAGAAATCGGCGGCCGCGAAAGCAATATGGAAGGTGATGGCCGCCGGGCTGACGGTGGCGCTCAGAACGGGGGTCGTGACGCTGAACTCCGTCCATTCGTCCGTCATGGTGAAGATCTGATCGCCATAGCCCGTCCAGGGATCGGCCGCCAGTTCCGGCTTGAAGTTGATGTCCAGCGTCCCGGCGCTGCACCGCAGAAAGGCCGAAAGCGTGTACTGCTTGCCCGCCTCGAACACATGCCCGGTGTGCTGCAAGCCGGCATCCCAGAAATTCGCGCCGGCAGAGTGTACCGTGAGGTGCAGACAGGAATCGCCTTCTATGGCCCCGGCAGAGACGACCTCGGCGGTCACGTTGCCATAGGTGCTCCACGGCGCCATGACCCCATCCTCAAAGCCGCCGTTGGCCAGCAGGTTCACATAGGTCGGCTCCGGGGCCGGACGACCGTAGCCGATGTCGTCGATATAGACGGTACCGGTGCCGCCGGCTTTCGGCGCGGTAGCGCTTCCGACGCCGATCACCATCTTCTCGACGCGGCCGAGGTTCACCCCGTTTAGCTCGCTGTACGGAATCCTCCATTCCTGCCACGTTGGACGCACCGTAATGGCGGCGTCGGCGTTGACGACCGTCTTGGTCTTGCCGGCGCTGTCCTCGATCCGGACGTACATCGCATCGGCAGCATTGCCCTTCGGCTGCGCGACGCCGATCTCCGCCGTCTGCCAGGCGCCCGTTACGTTGCCGGTCGTCGCGATATTGGAGAACTCGGCGGCGGTCGAGATAGTCCCATCGTGGCTGCACAGCGCCAAACCGATGTACACGTTGCTGGCCATCTGGATATCCAGCGCCGGGCTGACCACGACCTCGCTCCAGGTGACGCCGTCGGCCGAGTGGTGGGCGGTGAAGATATTGCCCGTCCGCGTCAGACGCACCCAGTGCGGAAGCGGGATATTGGCCACGTCCGTATTGGCGCTGGCCTGTCCGGCCACCGGACGATGCTGGAACGAGAGGCCATGCGACGGTGTCGGCGTCAACGCCACGAACGCGTGCTTGGAGCCCGGCTCCAGCGTCTCGCGGATCATCACACCGGCCTTGGCCCACTCGTTGCTGAGGACCAGGCTGTCGACGCGGACCGTGATCGAGCCGTTGCCGCCCAGGCTCTTGTAGGCGTAACGGAACTGGTCTGTATTGTTCCAGATGTCCGTGCCGATGGCGCTCATGAGGATGCCCCCGCCGGCGGTCTCCACGAAGGACGGCGCATTGCCTCGCACGTACAGCACGAGGGTGTCGGCCCCATGGCCGGTCCAGTTCTGGGCGGTGTCCCAGGTCCGCTCGGCCTCGGAGTAGAACGGCGACTTCGTGTTGTCATACGTCAACGGCATGGCCTGCCGGCCGCTGCGGACGATGGTCCTCTCGGCAAACGGGGCGTCGAAGTAGCCGACGGTCGAGCCCGTGTTGTTGATCCAGCCGTCCAGCCAGGTGTCGAAGATGGTCGTCTTGGCGTCGAGATCATCGTTGTAGTCTTCGAATCCTTCGATGTTCTCGTATTCCTGCGTGACAAAGCTCCAGACCGGTCCGGCCCAGGTGCTGATGGCCTCGGCGTCATTGACCTCGGCGACCTTCCAGTAGTATCGCGATCCGAATTCGACGTCGGCCGGACTGTAGCTGGCGGTATCGACCGTGGCGGCCAGAGCCGTGCCGTCGGCCACAGCCGATTTGCTGGTGCTCAGATAGATTTCGTGCGAGGCGGCCTCTCGTCCGGCTCGCCAGCTCAACGTGGTCGTCGGGCTCACGCCGATCGTGCCGTCGGCCGGGTGCGGCTCCCGCGGATGTGCAGGAATGTACAGGAAGCGGACTTCGCTCAGCCCGTACTGCGGCATCATGCCGTAACCGCTGTGGACGGTCATGCGGACGAACTTGGCGGGCACGCCCTGGAGGTCCACCGTCGTGTTGGCGGCGTAGGTCGATCGGGCGGTGGCCTGGGCCAGTTGCACGTCGCCCAGGGTGGTCCAGTCGGTGCCGTTCTCGGAGTACTCGACGGTCACGTCTTTGATCCCGAAGCCCAGCAGCAACTCGAACTGCACGTTGTAGTTCCAGACGAGCATCTCGTAGAGCTTGTAGACGCTGTCGAACTCGTATTGAATCCATACCGGCTCGGTGTCCGCCGGCCGGGCGAGCCACATATCGGTGCTGTTGATCGAGTGTTGATCGCCGGCGTTGAGGCCGGAACCGTTGATCGTGTTCTCGGGCCCCGCTCCCACGTCCGAGGTCGCGTTGGTGGTGGCGATGATGTTGGCGATCGCGTAGGCGAACGGTTCGGCGGTGAAGCTCCACACCTCGCCCTTGAAGACCGTGAAATCGGGAGCGCCGTTGACCTCGTCGATGCGCCAGTAGTAGGTCGTCCCGAAGTCGAGGACGCCGGGCGGATCGAACGTGGTGCCCGACTGGCTCTGGCTGAGCAACACGCCCAGCGGATTGCCCCGGCTGGCGGCGTTGACGTCTTCGAACGAGGCGCCGAAGTAGACGTCATGCGTGACGGCGGACTCGCCTGCGGCCCAGCTCAACACGACGTCGCGCGGGATGTCGGTCGCGCCGTCTTCAGGCACCGGCCCGGAGGCGGTGTTGATCGACTCGGCGTACTCTGCCACGGCGATGAGGTTCTGGATATTGGCCGGGGCGCCGCTGTGGTCCTCGATGCGGACGAATCCGCGGAAGGTGTCGCCCGGCAGGTAATGCTTGACCCAGCCGGCGGCGTTGCCGTTGTTGTCCAGCGCCAGGACGGTCAGGTTGTCGGTCACCGTCGGTGACGTCGGTCGCGTGGACGACCAGGGTGTGACCAGCCCCCATCGAATCCCGGCTTCGGTGAAGGTTACCTGCTGATTCTGGTCATTCGGTCCGGTGGCGGCGTTGAATCCCAGCACCTGGACGGCGCCGTTCGAACCCCACGTCGTCCCGGTGGTACCGCGGTAATAGAAAGGCCAGTCCGAATACCAGACGACCTTGCCGCCGGCGTCCAGATACCGACGGATCGTACAGTTGGCGTCCTGGGTCTCGGCCACGGTGGTCGGGACGACGTCTCGGCACATCACGACCACGCTGAGCCGTCGGTCGGCGATGCGGTCATCCATCCAGGTCTTGAGCGCGGCCGCATCGAGCACCTCATACCCCGCCTGTGCCAGCGCATCACGCACGGCGATTCCGTCTCCCGCCCAGGCGGTGCCTTGACTTGCGTCCCAGTAGGCGACGCGGATGTACGGACTGCCCAGGGCCTGGCCCACGGCAACTCCCAACAGCAACATCACGACAATGAGATGGTTCAATCCCCTGCACATGAGTGTTCTCCTTCCACAGACCAAAGAAACGATTGCGCTTCATCCGAATCTCAAAGCTCTGGCCCCATGCAGCGTCCAGCGACGCAGTTGCCTCCGGGGGTACTTTCAGATCCTTCCTTCAGACGTGAAATGCTGTCAGATCCGCGCTCACCTCCTTCCTTCAGCCAAAACGCCGGCCACGAGATCGAATTGACGAGCCGGAAATCCCGGGGTGTGAGGTCTCGCACTTCAGCCTCGGTTCGTGTGAAGCGGCAGACCCGACACCAGAACCTCCGACCGATAAAAGAACTGATCCGCCGGCTCGGCCTTCGGGGGCCGAGACCGCTCCGGCTGCAGTAGGTCCGAGAAAACGCCATCCTGAGCCTCTCTATTGATACCAAACCCGTGGCAGGTCGGCAACAATAATCCCTCACGCACCGGGCTTTTCTATCGACACAAAGGAGCACGTCCTTCAGGCGTAGCCGCCCGGTTTGTGGTGTGCCCGTGAGGGCATACTTCGCCCGGGAGCGATAACGCCTTACGGCGTCACTACGAACCTCTGGACACCGGGCGCAAACGATCCGGATCAGACAGGGCGGGTTCCCGATTTACGCCTGGTTCGAGAACCCGCCCTGATGCTCCGCCCGTTTCGGCCGGACGCCGCTACTGGCCCGCAACGGGTCGGCCGAAGGTGATGTCGTCGATGTAGATCAGGCCCGCGCCGCCCGAGGCCGGGTTGTCGCGCTCGCCTGTGCCGATGTACATGGTCTTGACGTTGTTCATCCTCACCCCGGCAGAAGTGAACGCGTCCACCGGAATCTGCCATGCCTGCCATTCAGGTCGCAGGACCGCCAGCGGATCGGGGTGTGCCACGACGCCGGTCTTTCCGGCGTTGTCCTCCACGGCTACATAGAGCGTGTCGGCGGTATTGCCGGCCGGCTGTTCGAGTCCGATTGAGGCGGTCTGCCATTGTCCGGTGACGTTGCCCGTGGTAGCGACGCCTGAGAACTCGGCGCCGGTGACCGCGTTGAGGGTGGTGCTCGTCACGGCCAGCCCGATGTATACGTTGGCGGCCATAGTGATCTGGACCGACGAAGCGGCCGGATCGGCGGTGATGCTGACCCAGGTGACTCCGTCCTCGGACCGTTCGGCAGTGAACACGTTGCCCGTGCGCGTGAGTTTTACCCAGTACGGCGCCACGAGCCCCGGCTCATTGACATTCAGGCTGGTACCATTCATTGTAGGACGGTATTGCAGGGCCACGCCGTTCTCCGGCGTGAGCACGACCATCGCGTGTGCCGCACCGGGGTCGATGCGCTCGCGGATCATGACGCCGCCTTTGGCCCAGGGCCAGGTGTTCGCGATGCTCTCGACCCTCGCAACGATGGAGCCGTTTCCGCTGAGGTTCTTGTAGGCGAAGCGGAACTGATCGGCGGTTCCCCAGATGTCCGCCCCGATGCCGCCCATGATGATGTTGCCGTCGGCCGTCTCCAGGAAGGCCGGCGGGTTGCCTCGGAAGTGAACGGTCAGGGTATCGGCGCCGTGCACCGTCCAGTCCTGCGGGCTGTCCCAGGTCCGCTCGGCCTCGGAGTAGAACGGCGAGACTGTGTTGTCGTACTCCAGCGGCATGGACTGCGTTCCGCCGTGGACGATGGTCCGCTCGGCGAACGGGACATCGAAGTAGCCGACCGTGGCTCCGGTGTTGTTGACCCAGCCATCGACCCAGGTGTCGAAGATGGCTTGCCCGGCGTCGAGATTGTCGGTGTAGCTCTCGAAGTCGTCGATCACTTCGTAGGCCTGTGTCGAGAAGCTCCAGACGTCGCCTTTCCAGATCGGGGTCGGCTCGGCTTCGTTGACCTCATCGATTCTCCAGTAGTAGTTTCCTCTAAACTGGATCGCATCGGGCACATAGCGATTGCCGGTGACGGTGGCAGTGGGTTCGGCGCCGGTGGCTACGGTGCCGGGATCCGTGCCGAAGTAGATCCGGTGGGAGGCCGCCGCCCGGCTGGGCCGCCAGCTCAGGGCTGTTGCCACGTCCACCTCGGTCTGGCCGTCGGCCGGCTGGGGTCTGGTCGCATAGGCGGGGATGGACAGGAAGCGGACTTCGCTCAACCCGTACTGGCCCAGCATGCCCCAGCCGCTGTTGACGGTCAGCCGGACGTATTTGGCAGCCGCGCCGCCAAAATCCACGGTCGTATTGTAGACGTACCCCGGCTTGGCCGTCGCCCGGGCGAACTCCACGTCTCCCAGCACGGCCCAGTCGACGCCGTCCGTGGAGTACGCCACGGTGACGCCCTTGAGTCCGAAGCCGAGAATCAGTTCAAAATCCACGTTGTAGTTCCAGACCAGCATCTGGTGCAGTTGATAGACGCGGTCGAACTCGTACTGTATGTACAGAGGCTCAGCGCCCGGCGTGGCCAACCACATGGTGCTGCTGACGGTCGAGTGCTGATCGGCGGCATCGAGCCCGGACCCGTTGACCGTGTTCTGCGGTCCGGCGGCGGGCTCGGAGACTCCGTTGCTGGTGGCGATGATGTTCTCGATTGGGTATGCCAGCGGCTCGGTCGTGAAGCTCCAAACCGGCCCTTTGACGATCGTGCTGTCGGGCGGCGCGTTCACCTCGTCGATTCGCCAGTAATAGGTTTGGCCGAGTTCGAGGCGGCCCGGGTCGTATGCTGCGTCGCTCTGGCCCTGGCTGACCAGCACGCCCATAGGATTGGCTCGGTCGGCTGCGTTGACGTCGGCGAAGACCGTTCCGAGGTATACGTCGTGCGTCTGCGCGAATGCGCCGGATGTCCAGACGAGGTCCGTGTCCCGCCAGATGTCCGCGGCGCCGTCGGCCGGGTCGGGGTCGGTCGGTAGGTCTCTTCGTGGTGGCGGGGGCTCTGCCCCGAAGTACACCCGGTCGAACCAGACCTTCACGTTCAGGTCACTGCCGACCATTGGCCACCAGGTACCCTTCAGCATCAGGTAAAGAGTTACAGTCTCGCCCGCCTGATCGCCCAAGGTGTCTCCGGTGTGCGTGTATTCGATGAGATAGGTCTGGGCGGTAGGAGTCAGATTCACTTTCCGCTCCACCTGGGTGGGCCAGTTCGTGTTGTTGAGGTTTGTCTGGACGAGGACCACCATCTCTCGGCTCTGCTGTGCTTTCGCAGTGAACCCGATGGGGTAGGTCTTTCCCGGCTCCAGCAGCAGGCCGCTCTGGGCGATCCCGATGCTTGCGGTCGCCGCGGCGTTGGTTACGTCCAGCAGGACAGCATTCGCGCCCGATAGCCCCGCGTTGCGAACGACCGACACGTCGAAGCCGGTTGTGCCGTAGCGGCCCCATCCGGTCAGACCGTCGTCAAATTCGCCGTTGACGATCTGATTGTCCTGTGCGAAGGCGAGACCTCCGGCCCAGGCCAGAACAAACGTCAATGCCATCACACGGATCAGCTTGCTCGACATGATCGTCCTCCTTCAAGAAAGCCGTTGGATCGTTCACCAGGCAGATGTACGTGCGTTTCATGTCTGCCACATGCTCGGCAGAGTGCCCTGCGTTGCGGCCTCCGAAACTACTCTTGATGCGAGCCGTCCCGGCGGCGTGTCTGGTTCATGATGCCGCGCGCCGGCGATGCGCTCACGAACTTGCGCTTCCGTACTCTATCATTTGTACCAGACAGCGGCCGCCAAAACAACAGAAATCCCTCTTTTGATGCGTGTGTTGCTCCCATTCGGAGGCGGCCGGCTCGCTTCGTGCCGGCGCTGACGCGATTTGCCACCGGCGACTCATCAGAATTGACGATGGAGAATACGCAATTGCCACAATAGGCGCCGGCGGCCAGGGCTGTACGATACAGTTGTTGCCCATGGAAGGGCGGTGGGCACCGTTTCTTGGGAATGGATTCTTACCGTACGGTCAGGGTGATGAACGAGGGGGAGGCGGTGCCCGCCATTCCCGTTTCTCTTCTTGTCGAAGGTTGGTCGCGCGTCGCACCCACTAACAATGTGCGTCTGCTCCCGGCGTTGTCCGTTTGACCGTTGGGAAGCCGGGTCGATGGCAAGGACGGGCGGTCGTCCGACTGGTGGTGATGGGAGTATCCCGACGTGCGGCGGGACACTCCCGCAAACCGGCGTTTTCTACGGCAGATCGATGCCCCAGAAGAAGGGGTCCCACGGCCACGTGTTTCCGCCGCCTTCGGCGACTTCGACGGAGATCTCTTCCCAATCCACGAGCTGCCCGTCGAGATAGACTCTCACGCGGATTGTGTATGTGCCGGCCAGGGCCATTTTCAGCGACGCGCCGTAGTAGAAGGGAGTCACCGCCTGGTCGACGGAGTCCTGCGGCGCTTCCCAGTACAGGTCCACAGTGCCGGTTCGGCCGCTGAGACGTGCCAGCGAAGCCGTCTGCGAGTAGCCGCCCGTCGGCCACTTGCCGTAAACGTTCACGACCGTGTTGTCCGAGGTGGTCGGATTCTGGGGCGTGACCCACACATCGTAGATCGCCTTCCACGCCGGGGGCGTCGGAGCCTCGACCACCTTGAAGGACAGTTGCTTGCTGCCGGCCAGATGACCGTCGCAGAAGGACTGCACGATGGCGAAGTAGGTTCCTTTAGCCAGCTTTCCCAGCGGCTCCCGACACACTCCTGAGCTCGCGTTGCCGACCGACGACTCGCTCCAGTAGATTTTGACCATGAAGGTGCTTCCGATCCGCTGGGTCTCCGCCCGAATCAGGCGCAGGGCGTCGGCGACCGTCGCGCGCAGCACCACAGTTGAGGCTGTGGTCGGCTCTGTTGGCTCCACGGCCAGGGTTTCGATCGCGCCTTTGCGAACCAGAGATGGAAGAGTGATGCTCTGGGCGGCCGCGGTGCCCGCCAGCGCGAGTAGCGCGCATACAGTAACTTGGTGCTTTCCCATGGTCCTGCCTCCTTGCAGAAAATGGTTCCGGGTGTCCCCGCCTTCCGTTTATACGGGTATGCCTTTGCCGGCGACGTACTCCGAACGTGCCGATACGCTCGCACTATATGATTTTAGCGAGGCGTTTGTCAATTGTGGAAACTACGTATTGTCGAGTGGCGAGGTTGGGCACAATGGGAAGAAGGTGTCTCGAATGTCACGAAAAGGTCGTGGGAGATTCACGGCGTGGCCAGCAGTTCGATCAGTTGGCGCTGGATGGCAGCGTTCTTGGCGACCAACGCGTTCAGGGAGAATGCGGCGCCGTCCCGGGCGAACAGATCGAGGGCTTGGCCCGAGGTGTCGGAGACGATGCCTCCGGCTTCCTGCACGATCAGCGCCGCGGCGGCGACGTCCCACGGCTTGAGACCCGATTCGTAATAAGCCCCGAGCCGTCCGGCGGCAACGTAGCTGATGTCGGTGGCCGCCGATCCCAGCCGCAGCACATCCGTCGCGACGTTCATTACCGCCTCCAGCGTCGCGACGTGGGGGGCAAGCTCGGCGCCCTGGTAGTACGCGAAGCCCGTCGCGACCAAGCTGGCCGATAGGGACTTCGACGGGGACGCCATCTGGAGGGGCTGTTCGTTCAGGAAGGCACCGCACTCACGCTCGGCCCAGAACAGCTCGTCCCCTTCGCAGGGGACGTACACAACCCCCACCACCGCCTGTCCGCGCCAGCAGAAGGCGATGGAGACCGCAAAATGGGGCAGGCCGTTGGCATAGTTGCGCGTTCCGTCCAGCGGGTCGACGACCCAAAGCCGTTCGCCGCCGGACTGTTGCGCGTGCGACTCTTCCGAGAGGATCGCATCGTCGGGGAAGCGTTCGTGGATCACATCCAGGATCAATCTCTCGGCGCCGAGGTCCTGGGCAGTGGCATAGTCATGGGGACCGCTTTTGATCTGTGCGATTGCGGCCTGACGCTGATTAGCTCTGAGATAGGCGCCGGCGCATCGAGCCGCCGCGATCGCTACCTGTCGTTCATGGATGAACGGCGTTTCCTTCATCATGCATGTCCAGATTCGGAAGCGGTAATGAACTCAATCGTGAAGACTGGCGGAAGTATGTGTGCCGGGGCGGTCCGTGTCAAGGATGCGTCTGCGAATCAGCGATCCTCGACACGGCGCAATGCCTGGCGAATCAGCCAGTCCTGCCACGAGGCCGGCAGGTGGGCCATAAGCATGCGGACGCGGGCCTTCGCGGGCAGGCAATAGCGTGCGCGCGGACGCCGGACGGTTGCAGCGCGGCAGACAGTGCGGGCGACGGCATCTGCCGAAGCCGCGCCGCTCTTCAGGACGCGGGTGATCCACCGTGCCTGTCGGGTGTAGAACGTGGCGAACGGGCCGTGGGGAATCTGGTCCTGTTTCTCCCGGACAAGCGTTCGGTTCCGGAGCCAGATCTCCGAGGCGATCTCGCTGGGCTCGATCAGCACCACCTTGATGTTCCACGGCCGGTACTCCTGTCTTGCCGCATCGCTGATCGCCTCCAGCGCGTGCTTGCTGGCAGCATACACGCCCAGGCTCGGGAACGACAATCGGCCGGAGATCGAGCTGATGTTGATGATGCGCCCGTGACCCTGCATGCGCATCTGCGGCCCGACCAGTTGCATCATCGCCAGAGCCGCGAAGGTGTTCACTTCAAACTGGTTGCGCACATCGTCCAAGGAGACTTCTTCGCACACGCCGGGCAGGGCATATCCTGCGTTGTTGACCAACACATCGATGCGGCCCCAGCCGTCCATCATGGTCCGTACCGCGCCTCGACGCGCCGCGGCGTCCGTAACGTCACCGGCGAACCACGCCACACGATCGCCCGCCCCGTGGCCCTTCTTGATCTTTGCAGCAACTTGCTCCAGTTGTTGCTGACGCCTGGCCATCAGGAACACGCCGAATCCCTTTGCCGCCAGGGCTGCCGCGCAGGTCGCGCCGATGCCCGAACTCGCCCCCGTAATTAACGCCGTCCGCATCATTGTCACTCCGCCAACCATCCGCGTTCTTCCCGCGGAATACACCGACCTTGACGCCTTGTCGGTTTCTGTTGCCATGGATGCCATCGTTAGATCGTCCTGGTATCCGCCTGTCCAGAGAAATACGGAGAGGAGTCCTTTGTGGCAGAAGAGGGTCAACAGGGCGGCATTGGATTTGACGGCGCCATCCGACCGCGGTAGTCTGATCGGAGTACCGAGGCGCTCGGCATGGCATGGACCTTCATGGCATCCTTAAGCGAAGGAGAGCGGATCATGGGCAAAGGCGGACAGGTCAACGTGGCGATTGTGGGGCTCGGGTTCGGAGCGGAGTTCATTCCCATCTACCAGGCGCATCCGAAGGCTCATGTGGAGGCGATCTGCCGGCGCAATAAGGCCAAACTCAACCAGATCGGCGACGCCTGCGGGATCGAAAAGCGCTACACGAGCTATGAGAGACTGCTGGCCGATCCGGCAATTGATTTCGTCCACATCAACTCGCCGATCCCGGACCACGCGCCGATGTCGATTGCGGCGCTGAAGGCAGGCAAGCATGTGATGTGCACCGTCCCGATGGCGACGACCATCGACGAGTGCCGGCAGATCGTCTCGCTCGTCAAGAAGACGGGGCTGAAGTACATGATGGCCGAGACGGTGGTGTACAGCCGCGAGTTCCTGTTCCTCAAGGAGATGTACGAGAAGGGCGAGTTGGGCAGGATCCAGTATATGCAGGCGTCACATCCCCAGGACATGGAGGGCTGGCCCGAGTATTGGGAGCGGATGATCCCGATGCACTACGCTACGCACGTGGTTTCGCCCGTGCTGGGCCTGGTCGACGGCAGGGCTGAGTATGTCTCCTGTTTCGGCTCCGGCGCCATCAACCCAAGACTGGCCCGCAAGAGCGGCAACAAATTTGCCATCGAGTCCTGTCACATCAAGATCAAGGACTCGGACGTCGCGGCTCACATCTGGCGGTTCCTGTTCGACACGGCCCGGCAGTACCGCGAGAGCTTCGACGTGTACGGCTCGAAAAAGAGCTTCGAGTGGACGCTGGTCGAGGGCGAAGAGCACGTGATCCACACCGCCAAGAAGCCCGAGCCCGAGATTCCCTCGCGGGTGCGGGTGCCGGACTACGCCCATCGGCTGCCGCAAGAGATTCGCAAGTTCACGCGCACGATCCAGGATGCCGGGCATCTCTCGTTCATCCAGGGCGGCGGTCACGGCGGATCGCATCCGCACCTGGTCCACGAATTCGTCTCGGCGCTCCTCGAAGACCGCGATCCGCGGCCCAACGCCGTCACCAGCGCCAACTGGACTTGTGTGGGCCTCTGCGCCCACCAGTCGGCCCAGAAGGGCGGCAAGATCGTCCGCCTGCCGGCCTTCACGCTGGCCGACTGAGTGACATCATGTTCGGAAAGGGGGTGGACAGGAGAGGGTGGCTTCACGTATCATGGCGGCTCCATGAAAGGGTATCTGAAATTGATGGAGTCTGTCATGAAAAGTCGTGTTGTGATGCTGTTGACCCTGCCCTGGCTGGCCTTGGGCTGTGCTGCTTCTTCCAGTACCGGTCCCGACGTGGACCGGGATCGTGAGCGGGCGGCGATCTGCGCCGAGAGCTGGAAGGCCAAGGGATTCACGTTCGATCCCAACACGATGACCTGCGAGCAGATGTTCGAGCGGGCGCAGGCTATTCGCAACGCGGCGTATTGGAAACCGCAGGGGTACGCGTTCGATCCGAACACCATGACGGCGGGGCAGATGGACCGCCGGGCGGCGGAACTCCGCAAGTCGGGGGTGAAAGTGTACCCGCCGGCCTCGACCGTGCAAGCCGAGGCCGCGGAGGCAAAAGCGACTGCGCCCGATACGGTCCCCGCTCCGGAAACAGCGACGGAGATGGTGGCTCCCGTACAGCCGGGAGATGTCGCAACCAGGCGGATGCTGGAGAAGATGACCATCACGCAGGTCCGCCGGAAGTACCCGCAGTACGACGACATGGATGACGCGAAGCTGACGCACGCGATCCACGAAAGGTATTTCCGCGATGTGCCTTATGCCGATTTCGCCCGTCGGTTTCTTGGCCGCTGACCGCATGTACCGAAGGGTGTTGCCGCGGCCCTAACCGTTGCGTGACAGATGGATCTGCGTCAGGGCCGCTCGACTGAGATAAGGGCGGAAGAAGCGTCGGTAGTCCTCATTGCTCACGTCCGAGTGTTTGGCAAGGCATTCTTCCACCACGTCCATGCGGGTCTTGAGCTTGTCGCAGCCGAACTGAGGACACTGCCCGCAGTTCTCCAACCCTCTCCTGACGACACAGGGATAGACCTGGCAGTCCTTGTCGGGAGCCTCTGTGGCGGCCTGGCATCCCTTGCACGGGTGGATTTCCTCGGGACGGACCCGGCAACTGTAGTACCTGGCCAGTGCCTTGCTCAGCCTTTTCTTGTCCTGCTCGCTCTTGAGATTGGCCTCGAAGGCCGGGCAGAGGTCACAACGATAGCCGCACCTGGCCAGAATCGGCTCCATGGGGTTCACTCCTTTCTGCGATGCAGGGGTGCATCGGAACGCTCCTCGATTTCATCGCATCTCTGTTCCGCGGTGCCGGTATCTGCTGTCTCTGTTGTGATTGTCGCGGTGGTGTCGTGAGGTGTCAACCAGCATTCAGCCTGTCTTTGGAGTCCCAACTCGATTCCATTTGACAGGCGCAACCGGCGGGACTACCTTCTGCCTCGCTGTGTCGGCGGTCGAGCCTCTGCACATGTTCTCTCGACGTCCGAGGCCATACGAATGAAACGAGTTTGTGTCTATTGCGGCAGTGGGGTCGGAACGCGGCCGGAATACGCTGAGGCGGCACGCATGCTGGGCACGGTCCTCGCCAAACGCGGGCTGCACCTGGTGTTTGGCGGGGGCCGGATCGGCCTGATGGGCGTAATTGCCCGTACCGTGTTGGATCATGGCGGCCGGGTCACCGGTGTGATCCCCAGGGCGCTGCACGACATGAATCTGGCGCTGACCGATGTGGCGGACATGCGGATCGTCGCCGACATGCACGAGCGCAAGGCCCTGATGGCGAAACTGGCCGATGCCTTCATCGCGATGCCGGGCGGCTTCGGGACGATGGAAGAAATTCTCGAAATCCTCACCTGGGCGCAGCTTGGGTTTCACGCCAAGCCGGCGGGCCTGCTGAACGTCGTGGGATACTTCGACGACCTGATCCGTTTTGTCGACCACGCGACGGCGCAGGGATTCATCGACCCGGCCCATCGTGAACTACTGCTGGTGGACCAGACGCCGGAGGCGCTGCTGGCCAGGCTGGTGAGCTACAGGGCCACGCGTGCGGACAAGGCCCAGTGGGCCCTCCGCGCGAGCCTGGAGTGAGAATCCGCGTTCGGTCGCAAGGCGGCTTTCGCATGGGATACCGGGCGATTTCACTGAAGCTTCCCACTGACTACAGCGACGAGATGCTCCGCGAGCGGATCGGCAAGGCGCTGTCGCTGTCGGAGTTCTCCTACACGATCGAGCAGCAGAGTCTCGACGCCTGCCGCAAGAGCGACATTCACTGGCTCGTCCGCGTCGGGGTCACGTCGCAGCAGGTCGAGGGCGGCGCTCCCGAGACGCCTGCGCCTCTGTCCATCCCACGTGTAGCCCCGGGGCGGAAGGCCGTGGTCGTCGGCTCCGGTCCCGCCGGCTTCTTTGCGGCCCTGGTCCTCCAGAAGGCGGGCGTCCACGTCACCGTGATCGAGCGAGGTTCCGACGTCGACACGCGGGCCGAGGGCATTCGCACGTTCGAGAAGACCGGCGCGTTCAACCCTTCCTGCAGCTACGCATTCGGCGAAGGCGGGGCAGGGACCTTCTCCGATGGCAAGCTCACATCACGGAGCAAGCACATCGGGTCGGAGCGGCAGTTCATCCTCGCCAGCTATATCCGCGCCGGCGCTCCCGAGGAGATCGCGTACATGGCTCATCCGCATCTCGGCAGCGACAACCTCCGGCGGATCGTCAAGCGCCTGCGCGAGGAGTTCATGGCTCTGGGCGGCCGGATGCTGTTCGATACGATGCTCGAAGACCTGACCATCGAAAGGGGCCGCGTCGTCGAGGCGGTTACCTCATCGGGCGGGATCGAAGCGGACTGCTTTCTCATCGCCCCCGGACACTCGGCGTACGAGACGTACCGCATGTTGATCGGCAAGGGAGTGCCGTTTCGCACGAAGAACTTCGCCATCGGCAGCCGGGTCGAGCATCCGCAGGAGTTGATCAACCTTGCCCAATGGGGCCGGACGAGCCTGCCCGGCGTCAAGGCCGCCGAGTATCGCCTGACCTTCAACGCCCAAGGGCATCTGCCTGTTTATACGTTCTGCATGTGTCCGGGTGGGGCGGTGATCCCGGCGACCGCCTACGCGGACACGAACATCGTCAATGGCATGAGCTACTACCGCCGAGCCGGGCGGTTCGCCAACGCCGCGTGTGTTGCCGCGGTCAATCTCGAATCCCTGCTGGATAGAGCAATCTCGCCGACGGAAGCGCTCGACTGGCTCGGCTCGCTGGAGCACAGCTTCTATGAGTACTCTAGCAGCTTTGCCGCTCCGGCGTGCCGCATCACCGACTTCGTCACGCGCAGGGGGCCGTCCGACGTCCTCGAATCGAGCTATCCGCTCGGCTTGAAGCCCGCGCCGCTGTGGGAGATGCTGCCTTCGCAGATCAGCAACGCCATCGCTGAGGGGCTGAAGGACTTTGCCCGTAAGATCAAAGGCTTCGAGACCGGTGCCATCCTGGGCCTCGAAAGCAAGACCTCCTCGCCCATCCAGGCGGTCCGCGACAAGACGGGCCTCTGCGCCGGCTTCGAGAACCTCTACCTCGTCGGCGAAGGCAGCGGCTACGCCGGCGGCATCATTTCCAGCGCCGCCGACGGTATCAAAGCTGCCCTCCACGTCGCCGAACGATTCGCCCGTTTGTAGTGTGCCGGCCGGCATGCCACAACCAGCCAAGCATGCTTCGCCCCTACGACCAATTCCATTTTCCACACGCGGCTATGCCCCTGCCCCACACCAGCTCGACACGTATAATCGTGTCGTGTGAAGGATTGGCGCCGGGTGACGTGCCTCTGTAGAATGGGATGAACGGGCCATAAGGCTGGGAGGATTCCTGCAGCCTGCACTCTGCGGCCTCGGAGTCTTTTCAATGCGGGAAGGAAGTGGGCCTGTGACGCTACAGACAATGGGTCCGGTGGCAGAGACGTCGCACGAGCGGAGGATGGTGATCTACCGCTGGGCCATCTTCGCGGTGCTGGGGCTGGCGTATTTCTTCGTCTACTTCCATCGCCTCTCGCTGTCCGTCGTGGCGGACGATCTGGCGGCCGACTTCGGCGTCGCGGCCGGCGTCCTGGGGCTGCTCGGTTCGGTGTACTTCTACTGCTATGCAGCCATGCAGTTTCCGGCGGGCCTGCTGGCCGACTCCGTCGGACCCCGCAAGACGGTCACCGTCTCTCTGCTGCTGGCGGCGGCCGGCAGCGTGTTCTTCGGCCTGGCGCCGGGGATCCGCACCGCCTTTGCCGCGCGGGTCGCGGTCGGCCTAGGCGTCTCGATGGTCTTCATCCCCACCATGAAGATCCTCTCGCAATGGTTTCAGGCCGGCGAGTTTGCCGTGATGGCCGGCATCCTCAACGCCGTCGGGGGCGTGGGCGTGCTGGCGGGGACGTGGCTTCTCGGTCTGCTGGCCACCTGGTTCGGGTGGCGCGTCTCGTTCCAGGTGATCGGAGGGGCGAGTCTGCTGCTGATGGCCTTGGTCTGGCTCATCGTGCGCGACCGGCCTGCCGACAAGGGCTGGCCTTCGATCGCGCCGGCAGGCGATCGAAGTGCGTCCACGAGAGCGCCGCACGAAACGCCTGACGGCGTCACTACGAACATCGGTCTGTTCGCGGGCGCCAAGCGGGTGGTCGCCACGACGCATTTCTGGCCGGTGGCCGTCTGGTTCTTCTTCGACTGCGGCATCTTCTTCGGATTCGGCGGCCTCTGGAGCGGTCCGTATCTCATGCACGTCTATGGCATGAGCAAAGGCCAGGCGGGGGCGGTCCTGAGCATGCTCGCCTGGGGCATGATCGTCGGCAGTCCGCTGCTGGGCCTGCTGTCCGAGAGGCTGCTGCGAAGTCGCAAGCGGGTGTTCATACTCGCCTCGGCGATCCTTTCGCTGCTGATGCTGCTGGTGGTTGTGCGGCCCGCCAGCCTGCCGCACTGGGCGCTCTTCGTGTGGTTCTTCCTGTTCTCGGTGTTCTCCTCCGCCATCGTGATCATGGGTTTCACCACGACCAAGGAGCTGTTTCCCGTCGCGATGGCAGGGACCTCCGTCGGAACGGTGAACCTGTTCCCGTTTTTCGGAGGCGCGGTGTTCATGTGGCTGCTCGGCCGGATTCTCGACGCCTATCCCCACGCTCCTGATGCCGGATACCCCCTCGCCGGCTATCGCGTCGTGCTCTTGGTGCTCCTGGTCGCATCGGTTCTGGCTCTGGCCTGCACGCTAATCATGAAAGAGACCTACCGGCGCCAGGCCCGGTAGAGATGCCGGATCACTTTGTCTTCGGTGTGTGTCAGAACATCCTGGCATGTGTGTGGCAGCCTCAAACGCGCAGCGTTTGGGGATGGTGGCTTCAGCGGCTCCGCGCATGCCAGAAGACTGCCAATGCGAAGAACCATCCCCAAGCTCTTCGAGCTTGAGGCTGCCACACACGGTTCTCTCCATCTGCAATGAGCTTTACGCTGAGATATGCACAGACATTTGTCTTCGGCATCGCTGCTTGGCGCGGCGCGCCGGATCGGCGTAGAATGGACGGGCCGGACCGCGAGCCGCATGTGTGCTGCGGCCGGTTCACATACTGCCTGCGATGAAGGAGGCTGACCGATGTCGACTGCTGGATTGGAACCGATGGACCGCCGCGATTTTCTCGAAACGTTGGGCCGGCTTTCGCTCGGAGCGACAGCGGCGGCGAGCTTTTCCGCCGGCGCTGCCAGGGGCAACCAGCGATCTACAGAAAAGGTCTGGCAGCCGGTTTCGGATCGGAAGGTGCGCGTGGGCATCGTCGGCTACGGCGTCTGTCAGTTCGGCGCCGCCTTCGGCTTCCAGGACCATCCGAACGTCGAGATCGTCGCGGTCAGCGATCTGATCCCCGAGCGCCGCGCCGGACTGATGCAGGCGTGCCGCTGCGAGAAGTCATACGAGTCGCTGGAGATGCTCGTCAAGGACCCGAAGATCGAGGCGGTCTTCGTGGCCACCGATGCGCCAAACCACGCGAAGCACTGCATGGAAGTGCTCAACCACGGCAAGCACGTGATGACAGCAGTTCCGGCGGTGTGGGGCTCGATCGAGCAGGCCGAGCAGCTCGTCGAGACGGTGCGGAAGACCGGCCTGAAGTACATGATGGCCGAGACGAGCTGCTACCGCGCCGACTGCTGCGCGATGCGGCAGGTTTACCGGGCCGGAGGCTTCGGCAAGCTCGTCTATTCCGAGGGCGAGTACTTTCACTTCAGCCCGACGCCTATCCCGTCGTTCAACGGATGGCGCGTCGGTTCGCCTCCGCTGTGGTATCCGACTCATTCGACCGCCTACTACGTCGGCGTCACCGGCGGGCGGTTTACCTCCGTCTCGTGCCATGGTTTCGATGCGGGTCTGCCCGACAACAGGCCGGGTGCCAATAGGTACGACAATCCGTTCAGTGACGAGATCGCCCTGTTCCAGACCAGCGAGGGCGGCGCCTCGCGCATGCTCATGTGCAAGGGCGTACAGGACGTGGTCGTCGAGACCGGTCGTGTGTACGGCCAGCGCGGATGGATGCAGGACACGGAGTACCACGGTCTGCTGAAGGACCTGCCGGACATCGCGCCGCCGGCGCTGCCGCCCGGCATGCCTGCCGGCGGGCACGGTGGCTCGCACGGGCCGCTGACCAACGAGTTCATCACCGCGATTCTCGAAGACCGCGAGCCGCTCGTGAACGTCTACGAGGCCCTCGCGATGACCGTCCCTGGGATTGTCGCGCACCAGTCCGCGCTCAAGGGCGGCGAGACGCTCCCGATCCCGCAATACGACAGAGCATAGCACCTCCCGTGTCCGGCGCAAGTGTTGTGGATAGGGGCCGTGAGCCCCGTGCCCTTGTGGACGCACTGCGGAAGGTCCATGTGTCAAGTCCTGCGGTTTCCGGCAGGATTCTGTGATCCGGTAGTTGCTCGAGAGGGCTGTCACGGCCGAGCAGCAGGCCTTCGCGGCCCACGACCTCGGCCACGTGATCGAGCACCACCTGCCCCGGAAGCTGGCGGCCGCCAAGTCCTTTCTGCCATAGGACTTAACACGATATCGGACGTTTGTCTGCGACGGCATATCGCACGGGTTCTGGGAAAGACGCGCCGGAGCGACCGGTGTTGGTCGGGTCGGCGGAGAATCTGGCGATTTCGGAGTCGCGGCAGGGGAAAAAGGTCGGTAAAATGTGGTCGCGCAGGGAACGGACTTCCGATATTAACATGCGACTGGACTTCGATGGATTCTCGTGCAAGAAGGCCAATATGTGTCCGTTTTAGGAGGTAAGCTATGAAATGCTGTCGTCCATCTATGTTCGGCGCGGGCCTGTTGCTCGTGTCCCTGTTGGCGCTGCCGGTGGCGGGGTTCGACCAGCCGGCGGTCAATCTCGGCTTCACCAGTTTCATGGATGGCGGTCCGCCGGCCGGACCCGGCTTCTATTTCGCGGAGTATATCCAATTCTATACCTCCGACGAACTGGTTGACGGTCCTCCCTTCGATCCGGAACTGGACGTCTGGGTCAGCCTGAACCAGTTCATCTACCAGTCCGACCAGAAGCTCCTGTTCGGCGGCAAGTGGGGCCTCGACGTGATTGTTCCGGTCGTCAGTTTCGACGCCGCGACGCCCCTCAACGACAACGGGACCGGCGTGGGCGACATTCTCGTTGGCCCATATCTCCAGTGGGACCCCATCATGGGCGCCAACGGTCCGAAGTTCATGCACCGCGTCGAGCTCCAGACCATCTGGCCTACGGGCAAGTACGACGAGGACAAGGGACTGAACCCGGGCAGCAACCACTTCTCGTTCAATCCGTACTGGGCGGGAACCTATTTCTTCACGCCCAAGCTCACCGCGTCGTGGCGTCTGCACTACCTCTGGAACGATGAGAACGACGACACCGAAGTCCAGCCGGGTCAGGCGGTTCACGCGAACTTCGCCGCGTCGTATGAGCTGATTCCCAAGAAGCTGCGGGCCGGCGTCAACGGCTACTACTTCAAGCAGGTGACCGACTCGGAACAGGACGGTGAGGAGGTCTCCGGCCGCGAGCAGGTCCTGGGCATTGGCCCCGGCGTTCTGTGGAGCCTCTCACAGAACGACCACCTGTTCTTCAACGCCTACTTCGAGACCAGCGTCAAGAATCGTCCCGAAGGCGACCGCTTCCAGGTCCGCTGGGTGCATCACTTCTAAACCTGACCGAATCGATTCCGGGGACATCCGCCCCTCCGTCGCCTTCGAACGGACCGCGACGGACGGGCGTGATGTCCCCATTCTTCTTTCCGGCGCGTCTGCTTGGGGCGGACTCTATCCGTCTGTCTGCGCCAGCGAAGTCCACTGTTGTTTTTCCTTTGCGGGGCGGTCGGGAATCCCTCCAGCCTGTGGGCGCGACAGCCGGACGCTGTCAGCCCTCGGAGTCCTGGGGGGCGTCGTGGGTCTGGCGGGTGACGCCGGTTTCTGTTTCCAGGGGGGCGAGAAGGGTGAAGCGGCTTCCGTGTCCGGGTTGGGACTCCATGTCGAGCCGGCCGCCGATGAAATCCAGCCGCTCGCGGATGTGGAAGAGGCCGAACCCATGACGGCGGGACGGACCGGCCAGGGCCTCCTCCATATCGAAGCCGATCCCGTCGTCGGTCACCGTGATTCGGATCGAATCATCGAGCCGCCCGATGTCCACGGTTACGGCGCGAGCCTGCGCGTGTTTGATGATATTGAACAGCAGCTCTCGAACGGATTGAAAGAGTACGACACGGACGTCTTCGGCCAAGGGCTTGGCGGCGCCGTCGTCGCGAAAGGTGCAGTCGATACTATGCTGGGCCTTCACCCTTTCCTCCAGCAGTTCCTCGATAGCCGCTTCCAGGCCGAACTTGTACAGCGTCGGGGAACTCAGATCGAAGATCAGCCCGCGCACGCTTTCGATGGTCTTGTCGATGGTGTCACAAACGTCTTCGATCTCATCCGTTTCGGTCGCCGGCAGGCCCTGGAGCTTCATTTTGGACAGGACGAGGTTCTGGCAGGCGTAGTCATGGAGGCCGGCGGCAATCCGTCGCCGCTCGCGTTCTTCGGCCAGAGACAACTCGGAAGCCAGGGATCGAAGCCTCTGCTGGTTGGCCCGCAACTCGTCCTCGACGGCGTTCTTGACGAACGCGTAGAGGACGAAGGCCCAGGTGAAGGGGATGAAGAGGCCTGCGATGTCCTCCACCCAGTTCAGTCCGGCGGCCAGACCCGACCACTCCAGGAACAGGGCAGCGTGGTAACACGCCATCAGGGCCAGCAGAACGGCCAGGAGGATCGGGACCGCCGGCGCAAAGCTCACCCGCTTGCAGCCCCGAACGACGAACGCCGCCGCGACTACGCTGGCAGAAAATGATATCAGGTCAACGTATGCCATCGGGCGCATCAGGGACCCTCCTGTTCCAGGGTCCGAACACCAGGGCGCACCACAGGGCCAGCAGGATCGCTCCTGCCATCAACGATAGGTGCTCCAGCCAGTTGAACAGCTCGGCCCAGAGGAAGCCTTCGACCACGGTGCACAGGCTGCCCAAGGCCAGACCGGCGAAACTGCCGAGGAGGAGAAATGCGTGCGGAATCTGCCGGAGGTGGCGGTACGTCGCGGCGATCTCGACGACCACGGCACACGAGATGATCAGCATGAGCGTTTCGTCATGTGTCATTCTCGACGCTCCTGCGGTAAGCCGGATCGACGATCCGGCACGGCGCCAGCATCAGGAAGCCGACATGAGGATAACAGAACCGTCGTCAATGTGCGAAGATTTTCAGACAAATATGTTTTCTTTGACGGGGAGGCTGACTGTTGGAGCTTCAAACATGGCGGGCGGCCCTATGGTATAATCGTCCCATGAGCAAGAACGGCGAGTATATCGATCAATTTCTCCCGACGACGGCCGCAGAGCTGCACCGCAGGGGTTGGGACCAGGCGGACGTCATCCTGGTTACGGCTGATGCGTACGTGGACCACCCGTCCTTCGGCGTGGCCTTGATCGGACGATGGCTCCAGAAGCTGGGCTATCGCGTCGCCGTGCTGGCCCAGCCCGACTGGCGAAGTGTCGAGCCGTTCCGGGCGTTGGGAAAACCCCGGCTGTTCTGGGGGATTACCAGCGGCTGTATCGATTCGCGGCTGAACGACTACGCGTCGCTGGGGCACCGGCGCCGGCAGGACGTCTACAGTCCCGGCCGCGTCACGGGTCTGCGCCCGAGCCGGCCGCTGCTGGTCTACTCGGCCCGCGCCCGCGAGGCCTATCGCGATGTGCCCATCGTGCTCGGCGGGCTGGAAGCGAGTCTGCGGCGGCTCGTCCATTACGACTACATCGAGGACCAGCTCAAGCGGTCGGTGCTGGTTGACGCCAAAGCGGATCTGCTGATCCATGGCATGGGCGAACGGGCCGTGGCCGAGGTTGCCGCCCGTCTGAACGCAGGTCGCCCAATCCACGAACTAACCGACATTCCCGGCACCGCGTACATCGCCCACAAGGGGGTCGCCGTTCCTGACCACGCGGTGCGTCTGCCCTCGCTGTCACAGCAGAACGACGACAAGTCGCTGTTCATGACGGCCCATCAGCAATATCAGTTGCAGGCCGGACGGCAAGGGCGACCGGTCGTCCAGGAGCAGGACCCCGGCACGCTCGTGGTGATGCCGTCGGCCGAGCCGCTCCGCAGCGAAGAGCTGGATGCACTGTACGATTTGCCCTTCGCCCGCGCGTGGCATCCGCGATACGACCGCGACGGAGGTGTGCCCGCACTGGCGCCGGTGCAGTTCTCCATCACCACCCATCGCGGTTGCTTCGGCGGCTGCTCGTTCTGCTCGATCGGATGTCACCAGGGCAAACAGATCCGCTCGCGATCACTGCCGTCCCTTCTGGCCGAAGCGGACCGGCTCCGCCGGCATCCGCAGTTTCGCGGCACGATCGAGGACCTGGGCGGGCCATCGGCCAACATGTACGGCATGGACTGCGACGCGAGCGAGACGTGCGGGCGAGCCAGTTGCCTGTTTCCGACGCCTTGCCGGCGGGGCGGTTTCGACCACGGCCCGATACTCGAGATGATGGAGGCCTTCGTCCGCTGGAGCCACAACGGATCGAAGCGAACCAATGTGTTCGTCGCGTCAGGCATCCGGCACGATCTGGCCCTGCAAAGCCGCGATTACCTCGACATGCTCGTGAAGCACTTCGTTGGCGGCCATCTGAAGGTTGCGCCGGAGCACTACTGCGCCGACGTGCTGGACCGCATGGGCAAACCTCACTTCGAGGTGTTCGAGGAGTTCGAGCGGCGGTTCGCCGAGTCGTGCCGGCGGGTCGGCAAGGAGGCCTACCTCGTGCCGTACTTCATCAGCGCGCACCCGGCCTGCACGCCCGAGGACGCGCTGAAGCTTACCGAGTACCTCATATCCCGTTCGTGGCGGCCACGACAGGTTCAGGATTTCGTCCCGATCCCGCTGACGCTCTCGACGGCGATGTACGTCTGCGGCGTCGATGCCGCCGGACGCAAAATCCACGTCCCCACCTCCCGAAAGGAAAAGCGCCTGCAGGCCGCACTGATGCATTACTACCAAAGCGGAAACCGAACCCTCCTCGCCGAATTCCTGCGAGACCGCCAGCGTCCCGACCTGCTCGCCGAGATCACCCGCCTCGCCACCCCCAAACCCCGCCGCAGGAAGTAGCGCACGACGGCACGGCGGGCCTTGTGCATTTGCCGCTTTTCGGGTTTGATATGCGGCTGCTCGGTCGCGGTGGTCGCGACGGGGGCCAAAGGTCTTGGGCTGGCAAAGGGTTTCGGTGTATGCGTGTGATTCTGACGACGACGCTGCTGCTGTGTTGCAGCAACATCTTCATGACGTTCGCCTGGTACGGGCACCTGCGGTGCCTGTCACATCGGCCGTGGATCATCGCGGCGCTGGTGAGTTGGGGGATCGCGTTCTTCGAGTATCTGATCCAGGTGCCGGCCAACCGGATCGGGCACACCGTGCTCAACGTCGGGCAGCTCAAGATCCTCCAGGAGGCCATCACGCTGACGATCTTCGTACCGTTTTCAATCCTTTACATGAAGGAGCAGGTGCGGCTGGACTACCTCTGGGCGGGCCTGTGCATCTTCGGCGCCGTCTTCTTCGTCTTCCGGCACAAGATCTTCGGTTGAGCGTTGCCTCCAAGCCCTCGGTCGGCAAGGACGCTCGCGTTTTTCAGGCCGTGACGAGCGTCCCTGCCGTGGTTTGTCCCGCTGTCTGTGCTACGGATCGGGGGCCGCGACGATCTTGAACACGACCCCCGTATTGCCATAGGGTCCCAGCGCAGTGCTGGCCAGAACATAGACCTCGCCGTCGCGGTCCTGCCCCATCCCCTTGACGAACAGGCCGAGAGGCTGCTGTTCGTTGCCGACCAACAGCTCCGCGATCTGTCCGGACCAGAGGTCGGCGACGAAGAGCCTTCCCTGGGGCGCGCTGAACGCGCGCGAGAAGTCGCCGAACACGTACATCGCCCGCAACGGAGGCACCTGCGTTCCGAAGTACAGGAACCCGCCGACCACCGCCAGGCCGTCGTCGTGGTCGTACTGGGCCGCCGGATCGATCAGAGCCGCATCCTCGAACGGCATGCCGACCGCGATATCCTCGGGATCGAAGAGGAAGTCACCCTCTTTGATCTTCCAGCCGTAATTGCCGCCTTTGCGCACGATGTTGATCTCTTCGACGTGGCTCTGTCCGACGTCCGCGACGATCAGCGCGCCGGTGAGGGTGTCGAAGCTGAAGCGGTACGGGTTGCGGAAGCCGTACGCGAAGATCTCATCGACGCCGTCGATGCCGACGAATTCATTGTCCCAGGGGATGCGATACTGCCCGTTGGCGCTTGCGGCGTTGCGGCTGTCGGGCGTCGAGGCCGGCGGCAAGGGATCGATCCGCAGGATGCTCCCGTGAACGGTGTGGATGTTCTGGCCGTTGCCGTCGGGACCGTGGCCCGCTCCGGCGTCGTTGGCGGCGCCCCCATCGCCCAAGGCGATGTAGAGATAGCCATCCGGGCCGAAGGCGAGATAGCCGCCGTTGTGGTTGAACTGCGGCTGATCGATGCGCAGCACCACACGGGCGCTGCTCGGATCGACCACATTCTGTACCCGTGCCAACTGCCACTCGGTGACGACGCTCTGGTGATTCACCTCCTCGGAAGCCAGGTCCAGGGTGAAGTCGGCAGGTCCGCCAACCGGCTCGCTGGTGTAGGTGTACAGCGTGCGGTAGCCGGGGCTGCTCGGGTCGGCGAATCCCGGATGGAACGCCAGGCCCAGGAGGCCTCGTTCGTCGTAGTCGTCCTCATCGAAGCTGCCGAGGATGCCCAAAGGCTGGACGAGGCGGTCTCGCACGTCGAGGAAGGGCGTTTCGAGTAGCTGTCCTTGCTCGATAGTCCGGATCAGGCCGGCCTGATCGACAACGTACAGCCGTCCGGCGACGGACGGGTCAGGCTGGAGGTCCACGGGGACGATCAGACCCGCAGCGACGGTTTGCAGGTCGATTCGGATGGGCGACGGCTGGATGGTGTCGGCCAGGGGCAGACCGGTAACGGTGAAATCGCCTCGCATCTCCATGAAATGCGGCCTGCACCGATAGCCCGGCGTGCGGCCTGATTCGGTCATCGCCTGGTACAACTCACGGGTCAGCGTGAACGCGATCGTCCCTCGATTGTCGTCCTGCCAGCGGACCTTCGCATCGGATTCGAACGGCCCGGCGATCGCCATCGACAGCAGCACCTTGTCCTGCGCCGGCGAGGGGGATTTGGCGATGACCTCGAACGGGTGCATCATGTAATCGGTCACCTTGACTTGGTATCGTTTGCCCAACGCCAGGGGCAACGTCGGGTCCGCGCTGCCGATCGCGCCGAATTCGATGCCGGCCGGCGTGAACGCGTCCAGCCGGTACGAAGACGACCCGATCGCGCCGAACGTCCAGGCCACGTCGGGCGCCTGAGCCTGCGCCGAGGCGCCGGCCAGGAAGAACAACGCTGCCAATGCGACCCCCATGCTCTCGATTCGCAATCTTGCCATGATTCATGCCTCCCTTCGCGCCAGATTGACCGGCGTAGAACGAAACATTGTCAACGGTCTTAATATCAGACTTGTTTGATCCTACTTGTCAGGAGCATTTCCAGTTCAACGGTTCGAAGGGATCATGCGAAATAAAGCGCAGAGTTTGCCGGCGAAGAATCCCCGGTGATTCTTCCGGTGTATATGCCAAGTGCCAGGCGGGACGATGACTCGGGCCTATGGCCAGATCGAGGCGATCTCGAAGACTTCGAGCGAGTGGACGGTGATCGGAGCGCCCTCGCAGAAGAAGCCCAGGGACCGGTTCTCGTCAGTAAACTTCACGCCCATCGGCATATAGACCCGGCCGTCGTTGGCGAAGATCTCGATCGAGGTGCGATCGACCAGCACGTCCAGCGCGATCTTGCCGTCCTCGGGCGACAGCGGGGCGGTCTTGTCCAGGCACGAGAGCTGGTTCTTCTTCGGCTCGAGAACGATGCGAACACCGCGAATGTCCAGGGTCACGCGCTGCGCCTCGCCCGCCTCGAACCGGGCGCGGACGCGAAACAACTCGCCCTTGACGCCGGAGAGCAGGTCCTTTCGCGGCGCCAGTTTCTGGTTAGTCCAGCCACGATGCGGCTCCTGGAGCTTCTCGATCTCCCGGACGGGTGCCGCGAACAGACGCGGCCCTTCCTCCGTCATTCGAAGCGTCAGCTCGACCGGGAACAGCATCATCTGGTTGAACGGCATACCAGGCATCTCGACCCGACCCCAGGCGATCTGGATGCGCCGTCCATCCTCCGGCGGGATGTCGCTGTACGTCTGCGAGGCGTAGAAGCAGTTGCCGTGGCTGAATCTGATCTTGTCCGATTCGGGCGTGAAGGTCTTGCCGTCGAACGCGCCGATCCGGTAATCGCCGTCGGCGGCGTAGAGGACCCATCGCTTGTTGTCCGCCTTGCCGTCGACCGGCAGCTCGAAGATCTCGGGGCATTCAAAGAAGCCCTCGATCCGGCTGGTGCACTGCCAACTCTTGAGATCGTCGGAGGTGTAGAACGCAATGGCGCGCTTCTCGTCGGCCTCGTCATAGAGCGCCATGACCCAGTGCCCGCCGGGCTCGTACCAGATGACCTTCGGATCGCGTCCCTGGTGCTTGACGACCGGATTGCCCTCGTACTCGGTGAAGGTCAGTCCGCCATCGTTGCTGTAGACGATGCACTCGCCCCGCCCCGTGCTGGTGTAGGCGGCCACGATGGGCGGCTCGTCACCTTTCTGAAAGCCGGCGGTGTTGTTCACGTCGACTACGGCGCTGCCCGAGAAGCACCAGTCGCCAAACTGCTGCGGATACAGCGCGATCGGAAGCTCGGTCCAATGGACCAGGTCGGCGCTGACGGCGTGGCCCCAGTGCATGTTGCCCCACTGGATGCCGTAGGGATTGTGCTGGTAATAGAGGTGGTATTGGCCGTTGTGGAAGACCAGGCCGTTGGAGTCGTTGTTCCAGCCCCGTCGCGACGTGAAATGAAACTGCGGCCGAAGCTTCTCGCGGTACAGGTTCTCGGCGCCTCGAATCTCGTCGGCCTGGCCGATGAGGTGCAGGCCGCGTGAGGAACGAGGCAGCCCGTCCACCTCGATGACGGCCGTCTTGCCCTGGAAGGCACTGATGTCCAGGAAGACCCAGAAGTCCGGGCTCACGTCGGCCAGCTCGATCTCGAATTCGCGGACGACACGCTCGTCGATCACGACCCGGGCACGGCGCTTCGCGGCGCCGTTCTTGACCGGGAAGTTGAGGTATCGCGCGCCGAGCAGAAGCTCTTTGCTCTGGTCGAAGTCGCTCTGCGAGTTGCTCTGGAAGATGTGATCGACGGTGATGTGGCCCCAGAGGCGCGTGTGATTGTCTATGATGCGAAGCTGTGCGGTCTTGCCCACGAGGTCGGAGACGTCCCAGGACCTTGCGGTCAATCGCTCGGAGCCTCCGGGGCGGTTGTTGCGCCCGGTGGCCGTGCGGACCATCCTGCCGTCGACGATCAGGTCCATGCAGGTCAGGCGGGGATAGCCGCCACCGCCGATCAGGAAGTGAATGTAGCGGCGCTCGATCCGGAACGGCGGCGAGGTCAGTGTGCCTGTCGATGCGTCGCGGTCGCGAAAGCTGTTGACCAGACCGTGGCCCACAAAGCCGGTCACCGCCAACTGCCCGGGCAACGTGCCTCGGGCCGGAGCGTTGCCGAACGCATCGCCCGTGGCCTCCCAGCCGGCGTAGTCGTCGGCCTCGAAATCGCAGATGAGAAGATCCGGTTCATGTGCTCCCTGGCACAGGGCGGCCCAGAGCACCGGCAGGAGAACCAATGTCCACCGTCGCATCGCAGCGTCCTTTCCCCTTGCGGTCACCACTGTGTTTGGCGGACCCGCCTTCGGGCCGTTCGCATCCTGCGTCACCCGGGCGGGTCCGGTGGAAGGATTATCCGGGTTTTCTCTCGCCAAGGCAAGGTTCTGAAAAGACAGAATCCATGACGATGTGGCGGCAACACGATTTCATCCTTGTGTTCGTCAGGCATCTGCAGCATAAAGGGTCGGGACCGTTCGGCAGTCTCGTGACGTGATATGCAGCCCAGGAAGGTCAGTCTCATTCAGCTCAATATTGCCGTCCTGATGTGGGGCGGCACCGCGATGTTCGCCAAGGGCATCGCGCTGCCCGTGCCGCACATCATCTGCCTGCGGTCGCTGATCGGGGCGGCGGCGCTGGTGGCCATGCTCGCGACCCTGCGAAGGCCGCTGAAGGTCAACGGGGGCCGGCACTACGGGCTGATGCTCACGCTCGGATTGCTGCTCTGCGCCCACTGGCTGACCTACTTCAAGGCACTGAAGGTCTCCACCGCCGCGGTGGCGATCCTGTCGCTGCACACCTATCCCGTGATCACGGCGATCATCGAGCCGTTCCTCTTCTCTGAGCGTCTGCGAAAGTCGGACGTCCTCCTGGCGGTGGTGGTCTTCCTCGGGATTGTGATTATGACGCCCACAATGAGCCTGTCGGACGCGACGACCCGGGGAATTGTGCTGGGGGTGATCTCCGGCCTGTTCTTCATGGCCCGCAATCTGCTGACGCGCAAGTACGTGCATCAGTACACCGGCAGCGTGCTGATGTTCTGGCAGATGCTCGTGACAGGAGTGGTGCTTGTGCCCTGGCTGTTCATCGAGCCGGTGGCCTGGACGCCCGGCGCGGGCGGCCTGCTGCTCCTGCTGGGCGTGGTCTTCACGGCGGTTCCGCACACCCTGTTCTCCGCCAGCTTCAAACACCTCAGTGCCAAGACGGTCGGGATCATCGCGACGCTGCTGCCGTTCTACGCGGCGTTCTTCGGCTACCTGATCCACGACGAAACCCTGGCACTGCGCACCGTGGTGGGCGGCTCGGTCATCCTGGCGGCCGTCGCCTTCGAGACGGTACGAAGCGTCCGCATATAGTCGGTTGGGGGTGGCGGTCGCCAGGGCAGGCCGGTACAATATCCCGGCGGTCCGCGCCACAGGGCGCCGAATCGAGGCAAGTGTCGGTTCTTCTAAAGGAGCAAGGAAATGAAGAAGGCAGTGGTGTTGGCGGTGGTCGGTGGCAGTCTCCTGTTGTCGTCATGCACTCAAAACCTCGCCGTGCCGCCGAAGACGCACCCGAAGGTCAGCTCGTGGAACGACCTGTTTGCCCCCGACCTGTCCAATGCGACGTACCCCGAGGGGGTTTGGACGTTCGAGAACGGTATCCTCACTGCCAGCAAGGACGAGGCGATCTGGACGAAGAAGGAGTACGACAACTTCATCCTCGACCTGGAATTCAAGACCGCCGAAGGCACCAACAGCGGTGTGATCGTCTACTGCACCGATATGCAGAACTGGATTCCCAACTCCGTGGAGATCCAGATCGCCGATGATTTCTCGCAGGAGTGGGCCAAGCAGCCAGCCACGTGGCACTGCGGTGCGATCTTCGGCCACCTGGCGCCGACCAAGAGCATGGTCAAGAGGCCCGGCGAGTGGAACCGTATGACTGTTACCTGCCGTGATCAGATGATCTACGTCATGCTCAACGGGGAGATGGTCTCGGTCATGAACATGGCTTTGTGGACCAGTGCCAAGACCAACCCGGACGGCAGCGAGATCCCGTCCTGGCTGAGCACGCCCTTGGCCGAGCTGCCTACGCATGGCCACATCGGGCTCCAGGGCAAGCACGCCGGTGCGCCGATCTACTTCCGCAACATGAAGATCAGGGAAATCGACTGATGCCGCCCGCTCACCTTCTTTGCCGAAAATCAGGGAATTCCCCTCTTTGCGTCGTCTCGGCCGGGGCGTTAGTATCGCGTGCGTGGTTATGTCCGAGAACTGCCCGCGGGGGCAGATGAGATATCACAGGTAAGGAGAGAAACACCGATGAAGGGAAACGAGAAAGTCATTGCGGCGCTCGATGCCCGGCTGGCCGACGAGTTGACCGCGATCAACCAGTACATGGTTCACTCCGAAATGTGCGAGAACTGGGGCTATGGACGTCTTCACGAAGCCATTCAGAAGCGGGCCATCGCTGAGATGAAACACGCCGAAAAGCTCATCGAGCGGATCCTGTTCCTCGAAGGCCAGCCTACGGTCAGCAAGCTGAACAAGATCAGCATCGGCTCCGACGTGGAGAAGCAGCTCAAGAACGACTGGAAGGCGGAAGAGGCCGCCATCAAGGATTACAACGCCGATATCCAGTTGGCCGGCGACGCCGGGGACCACGGCACGCGCGAGCTGCTGGTGTCGATTCTCCGCGAGGAAGAAGAGCATATCGACTGGATCGAGGTGCAGCTCGACCAGATCAAGCAGATCGGCTTCCAGAACTACCTGATCGAGCAGATGGAGTAGGGGCGAATCCTCTACTGGCGCCTACCGCAGAAGTACGTACGAGCGGACGCGTCGCTGCGCGGGGGGTGGTTTTTGCGCCTTGCATACCCCGGTACGGGAGATAAGGTGCGCTGCGGGACGTACGTCTGTCTCCTGCCGGATTGCCGCTGCACACAGGAGCACCGCGTAGGGCGGGATGCGTCTTCCGCTGTTGTCCTGTTGTAGGCGAGGAGTTACGCAATATGTCTGTGTTTGAAGCGGTGATGCTGGTGTGTTTCGGGGTGAGCTGGCCGATCTCGATTGCCAAGTCACTGCGCACCCGCAAGGTCGAAGGCAAGAGCCCGCTGTTCATGGCGATTGTCTGTTTCGGGTACCTTAATGGCGTCATTTACAAGGCCTCGCAGCCCTTCGACTGGATCATCGGCCTGTATGTTCTGAACATGGTCCTGGTGGCGGTGGACCTGTCGCTGTATTTCTACTACAGCCGCGACCGGCGCAAAGACGCCCCCGGCGGCTGGGCACAGAAGCCGCAGAGCGAGTGTACCGCCTGAAGAGGTGATCGGGGCCGAATTCCGGCCATCCGCTTTTGAAGGGTGTCTGCCCGCGATATTCCGTTGAATCGCGCCCGGGGTATGCGTATAATCCGCGTTTCTAAATTCTTGGCGTTTTGAGGATGGCATTATGGCGAAGCAGCAGCAGAAGAAGGTCGTGTTGGCATACAGCGGCGGGCTCGATACGAGCGTGATCCTGCCTTGGCTGAAGGAAACCTACGGGTACGATGTCATCGCGTTTGCCGCCGAGTTGGGCCAAGGCGACGAACTGGCGGGCATCAAGAAGAAGGCCCTGGCCAGTGGGGCCAGCAAGTGCATTGTCAAGGACCTGCGGCGGGAGTTCGTCGAGGACTACCTCTGGCCGATGCTCAAGAGCGGCGCCATATACGAGAACGGGTACCTGCTGGGCACCAGCATTGCCCGGCCGTTGATCGCCAAGCACCAGGTGGACGTCGCACACGCAGAGAAGGCCGGTGCCGTGGCGCACGGCGCTACGGGCAAGGGCAACGATCAGGTCCGGTTCGAGTTGACCTTCATGGCTCTGGACCCGACGCTGGAGATCATCGCGCCGTGGAAGGATCCGAACTTCAAGCTGACCAGCCGCGAAGCAGCGGTCGAGTACGCCCAGCAGCACAACATCCCGATCGAGCAGAGCAAGAAGAAGATTTACTCCCGCGATCGCAACCTCTGGCACATCAGCCATGAGGGCGCGGACCTCGAAGACCCTGCCAACGAGCCCAAGGACGATCTGTTCGTGATGTCGCAGCCGGTCAGCCGTACGCCGGACAAACCGGATTACGTGACCATTGGGTTTCATGAGGGTGTCCCGGTTCGCCTTGACGGCAAGCTGACCAGCGGCGTCAAGATGATTGAGACGCTCAATGAGATCGGCGGCCGGCACGCCGTTGGCCAGGTGGACGTTGTGGAAAACCGCCTGGTGGGCATGAAGTCGCGCGGGGTTTATGAGACACCCGGCGGAACGATCCTGATGACCGCCCACGCCGCGCTCGAAAGCCTGACGATGGATCGCGAAACGATGCACTACAAGCAGCAGGTGGCGCTCAAATACGCCGAACTGGTCTATTACGGCCAATGGTTCAGTCCGCTTCGTGAGGCGCTGGATGCCTTCATCAATGTCACGCAACGCAGTGTCGTCGGTGACGTCCGGGTCAAGCTGTTCAAGGGCCGTTGCACGCCGGCCGGCATGAAGAGCCCGCACAGCCTCTACCAAGCGGACCTGGCCAGCTTCAAGATGGGCGCCGAGTACGACCCGACCGATGCGAAGGGCTTCATTCGGCTATTCGGGCTGCCAATGAGGGTGGCTGGAGCGGTCGCGCGTCGACAGCAGAAGGGCGACAAGTAACCCAGGGGCATTTGCCCGTACGAGCGGCAGGGCGTCCACGATGGCACGGGAGGCGATGTGGCGGCACAGGAATGGATCATCAGTGCGTTCACCTTTGCGTTCGGATGCTGCATCGGCAGCTTCCTCAACGTCGTGATCTATCGCCTGCCCCGTGAGAAGTCGCTGGTGAGCCCCGGATCAGCCTGTCCCGGTTGCGGCAAGCCCATCCGGTTCTACGACAACATCCCGCTGGTCTCGTGGCTCGTCCTGCGAGCGAAGTGCCGCTACTGCGACATGCGGATCTCGCCGCGATATTTCGTCGTAGAGCTGCTCACCGGGCTGATGTTTCTCGGGCTGTACCTGGTCTATTTCCACTCGTCGTTGCGGCAGGGCATGCAGGTGCCGTACGGACGGTTCGTCTATGTTGTCCATGTCGTCCTGCTGGCGGCGTTCATCGCCGGCTCGGCAATCGACTTGGAGCTTTGGATCATCCCGCTGTCGATCTGCTGGTTTGCTACCGCCGTGGGGTTCGTCGGCTCGGCGCTTGGGGGGTATCTGATCGACCCCGAAGTCATCAGAGCCTTCTCGCTGCTGCCGGTCGCCTCGCCAGGAACCGGCGCCTTGGCCGTCGGCGCCGGAATCGGTTTGGCGATCAGTCTGCTGCTTCTCCGGGCGGGTCTGATCCATCGCAGCTACCAGGTGCCCGAGTTGCCGGCACCGGTCAGGCCCGCCAACGAGAAGCCCGAGGTCGAGCAGGGGGCCTTTCCGTTTGCCGACGATCCCGAGTTCAACCATCGCCTCGAAGCGATGCGAGAGGTCATCTTCCTGACGCCCATTGTGCTCGGGGCGATTGCGGCCCACGTCGTATTGACCGGGCCGGCGGTGGTTGCGGCATGGTGGGCGGGCCTGCTGGCGAACCCGGTGGTCGCCGGGTTCCTTGGCAGCCTGTTCGGCTACTTCGTCGGCTGCGCCGTCGTCTGGGCGACCCGGGTTCTCGGGACACTCGCCTTCGGCAAGGAGGCGATGGGACTGGGTGATGTTCACCTGATGGGCGCCGCCGGAGCGGTGATCGGCCCGCTGATGGTGGTCGTCGCGTTCTTCGTCGCACCGTTCTTCGGACTGGGCTGGGCGCTCTTCCAGACGTTTTTCAAAAAAATTCGCCAGATTCCCTACGGTCCGTTCTTGTCTTTAGCTGTCTTGACCGTTATGATTTTCCACGATCGAATCGTAAAGGAATTTGCCTTTCTTTTCTTGCACTAAGAGGGCACAGTTGCGTTCATAGGATTGCAAGGAGGTCTCGAATGCACGTCGTCAAGGTCAAAGCGGTTGTCCCGCTGCTGTTGGTCGTTGGGCTGTCTCTGGTTTCCGGCTGCACGGATTACAAGAAGAAATACGATTACCTCAACGTCGAACACCAGAACCTCAAAGGGCGTTTCGAGAACCTCCAGAACGAAAAGCAACAACTGGCCCAGCGGATCAGCCAGGACCAGCAGACGATCGATGAACTGCGTCGTCAGATCGAGGAACTGAATCAGACGCCTGCCCAGGCAACGGGTTTCGGCGAGGGGTATGACGTGGCTTTCGATGCGGCCGCCGGAACGATCACCGTGACGCTGCCCAACACGATCCTGTTCGAGTCAGGCAAAGCCGAGTTGAAGAGCGCCACCAGCGCCGAGCTTGACCACATCCTGTCCGTGCTGAAGTCGAAATACGCCGGCAAGGAGATCGACGTCGTCGGGCACACGGACACCGACCCCATCGCCAAGACCAAAGACCTGTGGAAAGACAACTGGGAGCTGTCCGCCGAGCGGGCGCTTTCGGTAGCGCGCTATTTGATGGCACAGGGCATTCCCGCTGCACAGATTCGTGCCGCCGGATGTGGTCCGGCCCGCCCCGTGGCTCCCAACACGACCGCCGCCGGTAAGGCCAAGAACCGCCGCGTCGAGATCGTTGTCCACATGCGATAGCGCGACACGCTCGGTTGCCCGCCCTGCGGGACACTGAATCTCAGCCCGGCTTGGACGGCTCTATCGTGACCACGAACTCATGCTCCGCCGGGTCGAACCGGACTTCCACCACCGTCCCTGTCACGGGGCAGACGCAGGCATCCTCGGCCTGCGGCGCACAAAGGTTCTGCCCCTTGCGGACCTGGTCACCCGCCTGAACGGCCGGCGCGCACGTGGCGTCCATTCGTAGGATACGTTGGTGGCTCATTTCCTGGCCTGCGGAAACGGTTTGATTCCCAGTACCTGAGCGATTCTCTGCGGGATTTCCGTGTTGTCGTAGACGCCCCCAAATCTCTCCGACTTCGGCCCGATGGCATAGACCGGCACGGGCGAGGCGCTGTGTCCCTTGGTCGACCAGTGCACCTTGATTTTGTCCCCTTTGAGGCTCCCTTCGGGGATGGTCAGACCGCCGGTCTCATGGTCGGCGGTAACCACCACCAGGGTGCGTCCGTCGGCAACGGCGAAGTCAACCGCCGCACGAACGGCTTCATCGAACAACAGAACCTGTCGTACGCAGGCGTTGGGATCGTTTGCATGGCAGGCCCAGTCGATCTGGCTGCCCTCGACCATGAGAAAGAAACCCCGGCCGTATTTCCGCGAGTCGGTTGCGGTCTCGTCGAGGATGTCGATGGCCTTCCTGGTCATCTCTGCCAGCATCGGTTCGGGCTTCAGCGTCGTCAGGGCATCGACCTGGAACAAACCCAGCACGAAAGGCCCGCGAACCCATCGCAACTGATTGGCGGTCTGGATGATTGTGTATCCGGCGTCTTCGGCCTCGGCCAGCAGATCCCTGTCGTCCTTTCGCCCGCTGTCGGAATGAGACTTGGGCAGGAAGTACTTGCGTCCTCCGCCGAACAGGACGTTGATCCGATTCTTGATCAACTGCTCGGCTATCTCCGGTTCCATCTTGCGGCTCTTGACGTGCGCGCCGAACACCGCGGGCGTGGCGTGTGACATCGTGCAGGTGACGACCAGGCCGGTCGCCATCCCACGGGCCTGGGCGGCCTCCAGAATGCTCGTGTACGGTGTCTCATCGGGTGCCATGCCGATCATCCCGTTGTTGGTCTTGATCCCGCAGGCCAGGGCGGTTCCTCCGGCCGCTGAGTCTGTTACCAGCCGGTTGGCCGAGTGAGTGGAAATCAGCCCATGGACCGGCAGTCGCTGCATGTGGATCTTGCCCTCGGCGCCGATTGCCTTCATGCGCGCCAGGGTGACCTGGCCCAGGCCCATGCCATCGCCGATGCAAAGGATGACGTTTCGGACCCGGGCGGCTCCGGCCGGATACGACTCCATCCTGGCCGGCGCATGGTAGAAGCTGATGTCGTTCGGGTCCGTCTGAGGAGTTGGATAGTTGAAGACCTCCGCTGCTGACAGGGTCGTCCAGGACAGGACTACGAGGGTGATCATCAAAGTGGTGGCTGTCCACACGTGGCGACGATTCGTCATTGGCCTGATCTCCTTCTAAATCCGGAATCTGTACCGTTGCTGATACCATACCGCTGTTGTCTATGCAAATGCTAATCGCGCCGTTCCGAGCGGTTGCGAGTCTGCCGGTATTTTCTTCTTCGGCCGAATTGCCCCTGCGCGCGTACTGTTTTTCGTCGCAACTGCTGATCTGCACGCAGGCCCCAAGCCCTTCCAGGAACGTCTTGTCCTGCGTCGTGGTCGAGCCGTGATGCGGAACGACTACGATGTCCGCTCTGAGTTCGGGATATCGGACCTGAAGCTGCTGCTGGGCGAGTTCCTCGATGTCCGAACACAGGAGAATCTTCACGCCCGCGAATTCGATGAGCAGGACCAGGGAACGGTCGTTGTCGCTCAGTTCGCGCGTGGACGACGGGTCGTCGGGAGGCCAGAGCGTGCGGATCGTGGCTGGTCCGGCATCGAGAAGCGCCGGCAGGGGTTCTATCCGACGCCCCCTGTGACGCAGGGATTCGACCAGCAGATCGGCCGTCGGATCGCTCCGAGGCGGGACGCCGAACGCCCTGCCGGCATACACGTGACGGACCGTGCAGGCATCCACGATTTCCGGGATTCCGTTGACGTGGTCCACGTCGCTGTGACTGACGATGATGGCTTCGAGTTCCACAATGCCCGCGGCGTTCAGGAAGGGCACGACGATGCGCGATCCGATGTCGCGGTGATACATCGAGCCGGCGTCGAAGAGGACGGTCTTGGCGCCGGGCAGTTGAACGACGATCGCCTGGCCGTGCCCCACGTCCAGGCAGGTCATTTGCAGGTGATCTCGGTGGGTGCGGCTCCATTTCACCGTGCTGATCCAGGCGGCCAGGACAATGGCCAGCGCGACGCACAGGCCGTGCTTCAGATGCGGCCGGCGGATGCGTCCGAAGCGGGCGAAAAGCACCAGCCCATAGTAGATTGCGACCAGTCCCACCGTGACGCGACCGATGACGATCGTGTTGGTATCCAGGTGGCTCATGAGTATCACGATCTGAGCGAGCAAGTCGGTGCACAGCGCGAGCAACGGGCCCAGGACGGCGGCCAAGCTCGGCAACAGAAAGAACAGGATGATCTTCACAAAGCCAATCGTCAGGATCGCAGACACCAGAGGAGACACCAGCATCGTCCAGAGACTGGCCAGCGGTGTAATGGTCCAGAAGTGGTACAGCAGGATTCCTGCGCCGCCGATCCAGGCGCCCAGTCCCGCCGCAAGCAGTCGGATCATGCCGCCGCCCATGCGTTTGACCGCGTGCAAGGGCGGGTTCAACGACAACTCCTGCCGGCGGAACCAGCCGTACGTGAGGTCATGGAGGCAGCCCTCGATGGGGCCGGTCAGTGCGAGAATTCCCGCTACAGCCGCGAACGACAACTGCCAGCCCGCTTCGAACAACTGGGTCGGGCGGATCAGCAGCAAAACGATCGCGGCCAGACACAAGGCGTTCAGCGTGCTGGTGCGACGGCGTGCTATCGCTGCGGCGCAGAAGGCCCAGACGATGACCGCGCCGCGAACGGTGGGCGCCCGCGTCGGGACGATCAGCAGGAAAGCCGCGACGGCAAGAGCGCACAGGACGGCGCGTCCCGGCTTCATCAGGCCTGCTGTTCTGCCCAGCCACCAGATCGCCCCGGCGAAGATGCCCAGGTGCATGCCGGAGAGGCTGACCAGATGGAGCAGTCCCGTCCGGCGAAATGCCTCGAACGTGCGCCGGTCGATGCGGTCCCGCTTGCCCAGCAGTAGAGCCTCCGCCAAGCCATGAGGGTCATTCACCGACGCCGAGCCGCACAGCAACGCTGCGGAAGCGGCCTGGCTGAATCGCATGCGCAGACGGGCCAGCAGGTTCGTACGATGGGTGTCACGCCTCTGGATGGAATCTGCCGAGGGGACCGAAGCGCCGACGTAGATGTTGCGGCGCGCCAGGTGCGCGGCCAGATCGGACTGCCCCGGGTTTCTCGGCTTGGCGAATCGATACAGCCAGCAGTAAGCCTGGATGGCGTTACCGACCCTCAGATTCAGTGTTGGTCCGTCGATCTGCACGCGTACGACGCCGCGCGCATCGATCCAGCCGCTGCCGGTCTTGATCTGGTCTACTTTCACATAGAAAACCATCTGTGGATCGGTGAACGTCAACTCAGCGAAGCACCAGTCCTCCCGGACGTGCGACGGCTGTGTGAGAATGCGTCCACGTATCGTCGCCAGGACCCGCTCCGCGCCCACGCAGTGACGAATGTCGTTGCCGCCGGCCGTCTGATAGGCGCTCAGATGTACGGCGCCAAGTCCCACGAAGCAGAGCAGCGCGCCCCACGCCGCGACGGGGGGCCGCAGGCGCCGATACGTGCAGGCCATTCCGACGCAGAGTGCCGCCGTCAGGAGCACCGGTACAATGGTCTCCGGACGCAGCCGCTCTACCGAGTCACCTGGTTCGAGCCATGCCGTCATCGCGTGCTGGGCAACAATGCCTGTCATGAGACCGACCGCCGGAAAGAACAGACCGGCGGTGTCGATCAGACGTGCATGCAGACTCTGCCCGCTGAGCTGCGCCTCGATATGGGCCAACCTTCTCCGAATCTCGTCCATAATGATATCGATAGTCTACCGTGTCGGGGATGATTTGACCAGAGGGAACCCTCGCATTTCTGAACCGCCCGGGCCTTGGCGGCCTATAAAGAGCTGATAGAATGGGCAGTGCGCGGAATTTCTGTCGGGCACCGGAGTCGGTTCGGATGTGGGAGTCAGAACGATGGATGTGGAAATGAGCGGCTACGAGGTGCTCGAAATCGCCGAGAAGATCGAGCGAAATGGGGTGAAGTTCTACCGCCGGGCGGCGGGATTATGCGACGATCCGAGCATCAGTACGCTGTTTGTCCAACTGGCCCAGTGGGAAAGCAAGCACATCGAGGTGTTCCGGCAGATGCGCGAGCGCCTGGCGAGTCACCACTGGCAGCTCGGAGACTTGCGTCCGGACCGGCTCGATGGGCCCGACGCGCGGGCCATGGCGGGACTGGCGGTGTTCGGGATCCAGCCCGATCCGAGCCAGGAGCTGACCGGCAACGAGAGCAGGGCCGACGTCCTGAGACTGGCCATCGAAAAGGAGAAGGATTCGATCGTCTACTACACCGGACTGAAGGACTTTGTCCCGCAGGAGATCGACCGCCGGACGATAGAAGAGGTCATTCAGGAGGAGATGAAGCACGTTCGTATCCTCGTCCAGTCGCTGGAACAAATCACGTGACGGCAGGTTCGGCGAGGCACCCAAGCAGGGGGGGCGGGTGTGCACGGAACACCAATTCCACTGAACCGTTGACACCGTTGAACCGTGTATCATAATACCGCTGGCAACGCTGGCCTGTGCGCGGTCTTGGGTGGATGGGTAAGAAGGGCGGATTGTGATCTCGCCAGGCAATCGAGTCCGATGAACCGAGGATGACCGAATGAGGGTTACGCAGCAGGCCGCGAGGAAGCAGGATGTGTCCATCGTCCTGTGTGGGCAGGCCGGACAAGGTGTGCAGACGGTCGAGCATCTGTTGACGCGCATCCTGAAGGCCGCCGGCTATCACGTTTTTGCCACGAAAGAGTACATGTCTCGTGTGCGGGGCGGCGCCAATTCGACGACGATCCGCGTCTGCAGCAAGCGCGTCGCGGCGCCGATCAGCCGCATGGACATTCTCGTGCCCCTGAACAAGGGCACCGTCGCCCATGTCGCCGAAAGGCTCTCGCCCGAGACGGTGCTCGTCGGTGAGCGCGAGGTGGTCGCCGACGAGGCCGCTGAATCACATCGACTCCTGGTTGTTCCATTCACGCAGATTGCTTCCGATATCGGCGGCAAGATTTACTCGAACGTGGTGGCGGTCGGCGCGATCGCGGGCCTGCTGGGACTCGATCCGGAGGCGGTGGTCGCCTATGTCCGGCGGTTCTTCGCGAAGAAGTCCGAAGACATCGTCGCCAACAACGTCAAGGCGGTGCAGGCCGGCTACGATGCCGTCGGCAAGCTCGATCTCCCGGATGGGCTGAAGTTGACCTTCAAGCCCAGCGCCAAGGTTGCGGATGAGATGCTGCTCAGCGGCGCCGAAGCGGTCGGGCTCGGCGCGATCGCGGGCGGCTGCAACTTCGTTTCGTCCTATCCAATGTCCCCATCGACCAATGTGCTGACCTTCCTTGCCCAGCACGGCCTCGAGCAGGGGGTCCTGGTCGAGCAGGCGGAGGACGAGATTGCGGCGATCAACATGGCGATCGGCGCTGCGTACGCCGGCGCCCGCGCCCTGGTGACCACGTCGGGCGGCGGCTTTGCCCTGATGACCGAAGGCGTGAGCCTGGCGGGTATGCTCGAATGTCCCGTGGTGATTCACCTGGCCCAGCGGCCGGGACCGGCGACAGGCCTGCCCACGCGGACCGAGCAGGCAGACCTCGAACTGGCCCTTTACGCCGGACACGGCGAGTTCCCGCGCATCCTCTTCGCGCCCGGGACGCTTGAACAAGCCTTCTATCTGACGCAGAGGGCGTTCAACCTCGCCGACAAGTACCAGATTCCTGCGTTTGTCCTGACCGATGAGTATCTGATCGATTCCTACTACAACTGCAAGGGTTTCGACCTGTCGAAGGCGAAGGTGGACAGGCACATCGTTAAGACCGCGCCGGACTATCGCCGCTACAAATTGACGAAGAATGGGATTTCGCCTCGCGGCATCCCAGGATACGGCGAGGGGCTGGTCGCGGTCGACAGCGACGAGCACGATGAGGAAGGCCACATCACGGAGGACCTCAACGTGCGCGTGGCCATGGTGGACAAGCGTCTGGCCAAAGGCGAATCGCTCAAGAAGGACATCGTACGTCCTGAGCTGATCGGGCCGAAGAACTACAAGAAACTCGTGATCTGCTGGGGCTCGACATACCACGTCGTTCGGGAGGCCCTGGCCGAGTTGGGGCGGACCGACACCGCGATGCTGCATTACAGCCAGGTGTACCCGCTGCACTCGAGCACGGCCGGCCTTATTCGCAAGGCCCGCAGGACCGTCGTGGTCGAAGGCAACGCGACGGGACAGTTCCGCAAGCTGATCCGGCTGTACGCCGGCGCGGATGTGGACGAGGCCCTGGTCACGTACGACGGCCTCGGCTTTACGGTCGAAGACGTGGTCGAAGGACTCACCGAGATCTTTTCGTAAGGACTGTGCCCGATGGCGACGGATGTTTTCGAGATGGGTGACATCGACATTGCCTGGTGTCCGGGATGCGGCAACCACCCGATTCTCAAGACGCTCAAGGAGGCGCTCGCGGAACTCCAGATCGACCCCCGACAGCTCGTGATGGTCTCCGGGATCGGGCAGGCGGCCAAAATTCCCCACTATCTCAAGTGCCATTTCTTCAACGGCCTGCACGGTCGGGCGCTGCCGCCGGCCACCGCGATCAAGGCCGTCAATCCGAAACTGACGGTGATCGCCGAGAGCGGCGACGGGGACATGTACGGCGAGGGCGGAAACCATTTCATCCACTGCATCCGCCGCAATCCCGACATCACCAACATCGTCCACGACAATATGGTCTACGGCCTGACAAAGGGCCAGGCGTCGCCCACGAGCCGGCGCGGGTTCAAGACGCCTGTCCAGGTCGCCGGCGTGATCCTCGAACCGTTCAACCCGCTGGCGGTGGCCATCGCGCTGGACGCGAGCTTTGTCGCGCGGGCCAGCTCGGGCGACCGCGAGCAGACCAAAGAGATTTTCAAGAAGGCCATCCGGCACAAGGGCTACGCGCTCGTGGACATCTTCCAGCCGTGTGTGACGTTCAACAAGCTCAACACGTACCAATGGTTCAAAGACCACGTGTACTACCTCGACGATTCGCACGATCCTGCGGACCGCATGGCGGCCTTTGCCAAGGCGACGGAAACCGATCGGCTGCCTCTCGGTGTCTTCTACGTCAATCCCAAGAACAGCTTCGAAGAGAACACGCAGATGTATCGCGATGATCCGCGTCCGCTTTGCGAACGGGACGTGGACGCCGCCAAGCTCGCGGCGCTGATCGACACGTTCCGGAGGGCCGGCTGACGGTAGCCTGGGTTTGGCTTTGAGTCGCAACGCGATAGAACTGAAGAACGTCGGGGTCACCCGAAGGGGCAACGTCATTCTTGCCGAGATCAGCCTGAGTGTCGAAGCGGGCAGTTGCTGTGCGATCCTCGGGCCTAACGGCTCGGGCAAATCGGCCCTCATGGCGGTGCTGGCCGGCTACCTCTGGCCCTCGACGGGCGTCGTCAGCGTGGACGGCCGCACCTATGGGCAAGTCAATCTGGCCGACGTCCGCAGCCGGATCGGACTGATCGAGCCTTCGCGGGCGCCGAAGTTCGACGAGCGGATGTGTGTTCGCGACGTCGTGGCCACCGGCCTGTTCGGGACGATTATGCTGCCTCCCCATCGCAGCGTGACCGACAGCCAGTGGCAGCGCGTGGACACGGAGATGGCTTCCGTCGGTCTGGCCGAGATCGGCGAGCGGGCCTACGGCGACCTGTCTTCCGGCGAGCAGATGAAGACGCTTCTGGCCCGGGCGATGGTCTCGAACGCGAAGATTCTGCTTCTGGACGAGCCGACGGTAGGCCTGGACATCGGTTCGCGTGCGGCCTGCGTCGCCGTCCTGGATCGGCTGTTGGCGCGGAGCCGGCCGCCGACGGTCGTGATTGTCTCGCATCATCTGGACGAGCTGCCGGCCGCGGTTGACCAGATCGTGTTGATGAAGGGCGGCCGGGTGGTCGGCCGGGGCACGCCCGACGATCTGCTGACCTCGGCCCACCTGACGGTTTTGTTCGACTGTCGGGTCGAGGTGATCAAGAGCAACGGGCGGTTCCTCGCCAGCGTCCGCTCCGCCGATTTGGGATGATGTTTTCTGGGGGCGTGCAAAACCTGTGACTGGATTGATGCGAAAGTTCTTGCGGCCGGGCCAGTTCTACGCATCCCGGCGGCCCGTGATGACCGAGACCCTTGTCGGCTCCTGCGTCACGGTTTGTCTGTACAACACCGAAGGCGGATTCGGAGCGATGAATCACTTCCTTCGCGACCGGCCCCGGAACGAGTCCGATCCGGAGGTGGGAACCTATGGGACGACCGCCACCCGCAAGATCGTCAACGCCATGCTGAAGATCGACCCTGAGCCGCGTCACTATGAGGCCAGCATCTTCGGCGGTGCGGCGGTGCTGAAGAGCCCGAACACCGATGGGAGCATCGGGGACGGCAATGTCGCGGCGGCTCTGGAGGTCCTGAAGGCCGCCGGCATCCGCGTCGTCCGCCAGGAGGTCGGCGGGACGCGTGGCCGACGCGTGAGGTTCAACACCCACACCGGCCAGATCGAATGCCGGTTCGCGGGCGACATCCCGCGCAAGAAGATCCCGCAGAGGGCCGAATGACCGTCTTGCTCGTATCGCCTCCACGAGCCAAGGTCCTGGCAGAGATCCTCGAACGGGTCCACACGCGGTACAACCATCGCCGGCTTATCGGTGCCGATCCGCTTCAATTCGCCTATCGGTTCGACCGGCCGCAGGATGCGGAGGTCGCCTCCTTCCTCGCGGCGGTTCTAGCCTACGGTCGCGTACAACAGATTCAACGGAGTCTGAACGATCTGTTCGCACGCATGGATTGCGGTCTATACGATTTCGTGATGAACTTCTCGCCGTCGCGCCGGTCGCGTCTGGCCGGCTTCAAGCACCGCTTCACGACCGCCGAGGACGTGGGCGACCTGCTGGAGTTGCTGCGTCCGGTGCTTCGCCGGCACGGGAGCATCGAATCGTTCTTCGTTAAGGGTTTCGATCCGAGGGAACGGAACGTTCTGCCCGCGTTGGCGAGGTTCTGCGACCGCCTGACAAACGGCTATGCCCAGCATCACGGCGGCCGGGTCAGCCGGGGGCTGATGTACCTGCTGGCCAGCCCCAGCCGGGGCAGCGCCAGCAAGAGGCTGCACCTGTTCCTGCGGTGGATGGTCCGCGCCGACGACGTCGATCCGGGACTATGGAAGAGCGTTGCCCCGGCCAAGCTGATCGTGCCGCTCGACGTACACATGGCCCGCCTTTGCCGCATCCTCGGGCTTCACGACAGCAACACGATTTCCCAATCGACCGCCGTGCAGGTCACGGAGGGTTTCGCCGCGATCACGCCGGCCGATCCGGTTAAGTACGATTTCTCGCTGTCCCGCATCGGCATCCTCGACGAATGCACCGGCCGCCTTCGCCCCGACTGCGAATTCTGCGAACTCTTCGACGTGTGTCTCCACCGTGCGGATCGGTCCGGCCGCTGACAACCGTTTCCCTGTCATGGCGCCAGTAGGACAGGCGACGCCGGACACTTGGTACACCAAATCAGCCCGCCTGGTAGATGACGGGCCGGTATCGCGGGGCTGGGATCGTCTTGCCTTCGGCTTTGGCGGCCTCCAGCCAAAGGGCCTTTGCTTTCTCCACTTCCTCCAGGGCCTCGGCTGGCGTTCGTCCGAAGGCCGAGCAGGCCTCCAGGTCAGGTATATCGGCGATGTACCCGCCGTCGTCCTGCGAGTAGAAGATATTTATGTGATAGTCCTGCATCATGCATCCTCGATTATCAGGTTATGGCGTTCGACCAGCCGTAAGACCTGGCGTATCTGATAAGGTTTGGCCTGTTCCTGGACATTCTGAAGGTGACTAGTTCGGGTATTCCCGGATGGACGAAGATATGGTGGCTGCCGGCGGTCCGCGCCAGACGAAAGCCGAAAGCCTCCACAAGAACGACCACGTCTTGAAATCGCACGTTCTTCTGACTAGTGAGGATCTTCTGTAGCAGCTTTCGCTTGTTCATCTCGAGCATCTCACCGAAGCCACTGTCCGAGTATCGCAAGCCATTTTCGGGATTGAACGCGTGACTGTCAAGGTATAGCCCGCGGAATCGATACACGCATGGAGAAGGGCACCCCAGGGTCCCGTGTGTTTCTTGGATTGCGGTTGTTGCGATTTCTGGTAAACTCCGGCGGCGGGTGGGACGTATCGCTGGCGGGGTGGGGCGGCAACAGTGGCATTGACTTGAGGAATCGAACGGATGGATGCGAAGGACCTGGAGAAGTATTCGTCGGCGATCACGCTTTCGGACATGGAGGTGTTCGTCTTCCCGGAGCTGATGTACAGCCTTGTGCTGGCCAACATCATGAGCCCGCTGCTGTGGAAGTGGCGGCAGGTCGATTGCTTCGCCAAGCTCGAGGGCAAGACCAGCTACCGGCGGCTGATGCGGATGCGGCAGTACATCATGGACGAGTTCGACTTCAACCTCGACCTGGAGACCTGGGGCCTGACCAAACAGGAGACCGAAGTCAACCGCTTCCGGCACGTGATCCGCCCCGAGCAGATTGCCGCCAGCAACGCGCTGTTCGGCTATACAGGCGACCAGTACTATTTCGATGTTGACATCCGCAGGCACTTCGGGCTCGACAAGTACGACGGCGACGTGATCCCCTACTGGAAGACCGAGACCGTCGAGGCGATGGAGGCCTTTCGCTTCCGGCCGGGCTACGACCGGGCGGCCGGCGAGTGCGTGTCGCTGGCGACGCTGTATGCCGCCGCGTCGTTCATCGTCTGCGGCATCCCGCTGGAAGACATCTACCTGATCCTCACGCCGCTTCATTCGCAGAACTTCATCGACATGCAGGACGGCATCCTTACCAACAACCGACGGCTCATCACCAAGACCATGTGGTTCAACGGCACCGAGATTTCGTACAAAGCCCAGCGGGCCCTGCGCAACGAGCAGGTGACCATCGTCGCGCATCCGAGCGGGTACATCCATTGCTTCTACGACGAGGCGACGATTGACCCGAAGGTCTACGACCACTTCGTTGCAAGGATCGGTGAGTATCTCTCGGCCGAGTTGAACATCACGACGTTCGCGAGCTTCCTGCGATGCCACCGGCAGTACCAGGAGCATTTCCAGATTTGTCGCGACTGTCACGGCCAGCCGCAGTTCCTCAAGGCCGAGACGCTCTTTCACTACGAGCACGGCAGCCCGTACAAGATCGGCGATGCCACCCACGACAAACTCCTGGCCGAGGTGTCCGACGAGGACTTCGTGCGGCACGAGATACCGGGACGCGTCCGTTGCGACCGGCTGAGCGATTTCCTCGCGAAGCAGAAGCCCGACCTGAGAGAGCCGGCCGGACGCGAGGCCCTGCGTCGCTTCCTCGAACCGCACGTGCCCGACGCCGGACGGTTCGTCGAGCTGCTGGCCGACTTCGTGCACATCCGGCCGAGGTTGCCCGGCAGGCAGAAGAGCTTCAAGGCGGTCGAGCCCATCAAGCTGTCGGTCGATCAAGGCCGCGAGGAGATCATCGCAATGCTGCAATCCAGGCGACAGAGCAACCCGACGATCGATCTGGCTTTCTATGCCTATCGGGACATGGACACGTGCGACTGGCGCCCGTTTGTCAAAGCCGCCGTCGAACGCAACCCCGTCTCGCTCGAACGGGCCGGCTCCCGACCGCTTGACGAGGTTTACGCCTGGCTCGGGCAGCTTGAGCCGGCCTCGATCTACGACGGCAACCGCCTCGCCCAGCCCGACGAGGTCGCCAACTACGGCAGGGGGGATGGTCTCGAAAAGGCCTTTCTGCTGGCCAATGTCGTGCGCCGCCGCCAGCCCGACCGGTCCCTGCGTCTGATCGCCGATCGCGACAAGGTCGTCGTGCGCGGCAAGCAGGAATTCGCATTCCAATCGGCCAAGACCCTGTCCGCCCAGGTGGACATCGCTGAGGACGGCACCATCCAAGTGAAGCGCTGACACGTGGTTCGCCGGTTCTATTGGCCGCGCCGGTGGTACAGCTCGATCTGTCTGGTGACTCGCTGGACGAGTTCCTGGTTGCCGGTGGACTGGGCGATGCGTCTGGCCTCCTCCAAGCGGGCGACGGCCTTGTCTACCTGACCGATTTGGGCGTAGCTGGTCGCCAGCCCCAACAGCGCATCGGTGTGGCGCGGGGCCAGCCGCAGGACCTGGAGGAAGTGCGGGATCGCCTGCTCGTGCTGCCGGAGCCCAGCCAGCGTGACGGCCAACTGGTAGCGGACCGCGACGTTGGCCGGGTCGAGGCTCGCGGCGTAGGACAACTGCGTCAGGCCCTCCTCGGTTGCCCCTCGGGCGCATAGCGCCATCCCCAGATGGGCCTGCGCCATGCAATCGCCCGGCTTGAGCCGTGCCGCCAGGCGGTAGTGCTCGAGGGCCCGGTCCGGTTCGCCTTGCTCGTCCAGCAGCACCGCGAGGTTGTGGTGAGCCGTGTAGTTGTGGGGATCGAGCTGGACCGTTCGCAGCCAGCACTTCATCGCCTCGGTCTTGTTGCCCCGGCGGGATTCCGCCACGCCGAGATTGAAGTGCGCCTCGTGAACGTCCGGCGCCAGCTGCAGCGCCCGGCGCAGATGGCGGATGCCTTCGTCGAGCCGATTGTCGGCGACGAAGGCGCCTCCCAGATCGGCCAGGATCCGGCCGTCGTCGGGTTTGGCCTGAGCCGCCTGCGACAGATGCCGGATCGCCTCGCCGTAGCGGCGGCGGGCGAAGAAGGCCAGTCCCAGCGTGTGCAGCGCCTCGCCGTTGTTCGGATTCAGCTCCAGGGCCTTTCTCGCGTGACGTTCGGCGCCGTCCAGGTCGTCCGATTTGAAGCACTCCCATGCGGCCCGCGCGTAGGAGACATCGTCGATGAACTTCTCCCGAATCTGTCGAATCGCGGCGGCGTCCGCGTTGACGAACTCCGGGATGTTGGCGGCGCGATCCGGCGCGGTCAGGCGGTCGAGCACGACCGGCGGCGTGCTCTGGCCCTGTTCGTCGATATGGGTCAGGTACAGCCGCGTGTAGGGGGAGTCGGGCTTGCCCGAGAAGACGAGCCATTTGCCGTTGGGCGAGAAGCTGTGCCAGGAGTTCATGCACTTGGTGTTGGCGCGCAGACGGCGGGCCTGGCCCCCCTCGGCGGGGATGATGTACAGTTCGCTGTCCGGCTGGAGCAGCATGTAGTTCTGCGCCCGGCAGAACACGATCCACTTGCCGTCCGGCGAGTAGCGGGGGAAGTAGTTGCTCTTGCCGTTGAACGAGGCCCCGGCGATCGGCTCGGCCTGCCCGCCGCGTCCCTCGTTGAAGGGGACACGATACAGGTCGAACTGGAACGGCTTGCCCTCCACCAGGAATTCGCGGCAGTCCGACGCGCTCAGCAGCACCCTGTGCTCATCGCCGGCGCGCCGTACGCGGTACGCCTGCGTGGCGGCAAAGACGATATGCTTGCCGTCCGGGCTCCACGTCGGGTTGCTTTGCACCCGGTTCGGGTCGTCGGCCCCCGGCAGCGACTGGAATGTGCCCGTCTGCCGGTCGTAGACGCACAGGATTCCCTTGACCGGGAAGAACAACTGCGAGAAGTCCAGGCCGGGCTTGGGCACAAAGACCGACTCGTCCTTGACGGTGCTCACGACGAATCGCCCATCGGGCGAGACCTGCGACAGCAGCCCGAACGTCGGCTCGCGTTCATCCCTCCTGTAATCGCTCCAGGTGATGATCGCGTTCCTGTCGAGCGTGATGGACCTGGCGACTGCCGCGATGGCATACGAGCCTTTGTCGTTGGCGTAGTCGACGTCCATGCCCAGTACGGCTCCATCGGAGGAGAATGAATGGCAGTTGCCGCACACGGGCAGCTTCTCCAGGACGATGGGCGGCGGCGACGTCGCGGAGATCGGACCGAAGCGCCAGCGAATAGTGGAGGGGTCCTTGACGGCGTCGATGAAGGGCAGGTTCACCTCGCGATAGAACAGCGGCGCTGCGACCTCGTCTGATGAGGTCCGGATCGTGACTTGTCCGGCCGACAACGCCTGCTCCGGCGTGCGGCGATCGAGCCCGACCACCCTCACGAGCGCCGGTCTCTCCAGGGACCGCCGTTTGATCTGTTCCCAGACTCGCGGTCGCGGCTGCCATTGCGGCTGCGAGGCGAAATGGTCGATGTGGCTGTGACCCTCGGCAAACACGATCGTGACCAGCCAGAGATTCGCGCGGACGTTCTCGTCCTTCCATCGCAGCGTCGGTGCGCTGATCTCCGGCGGAAACAGCGTCCCGTCCAGCGGGTACTCGATCGCGATCCGACCCGGCGACGTCGCACGGGCCAGGGACGCCAGGATCGCCTCGGAATCGACCCCCGTCCCACGCAGGGACAGAACCCCCAATCCGGCGCCGACCAGAACCGCCGTCGCCGGGACGCCCCACACGAGATATCGAACTGACCTTTGCACAACTCTCGTGCCTTGTGTGCTGTCACCCGCCGTCCGATTTGCTCACATGATCTTCTCAACGACCACCGACTGCCCTTCGGTGAAGTGGGCGGTGGCGGCGTCCTCCGGACTGATGCGCATCGCGTCGCCGTCCGGATTGGCGGGGGCCCCGGCCTTGACGTGGACGGAGCGCAGGCCGCCATACCACCAGCGGACGTCGCTGGCGTAAAGCAGGTCGCCCGGCTCGGCCGCCATCGTGTCGAGGGCCGATTGCGGCACGACCGCGGCGTTCGTGCCCGAGAGGCCCGCGTCGATCCTGGCCGTCAGTCGCACCCTTCCGCCGGGCCGGCGATTGGGTTCGCCGCCCTTGAATTCCCGCATGGCGTCGATCTGAGTCCCCGCGACGAGGCCCTTCAATTCACTCAACGGCCGGGGGCTGGTAAACCACGTGACCAGCACGCCGATCGCGCCGGCCGCCAGCAGACCGAACAGCGCCCGCATGAACGAGTAGCTTCCCGAGCCCATGCCGAAGTCGAACGGACCGACGAGCGCATCGGGCCACACGAAGGACAGGCCGATCAGGATGCTTCCGCCGGCAATGGTCGCAAAGCCGGCGACTGGCGTGTACCGCTTCCAGAGAATCCCCAGAAACACCGCCATCAACACCGGTGGGGTGACGGCGGCGGTGAACATGCTGTGGGCCTCATAGATGGTGCCTTTCATAAAGACCGGGACCAGGGCCAGGCCCATTCCCGCCGCACACAGACTCGTGATCCGCGCCACCAGCAAATGGTGCTTGTCACTGGCGTTCGGTCTGACGTAGGGTCTCCAGATGTCGTTGACGAAGATCGCGCTGACCGCGTTGACCAGCGAGTCGGCCGTACTCATGAGCGCCGCCGTCAAAGCCGCCAGCACGAAACCGAAGACGCCGGGGGCACAAAGGAAATGGGCCGCCTTGACGAACGAATCCTCGGCATTGGTGGCCAGCTCTCCGTTGTTGACCAGGGCCCGGGCGATCCACCCGCCGCAACTGGTGGCAATGGCCGCCAGCGGTGTCAGGACCAGAATCCACGCGACCACCATCCGCCGCGAGTCCTTGACGCTCCGCAGCGAAAGGAAGCGCATGATGAAACCCTGGTGCATCAGCATGAGGGCCCCTGTGTTGGCCAGGCCGTCCTGGACGTAGATGCCGATGAAGCTGAACTTCGGCGGCGCATTGAAATCCGAGAAGGCGTACTTGTGTTCGGCCGGCAACAGCGCCCAGAACTCGCCGAAGCCCCCGAAGTGGTAGATCGCACCGACGAACAGCCCGAGGCCGGCGGCCAGCAGGATCAGTCCCTGGACCAGATCCGTCATGATGACCGCCGTCTGCCCACCCACGTACACGTACAGGGCGACCGCCACCGCCGTCACGGTGGCCCCGGTCATGACCTCCCATCCGAGCAGGGTGTGCATGGTCTTGCCCAGCGTGATGAGATTGATGCCGATGTAGCCGACCAGGTACAGCAGGATGATGAACGTCGCCATCACGCGCGTGCGCTTGTCGAACCGCGCCTCCAGGTATTCGGGAATGGAGACGATCTTCTTGTAGTAAATGATGGGAATCCAGGCGAGCACGAGGATCGGCATCCAGAACCAGTCGTTGAAGTAGGTCTGCGTGCTGGAGATGCCGTACTGGAACCCGACTTCGCTATATTTGATGAAGCTGTAGCTGCCGACGACCGTGGCGATGCACGAAAAGGCGATCAGCCACCAGGAGAAACGCTGGCCGCCGAAAAAGAAGTCCTTTGTGCTCGCCGTGTAGCGTCCGAAGTACAGACCGAACCCGAGCACGGCCAGGAAATACGTCAGCATGACGGCGTAGTCGAGGGTTCCGCCGATGGCTTGCGCAATCATAGGGACCCTCCGTTGGACCAGTGTGGCGATAGAAACGTGAAGACACACGCCAGCGCCAGCAGAAGAACGTATCCGGCCACGAGCGTCACGAGGAGCCGGCGGTCCTCCGCGATCCGCAGGTTCAGGTATCCGCCTCGAAAGCCCGCCCAGATGCCGACGAGACACAGTATCGCGCCGACGCCGAACTGGCACACAATCGGCCACACACGCAGCATGTTCACAGGATGGTTCTCCTCAATCAGGGATCGCCGTCGACGAGAAATACGTCCTGACGGTTGGTGCCCCACGGCATGATGGAACGGGCACAACCGACCGCAATTGTCCGCACAGACCTTGGCATGGCGCCAAGCTACCCGCTGTCCGGCCCGGCGTCAACCCTTGGGCGGACGTCCGTCCCTCATTGCACGCATGTGCAATCGACGCGCAGAAAAAAGCGGGCCCTTGTCGTGTGGACAGGGCCCGCCGTGGTATGCGAGAGCAGATGCCATCGGTCCAATCGCTATGGCGTGGCGGCGGGGCGGCCGAACCCCACGTCGTCGATGTAGACGATGCCGGTTCCGCCGGCGGCCGGACTGGTCCGATTGCCGACACCGATGGTTATCTTCTCGATCTTGACCAGGTTGATACCGTTGAACTGGCTCAGCGGGATTTGCCATTCCTGCCAGACCGTCTTGAGGATTGCGTCCGGGTCCATACTGCGGACGGTGGCGCTGCGACCGGCGCTGTCTTCCAGCGTGACATAGAGCGTCTGCGGCGTGTTCTTGGCGTCGCCACGGAACCACAGCCGCACGCGGTCGGCCCCCCCGATCGTCCAATCCTGCGCCCGCTCGAAGGTCCGCTCGGCCTCCGAGTAGAACGGCGAAACCGAGTTATTGTATGCCAGGGGCATCGACTGTTCGCCGCCGTGGACGATGGTCCGCTCAGCGAACGGCGCATTGAGGTAGCCAACGGTGGAGCCGGTGTTGTTAACCCAGCCGTCGAGCCATGTGTCGAAGATCGTTGTGCCGGCATCGACGTCGTCGTTGTAGCTTTCAAAATCGTCGATGCTCGCGTATTCCTCGACGGTGAAGCTCCAGAGATCGCCTTCCCACAGGCCGACGGCCTCAGCCTCGTTGACCTCGTCCACCCTCCAGTAGTAGATCGTTCCGAAGGTCAGGTTGTCGGGCGTGCAGCTGGCGGTCTCCGGCGTGCCGACCGGTGTGAGGGCCGCGGGATCGGTGCCCAGATAGACCTCGTGCGTGACGGCTTCGCGACCGCTGACCCAGGTCAGAACGGTGTCTATGGTGACGTTGGTGGCGCCGTTGGCGGGCTGCGGCCGGCGCGCCTGCGCGGGGATGTACAGGAACCGCACCTCGCTGAGGCCGTACCGCCCGACGAGCCCGTAGCCGCTGCGAACGGTCAGGCGGACGAACCGGGCCGCAACGCCCTGGAAATCCACCGTCGTGTTGTACACGTACGCCGCACTGGCCGTTGCCTGGGCGAATTCGACGTCTCCCAGTGTGATCCAGTCCATGCCATCGACGGAGTACTCGACCGTGACGGTTCTAAGGCCGAAACCGAGCAGCGGTTCGAACTCTCCGTTGTAGTTCCAGACCAGCATCTGGTGGAGCTTGTAGACCCGATCGAATCTGTACTGAATCCACACGGCCTCATCGGGGCCCGGACTGGCCAGCCACATGTCCCGTGAGTTCAGGGAATGCTGGTCCTGGGCGTTCACGCCGGAACCGTCGACCGTCTTCTCCGGTCCGGCGTCGACATCCGCGTGCGATGCGGTGGCCACGATATTCTCGATGGGATAGGCGAAAGACTCCGACACGAAACTCCAGACCCTGCCTTTGAATATGGTATTGGCTGGAGCGGCGCCGACACCGTCCACACGCCAGTAATACGTCTGGTCAAACGCAAACAGGCCCTCAGGGTCGAACGTGGCTGCGGCCTGCCCGGGACCGACCAGCACCCCTCGTGGATCGCCGATATTGGCGGCGCGCACGTCGTCCCAGCTTGTGCCCAGATAGACGTTGTGCCGGACGGCGGAGACGTCTGGTGTCCACGACAACACGGCGTCACGCGGCACATCGCGTGCCCCATCCGCCGGGCTGGGCTCGGTCGCCTGCCCCAGGTCGGTGCCCGCCATCACAGATTGAATCTCGGCTTCCGTCAGGGCGCGGTTGTAGATGCGCACGTCATCGACCAGACCGGGGAAGTACCTGCCGCTGCTGAGCCGCGCACCGATTCGCACCTGGTCGATCGTCCCGATGTCTCCTTCGGCGCTGTCGATATGCCGGCCGTCCAGAAACCAACGGCCCGTGCCGGCCTCATAGGTGCCGGCAAGATGGCGCCATTCCGTATCGACCGGTCCGATGATCCACTGGTACCCGCAGATGTGGGCGACGTAGTTGCCCTTGTCGTCCACCTCCACGTCGAAGTAGGTGCCCTCGACGTTTCCGTCGGGGACAAAGCCGAAGATGCTTGTCTTGTCGGGTATGGCGGTTATGCCGGCCTTCACCCAGGCCATGACTGTCCTGTCAACAGCCCCCGTGATTCCCACACTCCCGACACTGACGTAGTCGTCTTTGCCGTCAAACAGCAGCGCGCCGTCAACCCGTCCGATTACCCACGTCGGACCGCCCCGGAGTGTTCCGTTGTGGCCCCGGCCGCTGGCGTCATTTGCGACTGTTCCCGATCCTTCGTCGAACGTCCACCACCCGATCAGAGACGGATCGGCCGCGACGCCGAGGGAGATCAGGATCAGTGTCAGCCCGAGCACGGAACAAGCCAGCTTGGTTTGCCTCTTGAACATACCAGTCCTCCTCGAAGAAATGCGACTAAGGCCGTACCCAAAGCACTTACCCAGTCTTTCTCCGCAAGCCTCCAGATCGCCTCCGGCCAACCGGACAAACCCCGGCCGCAGCGACCCCGAACATGCACCATATTATCATACCATAATCGCCCCTCGCCTGCAAGATCGAAGCCTGACGGCGTCACTACGAGCCGAATCTGATTTTGGCGAGATAGATGCTGGTTTTTCCCTGGTGGCTGGAGTAGTAGCTGACGTAGAGCAGGTCGTTTCGCCAGAGCAGGCCGGGATAGCTGGTATCGCCTCCGCTGGGCAGGTCGAGCAGACGCCTCATCGTCTTGTTCTCGACGTCGAGGACGGTTAGGGCGGTGTGGACGCCGCCCTGGTGCATGCGTCCGGCGGCGATCCAGAGACCCGAGGGCAGCCGGATCAGGTCGGGCCCGCCGAAAGCGTTGAACTCAGTTCCCAGGTCGTGCCATTTCCATTGTGTATAGTCGGGGTTGCTGATCCCGAGCATCGTGCTGCTCGGCGCGTCGCCCGAGTTGTCGCGGCGAACCAGGGCATAGCACGTGCCGTCAGGTCCGAATCGCAGCGTCGTCTCGTTCGGAAAGCCCTTGTCGAACAGCCTCTCGACGAGCGGCTCGTACTTGATCCCGTCCGTGCTGGTTAGCAGCGACAGGTACTGGTCGCTACTGCCGCCGGCGGTGTACGACACGCCGTAGGCTTTGCCCTCGTGCCAGGTGACGCGCCATAGCCAGCGGCCCGGCTGGCTGACGATCACCGGCTCGGTCCAGGTCGTGCCGTCGTGGGAGAACGACACGAAGCTGCCAGTGGGCACGTGTTCGCCGTCCTGTTTTCGCGGTGCAGCACCGCCGATCAGCATCAGCCGGCCGTCCGGCATGATCGACAGGTGCGCATCGCGGAAGTCGTAGCCCTGGAACGAAATCAGGGCCGCCGACGTCCAGGTGTCCGCATCGGCCGAACGCAACACGCGAATCCGCCCGTCGGCCGAGACGTGGCCGCGTCCTTCGCGAAAAGCGCAGTAGAACTGCTCGCCGAACCAGACCAAATCCGTAAACGCGTTGTGGGCAGCGTCGTCCCAGATCTTCTTGACCTCGACGATTTCGGCCTCGATAGGTGCCACCGCTGCTGCGGCGAAGCTGTTGAACAAAGCCAGAAACAGTGCGAACGTTCGTGTTCTCATGGCGCTGCAATCTCCCCATCCGTTCCGTTGTCAATACGCGCCCGTGACGCGCATCTCGATGCTGAACAATGAATCCGAGGCGGTGATGAAAAGGGTCCGCCGGTCGGGCCCGCCGAAACAGACGTTGGCAGTCCAGCCTTTGTTGACGTCGATCTGCTCGATCTTCTCGCCGTCGGGATTGAACACGGTGACGCCGCGTCCGGTCAGGTAGACGTTGCCCTCGGTGTCGATCGTCATGCCGTCGGAGCCCATCGAGCAGAAGAGCTTCTTGTCCGAGAGCGAACCATCGGTGTTGATCACGTATCGATACGTTTTGCGGTCTCCGATGTCGGCGACGTACAGGAGCTTGCCGTCCGGGGTGCCGATGATACCGTTGGGCTGCACGAGATCATTGGCGACGCGGACGATGCTCTTGCGGTCCGGCGTGACGTAATAGACGTGCTGGCCGTCCTGTTGCATGGCGGGGTTGCGCTTCCAGTAGGGCCGCTTGTAGAGTGGGTCGGTGAAATAGATGCCGCCGTCGGGGGCGATCCAGAGGTCGTTGGGCCCGTTGAGCAGCTTGTCGTCGAAGCGGCGGACGAAGATCGTGACGTGTCCCTGCGGATCGATCATCCACAGCTCGTTATCCATGTCGGCGCAGGCCCAGAGGTTGCCGTCTTTGTCGAAGAACAGGCCGTTGGACCGGCCGCAAGGCTTCATGAAGTCCGTCAGTTTGCCGTCGACGGACCATTTGCAGATGCGGTCGTTGGGCTGGTCGGTGAAGAAGACGTTGCCCTCGCGGTCGGCGGCGGGGCCTTCGGTGAACTGAAAGCCGTCGGCCAGCAATTTGACCTTGGCACCGGGAGCGGTGACACCACTTGTCTTTGCCTGGTCGGCTTTTTTCATGACAGCCACCAGCTCGATGCCCTCGGTCCGGCCCAGGTTGCGGGAGTACTTCTTCTCTTGTGCGTTGTTCCAGTGCTCGTGAACACCCAGGCTGGCCGGCCGCACGACGTTGCCGGCGTGGTCGGGGTCGTAGAACGTGCCGGAAGGCGGGTTGTCGATCAGTGCCGCCTCGTGCAGGTAGTCGTCGGTACCCGGCATGCAGGAATACTTCTGCACATTGGCCTCGGCCTGAAGGAAGTCGAGGCCCACCGAGTCGATGGCGACGGGGTCCTGGCTGGCGAACAGACTGCTGGTCCAGTCGTTGTTGAACGGCGCCGACTCGAACCGTCGCGGCTCGTGCTCGACGTAGTGGATGCCGCCGTAGAGGCCGTCGATGAGATAGAGAACCGTCTTGCCGCCAAGCTCACTGTGGCTCATCAGGTCCACGAGGTTCCGGTACCGGCCCGTGGTCCTCTGGAAGCTCGTGTGCATGTCGTAGTAGCCTCTTTCGTACGGCAGGCGGATCAGTGAGCCGTAGTGGTTCTTGGCGCACAGCGTGACGCCGGCGCTGGGGTGGGCCTTGAGATTGGCCAGATTGATGAGGTAGTCGGCCTCGGCGTACGCCTGCGGCACGTAGTCCCGTGCGCACCCTTCGGGGTTGCAACTCCAATACAAGGGAACCGAGGATGGCCCGGTCTTCGTCCGGCCGGGTCCGCCCTGGCAGTCGAGGTAGATGACATGCGGGAACTGCCGGTGCAGCATGTCGTAGTATTCGTTGGCGAAGTAGGCGAGGGTGTCGCCCACCGCGATGTCGGACTGTTTGACGCCGACGGTTTCCGTCAGTTGCCGCAGCAGCGAGGCGATCATCTGGGGCGACGTGTTCATGTAGTCCACCCAGCTCTGCAACGCGTAGGTCTGGGGATTCACGGCGTCGGTGGTGCGGATGAAGCCGACGAAATTGACTTTCACCATGATCTTCTGGCCCGGCTCGTAGCCGACATCGCCCTTGCCCCTGGTCTTGTTGTGGTAGCGGAAGAGGGCATCCCACGCCGCTTTGTCGGAGGTCTCGCCCGTCAGGTTGCGAAGAGCCTGCGACATCATTTCGTCGACGGCCGCCGGATTCGTGTGTTCGTCCTGCCAGAGGTGGCCATCGCCCGGACCCTTCCAGTCGGTGGCTTCGGGATTGTGCACCCAGACGACTCGCCCTGGATGGATCCCTCGAGCGACGCCGATGGGCTGGTTGGCCGGCTGGGGATCGGCCAGCAGACGCTTCTCAGTGGTGACGCTGAACGCCACCCAGATCGCCGCGACGCTGATGCCTACAGCGGCCAATGCACACCGTCCGCTGCGCAGACTCGTCTGGGCCTTGCGCAGGGCTGCCGCCCAAGCCCCGATGCCCAGCAGCCAGGCGACGAAGCCGGACGCCAGCGGCATGGCTGCCCGCTGACAGGGATACATCGCTCGCGAGGGCTTGGGCACCACGCGGATCAGGAACCAGGCCAGAGCCAGCAGGCCGGTGATCGGCAGCAGCCAGAGCATCCATGGGCGGGGAGTTCGGGGCTCGATCTCGATTAGCTTGCCCGTCCTGGGACAGCGTCTGTGGTCTTCACATCTATCGGTGCGCCAATGGTGCGGGTCATAAGGTGTCATCGGCTCAACCTCCCGAATCGTGCGGTTCATCATGAAAAGTCAACTGACTGGGCATTGTACCACGGAGTCTCCGTCAAGTCGCGTCTTTTCGGTCGCACCCGGCAAGGGAGGGTGCACTGCGTGTTTATAGGTAGGTTCCTGGGGAGGCCAGGAAGGGGGGGCTATCATCTCGAAGCACGTGGCGGATGTCATTTCGACGAAGGGCGAAGCCCGCACGGAGAAATCTGGGCGAGGATAAGGCAATAGCCCGTTCGCAGCCGGATTCCTCCACTCCACTGCGCTCCGGTCGGAATGACAGAGTCGACTGCGACCCCCCGTGCCGGTCTACCTACAAACATCAAGTGCACCCCACACGGTAAGGGAGCGGGGCCGATCAGGCTATTGCGTCGTGGGGCGGCCGCCGGTAAGATGGCGGGAAATATCCATGAGGTATCGTACGAAATGGATGGGAGGTTGCATGGCATACCGAAGGGGCATCACACGCAGGACCTTCCTACGAGCTACCGCATCGGCTGTTGCGGTTCCTTATGTCATCACGTCGTCGGCCCTCGGCGCCGGCGGCCGGGCGCCGGCCAGCGAACGGTTGGTGATGGGGGCTATCGGCTGCGGCGGACAGGGCACACGCCACATCGGCGGCGGTATCTGGGTCCAGGGTGGCGGCTTCCTCAGCAAGCCCGGTGTGCAGGTCGTTGCGGCCTGCGACGTCAATCGCAACAACCTCAACAACGCCAAGAGCATCATCGACACCTACTACGGCAACCACGACTGCGTCGCGTACCACAACTTCGAGGACCTGTTGGTCCGCGACGACATCGACATCATCCTCTGCGCCGCCGGCGACCGCTGGCATACGCCGATCTCCATCGCCGCCGCCAAGGCGGGCAAGGACATCTACTGCGAGAAACCGATTTCGCTGACGGTCTACGAGGCGCGCGAGTTGGCCCGCACGATGAAGCGGTACGGCCGTATCTTCCAGAGCGGCACGCAGCAGCGGAGCTGGTACGAGTTCCGTTTCGCCTGCGAACTGGTCCGCAGCGGCTACATCGGTCACGTCAAGCACATCAAAGTCAACGTGGGCGGCCCCCCCGAGGAATGTCACCTTCCCGCGCAGGGCTCGCCGCCGGACTGGCTGGATTACGACCGATGGCTGGGCCAGGCGCCCTGGCATCCGTTCCACCCCGACATCCTGGGCTGGATGCGGTGGAAGGACTTCTCCGGCGGCGAGATGACCAACTGGGGCCAGCACATGTTTGACATCGCCCAGTGGGCGATGGGAATGGACGAATCGGGCCCGGTCGAGATCATTCCGGCCGACGGCAACGAGTTCAAGGTCCTGACCTACCGCTATGCCAACGGCACGGTGATGACGCGAGAGGGCATCAGCCAGCCCACGCCGGGCGTGCGGTTCGAGGGGACCGACGGCATGATCGAAGTGACGCGCGAGCAGCTCATCACTGAGCCGGACTCATTGCGCAGGCAGACCCTCACGGCCAACGACGTGCATCTTTACGAGAGCAAGAACCATCCGGACAACTTCCTCGAATGTGTCCGGACGCGGAACCGTCCGGCCTGCGACGCCGACGTCGGCTATCGCTCGATCAGCGTCTGCCACCTGGGCAATATCGCCTACTGGCTCGGACGGCCCCTGCGGTGGGACCCGGCGGCCGAGCGGTTCGTCAACGACCGGCAGGCCGATTCGATGCTCCAGCGGGCGATGCGCAGTCCCTGGTGCATATGAGAACGACAACACCACACGGTTTTGGAAAAGGAGCGCCCATGCGAACTCGACATATTGCCCCCATCCTGGTGGGACTGGCCATCGGTACCCTGTTGGCAGGATCGGCCGCTGCGGCAGCGGAGGCCAAGGTAGGCGATGGCTTCAAGGTGCACACGCTCAACGCCGAATCGCGTTTCGAGGCGGCGGGGATTCTCGACGTGAACCGCGACGGGAAGCTCGATATCTACTGCGGCGGGTTCTGGTATGAGGCCCCGACCTGGACCAAGCACTTCGTCCGCGAGATCAAGGAAGAAGGGGAGTACCATTACGACTTTGCCAACCTGCCGATGGACGTGGATGGTGATGGTTGGACGGACACCGTCGGCGCCGCCTGGCACGACAAGATGGTTTACTGGGTCCGCAATCCGGGCCAGGCCGGCGGGCCGTGGACGCTGCACCAGGTGGACACGCCGGGTAATATGGAAACCGCGATAGCCTATGATATCAACGGCGATGGCCAAATTGACATCCTGCCCAACATCATGAGCGCTGCGGCCTGGTACGAGTTCTGCCGCGACGCCTCGGCCCCGCAGGGTGTGCGGTGGGACAAGCACGTGCTGCCCCAGGAAGCGGCGGGGCATGGACTGGGCGCCGGAGACATCAACGTCGACGGTCTGTGCGACATTGTGACACCGAAGGGCTGGCTCCAGCAGAATCCTGACGGCTCGTGGACATGGCGTGCGGAGTTCGAGTTGGGCTACGCCGGCATACCGATTCTCGTGCACGACGTGGACGCCGATGGGGATTCCGATCTGATCTGGGGCCTGGGCCACGATTACGGCGTGTTCTGGCTGGAACAGAAGAAGGATGCACAAGGGACTCGCATGTGGGAAAAGCATCTGATCGACAACTCGTGGTCCCAGGCGCATTTCATGCTCCTTGCGGATCTGGACGACGACCGTCGATTGGAGTTGGTCACCGGCAAGCGCCATCGCGCCCACAACGGACACGACCCGGGCGGCAACGATCCTGTCTGCGTTTACTATTACGACTTCGATATCGCCTCGGGCAAGTGGACCCGGCATACGATGCATGAGGGCGGTCGCGTGGGCTTCGGAATCAACACCGCGGCTGCCGATATCGACAGCGACGGCGACATCGACGTCGTCGCCCCCGGCAAGAGCGGACTGTACCTCTTCGAGAACCTCATCAAGTAGTGGACAATGGACGAAGGACGATTGTCATGTCGAAACCGAAGATCGCGATGATCGGGGCCGGAAGCCTGATTTTCTGCAAGACGCTGGTCATGGATATCCTGGCCACCGAGGCCCTTCAAGAAAGCGAAATCTGTCTGATGAACCGGACGCGGCCCAAGCTGGCCAAGATGGAGGCCTTTGTCAAGAAGGTCATCAAGGAGAACGGCCTGCCTGCCAAGGTCACCGCGACACTGAATCGCCGCGAGGCGCTCGACGGAGCGGATTACGTGATCAACATGATCCAGGTCGGCGGCGTCGAAGCCTTCCGCATGGACTACGAGATCCCGCTGAAGTACGGCGTCGATCAGTGCATCGCCGATTCCATCGGTCCCGGCGGCATCTTTCGCGCGCTGCGGACGATTCCCGTTCTGGCGGATATGGCGGCGGACATGAACGAGCTGTGTCCCGACGCGATCCTGCTGAACTACGCCAACCCGATGGGCGCCAACTGCTCGGCCCTCGGGTGCGTGGCCGACGTGCAGTTCATCGGGCTTTGTCACGGCGTGCAGACCACGCTGGACCTGATCAGCCGCTACGTCAACGTCCCGAAGGACCAGGTGGATTACGTCTGCGCGGGGATCAACCACATGGCCTGGTTCCTGTCGCTGAGGGACAAGCGCGACGGGCGCGATTTGTATCCGATCCTCAAGCGGAACATCGAGAAGCCCGAGTATTACGTCAATGAGAAGGTGCGGTGCGAGGTGATGCGGCACTTCGGTTATTTCATGACCGAGAGCACAGGGCACCTGTCCGAATACGTACCGTGGTTCCGCAGCAGCAAAAGGGCCCTGGAGCTGTACTGTGATCAGCCCGATTTCGGTGGGGCGTCCGGCGCCTACTATCACTACTGCAACATGCTGGCGGAGAAGTACAAGAAGGTGGACTATCTCGCGACGGAATCGCCCAAGATCACGCGTCGCAGCGTCGAATACTGTTCGTACATTCTCGAAGCGGCCGAGACGGACCGACCGTTCCGTCTCAACGGCAATGTCCGCAACGACGGCTACATCACCAACCTGCCACAGGGCTGCTGTGTCGAGGTCCCGGTGTACGTTGACTCGCAGGGCCTGCATCCGGTGACGATCGGCGAGCTGCCGGTGCAGTGCGCGGCGTTGAACCAGAGCAATGTCACCGTGCAGGAGTTGGCGGTGGAGGCGGCGCTGACGGGGGATCCGGAGCGGGCGATGCAGGCGATGGCGATGGACCCGCTGACCTCGGCAGTCTGCACGCTCAAGGAGATCCGGGACATGACCGGCGAGATGCTCGAAGCCGAGCGCAAATGGTTGCCCGAATTCAAAGGCCGGAAGCTGACGCCTCGCCCGACGATCGAAATTGCCAAAGGAACGGTCGCCGTAGACGTCCCCCTCGACCCGGCCCTGGCCATCGCCAACCGCTTCGGCGAACTGGCCAGATAGCATCGCAAGCTACGGGCGCCGCTCGAAGCGGTGGGGGCCCGGGACGACGTTATCGAGTACGATGAACTTGCCGTCGCGTCGACCCTGAACGGTCCGGCCGTCCATCAGCACCTGCGTGCTGTCGCTGCCGAGTTTCGGGAGGTAGATGACGGCGGGCATGTTGGCGGGCGTGGTTACGTTCAGGATGAACGATTGTCCCTTGACCGCCTCGAAATCCACGTGGATCGTGCCCCGAACCGTGGGCAGATCAAGGCTGCCGCGCGTCAGCGAGCCGACCTGTGGTCTGATCCGCACCTTGGCGAAACCCGGCTCGACCGGCTCGACACCCATCAGGCAGCGGGGGATGATGTTGGCGGGCGCAGCGCCCCAGGCGTGGTTCCAGTCCTGATTGGGCTTGTACTTGTTGTCCCATGCTTCGAGCGTGATGGTTGTGCCCACGTCGTAGATCATATGCGGCCAGCTTCGGTCTGTGTCCCGGTCGGTCATCAGATGCAGGGCGAAGTCGTCCAGACCCGCTTCATAGAGGGCTTCGAGCAGGTACTGCGCGCCGTAGACGCTGCACACCATGCCGCGATTTTGAACGAACGCGGCGACCGATTCGACGTACTCCGGCGGCACCAGGCCGAACGCCAGTGGGAACATGTTTGCGTGCAGGGCGCTGTGCGTGCTGCCTTCGCCGTCGATGTAAACGCCTTTGTTCTTGTCGAGCAGTTTGTCGTTGAAGGACTGCCTGACCTTCGCTGCGGCCGAGGCGAATCGCGTGGCGTCCCGCTCTTCGCCGAGGGCTTGGGCGATGCGGCTCATGAGCACGAGGGCCCGATAGTGAAAGGCGTTGACGACGGTGTTGATGGGTTTGAATTCGAAGTCGTCCGTCTCGCCGTAGCCGCCTTGCAGCCCGAGGATGTTTCCGTGCGGCCAATCCACGATGTCCCGCAGCGTACCCTGGAAGTGGATCGACGCGAGCACTGTGTCGCTGACCAGGCCGGTCTGCGTGCTGATGAGTCCATCCTCCCGGGCCAGCGTCAGCAGCGTCTTGGCCTTCAGGTCGTCGTAGAAGTGTTCGATCGAGTCGGTATCGCCTGTGTACAGGTAGTCGACCCAGGCCATCAGCACCGAATGCAGAATCCACTCGGTCGGCCAGGTCGGGTGCGTCATCAGGTACTCATGCGTGTAGCGGGCCATCGTGTATTCGCGGTCCACGCAATAGTGGCAGAGCTGGTTGATGTAGGCGTCGGCCTCGTAGGGGATCCGTTCCCGGTCGCCGTCGACGTAAACGCCACAGAAGCTCGTCGCCTTGATGCTGTACTTGCACAGCTCCCACACGTCGTTGAGGACCGGATCGGACGAATGGAAGCGGGAAGCCTCCTCGTCGAATGGATAGTGGACCGCGATCTGGCAAATCGTCGAGGCGTCGAGCGTCGAAGGGCTGTTGACCACCTCGCAGTACCGAAACGGCATGACCTCCCCGATGGATTCCGGCATCTTGATTGCCTGCGGACCGGTGTTTCGCCTATCGGGCGGGATGGTCAACCTGTACGTGTGTGCACCTTCGTCGAGCGTCAGCTCGAGTTGCCGATATCGTCGGGACCCGCCCGGATTGCGGTCGATGCTGTCAGGCTGAGAGCAGACTTCGCCCAGATGGATTTCGATATGACGCCCGGCTTCGGGGCTGGTCAAGGTCAGTTCGACGGTTCCGAAAGCGGCCTTGCCGAAATCGACGAAGTAGTGCCGGTCTGTCTTGGTGGTGATCCGGACGGGTTTGATTCTGCTGGTCGCCAGCGGGTAGCGGACTGTTGTGTACGGGCCATCCAGAGGCCCTGTACGGAATGTCTGGACCTGTGAGTAGGGGCTGACGTGATCCTGCTGGTTCCACGTTCGTATTTTCCAGCAGTACGTTGCGTCCGGGGAGAGGGGCCTGCCGGCATACTCGATGCCGACCGACCGGGAGGATCGGACCTTGCCGCTATCCCATAGGTCGCCGCGACCCTGTTCGATCTCACTTGCGGACGAGGCGACCAGAATCTGGTAGGCGGTCTGGACGTCGTTCCGGTCCAGCAAGGGTACGATCCAGGAAAACTCCGGTCGGGGATCGACGATCGCTGTCTTTGTCGGCTCCGTCATCAGCTCACACAACAGCCCCGAAGGTACCGAGAAAGCCGCCGTGACATTCTGGGGTGTATAGGCAACAAGGGCGAACAGTGCCAGTGGTAGCGTTCTTAAGCATTGCATCCAGGTTTGCGGCCGGTCTGACTGAGGCATGGTAGCGACCTCCGGATTGTCTTCATCAGGCGTCTTAAACGCTGGAGCACGAAACCGCCAGATGACGATAATACCGGGAAGCCTGAATGATGACAACGACATCGAACGCCGAAGGCTTTTCACTTGATGGGGCGGCCGGTCCTTCTAATGTGAATCCGGATGGAACACTTGACAATTGCTGTCAAGAACGCCGATCCGGCAGACCTGCGGGCAGTCTGCGCCGCAGACGACGGGTGAGAATTTGGGAAGATCGGTTGCCTGGCAGGGGAAGTTGCCTTATCATCACGTGCTTCGTGCGGCACGGGCTGCACGTGGAGTGGTACGGGCCGGCCGTGCATCCGCCCGCAACATGGCGAGGACGGATGCCTGTCGGCGTGACTCGGAGCATAACCACTGCGTAAAGCAGTGTGCAGTGTGAGGTTGTAGATGGACAAGTACGTCTGCATACACGGCCATTTCTATCAGCCCCCGCGCGAGAACGCATGGCTGGAGGATGTGGAGTTACAGGATTCGGCCTATCCCTACCATGACTGGAATGCGCGGATCACCGAGGAGTGCTACCGTCAGAACGCCGCCTCGCGCATCCTGGGGCCCGACCGCAAGATCGTCGATATCGTCAGCAACTACGAACGCATGAGCTTCAATTTCGGGCCCACGCTCCTGTCCTGGCTTGAAACCCACGCCCCGGACGTCTACGAGAGTATTCTGCAGGCCGACCGGAACAGCCGGGAGCGGTTCTCCGGCCACGGCAGTGCTCTGGCACAGGTGTACAACCACATGATCCTGCCCCTGTCGAACACCCGGGACAAGCACACGCAGGTGATCTGGGGCATTCAGGATTTCAAGCAACGGTTCCAGCGGGCGCCGGAGGGCATGTGGCTGGCCGAGACGGCGGCGGATCTGCCGTCACTGGAAGTCCTGGCGGAGCACGGGATCAAGTTCACCATTCTGGCGCCCCGGCAGGCCAAGCGGGTCCGCAAGGTGGGTGCGCGCCGATGGAAAGACGTCAACGAGACCGATCTGGACACCAGCGTTCCCTATATCTGCGTCCTTCCTTCCGGCAAGCAGATCGTGCTGTTCTTCTACAACGGTCCGGCTTCGCATGACATCGCCTACGGGGGCCTTCTTCACAGCGGCACCAACTTCGCCTCCCGGCTGATCAATGCGTTTCCCACGGACGGGGACGGCCCGCGCCTGGTCCACGTGGCGACGGACGGGGAATCGTTCGGGCATCACCACCGCCACGGCGATATGGCCCTGGCGTACTGCATTCACCATATCGAGAGCAACAATCTGGCGAAGGTCACCATCTACGGCGAATACCTGGAAAAATTCCCGCCGGACCAGGAAGTCGAGATCTGGGAGAACAGCTCCTGGAGCTGCGCGCATGGGGTCGAGCGGTGGAAGAGCAATTGCGGCTGCGCGGCCGACCAGGCCAATTCGGGAAAACAGCAGTGGCGCGCCCCGTTGCGACAGGCCATGGATTGGGTCCGCGACAAGGAGGCCGAGGTGTATCAGGACCGCATGTCGAGATACCACCCCGACCCGTGGAAGCTGCGCAACGAATATATCGCCGCGATCAACAATCGCTCACAGGAGAACGTTGAGGATTTCATCACCCAAACGACCGGTCGGACGCTGCCGCTCGAGGACAAGGTGACGTTCCTCAAACTCCTGGAGATGCAGCGGCACGCGATGCTGATGTACACGAGCTGCGGGTGGTTCTTCGACAACATCACCGGGATTGAGGCCGTGCAGGTGATGCAATATGCGGCCCGGTCGATGCAACTGTGCCAGGAAGTGCAGAACTGGGACCTGGTGCCGCAGTTCAAGGAGATGCTGCAACACGCTCCGGCCAACGTTCGACCGTTTACCAACGGGCGTGAAGTCTACGAGGCCTTCGTCGAACCGGCTCGGATCGATCTGAACCGGGTGGCGGCGCACTTCGCGCTCAGTTCGGTGTTTGAGGAGGCGCGCGAACGGACGACGGAGATCTATTGCTATACGGCCACGGTGGACAACCTGGATCGCAAAGAGGCCGGGGTGCAGGTTCTTACCACGGGCCGGGTCACGATTCGGTCGAACATCACCTTCGAGCGGCATGCGGCCGATCTGGTCGTCTTCTATCTGGGCGATCACAATCTGTTCGCCACCGTAAGGGCACGCATGGACGACCACGAGTTCAACGCCGTTCGGGAGGAACTGAACAAAGCGTTTCGCCGAAGCGACAGCAACGAGGTGATGCGCCTGATGAACGTCGCCTTCGGGGGTAAGAACTATTCGCTGACACACCTGTTCAAAGACCCGCAGCGGCAGATCCTCCACGAGCTTCTGGAAAGCACCTGGGAAGAGATCGAGAGTTCGTTCCGCCACATCTACGAGCACAATTACGCGATCATGCAGATGATCCGCAATATGAACATGCCACTGCCGAAGGCGTTGTCGGCACCGGCGGAGTTCATCCTCAACGAGGATCTCTGCGCGGAGATTCAGGCCGATGCCATCGACGTGAATCGTCTGCGCAATCTCGCCGATGAGGCGGAGCGCCTGTCGCTGAGTCTGGACAAGGAACGTCTGAGTTTCGAAGGCAGTCACCGGATCAACGACCTGATGGATCAACTGGCCGAACGCAGCGACGATGTGAAGCTGCTCTGTTCGATCGAAGAGAGTCTGGAGATTCTTCGCACGCTGACCTCCACGCTGGATCTGCAAAACGCACAGAACGTGTTCTTCAACATTGCCAAGCGCAAGTGGCCGGTGATGAAGCGCCGCGCCGCGGCCAATGACGAGGAAGCGGCCAAGTGGGTCGAGCATTTCGGGAATCTGGCGCATCATCTTGGTCTGGCGATTCCGTAGAACCGGTCAATCTCCGGCTCCGGGTGGACAGGAGAGGTTTACAGCATGCTCAAGCAACGATCGAGTGGCATCCTGATGCACATGACGTCGGTGCCTTCGGAATTCGGTATCGGCGACTTCGGTCCGGCGACGTACCGGTTTGTCGATTTCCTCCGGCGGGCCGGGCAGAACTGCTGGCAGATTCTGCCCTTGAATCACACCACGTCCCGGACGGGACACTCGCCATACAACTGTTTCTCGGCCTTCGCGGGAAACCCTCTGCTGATCAGTCCGGTCCTGCTATACCGGGCGGGATGGCTCCGGCGCGGCGAGATCGCCGCCCCTCCGGCGTTTCCGGCCGACCGAGTGGACTTCCCGAAGGTGGAACGATACAAGCGAGAGCTGCTCGATCGAGCCTTTCGACGGTTCCGGGAACGACCACGGCCGGCCGATTACGAACCGTTCTGCATCCAGCACCAGGCGTGGCTGGAGCCGTTTGCCTCGTTCGTCGCCATCAAGAGGCATTTCCACGGGCGGCCGTGGTGCGACTGGCCGGCCGCTCTGAGGGACAGAAAGGCCAAGGCGCTGAAGGCGATCCAGGCCACGCTGGCCGATGCGGTCGAGCGAGAGCGTTTTCTTCAGTACGTGTTCTATCGGCAATACCTCGACTTGCAGCGCTACGCGCACGAGCAGGGTATCCAGGTGATCGGCGATCTGCCCATCTATGTCGCCTATGACAGCGCCGACGTCTGGTCAAACCCGGAGGTGTTCAAGCTCAGAGCCGACAAGAAGCCGAAGTTCATCGGCGGGGTGCCCCCGGATTATTTCAGCAAGACCGGCCAGCTATGGGGCAACCCGGTGTACGACTGGGACTATGCGGAGCGGACCGGATTCGCTTGGTGGATGCAGCGAATCCGGCACAATCTTCTGCTGTTCGATCTGGTTCGGATCGACCATTTCCGCGGACTGGTGGCGTACTGGGAGGTGCCGGCAGGCCACAAGACCGCCGCGCGGGGCAAGTGGGTCAAAGCGCCGAGCGAGAGTTTCTTCGGCACGTTGTTCCACCAGATCCCTTTTGCCGCGATCTTCGCCGAGGATCTCGGCCACATCACGCCCGACGTGCGGGAGACCGTCGCCAAATACGAGTTCCCGTGCATGCGGGTGCTGCAATTTGCCTTCAGCGGTGATCCGAAGCGCAACGTCCATATGCCGCACAATCACATTCCCAATGCGATCGTCTATACGGGCACACATGACAACAACACCACCCGTGGCTGGTTCGACAACGAAATGGACCAGGCCCGTCGCAAACGTCTCTTCGAGTATCTCGGTCACAAGCCGGCGGCCCGGGAGGTCTCCTGGGAGCTAATCCGCCTGGCCATGGCGTCCGTCGCCCGGCTGGCTATTATCCCGATGCAGGATGTCCTGTCGCTGGGCGCCTCGGCCCGCATGAATTACCCTGCCAAATCGACGGGCAACTGGCTGTGGCGGATGCGCGACGGCCGGCTCACACCGCGTCTGGCGGCGCGACTGCGTGAGCTGACGGAAACCTGCGGCCGCCTGTGAACGCGACGAGGTCGCCGGCGGGCGGCTGCGCTACGGATTTGGAGAGCTCTTGCTCTCGGGCTTGCCGTCCGGCACCTTTCGGAAGACCACGACGCCCAACGGCGGCAGGGTCACCGACAACGTGTAGTCGAAGTTTCCATAGAAGGACGCCGCCGAGGCCTCGACACCGCCCATGTTGCCCACACCGCTGCCGCCGTACTCAACCGCATCGCTGTTGAGGATCTCCTCCCAGAAGCCGCCGTCGGCCACGCCGACCCGGTAGTTGTACCGGGGAACGGGGGTGTAGTTGCAGATCACCGCCAGAATGGAGCGGCCGGCCTTGTCTTTGCGCAGGTAGCTGATGACGCTGTTGTCCGCATCGTGGAAATCGATCCAGGCGAAACCGTCCCGGTGGAAATCCGTCTCGAACAGCGCCGGCTCGCTGCGGTAAAGGTGGTTCAGATCGCGTACCCATTTCTGAAGGCCCCGGTGGGATGCGTCCTCGAGCAGGTGCCAATCGAGGCTGTGCAGGTGACTCCACTCCCGATGCTGGCCGAACTCGTTTCCCATGAACAGCAGCTTCTTGCCGGGATGGGTGTACATGTACCCGAAGAGCAGGCGAAGATTGGCGCGCTTCTGCCAGGGGTCGCCGGGCATCTTGCCGTAGAGCGAGCCCTTGCCGTGCACGACCTCGTCGTGCGACAGCGGCAGCGCGAAGTTCTCCGAAAAGGCGTACCAGATCGAGAAGGTCAGCTTGTCCTGATGGTATTTGCGGTAGATGGCGTCCTGGCTGAAGTACTCGAGCGTGTCGTGCATCCAGCCCATATTCCATTTCATGCCGAAGCCAAGCCCCCCGGTGAAGGTGGGGCGCGTCACCATCGGCCAAGCCGTGGACTCTTCCGCGATCGTCTGGACATGGGGGAAGTCGCGGTAGACCATTTCGTTGAACCGCCGCAGAAAGGCGATGGCCTCGAGGTTCTCGCGTCCACCTTTCTCGTTGGGGATCCATTCGCCTTCCTTGCGGGAGTAGTCCAGGTAGAGCATCGACGCGACCGCATCGACGCGCAGTGCATCGGCGTGGTACCGGTCGAGCCAGAACATGGCGCTGCTGATCAGATAGGCCCGGACCTCATGGCGCCCGTAATTGAAGATGCCGCTTTTCCAATCCGGGTGGAAGCCGAGCCGCGGGTCGGCATGTTCGTACAGGTGCGTTCCATCGAAGTAGGACAAGCCGTACTCATCGGTTGGAAAGTGCGAAGGGACCCAGTCCAGGATTACCCCGATGTCGTTCTGATGAAGGTGGTCGATGAGGTACATCAGGTCCTGACAGCAGCCGTACCGCCGGCTCGGCGCAAAGTACCCGCCTGTCTGGTATCCCCACGAGGGATAGAAGGGGTGCTCCATCACCGGAAGAAACTCGACGTGCGTGAACCCCATCTCCTTGACGTATTGGGCCAGCATGGGGGCGATCTCGCGATAGCTCAGCAGGCGGTCGGGTTCGCTCGGATCGCGGCGCCACGAACCCAGATGCACCTCATAGATGCTGTAGGGGGCGTCGAGGGCGTTCCGCTCCTGCTGTCTCGCCATCCAGTCGCTGTCGCCCCAGTCGTACTGAAGGTCCCAGACGACCGAGGCCGTGTTGGGCGGCAGTTCCCAGAAGAAGGCGTAGGGATCGCCCTTGTCCACCCAGTAGTGATTGTATCTCGATACGATGTGGTACTTGTAGATGGTTCCTTTCCCGATCCCCGGGATGAAGCCTTCCCAGATACCCGAATCGTCCCGCCGGGCGGTCAGTCGATGGGCCGCCCAATCCCAGCCGTTGAAATCCCCGATCACCGAAACGCTCGCGGCGTTCGGCGCCCATACCGCAAAGAAGACGCCTTTGACACCCTCGTGTTCGACGAGGTGGGCGCCCAGCTTGTTGTAAAGCCGAAAGTGGTTGCCCTCCTTGAACAGGTAGATGTCGTGATCGGTCAACAGGGTGAAGCCCGTCGCAACCTGGGTTTTCTCGTCCATAAGACCTCTCTGGATTCGCTATGCATGGACAGCACCTCCCACGGCGTCCCGCACAGCGGATCACGAATCAGAAGTAGTACATCCCTTGAGTATCTGTACAATGCCACGTGCCGGTATCATCAGCCATTCCGGGCGTTTATTCAACTCGTAACCCAGTTCGTAGACCGCTTTTTCCAGAAGGAACGTGTCGAGCAGAAGGGCGAAGTCCGCCCGGTCGGCTGGCACGAAGTCCGCGTCGGCCACTTCCTGCGTGTAGGCATGGAGGAAGGCCCCGGCGGTGTATGTGTACCATAAGTCGGCCCAGTACTCGAGGTAGTCGATGTCGGCGCCCTGTCTGGCGGCGCGCCGCAGGATAGCGCCGTGTGCGGCGTAGTGAAAGGATCGTATCATCCCGGCCACGTCCCGCAGGGCCGATTGTCTGAGGCGGCGTTCCGTAATCGGCCGGGCCGGCTCACCTTCGAAGTCGACGATGGTGAAGTCCTTTCCGGTGTACAGGACCTGGCCCAGGTGATAGTTGCCATGGATCCGGATTTTCTTGGCGCGGATCTTCCGCTCGCCGATGCGGCGCAGTCGGGCCAGAATGGTCTTCCGCTCCGCCAGGACGCCTCGAATGACGGCGGCGCTTTCCGCATCCAGCTTTGCCAGACTGCGGTCCAGTTCCGCGAAGATTTTCAACGTCATGCCGCGAATCGACTGATGAAGAGACTTCTGGTAGAGCAGTGAGAATGGTTCACTGGTTACCTCGGGGGTATGCGTCAGGGACGCCAGAGCGCGGTGCAACTGGGCAGTCCGCCGCCCCAGCAACACCACCATCTCGATATACACGGATCCGACGAAGTTGCGGATATGCATCGGTATTGCATCGGGGTTGATGTCAAAGAACGACGGTGGCACCACGGGAAACTCGGCCAGCCTGTCCTTGAGGGTCTGGGCGTGCCCGAAGGACCGTTCGACGTTGTCGAGCGTGTAGGACCAGGCGTCGGTCTCACAGGGGACGAACTCCAGCAGTGACGCGATGGTCACCGAGGGCGCCTGGCTCGGCTGCCATTCAATGGCACCGGCATACGCCGGCAGGTTCGCGAAGTCAGTATGCTCCGTCAGGTTCTCCAACAACTCCGCCTCCGGATTGACGGGCGGTTCCAGCCGGCGGTACAGCTTGAGGAAGAACGTGCGGTCATAGACGATCGACGTGTTGCTCTGCGTGGTTTTCAGGACGCCGGAGGTTTGGGGAAGGGCTCCACCTGGCAGCATCGCGGTACACCTGCCGCCGCGCCGCCCGACGAGCCGGGGCATGATGGGAAAGTGGAACGCCATATGGCATTCGTCGCCGTTGCCGAAGTAGGCGGCGGCGTCTTCCGGCCACTGGTTCGCTTCGGCCAGCAGCAGGCGGTCGCTGAACTTGCGGTCGAGATGGGCCCGCAGCTCTTTCAGTACCGCATGGGTCTCGGGCAGGTTCTCGCAGTTGGTGTCTTCGCGTTCGACCAGGTAAGGCACCGCGTCGAGGCGCATCCCGTCGACGCCCATCTGGAACCAGAAGTCCAGCACGCGGAGGATCTCCCGGCGGACGCGGGGATTGTCGTAGTTCAGATCCGGCTGGTGTTTGTAGAACCGATGCCAGTAGTACGCCTGTGCGACCGGGTCCCACGTCCAGTTCGAACTCTCGAAGTCGGTGAAGGTGATCCGGGCGTCCTTGTACCGCTCCGTCGTATCGCTCCAGACATAGAAATCGCGCCAGGGCGAGCCCGGTTCGGCCCGCCGGGACCGCTGGAACCACTGGTGCTGGTCGGAGGTGTGGTTGATCACCAATTCCGTGATGATGCGAAGCTCGCGCCGGTGGGCCTCGCCCAGAAGCCGCTTGAAGTCGCTCAACGTGCCGTAGTCGGGGTGGATGCCGAAGTAGTCGGCGATGTCATAACCATCGTCAAGCAGGGGGGATGGATAAAACGGCAGCAGCCACAGGGCGGTGACGCCCAGATCCTGAAGGTAATCGAGCTTCTCGATCACGCCTCGGATGTCCCCGACGCCGTCGTCGTTGCTGTCGTGGAACGACTTGATGTGCAGCTCGTAGACGACGGCGTCCTTGTACCAGAGCGAATCGGATGTCTTCTCTCTTGCCTCGCGCACGGGCGGCGGCTCCTGTCAGACAGTGGACTCGACGTCGATCTCCCGGCGCAATGCGCGTCGCAGGCGCAGGATGCAGGCGGGCATCTCGTCAGGGTCGAGTTCGATGTAGTTGCTCGGTCCCTGCCAGACATACGTCTTGCCTGTCAAGGCATCGTCCATCAAGTAGGACTGGTGTGGGTCGAGGCCCAGAGTCTCCAGCGGCAGTTGCACCCGGCCCGCCTGCGTGTGGTGCGGATCGAGGTTCACGATGACCACCGTGACATCGCCCGCCTCGTCGCCGGTCTTGCCGTAACACAGCAGGTTCTCGTTCTGGACCTCGTACAAACGGACGTTGCGAAACCGCTGGAGGCAGGGGCATTCCCGGCGAATCTGGTTCAGACGCTCGATTACCTCGCGGATGTTGCCTTCGCGATTCCAGTCCCACCTCTTGATCTCATACTTCTCCGAATTGAGGTACTCCTCTGCGCCCTCGACGGCTTCGGTGACGCACAGTTCGAAGGCCGGCCCGTAGATGCCGTAGCTGGACGACAGCGTCGCGGCCAGGACCAGGCGGATGATAAACGCCGCGCGACCGCCGTATTGGAGGTACTGCGGCAGGATGTCGGGCGTGTTGGGCCAGAAGTTCGGACGCATGTACTCGGCGACCTCGGTCTGCGTCAACTCTCGGATGTAGTGCTCCAGCTCCCATTTGGTGTTGCGCCAGGCGAAGTACGTATAGGACTGGTTGAAGCCGATCTTCGCCAGACGCTGCATGACCTTGGGCCGCGTGAATGCCTCTGCCAGGAAGAGGACATCGGGGTGGCGCCGGCGGACCTCGCCGATCAGCCACTGCCAGAAACCGAACGGTTTCGTGTGCGGGTTGTCCACGCGGAAGATTCGCACGCCCTGGTCGATCCAGAAGAGCACGACGTCACGCAATTCTTCCCAGAGTGCCCTCCAGTGCGGCGTCTCGAAGTCCAGCGGCAGGATGTCTTCGTATTTCTTCGGTGGGTTCTCGGCGAATTGCACCGTGCCATCTGGTCGCCAGCGAAACCATTCCGGGTGGGATTTCACGTAGGGGTGGTCGGGTGAACATTGAAAGGCCAGGTCCATGGCAATTTCCAGACCGTGCTCGCCAGCCTTCTTCAGCAGCTGGCGGAAGTCGCTCCGCGTACCCAATTCGCGGGCGATGGCCGTATGGCCGCCTTCGTCGCTGCCGATGGCCCAAGGGCAGCCCGGGTCGCCCGGTGCGCAGACGGTGGTGTTGTTGCGGCCCTTGCGATGCGTTCGCCCGATCGGATGGATCGGAGGCAGGTACAGCACGTCGAACCCCATCCGCGCGATCTCCGGCAGAAGCCGCTCGCAGTCGCGAAAGGTCCCGTGCCGGCCGCCTCTGCCGAACGAACGGGGAAACAGCTCGTACCACGCGCTGAACACCGCCTTCGGCCGGTCCACGATGACCGCCAACTCCTTGTCGTACAGGCTGGCGAGTGACCGGTCGGGGTACTTGGCCACCAGCGAGGTCAGGTCCTCGCTCAGTGCCGCCTCGATGGCGGCGCGCGTCGGCTTGGCGGCGCGCAGACGCCTCGCCTGTCTCTTGAGGGCTTCGGCGTCGGATCCCCCGGCACGTTTGGCGACGGTCGTGAGCATCGCGGCGCCGATCCGGAACTCGAGGGCGATATCCTGGCCTTTTTCGACTCTCCGGGCCAGATCCGCCTGCCACGTCGCGAATTGGTCCACCCAGGCGCGAACCGTGTAGAGATACTCGCCCAAGGCGCAGACCGTGAAACTCGCAACCCACTCGTCGTTGACGCGGGCGGTCATCGGCTGGACCGTCCACGAATCCTGGTGCGGGCCGCGGTACAGCAGCTCGACGTGGATACGGTCATGGCCGTCTGTGAAGACGTCGGCCCGCACGGTCACGGTTTCGCCGAGCGAGCGCTTGATCGCGAAGCGCCCCGCGTCGATTTGCGGGCGCACGCTGTCGATCACCACGCGTTTTCTGCCGTCGTCAGCTATGACCATTCTCTCAGTGTACCTTCGATGCTCTCATTTGCGTGAAGCCCAGGCACGGACGAGAGCCCGCACCGGTCCCTAAGGGCGGCCGGACACAGATAACACGCACGACGAGGTCTTTCAGTTCGGTCCACGTCGGTCTGCGCCGGAGATCTCTGGTCCGTCGTCATAGGCGCCGTCCTAATATAGAAGGAGGTTCCGGCGAAGGCAACCCTTCGCCGCGCGCGGACTTGTCGATGTCACCTCGTTATGCCACCTCCGTACCCGGGCCGGTTCCGTATCGACGGAGATGTGCCAATGGGCAAACTGGGGATTCTGCCGTAGCCGGTTGCACAAAGCCGATGGCCGGGGTAGAAAGGACTTGAACGGTCCTTCGTCGGAGATAGAGGCGACTGCCGAACGCGGTCGTAACGCGTCATTCGACGACAGCCATGCCGTTACTTGGCTGAACCACCTGGTATGGGATACGGGAGCAGACAAATGGGAACTCGGATATCGACAAATCGAACCGCCGTCAGGTCTGTGGGTCTTGTCCTGCTGATGCTTGCGATGACCGCTCCGGGCCACTCGACGGCCGCTGAAGTGCGTTTCGAGCCGCGCGAGAAGCCGCGGGTCATCGTGCTGACGGACATCACCAACGAGCCGGACGACGAGCAGTCGATGGTCCGTTTCCTTGTGTACTCGAACGAGTATGACGTGGAGGGTATGATTGCGACGACCTCGGTCTGGTTGCGTGACAACGTGCGGCCCGACAAGATTCGGCAGCGCGTCGAGGCCTTCGGCCAGGTGCGTGAAAACCTGCTTCGCCATGCCTCGGGCTATCCCACCGCCGCGCATCTCCTGGGTGTCATCAAATCGGGCCGGCCCGTTTTCGGCATGGAGGGGGTAGGGCCGGGACGCAGCTCCGAGGGCTCGCGTCACATCATCGAGGTGGTGGACCGGCCCGACCCGCGACCGGTCTGGATCAGCGTGTGGGGAGGGGCCAACTGCCTGGCGCAGGCCTTGTGGGACGTGAAGAACGCGCGAACCGAGGCGGAGCTGAATGCCTTCGTATCGAAGCTTCGCGTGTACGCGATCTCCGATCAGGACGACTCCGGCCGCTGGCTGCGCGCGACGTTTCCGACGTTGTTCTACATCGTCACGCCGAGCACGGTCGACTATCGCGAGTACTACAAGGCGACATGGACCGGCATTTCCGGGGACCGCCGCTACAGGAATGGACCGATGCACGAGTTCTATCTGGTGGACAACCCCTGGCTGGAGGCGAACATCATCCGGGACCATGGTCCTCTCGGCGCTCTCTATCCGCGTCTGACCTATATCATGGAAGGGGACACGCCGTCCTTCTTCAACCTAATCGGCAACGGACTGGGCGGCGAGGTCAGCCCCGCATACGGTGGATGGGGTGGGCGCTATGTACTGTACGCCTGTTACGGCGAGACGCGCCCCATCTGGACCAACGCAGAAGGCTGCCAGGATACGGTGGTTGCCGACAACGGGGTCTCCTACACAACGGCCCAGGCGACGATCTGGCGGTGGCGCCGGGCCTACCAGCACGACTTCGCGGCCCGGATGGACTGGTGTGTGGCGGATCGCTTCGAGAAGGCCAATCACAATCCGGTGGTCGTGGTTGCCGGTAACGAAAGCAAGGCGGTCGCACACATGGTCGTCCGGCCGGGGCAGAGCATTCTGCTCGATGCGTCGGGAACGCATGATCCCGATGGTGACGCCCTGGCGTACCGCTGGTTCGTGTACGAAGAAGCCGGCACGTACCGAGGTCCAATGGAGATCGAGAAATGCGCAACGCCCCGAGCTTGTCTGACTGTTCCGAAGACAGATGCGTGCCAAACGATTCACATCATCTTGGAGGTTGTAGACAACGGACAGCCGAGCCTGTACAGTTATCGGCGAATAGTCTTGGAAGTCCAACCATAGGGGGCAAGCCGCGATTGATCGAGCGGCTCAACACGCGGGGCACCGGACCGGATGCGCGTGTCGAATGAGTCCGATAACACCACCACGGCGATGCAGTCGCTTGCCGCAGGCACCGATAGAGTTTCTGACTTCGGATCAGGGGCGGCGCATGATAGCTCAAGAACGGCGCAGGCAATGAGAAATGGACTTTCCCTCGTCGAGTTGGTGATCATCGCATGCATCATCGGCATTCTGGCTGCTCTCGTCGTGCCGTTTGTACAGAATGAGGCGACGGATGCGAGGACCGCCGCGGCGAGAGACAGTCTGCGGATCCTGCGCAGCACGATCGAACTCTATGCCGCCAATCATGCCGGCGTCGCGCCCGGGTACGACGGCAACAACCCCAATGGGGCCCTGGACGAGAGCTTCTTTCGCGACCAGACAGTTGTACAGGGAAAGTACATGCGGCGGATTCCGGAGAACCCGTTCAACGGCCGGCACACGATCCTCATGATCGGCAACGACGTATCGTTTCCGAGGGAGGCCACCGGGGATTATGGGTGGGTTTACCAGCCCTCCACACTGACCATCCGCCTCGACTGGCCCGGCACAGACCGAAACGGTGTCCGGTATTTCGATTTCTGAGTCCGGGTCAAGGTCGGACCCCGCGAGGGTGTCCTTATGAGGCTGCCTTGTCAGCGTCTGCCGTCTCTGCTATACTCGCATCTTACCCCGATGGATGAGAAACAGAGGCATGGGTAAACTCAGAGATGTGCTGCGGGTTTTCGTTCCGAGCGCGACCGTCTTTCTTACGAGCGGTTGCGTCATGGCTCTGGGCTTGGTCGCGGTGCGACTGGTGGCCGGCAGCGTGGGGACATCGCTGTATACGTGGACTTCGGTCTTCGGTGTGACCCTGGCGGGTCTGGCCCTTGGCGGCTGTCTCGGCGGCCGCATCGCAGACCGCTTCCATGCAAGGAGGGCTCTGGCGGTCCTGTTCGGTTTGTCTTCCGCCGCGTGCGTCGCCGTCATCGTCCTCAACAATCTGGTGGGCTGCTGGCTGTGGTTGTGGAGACTGAGCTGGCCCTTTCATGTCTTCCTGCACGTTTGTCTGGTGTTTCTCCTGCCGTCGCTGCTTCCGGGTGCTGCCGTCCCGGTCATCGCGAAGATGGTGCTGAACCGGGGGCCGACCCTTGGCCGCGCCGCCGGGGTCTTCTGTACGTGGGGTGCCGCCGGCGGCATTGCAGGAATGCTGCTGACCGGATTCTACCTCATCCCCAGCTACGGCTGCAGCGCGGTGATCTGGCTTATCGGCACCGCCATGCTGGGCATTGCGCTGTTGTTTTGGGCCAGTTGCTGGGCGTTGTGCCTGTGGGCCATGGTGTTCGCGACGCTGGCGGTGATGGGTATGGCACCGGCCGAATGGGCGCGCGAGGCGGGCGTAAGCGCTTCTCTTCGCGAGGCGCGCGATCCGAATCTGCTCTATGCCGATGAAACATCGTATGGTTGTGTGGCCGTACGAAAGATGTCGAATCGGCCCGACAGAAGGTCTTTCCGGCTGGATGGAATCCCGCGGGGCGAAGTTGTGATCGGTGACGTCACGCGGCTGTGCGAGTTCCACACGGAAGTATGTGCCGCTCTGACGCACGGTCTGGCCGAGGGCAGAAACGCGCTGTTGATGATGGTTCTGGGCAGCGGAGGTTATGCCCTTCCGAACTACCTCAAAGCGGCGTGGCCCGAGAGTCAGGTGCACGTGATCGAGGCCGACCGTGGTATAACGGATGCAGCGAGACAGGCCCTTGGCGTTGCGCAAGGGACGGGGATTGAGACCGTCAACATGGACGTGCGTTACGCCGTGGAGCGATTGATCTGCGAACGGAAAGCGGACCCCTCGGGAAGATTGTATGATTTCATCTACATGGACATGATCGGCAGCCGTTTCAGCGCATTTGCCTTGCTGACGCGGGAGTTCAACGACAAGATAGCCGGCCTCCTGACCGAGGACGGCGCGTACATGCTGGCCCTGGTCGACACGTGCGAAGGGGGACCGTTTCTCGGTGTCGTGGTCGGGACGCTGAGACAAACGTTTTCCCACGTCGATGTTATCGGAGAACGGCCGGGACAGACATCGCCACTGCGCTCTTACGTCGTTGTCGCGAAACGGCGTGCATGCGATACGAGACAATTCCTGGAGAGCTTCAACAGGCACCTGGAGTTCCGGCTGATCGACGAGCCGGAACTAACGCGTCTTCATGCCGAAAGCTCCTGTCTCGTGTTGACAGATGACTATGCGCCGGTGGAGGATCTTGCGGCACCTGCCGTGCGGCAGGAGGGCCGGCAGCGACTGGCCTTTCAGTGCCTTCGCGAGGCGGAACGGCTCTGGGCACAGCGGCGGTACGACGAGAGCGCCCGGCGATACCGACAGGCCGCGGAACTCGATACGTCTGTGGCAATCGAGGCCTGGAGCCGGGTTGGTACTGCGCGGCTGGCTCAGGACGATCTGGCAGGGGCGGCCGAGGCCTTCCGTAACGCCGTCACCGGCGAAGAAGATGCGGGGCCACAAAAGGCGGCGGTCGCCTCCGCCCACCGCAATCTGGCCATCGTGCTGCAGAAGATGGGCGAAAGGGCAGAGGCCCGGACGCATCTGGCCGAGGCGGCGAAGCGGTTTCGCGCCGACCTGGATCGGAACCCGGACTCCGTCGTCTCATGGGATCGCCTCGGCGATACGCTGGCCCGGGCCGGCGACCTCAACGGAGCCTGCGAGGCCTTCGACCGAGCGATGACCCTGGAGCCAAAGAATCCCGCCCATTACGAGAGGCTGGCCAAATTGCTCGAGAACCAGCAACGCTATGAGGAGGCGATCTCTGTCGTCCGCAAGCACATCGCACTTCTCAAGGAACTCGGTCGGCGCGACGTGGCTCTCCAGATGGGGCAATACGTTGACTTTCTCGAGTACCAGAAGGTCAAGCAGCGGCCCCGGTGAGATTCACGGTCGCGACAGCCTCTCGAACGTCAGCGAATTCGTCTCTCCGTAGGTCTCGTCGGTGGACAGTTCCGATGTGGACCCATCGGGCATCTGGAGCTGATAGGTGCTGAAATTCGTCCAGTGTACCCGCCAGACGTTGTCGGCCGGCGACATGGGACCGGAGAACGTATCGGTGCTGGTGCCCTCGAGAATCGCCTCGGCCATCCCGACGCGCACGTGACGCATGACGATCTTGACGATCACCTCGTTGGTTCTCGGATTGCAGTAGACGGTCCACGGTCCGGGTTCGAAGAGCCCCTCGCCGCCTCCCTGAGTGGGAAGCGTCTGGCTCTTGCCCGGCGTGATGCGGACTTGGCCGAGACTGATGACCGCCGAGGAGATGCGCCCGTCCTGTTCGATGACAAACTCCCATCCGTCGCGGTCCGCCTTCCACGTGCCCGCCATCGCCGCGGGGAATCTGCCCCCGCCTTCCACGATGACGCTCTGGCCACCGGGTGGTTGTTCGGAAGGGGTGCGGCAGCCCATCGGCAGTACCGCTACGATCAGACAAATGATGGCATCCGCAGTACGTCTCATGTGGTCAATCCTCCTGAAGGGCACCGACGCACAACTCTTTCGACTATACGCTGAAGGCTTTCAGCGGGCAAGCGCAAAAGAAGAGGGCAAGCTCCTGGAAGGGACTTGCCCTCGTTGGATGTTCTCTCGTATCGAACCGACGCTGGCTGTATTCCGTCGCGTCGACGCGCTCCGAGCACCGCCGATCGCACTACGGCACGAGGCTTCCGCCGCAGTCGCCCCGGACGCCGGCGCCTTTCGGCGCCTCCTTGATCAGCCAGTTCGCTACGAGGCGGTTGAGGTCCGTCGTGCCGACGCGATAGAAACCGGTCGCCTCGCTACCCTCCTTGTCACGGGCGAAATCGGCGCAGATGCCGTTCTCGATCGATGCGATCCCCGGGCCGAAGGGGGGCTCCTTGACCTGCCATGCGGCGACCAGGACGTTCAGGTCCTGCGGGCCGACATAGGAGTAGCCGGTGCTCGCACTGCCTTCGGCCACGCCGTCGGCGTCGCCGTGACACTGTCTGGGGTATGCCCAGCAGGCCGGCTTGCCCACGGCGACCCATTCGGCGTAATCGGGATGGCTCGGGGCCAGCAGTTCGGTTTCGGGAACGACGGTCATGGCGGAGGCCTGGACCATGTCGACTGTGGCGGCCACATCCGGGTCCGTCAGAACGACGCCGCCGCGGACCTCGTTCAGACTCACCGTCACGTTGGCGGTGGTGCTGAGGGTCAGCTTGCACAGCGTGCCGCTGGTGCCCGGGGCGTTGGGGGAGTTGTCTTCGGCCGGATAGTACAGGGCGCCCATCTCGATCGTGATACCATCGGTGCCCAGTCCGCCCAGCGCTCCAGGATCGCACGGGTCGGCAACCGGGGTGTAATCATCCACATCCCAAGTGGCCACTTCCCCTGTGTCGGCGTTGACCGTGATGTAGCGGCCGAAATTTGCTGGGAAGATGCCGTAGCCGGGATTCTCGGCGGTGCTTTCGCCCCGGATGAAATCGGAAATCCCGATGATCGTCCCGGCGTCCACCATGATATCCAGGGCAAAGGCCCGGACGATCTCCCCGTCCGTCTCGTACTTGATCGCCGCCGTGTTCCCGTCGGGCTCGACGATGATCCTTACGGCCGCCAGGGCCGGGTTGGCAAGCACCAGCGCAGCCAGCAACAGACTCAGCCTCTTCATGACCAAACCTTCCTTTCTCTTCTCTTCTTCTTCCGGCCCAACACCACCGGCTCCACCTTGGCTTTGTTTCGTCCGCTCTTGTTCTTCTTCTTCGCGTTTCCGCCGGGGCGGACGCCTCTGAGACGGACCGACAGCCCCCGCGGCCAAGGATATGGCCACCGCGCGGGAAAGACCGATAACAGCGGTGCTCTACGTCCCTCTGCTCCTCCTTTCCCGCCGCTTGACGGGACGGTCTGCCCCCACAGGGGCTGGTCCAACGGACCTGGAAAACCTACCGTAGCGTACCAAAAAGGGCTGTCTGAATCAAGATCAAAACCAAAATACCACACGTCCCTGCCTTGGCGAGCCGGGGTCTACCGACGCGCCGGACGGTTGCGGATGCCTGCGGAACAATCAAGAGAACGGACGCTGAGATACGAAGAACGCAAGGCAACGGTCCGGAGGATGAATCCGAGCCCGGTCGCTGCCTCGCCGAAAGCGGGGTTTCAGCGGCTTGAGGCAGGCTGATTCGAAGGCCGTCATCAAGCGTATCGAGAGCGATTTCGCCTGCTGTGGCTGTACGCAGAGAAGACCCTGTGGTATGCTGAGGACATGCGTAATTTCTTGAAGGGGCGGCTCTTACCCGTCCGGATCTGCCTGATAGTCTGTATGCTCAGCCTGATCGGGATCGGGATTGCCACTATCTACGTGATCGGTCACCCCGACGAACCAAGCCCGGCCAGTGATGCCGCCAAGCTGGCCGGCTATTGGAAGAAACAACTGGTCTTCGCCGTGGTCGGCGCGGGAGGCTTTGTTGCCGCCAATCTCGTCAACTATCGTCGCCTCGGGGCCGCCAGCCACTGGATCTACCTGATGACCGTCGTGCTGCTGGCGGTGATCCTGCTGGGTAAGTACGTCTCGCTGTCGTTTGTGCCCCAGCGCGGGGGGGCATACCGCTGGATCGTGTTCACGATCGGCTCACACTCCCTGCCTGCGATTCAGCCGTCGGAGTTCTGCAAGCTCGCCTATATCCTGGCGTTGGCGTGGTATCTGCGCTTCCGCAGCAACTACAGTCGGTTTCGCGCCCTGGTCGGTCCGTTTGCCGTGACGCTGGTGCCGATGGTACTGATCCTGCTCGAACCCGACCTGGGCACGGTCATGCTGATGATGCCGGTGCTGTTCACGATGCTGTTTGTCGCGGGGGCGCGGATCAAGCATCTGGCGATGATCGTGCTGCTGGCGGTCGCTGTCAGTCCGGCCATGTGGTTCATGCTCAAGCCCTACCAGCGGGAGCGAATCAGCAGTGTGCTGCTTCAGAGCCGCTGGGTTCGTGAGAAAGCGGAGAAGAACCCGGCCCTCGGCCGACTTCTGGTCGGGGGAAAGTTCACCGAACGCAGTTGGCGGAATGAATGGGGCTATCACCTGATCCGGTCCAAGTTCGCCGTCGCGTCCGGCGGCTGGAGCGGCGCCGGCTACGGCCGGGGGCCTTTCGTCAAGTACGATTTTCTCCCGGAACGACACAATGATTTCATCTTCTCGGTGATTGCGCATCAACTGGGTTTCATCGGCTGCGTCGGATTCCTGTTGTTGTACGTTCTGCTTGTGACGTGCGGGCTGGAGATTGCGGTCCACAACACCGACCCCTTCGGGCGGCTCATGGCCATGGGGATCGTCTCCATGTTCGTCGTCGAAGTGGCGATCAACGTCGGCATGACGCTCGGCCTGATGCCGATCACGGGACTGACTCTGCCGTTTGTCAGCTATGGCGGCTCCAGCCTGCTGGTCAACATGACGGCGGTCGGCTTGTTGAACAACGTCGGTCGGTGCCGACCGTTCAGTGTCGCCCCGCGACGGGGCATCGAGGCATAGTCTGCGAGTAGCAAGGCTCGCCGTTCAAGGAGGGACTGTTTTGATCAAGGGGTTTCGACAGATCATGCTGCTGACGATCATCAGCCGGATTCTCGGCATGATTCGTGATATGGTGTTTGCTTTCTTCCTCGGTGCCGGCGGTGTCATGGACGGCTGGGTCATCGCCTTCACAATCCCCAACCTCTCGCGGCGTCTCTTCGGTGAGGGCGCCGCCTCCTCGTCCCTGATTCCGGTCTACAGTCACGAGCTGGAGAGGGACCGCCAGCGGGCCGATCGTCTGGCAATGACGGCGACCACCGTCGTGTTCGTCCTGCTGACAGGGATTGTGATTATGGGTGAGACGCTGGTCTGGATTCTTTACGCGCTGTCGGACCACGAAGCGACGCGTCTGAAACTGTTTCTCACCGGTGCGATGCTGCCCTATATGATCCTGGTCTGTACGGTGGCAATCCTGGGCGGCATTCTGAACACGCATCGGCATTTCGCGGCGCCAGCGGCTTCTTCGATCGTTCTGAACCTGCTGCTGATCCTGGCGCTGTGTTTCGGCGGATGGGCTCTGAAGGTTCCGGCGCGGACCCAGGCCTTTCTGGCGGCCGGAGCCGTTCTGCTGACCGGGTTCGTTCAACTCGCGATGCACATTCCCCCGCTGCACTCCTGCGGAGTTCGTCTGCGTCCGGCGTGGGACATTCGCTCGGATGCTTTCCGCCGCGTGTTGCTCCTGATGGGTCCCATGGTGCTGGGCTTGGCCGCCACGCAGATCAACACACTGGCGGACAGCTTCATTGCCCTGTGGCTGTCCGGCTCGGCCGAGAAAGGGAGTTTCTTTACGCTGTTCGGATGGCGAATCGACTATCCGTTGTGGGAAGGAGCGGTCTCGCAATTGTTCTATGCACAGCGGCTCTATCAGTTCCCGCTCGGGGTCTTCGGGATCTCTCTGGCGACGGCGATCTTCCCGGTACTGAGCGCCGACGCGGCACGGAACGATCTGGCGTCTCTGTGCCGAACGGTGTCCCGAGGTTTGCGCTGCTCGGTGTTCATCTCGCTTCCGGCTACCGTCGGTCTGGTGCTCATCAACGAGCTGGCGGTCAGTGTCCTCTTTGAACGCGGTCAGTTCCGCTCGACGGACGCCGCGGGCACCGCCTTTGCTCTGGCATTCTACATGCTCGGGCTCAGCGGGTATTTTGCCCAGCAGGTGCTGACGCGAGTCTTCTATGCGCTGCAGCAGTCGAATGTGCCGGCCAGGAGCGCCGCGATTGCGGTGGTGGTGAACGTCTCTTTGAACCTGACGCTGGTCTGGTTCCTCGGGTGTGGCGGACTGGCCGCTGCGACCGCCATCTGCTCGTACCTTCAAGTGGGGATCCTCGTGACTGTGCTGAGACGACAGTTGGGTCCGGATATCCTCCAAGGAGTCGGCCGGGCGATCTTCCAGACGATCGGTGTGACCGTCTGCATGGAAGTTGTTCTGCTGGTTACGCTGTACGCGCTGCGTTACCGCGGCGTCATGCTTCAATTGTGCGTGGCAGTTCCCCTGGCGGGCGGCGTCTATCTGCTGGCTTCGAAGCTCTTCCATGTCGAGATGCTCTCGCTGCTGCTGGGAGGCAGGCGGGCAAAGGAGGCCGCGACCAGGCCCTGATTGTTTCGAGGCGACCTCCACGCGGGGCGATCGAATCGCCGCGAGTCGCCGCCGCGAGTTTATGGGACCTGCACGCGCCCGGAGGATGGGAAATCCGCGGTTTCTGTGGCGATGGTATCTAAAGCGGGCAAGGCCGTCGCCCGAAATACCCTGTTGACACAAGGCCTGTGCTATGCCTTCAAGGAGAAATGGATGTTCAGGGACAGGTCGGTCGTGGCCCTCCTTACTGTGGTTCTGGTGGCCTGCGACCTCTGCGCGCAAACGTCATCTTCGTGGCCGACCGCCGGCTCACCTCCGGTGGCGCCGCGCGCCGACATGGCGGACGGGCTGCGATCCTCGTCTGCCGCGGACCGGTTCGTACAGATTGCCCGGGAGTTGACGCATGGGCTCGACGGGGACGGGCCCGTGATCGACCAGGCGGTAGTCTTCCTGATTGCCGCCAAGCGTCTGGACCCCCAGGCATCGGGCATCGAACCGCTTCTGTTGCGGTTGGCGACCCGGTCCACCACCAAGGACTACTCGGCACAGGTTCTGACTGCTCTGCAGAGCTATGTGAGTGAGCAGGCGGACCGTGCGGTTGTCACCGAGGCCATTCGCTACCTCCTGGCGCGACAGGTAACCCAGGACGGTCGCCGGAGGCTGCTGGAAGACCTGGTCCGGCGGATCGGTAACAAGAATGCGGCAGTCGATTCGGAATTGGCCACGGCGCTGGGCTTGCTCATGCAGCAGCAGGCCGATGCGCAACGCGCCCGGTTCTACTTCCTCCAGGCCTATAACAGCAACAAGTACAATACGCTGGCCTTCGCGAAGCTGGCGGAAATAGCGCCGAACGAGATCGGCCCTGCTGCCTTCCTCGAGCATCTGAGACTGGCGTTCCGCGAGAAGCCGCTCGACGCCGAGGCGGTCCGGAACTTTGCGCTCTATGCCCAGCGGCTCGGCCTTCACGAGGTTGCGGCCGAGGCCTTCCGCTACAGCGCCGAACTGTTCCGCTACCAGCACCCGACCGAGCCGCTGCCGCCCGGCATCTATCTGCCCTGGGCGACCGCCTGCTCCCGCGCCGAAGGCGGTCAGGCGATCTGCCTGCAGATCGCCGACAGCGTTCGCAGGCAGGGGCAGCTCGATCTTCTCCTGGAGGCGACCGCCGCAAGAGCAGCCGTAAGGATGGGAAACCGGCAGGAAGCCAGACGTCTGCTCGATCAAGCCGGACAGCACGCCGAGCGGATGCTCTCAGTGGGACAGGGCCAGTCCAACGGAATCACGCTGACGCGACCGTTGACTTCCAGGGACCTTGCCTGGTTCTTCTGCTTCGCCGATCCGAACCCGGTCAAGGCGCTGGATTGGGCCAACAAGAGCTACTCGGTCGAGCCGAACTCACCGGAGGCCGGGGCGCTGCTCGCGTATGCCTTAGGCATGAACGCCCAGATCGAATGGGCCAAGCCTGTACTCCAGTCGTTCGAGCACAACCAGGTCGCCGATATCGTACAGGCTCAGATTCAGCTGCTCGAGCAGGACAAGGCCGGTGCCATCTCCACGCTTCGTACCGCGATAGGCAAGGACCCTGGATCACTGGCGGCCGAGCAGGCCGAAGAGATTCTCAGGACGATCGGCAGCGAGTACATCCCGCCTGTCGATCCGGTGGCGATGACCACATACTTGCATCAGAGTATCGGGCAGACAATCGTCCCCCCGTTTCTGCCGCCCGCCAAGAGGCTCGAAGTGCAGTTCGCTGCTCGCGGCAGTGAATTCATCTATGGCACCGATATTGACGCTACCGTCGCGATCGTGAATCGGGGGGCGGAGCCCCTGGTGGTCACGGAGAATGGCCTGTTCACCGGCCGGATTCGGATAGACGCCCATGTCGGCGGAGACATCCAACGGGAAATCCCCAACCTCCTGACGCAGACGGTTCGCACCGCCCTGACGGTGCAGACGGGCCGGAGCCTGAGCATGTCATTGAGATTGTCGACCGGCCCGCTTCGACAGATCCTGTTGGACTATCCCCAAGCGAACATCGAGATTCAATTCACGCTGTATCTCGACCCTGTGACGATGCCGGATGGGCTCATCCGCAACGGGATTGCCGATATCGAGCCGGTGACGATTGCTGTCAAGCGTCCAAAATTGGACGTGACCGCCGCGTATGTCCGCAGTCGAGTTGAATCCCTCTCGTCGGAGCAGGAAGCTCAGAAGGTGCGGACCTCGCAGTTGTTCACCGGCCTGCTCCGCGAGCAGCAGGCCATGGCCCGGCACGGCACGCTCTACCCCTATCGGTATGCCGCGTGGTTGCCTGAGCTGCTTCGCTCGGCACTGTTGAAGGAGTCGGGGCTGCTGCTGAGCCAGGACGAGCGGGACTGGGTCGTCAAGATCAACGCGATGGCGGACCTGCTTTCGATGTCGCTCGACCAGGAACTGACCGCGGCGGCGGGCCGGAACCTCCATCACCCCCAATGGCCCGTCCGTCTCATGGCCGCCTATCTCCTCGGTATCACGCAGGGCGGCGAATTCGACAGGGTGCTGGACTGGATGGCCGGGTCGGATGCCAGCGATCTGGTCCGTGCCATGGCGGCGGCCCTGGGGGAGGGGCGCAGGCCGAAGATTTCGCTTGGATCGGGTTGGTCGCCGGGTATCCTCCCGCCAGCCCGCTGATGTCCCCAAGCATTCGCATGCAGCCGTGGCTTCTGCTTCCGGTCTGTTCGATCTGCCGGGAACCTCCCCCCGGATTTGTCGTACAACGGTACGTTGGACCTGGTCCGCAGGACGAGGCTCAGGATACCCGTAGAAAGGGGGCATCAGGGCCGACCGAACTATACCCTGTTTTTACGCGGATTTTTGGTTTGTATTTGTGCGAGGATTAGGTATCATTCTGTGCTTTCTGATGAGAGTCATGGTCCTTAATTTGAAAGGGTAGCTGGATGCCGGCAGAAGTGGACAAGGCAAAATGCACCGGATGTGAGACCTGCGTTGATGAGTGTCCCAGCAATGCGATCAGCATGGCGGGCGGTAAAGCCGTTGTTGACGCGGATTCCTGCATCGATTGCGGGGCCTGTGTGGATGCCTGCCCCGTTGGAGCAATAAGTCTGTAGTACGGTCGGCCCCATCGTCTAGGCAGGCCTAGGACACCGGGTTTTCAACCCGGCGACAGGGGTTCGAATCCCCTTGGGGCTAATAGGTGATTCTCACGGGTTATCGCCATATATCGCGAGAAGTCGCCTGTCATCGTTTTTAGGGGCGCCAGTGCGGTTTCCGTGCGGCATGTGGCGACGTGCGGCGGCAGTTGGCGACGTCGGAATTTGCGTCGCGTGCATCCTGTGCGTTGGATTTTGCGCCGCTTCTGGGGTGGTCAATTCCGGCTTCCGAGTGTCTTGAATGGCCCGCTCAAAGTGTTCGTTTGTCACTTGCAGGTAGTGCTTCGCCGCGATCAAAGCCGAATTGGCGGTCCACGTGCTGACGACGTGAAGCGGGAATGCCTCGGTCAGTTCGGTTTCCCTGGACGATCTACGGTTCTCGAAGGTCCGGGGCCAGAGGTTAAGACCCGCGCGCCGGATCATCGATGAGCCTGCGTCGGCAGGTAGTCACTCCGTGCACGTTATCGCGTGACAACGTATTTCGTTTTCTCCCCGGCTTCATGGAAGGCTTCCAGGAGGGTTCGTTTCGACGCGGAGCAAGATCGGAACGGCGCTGGTTCCGCGGGAATTGGACAACTCCTGCAGCCGGCCCGGCGAACAGACCGCCAGCCGGAGATTGACACCATCAACTCCTGTGTGGCATTTGTCAAATCTTGGCTTTGACAGTCACCGTCGCGAGGGTGAAATTGACCCGGAGGCACCATTTTCGTACAATACGTGAAGTGAACCTCCTGCTGATTGCGGGGTGTCCGGACTGATGGACGGCGGGTGACTACCCTCAGTTGAGGACGGTAAGTCATGCTCTTGCGCATACGATTTGTGTGTCTGGTAATCCTTACGGCGTTCCTGGGGGCGGTCTGTGGCGGGGCCCAATCCGATGTGTGCATCAATGAGATCATGGCCGCCAACGATCTGGCCGTCAGAGACCCTCAGGGCGGCTACGATGACTGGATCGAGCTGTTCAACCCCGCCGATGTGCCGGCCGGCATCGGAGGCCTGTACCTGACGGACGACCTGGACGACCCGACGAAATGGCGGTTGCCGGCCGGCACCGTCATCCCTGCAAAGGGGTACTTGGTGGTCTGGGCCGACGGCGACGTCGGCGATGCGGGTTTGCACGCCGATCTGGCCCTTAACGCAAGTGGAGACCGGATTGCCCTGTTTGACCGCGATGGAGGGACTCTGATTGACAGTGTCCGCTTCGGCCGGCAGCGGGCCGACGTCTCGTTCGGCCGCGACCCCGACGGCTCGAACGACTGGGTTACTCTGACGCCCACGCCCGGCGCGTCGAACGACGGAAAGGGCCTGCCCGTGGTTGAGGATTTGGTGTTCAACCACGATCGCGGCTTCTACGATCATCCGATCGAGGTCGTCATCACGACGGCCACGCCACAGGCTACGATTCGTTTCACGCTCGATGGCAGCACGCCCACGCCGACCTATGGGAGCGTCTACAACGGGCCCATCCTGATTCAGTCCACAACGTGTTTAAGGGCCATGGCATTTCGGCCCGGCTGGAAGGCTACTGACGTTGAGACGCACACCTACGTCTTTCTGGAAAGCGTCATAGGTCAGGCAACGCATCCTTCCACAGGGGCCCAGGTAACACCTGAAGGGTATCCTACCTCGTGGGGTTCGGTGACAGGCGACTACCAGATGGACCCGGACGTGGTGGGCCAGGGCGGCAAGGACATCTTCGGCGGTCTCTACGCCGATTCCATCCGGGACGACCTCAAGGCGGTCCCGACCATTTCCCTGGTCATGAACAAGGACGACTGGTTCGGCAACAAGGGAATCTACATCAACCAGTCGCAGGACGGCACCGAACGCGTTGCGTCGATGGAGTTCATCGATCCGAACGGCGCCCAAGGCTTCCAGATCAACTGCGCGATCGCCATGCAGGGCGGCGTCAGTGGCGGCGGGACCAGCCTCAGCCGGTGGAAGACGTTCAAGCTCTCCATGCGCCCGCGATTCAAGGCGCGGACCGACGACGGCATACCCACCGGCGGCCCCGGCAAGCTCGACTTCCGGCTGTTTCCCGACTCGCCTCTCGAATGCTACAACACCGTGGTTCTCGACAGCGTGCTGAATCATTCCTGGCTGCATCCGGACAGCGGCCAGCGCGACACCGCCATCTACATTCAGGATCAGTACATCGCCGATCTGCACAACGCCATGGGTGGGCATTCGCCCCACGGCGCATACGCCCACCTGTACATCAACGGCCTCTACTGGGGCTTGTACTATATCCACGAGCGTCCCGACCACGCCTGGGCGGCCCAGGTGTTCGGCGGCGACGAGGACGAGTACGACGCGATCAAGCATAGCGGCAGCAGCGTCATCAACAGCGGCGCGGACGGTAGCGCTTCGGCCAACTACAACGCCATGCTGGCGGCGGCAAACGCGTTGGCCGCCGATCCAGACAACCTGGGGGCATACGATGCTCTGTGCGGACAACTCGACATAGACGATTTCATCACCTATCTGCTGGCGAACTGGTATACGGGCAACCATGACTGGCCGCACAAGAACTGGTATGCCACGCACCGCAACGCTCCCGGCGGCAAGTGGCGCTTCCACTCCTGGGACGCCGAGCACGTGCTTGAAGGTGGAAACGACGTCGGGGAAAGCCCGTCGGATATTCACCGCAAGCTTGCGCAGAATGCGGAATACCGCCTTCGCTTCGCCGATCAGATCTACCGTCACTTCTTTCACGATGGTCCGCTGAGCTACCCCGCATCGGCCGACCGGTTTCTCGCCAGAATGAAGCAGGTCGAGCGTGCTATCGTGGGCGAGTCGGCCCGCTGGGGCGACAACCGGCAGTCCCGTCCTTACACGCAACAGGACTGGCTCAAGACGCAGGAGAGCAAGCTGAGCGGTTACTTTCCGAATCGTGCGAACCAGGTCTTGAGTTGGCTTCGGAGCGCAGGTCTCTACCCAAACATTGAACCGCCCGAGTTTCATGTCGGCGGCGTGCCTCAGCACGGGGGGCCTGTCGCCTCCGGCCAGTCCGTGTCGCTGGTGGGCGACTTCGGCACGATCTGGTACACCATGGATGGGACTGATCCCCGAACGCCCGGTTCCGGCGGGCAGACGGGTGACGAGTTCGCCTTCGTGACAGAAGATGCGCCGAAGGCGGTTCTGGTCCCTGTGGCTTCGACCGGCGACGCCTGGCGCAGCGTGGATTTCGACGATTCGACCTGGACCCACGGCACCGGAGGTGTCGGCTATGAGCGCAGCTCGGGCTATGAGCAGTTGTTTGACATCGATGTGCAGGAAGCCATGTACGGGCATAACGCGAGCTGTTACATCCGCATTCCGTTTGAGGTGACGCCGGAGGTCCTGATCGAGGCCCACGGTCTGCGATTGCGCGTGCGCTACGATGACGGGTTCGTCGCGTACCTCAACGGTGTCGAAGTACAGCGGGCTATGTTTGACGGCACGCCGTCGTGGAACTCGGGCGCTGCCGGAAGCCACTCCGACCTCGATGCCATCGAATTCGAGACGTTCGACATCTCCTCGGCGATTGCCGAGCTTCGTCTGGGCCGGAACGTGCTGGCGATCCACGGGCTCAATCAGGGCATTACCAGTTCCGATTTCCTGATCTCTGTGGAATTGACCTCGACCATCGGCGGCGGCGGGGCGGTTCCGAGCGGGATCTCGCCGGCGGCGGTCCGCTACACGGAGCCGCTGACGCCGAGTCGGAGCGTGCACGTCATGGCGCGCTCGTTGCAGGGTGGTGTGTGGAGTGCGTTGAATGAGGCGACGTTCAGTGTCGGGCTGGTGGCCGAGAGTCTGCGGATCAGCGAGGTCATGTACCATCCGCTCGATCCGAACGCCGAGTACATCGAGCTGGTCAACGTCGGCCGCGAGGCGATCAACCTGAATCTCGTCGCGTTCACCGACGGGGTGGACTTCACCTTCCCGGACATCGAGCTGGCACCCGGAGCCTACAGCCTGGTCGTTCGCGACCGGTCGGCCTTCGAAGCGGCGTACGGCGACGGAGGGAGTATCGCCGGACAGTATGCCGGCAGTCTGGACAACGCGGGCGAGCGAATCGAGTTGCAGGATGCGGCCGGACAGGTCATCCAGTGCTTCCGTTACCAGGACGACTGGTACGATCTGACCGATGGGGCGGGCTTCTCACTGACGGTGCGAGACCCTCGGACGGCCGGAACTGAGAGGCTGGACGAGAAGAGTCTCTGGCGTCCCAGCGCCGAAGCGGGCGGCTCGCCCGGCTATGACGATGCGGGGCTTGTTCCGGAGTTGGGGGCGGTGGTGATCAACGAGATCCTGGCCAATCCCGCCGGCGGGGCCTGTGACTGGATCGAGCTGCACAACACGACGAGCGAGGCGATCGACGTGGGCGGCTGGTTTCTCAGCGACGATGCCGACGACCGGAGGCGGTACGAGATCGCCTCGGGTACGGTGCTCGGCGCCGGCGGCTATCTGGTGTTCGAGGCCGATGCGACGTTTGACAACGGCGAGGATCCGGGCTGTCGGGTTCCGTTCGGACTGAGCCGGAACGGTGAGACGCTGTACCTGCACTCGGGCGTCGACGGGGTGCTGACGGGCTACAGCGTGCAGGAGCAGTTCGACGCCTCGGAGCGGGGCGTCCCGCTGGGCCGGCATCGCCAGAGCACGGGAGGGTACCACTTCGTATCGCTGAGCGTCCCGACGCCGGGAGCGGCGAACGCCGAGCCGCGGGTCGGTCCGGTGGTGATCAGCGAGATCATGTACCATCCGGCCGATCCGTCGGTGGCCGAATACGTCGAGCTGCTGAACATCAGCGACGGTCCGGTGACGCTGTACGATGCGGAGTTGGGTATTCCGTGGCGGTTCACGGACGACCCGGATGATCCGAAGATCGATCTGCGTTTTCCGTCCGATCCGCCGATCACGTTGGCGCCCGGGGGGCATCTGCTGCTGGTGAAGGACCGGCTGAACTTTGCCATCGCCCACGGCGAGGTGTCGGGGGTTCCGCTGTTGCCCTGGGGGCCGGGCAGGCTGCCTGACGATGGCGGTAGGATGGAGCTGAGCAAGCCCGGCGCGGTGGCCGACGACGGCACGGTGATCTGGATTCGGGTGGATCGGGTGGTGTACGGCGACGGTTCGCATCCGGGGGCCTTGGGCGAGGGGGTTGATTCGTGGCCGGCTGAGGCGGACGGGCGAGGCCTGTCGCTGCACCGGACCCCTGTGGCCTCGTACGGCAACGACCCGGCCCATTGGCAGGCCGCAACCCCCTCCCCCGGAGCGCTGAACTGACGCGTGTCGTCGCGACGACTACAGGCGACGCCGTCCTATAACCACCTCTTGCGGCGACGCGTCTTACGCATCCGCGCAGAAAAAAATCGAAGAAACGACCGCATGGGCTCCCATAATCACGGTGGTCTCAGTTTCGGAAGGTGCCTGCGAGCGAAAAGCCTGCTCTGTGCCGATCCCGCCGTTGACATTAACGAAGAAACACGATACACTACATGCTGAATAAGCAACGGTGTGGGGAATGACACTGGGGGGTGTTCATTGATCCTGCTTTGCAATTCTGTGCTGCCGGTTTCTCCGGATGTGCAAAGCCGATCCGATCAGCCCTCCTGTCACTACAATGACCCTGTGACACCGGGTATCGAAAAACACATAGTACTTGGGGGGTGATGAAATGGTGAAGAAACTGGCATTGGCATCGGTTGTTTGTCTGCTCGTCACTGGTTCGGCTTTGGCGGGCCCGTCGGTTCACTTGACGCGTGTTTCGGGCTACTACAGCGGCAGCGGGGGCGAGTTCCTGTTGTATCCCAATGCGGACCTCCAGAGCATCACGGCGGAAGTCGCCCCGTACTCCTCGTTCTGTCTGGAAAAGAGCGAGCATGTGTCTATCGGAACGGCGTATGATGTGGTGGTAGCCACGGAGGCGCTGTACGGCGGGACGAACTATGGGGCGACCGGCCCACAGGGAGGAGACCTGCTGGACCCGATGACCGCCTATCTGTACACGCAGTTCCGTGCCGGTACGCTGGTCGGGTACGACTATAATCCTCTGGGTGGTCGCGCCGCCTCGGCCGGGGCGCTTCAGGACGTGATCTGGTATATCGAAGACGAGGCCGCCAAGACGTGGACCGACGGCGACGGCTCGTTGCAGGATCAGTTCTACGCGGCGGCAGTGGAAGCCGGCTGGACCGACATCGGCAACGTGCGGGTACTGAACATGTATGTTCCCGGCCACGTCGGCGAGGCCGATTACTTCAGACAGGATCAGTTGACGATGGTTGTTCCGGCTCCCGGCGCCGCACTGCTTGGAAGCCTGGGGCTGGGTATGGTCGGCTGGTTCCGTCGACGCAAGGCGCTGTAAGAGACTCGATTCTCGTTGGTCATTCACAGGGCTGCCGGTCCCATATCCGGGGGACTGGCAGCCCTCTTTTGTTCGTTCTACTGGCGCGTGTTCTGATCGGGCACGTTCGACCTGCGTCGGACCTGCTTGGCGGTTTCGGCCTTTCGGGCCCGTGAGCTGATTCTCGCGTGAACGCGAGCGAGGAAAATATCCAGGTTCGGGATGGTGGCGTCGTCGGCAAAGGCGATGCTGTTGACGATCCGCATCATCTCGGCCCCGTGCCAGAAGCTCGGGGTCGTCAGCACTTCCCGACCTTCGAACCGCGAGAGCGATTTCAGGAACGTCGGCAGGCTGCCTTCCCGCAGCGCCTCGCCGTAATCGATCACCAGATCGTGTGCTTCGCGATATCTCTCAAGCATCGGATCACCCCCGTACATAGTTGCCTGTGCTGCTTTGCAGCGGGAGAATGCCTTCTCGGCTCTCCATTTCCAAGAGGCCGCTGGACGCTCGGCGGTAACGCAGATGGGGTGGTGAAACGGCTTGTTTTTTTGCAGGTCCGAAAAAGCTCATCGGCGGGCGTGATGCACGTCTCCGGCAAGACGTTGAGTGCGTCCTTGTGGTTGGCTGTGAAGAGCCAGGCAAGGCAGTAGACCCGACCACGGCAGCGATGGTAGAGCCGCTCGAAGGCGTCCGCATCGCCTGCGTTGATGGCATCGATCCGTTCGCAATCCACCTCCACGGGGGACCGGGCACATCGATCTGGCGATGGCCCTTGCATCGCCCATTGCCGTCATGTGGATTGGCGCGTCGCGTGCAAAGAATCCAACCGGCTCGGGCATGCCGATGGGCATACCGATGCGTCCTATGGCTGCGGGGGATTCGCCGGCGGGATCGGCGGGGGGCCGGCCGGCGGAAACACAGGCCCCGGATGGTGTTGAGGAAGGTCGACCGCATATTTGGCCCGCACGCGTTCGAGCATCTGGGCCTTGCCCTGGATGTTCCAGGTCAGCAGAGTCAGCGGCAGGCGAGATTTCTCCTTGAACGTGATGACGATGCGTCCGAAGCCAAAGAGCCGTTCGACGAAGTCGCCGGTGTCGATTCGCGTGTTGTAGTCTTCCCGGCTGATCTGCTCGCCCGTTTCGGTCGGTCCCTCCTGGAGGTTCATGTAGTTGGGCGTGATGGCGACATAGTAGAACAGGCCTCGTACCCAGGAGATGAAGATCGTCAGCAGTCCGATGAGGGCGACCAGGAGATAGCCGGTCCCGCTGATCGAGAAGCCCAGGTGGCGGAAGATCCGCAGGAATCCGCCCACCCAGCCGACCAGATGGAGCCAGAGGAACAGAAAGCCCAGCCCGATGACGCCGATGATCAGCAGTTTGATGCTGACGTCATACTCTTCGATGATCAGATTGATGATGAAGATCGCGAACCAGACGCCGCCGATGACCCGCGGATTGATCGAGGCCAGCACGCTCCATTCGGTCTCCTTCAGGAACATCAGGACCGAGGCCAGCAGGGAAGCGGCCATGGTGGGGACGTAGAGGACCTTAGGCGTCCAGCCGAAGACGATGAGCCAGTCGTTCATGTCGGGATCGGCCTCGAGGAGCTTCTTCATACGCAGCCGGCTGCGCAGCGTGTGACGCAACAGCAACCACGCGCCCACCCCGACGCCGAGCAGGGCGAGGAGGATGTACAACGCGATCATTTTGTTCGATGTCCACATGGCCGTTCCTTTCCGCGCGGAGCCGGTTCCCAGTCGATGCGTGGGTCTGGGAAAGTCCTATCCTTACAGACGCACAAGTGCCGGCTTTCTATCACCGGCCGCTCGATTTCATTCATACGATGGCCTTGGTCGCGCCGGTGGTGAAGCCCCCGTCGACGAGGATGATCTGGCCGGTGACGTAGGCCGAGGCGTCCGAGGCCAGGAAGATGACGGTTCCGTCGAGGTCCTTGGGCTGCCCGGGCCGACCGAGGGGGATGCGGTCGGTGATGTACTCGACCCAGGGCTTGTTGTCGTAGAGGACCTTGTTCTGGGCGGTCTTGAACCAGCCGGGTGCCAGCACATTAACGGTGATCCCATGCCGGCCCCACTCGGCAGCCAAGCTGCGGCTGACCTGCAGAATCCCGCCGCGACTGGCACAGTAGGGCCCGATGCCCTCCATGCCGAAGACGCACGTGCAGGAACCGATGTTGATGATCCGTCCGTATCGGCGTTTGATCATCTCCCTGCCGACCGCCTGGGCGACGAAGAACGCCCCCTTGAGGTTTGTGTCCAGGACGGTGTCCCAGTCCTTCCAGGTGAACTCGGCGGCAGGCCTGCGGATGTTCAGCCCGGCGTTGTTGACCAGGATGTCGATCTTGCCGTACTCGGCGATGGCCGCACGCACCATGCCCTGGATATCGCTCTCATTGAGTACGTCGAGCTTGACGGGCAGGGCTCTGCGGCCCAGCCTCTCGATTTCCGCTTGGAATTCCGAAAGTCGCGACGTGTCGCGGCTGGTGATGACCAGGTCCGCGCCGGCCTGCGCCAGCGCCCGGCCGAAGTACTGGCCCAGACCCCGGCTGGCTCCCGTGACGACCGCGACTTTTCCGGAAAGATCGAAAAGGTTTTCCATTCGCTCATGCTCCGTGGCTAAGGTTCCAGGACGATTTTCAGCAGGTTTTCTCTGCCTTCGAGCAAGCGTTTGAAGGCCGAAGGCCCGTCTTTCAGCGGCAGGACCTCACTGATGAGGGGGCCGACGTCGATCCGGCCCGAAGCGATCAGATTAATGCACGTACGGAACTCACCGCTACTGGCGTACGACCCGGTGAAGGTCAGTTCCCGGCTGACGAGTTCCTGGAGGTTGAACGGCGTCTCTTTGGCCAGATTGCCGACGGCTACGATGCTGCCTCCGGTTCTGGTGATCGCAATGGCCTCGCCAAACGTCTCGGCAAGCCCGACGGCCTCAAATACGATGTCGGCGCCGCGGCCGTCTGTCAGCTCGGCGATGGCCTGCCTCAGGGGCCTGCTTTGGGAATTGATGCACTCATCGGCGCCGACCTGCCGGGCCAGGTCCAGCCGGAACTCGCTGATGTCACAGGCGATGGCGCGCTTGGCGCCGCGGAGCTTGGCCGCCTGGAGGATGAACAGGCCGATGGTGCCGGCGCCGATGACCACAGCGGTGTCGCTGTCGCCGATCGGCCTTCGACCGGCGGCGTGCAAGCCGATCGAGGCGGGTTCCAGGAGGGCCGCCTGAACGAAGGACATGTCATCCGGCAGCTTCGCGACGATCCAGTGCGGCACGGCTACGAACTCGGCAAAAGCCCCGTTTCGCTTGAACTCAGGGACCGAGACGCCCAGCACCTGCCGATGGACGCAGCGGTTGAACAGGCCTTGCCGGCACGCAGGGCACTTGTTGCAGTAGACCGTCGAATCGAAACAGACCCGGTCGCCGGGGGCGAAGTCCGTGACGTTCCTGCCGGTTTGCTCCACGACGCCTGCGGCCTCATGGCCCATGATCAGCGGGGGCAGTCGCCGGCCCGTCTTGCCGGTGTGGCCGGCCACGTCGGACCCACAGATGCCGCACGCCTTGACCCGGACCAGGACGTCGTCGTCGCCCACCACGGGGTCCGGGACATCCGTATAGGAGAACGTGTACGGCTCGGTATAGAGCAATGCCTTCAATCTGTCACCTCATGTCAACGGCAGGCACATGGCAAACAAGGTCACGAAGAACAGGCCGATCACGGCGGTACTGCTGACCGTGACCGTCCAGGTCTTGAGCGTCTCGATCTCTGTCAGACCGCCCATCTTGGCGAAGACCCAGAAGCCCGAATCATTCATCCAGTTGCCGCACTGGGCGCCGAAGCCGATGGCGGCGGCCAGATAGACCGGATGATATCCCAACACGTTGGCCGATGGAATCAGCGCCGCCATCATGGCCGAGGTCGTCATCATCGAGACGGTGCTGCTTCCCTGGGCGAATTTGATGAGGAAGGCGACAAAGAAGCCCATGAAGATCAGCTTCAGGCCGCTCAGTTGCGCACCGCCGTGGAGGGACAGGTTCTGGATAGCCGGACCGATCTGTGCCTCCTTGAGCATGGCGCCGAAGGCGCCGCCGGCCGAGGTGATCAGGATGATGACGCCGGCACTCATCAGCGAAGTCTCGATCATCCGGGCGAGACCTTCGCGGCCGGGTTTGCGCTGACGCCAGAGAATGTACAGAGCGACCGCCGCTGAGAACATCATGGCCAGATTCGGGTTGCCGAGTACGGCGGTGTAGCTCTCGATCTCCATGAGGACCGAGTCCGGCGGTGCTTTTTTTGCCAGCGACGAAACGACCGTGTGCAGGGTGATCAGCAGGACCGGCAGAACGATGGGCAGCACGGACAGAAGCAGGCCGGGCAATGTGTCGTCCGGCAATGGATCAGACTCGGTCCGCGACCCGTCGAGGGCACGCATGGGAATCTCGATCCGTCTCGCCAGGAAGCGGACGAGCAGCAGGACCACGACCGCGGTCGGAATGGAGACAAGCAGGCCTATGCCGATCATCGTGCCCAGGTCGATACCCAGTGTCTCGGCGATGATCAGCGGGCCGGGCGTCGGCGGGACCATGGAGTGCGTGATCGAGGCGCCCGCGCCCATCGCCAGGATCAGGAGCAGGTAGCTCTTCCGGGTCTGCCGATGCATGGAGCGGGCCAGCGGCAGCAACAGGTAGAACACGGTGTCGAAGAAGACCGGGACCGACAGCACAAAGCCGCTGGCCATGAGTGACACCTCGCATCGCTCCTGGCCGAACAGGCGGACAAACATGCGCACGATGCGGTCGGCGGCTCCCGAGGCGATCAGGCAGTCCCCAATGATCGCCGCCAGTGCGATGACCACGCCGACCTTTCCTGCCATGGCGCCGAACTCGCCGGCGACGCGGCTGATCTTGGTGCTGAATTCGCCCGGCGCCAACAGGCTGACGACCGTGGCCGCCGCGATCAGCGCCAGGAAGGCGTTGACGCGAAGCACCACGATCATGCCGATGACGATCGCGATGCCGACGAACAGAATGAGCAGGGGGCCAGCTGCGCCGGTACCGCCGGAGGCCTGCGCCGCCAAAACGGTCGAGAGATCCAGTCCGTTCAAAATTCTGCCCTCCATGGGTCAACGGGGGTTCGCGAACGAGCTGGTGCCCGTCGCCAACGTCATAGCTTAGCCGGCCAGGCCAAGAATTTCCAGCAGGACTTGCGGGACCTGGGTCACACAGAGATAGCCGTAAAACACGAGCGTGCCGAGCAGTCCGACCGCAAAGATCCAGCCGGGCTTGAGTATACGACACGCCTCGTTCGAGAGCATCTTGGGCATGACGACGAACAGTCCGAATGCGACCGCTGCCGCCTGAAGGGCAATCAGCAGGACCCCTTCCAGAATCGACGCGATTTTCAACAGGGAGATCGGCTGTTCACCTAACACGCAGACAATCAGCGTGCTCGTACAGAAGAACAAGACCAGGAAGATATGGAACTGTCGCTTCCAGGCGAACCTTCTGTTGAAACCCGGAATGCAGAGACGGCAGGAATCGGCCAGCAGACGAGGCCAGCCCGCCAACTGGCCCATCAGGGTCGAGACCATGGCGACGGCGCCGCAGAGTTTGAACAGAAAGCCGCCGGTCTTGTCCCATCGCCGGGCGAAGATTTCGGAGAGCACCTCGGCCATGTTGTCGTTCCGAGGGACCATGTGTTCGGCGCCCAGGATGCCCGCGCCGGCGACGAGGAACGCGCCGGTGACCAGGATGCCGAGGACCATGGCGAGACTCGAGTCCACATAAAGGGTCTGGCACCAGCCCTTGATGCGCTGCGCCGTCTGACGGGACATCGCGCGGAGGCCGGCGAGGTCGGCGGGTTTGCCATAGCCTCGCCCGGCGGTGGCCCCATATTCAGCCCCGATCACCCAGTAGGTGTACCAGACCTGGGAGGCGAACCCGCCGGCGCCCCAACCCAGGACGGGCAGGATTTCCTGCCAGGCGCTGTTCTCAACGCTCTCCGTGGCACGAGCCCATTCGGGTACGGCGGGAAGCCGGCCGGTCAGCCCGGCGGCCAGTTCGGCAAAGCTCGGGAACACGTGGCAGGCGATGTACATCGCCCCGATGACGATGATGAGCACGAACAAGCTCATGAAGATCTTGAGCACGTCGAAGACGCCGGACCAGGCTACCGCCACGGCGAACAGGGCGGCGAACAGCCCGCAAAGCCGCATGTCAATACGCGGCAGGAGGCTGTGCATGAACGTGCCGGACGACGTCGCCAACGCTCCTGTTGACATGACCGCGCAGAAGAGTTGAACCACCAGGACGATCCAGACGACCCAGTGACGCGGGCCCGGCATGCGGTCGAACATATCGACCATCCCTTCGCCCGTGCAGACGGTATAGCGTGCGCCGGCCACGCCGATCCAGAACTTCAGGAACACTCCGAGGATTACCGCCCAAAGGACCGCCGTGCCGAGGATGGCGCCCGTGCGGGTGGCGATGATCACCTCGCCTGAGCCGATGTACTCGGCCGCCCAGACCATACTCGGGCCCACCACGAGCAGGATGCCCAGTCCCTTCGGAGCGGTCGGAATGTTCAAGTCACTCGCCTGCCTGTCGTCCTGTGCCATAGGCTGCGTCCGGTTCTGAAGCGGTCTGTCCGGGCCTCGGATCGTGGACGACAGCGTAGTGACCTGCGGCTGGGCTGTCCATAGATTTCCGGAACGGTATTTGGCGGAGGAACGACACGGGCATTATACTGCCCAGGGTCCGTTCCATACGCTGCGGCGCACTGGCGCGGGTATGGGACGCGTATCGGTCCGGCACAGGGCATCTCAATTGAGAAGGAGGTCACGAAGATGAGCAAGCACCTTTCTGTGGCACTCGTCGCGGTCCTGTTGGCTTCGCAGTCGCCTTCGCCGGCTGCGGTGGGGCACGGCAGCGATCTGTTCGGGCTCGCCCGCGTGCAGAGCGGCATGCGGACCCGGCGGGTCAGCAGCTATGACCGCTCGGGAGGCAACAACGACCGCTTCGAGCACATCGCGGACGGGCAGAAACGCGAACTGTTCAATGTCCAGGGGGCCGGGATCATCAATCACATCTGGATTACAATCGCGCCGCCGCCGGAGCAACTGAACCGTAACGACATCATCCTTCGCATGTACTGGGACGGAAACGAGTTCCCGTCGGTGGAGTCCCCGATTGGGCCGTTCTTCGGGCAGGGGTGGAACGAGAGCTATCCGTTCGTGAGCCTGCCGCTGGCGGTCGGTCCGGTGGAAGGCCGGGCGATGGTGTCGTACTTCGCCATGCCGTTTGACAAAGGCGCCCGGATCGAGATCGAGAACCAGACGGGACGAGAGATCAGTGCATTCTACTACTTCGTGGACTACGTCGAGGTCGATGCGCTGCCCGACGACATGGGCCGGTTCTGCGCCTGGTACAATCATGAGCTGACCGAGGCGCCGCCCGAAGGGGAAACCGAGTGGGGCGTGACCGGCCCGCAGGGGAACAACCCCGACGGCAAGGACAATTACCTGATTGTCGATGTCAAGGGCAAGGGACACTTCGTCGGAGTCAACTACTACGTGCATTGCCCGACGCCGATGTGGTACGGCGAAGGCGACGACATGGTCTTCATCGACGGAGACACCAGGCCCACGCTCCACGGGACCGGGACAGAGGATTACTTCAACGGCTCCTGGTGTCCGAAGACGATCTACACGCATCCGTATTTCGGATACGCCCGCGTCAACGATGACATCGGGTGGCTGGGCCGGACCCATGCGTACCGCTTCCACATCAGCGATCCGATCTATTTCAATACGTCACTGAGGTTCACGATCGAGCACGGGCACGACAACAACCTGACGCTCGACATGGCCAGCGTGGCGTACTGGTACCAGGCGCCGCCTCTTCAGAGACTCGCGCCGATACCCGGCAAGGAATCACGGCAGCCCAAGTCGTTCATCGGCGTCAGCGATATCCATCGCTGGCGCGACGAGTGGCGCAAGAACCACGGCAACGGCGCCCAGTTGTGGGGCAACGAGAAATAGACCGCAACGGGCACGGTCGGCCGAGACCCGGTCGACCGTGCTTTCTCTGACGCTTGGATTTGTCAGTTGCCCTTGAGCTTGTCCGCGTAGGGCAGCGTGTCCGGCACGACGCGCACCTCGGTCGTGAAACGGTAGGGAATCGGCGTGCCGGAGTCGAACAGCATCTCGACGAAGTACGCAGTCCAGCCTTTGTCCGGTGCAGGGACGCGGACGTCATACGTGCCGGAGCCGGTCGCGGTCAGCGGACTGCTGGTCCACGCCTTGCCGATCTTCTCCAGCCGGAAATCGCGAGCTTCGGCGTTGGTTGCTGTCCAGAGCCGAACCTGTTGGGGCCGGGTCCGTGTGGTGACGACAAGGCGTCCTTCTTCGGGCTTGTCCCAGGAGAACTGCGGCCGCTCGCGGCCGGTGAGGATCGACTGATACCACACCAGCAGGGCCTTGTCGGCCTCCGAGCCGTCCAGGCCGTGGTCGGTGTTGGCGCAATAGAGCAGGTACTTGTCTTCGGGCAGGTCGCCGAAATAGAACTGGGCCGAATCGGGCAGGAAGAACTGGTCGCCCGAGGAGTTGATGAGAAACTTGGGCATCGTATACCGGTCGCGGTACTCGTAGGGATCGACGAAGTTGCGGATTTCCGTGCCGCCCTGCGAGTCGAGCCGGTCGAAGATCTTCATCTGTTCGTAGTCACCGATGGCGGGCGAATAAAAGCCGTACGCCGCGAAGTGGTGGCGCATCTGCTCGTTCATATTGAGCACGTCGATCACGACCGGCGCAATGGCCCGGACGCGTTTGTCCACGGCAGCCGTCAGCCAGGTGGTCCAGCCTCGTTTGGACGCGCCGGAGACAACGAAGCTCTTGATGGTCAGCTTGCCGCCGGTGGCTTTCGCCAGATGATCCTGAATCGTGTCCATCGCCCGGACGGCGCTCTTGACCATCGGCAGCAGCAGCGGCCAGGTCGGGTCCTCGGTGCGGAGAAACCGGTCGAATGTGTACGCGATGATCTCGTCTTCGTAACGCGGGTTGCCCGGGTCGTCCGGAAACACGAGCGGCTGGTTGGGCACCATGCGCAGTTCCGCGACGACCGATTTGCTGCGCAGAGCGATATTGGCGAGCATGTCGTCGGGCATGGTCGGCGCCGGACGGTCGTTGCTGCCCCCCGTGATCCACAGCAGGGCGGTGTCGAACGCGACGTCGTTGGGTACGACGATCGTCAGCCAGTGTTGCCAGACGGTCCGGTTGACCTCGTTCTTGCTGCGCCAGGTCTGTGACTTCAGATCGAGGATATGGATCTTGCCCTGCGGGTGATCGATCGTGCGCACGAGACTGTAGCTGTAGCTGGGATCGGGTTTGGCGACGTAGTCGTCCAGCGGCGTCGCGACAGCCAGAGAGACGACGAACAGAGTCAGCGGGATGGTGCCGTTGCATGCTTTCATAGTCCGATTTGCCTTTCTCCCCTTCGGGGTTCGCGGTGGTCTTCTCAGGCCTTGGGCGGAAAGATTGTTCGAAGGTACTCCGCATCGTACCGGCAGCTCTCTTCGACGCCGAGCGGCATCTTCGTGCCTTCCATGACGAGCCAGCCACGGTAGCCGATGTCGTCCATCGCTTCCCGGACGCGGACGAAGTCGATCGAGCCCCGGCCGTAGAGGTTGTCGTAGTCCTTCGCGTGGAATTGGACGATGTGCTTGCCCAGCGCACGGATTTCCTGGTAGATGTCATAGCCCTTCAGATTGGAGTTGCCGACGTCATAGTAGACCTTGATCGCCGGCGAGCCGACGCGCTCGATGATCTCCAGATGACGCGGGGCGCTGAGCCACGACTCGATGGCAAGAGCCACGCCGGCCTTTTCCGCCTTGGGCGCGACCTTCTTGAGACGTTCGACGGTGGCATCGACTCCGATCGGGTCGTCGAGGAGGTCTCCATTGCCGAAGAAGGCCAGCAGGATGATGTCCGTCTTCATCGCCTGGCAGACGTCGATGGCCCGCTCGACCCACCGTTCGGCGCGCAGGTCGCTCTTGTACGGGATGTCGTTGAGCCTGCCCAGGGCCAGCGAGGCCACTTCGAGCTGGTTCTGCGCCGCACGGTCGAGAATGCTCTGTTGCAGTGTGGGGTTGAACAGGGGCAGCTCTTCCGCGGCCCGGCCGAAATCGACCTGTACTCCGTCGAGCCCGATTCGCTTGGCGACGTCGAAAGCCTCCGGCTGGGTGGTTCGCCCGATCGTCCAGTCGCAGACCCCCAGTTTGAAGCCGGCGGATTTCTTGCGGGCGCCGATCTTTGCGCCCGACGAGGCGCATGAGGTCGTCAGTGACAATCCCGCCAGAGTCAGGGCGGTGCCGGTCAACATCTCGCGGCGGTTCAGCGTTCGTCCGTTCACGCGTCGATCTCCATGAATGGTCGTGCGCATGCCCCGGCGATTCCGCCAGACCACACGCACGAGGTGTCCAGAACTCTATGCCTTCACGCCCTTGAGATTGGCGTCGAGCTTCTCCTGGCTGCTCATCAGCTCGTTCCAGGTGACCATGCGTTTCTCATAGGCGGCGATGCGGCCGAGTATCGTGATCAGGTTGCTGCGCACGCTGCATTCGACGGTCGGGTTTTCGAAATGGCCGCCGGTAACGCTGTCGTAGAAGGTTTTGATATTGGCGACCGCGCCGTCCTGGTAGATTCCGGGCGAGCTGCCGCCGCGATAGAAGTGGTCGCCGCGGATGAGGACTTGCCCGCCGTACTCGGTCTCCAGAATGCCCTCGGTGCCGAACATGCGGTTGCGGATGCCTTCCGGCTGTGTGCCGTATCCGTTCGACTGACGGGAACTGAACGTGATGGCGACGTCGTTGGGATACTGGAACAGTACGCTGAAGGTGTCGTAGCAGGTGCCCACGGGACGGAACTTGCGTCCGCCGCTGCCGACCGCCCACAGCGGCGGTTCCTCCATGATCCAGTTCATCACGTCCAGCGTGTGGATGTTCTGCTCGGTGATAATGTCGCCGGACAGGACCTTGTCCAGGCCCCAGGCCCGCAGACGATTCTCAGGGTTGTCCGGGTCGGACTTCCAGGTTTCATAGTAGCCTGTGAAGGGGTCGCCCGCGTGGTAGGTGCATTCCCCGAAGGCAAGACGGCCCAGGGCTTTCTCCTCGTGCACACGCCGCAGCGCCTCCCTGTAAAACGGGTCCGCCCGCGTCTGGAAATCGACCAGGAAGCAGCATTTCTTTTGTCGGGCGGTCTTGCCGCTGTTCTCGATGCTCAGGCATCCGGGGACGTCGACCGCGATGGGTTTGGCGAGGTAGACATGCTTGCCCGCGTCGACAGCGGCGGCGGCCTGCTCGGGGTGGAAATAGGGCGGGCTGATGATCGCCACGGCGTCCACCTTGTCCAGGAGCTTGAGATAGCCCTTGAGTCCGGTGTAGCGATTGGCCGCAGGCACACCGACTTCGTTGCCAAGATGGTCGGTGCGATCCTGGAAGTAATCCGCGGCCGCGACGACGTTGTATCCGCCGTGCTCTTTGAAGAGCTTGCCGATCCACGTGCCGCGCCCGCCGCAGCCGATGACGCCCAGATTGATCTTGGAGTTGGCCGCAAACGTGCGAACGGCGCCAGGGGCCACTGCAGCCAGGGACGCCGCGGCCGCGCCGGTCATGAACCGGCGTCGGCTCATCCTTTGGGAAACAGGGTCCAGTGGAGTGGGGTTCTGCATCTGTGGCATTGTGCGGTCCTCCTTTCAATTTGCCTGGACGACACCACGGTGTTCGATGGGACCTGGACCCAGATGGGGTGGAGAACCCATCGCCGGATTCTATGGCTGCGATTATACCGTCCGATGCACGCCGTGCAACGCGTTTCCCGCCTGTCACACGGTTGCGGTGTCCTGGCCGCGAGAACGAATGGGCGCGCGGACGTATCCGACGACGGGAGTGTGTTTGGCCTCGAGGTGTTCCAGGTCCATGTAGTTCTCGCGTCGGATTTTTCCCGTCGAGGTCTTGGCGAATTCGCCTGTATGGATCTCAAGCTGGTGTGCGGCGATTCGTTCGAATCCGGAAAGGTGTTTGTTGTTTTGCTGGCAGTCTCGGATGCTCTCCCAGACGAGGCTCTTGACCGTGTGAAGCTCAGACAGCAGTTCCTGCCTCGGACGATGGGTATAGTCCTCCAGAGTCTCCCACGCCGGCTGCACGAGGGCACGCATGGTCTCCTCCATGACACCGTTCGGATCGGTCCGCCGGGTGGGAACGACCAGGACCTCTTTGACAAAGCGCGCCTGTGACAGGGCGGTTTCCACTCGTTCGGGATTAACGTTCTTGCCGCCGGGCAGGATGATGAGGTACTTCTTGCGGCCGGTGATGTAGAGGTAGCCGTCCTCGTCGAGATAGCCGAGATCGCCGGTGTGGAGCCAGCGGACGCCTTGGGAGTCGGTGTGGATCACGGCCTGCGTGGCTTGGTCATTCCGGTAGTAGCCCTTCATGATACAGGGACCGCCAAGGCAGATCTCTCCCTTCTGAAAAGGGGCCTGTGTGCGGTTCTTCTCGTCCACGATCTTGACCGACAGGGTGTCGATCGGCTTTCCGACCGAGCCGAGTTTGTCGAGACGCTCGTTGAAGCCATAGACGGGGGAGTTCTCTGTGGTGCCGTATCCCTCATACATGTGGAAGCCTCGCTTCCACAGGGTGTCGAGGACCCAGCGAGGCATCGGTGCGGCCCCGGACAGAAAGAACCGAAGGCGGGTCCAGCCTTGTCTCTTGCGGATCTGCCTGCCGACGTACCGCGGCGCGAACCGGTCGAGGAGCCGCAGGATCCGGCTCTTCTGTTTCTGGCGGTCGAGATTGTCTTCGAGCTTGCGGGCCAGGGTCGTGAAGAGCGCCGGAATGGCAATGAAGATTGTGATCTTCCTGTCGCGGATCAGGTCGGCGACTTCGCGGTAACGGTTGGTGTAGATGCTGGTTGCCGCCGCCAACAGGGGCAGGAGTTTGCCCACGGTCAGGCCGAACGAATGGTGGGGCGGCAGAATATGCCCCAGGATGTCCTGCGGACCGAGGTCCACCCGGCGGATCGAGCCTTCGAGGTTGGCGATGAGGTTGGTGTGAGTCAATTCCACCTCGCGGGGATCGCCCGTGGTCCCCGAGGTGCACAGCACCACGGCCGTGTCGTTGGGGCGGATCGTTCTGTGAATCGCGTCGAGGTCTCCCGGCTGCACGTAATCGCCTTCTCCCAGAGGCTGGTCGGTCATGAGAATCACGCGCAATCCCCTGGCCTTGGCGTGGGTCGTCAGTTCGTCCCGATCTGCGGGGTTCGCATAATCGTCGGCCACGATCAGGGCACGTGCATCGGTGGCTTCGAGGTGCGCGATCACGCCCTGAGGTCCGCGGTCCGGGTCGATCAGCACGGGGACTGCACCGGCCCGCAGAATGCCCCACAGAGCGACATCCCAGTCCGTTCGGTTCTTCGACACCAGAGCCACCCGGTCCTGCGGACCGATGTACTCACAGCCGGCCAGCCTCCGGGCAAAGGCTTCGGATCGGCTCTGAAGTTGCCCGAAAGTCAACGTTTCACGACGGTCGGCGTTGATAATCTCGGCACAGGTCTTGTCGGGGCAGGTGACTGCCGCCATGGATTTTTGGAAGAGGTCGATCAGAGTCCGGTGTTTCAACATGGTTTCCATGCCGCCAGCTCCATTTGGGCCATGCCCCCGGCGTCGAATGTCTCCGGCAGCCTGTGCTGCCGCACCGCCGGACCGAATATCATACCCGTACGGAGGCAAAAGGTAAGAAAAAAAAGAACGACAGAACGGCAAAGAAGGGGCAACAGGCCGCCAACAGCCTGCGGCGGTTGCTGCCGCGGCTGTGGACCCGGCATGAAGAAAAAGGGCCTGCACCAAACGGTGCAGGCCCCTGAGGTCTTCCTGTGCCCTTGGCTTAGGACACAGCTTCATGGTTCGAACGGTTGCCGGTCAGTCGGCCAGCGACTGCACGAGCCACTCATCCGCGGTGACGGCGGCGTCGACAAAATCGACCATGCAGTCACCGTTCCGATCGCCGATCACGTGCACATCGCACGGAGCGGCGGGTTCGGCGATCACGTCAGGGCCGGCCAGATAGTTGGCCGCGATCTCGGCCGCCGACAGGGCGGTGTCGTAGATGCGCAGTTCGTTGTAGGAACCGCAGTACAGCGGGTCGCCCCACTGCGAACGCCCGAGCCAGAGGTTGTTGTCGATGATCTCATTGAGCATCACCGGGGCCTTGTAGGCGCCAATGATCGTGCCGTTGATGAAAAGCTTGACGATGCCGGCCAAGTCATCATGCACCTGGGTAATCAGAACCTCTTGCCCGGCGGTCATCTTGCCGCTGTCGACCATGGGCATGTTGTACTGCACGCCGAGCCGACGGTACTCCAGCAGAAGCGACCGCGAACCGCTGTCCGGGGTAACATAGAAGTAGCTCACCTGATCGCCGCCGTTCGAGACGTCTTCGCCACCGTTGGCGGTACCCATGTCGTAGATGCGCTGCCAGACCGCGTCGGTGCCGTCCCAGGTGGTCCAGCACTCGATGGTCATCTGCGTCAGCGGCGAGATGAGACCATTGGGCAGATCGATGTAGTCGCCGGCCGCCGCATTGTTGGAGTTCTGCGAGCCGGTGTTGCCCAGATCCGCCTGGCCGCCGGCGATGGTTGCATTGCCGGTACCGTTCTTCAGCGTGGCATCGGCGCCGCCGACGACATCCGGAATCGTGACACCATCGGGACTGCTGTCGAAGGTCCAGCGGTGAATCAGACCTGTCTGGACATCGAGGAAGGCCATGGCGGAAGTGACCGAGCCGATCTCGTTGGTTACGACGCAGTAGTAGTAGCCCTGGTCGTCGGGCGTGGCTCCTGTGATGCGAAGCGTTGCTTCTACGCCCTCGGGCAGCGGAACGTCATACAGCTCAAAGCCCATCATGACGACCTTCTCTCGGTACCACTGATAGCTCAGTTCCGGTGCCACGGTGCCGATGGCCTCGCAGACCAACTGGGCATCGCCGCCAGGAGTGACAACGGCGCCTTCGATCTTGGTGATGATCGGCAGGCCGTCCTCCGTCGTGAAGCTCCAGACGTTGCCCTGCGTCACCGTGCCGTCGGCCGCGACTTCGTCGATGCGCCAGTAGTAAACCGTGGACAACTCCAGATCGCCGATGAGGTCGGCTACGGAGAACGTGGTCTCTGCCTGCCCTTGCGAGAACGGCTGGAGGGCAGACGGATCCTCGCCCCCGGAAACATTGAAAGCCACCGCGCCTGCGGTCGGGGTCCAGCTCACGACCAGACCCCGAGAGGAGACCCCTGTGGCGCCGTCGGCCGGGGAGGGATTGTACGCCCGGTTGGCGATGGGCTCACCCGGGCCCGCGTCATGCGACTCTTCCAGTTCGGCCGGCGACAGGGCACCTTGCCAGATGCGGAATTCGTTATAGCTGGCATTGGCGGTGTTGTCGCCCCATTGCGAACGACCGATCCAGGCGTTGTTATGGTTCAAAGTCGAGACCCGGTTGCCCGTGGTAAACGAACCCTGGGCCGGTCCCAGATCGTCTGCACCGGCCGGCGCGGTGTACCAGGTCACCAAACCGGGCTCGATTACCATGACGATGTGGTATTCCGTTCCCAGCGTGTAGGGGGCGTTGCTCCCGTCGACCAGTCTGCCGCCGGCCGGACCGTTCCACTCCACCCGATCGTTGTTCAGATTCGTCCCGACGGACCAGCCCATGTAGAGATACTCCGACGTGCTGGTGCCGAAATCGAAAATGCGGGACCAGTTCTGGACGGACAATTGCGTGGCCCAGCACTCGATGGTCACGGAATCGCCCAAGCCCCTCAGGATGTTGTCGGGCAGATCGATGTAATCGGACGTGTCTTTGCCCCCTCCCGTCAAGGTGATCTCGCTGTCCGACAGGATGGCATTGCTTGCCCCCAAGTCCACGACGACAGCGTCCTGTCCGGCCACCGAGTCTGTCAGGTCGCCGTTAAAACTCCAGCGGTGAGCCAGTTCGGCTGCCGGTCCGCCGGCGGCCCATCCGAGCACCAGCAGAAAGGATATTAGATACATTTGCTTTCTACACATGCGTGACCTCCTTCATCGAACATTGACAGAATCCACTCGGCGTTTCGATCAGGAAACGCTCGACCATCCCTCAGCGTGTCGGCCCCTCGACACACCGAAGACACTGTTGCGATGGGGTAAGGCAGACGCGCCACAGGAGCGTCAGGGCCGCCGAGTGCATCGCGATTGTCTCGGGTCGAACGGACGACACGGCCGACTGCGAAGATGCACTTCAGCGAACCCTCTGTTCCCGGACACGAAGCCCTCCACCGATTTGAGACAGGGTGCCGCAAAGTGGCTTGCCGGTTCTGCCGAGCACCTTGCTCGGGTTGCACCCGAAGGCGCGGCGCAGGAGGCAATACCCTCCCCGCCCCCGTCATCCCCTGCATCATGCACATGGGCCAGATGGGACAGTATCAAACCGCAGGTCACCTCAGTATTATGCCACGAAGACAGGGTGTCGAACAACACCCTATTGCGTTTTATTTCCACCACTTCACGAATGCGCACGATGATCGCATGTCCATGGAGAATGAAAAACCCACTGGCAAACAGGCGTATCGGTACATGCCGACATATGGCACGGTACCTGGCGGGGCAGAGGCGGGTAGTGATTGTCGGTGGGGATGGTGGGGGCTAGGCACGAAGAAGGGCCTGTACCCCACGGGGTACAGGCCCTTGGTTTCTGTCCTGCGTCCTTCGATCATCCGGACGCAGCGGGTGGTTCGAAAGTCGACCGGTCAGTCGGCCAGCGACTGGACGAGCCACTCATCGGCGGTGACGGCGGCATCGACGAAATCGACGACGCAGTCATCGTTGCGGTCGCCGATCACGTGCACGGCGCACGGAGCGGCAGCTTCCGCGATGACATCGGGACCGGCCAGGTAGTTGGCCGCGATCTGGGCCGCCGACAGAGCGGTGTCATAGAACCGCAGTTCGTTGTACGAGCCGCAGTACAGCGGGTCGCCCCACTGCGAACGTCCCAGCCAGAGGTTGTTGTCGATAAACTCGTTCAACATGGCCGGAGCCTTGTAGGCGCCCACGATGGTACCGTTGATGTACAGCTTGACGATCCCGGCGACGTCATCATGGACCTGCGTGACCAGCACCTCTTCGCCGGCAGGCAGCGGACCGTTGTCGTTGATCGGCAGGTTGAAGGCCACGCCAAGCCGGCGGTACTCCGTCTGGACGACGCGAGCGTTGTTGTCCGGGCAGACGCAGAACCAGGTCGTGGCGTCGCCACCACTGGAACTGTCCTCGCCGCCATTGGAGGTGCCGAAATCGTAGACGCGCTGCCAGATCGCGTCGGTGCCTCTCCAGGTGGTCCAGCACTCGATGGTCAACTGGGTCAGCGGCGAGATCAGCCCGTTGGGCAGGTCGATGTAGTCACCGGCTGCGGCGCTGGAGGAGTTCTGCGAACCGGTGTTGGCCAGGGTTGCCTGGCCGCCGGCGATGGTCGCATTGCCGGTGCCGTTCTTCAGCATGGCATCGGCGCCACCAACGACGTCCGGAATCGTGACGCCATCGGGGCTCTCGTCGAAGGTCCAGCGGTGAATCAGACCCGTCTGGATGTCGAGAAAGGCCATCGCGGAGGTGGTCGAGCCGTTCTCGTTGGTCACGACGCAGTAGTAGTAACCCTGGTCGTCGATCGTGGCGCCGGCGACATTGAGCGTCGCCTCGACGCCCTCGGGCAGCGGAACGTCATACAGCTCGAAGCCCATCATGACGACCTTCTCTCGGTACCACTGGTAGCTCAGTTCCGACGGGACGACGCTGGTGGCCTCGCAGACCAACTGGGCATTGCCGCCGGGAGCGACGGCATCACCCTTGATCGAGGTGATAATCGGCCGCCCGTGTTGCGTGGTGAAGCTCCAGACACTGCCTGCCTCTCCGTTGGTGTCCACACGCCAGTAGTAAGTGGTCTCAAATTCGAGGCCCGCCGCCAGACTGCCGGCATCGACCGACGTGTCGGTGATACCTTCGGCAATTGCGGATAACGCGGCGGGGTCGGTGCCAAAGTACACGGTATAAACCGGCGACTCGATCGTGGCTGGAGCGCCCCAGCTCAGCATTGCGTTCACGACAGCGGTAGCGCCGTCGGCCGGGCTGGGCTTGTTGGCCTTGCTCGGATGGGTGGCATAGGTCACCGAATCCGGGATCACGGTAATGGTGTCAAACCCCGGACCGGTCCAGCCCCAGTCCTGGCCATCGCCGCCGCCGCCTTCCTGCATGACGCCCCAGACGGCGATGAGCTGGCCTTCGGTCAGCGACATCGGCGCCGCCTTCTGGCTCGGGTACTTGCCCCATTCCTGCGAGGCGGTCCAGCCATCGACGTAGGCGACCTGAACCGCATCGGCCATGTTGTCATTCTGGCTGACGTACAGCCTCTGGTAGTCGTCGCCGGCGATGTAGAAGGTGTACTCGCCGGTGGCCGGTACGAGGATGTAGGCACTCATCCTGGCCACGTAGTTGTCGGCGATGTTAGCCCATGTCGGCAGAGTGAGGATGTCGACCTGGTCGGCTGGAACGCCGCTGTTGACCTTGGCGATAGCCTGATCGATACTCGCGGCACCCCACCAGATCTCCCGCAGGACGTCGGCGGAGGTCACCGCCGACAACATCAGACTGACTACCGCTGCCACTAACGTTGCTTTTCTCATTTTTGGGTCCTCCCCGTACATTTTCACGTTCTGTGTCGGATACGTTACAGTCCTGTCAACAATCCACCGCATCTTCCCTGTTCACCGTCGCTCGATTGCCACCTCCTTCCCACGTGTCGTGGGCTGACCACACCCCGACAAGCATTCATCTGGGCCACGCCGGGAACGACTGTTCCCGGGTCAACGACATCCTCCTTGATCGGGATAATTCCGATGGTTCAGCCGCCAATCCGGTCGCCACGGCGCGGGCTTGGCGGGAGGACCGACGACAAGCAATCACTTCTGTCCAGCGGACTTCTCCGACGGCTGACGCGCACGCGTCCGGACACCTTCGTGAGGTTTGCCCACCTGAGTGATGCAGCTAAATCTGGTGACTGTAAGCGATTAGGTGTCATTGCGTTCCTGGTCGGGCCAGCTCCTCAGATCCCAGACAGACGCACGTCGCCACAGCAGAAGACATGCAGAAAAACCGTTGCGTACAATCGTACCGCAGGTCGAACGAAGCAAGTCTAACATAAGCGACTTTCCCGTTCAAGCCCCAAAATGTGTCGGCGTCGACGTCGGCGTTCCAATCATTCGCGTCTCTGGTCGCCTGGATTGCGGTTTTCTGGGACCTTCCTTCGACGGAGGGGCGCGCCGCAACCTCCATCTCCATCGGTTGGCGGCGGCCATGACTTTACACAAAACTCGACCGGCGCAGCCGGGCATGCAGTGTGGCCGGGACCTACCGCCGTCTGCCAAGGGAGTGCCCGAGACAAAAAAGGGGGCCCATACCGCCCGGTATGAGCCCCCGAATACCGCAAAACCGTACTGCCTTACTGCTGCTACCAGCTCGACACGCCGATCAGCTCAATCTCGGCGATCTGCATGCTGTTGACCGAACCGCCCACCGGACCACGAATGGCCGTGAAGAGCAGTTGGTAGCTGGTGTACGCCACCTCGTTCTCAAACGTGATGGGGGTGGCGTTCTTGGTGAAGCGAGGCCACTCGGTCGCACCGGCAAAGTCCACGATGTCGCCGCTGGCGATCAGCGTGTACGGCCCGTCGATGCCGTCATTCGAACCATAGAGTTCGAACGCGATCGGGTCGCGACCCGGCACGTCATTGGCCGTGGTGAACGTCAGCCCTGTGACAACAGTAGCACCGACGGCCGGCGTAACGCGAATGCCGGTCGGCCCTGCATCGGGGACGAAATCGCCCTTGAAGTGCAGGTACTTGGTCGAGACGTTGTTGTCGATCGACAGGGCCGGATGCTCGGCACCGGGCCAATCGCCGTCATTCGGAACGCCCTCGATCACATCCGCCGGGCTGGTGACGTCGGCGAGCACATTGTGGCTCAGCGGCGTACCGAGGCTCAGCGTGACGTTAACCGAACCACTGCCGGCTGCCGGAGCATCGGGAGCGCCGGCGCCGACGATGATCTTGACGACGTTCGACAGGTCCGCGCCTTCAATCCCGGCCAGCGGGATGTTCCAGTTCTGCGTGCTGACGGCCTGTGTGGCAGCCGGATCGGCATTCACCACCGTGGCAACCCCGCCGGCTGCGTCTTCGATCGCGACATACAGACCCGCCGCATCATTGGACGGCATGGCCATGCCGATCGCTTCAACGGTCCAGTCCCCTGTGACGTCACCGGTCGTACTGACCTCCGAGAGCTTGGCGATGACCGTGTTGCCCGCATCGTGGCTGGTCACGCACAGGCCGATGAGAACCGGATCTTCCATCACCACTTCACGGTCGCCACCGAGCTGCGTCCAGTTCTCCGCGTCGGCGGAAACAAACCCAGTGATGATGTTGCCCGCGCGCACGACCTTGACGTAGTACGGCGGTGCGACCACGCTGGCCGAATCGTTGTTGACCGAGCTTCCGCCAGCCGTCGGACGACCCTGGAACGAGGCGCCGTTGCCGGAGCCAGCGGACCAGAAGTTGCCCGTGATCACCGTCATCGAATGCGCTGCGCTCGGATCGGTGCTCTGGCGGATCATGACGCCCGCCTTGGTCCAGTTGTTGGTGATGTTGCTGATGCTGTCGACGCGGGCGATGATCGAGCCGTCGCCGTTGAGCGTCTTGTAGGCGTAGCGGAACTGATCGGAGTTACCCCAGATGTCGGCGCCGGAGGCGCTCATGGTGATCGCGCCGTCTTCATCGACGAAGTCGACCGGCTTGCCCTTGTAGGCCACGCGCAGTGTGTCGGGGGCATAGGCCGTCAGGTCCGCCCCGTCCATGGCGATTTCCAGCGTGTTGCCGGTCTCGTCATACACAAGGGTCCCGCTGCCGACAGACACGAACTCGGCCGTGGTGAAGCTCCACTCGTCGCCTTCCCAGACGGCGGTGCCGTCGTTCTCATCCACGCTCCAGGTGTACGGCATACCGTAGACCAGGCCGGCGTCAAAGCGGCTGCCTTCCACCGTGGTCACCACGCCGTTGACGGTCACGTCACTGGAAACCGCGCCGCGACCGGCATACCAATCGAGCGCTGTGGCCGGGTTCACACCCGTGGCGCCATTGGCCGGCGCCGTCAGACGGGCGTGCGCCGGAACATAGGTGAACGCCACCTCGGCCAGACCCGAATCCGGGAACAGGCCGCCCCATGTGCTGTTGATTGTCAGGCGGACGAACTTGGCGCCGACGCCGGCCAAGTCGACGACCGTCTCGGCGGCGCGAGCCAGCTCGACATCCCCGAAGGCGACCCATTCGGCGCCGTCGACCGACGTTTCAATGGTGACGCTCTTGGCGCCGTAGCCGAGCAGTGCCTCAAACTGTGTGTTGGAGTTGAAGACCTTCATGTCGTACATCTTGTAGACGCGCGGGAACGCGAACTGAATCCACAGGGCCTCGCCCGTGCCTTCCGGCGGAGCGGCCAGCCACTGATCGGTGCTCTCCATCGAGACTTTCCCGTCCAGCGTCTTCTCGGGGCCGGACCCTTCCTGGGCAGTGCCGTTGCTCGTGGCAACGATATTCTGCACCGCGAAGGTCATCGGTTCGGTGGTGAAACTCCATACCTGACCCTCGACACCGCTGGCATCCACACGCCAGTAGTAGGTTGTGGCGAAGTCCAGGTCGATCCCGGCGGTGCCGGCGTCCACGGTGGTCTCAATGATGCCTTCGGCGATCGGTGCCAGGGCGGCCGGATCGGTGCCGAAATACACGTCGTAAACGAAGTCCTCGCCCACGGCGGGTGCGTTCCAGCTCAGGATGGCATCAATGACCCCTGTGGCTCCCGATACGGGCGACGGGCCCATCGCCATCGTCTCATACGGATGGCTCCAGTACTCGCCGGGGATCAGGGTGATGGTCTCGAATCCAGGACCGGTCCAGCCGAAGTCCATACCATCGCCACCGCCGCCTTCCTGCATGATGCCGTAAACAGCCAGCACCTGGCCCTCGGTCAGGGACATCGGCGCCGATTTCTGACCGGCGTACTTGGTCCACTCCTGCGAGCTGGTCCAGCCGTCCACCTGGCAGACGACCACGGCGTTGGCCGGATCATCGTCCTGGCTGACGTACATGCGGTTGTAATCGTCTCCGGCGACATAGAACGTGTACTCGCCGGTGGCCGGAATGGTTAACCAGCCGCTCATCTTCGCGACATAGTTGTCGCGGATGTTCACCCACGTCGGCTCGGCCAGGATGTCGACCTGGTCCGGCGGCGTTCCGCTGTTGACCAGCGCAATGGCATCATCGATACCGAGGTTCTGATACCACATCTCGCGCAACAGGCCCGCCGTCGAAACGCTCGACAGCAGCAGACACACCAACAGTGCCAACAATGCTAACTTCTTCATAGCACGTCCTCCTCGGACTCAAAACATTTGGGATTTGATTACCACACACTCCTTCGGACTGTCCTCACTTCCCTTCGTTCGATGGCCACCTCCTTCCTGCCAACGTCCGGGTCGCTGTCGCCCGGCAACTCCTCTGTCATGTCACGACTGGGAGCCAAGGCTCTCAGTCACAAGAGACCGTCCATGGTTGGGATGGGTCCAGGTGCCTCTATGGGAACCGCCATGCTTAAGGTCCGGCCAACCGATCTCGATGGTGTGAAGCTGGTTGCAGACAGGTCTGAATCACTCACTCTCTCTCGAACCTCCCTGACCCATGCGTTGCTGCGACCAGGTCAGCGACGGCACCGCCGCCACTACCACGAGCGCGTTCTCACAGAGGTGGCTGGAGAACACGTGTCTCGGTCCTTCAGATGGTCTTCTCATCAGGGGCAAAGGGTGGCGGGGCATTCTGCAAACGCGCGCCTGTATGGTTCCGGCGCCGATCAGGTATGCTCCCAAGTGAGCTAAAACAACACCACTCCTGCCGCACCGAAGAGATGCGAGGACCTATAAGCATTGCTCTATCACAGGTCGAATAACCAGATTCTAACGCACAGGCAAGACCTGTTCAAGCAAAAAACCTTCGAAAAACGTCGGGTCTTTGTGTTTGACGGGGGTCCTGCCGCGTGGCGGTCCTGCCGGGCCGACCTGTTGGGGGGCCGATTTGCCGTTCACCCGGTCGTGCGATGGCGGTCATTCGCGTTGCCCTTGCGCCTGCCAGGCCTGCGTGGGGGAGGCTTGGCCGGCCTTGGGCGTGGCCATCGTAACAGGCATCTGGACCGCCAGCTCCTGCCGTTTCCGGAAGGTTCGGGCGAGCACCTCGCCGGTCGCGGCGGGTCGCTCGGTGACCAACTCGGGTGTGTTGAACGTCAGGAGGCAGGATTCGTAAAAAGCCGGGTCTCTTTGGGGTAGTACGATCGGTTTGTGGACGGTCCCGTCCTGCCCGACGTAGCTGATGAAGAGCCGGGTAAAGACCCCGTGAAGCCGCTTGCTGCTGAAGACAAGCCATCGGCTGTTGCTGGACCAGGTCTGCCATGATTCGCTCAGATTGCTGTTGATTTCGAGCCTGCGGTACGGATGCCTGCCGGCTTCGTCGCCGGCCGCCAGGTCGAGCAGGTACAGGTCGCTGTTGTCCTGCCAGGCGGGGAAATACCCGTAATCGCACATGCAGAACGACAGCCATCGGCCGTCCGGGCTGCACCGGGGCATCGCGATGCTTCGGCCCGTATCTTCTGCGGAGAGCACGGTTTCCAATCCTCCCCATTGGTTGGTGTCGAGGTCGTACGAGACGCGCATCAGGCTGTACTTGACCTGGTCGTAAAGAAGCGGGGGGGTCGGCGTGTCCTTGGGCCACAGCAGCGGCGCGCTGCAGAAATAGAGGTACTTGCCGTCACCCGACCAAGCCGGCCAGTTCTCCAGACGTTCCTTGCGGGCGAGGTTTGGCTCGACTCCTATCTTCTTGCTGTCATTGAAGTAACAAGCGAGGAAGGAATCAAGATCGACGGTGTCGCGTACCTCGTTGCGGCTGGAGTGGTAGAACATGGGCAGGTTGTTGACGGAATAGACCGCCATCCGCCCGCTCGGGTGCCAGGAGGTGTAGCCGAACTTGGCACCAATCTCGCGCACCACCGTGCCGTCGACCAGGAGGGTTCCCACGCCAAACGTGGGCGATCGCACACCCACGAGCATCCTGTCGCTGCGATTGGCGGCAAACGAATGGCAGTTGATACAGCCATTCTCCGTACTCTTACCGCCCAGCAGCAGCGACTCGCGGAAGCTGGTCAGGTCGCGGAAGTGGATGGAGATATCGCCCTTGACCCGCAGGTGTGTTGGGTGCATCTTTCGATACACCAGGAAGCGGTCGATGTCCTCTTCGGCGATCTGATTGGCGATGGACTGGAAGTGGTCCCATTGGCCGTTTTGACCCTTCGCCCAGATGTCGATCCGCAGCTCTCGACCGCGGTTCTGCTCCAGCAGGGCGTGCCAGGGTCTCTCGCGAATCTGGATGGTGGGCTTCCTGCTGAAGAGCTCGACCGCCTTACCTTGTGCCGATGAGACCTTGACGCGGTATGCATTCCCCGGTTCCCGAATCACGAAATTCAACGGGGCAATGTTGGGTGGTATGACCGCGTCGGCGTAGTCCGGCTCGATTCGGGGCCGGCGGTCGATCTCGTACGGGCTTCCGACAGGTTCCGGTCGGTTCGACAGCCAGGCAAAGCCGGTGACGACCGCGGCTGTGAAAACCAGAAGTAACGCGCTGATTACAAAGGGTTTATGCACAACCCGCCCCCTAACCGTCGAGGAAATAGTAATAGTAGTACGTGTCGCCGAACCGTCCTCGGAGCGCCTCACGGGCTTCGGCCTTGTCCTTGCCGTGCTGCTGGAGAAGCTGGAAGAACTCGTGGAGCCTGATCTTCGCCTCTCTGGGGATGGTCCGACCGGGTACGTCGATCGGTTGCCTCTTGAGCGTCCTGTGCAGCAGAATGGCCTCGACGTAGTGCCTGGCGTCCTGCGAAATGGCGGCAGGACGCCACCTCTCGACGCTCTGAACGAACTGGTCGAGGTTCCTGGACAAGAGCAGACTGGCCATGCCATATTCGTAGGCCATTCGATTGCCCGGGTTTTCCGTCAGCAGCAATGTCAGCGTGTCGGTATCCCGGACGAAATCGTGGGCGAGCTTGACAGAACGCCAATGCTGAATCATGGCGTCTTGAGACAGGCCGGGATCGGTGTCGAGCCGCGCCAAGGTGGTCCGGGCGGCTCGACCCCAGAATGGAACCTTTGCCAGAGCATGCAGGAAGACACGGGCCGTGCTGAGGTTGCCCTTGATCATGTTAACTCGGGCCAAACGCTGGAGCAACAGGGGTCTCTCGCCATAGGTCTCAATACAGACCATCAGTGCGTCTTGCGCCTGATTGGTCAGTCCCATGTCCACGCACGTGTCGAACTTCTGCCAATAGGCCTCGGCTCGCGTCAGGAGAAGGGCCTCGGGTCGCTGCGGAAAGGCGAACATCTCGTCCCCGAGTCTGCCCAGGTGGAACAGTGCCCGGTTGACTGCATGGCAGACAAGGTAGTGATAGGGGGTCTGGCGGCCGATTTCGATGATCTTCGACCACTGCTGCTGATGTGAGAGGTAATCGACCTCGAAGAGAGTCTTGACCTTGGGGTCACGGTACAGCAGCAGCGTCGCAGCGGTCGCAAGAGCCAACACTGCTGTGCGGAGGTTCAGTCCGAAGGTGCTCCGCAACGGATCGCCGAACAGCTTCTCGACCGCTCCTCGGACTGCTTCCAGTCCTGGAGAAGGTCTTGCCTTCCTGCTCGATCGCTGCGACCCCACCGCTCCAAAGAGCACCCGAGCAGTCCCCAGTACGAGCAAGGTGAAGGGAAGGAAGAGAATTACGGCCCAGACGGCTTCTCGCATCAGCTCCGAGGACGTAAGAGTCCTGATCTTCCAGGACAGCGGAAGCAACTGAAGATAGGCATCGTGCGGACGCTGCCCAAAGAAACCGACCCCCAGGACCAAAGGTATGGCAGCACCTATGGCGAACTGCGCTGTGCCGAGCCGGAACCGGCCTCGGAAGAGGATCTCGGCCAGTCCGCACAGCAGGGCCAACAGCAGATACGGGCCTCCTGCGGGTACGTAGAAGGCGACCGAAAAGGCCACGAACCACAGGCCGGCGCGGACCTCCTGTTTGGGTGCCAGCCCCAGGTAGAGGCAGAAGGCCGCGATCGCCGCCAGAGGCCCCATCGTCTCGGGCAGATGGAATGTGTACTGCGAGTAGATGGCCAGCAGAACCAGCGGAGCGAGGAACCGCACTCCCCGCCATCGCGCCAGGCCCAGCGTGCGAATCGCAATGTCGGTGGACAGGCACAGCAGCCATGCTTGGGCTGTGACGACCGCCGCCCCGGCCCAGGAGTAGTAGAACAACTGCGACAAGAAGGCACACAGGTATTCGAGAATGCCCCCTGGGTAGGTGGTGAATCCCGCAAAGAAGTCCCATCCCCAGTAGAAAACCGGGAAGTTGTCTATCAGGCCGGCGCCGTGGTAGATCAGATGCGGCTCGATTTCCAGGGCAAAGTACAGGTAGTACGCGACGAAGAAGACCACTGACAGGGGCAACCCGAACGCGTGTCGAGCCTTGGTCTTCCCTGCCGTACCTTCTTTCTTGGTCATTGGCCTTCTCTCTTGCGGGGTGCAGTGTTTTGTCGTTTCGGCCGACCCGGCAATGCTATCGGCCGCTAAGTCTGCTGGTCTGAATGGATTATAGCAGGATTGTCATGAGATCGTCCAGCGGGTCTGCCGCTCTGGCCGGGACGGCGCCTATCGGGGGCGTTTGGTGCGCAGCCAACTCTTGAGCTTGGCGGGTGTGAGGCTGTTGAGAATGTCGTTTTTGGTGGCCCAGCCGCGGCCGGCGGTCGCGACCCCGAACGGCATCAAGCCCAGGCCCTCGGTGCTGTGGGCATCGGTCCCGATGGCGAGCTTGACGCCCGCCTCGATCGCCATCTTGCAGTGCAGGTCTTTGAGGTCGAGGCGGTACGGATTGGCGTTGATCTCCAGAGCGGTGTGGGTCCGAGCGGCCTGCTCGATCACCGCCGCGATGTCCAGGTCCATCGCTTCCCGCTGGCCGAGCAGCCGGCCCGTCGGATGACCGATGCAACTGACATAAGGGTTCTCCATCGCCCTGAGCGTTCGCATGGTGACCTTCTCGCGGGGGCTGTTCATGCCCGAATGGATCGAGGCGACCACGTAGTCCAGATCGGCCAGCAGGTTGTCGTCGAAGTCGAGCGAACCGTCCGCGAGGATATCCACCTCGGCGCCGGCCAGCAGCGTGATCCCTTTGAGCTTGGCGCCGATCCTGTGAATCTGCTCGATCTGCTTGGCCAGGCGGTCGGGGCTTTGGCCGTTGGCGATGGCGGAGGACTCGGAGTGGTCGGTGATGCAGAGAAACTGGTAGCCCAACTTGCGGGCGGCCTCGACCATCTGCTCAATGTCGTTCCGACCGTCCGAGGCCACCGTGTGCATGTGAAAGTCGCCCCGGATGTCCTCGATCTGGACGAGTTGGGGCAGGGTGTGCGAACGGGCGGCCTCGACTTCGCCGCGGTCCTCGCGCAGCAGGGGGACGACCGGGTCCAGCCCCAGTCTCTTGTAGATTTCCTCTTCTGTGGCTCCGGCGACCTGTTTGTCCCCGTCGAACAAGCCGTACTCATTGAGCTTGAGCTTGCCCTTGATGGCGATCTCGCGAAGACGCACGTTGTGTTGTTTGGAGCCAGTAAAGTACTGAAGGGCGGCGCCGAAACTCTCGGTCGGTACGACACGCACGTCCACCTGCACCGGTGTCGTCTCGGTCTGGATGATGGCCGAGCCTTTCGTGTCGCCCGAGGCGAGGACGCGTTCGACGAAGGGTGCCTGCGTGAATGACTGGATGATCTGCTGAGGATTCGCCTTGGATGTCGTCTTGCCGGTGCCCATGGCCACCAGGATGTCCACGTCGCCGATGGTCTCGGCCCGCCGGCGCAGTGACCCGGCTGCCTCGACTCGTTTCACCCCAGGCAGGTCCCGCAGGCAGGCACAGACCATCTCGGCGGCCTCCATGGCCTGGTCCAGCCGGATGCGGCCCGTCGACTTCTCCAGAAACTCGATCCCTCGCTGGATGGCTGCCGCCTTCTTCTGGCCGAAGCCGGGCAGCGTTGCCAGCGACCCATCCGCGACGACCCTCTTGAGATCGTCCATGCCTCTGACACCCAGGCCTTCATACACGGCCTTGACGCCCTTGGGGCCCATGCCCGGGATGTGGAGCAACTCCAGCAGCGAGGGCGGGATGCGCTCCAGAAGTTCCTCGTGTGCCGCGACTCGATTGCCGGCGACAAATTCCTGAATCTTGGCCAGACTTGACTTGCCGATCCCCGGTATCTGAGCCAGCCGGCCGTCGTTCAGCAGCACGCCCACATCCACGGGCAGTTCGGCAATGGCACGCGAGACCTTGCGGTAGCTGTTGATCCGGAAGGGGTCCTCCCCCAGAATCTCCATGATGTCGGCCATCTGGTCGAAGATCGCGCTGAGTATCGCGTTTCTCATGGGCTCGATTATACGCGGAAGGCCGCCAAAGCGAAGCGGCAATCCCTGCGATTCTCAGCGGCGCAGGTAGCGGATCAGCCAGAGCACCAGCGTCAGGATCAGCGACAGCAGGATGCACGTGCCCAGCGGGAAATAGACCCGCCAGTTTCTGCCCCCGAATTCGAGATCGCCCGGCAGGCGGGACAGGCCGCTGCGTCCGAGGAGCATCCACAACAGGCCGACCGCGACGATCCCGACGCCGACGGCCACCAGCCACCTGCCAAATTGCTGAGGTCCCCAATCCATGTTCTGCACGATCCATCCTGTGCCCAACTGGTGTGCGCTGACCGAAAGATTATAATGGTCCTGTTGCGGTCCGTTCAAGGAGCCTGCAGGTGTATACGCCCGACGGTGACATCTGGATCGGCACCTCCGGCTGGCAATACGACCACTGGCGGGGACGGTTCTATCCCGACAAGCTCCCCAAGAGCCGATGGTTCGAACACTACGCCCGACATTTCGACACCGTGGAGGTCAACAGCACTTTCTACCATCTGCCCAGGGCCGGCACCGTGGAAAAGTGGCGCCGGCAGGCCCCCGAAGGGTTCACGTACGTTGTCAAGGCCAATCGGTACATCACGCACATCAAGAAGCTCGCCGAGGTCGCCGAGGAGGTCGGGCGGTTCTTCGAGGTGATCGATCGGTTCGAGGACAGGCTGGGCGCGGTGCTGTACCAGGTGCCGCCCAGCCTGCACAGAGACCTCGAAAGGCTGGATGCGTTCATCCATTATCTTCCCGAGCGAAGGCGCGCGGTCTTCGAGTTTCGCCATTCCAGTTGGTACGATGACGCGACGTTCGATCTGCTGAATCGGCGTCGCGTCGCCTTTTGCGTACACGACATGGCGGGCAATCCATCGCCTCGCGTCGTGACGGGCGAAATGGTCTATGTTCGCTTTCACGGCACGACCGGCCGCTATGCCGGCAACTACCCCGATGCCCTGCTCGCAGAATGGGCCGGCTGGCTCAAGGACCAGCAGAAGAACGTTTGCGCTGTTTATGCCTACTTCAATAACGACGTTGAGGGCCACGCCGTCCACAACGCGCGGACCTTGCGGAGTCTCCTGACAGGCTGAGGCTGTGTCAGTCCAGGACGGTCAGGCCTCTCGCCCGCGCGTACCCACGTGCGGCGGCGATCTCGTCGGGAGTGGGCCGGCGGGCGATCTTCGGGTGGGCAGGCGCCTGGTAGCACGGTCGGTACTGGCCCATCACGTTGATCGTCGTATGCGGACTGATTCGGTCTGCGAGGAAATCGATGACTTCGACGCTGCCGGCCAGATTCTCCGGAAGAACAAGGTGGCGGACGAGCAAACCCCGGGTGGCGATGCCTCGTTCGATTTGCAGATCGCCGACCTGGCGGTGCATCTCCTGGACGGCCGCAAAGCAGACCTGCGGATAGTCGGCGGCAGCAGAAAGCTCCGCGGCGACGGAGGCATCCGCATACTTCACGTCGGGCATGTAGATATCAATCAGTCCTTCGAGCAGATGGAGTGTTTCGACGGCGTCGTAGCCGCCGGTATTGTAGACCGTCGGGATCCGCAAGCCTTTGTTCCGCGCTGTCTCGATGGCTGCGGCGACAGGCGCCGCGATGTGCGTAGGTGTGACGAGGTTGACATTCACGCAGCCGATCTGCTGAAGGCCGAGCATGGCATCGGCCAGCTGCTCGACGTCGATCCGCCGGCCCTGACGGAGGTGACTGATATCGTAATTCTGGCAGAAGATGCAGCCCAGATTGCAGCCGGCGAAGAAGATCGTCCCCGATCCACCCGCGCCAACAAGGACGCTCTCTTCGCCGAAGTGAGGGCCCATCGAACTGACGACGGCGTCAGAGCCGATTCCGCAGAACCCGACCTGTCCGGCGTTGCGGCGGGCGCCGCACCGGCGCGGACACAGGGTGCAGGGGTCGGTCTTCTCCCCGAGCCGCCTGACGTTGCTGCTGAACCGGGCGAGATCCATTGCCGCAAGTCCTGCTACGCGTTGTCCGAGATTCCATGGCGTGAACAGACGTCTGTTGTCCGTTTACTATAGCACGAGACCCGCGGCGACAAGAGCCGTTTTGACGGAAAGGCCGGATCGCTCCATATTGTAGGGCGGACCCCGAAGCGGTATATTGCAGGCGGGTCTTGCGACGTGGAAATCATGCAGAAAAACACACAGGCCATAGAACAGCAGGACAGCTCGGCGCATCTGGCTTGCCAGAAGGTGGTTGCTCTGCATGGTGAGCGGACCGGCGATCAGGACGAGTCCTTGCTTGCGCAGCGTCTTCGGCATGGAGACCGGGCGGCGGCCGAGGCCCTGGTCGAGCGGTACCATGAGCGGATTTATGTGTTTATGCGGTCCATGGGCCATGATCGCCAGACCAGCGAGGACCTGACCCAGGAGACGTTCATGCGGGCCTGGTATCACATCGGCCAGTTGCGGGAGGGCAAGGCCCTCAGCGCCTGGCTGTTCCGGATTGCCGGCAACGTCTCGCGTCTGCACCGGCGAAAGCACCGGCATCCTGATCCGGTCGAGTTGAGCGAGGCGGAGCCGGCGCCTGATGAGGTCGACTCGGCCCGGCGGGCCGCAGACCGGGAGCTGTTCGCCGGGCTGCACCAGGCCGTCGGGCGGCTGCCGTGGAAGCTCCGTCAGGCCGTCGTGCTGCACTACATGGATCAGTTGAGCATCGCCGAGGCGGCCCAGGCGGCCCAGGTACGCGAAGGAACGCTGAAGAGCCGTCTGAACAGGGCGCTGGAGGCCTTGCGGAAGGAAGTCGTCAAAGAGTAGTCCCGGGCACACGCATCGACGCGAGGACGATGGCGGGGTAGCACATGATGGTGGACAAAGAGAGAATCGAGGAGTTGCTCAGGGCGTTTCCCAAGCGGGGGCTGGAGCCGGTCCGTCCCGGCCTGCTCCAGGAGCTCAAGAACCGCATCCCTGCCCGACTGATCGTCCATCGGATGGACACGATCAACATCATCGTGGACCTGCGCATCAGCCGGATCGCCGCCGCTGCGGCTATTCTGGTGGCCTTGGTCATCGCCGGAGCGATTTTCGGTGGGCGCGAGGCACTCAGCAGGCGGACGTACCAGGATGGCAAGACCTTCCTCAAGTACACCTTCGCTGGAGAAGACGCCTACCGAGGACAGGTTCTCGAAGGGCTCCTCAACCTGCGCGACAGCCTTCTGGCTCAGGGGCGGGAGGTGGTCTTCTATGGCGACCGGGCGCACCTCAGAGATCCCCACGTGGTTCTGATGCACTGGAAGCTCGACGAAGACCGATACGGAGTGATCCTGGGCGATCTGTCGGCCCGGACAGTCAGCGCCAAGACGCTGATCCGCCTCCAGGCCTACATGCTCAAAGAACAGCGCAAGTAAGTCCGGCGGGGGGGCCGTTGGGTGTTGCTTTCTGACGCCGGGGTTGGTAGAATCAAGTCCACGTTGCAGGGGGATTAGGCTCGCTTTTGGGAAGGGGCAGGTCATGCACAGACGCCGGGGATTCACGCTGATCGAGCTGCTGGTGGTCATCGCGATTCTGGCCCTGCTGATGGCGATTCTCATGCCGGCGTTGTCGCGGGTCAAGAAGCAGGCCCAATCGGTCGCCTGCATGGCCCGGCTCAAGAGCTGGGGCCTGATGTTCAAGTTCTACACCGACGAGTACGACGGGAAATTCAATCCCGGATGGGGTGTCGGTGAGACGACGCTGTGGCCGAATGCCCTGCGTCCCTACTATCGGGACGATTGGGAGATGCTGCTGTGCCCGACGGCCACGCGGATCGATGAATCCGGCCGGGAGGGCACCTTCATGGCCATGACGCGAACCTTGGCGACGCCGGGGGGAGGATCGCACACGTTCGCTTTCAGCTATGGGATCAACAGTTGGACCAACCACATGACGGCAGACCGCGGCGAACGAAAGCTGGAGTGGTTCTGGAAGACCACAGCGCACAGCGGCCAGTACAACATTCCCGTGTTTGCCGATTCGACCTGGCATGATGCCTGGCCGCGACATACCGATGCCCCCATCCAACTGCCGTGGGATTTCGGAGGTGGTGACACCGGCACGACCGGAGAGATTAACCATTTCTGCATCGACCGGCATAACGGCTGGACGAACTTCCTGTTCATGGACTGGTCGGTCCGCCACGTGGGGCTCAAGGAGCTCTGGATTCTGAAATGGCACAAGGCGTTCGACGTGAATGGGCCCTACACACGGGCCGGCGGGATGCAGCCGTCGGACTGGCCTGCCTGGCTGAGCAAGTACAAGGAATACTGACCGTCGGAGTCAGTAGATGATCGCGGTGACTTCCTCGATCTTGCGAATCACTTCGCCTGCGTCGGAGGGGTTGGAGACATACCCATCGAAGCCCCTCTGAAGGAGTGCCGCCGCTTCCGCCTGGCTCAGATGGTTGGCCAGGGCGATCAGCTTGATTGTCGCGTACTCCTCATTCTCGCGGATGCTCCGGCAGATACCGCCGGCGTCGATGCCGTTGGCCAGCAGGTTGATCAGGACCACGTGGGGCGCGAACCTCTGGATGGCGGCTCCCGTTTCGAAGCTCGTGCTTGCGGTATGGACTTCGTAGCTGTCTCTGGCCTTCAGTGCGTTGACCACCGCGGCCCCGACGTTGGCGTCGTTGTCGATCACCAGGACCCTGAGCCTGCCGACGGACAGCGCCTCGGTGGGCATGTTGTGGGCCTTCATGAAGCGGATCAGTTCGTTGACCGGGATGCGCCGGTCCTTGCTGCCGGGGATGCGGTAGCCCTTGAGCTGTCCGGAGTCGAACCATTTGGAAACCGTTCGCGGCGCGACGTTGCAGATCTTCGCCACGTCTCCGGTCGTCAGCACGTTCTTGCCTTTTGCCATCGTTGCGATTCCTGAAACAAGGTCGTTGTGCCGACCTGTTCTTCGACCCGGGCGACGGCGGGCCTTAATCGAGAGCAGACAAAACCGCCCTGCGACGTGGCCGTAGCAGGTTCCGGCGCCGGAGGGTCCCATAAGCACACGCCGGTCGCGCGTCGAGCGGGGGGCGGGAATCGGGTTGGATTGGGGGCATGGCGCGATTAGAATGTCCGGTCAGGATTGACCGACGTCACGGTGCAGGAGTGCATGATGCGGATATTCTTGTCCCGACCGGACATTACGGAGAAGGAAATCGCCAGCGTGGTCGAGGTGCTTCGCAGCCCGAACCTGTCGCTCGGTCCCAAGCTGGCCGAGTTCGAGCAGGCACTGGCGCGCTATCTTGGCCGTCGCCGGGCGGTGGCGGTCAACAGCGGCACGAGCGGACTGTTCCTGAGCCTGCTGGCCTTGGGGATCGGCGAGGGCGATGAAGTGATCACGACGCCGTTCTCGTTCGTCGCTTCGGCGACGTCGATCATGATGACGGGCGCCAAGCCGGTCTTCGTCGACATCGACCCGGTGAGCCTGAACCTGTGTGCGGATCGAGTCGAAGCGGCGATCACGCCGCGCACGCGCGCGATTCTCCCCGTAGAGGTATTCGGAAACCCCGCCGGATTCGACCGGATCTGTCGGATCGCCGAGCGGAATCACCTGCCCGTTGTCGAGGACAGTTGCGAGGCTCTCGGATCGGCTCTGCACGGCAAGAAGGCCGGTACCTTCGGCGCGCTCAGCGTCTTCGGCTTCTACCCGAACAAGCAAATCACCACGGGCGAAGGCGGGGCCATCCTGACCGACGACGAGGCCCTGGCGGACCTTTGCGTTTCGCTTCGCAACCAGGGCCGCAGCGGCGGCGATCAGTGGTTGCTCCACGAGCGCCTGGGCTACAACTTCCGGCTCAGTGACATCAACTGCGCGCTGGGCTTGGCGCAGCTGATGCGGATTGACGAGATCAGGGCCAAACGCGGCCGCGTGGCCCGATGGTACCAGCAGATGCTGGCCGGCGACGAACGGCTCCTCGTGCCCGCCGCGCCGGTCGGCGGGGACGTAAGCTGGTTCGTCTTCGTCGTTCGCTTGGCGGATTCCGTCGAGTGGAAGCATCGCGACCGTCTGCTGGAGGAGATGCGCCGCCAGAAGATCCAGGTGAGCAACTACTTTCCCTCGATCCATTTGCAGCCGTTCATCGCCGAGCGATACGGACACAGTCCGGGCGACTTTCCCGTCTGCGAAAACGCCGCTCGGCGGACGGTGGCCCTGCCTTTTCACGCCCACCTGACCGAGGAGGACGTGGCCTTTGTGTGCGGCGCCCTGCGCGGCATTCTCGACACCGCTCTTCGCTGATTCTATCGCCAGATCGGCCGTCGTATCGGACCGCTTCATTTCGTGTTTTTCTGTTTGCATCTGCGGCTTTATATCGGAAGCTTTACGTAGAGACGGATGCACGCAACAATGCCGGGGCTGGCATATCAGGATCCAGTGAAGAAGGGGGGAACACCACAGATATGGGTTGGAGGGCAAAATTCGTCTTGCTGCTCATCGTCTACAGTGCCGGCTTTGCGACCGCCGTCTATTGTCTGTCGCCGGCTCCCGATCTGAAGCCGGGACAGCTCAACGGCAAAGGCCGTATTCTGGCCAAACTCAAATCTGAAGAATTCACCCAGTCGCTCAACTCCGGGATGCACAAGGCGATCGCGTTCGGGAAGGAAGCCGCGACAAAGGCCGCCGAGATGATCCGCGAGAAGATCGACGAAGCCCAGGCCAAGTCCAAGGGCTGAACACTCCCGACAAGAAATCTCGCCGAGGAAAACACACGCGACTGCGGCCAGGGGGGCTTAGCCGCAGCCCAGGGGGGAATCGCAAGTGTCCGTAGGCCGCGGGTCCGAACGACCCGCGGCCTGCACGCACCATCCGAGCCCATCGAAAGCCCTGCACCTCCTTTGTCCGAACCCTTATCACCGCGGTTCGCAGCCTGCGGGATAGGCCTCGTCCGTGCGGCATCTGCCGGGTGCGGCAGTCTCAACGCCTGGTCGCGAACGAGATCAAGCAGCGGGCCTCGGGGACAGGGGGACAAAAGGCTGGCGACCATACGCTGGAATGCTATGATAAGACCCTTTCGAGTCTGGCGTAAGGGGTCGATGGATGAAGCAGGGGTATGGTCTGATCTTCGATGTCGATGGGCTGATCGCCGATACCGAGCCGCTGAATGCGCGGGTGACCATCCGCGTCCTGGCGGAGATGTTCGGGCTTGCGGGCGTGCGGCCGGAGGATTTCGCCGCAGGGTACGGCAAAGGGGCGGAGGCGTTCGTCAAGGCCGGCGCCAGGGTTCATGGCCTGGAGCTGAGCGACGAGCAGGCCCATGCCGGGGCCGAGCTGCGCGAGCGGTACCTGACCGAGGCGGTGCGGGCGGAAGGGCTGCCGGCCTTTCCGGGCGTTCTGGACCTGATCCATGCGGCCCTGACGGAGGACGACTTCCGGCTGGCCATCGCCACGTCGGCGACCCGCGAGCTTTCCGAGGCGATTCTTGATGCAGTCAAGGTGCCGCACCAGAAGATGGTTTACGTCAGCGGCAGCGAGGTCACCAGGAAGAAGCCCGATCCGCAGATCTTCCTGATCGCCATTCGGCGTCTGGGCATCGAGGCGGCCCGCTGCATCGTGTTCGAGGATGCTCCCAGCGGCGTGCAGGCCGCCCGGGCCGCCGGCGCCCGTTGCGTCGCCGTGACCAACACCGTACCCGCCGCAGAGCTGGCCGACGCAGATCGAATCTGCGATTCACTCGAAGAGATCGATCTGAACTCGCTTCGCGAACTTGTGGACTGACCTGACATGGTGGCAGGACGCCGGGCATATCCAATCTGTGCGATGCTCCTTCTGCTGGCTTCGAGCAGGGCGGCCGCGGCGTCCGCTTCGTTGGACGTATTGCTCGAACCGATCCGCGAGGCGAACAGGCTGCCGGCCCTGGCGGCGGCGGTGGTGAAAGGTCGCGACACGGTTGCCGTCGGCGCGGTCGGTCTTCGCAAGGCGGACTCGCCCGAGCGTGTGACGGCCGACGACAAATGGCACATCGGCTCGTGCACCAAGTCGATGACCGCGACGCTGGCCGCCATGCTCGTCGAGGACGGCACGCTGCGATGGGACATGACGCTGGCCGAGATGTTCCCCGAACTGGAATCGCAGATGCAGGCCGAGTGGCGGGATGTGACCTTGGAGCAGCTTCTGGCTCACCGGGGCGGCGCCCCCCACGAGTTGGACGAGAGCGGCTTGTGGGGTCGGCTCTGGCAGCGCGCCGACCGGCCGCCGCGTGCGCAGCGCGAGTACCTCGCGCGTGAACTGCTGACAAAGCACAAGCCCGTCGCGCCTCCCGGCACGAAGTACATCTATTCGAATGCCGGCTATGCCCTCATCGGTCACGCCATCGAAGAGGCGCTGGATCGTCCGTGGGAAGAGGTGCTGCGGGAGCGGCTCTTTGCGCCCCTTGGCATGACCTCGGCGGGGTTCGGCGCGCCCGCGAACGTTGGCAAGGTGGACCAGCCCTGGGGACACAAGGCCGGCGAAGACGGGGCTTTCGAGCCGGTTGCGCCGGGCCTGCACGCGGACAATCCGGCCGCAATCGGCCCGGGCGGGACGGTGCATTGCAGCATCGCCGACTTCGCCAGATACGCGGCGTGGCAACTGGCGGGTGCCCGAGGCGAAGGTACATGGCTGCATCCCGAGACATTCGAGAGACTGCACGTGCCGTTTGCCTCCGACAGCGAATACGCCTTCGGATGGGTCGCGACGTCGCGTTCCTGGGGCGGTGGCACCGTCCTGACGCACGCCGGCTCCAACACGATGTTCTACGCCGTCATCTGGATCGCGCCGAAGAAGGACTTCGCCGTCGTTGTCTGCACCAATGCCGGCGGTCCCGTCGCCGAAAAAGCCACCGACACCACGGCCGCTACCCTCATCCGCGAATACCTGTCGCAGGACTGACCGTGCCACGTGCCAACAACAGGGCTGTGTGTTGGCACGTGGCACGCCCTCGCCTTTGCGGACATGCGAGAGGCCCGGTTCGCAGTGGCGTTGTCAGATGCTGTGGTCTTCCTGCTCGTACGAGCATACTACGAGGGGGCCAGGTCGATGACCGTGGCGTCGGGGCAAAAGGCTGGCTCTTCTCTACCCCAGGAGGTATACTGCCCTCTCGGATATGGTTCTTGCAGAGGCAAAGAGGCTGCGGTCCACCTGCTCAGGAAGAACGAGCAGTGGCACCGGCGGCTGGCTTGGAGGCCGTGAATGCTCTGTTTTGTGTGGGACCCGAACAAGGCGAAGCAGAATGTTGAACTCCATGACATCTCTTTTGATGAGGCCAGCACGGCCTTTCGAGATCCCCTGTCCCTGGTGATCTATGATCCGCTGCATTCCGAAGAGGAGGACAGGTTCGTCTTGATCGGAAACTCTCACAAGGATCGTCTTCTGGTCGTTGTTCACACCGATCGGGGCGACCACGTCCGGCTGATCAGCGCACGGAAGGCATCCAAGAAAGAAAGAGCGCAATATGAAGAGAACGCAAGAAGATCCGGACATGCTTGAAGAGTATGATTTCAGCAAAGGTGTCCAGGGCAAGTACGCACAACGCTATGCCGAAGGAACGAATGTCGTGGTCATCGACCCCGATGTGGCGGAGGTTTTCCCGGACCATGATTCGGTGAACCAGGCCTTGAGGTCACTGGCGGAAATCATCCGAAGGCAGAAGAGGCCGGCGTGACCATGCCTTACACCGGACCGGTGCGGGGAAGGGTCGAACCGATGAAAGTGTATGACGACGCTTGCGGACATGCGAGAGGCCCTGTTCGCAGCGGCGTTGTCAGACGCTGTGGCCTTCCTGCTCTCACGAGCATACTACGAGCAGGTCTCGTTTCACCCCCGCCGGCAAGTCAGTAATCGCGTCGCCCAATCGCTTGATCCCGACGGCCCCAATTGCTACCATACAAGCATGAAGATCGTCAGCGGGAAGGTAATTGAAGGCAGGATCGTTGTCGAAGGTGGGCCGCTGGACCCCATGGGCGAAGCCGGCCGAGCGAGACGATGGCCGGTGGTGAACTCTTGAACAGGCTATCGTCGTGCCCGAACCTTAGGGTGGTCTAATGCCTGTTGTATTCAGATATAAGGGGTTCAGGTTCTTCTTTTACTCGAACGAGGGCGATCCGTTGGAGCCATTGCACGTCCACGTGCGAAAGGCGGAGCGCGTCGCGAAGTTCTGGTTGGAGCCGGAGCCCGGGGTTGCCCGTGCTTACGGATTGACTGCGGGTGAACTGCGCGAGCTGCTGGGCGTTGCCGTGGAGAACCGTGAATTGATTCGGAGGTACTGGAATGAGCACTTTGGTGTCTAATGCTCTGGCAAAACAGGTCAGGTTCGAGGACGACACCATGTGGGTCGATTTTGCCGACGGGCGTACACTGGGGATTCCGCTTGCGTATTTTCCGCGTCTGCTCAACGCGTCGCCCTCGGAACGGATGAAATATGTGGTGAGCGGCGGGGGAACGGGTCTTCATTGGGACGATCTCGATGAAGATATCTCGGTTCCTGCCCTGCTCCTTGGCGTCGGCGACAGAACCCGGCGCTCGTAGTGTGCTCGTACGAGCATACTACGAGGGGGCCAGGTCGATAACGGTGGCGTCGGGCAGGTGGCGGGTGATGATCTCGGCGGCGAGGTTGGTCCAGTGGCCGCAGGCGTCGAGGACGACGCTGTCGGTGGTGACGACGATGGGGGGCCGTGGACGGTTCTCGGTCGTCAGTTGGCAGTTGTCGGTTGGCGGCTGGCCGTGGGCTGGGGACGGAGAACTGTCAACTGTCCACTGACCACGCAGTTCCGCGTCGGGGTTCAGCGACAGGCGGACGGTCCAGGGCCAGTGGCGCTCTTGGGCCAGGTCGGTGAGGAGCGTTTTGAGACGGCCGCTGTTGGAGACGGGGCTGTCGAGCAGCCACCGGGCCTCCGCGATGCCGATCTCGGCCAGAAACGCGCCGATCCGAGCGAGGGCAGGGACTGTTTCTTCGACCTTGCGGTACGTCCCGTGAATGCTGGCCAGGTCACGGAAGCAGCCATCCCGGCCGCGGAAGATCAGGCCTCCGCTGAGGGCCGCCTCGATCGTGATCAGCAGGTTGTACCCATCGATGGCCAGGGTCCGGCCGGGCAGCGCGCCGATCGCGACGCGACGCGCCAGCCGCGACTGCCTCTGCGCATCGGAGCAGGCCGACCGCATCACCGCCAGCCGCTGCCTCTGCGTCAGGCCAAAGCGGTCGCCCACGAGCTTCAGGGCGCTCTTGTCCGCGTAGCCCTTGCTCAGCAGCAGGGAAAAGTCGGCCAGCGCCTCGCGCAGCGCCGGCAGCTTGTCGGCCGCAAACAGCGCGGCGTCGGCCGGATGCCGCCCTCGATGTTCTCGTTTGTCAGGCACTTTGGGATTTACGATTCACGATTTACAATTTACTATCTGCCTCGTGCGTCTCAAACGCGACTCAATCGTAAATCAGAAATCCAGAATCGTAAATCCGAATGTCCAGTCACAACCTGTCAGAGATACAACTCGGCGATCTCACGGTCCTCGGCTACTCGGTGGCCGGCGAGGAGACGGTGATCGCCGTGCCCCAGCTCGATGTGTGCTTCGACGTGGGCAAGGCGCCGGACCAGATCATCCCCATCGGCCACGTCCTGCTGACGCACGGGCATATGGACCATGCGGCGGGGTTCGCCTATTACCTCTCGCAGCGCAACTTCTGCGGGATGGCGCCCGGCACGGTCCTGGCGCCGGCCAACCTGATCCGCACGATGCAGGAGATCCTCGACTCCTGGGGCCGGCTCGACGGCAACCGCATCCCCGCCCGGCTCGTCGGCGTGCGGCCGGGCGATGAATACGCCATCAAGCCCAACCTCTTCGCCCGGGCCTTTCCCACCCGGCACACCGCCGGCTCGGTGGGCTTCACCATCCTGGAGAAGCGCAAGAAGCTCAAACCCGAATACGTCGGACTGACCGGGCCCCAGATTGTCGCGCTCAAGAAGCAGGGGATCGCCATCGACAATCCCGTGGAGATCCCCCTCGTCACCTACCTGGGCGACACGCAGTACGTCGATTTCGCCCGGCTCGACTACGTCGTCCACAGCCGCGTCCTGATCGCCGAGTGCACGTTCTACGAGGACGAGCACATCGGCCGGGCCAACGCCGGGCGGCATATGCACGTCGACGAGCTCGCCGGCCTGCTCGGCCGCCTCGACAACGAACACGTCATCCTCTCCCACCTGACGGCCCGCACGCCCATGGGCGAGGTCCGCCGGATGCTCCAGAAGACGTTGCCGCCCGCGATTCACGACAAGGTCCTCATCCTGATGGACCGCAAGTACCGCCGCCCGTAGGGACGCCGGCGGAGGGGGAAGGGACGCGGGGGAGCGAATCCGCAATCGGAAATCGGCAATTATTTGTTTTCCATCGGGCCTCATAACCTCCGCTGTGTGTTTGGTTTAAGTGGCTGGGCACAAAAAAGATCACCAAATATACAACAAAAGGCTGGACAGGTATTGGTCTGCCCATACAATGAAGCCACGATATGGTGATTAGACAATACCGCACAGCGGCGGGTACGATCCGGACGCGGCGGGGCGGCGGTGTGGCCGCCCGGGCGGGTCGGACCCGGTTGGGAGACAGCATATGACGACGAGACTGGACCCGAGGCAGGCCAACGCCCGGCGCGAGCTGTATCACCTGGAGAACCGCCTGCGGCAGGGGCCGGCCAGGGCTTCGGGTCGGGCGGACGGCTGGTGGCAGGCCGCGTCGTTCGAGGCGGCACACGAGGCGGTGGAGGACCTGGAACGGCAGTATGGCCGCCGGTCGCAGCAGTGGGCGTACTTCGACGCCGCCGGCGATCCGGTGGGCCTGATCCTGCGGTGGGACCGGGCGGTGGGCAAAGAGATTCGGCCGGTCCATCGCGGGCCGGATGGACGCTGGCGGATCGGCGGAATGCCTCTGCCGCGTCCCCTGTACAATCTGCCGGCTTTGCTGGCCCGGACGGATGAGACGGTCTACGTGGCCGAGGGCGAGAAGGCGGCCGATGCCGCCGGCTGGCTGGGGCTGCTGGGCACGACCAGTCCGCACGGCAGCCACAGCGCCGCCAAGGCCGACTGGCGTCCTCTGGCCGGACGCGACGTCGTGCTGCTGCCGGACAACGACGAGGCCGGCCGCCGCTACGTGCAGACCGTCGCGGAGATCCTGCAAAGTCTCGATCCACCGGCCCGCGTGCGGATCGTCGAGCTGCCCGGCCTGGAGCCCAAGGGCGATCTGTTCGACTGGGTCCACGCCGGTGGGGGCATGGAGGAACGACAGAACACGCTGGCGGCCCTGGTCGAGGCGGCGGAAGTTTGCGGCGCGCCCGTTGCGGATTGCGGATTGCGGATTGCCGATTGCGGATTCAACTCCACGCGTCAATCCGAAATCCGACATCCGACATCCGCAATCTCCGCTCGGAGCGTGCCGATCCTTCAGTGCTTCGCCGACGTGGTGCCGACGTCGGTGCGGTGGCTGTGGCCGGGACGGATCGCCATGGGCCGCCTGACGCTGCTGGTGGGCCGGCCGGGCGAAGGCAAGAGCTTCCTGACGACCGATCTGGCGGCGCGGGTCTCGACGGGCCGACCCTGGCCCGACGGCAGCGAGGGCGTCAGCGGCTCGGTGATCTTCATCTGCGCCGAGGACGACCCGTCCGACACGCTGCGGCCGCGTCTGGATGCCCACGGGGCGGATGTGCGTCGCACGCATCTGCTGTCGATGGTCCGCAAGACCACAGCCGAGGGTCGCACCTACGACGCGGCGTTCACTCTGAACGACATCGAGCCGCTGGAGCGGTGTCTCCAGATGCACCCGGACTGCCGGCTGGTCGTGGTGGACCCGATCGGCTCGTACCTGGGCAGCGGGACTGACTCCTACCGCGACAGCGACGTGCGGCTGCTGCTGGACCCGGTGGCCCGGGTGGCGGACCTGTACGGTCCGGCGGTCCTGCTCGTGGCCCACCGACGCAAGAACGCTGCCGTCGCCCACGCCGACGACCTGGCCCTGGGCAGCCGGGCCTTCACCGGCGTGGCCCGCTCCGTCTGGCATCTGATCCGGGACCCGAAGAACCGCGACCGGCGCCTGCTGCTGCCCGGCAAGAACAACCTGGCCGCCGAGGGTCAGGGCTTGGCCTTCATCATCGCCGGCGACCCACCGGCCGTCTGCTGGCAGACCGAGGCGGTCGACATGACCGCCACCGATGCCCTCGCCGCCGAAACCGCCGCCGGCGAGAGCAACGCCGACCGAACCGTTCGAAAGGAAGCCGCCGCCTGGCTGCGGGCGCTGCTGGCCGACGGCCCCATGGCGGCCGCCGAAGTCCGTCGGCAGGCCGAGGACGCCGGCTTCACCTGGCGGACCGTCCAGCGGGCAAGGGCCGATCTTCATGTCTCTTCGATTCGCGACGCTGCGGAAGGTCGCCACCGGTGGCATCTGCCCGACACGAAGGGTGACAAAGGCTGACAAGGGCCTGCGTCGTTGGCACGCTGTCATGCTGTCACGCGGTCACGCGCGCCGGCAGTGAAGGCCTATGTGGTTATTGTGCATATTGTCACATTACAGGATCTTCCTGCATCTGTGTTTCTGTGTGTTCTTTGGCAAGGTCCGGGCAGACTCTGATGGGCACACTATGAGGAACGGCGGACCTGCCCCCGAGCGTGCCAAGTGCCAAGCGACAGACACACAGGCACGCTGTCACGCTGTCACGCGGGTCGATGCGGGCAGGGCGTCACTTGGGCGGCAGGGGCGATCCGCCGGTGGCGGGACGATTCGCCGTTGGGGACGGGCCGCTCAGTGGAGCCGGCGGAGGCGGGCGTTGACGGCTTTGAGGTCGAAGGCCTCGGGGTCGTAACGGCCGGCCCATTCGAGCAGTTCGGCCAGTTGCGGATCATCCGGGTGTTTCCTTGCTTCGAGGATGTCGCTGTAGCCCCAGGGCCCGCCGCAATCCTCGGGCGGACAGGCCCGTTCGCCCGCCAGACAGATGGGATACTTGCCGCCGGCCTCGGGTTCGAGGATCTTCTCCACCGTCAGCGTGTGACGCCAGTCGTCGCCGAAATCGTAGATGTAGCGGAGCTTGGCCTTCGGACGCGTGACGACGTCGCAGAGCCTCACCTCGGTGTCGCCGGCGGTCATCTCCATATCGAATTCCTCGTTGACCGAGGGCGCATACCGGCCGCTGCCGATCCGAAACTCGTGCAGATGGCAGTTCTCCCAGCCCATCACCACCTGGATGACGTCGTGCAGGTCGGCCAGGGTGATCGCGCCGGGGACCTGCACGCGCCGCCAGATGGGCGGGCGAATGTCGTCGAGCGTGATCTTGATTTGATAGATTCTCTGTTCACTCATCGTGTGCCTTTGACCTCCTTCTTGATCCGCTGGATGTGGCCCCGACCGAGGGCCTTGACCTCGCAGCCGAGCTCGAAGTACCGACGGATCCGCGCGTCGTCGAGAATGCCGAAGCAGTCGATCACCGCCAGCGGTTCGCCCGCCCAGCCGACCACCTGATCGGGGTCGAGCTTCAGGTACGCCTCATGCGGGACCGCCAGGATCAGGGCCTCGGCCCCCGCGATCGCCCTGGCCAGGTCCTTCTGGACGACGGTGTGTGTCAGGTGCTCCTGGTTGCGGAAGAAGCGGGCCCAGGACTGTCCCGGCGCCGGGTAGGTGTCCTGCGACTCCAGCTCGTACCAGTGCTCGACGTAGGGATCGTGCACGCGGATGTCGGCGCCCATCTCGGCCAGCTTGCGCGCGACCATCTCGCTGCCGCTGTAGCGGGTGTCGCCGACGTCCTGGCGATAGCTGGCGCCGCAGAGCAGGACCTCGGCGCCGGCGATGTAGCGGCCCATGTTCCGCAGGGCGTCGCGGGTCAACTGCGCCACGTGCAGTCCGCGGGTGTCGTTGATGTCGATCGCGGTGGGAGTGAGTTTGAAAACCTGCTCGCCGTCCTCGAAGCCGAGGATATGCTTGTAGGCCCAGTAGCCCAGGCCACCGTCCTTGGGCAGGCAGTAGCCGCCGATGCCCGGGCCGGGGAAGATCATGTTGTTGTGCGTCGGACGCATCCGGATGGCGTGGATGACCTTGATGAGGTCCACGCCGTTGCGCTCGGCGAACAGGCTCCACTCGTTCAGGAACGCCAGGATCGTGGCGCGGTAGGAGTTCTCGACGATCTTGGTGGTCTCGGACTCGATGGGGCGATCCATCACGGTCAGCGGGAACTGCTCGGTGTTGAGGACCTCGCGGAGGAATTTCTCGACGCGGGCGCGGGCCTCGGCGTTGCAGCCCGCGCAGACGCGCCAGAAGTCGCGGATCGACGAGACGTAGTGCCGCCCCGGCATGACGCGTTCGAAGCTGTGCGCCAGCAGCGGCTCCGAGTGAATTCCTCGTGTGGCGAACGCCTTTTTCATGATCGGCCAGGCGACGAACTCGGTGGTGCCCGGGGCGACGGTCGTCTCGATGAGCACCAGACAGTGCGGCCGGACCTTCTCGCCGATCGTCCGCATGGTCGCCTCCAGGGCGCTCATCTCGGCCTGGCCGTTGCGCATGTTTCCCAGCTCGTGCTTGGTGTAGTCGCACTGGACGTCCACGACCACGCAGTCGGCCAGCGTCAGACATTCGCTGTTGTACGTGGCGACCAGGGTCTTCTTGTCGAGGACACAGCGGGCGATCATCGGGTCCACCTCGGGGTCCTCGGCCTTGACGGGGGACTGGCCGCGATTGAGCAGGGGGATCTTCCAGTAGCTGCGCGGGCTGGGACGCTGGCAGCCGATGACGAACTTGTTCGGTCGGCCGGTCTGCTTGTCCACCGTGTCGGCGATGATGGCGGCCATCACCGCACCGACGAAGCCGACGCCCATGACCACGACGACTTCCTTGCCTTCGGTTCGGGCGGCCTCGGCGAGGGCCCGGAGGCGCTCGAATTCCCCGGCGTACTGCTCGGGCGTCGGCAGTTCGAACTTCTCCCCGGTCGGACTTGCAGAATACTGACTCATGTTCGAGTTCCTCTCAAAGTCACCAATCCCTGGCTGCATGGCCGTTGACCCGGACGAGCGTCAGGATCTGCACATCGGCGGCACACATGACATGAGCTTAGTCATTAACCCACGCAAGGCAAGGTTTTTCCGCCCGTTCGGCCACCCCGCCGGCGTCCGCACAGGGCGGCATGGGTTTTGCGTCACAGAGGCGAAACTGGTATAATGCCAGGGTGGCAAGTCGCCACATGGTCCGGCGGTCCGGCCGGGCACGGATCAGGGTAAAATGGGAGATCGCCTCATGCGAACGGCAGGGTGGTTCGCTGCCTGGACGGTGTTGCTCTGTGGGCTGGGGGCGCCGGCCGCCGGTGCCGCGGATCTGGAGTATCCGTGCGCCCTGCGCGATGCCTATGACGCGGATGACAGTTGCTGGGTCGGCATGAGCCTCAGCGGAGAGTATCCCGTCCCGGTCATACCCGAACAGTGGCTGGTGGGGCCTCCACCGTCCGAGATGTCGGCGGTCACGATGCCGACGGATCACTGGGTGGAACTGCTGTACCGTGGCCGGATCGTGGATGCCGACGGCAACGATGTCCTGATCCGGGAGTGGGGCAAGGCCGGCGAAGAGACAATCGTGTTTCTCACCGACGGGGCCGACCAGGAGTTCCCCATCGCCTTGGCGAAGGCGGACCTGGCGATGCAGGCGGTCAGCTACATCTACCTCGACCTGCCGGACGTGTTCACGCCGTTTGCCCCTCGCGGATTGCGTCTGGTGGCGGTGGACAGCGGAGGGGGGGCCCCGGGTTTCGATGTGGCGTCGGTGCAGGCCCGTGTCCTGCGGGCGTGCGGTTCGCGGGCCGACGACCCTGTCCCGATCGACGGCGCCGCGAACGTGGCACGCGACGTGACGTTGGCCTGGACGCCTGCGTGCGATGCGATCGACCAGAGCCTGTACCTGGGCGACAGCCGCCGGCTGGTCGAATCGGCCGATCCATCGGTCCGGCTCGCGCTTCTTCCGTCCGATGTCAACTGCTTCGAGCCCAACGGACTGGCGCTGAACACGACCTACTATTGGCGCGTGGATGCCAACGGGGCCGGAACCGGCGAAGTCTGGTCCTTCACTACCGTGGACCATATCGTGATCGAAGACTTCGACTCCTATGGCATCTCCGGCGGTTATCTCTACGAGACCTGGCACACACGCGGCAAGGCCCGCGTCGGAGAAGAGTCGTTTCAGGCCCGACGCAGTTGCCCTCAGTGCATGCGGTTTGCCTACTACTATGACAACGTTCATCTCTCCGAGACGTATCGCGATTTGTGTCCGGCGCAGGACTGGACGCAGGCCGGGGCCCAGAGCCTCGCGTTCTGGCTGTACGGGATGCCGGGCAACGATATGCAGGGCCGGATGTACGCCGTGTTGAGTGACGGGACTGCCGATAGTCGGGTGACCTACGACGGCGACAAGGGAATCCTCACGAGCCCGGAGTGGAATATCTGGAGAATCCCGCTGGCGGATTTCAACGGAGTGGACCTCAGCGCGGTCTGCCGTCTGACGCTGGGATTCGTCTTCCCCTCCGCTCAGTCGGGTCAGTACGGCAGCGGAACCATCTATGTGGACGACATCTGCCTCTATTCCTCGCTGTGCCTTGAGGAGCACCGTTCGGCGGCCGACCTGACGGCGGACTGCCGCGTTGACTACCGCGACCTGGGGCAGATGGCGACGCAGTGGCTCCAGGCACGCGGCCCGGTCGTGGATGTGGTCGCGCCGGGCGAGCCGGTGCTGTGGTATGCATTCGACGGCAACACCCAAGACAGCGCCGGACGGACGCAGGGACTGATCCAGGGGCGTCCGACGTTCGAGATCGGCGTGCACGGACGCGCCATTCACATGGTCAACCGGGGTGACGCAGTGGTGGTTTCCAACGCATCGGCCGTGTTCGAGGGGATTCGGGAAGCGATCACGATCGCGTTCTGGCAGCGGGGCGACGATTCGGGCCATCGCAACGATACGTTGTGCTGCTCCGACTACGCCTACGGCCAAACCAACCCGTCGATTGCCGTGCACCTGGGCTGCTGGAGGGACGCGGGGCAGTATCGGTGGGATTGCGGCACGCCGTGGTCGTTTGCCAACCGTCTGGCGGGTCGTCACCATTGCCGGTACGAATGGACCGGACGCTGGAACCACTGGGCCTTCACCAAGGATACTGCGGCCGGGCCGGGTGGCAAAGGCCTGATGTGCGTGTACCTCAACGGCGTTCTCTACGACAGCCGCTCGGGGACCAGCTCGCCGATCGAACGGATCAAATCGTTCCAGATCGGGTCGGGATGGTATGGCCACTATGACGGCCTGATCGACGACTTCCAGATCTACGACTACGCTTTGTCCGAGGCGGAGGTCGCCTATCTGGCCAGTGACGGGACGGGCCGGCTGCCCTGGGATTCCGGTCTGGCTGCTGATCTGGACGGCAGCTCGAACGTGGACTTCGGCGACTTTGCGATCCTGGCCGACGAGTGGCTCGAAAGCCAGCTCTGGCCGTAGCGGCCTAACGTGGCTGCGGCTTGGATCGAAGGTCGCGCGACGTGGCCAGGGCGATGACACGCCCCTGGTCGCCGACGGCGCAGTAGAAGTGGTAGACGACTCCTTCGTGCTTGAGAAGCCAGGGTTTGTGGGCGTAGGTCTGGTCGTACGGCTCGGAGGGCGCCACCAGGTCGGGCCCGTCCCACCTGGTCCAGTGCACCAGATCGTAGGAGCCGGCGAACGTGTCGAAGGCCTTGGGTCGCCAGAACGCTCCGAAATAGAACATCACCCAGACGTCGCCCATCCGCACCACCTGCGGATCGCCCGAGATGCCGGTTCCGTTGTCGATCACCGGTTCGGTGCCGTAGCGCAGCCATCGGCGCATGTCATGGGAGACCGCCATGCCGATCCGCTCGGGACTGCCCTGGGCCTTGCCGTTGTAGAACATCACGAACGGGTAGCCGAGCGTCTGCTCTCTGTCGTGGATGATGTTGCTCTTGTACTGCGTCAGGCTCTCCCAGGGCCGCACGTCCGCTTGGTCGCGTGACAGCACCGGCTTGTCGAGGCGATGCCACGGAACCGGCCGGGTCGGCTCCTGCGTCCAGGCGATGCCGATCGCCAGCGGGTCGGTCTCGTAGCCCTTCAGCGCGCCGCCGAGGTACGACATCCAGTATCTGCCGTCGTAACGTTCCAGCTCATACGAGCCTGCCCACGTCGTATCCTGGAGGGCGACGTAGCCGGCCGCCTGCACCGCGTCCCACCCCTCGTTGCGGAACGGCAGAATCCGGCCCAGCGGCCGCCAGTTCAGCAGGTCGTTGCTGTCGGCGATCGCCGTCTCGTACCCGTTGCCGTCGAAGAGGATGTAGATCATGTACCATTTCGCGTCGCAGCGAAAGACGCTGGGGCAGTCGAGCTTCTTGCCGTCTTCGTCCCTGAGGATTACGCCGTACTTGAACGGCGTCCTGGCCTCCTCGTAGATGCGCTGCATGACCGTCGCTTCCACCGTCTTTCGCGTTGATAGGGCCGGCACGATTCGTCGCTCCACGCCGGCGCTGCCGGTGGTTTGCAGAAAGGTGACGGTGGCAAAGACCATCGCTGTCATCGCTGTCATACATGGTTCTCCATCCACTCGGGCGGCATCGCACCACAGAGTCTGCGATCGTGCAAAGCAGGATACCATGTCGCGACGCTGGCCGCAACGTCGGGAGAACCAGACTCATCTGACATAATCTCCCGCGGCCGACGCGAATCCATGAACCGCTGCCGCGTCTGCGGTCGTATGGAGTCAGAGGCATGCAGCATCGGCTGCATGCGACATGAAGAATGACTATCCAGGTTTTGCTGGAGGATAAGGCAATGGAAGCCAAGAAGACCATTCTCGTCATCGGCGCGACGGGTGCCCAGGGTGGCAGCGTCGCTCGCCATTTGTTGGCCGGCAACACGTTCAAGGTTCGCGGTCTGACCCGGCATCCGGATTCCGAGAAGGCGAACGCATTGCGGCAGGCAGGCGCAGAAGTCGTCCCGGGCGACCTCGAAGACGCCGGGAGCATCCGAGCGGCCCTGAAGGGCTGTTACGGCTGCTTCGGTGTGACCAGTTTCTGGGAGCACTTCGAGAAGGAGTACGGCCAGGGCAGGAACCTGGTCGATGCGGTCCGGCGGTCCGGCGTCGAGCATTTCGTGTTCAGCACGCTGCCCCACTGCAAGAAGATCAGCGGAGGAAAACTCGAAGTGCCGCACTTCGACATGAAGGCGCAGCTCGAGGAGTACACACGCCGTCTGGGTCTGAAGGCCACGTTCGTCCACGTGGCGTTCTACTACGAGAATTTCCTGGCGTTTTTGCCGCCGCACGAGCAGGAGGACGGCTCCTTCGCCTTCGGATTCCCCCAGGCAGACACTCCGCTGGCCGCCGTCGCGGTCGAGGACGTCGGCAGTATCGTCTCGATCCTCTTCGAGAGGCCACAGGACTATCTGGGCAAGGTGGTCGGCATCGTCGGCGACGACCTGACGGGCGATCAATACGCGGAGGCGATGACGCGCATCCTGGGAACCAGGGTCGTTTATCACCATGTGCCTCGCGAGGAGTTCGCCGCGTTGGGGTTCCCCGGAGCCGAGGACCTGGCCAACATGTTCGAGTTCAACCGCTTTTACATTCCCAACCGACGGGCGGATGTGGAGATGTGCCGGGCCCTGAACCCGAAGATGCAGACGTTCGAGACCTGGCTCCGGTCGAACAAGGGAGCCTTCGTGAGGCTCTTCGAACGGGAGCACGCCCGCCTGCACTGATACCGACCGGTGTGCGCGTGGGGAACCCGACGGACGAACCTACTCCATGTGGATAACGTTGCGGGTGCGGTCCGCTTCGAGTCCGGCTTCCTTGATGACGTCGTACAGGTCGCGACAGCCATGCACCTTGACGAAGTCGAAGTGGGGATCCGATTCGTCCTTTGTGGTCAGTTGAACCGTGCCGATGCCGAGCAGGCACTCCCAGAGGGAGCGGCGCAGCTTCAGGTCGATTACGCGGAACATGTCGATATTATCGACGCGGCGGTCGAAGACCCCGCGCGACCATTCGATCCGGTCCGGCGTGACCTCGTAGTAGATGCTCTTCAGGACGATCGCCTTCCAGAGCAGCACCAGCAGAGCCCCGGCGATGCAGGCCAGCGCGCCGAGGTCGATCCAGGCCTCGACCTGAGTCAATCGCTGGGCCGGGATCTCCACCTTCGGCAGGTAGGCGTCCACGTATGCGACCACCTGGGCCACACGGTACTTCAGGACCGCCCAGCAGAGGGCGACCAGAATACCCATCTTGATGGCAGTGCCCGTGAGGGCAAACACACTCGGACGGCCGTACCAGAGAACGTCGTCGTCCTGCTCCGGCGTGTCTGAACTATCCTCATCCTCTTCGGGATCGGGATCCGAATCGGTTGCGCCCAGCCTCATGCGGGTCTCGGCGCGCTTGCCTTCGAGGAACTCACCGCAGAAGCGACACTTGATCGCCTCGTAACGAATCTCTTCGGCACAATAGGGACAAGGTTTCGTGCGGTGCCGGAGCCGCTGGGTCAGATGGGTCGGTTCCGCTGGTCTTGGCATAACTGAAGCACCCTGGACTGTATCATTCCGTCGAACCTGATTCGCCACCGCCTGCGGCCATCACCGGGCGGCGTTCCATACACTTATCGGCCAGATTGGACGGATCGGACCAGTGCACCAGACGGCCCGGAAGCATTTTGGGTTATCGGGCGTTGCATGGCGTCAGGTCGGCGGGGGGACTTTGGCGAGCAGCTCCTCTTCCGGCATGATACAGCGCAGCGGATTTCCGATGTATTCCTCGATGGCCGGGATCGTGAACGACTCGTCCTCGCAGGCGAACGAAATGGAGGTCCCGGCCACGCCGGCCCGGCCCGTCCGCCCGATGCGATGCACGTAATCCTCCGGCTCGTAGGGGAACTCGTAGTTGACCACCAGGCCGATGTCCTTGACATGCAGGCCCCGTCCGGCGACGTCCGTGGCCACGACCACCTTCACCGTGCCCGTGCGGAAGTCTTCGAGGATACGCAGCCGCTTGTTCTGGGGCACCGCCCCGGAGAGCAGCTCGCACGCGATGCCGTGCTTCTTCAGTTTGTTGGCCAGGGCCTGGGTGTGATCCCGACGATTGCAGAAGATCAGCGTGCGATCGTCGCCCCGCTTCTTGAGGATGTTGTAGAGCAGCTTGAACTTGTCTCGCGACGTGACGATGTACACGATCTGGTTGACCGTCTCGACGGCCACGTGTTCGGGCTCGACTTCGCAGATCACCGGGTCGGGCATCCACTGCGATGCCAAGCGCAAAACATCCTCCGTCAGGGTGGCGCTGAAGAGCATCGTGCGGCGGTGGTTCTTCGGCGGTGTCTCGCGGATGATGCGTTTGACTTCGGGGATGAAGCCCATGTCCAGCATCCGGTCGGCCTCGTCGATGACCAGGATCTCGACGTCTTTGAGTTTGATGCTGCCTCGCTTGACGAAGTCGAGCAGGCGTCCGGGGGTAGCGACAATCAGATCGACGGGCCCCTTGTCAAGCCGTCGTTGCTGCCGCTTGACCTCCAACCCTCCGTAGATGGCCAGGCAGTTGAAATGGCAGTATTTGCCGAGGTCCTGGGCGTCCTTGACGATCTGGATGGCGAGCTCGCGCGTGGGGGCCAGCACCAGGGCGCGCGGCGATCCAAGCGGTCGTTCACCGTGGCTGGGTTCCTGGAGGAACCGGCTGAAGATCGTGATGAGGAACGCGGCGGTCTTTCCGGTTCCGGTCTGGGCCCGGCCGGAGATGTTCTGTCCGGCGTGTGCGTGGATCAGGACTTTGGCCTGGATCGGCGTGCAATACTGGAATCCCAGATCGGCGATCGCATGCATGATCGGGTCCGGCAGCCCCAGGTCGTGGAACCGCACCTGTCCCGGCTTCTCGGGGACCTGGAACTGATCGAGACTCCACGACGGTTTCTTTCTGCCGCCTCGTCGTCGGCGGGACCGTTTCGCGCGGGGTTTGGTGTCGGGTGGCGGAGGCGTCGCCGCGTCGTTGATGCACGGCTCGCCCGATGGCGGTGCCTCTTCGACCAATTCGGTCGACGGTGACGAGTCTGTCGAGGTTGTCTTATTGTGTGGTTCTGTCATGGCCAGCATTGAACTATAGAAACGCCGCAAAAGCGAGAGGAAAACCCGACCGGAAACGACCGCCGTTCGCGAGCAGGAGATCGTGCCCTCGGCGGTTCGTTCCGTTGGGGTGGTCGGTCGTCTATGCAGAGTGGGGCCTCGCGTTCCTGCGACGGCGCCAGGCCGGCCCTCTCTTGGCATGGACCGCTGTCGGCCGGGAAGCGACGAATGCTCTGGTGCGGTGGTCTGACGAGGGGCTCTTCTTTGGCTGCTCCGGCACCGGTTCCGCGGGGACACAGGCAAACCCCGGACACTCTTGCGGGCGGAAGCGTCGCCCGGTGAACTTCTCGATCTGTCGGAGGTACTTCTTTTCGTCCTGTGAGACGAACGTGATCGCGTCCCCGGTGGCGCTGGCGCGCCCGGTGCGCCCGATCCGGTGGATATAATCTTCCGCGAACGCCGGGACATCGAAATTGACGACGTGCGAGATGCCGGCAACGTCGATGCCGCGGGCGGCGATGTCTGTGGCCACCATGACCTGGTACTTGCCGCTCTTGAAGCCGTCGAGGGCCCGTTGCCGCTGACCTTGGCTGCGTCCCGAGTGGATCGCGACCGAGACGATGCCGGATCGCTCCAGCCGGCGCGTGATCTTGTCGGCCCCGTGCTTGGTTCGCGAGAAGACCAGCACACTGTACATGGAGCGGTTCTTCAGCATGTGCAGCAGAAGGTCGATCTTCTGTGATTTCTCGACGGGATAGACGTGCTGCGTGACGGTCTGGACCGGATTGTGCGGGCGGCCGATCTGAATCATCCTCGGCGACTTTTGCATGCCGGCCGACAACCCCGTGATTTCGGGGCTGATCGTGGCCGAGAAGAGCATCGTCTGCCGCTTGGTGGGCAGGGCGTCGACGATCCTTCGCACGTCCCGGATGAAGCCCATATCCAGCATGCGATCGGCCTCGTCGAGGACGAGCACCTCGATCGCTTCGAAGCGGATCGAGCCTCGCTGCATGTGGTCGAGCAGCCGGCCCGGCGTCGAGACGACGATGTCGACACCGCGTCGCAGGGCGCGCAGTTGGTTCTCGATGCTGACGCCACCGTAGATGGCGAGCGATTTCAGATGGAGGAACCGGCCGTAGCAGAGGATCGATTGTTCGACTTGCACCGCCAGCTCGCGCGTCGGTGTCAGGATCAGCGACCTGACCCCTTTCTTGTGTCGGTTTCTCCCGTGAGCGAGCCGGTTCAGGATCGGCAGGACGAACGCGGCCGTCTTGCCGGTCCCGGTTTGGGCGCAGCCGATGAGATCATGGCCTTCGAGTGCGACCGGGATCGCCTGGGATTGGATTTCTGTGGGTGTGGTGTAGCCGGTGGCAAGAATCCCTTGCACCAGCGGGTCGGAAAGACCAAACGTCTTGAATGGCATGAGACAATCCTGAAAGTAGGACGGACGTACCAGCGTCCGGCCTGGTGACAAAAATGACAGTCCCCGGGGGATGGCACGGCCAACCCTCCGTGGGACGACAGGTGTGGAGTGAGGTTCTGACGCGGTGTAGCGAACGGCGTGAGACTCCACTAAGAACCCTACCGATGCCCGCCGGACTGACAGACCTTATCAACATAAGGTCCGTTCTGGCGGCATACTCGGCTCTCCGGCGTGGCAGCGCCACGGCCGGGGGCTATCGCACTGGACCGGAGATCCTTACTTCCGGACCGGCTGCTGGTTCTTCTCACGACGTCGGTTAATGATTTCTTCGGCCAGGCGTGTCGGGACCTGGGCATAACGGCACATTTCCATCGAGAACGTCGCCATGCCCCGGCTCAGGCCTCGTACGATGGTGGCATAGCCAAACATATTGGCCAACGGCACCTCGGCCCGGATCACGGTATACGTGTCCCGCACCGTGGTTTCCATGATGATTCCGCGGCGGCTGTTGAGATCGCCCACGATCGGGCCCTGGAACTCGGTCGGTGTCTCGACCTCCACGGTCATGATCGGTTCCTGCAGGCACGGTCTGGACCGTTTGAAGGCCTCGATGAAGGCGTCCCTGGCGGCGATGCGGAACGCCATCTCACTGGAATCGACCGCGTGGAAAGACCCATCGTCGAGGCACATCTTGCAGCCGACGATTTCGTATCCGGCCAGCGGCCCTTTCTTCATTGCCGCCTGGAATCCCTTGTTAACGGCGGGGATGTACTCGCTGGGAATGTGTCCGGAGGTGATATTGTCCTCGAACTCGTACGGGGCCTCAGCGTCCGGCCCCAGCGGGATCAGTCGGCCGACGACGTGGGCATACTGGCCCGACCCGCCGGTCTGTTTCTTGTGGCGATAGTTGAACTCGGCCGCGACGGTGGGCGCTTCCCGGTAGCTGACGTTCGGGGCACCGACCGTTACATTGGCCTTGTACTCCCGCCGCATCCGCTCGACGTAGATGTCCAGATGGAGTTCGCCCATTCCGGCGATGACCGTCTCGCCCGTCTCCGGGTCCGTCGAGACGCGAAACGTCGGGTCTTCTTTCATGAACCGGCTCAGCGCCTTGGCCATGCGCTCCTGGTCGGCCGAGGTGACCGGCGTGATGGACAGGCTGATGACCGGGTCGGCTATGAAGATGCTCTCGAGCGAGTAATTGATTCCTTCCCCGCACAGGGTATCGCCGCTGGCGCACTCGACCGCCAGCAACGCGATGATGTCGCCCGGACCGGCGTCATTGATGTCGGTCCGGTCGTTCGCATGCATCCGCACGATGCGCCCCACGCGCAGCACGCGGTTGGTGCGGGCATTGCGGTACTGCTGGCCCTTGACGATCCGGCCCTGGTACACGCGGACGTAGCTCAGTTGCCCGAACGATTCATCGGTGATCTTGAAGACCATGGCCACCAGCGGGGCGTCCGGATCGCTGGCCAGGGGGGTTTCCGTCCCTGCGTTGTCGTGGTCGCGCGCGAAATAGGAGCGATCCATCGGGCTGGGCAGGAAGTCGCAGACGGCATCCATCAGCGGCTGGACCCCTTTGTTCTTGAAGGCCGAGCCCATCATCATCGGGACGATGTCGCGGTTGATCGTGGCTTCGCGAATAACTCGGCGAATCAGGCTCTCTTCGACCGGCTGGTCTTCCAGCAGCATCTCCATCAGGCCATCGTTGTACATGCTCAGTGCTTCGAGCATCGCGTGGCGGGCCTTGCTGGCAGCGTCCTCGTACGCGGTCGGGATCGGACTGCGGATAACCTTCTCGCCGTCCTTGCCTTCGAAGCGGATTGCCTGCATGGTCACCAGGTCGATGACCCCTGTAAAGCTGTCGCCGCAGCCCATGGGCAATTGGATCGGCACGACATTCAACCCGAGCTTCTCTGTCATTTCCTGCCGGACACGATCGGGATCGGCGCCCGTCCGGTCCATCTTGTTGACGAACGCGATTCGCGGCACGCGGTAGCGTTTCATTTGCTGATCGACGGTGATCGACTGACTTTGAACGCCGCCGACGGCGCACAGGACCATGATTGCCCCGTCCAGGACGCGCAGCGACCGCTCGACCTCGACGGTGAAGTCCACGTGCCCCGGCGTGTCGATCAGATTGATGCTCATGTTTCTCCAGGCCACCTGCGTCGCCGCCGAGGTGATGGTAATCCCTCGCTCTCTTTCGAGGTCCATGAAATCCATTGTTGCTCCGCCCTCCCCGGCGTGGACCTCCTGCATGCGGTGAATACGCCCGGCATAAAACAGAATGCGCTCGCTCAAGGTCGTCTTGCCCGAGTCGATGTGCGCCGAAATCCCAATGTTCCGAATCCTGCTGATCTTTTCCATCTGTTTCCGAAACCACTCTCTGACAAACCACAATCAATCGCCCGCCTTATCGGCAGGAGGAGCTATAAATCCGTCCTGTCGCTGGTGATTCTTCGCCCTTGCCACCGTTTTCTGGGTTGCATCGACCGGCGGGTACCTACCCTCCCTCTCAGCAGAGCGAAGAATCCAACAGTTTACCCGATGGATTACGCCCAGGCAAGAGAAATGTGCCGCTTCAGGAGAAAAAATACACCCGATCGGTCGGGTCTTGCCGGCCGGAACGAAGAAACGGGTGGAAACGCGCAGGTTCCGGGACAGGACGGGCTGGCCGCATGCCGGGCCCCGGAGGAGGGCCGACGAGTTGCGCGTGCCCGAACCCGGCTGGTCCCAAGGCGTCCGTCGCCCTCAAGACTTCACTGTTTTGTCAACTGAGGTCTCCGGGCGCGACGGCGGCTCATGCCGGCCTTTTCTGTGACCCGCACCTCGTCCTGCGACCTACACAATGGCTGGGGTTCCGCCACGCGACGATACCCCAAGGCCTTGATGACTTCGAGGACTTCTGTCCAGGTCGGGAATGGCCGTGCATTGGCCCGCTTGTATTCGTCGATTGCCATCACGAACTCGAATTGTTCGTCCGACATCTGGCCTTCCTCGGCGGCCTTGCGATCCTCGCTGCGGCGCCGGCCGGGCCCGCGGCGCCGATCCAGTCCCAGCCGCCGGTCCACCACATTCTGCCGGCGTTCCACTCCGCTACGCCGCTCCACGAAGTCCGGGCTGGTGGTGTCCGCTTCCGTTTGCCGTCTGTCGTCGCTGCGGCGCTCACATCGCCCTTCTCGGCAACCGCATTTGTCCGTGTGTTTCTTGTCTGCCTCTGCCATAGGGGATCGGCCTTCTCTCTTGTACGATTGCTCCGCGTCTGCTGCCACCCGGACGGGGAGACCGCTGGTTACATTCCCGGGATACGCCTTCGCACGAGTCAATCAGAACTCGTCGTCCAGCAGATCGGCGTCGAAATCGACTTCTTCCTCGTCCTCCATCGCATAGTCGTAGAAGTCATCATACGCATCCTGCGACTCGATCACGACGTGGGCCTCGTCCAGGAAATCCTCGGGCACCATGAGGGCTACCCCTTTGTGCTCGCCACTCGGGTCGAGCTGCTCCTTGATTGTGGCGGGGATGTCGTTGAGCTTCAGGAGGGTCTGGTACTCCTTGGCCTGATCGATATCGCTCAGGAGGGTGACCACCACCAGGTCTTTGAGTTTTGCCTGCCCGTTGTTTTTCTTGTCCATCGGCTTTTTCATCTTCGCGCTCCGTAAGAGAACCACGTGCTTTTCACCATCCAGGAGTCCGCTGTTGCAGGCCCACGGGCCGAAACGGGCGACATGGTACCCTCTCTCCTGGTTCGTCTTCGCCTGGATCGCGGGCAGCGACGGCCACAAAGCACACCTGCCGGCGCCAAGCTCAATGGAGCCTATCGGCCTCAGAGAGGAGGAGATTTAGGGGGTTTGGCGTTTTTTTTGTTGCATTGGGACGGGTCCTGGGCGATATGTTCGTCAAACCGCGTGCGGGGCCGGAGGATGGGGTGCCGAAGACCGCGCGGTTTCCGGTTCTCTCGGCCAGAGAGGGGAGGGCTATGGTGGTTGTTGGGGCCAAAGAGAACGGGCGGAGCACAGCCACGGCGCATGACCCGTAGTCCGGTGGCGTGAATTCCGATGGCGTTTCGGGGGTAGGCTTCAGGGCGGCCTCGGGCGGGGGGCTTGAGGACGCTGGGGTGCGACGCCGGGCATACCCGAGGGGGGGAGGTACGAGAAGGTGCCAACAGCCTATAAAATTGGGGGCGGCAGGGCCTCAGGAACGGTTTTTTACAAGAATTGCTGTACTCCTGGAGGGGTAACAGCCGATGAATACATTGATATTCCTGTGACGATTGGAAAATTTTTTGCGCACAGGGATCAAGCGGGTGGACGCCGCGGCCGATACGTTAGGCATATATAGGAAAGCGCCACAGGGGCCTTTCCTTTCAGCGGCGTTCGCCAGGCGATTGTTCGGTGGAAGGCGCAACAGCGGCCAGATTCCATCGAGCCCGGGAAAGAAGTGAGGATTTATGGGACGGAACGAAGAGGGGGAGCACATTCGAGTTTTCATGCTGGGTTGGGAGTTCCCGCCCTTCATCAGTGGAGGGCTCGGCACGGCCTGCTACGGTCTGACGCGAGCGATGGATCAGCTCGGTGTGAAGGTGACCTTTGTGCTTCCCAAGATGGTCGAGAGCGAATACGTCACACACGTCAAGCTCCTGTCGCCGCGTTCCCTCCAGACGGCCGCTTCTTGCCGGGCGGCGGATTATGACCTGACGAACGTGATCTTCAAAACGATCGCCTCTCCCCTCCAAGCGTACGCGACCCCGGAAAGCTACGATGCACGGCTGGAAGAAAGTCTGCGGCTTCGAGCCGAGCTGGGCGAGAAGCAGACGGGCGAAGATTGGGACCACGGTGGTGACTACGGCGGCGATATGTACCGGGAGATCCAGCGGTATGCCACGATGGCCGTCCGCCTTGCCCGGGGGGAACAGTTCGACGTGATCCACGCCCACGACTGGATGACTTATCCGGCCGGCGTGGCGGTTGCGGCGGTTACCGGCAAGCCCCTGGTGGTGCATGTGCACTCGACGGAGTTCGACCGGAGCGGCGAGCACGTCAACCAGGTCGTCTACGACATCGAACGGGAGGGCATGGAGCGGGCTCAGAAGGTGATCGCGGTCAGCCATTACACGCGGAGCATCGTGATCAGTCGCTATGGGATCAGTCCGGAGAAGGTCGAGGTTGTGTACAACGGCGTGGAGCGCAACGGCTCCTGGTCGGTGGGTGAGACCTGCATCAAACGGGAGGAGAAGCTGGTCCTGTTTCTGGGCCGGATCACCATGCAAAAAGGACCCGAGTACTTTCTGCATGCGGCCAAGAAGGTGCTGGAGGTCATGGACAACGTCAAGTTCGTCATGGCCGGCTCGGGCGACCTGATGTATCGCTCGGTCGAGCTGGCGGCGCAACTCGGAATCGGGCATAAGGTGCTGTTCACCGGGTTCCTGCGAGGTGATGATGTCCGTAAGATCTACCAGATGGCGGATCTGTACGTCATGCCGTCGGTGTCGGAGCCCTTCGGCATCGCGCCGCTGGAGGCGCTCGACAACGACGTGCCCGTGATTATCAGCAAGCAGAGCGGCGTCTCCGAAGTCCTTCGGCATGCCCTGAAGGTCGATTTCTGGGACGTCAATGAGATGGCCAACAAGATCGTGGCGGTGCTGCGGTACCCGCCGCTCCGGATGACGCTGCGCAACCACGGCAACTTCGAGGTTCGCAAGCTGCGATGGAAGGACGCCGCCAGACAGTGTGCGAGCATCTACGAGCAACTGCTCGTCACTGCCTGACGAAGGGGATGTCGCTCGGGGAAGGGCGTCGGTTAAGAAAAGGATTTTCGGTATGCCTTCGGTTTGTTTCTACTTCCAGGTCCACCAGCCGATGCGGCTGCGTCACTACACGGTGTTCGACAACGATCCACGCTACTTCGACGACCACAAGAACGCCGCGATCTGTCGAAAAGTCGCCAACAAGTGCTACCTGCCGGCCAACCGACTTCTCCTGAAGCTCATCGAGAAGTACCAGGGACGCTTCCGAATCTCCTACAGTCTGACGGGCGTTCTGTTGGAACAGCTTCAGATGTACAGCCCGGAGGTGCTCAGCACGTTCCACGCGCTGGCCCGGACCGGATGTGTCGAGTTCCTGGCGGAAACGTACTACCACAGTCTGAGCTTCCTCTATTCCCGCCATGAGTTTGTCGAGCAGGTCAAGAAGCACGCCGACACCATCGAGGACCTCTTCGGTCAGAGGCCCAAGGTGTTCCGCAACACCGAACTGATCTACAACAATGAGCTGGCTCTCCTGATCGAAGCGATGGGATGCTTCGATGCCGTCATCACAGAAGGGGCCGACCACATTCTCGGCTACCGCAGTCCGAATTTCGTCTATCGCCCCACGGGGTGCAGGCACCTCAAGCTGCTGCTGAAGAACTACTCACTCAGCGACGACATCGCCTTCCGCTTCTCGAACCGTCATTGGGTCGAATGGCCCCTGACGGCAGCGAAGTTCAGCCAGTGGGTCAACGCCGTCAATGGGAACGGTCATGTGGTCAACCTGTTCATGGACTACGAGACCCTGGGCGAGCACCAGTGGGAAGACACCGGCATTTTTGAGTTCATGCGGCACCTGCCGGAGGAGATTCTCAGGCATCCGGACAACAACTTCAAGACGCCCAGCGAGGTGGCCGCCGCGTACGAGCCGATCGGCGAGGTGGATGTGCGGCATATGATCAGTTGGGCCGACACCGAACGGGACCTGTCGGCCTGGCTGGGCAACCCCATGCAATCGAACGCCATCCATGAGCTGTACCGCATCGAGAAGCAGGTCAAGCGAGCCAACGACGAGCAGATCCTCGCGGACTGGCGCCGATTGCAGGTCTCCGATCATTTCTATTACATGTGCACGAAATACTTCAGCGATGGCGATGTGCACAAGTACTTCAACCCGTACGATTCGCCCTACGATTCCTACATCAACTTCATGAATGTGCTGGATCATCTTCAAAGGCGCTGTGCCCGATCGAGCATCCAGGCGGTGGCCGGATCCTCGCCCGCCGGCGCAGCGAACATGTCGGTGACCAACTGACGCGGGCGGACGAACGGCGCAGGAAGATACCCGCGAGGTCCGGCATCGAAATCACCAGTGCACGGGGAGTATTGCTGTGTTGACGCATCCGAAGGTCGGTGCCGACGAGATCGTCCGGCTGGCCATCGAGGGGAACGAGATCACAAGCCTGCTGGACCGGGAATGGCTCCTGACCAACGAGCGTGGCAGCTATGCTTCGGGCACCGTGATCGGTTGCAACACGAGCGGATATCACGGTTTGCTCATCGGTTCGTTGACCCCGCCGGTCAATCGCGTCATGGCCTTGTCGAACTGCCTGGAGATCGTCACGTGCGGCGGGCAGGCGTTTCATCTGTCCACGTTCGAGTTCTCCGGCGAGCCGGTTCTGGCGGCGTGTCCCTACCTGCGCGAATTCCGCCGGGATAGCGGAGCGCACTTCCGCTACGAGTTCGAATCCATCGAACTGGACAAGGCGGTCTACCTTGCGCCCGACAGCGACACGGTCGTGGTGGAATACGCCTTCGAAGGCCTCATGGAGCCTGTGGAGTTCATCGTGCGTCCCTTCGTGGGCCTGAGAGACTTTCACCACATGCAGCAGAATGACGTACCGATGCGCTGCGAGCACCTGCAGCCGGGGCTGCTCGTCCGCCAGGATGTACCGGGCCGTGGTGTGCTGCGGATGGACTGTCCGGCGATGCGCTTCGAGGACGACGGCCAGTGGTGGTTCGATTTCAGTTACCGCGTCAACCGGCAGCGGGGCCAGCAGGCGAGCGAAGACCTCTGGACGCCCGGCTTCTGGAGGGGGGTCCTCGAAGAGGACGGACGCATCGTCTTCTGGGCGCGTCTCGACGAGCGCTATCGTCCGGACCGGCCGGTGATGGTGGAGGTCGGGATGGTGAAGAACCGATGGATGGCGCACCAGCGGGAGGTTCTTCGTGAGGCGCGGGTTTCGGACGAGGTGGACCGCAAGCTCGTCCTGGCGGCCGATCAGTTCGTCGTCAATCGCCGATACGGCGACGTCGAGGGGACGACCATCGTAGCCGGATATCCCTGGTTTGCCGACTGGGGGCGCGACACGTTCATCGCCCTGCCCGGGTTGCTGCTGGTGACGGGGCGGTTCGACGAGGCCCGGTCGGTGCTGTGTACGTTTGCGTCCGCTGCGGATGGCGGCCTGATTCCGAACCGTTTTGACGACCGCAATGGGCCGGCCCATTTCAACAGCGTGGATGCGTCGCTGTGGTTCATCCATGCCGCGTTTGAATATCTTGAAGCAACGGAGGACAAGAGCACCTTCAGCGAGGAACTGCTGCCGGTGATTCGGTGGATCATCGATTCCTATCAGAACGGTACACGGTTCGGGATCCACACCGACACGGACGGGTTGGTCCAGGCGGGCGACAAAGATACGCAGTTGACGTGGATGGACGCCAAGTACGACGGCGTGGCGTTTACGCCGCGATGGGGCAAACCGGTTGAGGTCAACGCACTGTGGCACAACGCACTGTGCCGCATGCACGAGTTTTGCCTTCGCGCGGACCTGATCTCGGACGCCAGGCGGTACGCCAAGATGGCGCAGCAGGCGGGCGACAGCTTCTGCGAGCGGTTCTGGAACGAATCGGTCGGATATCTCAACGACACGGTGATGCCCGACGGGCGGGTCGATGCGAGTCTTCGACCGAACCAGATCTTCGCGGTTTCGCTTCCGTTCGGTCCACCGTTGAGTGGGGCCCGACAGAAGGCGATCGTCGCGGCCGTCGAGCGGGAGCTTCTGACGCCGTATGGGCTTCGCACGCTGAGCCGGCGCGATCCCTGCTATCAGGGCCGGTATGAGGGGCCGCAGCGAAATCGAGATGCGGCCTACCATCAGGGGACGGTCTGGCCCTATCTGATGGGGCCGTTCGTCGAGGCGTATCTGAAGGTCAACGATTTCAAGCCGGCCGCCCTCCGCAGGGCGGGTGAGATGATCGAGCCGCTCCTGAGGCACCTGACCACGACCGGCTGCCTCGGCAGCGTCTCCGAGATCTTCGACGGTGACGAACCGCACGAGCCCAAAGGCTGTCCGGCACAGGCCTGGAGCGTCGGTGAACTCCTTCGAATCTATCGTCTGCTGAAGAGCAAGCGGTGCTGAGAGCCGATGCGGTTCACAGGCTCCAGGGACTGCGCATCGGGCGGCGGAGCATCCGGTTGGCCTGGTCGTCTGCGACGAACCGCTCCTTCCGGGGGTCCCAGTGCAGCTTGCGTCCCAGGCGGATGGCGATGTCATCCAGGTGACAGATCGTATCCGACCGGATAGCGGCCTCGATGGGACTGACCGTCTTGCTTCACGTCCATGTGGATCATACGGACGCCGTTGGCGTAGAGGTGTTCGACGCGCCAGAAGAGCGGCGTATCACAGAGCCCATCCTCGGGGATCACGCCGGTGCCTTCGATCTCCAGCGGGCCGGTGTCGTCCGTGCCGTTGCCCCACTGGGCGATGTCGATGTGGTGGATGCCCCAGGCGCCGCTGAGACAGCCGAGACCGTAATCGTGGATATGCATCCAGTAGCCCTCGCTGCCTTCGGCTCGTGAGGCGGCCCGTTGGAAGGAATAAGGAGCCCATGGGGCCGGGCCCAGCCACATGTCGTAATCGAACTGATGCGGGTCGGGTTCCGGCTGGGTCGGCTGATTGGGCAGCGACAGGCCCTGCACGGAGCCGACCACGATGGTCTGCAATCTGCCGATTCTCCTGTTCCGCACGAGTTCGCAGGCGAAGCGGAAGTCCCGGCCGGAGCGCTGCTGCGTGCCGAACTGGAAGACGACACCGTATTCGTTCACCGCTCGGCGCAGGGCCTGGGCGGCGGCAACATGCACATCGGCCGGCTTCTCCAGATACATGTCCTTGCCGTTCCGGGCGGCCTCGATGCCGATCAACGCGTGCCAGTGGTCGGGTGTCGCGACGCAGACCGCGTCGATATCCCGGCGGGCCAGCAGCTCGCGGAAGTCGTGGTAGGTCCGGGCATCCTGGCTTCCGTACCGCTCGTCAATCTGCCGCTTGGCTTTCTGACGGAATGCCTCACGGAGGTCGCAGGCCGCGACGACGCGTACGTCTTCCTGGCCGAGGAAGGCGCGAAGGTGGCCGCCGCCCATGCTGCCGACGCCGATGCAGCCCATGACGATCTTCTCGCTGGGTGGGGTGGCGCCTTGGCTTGCCAACACGCGGCCCGGTACGAAGCAGGGGAATCCCAAGGCCGCGCCGAGGGCGGCGCCGCTCTTGAGGAACCGGCGACGAGGGATGGTCTTCTTGACGGGCGATCCCGGGTGAACTGGAAACGTGCCTCCTGCTGTCTTTGCCGTCTTTGTCATGTGTCGTCTTCTTTCTTGCCAAGGAGAGGTTCGCACAAAGCCCTCGATGAGGGGATTATAGGGGGCCGTCACGTCTCTGGCCAGCAGAACCACCGTGCGAACGATTCGGCTTGGGTTTTGGTCTGTGCGGTGGTACACTGTTACGGTGGTTCGATGCCACGACAGCTTCGGATTGATGGACCGACATCCGGATTCAATGACTGGAGTGTGCAGCATGGGCAGCGACAGAAAGACATCGAGGCGTCGGTTCGTCCAATCGGCCACCGGCGCGATTGCCGCTTTCACTATCGTTCCTCGTCATGTGCTGGGCCAGGGGCCGACGCCGCCGAGCGAGAAGCTCAACGTCGCCTGTATCGGAGTCGGCGGTCGAGGCGGCGCCAGCGTCGACGGGACCAAGGGCGAGAACATCGTGGCGATGTGCGACGTCGACAGCCGGCGGGCCGTGGACGCGTTCGCGGGTTTTCCCAGGGCCCGGAAGTTCCGCGATTACCGCACGCTGTTCGATGAGATGGGCGACCGGATCGATGCGGTGACCGTTGCCACGCCCGACCACACGCATGCGGTGATCGCCATGGAAGCGATTCGGCGGGGCAAGCACGTTTACTGCGAGAAACCTTTGGCTCATTCGATTCACGAGGTCCGCGCCCTGATGGAGGCGGCGCGCGAGCACAAGGTGGTGACGCAGCTTGGCAATCAGGGCCATTCGTATGACACGATCCGGATGTTCTGCGAGTGGGTCTGGGATGGGGCCATCGGCAACGTCACGGAGGTCCACGCCGCGTGTGGTTCGGTCTACAGCGCGATTGACGATCTTCCCAGACTCCAGGAGAGACACGAGGTCCCGGTCGAACTGGACTGGGACCTGTGGCTGGGACCCGCGAAGTATCGTCCGTATCATCCGATGTACGTGCCGGGCACGTGGCGGCGCTGGACGCCGTTCGGCTGCGGCGTCATCGGCGACTGGGTCTGTCACGTGGTCGATCCGGTCTTCTGGGCGCTCGATCTGGGTGCTCCCAAGACGGTCCAGGCCCGGGCCAGGGATTACGACCCCAAGGCTCATGGCGACACGTTCCCCAAAGGCACCGTCGTGGTCTATGAGTTCGAAGCCAAGGGCAATCGCGGACCGGTCAGGCTTGTCTGGCACGACGGCGTCGAGACAATCCCGCGGCCGGACGATCTGGAAGCCGGACGCGAGGTGCCCGGCACAGGGGCGATTGTCATCGGGGACAAAGGCAAGATCATGTATGGTTCACACGGAGCCGGCAGCCTGCGAATCTTCCCCGAGGAGAAGATGAGGGCATACAAGCAACCGGCCAGGACGCTGCCGCGTGTGAAGGACCACTTCGTCGACTGGCTCGATGCGATCAGGGAAGGTCGGCCGGCCGGCTCGCATTTCGACTGCGGCGGGCCGCTGACGGAGATCGCGCTGCTGGGCATCATCGCGACGAAGATGCTGGGCGAGAAACTCGAATGGGACGGGCCGAACATGCGCTTCGTCAATTCCGACGAGGCGAATCGGCATCTCCGTCCTCCCTATCGTGATGGCTGGACGCTGTGAGTGACTGAGGTGGGGAGCCGTGACTGTCGGTCGGGTGTCCCGCTCTGTCATGGTGAGCGCAGCGAACCATCTGGCCTGCGCATGCGGGGTCTGCATCATAGCGAAGCCGACATCTCGGTCGAGAGCCAGATCCTTCCGCTGCGCGTCAGGATGACAGAATGCGCGGGGTGACCCGATGCGCATCGGGATTCCTACGAACGGCGACGCAGGTCGTCGGCGATCAGGCAGCCTTCGCAGGGGCAGAAGGCACGCAGGTTCGCCTCGGCCGTGCCGGGCGGGACTTCGCAGCCGGGCTGGAGGATGAATCTCGCGCCTGCCGAGCCGATGCATTTGCGGGCCGCACAGGCGACGTCTTCGGGCGTGCCCTGAAGCAACACGGCGCTCGGGTCGAAATTGCCGGCCAGCGTGACATCGGGACCGACCGCTTCGCGTGCCGCGGCCAGCGAGACCATCCAATCCACGTCGATGATGTCGGCGCCGGTCCGAGCCATCAGGGCGATGTTGTTGGCGATATTGCCGCAGATGTGAAGCTTGACCGTCGCGCCGGCTTCGTGGATGGCGTCGATCAGTCGCTTCTCGAACGGCAGCACGTACTGCTCGTACATCGCGGGATTGATGAGGCTGGCGACCGCGTCGCCGATGCCGATCATGTCCGCGCCGGCATCGATCTGGGCCCGCGCGAAGCGAATCTCGTTGTCGATGATGACCTCGGCCGCCTGGAGGTACATCTCCGGTTTGTCGATCAGGTCCATGAAGGTGTTCTCGACTCCCCGCAGGTCGGCGTACTCGGCGATGGGACCCTCGACCCAGCCGAGGACGCTGTGGGTCGCGCCGACGGCCTGGGCCATCTTCGCAACGCTCTCGACACGTTGCCTGGGACGCTCGGCCTTCTCGATCTCGAACGGCGCAAGCCGGGTGACGTCCTCGGGGGTCTGAATCAGCATTCTCTTGGGTTTGCCGACGCCGTCGGGCGGGTAGTCGAATTCCATCCCATAGGCGGACGCTTCGCGCCAAGGATCGCTGATCGCGCTGGCCTGGTCGAGGCCGAACGCATGGGTCACCGCCAACTGCGACGCGACCAGGACATCGCCGTCGAGGTAGTAGTCCCGGTAGGTGCGTCCGATGAAGTGGGCGGCCCAGGCCATGAAGATCGGTGTCACGGCCAGCCGATCCACCGGTTGGCCTCGCAAGGTCGCATAGATTCGCTCTTTCGGTGTCATCGCGGTCTCCACGGATTGCTCCAGTTCTCGGGTGACCCCGGCTCGCCGGCTCGTTTGCCGGTGTGCGCACTTCTCGCATGATAGCGATCCGGCGGACAATGTCCACCGCCTTTCCGAGGCTGTGGGATTTGTGAGGCGAATGTGAGAAAATCGCTTGGCGGGCCTCGGCCGGGTTTGATAAAATCCGTCGTCTTGAATGTGCCGATTGGAGAATCTTGGCGCTATGAGATGCACGATTGGGCCAGGGGAAGAAAGATCACTTCGAGGGCTGCCTGACCGAACACCTGCAGGCGCCGCGCCCACACGATAGGGAGGTTCGTTGCGATGTTGAGAGTGGGAATCGTCGGGTTCGGATTCATGGGACGCATGCATTTTCGCTGCTGGAAGGCGCGGGAAGATGCGCAGGTCGTCGCCGTCTGCGATGCGAACCCCAACATCAAGGAGGACACGCACCGGGCGGTGGGCAATATCGACGGAGCCGCCGGCGACATCGATTTTTCGGGAATTGAGGTGTTTGCCGACTTCGACCGGATGATTGCGAAGGCGGGGCTCGATGCGATCTCGCTGACCCTGCCTACCTATCTTCACGCCGAGTTCTCCGAGCGAGCCCTGTCACGAGGTGTCCACGTGCTGTGCGAAAAGCCGATGGCGCTGACCGTGAGCGACTGTGAACGCATGATCAGGGCCGCCCGCAACAGCGGCAAGGTCCTCCAGATCGGCCATTGCCTGCGGTTCTGGCCGGAGTATGTCAAGGCCAAGGAACTGGTTGACAGCGGCCAGTACGGCAGGGTCGTCGCGGCCATGTTCCAGCGGCTGGGTTCGCCTCCCGGCTGGAGCCTCGACAACTGGTTCGTCGACGAGAGCCGCAGCGGGGGAGTCGCGCTGGACCTGCATATTCACGACACGGACTTCGTACAATACCTTCTCGGCATGCCCCAGGCGGTTTGCAGTCACGGCGCCATGAGCGCGCGGGGGCAACTGATCCACATCGTCACGCAGTACGTCTATGGCGACGACCAGGTCATCACCGCCGAGGGCGGTTGGGGGATGATGCCCAGCTTCGGCTTTGAGATGAGCTTCAATCTGATCATGGAAAAGGCCACGATCGTCTATGACCTGACCCGGCAGCCGGCGTTGCGCGTCTGTCCGGCCGAGGGCGAGGTTTTTACGCCCGTGGTGCTGCCGCAGGATGGCTACGTCCGCCAGATCGACCACTTTGCCAGGGCGGTCCAGGGCCAGACGGTGCCGCCGGTCATCACTCTGGAGCAGTCCCGTGACTCGGTGAAGATCGTGGAAGCGGAGAAGGAGTCGATCCGCAGACGCGAGCGAGTCGCCATTCGATAACCGGGGGAAAGAACAGGAGACGGACATGAAATGCAGGAACTGGCCCGTAGGCGTGTGCAGTTGGTCGCTCCAGACGGACGTCCCCGGCGTGGCCAAGGCGATGAAGAAGCTGGGTTTGCAGCACGTGCACCTGGCGATCGCCGGTGCGATCGGATCCGGCGGCAGACAGTACCTTGATGCGATCAAGGCACAGAACTGGACGATCACCTCGACCATGCTGAACTTTGCGCACGAGGACTACTCGACGCTGGACACCATCAAGATCACCGGCGGTATCGTCCCCGACGAGTATTGGCAGGGGGATCGCGACCTGTTCATCCAGGCGGCGGAGATCACCGCCGCCCTGGGGGTCAAGTACCTCTCGATGCACGCCGGCTTCATCGACGAAACCGACAAGGCCCACGCCGCCAAGATCACCGAGCGAATCCGCACGCTGGCCGACATAGCCGAAGAGAACGGCGTGATTTTGCTGCTGGAGACCGGGCAGGAGACGGCCGGAGAGCTGCGCCATTTCCTCGAGAGACTGGACCACAACTCCGTCGGCGTCAACTTTGATCCGGCCAACATGATCCTCTACGACAAAGGTAACCCCATCAAGGCGGTTCACACCCTGGCACCGTGGATTCGGCACATCCACATCAAGGACGCGCTGCGCACCAGCGAGCCCGGCACGTGGGGGACCGAGGTGCCCTGGGGTGACGGACAGGTCGGCGTCGCCGAGTTCCTCCGGGCCCTGGAAGAGGTGGGATACGACGGGGCGCTGGCCATCGAGCGCGAGGCGGGCGATGATCGTTTCGGCGATATCCAGAAGGCAGTCCAGCGGTTGGCGGCGGCGAGTTGACCGGACCAGCGGCGGCGCGGCGATTCAAGGAGAATGACATGACTTTCGGGATGGATTCGACCCTGTATTGGAAGCTCAGCGCGTTGATGGCTTTGGAGTTCGCGGTCTGGGGGGCGTGGTATCCGGTATTGGCGGCGCGGCTGCTGGGTCCGCTGAAGTTCAGCGGCAAGCAGACCGGCTGGGTCTATTCGGCCTTGCCTCTGGCCTGCATCTTCATGCCGCTGCTGGCTGGGTATCTGGCGGATAGGTACTTCAACACGGAGTACATTCTGGCGGTGGCCCATCTTAGCGGCATGGTGCTGCTGTTTGTCGCCAGCTATCGCAAAGACTTCAAGTCGCTGTTTCCGGTGATCCTGCTCTACGCGCTGTGTTATGCGGCGACGTTGCCTTTGGTCAACTCGCTGATGTTTTATCACCTGGCCAAGAACAACGTCGATACGGCGAAATCCGCCTACATCTTCATGTGGGCGCCGATTGCCTGGGCTGTGGCCGGTTACTTCCTGACCGGCTGGCGCTGGATCTTCAAGACCGGTGAAGAAGGGAGGGATTGCCTGATCCTGGCGGCGGTTTTGTCGGTGGTCATGGCGGTCATCTGTGGCGGCTTCATGCCGAACACGCCGCCGGCCGGCGCGGCAGGAAGCTCCGCACTGGGCATGCTGAAAATCCCGACGTTCCTGGTGTTCCTACTGATTTCGATGGTTGCGCCGGGGATGATGCAGTTCTACTTCCTCGGGACCGCACAGTTCATGCAGGACAACAAGATCGCGGCCAAGAACGTGCCGGCCTCGATGGCCATCGCCCAGGCGGTGCAGGCAGCGGCGACGTTGCTGCTCTTGGAGCGTTTTCTGAATCCGGAGATGATCGGATTGGGCTACAAGTGGACGCTGGTGGCAGGGGCTGCTTCCTGGCTGGTTCTGTTCGTGATCTACATCATTCCGCGTCCAGCGGCCATAATTGTGGGGTCCCAGGCCTTTCACGGGTTGGCCTATGTGTTCTTCATCATTGCCGGGCAGCAATATGCCGGAGCGGTGGCGCCGGAAGGGGCGGGCGGCTCCATGCAGGCCCTGATCTTCACGGCCCAGAGTGGCGTGGCCTTGTTCGGTGGCACCCAGCTGGCGGGTGTAGTGATGGACAAGTTCAAGGTGGGCGGTCAGTTCCAGTGGCAGAAGGTATGGATGGTCCCGGCGGTCATCATGCTGGTCTGCGTGATTGCCCTGGTGCTCTTCTACAAAGGGACGGTGCCGTTGATTTGACGGCACTGGTTGGGCTTCGAACAAAAAGGGGGCTGCTTCTGGTGCAAGCCCCCTTGTTGTTTTCCGCTGGGCGAGTCTCAGACCGTGAACTTGCGGAACTCGGCGATCAGGGCGGCGGTCTGGGGGCCGGGTTTACCGTTGCCAATGACGGCATCGTCGAATTTGACCACCGGTACGATATCCTTGGTGGTGACCACAATGAACAGCTCGGTGGCCGAGGCCGCCTGCTGTGGCGTCAGACATTTCTCCACGACCTCCATCCCCAGGTTCCGGGCCGCCTGGAGCACGAATTTTCGCGTAATCGACGGCAGGATGTTGGCCGAGAGGGGGGCGGTCCACAGGGTTCGGCCCAGGATGGCGAAGAAGCCCGAACCGGCGCCCTCCGTAATCAGGCCGGCTTCATCCACGAGAATTGCCTCGCCGCAGCCCTTCTCGGCGGCATTCTGGCGGGCCAGGACGTTGGCCAGCAGGTTCAGCGACTTGATATCGCACCGTTTCCACCGCCAGTCGGGGTGGGTCGAGACGGTGATCCCTTCCGCCTTGTCGCGGGTGTCGTCGGGCACCTCGCTGACTGTCAGGAAGAAGTTGGGCTCCAGATCGGCGTTCCAGACGTGGTTGCGGGGCGCCGAGCCTCTCGTAACGTGGAAATAAATCTTGGCGTCGGGCAGGCCGCTGGCGGCAAAGGCCCGCTCGACCCGGCTGCGAATCTGGCCAATGTCCACACTGGTGATGCGGACCTCCGCCAGGCTCCGGGCGAACCGCGCCATGTGGTCGTCCAGGGCGAAGAGCTTGCCGTGATAGCTGCGAAGGACCTCATAGACCCCATCGCCGAAGTAGATTCCCCGATCGAAGTAGATCGGATCGAGAGAGTCGACAGGGACGATCCTGTCATTGAGCATCGCCAGTTTCATCAAGGCACTCCCGAGAATGCATCCGTTCAGGTTCGAGCAACGCCTGCGGCTGACAGAATACGAAAAACCAGCAGAAATGTCTTTACAAAAATGGCCGCGCGCCGTAGTATACCTGTTTTTCCAAGATTGCAGTCCTTGACCTGGAGTTTTTGAAATGTACGCAGTAATCGAACAGGGCGGAAAACAGCACAAGGTGGCCGAGGGCGACCGCCTGACCATCGAGTTGGTGGATGTGGACCCCAAAGCCAGACAGATCGAGTTGGACAAGGTCCTTTTCGTGGGGGACGGGGCGACCAGCCGGCTCGGGACCCCGTATGTGGAAGGAGCGAAGGTTATCGCCTCTTTCGAGAGCACGGCCGAAGACGCATTGGTCAAGGGCGACAAACTCTATGTCACGCACTTCCGCCGGCGCAAGAACAGCAAACGCCGTATTGGACACCGCCAGAAGTATCTCCAGGTCACGATCGACAAGATTGAGGCCTGACACGGGCGAAGACCACCGTTGCGCAATTCCACCGGCTCGGCCGCATCCTTGGGTCGAGCCGTTCTATTTGGCCCTCCGGCGGCACGGTTGTCTTACGGCGCCAGGATCTCCATGCCGCATGGCCCGCAGCGAAAGCGGACCTCGAATCGTCGTCCATCCTCATCCTCGAGAATCAGCGGCTCGGCTGTCCCCCCGGACCGGAGACCCTCGCACAGACTCATCTCCTGCCGCAGGCAGTACTTGGTGGTCATGACAAGGCGACCCGACAGGTCCAGGCCCGATTCGGCCGCTGGTTCGATGGTCTCGACCCCGTGGCGGCGGTAAAATGCCTCGGCCTTGCGGTTCAGCACGTTGCCCAGATAGGACAGGTGTTTCTCAGGATAGGCGACGGCGTTCTTGCGGACCACGCCGGCCGGACGGGGACGATGGGCCTGGCGCACCTGCATCAATCGCTCCACGAGTCTCCTTCTGGCGGCGTTCAGCTGCGAGACGGACAGAAAGTACGTGGACGTGGTTTCCATCCGCATCTCGTGGCAGGCGAACAGGGTTTTGCCGAGCTTGGTCAGTTGGGTGTGGATTGTCTTCCGGGCCGCCTCCTCGTTCAGGGCGGGTTGTTTGTCGCCCGCGATCACGACGGCCGCCTCGTTTCCGTCTTCGTCGCGGCCAATCAGAGTCAGTTCCTGGGACTTCTCCACAAGGCTCATGGCGAGCTGGATCTTCCGCCGGGCGGCCTTGCCGGTCAGTTTGCCGGAGAACACGCGGTCGTAGTTGCGATAGATTTTCTGGCCGGCGCGGATGCCGTGCATCTTTTGTGGATAGACTCTGCGGCCCTCGACGCGGTTGACCAGTGTGCCGGACAACTCCCGTTTTCCATTGAAGAAGCAGATCCCGTCGCCACTGTGCAGGTCATGATCGTCGCCAAGGACGAAACACAACTTCTCTACGTTCGCCACCGTCCCGATGAACTCTCCTCTGGACTTGGGGCTGTCGATGGCGCCAACGCCCGACAGGGGTCCGGTCAGGCCGTAATCGGTGAATCCGCGACTGAACGTCTTGTTGGGATTGGGCTCGAAAGCGAGCTCGGATGACCCCGAGGAGGTTCGCGCAAAACCTCTGTCCGCCAGGAGCGTGTCGAGCTTGCGGCGGTAGAAGCCCACGGTATTGGCGACGTAGGCAACATCCTTCAGCCGCCCCTCGATCTTGAATGAACTGACCCCGGCGTCGATCAGCTCCGCCAGATGGTCGGCCAGATTCAGGTCCTTCAGGGACAGCAGGTGGCGGTCGCGGGCCAGGATCCTGCCGCGTCGGTCCTTGAGAGTGTATCGCCGCCGGCAGGGCTGGGCGCATTGGCCCCGGTTGCCGCTGCGTCCGCCGATGGCGTAGCTCATGTAGCACTGGCCGCTGGCACCGACACACAGGGCGCCATGAACGAAGCACTCCAGTTCGATGGTGGTGGCCCGGCGGATTTCGCGGATTTGACCCAGGTTTAGCTCGCGGGCCAGGATCACCCGCGAGAAGCCCACCGCTTCGAGGAATCTGACTTTCTCGACCGTGGCGTTGTGCATCTGTGTACTGGCGATCAACGGCACGGGTGGCAGGTCCAGCTCGAGCAGGCCGACGTCCTGGACGATCAGGCCGTCGATCCCGACGCGATGCAGTTCGCCGATCATCCTCTCGGCCTGCGCCAGCTCGTCGTCGCGCAGCAGCGTGTTCAGGGCGACGTACACCCGGGCGTAATACGGATGAGCGAAGTCCACGATCTGTTGGATCGCCGCGATCGTGTTGCCCGCCGCTTCCCGGGCGCCGAACCGCGGTGCACCGACGTAGACGGCGTCGGCCCCGCACCGAATCGCGGCCTTTGCCACCTGGACATCTCGGGCGGGGGCTAATAGTTCGATTGCGGCGGTCATGGTCGTTGGCGATGGCGTCTCGGCCGGAAGATCGGCGAGACGGGAGCGGTGATGCGACGATTACACATGGGGACTCTATTCGCGAAGGGGACCGGCGGTCAGCTTCCTGTCTTGTGCGACTCGATTCGCCGGCGGGTCCTCTCTCGCCAGGCAGCGGAGCCGTTGGCGGTGAAGTACTCGAACGAGGCATCCTCGACCAGCTCACCCAGCAGAGCCTTGCGGTCGGCCGAGTTCGAAATCTCCCCGATGATCTGTTTCCGGGCCCATTCGAGCTCGGCCAGGAACAGGCCGTGCTGCTCGGTGAAGATCGCTTCGAGCTTATTACGCAGATGACCGGCATAAGCGGGGCAGTAGCCCTCGGTCCCGATGGCGATTTGAAGGTCGCCTCGTCGGACGACCGCCGGAACGAAGAAGTCGCACAATGCCGGATTATCGACCACGTTGCACAGGATGCCCAGTTCCTGGCAGTCGCTATACACCTGCCGATTGACCTTCTCGTCGTCGGTCGCGGCTATGACGAGCACGGCCTCGGCAATATACTCCTTGGCGTACTTGGCCCGGATCAGTTCGGCCGACCGCTCCGCGCACAAGCTGGTCAGGACGTCGCTCGCGCGGTCCGCTACGATCACCAGACGCGCACCGGCATCGAGAAGGACGTGCGCCTTCCGGACGGCGACGGTACCGCCACCAACCAGCACTACCCTCCGGTTGGTCAGATCCAGGAATATCGGGTACTTCGGCATAGCGCCGTGGATTATACCAGTCGCTGATTTGATTCGACACGAATTTTCGGTGTCTTTCCCAACAAATCCCATTGGGCCGGTTTTTCCGTTCGCAAGGATGGAGCGATGTGTTACACTCACCCCCTGCGGCGTCGCTGGTCCAATAGCATGGTCGGGCAGGCTTCCTGCGGAGCGGGCCCGGGAGGTCCGGTTTTGTGATACAACTGTCTGCGCCTTTGGCGGAAGAGGATGTCCGTCGGCTGAGAGCGGGTGATGAGGTAATCCTTCGCGGTCTCGTGTACACCGCCCGCGATATGGCCCACAAGCGGCTCTGCGCCGCACTCGAGGCCGGAGAGACGCTCCCGATCGATCTGAACAGGGCGATTCTCTACTTCGTCGGTCCGACGCCGGCACGACCGGGAGCGGTCATCGGCGCAGCCGGCCCGACCACGTCGGCACGGATGGACCCGTTCAGTCCCAGGCTGATTGCTCATGGTCTGCGGGCGACGATGGGCAAGGGCTATCGCAACGACGACGTCCGCCGGGCGTTACAGCGGTATGGAGCCGTCCACCTCTCGACGCTCGGAGGAGCCGGTGCACTGCTGAGCAAGCACATCGTCCGCGCCGACGTCGTTGCGTACGAAGATCTGGGCCCCGAGGCCATCCGACGGCTGGAGGTGATTGATTTCCCGGCAGTGGTGGCGTATGATGCTGCCGGGGGCAGTGTGTACGACAGGGTTCGCAGGATGTCCGGAGCACAATGAGATGAAAACAGCGTTGCTGGGGCTGATGCAGTCCGGCAAGAGTACGATCTTCGCGGCCATCAGCGGCAAGGCCATTCCGCCGATCGGAGCTACCGCGATCGAGGAGGCGATTGTCCCGGTTCCGGACCAGCGCCTGGATTGGCTCAACACGCTTTACAAGCCGAAGAAGAAGACCCTGGCGACCATCGACGTGCTGGATCTGCCGGGCTTCAGTTTCACCGACGAACACGGTCGCGCCGCGGCCAGGCGGCTGATCGGCCAGATCCGCACGGCCGATATGCTGGTCCTGGTCGTGCGGGCGTTCGAAAACCCCACCGTTGCCGCATACCGCAACAGCGTCGATTGGAAACGCGACCTGGCCGAGCTGAAAACCGAACTGCTCCTGAGCGATCTGGAACTGGTCACCACGAGGGTCGAGAAGCTGGAAAAGCAGGTCCACAAGCCCACCAAGACGCAGGCGCAGGACAAGGCGGAACTGGCGGTTCAACTGAGGTTGCAGGAGGCTATCGAGGCGGAAAAGCCGATCAGTTCCGTGATCCAGACCGAGGAGGAACGGGCCATTGTCAAATCGCTCGGTTTTCTGACGCTCAAGCCCATGGCGGCTGTCATCAACGTGGGGGAGGACCAGGCGGGCCAGACGATCGCCGTGGACGGGCCGATCTCGGCGGTGACGATGTGCGCCAAGCTCGAATACGAGCTGGCGCAGTTGGATGCCGAGACCCGCAAGACCTTCATGGCCGATCTGGGGATCACCGAGTCGGCAGCCGAGAAGTTCGTTCAGATGTGCTACTCCACACTCGGATTGGTGAGTTTTCTGACGGCGGGGTCCGACGAGGTGCGGGCCTGGCCGATCAAGGACGGCACGGTGGCGGTGGATGCGGCTGGGAAGATTCACAGCGACATCAAACGGGGATTCATCCGCGCCGAAACCATGGCCTACGCCGACCTGAAGGCACTGGGCGATGAGAAGGCCGTCCGGGCGGCCGGGAAGATGCGACTGGAAGGCAAGGAGTATGTCGTCAAAGACGGCGACATCATCAATTTCCGATTCAATGTGTAGGCATACTCAGGGCAGACGGGAGTCGAGCACGGAATGAAGGCAGCGGTGTTGACGGGCGTTCGCCGGATGGAGGTGAGGGAGGTTCCCGATCCGAAGATCGAGAAGGGGACCGATGTCCTGCTGAAGATTGGGAAGGTCGGGGTCTGTGGCTCGGATGTCCATTATTTCGAGACCGGACGGATCGGTTCGCAGGTGGTGCAGTTCCCGTTCATCGTCGGCCATGAGTGCGCCGCGACGGTCGCGAAGGTCGGTCCGGACGTGAGGAGCCTCCAGGTGGGCCAGGAAGTCGTGGTCGAGCCGGCGGTGTCCTGTCACGCGTGCCCGCAGTGCAAGGCGGGGCGCGAGAATACCTGCTTCAACCTGCGTTTTCTGGGCACGCCGGGGCAGGGCAACGGGTGCCTGTCGCAGTACATCGTGATGCCGGAGGAATGCTGTCTGCCGACGTACGGCAGGATTTCCATCGAGCAGGGGGTGCTCTGTGAACCTCTGGCGATCGCGGTCTACGCGGTCAAGCAGTCGCGTCTGGCCAGGGGGAAGGACGTGGCGGTGCTGGGCGCCGGGCCGATCGGTCTGTGCTGCCTGGTCAGTGCCAGGGCCGCCGGTGTCGGCGCCTGCTACATGACCGAGAAGATCGACGAGCGAGTGGAGATCGCCAGAAAGGCAGGGGCCGCTTGGGTCGGCAATCCGCTTCGGGAGGATGTGGTCGCGGCGATTCTCCAACGCCGGCCGCTTGGAATGGATATCGTGTATGAGTGCGCAGGCCAGCAGGAGACGATCGACCAGGCGGTCGATCTGCTCAAGCCGGGCGGCACGCTTCTGCTCATCGGCATTCCGCGGGAAGACCGCATCTCGCTGTCCATCGATAAAATCCGGCGCAAGGAGGTAACGATCATCAACGTGCGCCGTCAGAACAAGTGTACCCACGAGGCGATGGATCTGATTGCGTCCGGTGCGGCCAGGGTCGATTTCATGGTGACGCACCGCTTTGCGCTCGAGCAGGTTCAGGAGGCCTTTGAGTTGGTGGCGGGATACCGGGACGGTGTCGTCAAGGCGATGATCGAGATGTGATCGCCCCACGACGGAGCGGCAGCCCGACGACAGGTTGGAACGGGGGTGGTGTACGGGGGTAGGTGTGGGGGTTTCCAGGTCTATGGTGCGTTTGGAGATTTGATGGTCGGTCGGATCAAGCAGGCATCCGTCATCAGCATCGGCAACGAAGTCCTCAGTGGCCATACCGTCGACACGAATGCGGCACATATCGAACGACAGTTGCGGATGATCGGTGTCCCGACAGTCAGTTCGCATACGGTAGTTGATCTCCAGCCGGCAATCGTCCGCGCTCTGAAACTGGCCGCCGAGGAGGCCGACATCGTTATCGCCACCGGGGGGCTCGGTCCGACCGACGATGATCTGACCCGCGAAGGCTTCGCCGAATTCCTCGGGGTGGAACTGGAACTTCGGGAGGACCTGCTTGTCAGAATAAGTGAGATGTTCCGGAGGCGCGGGGTGCCGATGGTGCGCAAAAACGCGAACCAGGCCCGCCTCCCGAAAGGGGCGGATGTTGTGCCCAACGAGTGGGGAACCGCTCCCGGCATCGTCGCCGAGAAGGAGGGCAAGGTCTTTTTTGCTCTTCCCGGCGTCCCACGAGAGATGGAGCGCATGCTGGCGGCCTGGGTGCTTCCGAGGTTGCGGGCGTGGGCGTCGTCCCAGGCGGTGGCAGTCAGAAGGCTCAGGTGCTTCGGGGCCGGCGAGTCGGCGATTGCCGAAATGATCGGCGAGGCGATGCGGCGGGACCGCAACCCGCTGGTCAATTGCACAGCTCATTCGGGGGTCATCACGCTGGAGATTGTCGCTACGGCGGACACCGTCGCCGAGGCCGAACGGTTGGCCGAACGGGAGGAGGTCGCCCTGCGCGAGGTTCTGGGGCCGCTGGTTTATGGCACGGGTGAAGAGACCTTGGCGGAGGTCGTCGGGCGGCAGTTGAAGTGCCTCGGGAAGACTCTGGCGCTGGCCGAATCCTGTACCGGGGGGCTTCTCGCCAAGCTGATCACGGATGTTCCGGGGGCCAGCCGGTATTTCACACGCGGGTGGGTGACGTACAGCAACGATGCCAAGACGGACGAACTGGGAGTGCCGCAGGAGTTGATCGAAAAGCACGGCGCCGTCAGTGGGCAGGTGGCGGAGGCCATGGCACGGGGGGCACGGGCTCGAGCCGGCGCCGACTATGCGATTGGCATAACCGGCATCGCCGGCCCAGACGGCGGGACCGAACAGAAGCCCGTCGGCTTGGTATTCATCAGTGTCGACTGCGAGGGCCAGGTGCAAACCCGACGCTATGTGTTCCCCTGGGAACGCGGGTATGTACGTCTTCACGCCGCGCAGACGGCGCTGGATATCCTGCGGCGCGGATTGGCCCGTTGACTTGCCCGGTTGGAAGTGGTAGAATAGACAGGGATGGATTGGTGCTGCACATGAGGTTTGTATGACCAAGAAACGCAGGCACTTAGGGGAAATCCTCTACAAGGCGGGACTTGTCAAGAGGGAGGCCCTCATCGAGGCAATCAAGACCGGCAGGTCCAATAACAAGCGGCTTGGCCAGGTCCTGCTTGACTTGAAGCTGATCGACGAGGAGACCCTTACCAAGGCCTTGGCCAAGCAGTTCGATCTCCAGTATGTCGATCTGGACAAGGTCACGATCCCTCCGGATGCGGTGAAGATCATCCCGGAAGACTTGATCCGTCGCCACAGCATTCTGCCCCTGAGTGTGGCCAACGGCCGTCTGAAACTAATCATCGGCGATCCGATGGACCTGGACATGATGGACTCGGTCCGACTGCGTTTGAACACCGAGTTGGAGTGCTATCTCGCCAGTCCGAAGAAGATCCGTGCCTATATCGAAAACTCGCTCGAACAGGAGGTGGACAAGCCGGAGGATGATCGGCTCGTCCACAGCATCGACACCACCGCCGCCGAGCTGGCAGAAATGGGACGGGAATTGGCGGCCGAGGCACAACGGGCCCAGGCGGCCGATGCCGACGACGAGGGACCGATCATCCGACTGGTGAACCTCATCATTGACACGGCCTACCATATGCGGGCCAGCGATATTCACGTCGAGCCGATGGCGGACCGTGTCCGCATCCGGTATCGCGTCGACGGTGTTTGTCTCGAAAAAGACAACATCCCGAAAAACATGCAGGCGCCGCTGATCACGCGTCTGAAGATTCTCTCCGGCATGGATATTGCTGAGAAACGGCTGCCTCAGGACGGTCGTATCAAGCGGAATATCGCCGGCCAGGACATCGATTTCCGCGTCTCTTCTCTGCCGGGAAACCACGGGCCCAGTGTGGTTCTTCGTATTCTCAGGCCGGACGCGGTGAATATCGGCATCGAATCGCTCGGGTTTGAGCAGGACAACTACGAGACATTCCAGAGAATCATCAAACGACCCAACGGCATTTTCCTGGTGACCGGTCCGACCGGGAGCGGCAAGACCACCACGCTGTATGCCGCTCTGCAAGAGTTGAACAAGCCCGACAAGAAGATCATCACGGCTGAAGACCCGGTCGAATACATGTTCACCGGGATGAATCAGTGCCAAGTCAAGGAGGAGATCGGCCTGACCTTCGACCGGATCCTTCGATCGATGCTGCGTCAGGCGCCGAACATCATCCTCGTCGGCGAAATCCGCGATAGCGAGGTGGCTGATATCGCCATCCAGGCCGCCCTGACAGGCCACTTGGTGTTCAGCACTCTGCACACCAACGATGCGTGCGGGGCGATTACGCGTTTGATCGACATGGGGGTCAAGCCGTTCCTGGTGGCCAGCTCGATTCAGGCCATTATGGCCCAGCGGCTGGTCCGCGTGATCTGCAAGAAGTGTAAGGTGGTGGACGAGCATCCCAATCCGCATTTCCTGCGGCTGGTGGGGATCGATCCGGAGGAGGTGAAGAAGCGTCCTGTTTATAAGGGACTGGGTTGTCCGGCGTGCCACAACACCGGCTACAAGGGCCGGCTCGGCATCTTCGAAATGCTCGAAATGAACTCGGAATTGCGCGAACTGGCATTCAAGCGCGCCACGACGACGGAGCTGCGGAGGGCAGCAAAGAACGCCGGAATGCGCGGGCTGGCAGAGGACGGGAAACTGAAGATATTCAAAGGGATCACCACAGCCGAAGAGGTCTCTCGCATCGCTCAGACCGAAGGCGTGGTAGAAGAGTAATCGTACTTTCAGGCAAAGGATCACCAGATGGCGACAGTGAACATGGATAGGCTGCTCCAGGCGTGCGTGACGCAGGGCGCCTCGGACATTCACATTACGGTCGGACGGCCCCCGGTGCTGCGGATCGACGGGCATCTTCGCTCGCTTGAGACGAAGGTTCTGGAGCCCGATGATACGGTGGCCCTGATGAAGAGCATCACGCCGGAACGCTGTGAACAGGAACTCCAGGAGGAAGGGGGGACGGACTTCGGTTTTGCCTTCGGCGATGTGGCGAGATTCCGCGTTTCCGTGTTCAAACAGAAGGGCAATATCTCTATTGTTCTACGGCAGATTCCCAACAAGATTCTGACGTTTGAACAACTGGGCCTGCCCAAAATCTGCGCGGCGCTGTGCCGTCGTCCGCGAGGGCTCTTCCTCGTTACCGGTCCGACCGGAAGCGGCAAGACCACTACGCTGGCCACGATGATCAACTACATCAACGAGAACTTTGACCGGCACATTGTAACCATCGAGGACCCGATCGAATACTACCAGCCCCACAAGAAGTCGGTCATCAACCAGCGCGAAGTGGGTGTGGACGTTCCCAGCTTCGGGGAAGCCTTGCGACGCGTGCTCCGTCAGGACCCGGACGTGATCCTCGTCGGCGAATTGCGCGACCTTGAGACCATCGAAGCGGCCGTCCGGGCTGCGGAAACGGGCCACTTGGTGTTCAGCACCGTCCATACCACCAGTGCCGCCGGCACGATCAACCGTATCATCGACGTGTTCCCGGTGGACCAGCAGGAGCAGATTCGAATCCAGCTTTCCGGCAACCTGCTGGCGGTGCTCAGCCAGGCCCTGTGCCCGCTGGCCAGCGGGCGAGGCCGAATTGCTGCGTACGAGTTTCTTGTTGTGACGCCGGCCATTGCCAACCTCATCCGCGAGAACAAGACCTACCGTATTGATTCCAGTATCCAGACGGGCAAGAAACTGGGGATGCAGTTGCTCGATGAGCATCTCTGGAACCTCTACGATACAGGCAAGATCACGCTCGAGGAGATGCTTGACAAGGGTCGCCAGCCGGGCGCTTTGCAGGAGAAGGCGCTGGCCAAGATCGCCGGAGCCAAGGGCAAGATGAAGAAGAAAGCCGCCGAGGCTGCCCAGGAGATGGAAGACATCGGGCCGATTCTCAAGACGTAAGGGTCCGATACGCTCGGCGATTGCCACGTGTAACGGGGCGGTTACAGACACGTCTAATGACACAGGCTTCCAGGTAGCACGCAACGCAGCGTGCTCTTATAGGTCTTGTTGCGCCTTGTTAACCAGGTGTCCTATTGCTAATTTTTGTAGAATTAAATGTTTACTTTGCTATAATCGGGACGTAGAGAGAGATAGAGAGGCTTTAAGGGCTTTGAGCTATGGGCAAGAGCAGAATCGCTATCAAGCTCCCTCCGGTTGAGCAGTTGCGCGGTCGGCCCCTCGGTCGAATCCTGATGAAAATGGGCGTTCTGAGCCGTGAGAAGGTCCACGAGTGCCTCACTATCCAAAAGCAGCGCGGTGGAGGCGTTCGAATCGGCGAGATCTTCCTCGAACTTGGGGTGATTGACGAGACCCAGTTGCAGGTAGCTTTGGCGGCCCAGCGGGGGATGGAGTACGTGAATATCGATGGCCTTGATATCCCTCAGGATGTGATCGACAAAGTTCCTGCTCAGACGGCCACGAGTTACCATATTGTTCCTATTGAGTACAACAAGGCCAAGAATGAACTGGTTGTTGCGCTTGACAACGTGGACAACTTCCGTGCGACGGACGATCTGCGGACCCTGATGGGGTTTATGGTCACGGCGAAGATGACGGATCGGGACGCGTTGGAGGCCGCGCTGACGAAGTACTACTCGTCGGAGGATGACAACATCACGGAACTGATCGACGAGATCCAGTCGGATGCTTTTCTGGCCGAGTTCGATGGCCGCAATCAGAGCATCGACCTGGATGAGTTGAAGGAACTGTCGGAGTCGAATCCCGTCAAGAAGCTGCTGAACCTGGTGCTCCTGCAGGCGATTCGAGACAAGGCGTCCGACATCCACTTCGAGCCGTTCGAGAACGAGTACAAGATGCGGTATCGTATCGACGGTGTTCTGTACGAGATGATCCCGCCGCCGAAGTATATTGCGGCGGCCTTGAGCTCCCGAATCAAGGTTATGGCGAACCTGGACATCGCCGAGCGGCGACTGCCGCAGGATGGTCGCATCTCGCTTACGGTCCAGGGTAATCCGATTGATCTGCGCGTCAGCGTGCTTCCGACGATGTTTGGCGAGAGCGTCGTGCTCCGTGTTCTGGATCGCAGTCAGGTGAGCTTCGATCTGGAGAAACTGGGTTTCCAGCCGGACGACCTCAAGCTGGTGCGGCAGCTCATTAACAAGCCCAACGGGATCATTATTGTGACGGGCCCGACCGGTTCCGGAAAGACCACCACCCTCTATTCGGCTCTGAGCGAACTGAACACGATCGACAGCAAGATCATCACGACGGAAGACCCGGTGGAGTATGATCTTGACGGCCTCATCCAGGTTCAGATGAAGCCGGACATCGGGCTGACCTTCGCGCGATGCCTGCGTTCGATCCTGCGACAGGACCCGGACATCGTGCTGGTCGGCGAGATTCGTGACCACGAGACCGCCGAAATCGCCGCGCAGGCATCGCTGACCGGTCACTTGGTGTTCACCACACTGCACACGAACGATGCACCGAGCTCCGTTGCCCGTCTGCTCGATCTGGGGGTGGAGCCATTCCTGATCACGGCCACGATCGAAGGCGTGATCGCTCAGCGTCTGGTCCGGCGGATCTGCACGAAGTGCAAGACCCCGTACGAGCCGGACGAGGCCCAGTTGAAGGAACTGAATCTGACGGAAGAGGAAATCGCCGGCAGGAAATTCTACTACGGCAAAGGGTGCAGCAAGTGCAACGGGACCGGCTACAAGGGGCGAACCGGCATCTACGAAATCATGATCTTCAATGATGAAATCCGCGACCTGATTATGAATCGTGCCTCGACCAACGTGCTGCGTGTGGCGGCGCAGAAGGCGGGCATGAGACCGCTGCGCCACAATGGTTTGATCGCGGTGTTCGACGGCATCACCACGATCGATGAGATTGCCAAGGAAACGATCACGGAAGGCTAAGGCGCTGACCGTGTGGAACCGGGGATCGTAGCGTTCGAGTGAGGTAGGAACATGCCTGTCTTCCAATATGTAGCGTTGGATTCTCAGGGGGTCGAGATCAAGGACGAGATCGAGGCCCTCAGCGAGAAGGAAGCCATCAGCAAGATCCGCAACATGGGGTACTTCCCCACGAAGGTCCGCTCGAAGACGGCGACGAAACAGGTGGGCAAGACCGCCGCGAAGACACGGGCCCGTCGCGGGGCCAAGGCGAAGGTCAAGGTCAAGTATGTCACGGAATTCGCGCGCCAGCTTTCCACGCTTCAGGATGCCGGTTTGCCGATCCTGCGGTCTCTCCGCATCCTGGAAGAGCAGCAGAAATCGGGCGCCTTCAAGCGGATCATCGGGTATGTGGCCGACGACATCGAGGGTGGCTCGACGCTTTCGGAGGCGATGGCGAAGTATCCGCGGTGCTTTGACCGTCTTTTTGTGAACATGGTGGCGGCGGGGGAGGCCGGCGGCGTGCTCGACCTGATTCTGGCGCGGATCGCCGACTTCAAGGAGAAGGCCATCCGGCTCAAAGGCCGCGTCAAGAGCGCCATGATCTACCCCATCGTGGTGCTCTCGGCGGCGTTCCTGATCCTGCTGGGCCTGATGGCGTTCGTGATTCCGCAGTTCAAAACGGTGCTGGAAGAAATGGTCGGCGGCAAACTGAACCCCATCACGACGACCGTGCTGGGCATCAGCGGGTGGATCGCCTACGACTATGGCTGGGCGGTGATGATCGCGATCCCGATCGGCCTGATCGTCGTCATACGGATCATCCGGAAATTCCAGCCGGGACGCATGGCGCTCGATGCCATCAATCTCCGGCTGCCGGTGGTCGGGCAGTTGTCCAGCAAGGTCTCCATCACGCGATGGACCCGGACCCTCGGAACGCTGATCAGCGCCGGCGTGCCGATTCTCGACGCCATCAACGTGACGCGCGAGACCGCCGGCAACGAGGTCTATGCGAAACTGCTCGGCAACATCCACAACTCGATCCGCCAAGGCGACACCTTTGCGGCGCCGCTCCGCCAGTCCAAGACCATCGACCTGCTCGTCAGCAACATGGTCGCGGTCGGCGAGGAAACCGGCGATCTGGACAAGATGTTGCTGAAGGTGGCCGACAACTACGACGAGCAGGTTGACGTGCTCGTCGGGGGTCTGATGTCCATGCTGGAGCCGCTCATGATCATTGTGCTCGGCAGCGTCGTCATGGTGATCGTGCTGGCGGTGTTCCTCCCGATGATCCAGGTCATTACGAGCTTGAGCGCCGCCGGTGGTTAATCGGCCCGATACCCCGATTCAGGCAATCATGTATCTTAAAAGGAGAACAGTATGAAACCCGTCGCCAACCCAGCCCGAACGCCGAGAGCGTTCACGATCGTCGAGCTGCTGACCGTGATGAGCATCATCGTCATCCTGATCGGCCTGCTCGTGCCGGCCTTGAACAAGGCCAAGAAGTTCGCTACGAATGTCAAGCAGATGGCGCAACTGCGCAGCATCGACGCGGCCATCGAGTTGTTCAGCAACGAATTCGGCGGCTACCCGGATTCCGGCGCGCTCGACCCGACCGGCGCTCCGTATTGCGGCGCGATGAAACTGGCGGAAGCCATCATGGGCAAAGACCTGCTCGGCTGCCATGCGAACACCCTGTTCCGTCGCGATGGTCTGGGGGCCGGCGGCGTTCTGTTGTATCCGCCCAATCCGACGGCGGCGAATCTGTCGGCGCGGAAAGGGCCCTACCTGCAAGCGGAGAACGCCAATGCCTACCGCCTCCGACAGATCTATGGCGACAGCGGGGTCGGCGCATTCCTGCCCGACACGTTTGTGCTGTGCGACGTGTACGATCGCCAGATGGCCTCGGGGGAGAAGACGGGCATGCCGATTCTGTACTACAAGGCGAATACCGCAAACAGTCTGCATGATCCGAATGTGGCGTCGGCCATGACCATCACGGACAGCCGGGGCAATATCTACAACTACCATGATAATCAGGCGCTTATCGGGTTGGGCAAGCCCTGGGAGGCACGAGGCTCCACCCAGACGCCTCACAATCTGGCCGACCCGCTGCGGTTCTTCCGCAACACGCGAAGCGACAAGATCAGCACGACGGACCGGCCCTACAGGCCCGATTCGTACATCCTGATCTCGGCCGGCTGGGACGGGGAGTACGGCACCGCCGACGACATCTGCAATTTCGAGTGGAAGTACCGGGAATAGCGTTCTATCGGGCGCCATCCTTGGGCTTGCCGTGACGAGCAGTTCTTTGATCTGTGCACAGACGCGGGTCGAGAAGGGCGTCTGACGGGAACCGTCGGGATTGAAAGAGGACGATCGTGAAACCGAAAAGGTCAGGTTTGACACTGGTGGAGATTCTGGTGGTGGTGGGGATCATCGCCATCCTCACGGGAATGCTCCTGCCGGCCATCGGCATGGTCAGGAAGACGGCCCGGGAGGCCAAGCAGAAGGTGCAGTTCACGGCCATCGATCTGGCCCTGGCCACCTTCAAGAACGACTACGGGAGCCTGCCGCCCTCCGACCGCTACACATGGCTGCGTGACACGCAGCAGGCGGAGAACTCCTCGGGCGCTCAGAAACTGGCGGAGGCCCTGCTTGGCTGGGATCTGTTGGGCTTCCACCCGGATTCGGGCTGGCGCGCCGACGGGATGAACCGCTGGCCCTATCGCGTCGGGACGACGACCCATGCGGAGGGGACCTATTTCCTCTACGACCGGACGGTCGAGTACGACATGAACAAGAGGAAGTCCCGCTACCTGGATCTGGACACGGCCAACGCCGTGCGGCTGGGTGTGACCGCCAACCATGATGGATTGTTCGATCTGGGAGCGGTCGGTGTGCCGCTGGCGGCCGACACTTTTGTCATAGGCGACGTCTTCGGCAAGGGTAAGGAAGTGACGCTGCTGGACGGATCGCGTCGCAAGTCCGGCCTACCCGTGCTTTATTATCGTGCCAACCCCTCGGAAAAAGTCCGGGAGGACATCTACAACGCTCAGGACAACGACTATCTCATCGTCGCCAAGGAGCAGATCGATCTGGCACAGCGGGGCATGGCTCCGCTGAGAGCTTCCGGGCGGTTCTGGAATCCTCTGGCCGGTGCGGTGGCCACGTTCTACGAGTTCATCACCGACTGGCGGGCCTCGACGCAGAGTTTTCCGGTCCCGCACAAGGGCGATTCGTACATTTTGATCTCGGCGGGATACGACGGGTTTTACGGCACGGATGACGACATCTGCAACTTCCAGCGGTAAGTCCGACGCCGGTTTCGGCGACGGTCTGCGACCATGACGAATGCAAGACGACATGTTGGACTGAGCCTCGTGGAGATGCTGGTCGTGGTGGCCATCGTCGCGGTCGTGGCCGGCATGGTGGTGATGCTGACGCTGCGGATGAGCAATCAGGCCAAAGAGCGCGATTTGGCCGGTGCGTTTGCGCTGTTCAGGAGCGCCCTGCAGGAGTATCGGGAGGAAACGGGCGAGTTTCCGCCTCAGCCGGAACAGAACCATGCCAATGCCGCGGTGCACATCCGGGGATTGTACGAGCGGCTGATGGCGGAGCCGGCCTCGCGGCAGGTTCTGACGCATCTGTCGAACCTCTCCAGGCCGGGCGACCAGCCCGGTGCGAATATAGCGGAGGTCCGCGATCCCTGGGGAACGGTGCTGGACTATCGCTATGGGCCGGACGACGATTTTCCAGAACTGCTTTCGGCGGGACCGGACAAGGAGTTTGGCACCCCCGACGACATCAGCAGCAGGACCGGCTGACGAAGAAACGCATGACGCCAAGGGTTTGTTGGCGTGGCCGTGTCGCGACAGGTGTTTGCCCGGGGCGGGAGAACAACGGCGCGAGAGGAAATGGATACTCATGGATTGCCGAGCACACAACAAGAGCGGTGTGACGCTGGTCGAGATGACGCTGGTGATCGCGACCATCGCGCTGTTGGTGGGGTTCGGGCTTCCGGCGTTGCGGTCGCTGGTCCATTCGTTCGAATCGCAGAGCGGCACACGCAGCATGATCAATGCCGCCCTGAGTTCCGCGCGGGCCATGGCCGTGAGGAATCAGAAATACACCGGTGTACGATTTCAGACGCTGTGCCGATCGAGGGACCCGCAGAACCCGCTGACTGGCATGGTCGATGCGCCGCAGTACATGATCTTCATCGTGCATGAAGAGCCGAAGAATATGGGTGGGCTGGCTGTCGGTTTCAGGGCGGTAGAGGGTCTGGAGCCGGTGAAGCTGCCCGACACCGTGAGAGTCCTGGACATCAGCCAGCTCGCGGCCAACAGCGATATCGACGAAGACCGTGAGCTGAACGACGCCTTGGCGTTTTCGGTTGTCTTCTCGCCGTCGGGCAAGCTGGTGGTGCACGAGGTTCGCGTTCGCAATCGGGACGGATACAGCCTGCCGAGCAATGAGAGCGGTTCGAACAAGGTGTCGCTGGACGAGGTGTTCAACTCCGCCCTGAACATCACGACGTACGGTCGGGGCATGTTCATTCAGGATGACTACTCCGTGCGGAATCCCGCTCCGGGCAACGGAGTTGACTACGGGCTCGGCCGCGAGATGAGTCGTACGAGCTTCGTCCTCTGCGATCACCCGCGGCTGGTGGAACTGTTCCGCCGGAAGGTTCTGTGGTCGGAGTATCTGTCCCAGTTGTCGGGCGACAACGTGGTCTATGTGAGCCCCTATACCGGGACCTTGATTTCCTCCGAGTGATTGGGCGATATGGACAAGCCACTGCGACAACACGGTTTTTCTTTGCTGGAGACGCTGCTGGCGGTCAGCACGCTGGCGGTCGGTATGGTGTTTGTCGCCGGCACGTTCATGGCGGGAATTTACTTCACGTCGCTCTCGACGGAACGAACCATCGCTGCGGTGGCGAGCGACGAGGCGCTGGCCAAGATTCGCCTGTACGGTCTCGATGTGTCCGATCCGAATCTGAAGACCGACGAGTTTGTCCCCTACGACGAGCTGACGACGATCCCGGCCGACGAGTTCCTGTACCCGTCGCATGCGGATGCGGCGGCGCGGCAGTACTCCTGGATGGCGCTGTGCAAACGCACGGCGGACAGCCGTCTGGTCCAGGTCACCGTGTTTGTCTGTCGCCATGCCGGGACCGATGCTCGGTATTGGGTGCGCGCCTCCGATGAGGGTTTCCCGAATCTTGAGCAGAGCGACTTGCCTCGACCCCTGCGTGTCCGGATCACCCGGAACGCCGGCGCGGCGGCCGATGAAGTGTCGATTGTTGATTCAGTGACCTCGGACCAGGTCGACGAAAGCACGTTCCTCAACGACGGGGCTACGCTTCTTGACGACCGGACCGGGCAGATCTATCGGGTGCTTCAGCGGTACCGGGAGTCGCCCGAACGAATCCGGCTGGACCGTCCCTGGCGAGACGGTGATGCCGACGCACGCGGGGAAGCATGGGTCTGGGTGGTTCCGCGACCGGTTGCCGGCGGGCGAAGTCCCCTGGTGGCGGTCTATCAGGAAGTGTTGCGGTTTTAGAGCGATCGAATGCGAAGAGCCTTTACATTGATCGAACTGATCGTGGCGCTGGGTATTCTGGCGGTGGTCATGTCGTTCGCCAGCGTGATCTTCCGGGTGAGCATCGACTCGCACCGCGTCGCCCTGGCCAACGCCGAGATCATGCAGAAGCTCCGCGTGATTACCGAACAGCTCGACGCCGACTTCCAGGGATGGCGCAAGGACGGAGACCTGTTCATCATCTGGGATGCCGAGCGCAAGAGCGACTACCGCGGTCCGAATCCGAACGATCCACTGGCGTTCGAGCGATTCGACCGGATCATGTTTTTCACGGCGGGGGACTTCCAGACGTACAAGGCCGATCCTCCCATCCGGGGCAACGTGGCGCGCGTCTGCTATACCCTCGTGAGCAGACCGGCCGACAATGCCGCCAAACGCCTGCGGCCTCAGGAGCAGAAGCCGGCCGAGCGGATGCTGGCGCGAACGGTGCACATCCTGGTGCCCACGGCGGACCCCGACGACAAGCTCGACACCGGTTCATTTACCGACGAGCAGTGGCGGGAATGGAACAGCACCCTCGAATACGACAACATCTCGTTGCAGGAGTGGATGCAGATTCCCAGGGCCGAGAAGATCGACATTCTCTCGGTAGTGGGCGACGTCACGATAGCCGGCGCCGTTGCCAGCACGACGAGCGAGGCTGCACGCGGCGTGGTGATTGATCTGTCTCAACCGGACCCCGTGCACGCGCTGCTGTGCGATGGCGTGGGGCAATTCGCCGTCCAGGGCTGGAACGATACGGAGCAGCGCTGGATGCCAGAGGTCAATCCGGACGGCGACGAAGAGCTGGACGACGATTCCGATTTTCTCCTGGACGGCGACGATCTCGATCCGAACGACAATCCCGGAATCTGGTATCCGCGCGGCGCAGTGACGCTGCGAAACGTCACGTACGAGGCCTCGCGGATCGACGAGGCGCATCTGCGTGAAATCCCCGGACTGGGACGCGCCCTGAAGTTCACCTTCACCCTGTACGACTCGAAAGGGCTTCTGGCGGGCGGCAGGACATTCACACATATAGTCTATTTGGACGACTGACGGGGTAACGGATGGCGGCATGGGTTAGACAATCTTCGGCGGACTCTCGTCCGGGTTCGGCGCTGATCCTTACGGTGGTTCTCACCAGCCTGCTGGCGATCGTGGGGGTGCTGTTCATCATGACGGCGCGGATCGAGCGGATGGCCACGTCGGCGACGACGGAGAACCAGCAACTTAACCTGGCGGTCGAGACGCTCGTGGCCCGGATCGGCGAGATGCTGACGGCCGACACGCCCGGTGTCTCAGACGATGCGGAGTACTGGGATTTCCCGGATGTCAATGACCCCTGGCTGGCGGACTTGGAGCCCTACCGGTCGGGGCCCAACTACTACTGGCGGCAGATCAGCCGTATCGCCGATATGAACGCGGCCGACGCCAGGGACGTGCGGATCCGTGTCCTCGGCGACCGAGACGTCATCGACGTCAACATGAGCGGGACCAATGCCGACGCCGACGGAGATGGCGTGGGAGATGCGCGGTGGTTCGAGGTGCCCGATATCATGTCGAGCAGAGGCAAACCGGTCTATGCGGCCGTTCGGATTGTGGACAACTCCGCTATGCTGAACGTCAATACGGGCTACTGGTTCGATCCGACCCGGCCCGACTCCGCCAGCGTCGATGGAAGCAGCGTTCAGCAGATCAATGTGATTGCCCTGGCGGGGAACCGGGACAGCACACCGGCGGACCAGCAGGCGCATGCGGCGGCCCTCCTGGCGGAGCGCCGAATCGATCCTGCCGACGGTTTGACGGGCTATGAACAGTGGGTGATCTGGCAGTACGGGCGGTTGGACCCGAACAACCCCTACCGGACGTTTGATCTGTCGGATGAGCTGGAGCTGCGCTATCGGTTTCTGTTGAATCACGCCGCCATCGACGCGCGCGTTGAGAATTGGGGGCGATTCAAAGCGAACACGATCTCCACGCCGGTGGATGCGGCGGGCCAGACGCTCGACCGGTGGTTTGTCCGGGCCCGCGACGACGGGATGCTCGACCCCAACTACTCCTGCCGGCATGTGGCCACGACCTACAACATGGACCGGATTATCACGCCCAGACCGATCGCGGTCGGCTCGGTGACGCTGCGCAAGAAAGTGAACGTCAACAGCGCCGACGAGAACGCCATTCGCGACGCCATTGTCGCCGCACTGAGCGGCGGGGGACGCCTGGCGGATGTGCTCAGCGGCGATTCGGCCCAGCTGGCGGCCAACCTGCGCGACTACATTGACGACGATGATGTCGTTACGGCGATCGCCGGTCCCGGCAGTTCCGGTGCGCACTACTACGGTTTCGAGCAGCCCTGCATCTATATCTCCGAAATCGCCTACCGTGGGGTGACGGACGCGGCGGGTGTGGTTCACACTTCGACGGCCATCGAACTCTTCAAGCCGTACTTCGAAGACAGAGACCCACAGCCCGGCCAATGGCGTCTGACGATTGCGGACGCCCGCGGATCCAGACACGTGCCGATCATGTGGTCGGGGACGCGGCGTTTTCACGTCATTCTGAACGAGGACCCGCTGGCGGAGTTGTTTGATGACAGCGTGTTCTCCGATCCCGAGGAGTCGGCAGACGCGCCGCAGCGATATGGGTACCGCCCCAGTGCGTATGCGAATCCGACGGCACAGGCCGATCCCAACGGCTTCGCAGAGGGAGCCCGGATTTCGCTCGAGCGGTACGTGGTGCAGACGGATACCTGGACGACGGTCGATCACGTGCCGGTGAGGACCGGTTGGATGGTGCCCAACCAGGGAGCCCGCAGTCGCCAGCGCGATGTCTCGCCGGGTAAGTGTGTTCGCAAGCTCTGGAGCGATGCGGCGACCAACGCCCCTGGACTGGGGCATGCGACAGGCAACTACGTCGATCCTGATGAAGGCGTTATTCAGGCGCATCCGGCGAACCGGCCGCTGAAGAACATCGGCGAGCTGGGAATGCTCTTTGCCACCAGTGCCTCCGGGGTTACCCCCAACGATACGGCAGCCGGCGTGCTGCTGGACCTTGCCAGGCCGGATTACGCGGAATTGCTGAACTACCTGACCGTCCTCGATCCGGCCGAGCACGGCCGGTCTGCCGATGAGACGCGTGTCATGGGACGAATCAACATCAACACCGCGCCCGCGTTCGTGATCGCACAACTGCCGTGGATGCAGTATCAGCCCAGTGGACAGCCCACCTTCGCGCGGGCCCAGGCAATCGTGGAGTATCGCGAGCAGCACGGTCCCTTCCGAAGCGCCGCCGGATTGTTGCAGGTTCCGGAGATGCGGCAACTGAACAGCGACGGCGTTGACAATCGGCACGCGGACAACCCGCCGGGCCCCGATATCACCCCGGACAATGTCCGCGATGACCTGGAGGAGCGCGACCTGCTCTTCACGCGAGTCAGCGATCTGGTGACGGTGCGGAGTGACGTCTTCACCGCCTATATTCTGGTTCGCATCGGTGTCAACGGGCCGCAGAAACGGATGATGGCCATTCTCGACCGCAGTCAGACGAGCCAAGCGAATCCCAGGGTGAGGCTCGTTTCGCTGTATCCGATTCCTGATCCGCGATAGGGCTTACGCGCCGATCCACTCGACGAGCTTGGGATGCGCTCTCTTGTTGGCCACGAGCACCTCGAAGGCGTGACCCTGGTAGTTCTCCGGGTCCACAGGGAAAAGCGATCTGCCTCTCCAGTCGGTGGCGATCGCTCCGGCGCTTTCCGCGATCATGACTCCGGCGGCGATATCCCACAGCCTGGGCGTGCAGGCTACTGTGCCCACCAATCCTCCCGCCGCCACGTACGCCAGTTGCAGCGCGGTCGTCCCGAAGTTGCGGAATCGCGACTGGCGGAGGATGCGGGCGACCCAGGACGGCAGGGGGTCGGCCAAGTGGCTGTCGAGCCCCACGCTGTTCACCGGCGTGATGTCGTCCTGGCTGGTTTCGATGCGTCGGCCGTTGAGCTGGGGTTCTCCTCCGTGGACCGTGGTGTACATCGAGTCCGTGCCGGGATCGAAAACGACGCCGGCAATCGGCCGGCCCTCGTAGAGAACGCCGATGCTGACCGTGAAGATCGGAATCGCATGGGCGAAGTTGTTCGTCCCGTCGATCGGGTCGATCACCCACCAGATGGCCGGCTCGCCCCGAGGCGCACGCTTGAAGATCCTTCCTGGCTCGCCTTCTTCGGCGATGAAGCCGTGGTCGGGGAAGCTCTCTTTGATGCGGTCGATGATAAGCTGCTGGCAATGCCGATCGGTATCCGTGACCAGTTCCGTCGGGCTCTTCAAGGTGGCCTTGACGTAGTTCATTTCCTCCATCGCGCGCTGCCCCGCCAGACGGGCGGCGACAATGGCTGTCTCGAGAATCTGGCTTAACGCCTGCTGTTCCAAGCACATACCAAACTACCTCTCTGCTGTTGTTGACACGAGCATCAGTCCATTCTATTCTACCGGCGTTATGTTGAGACGCCAATCGGCAAATGCCGCCAGACTCACTCGTCGCGCAACGGCTTCGGAACGCCGTGTCGCCCTGGTGGTATCGGTGTTGATCTTCTCGCTGTTCGCAGGGCTGTGGATTCTGCAGCGCGTGGGTTTTGACTTCGGGTTGCTCTTTCACCCGTGCGGCTTCAAGCAGCGAACAGGATGGCCCTGTCCGGCCTGCGGCATGACGACCTCCGTGCTCGCCTTTGCGCGAGGGAGATTGTTGGACGCCTTTTACATTCAACCCGCCGCCGCGTTTCTGTGCTGCGTCCTCGTGCTGACGGCATTTTTGGCTTTGCTCACGGGGGTCCTTGGGATATATTTCAAAGTCTTCGATCGTCTCTTGTACGAGACGAAAGCAACGTACTGGATCGTGGTTTTGCTCGTGATTCTGGCTGCCGGCTGGGCGGTGATGCTGGCCCGGGCCTTCGCGGTGCAGAGGACTGGTTAGCCGTATGGACAATGGGGAGTTGCGGGAGTGCTGTGCATGATGAAAGTTCTGATTGCAGACAAACTGGCCCGGGAAGGAATCGACATCATCAACGCGGCCGACGGTGTTGAAGCCGTCGTCAAGACAGGGATGAGTGAGGATGAACTGGCTTCTGTCATCGGCGAGTATGACGGATTGATCGTTCGCAGCGACTCCAAGGTCACGGCGAAGGTCCTGGCCAATCCGGGCAAGCTGAAAGCCGTCGCCCGCGCCGGTGTGGGAGTGGACAACATCGACGTCAAGGAGGCGACCCGCAAGGGGATTCTCGTGATGAATACGCCCGGGGGCAATACCCTCAGCGCGGCCGAACACACCATGGCGCTGATGTTGGCCATGAGCCGAAACGTGGTGCCGGCCTGCAACAGTCTGAAGGCGGGAGCCTGGGACCGCAAGAAATACACCGGAAATCAGCTGAACCGCAAGGTCTTGGGCCTGATCGGCTTGGGACGCATCGGTATGGCGGTGGCGCATATGGCCCAGGGATTCAACATGAAGGTACTCGGATACGATCCGCTGGCGGCGCCGAAGGACGCGCAGCAGAAGGGGGTCGAGGTCACGGATGATATCGAACGGATCTTCAGGGAATCCGACTTCATCAGTGTTCATGTGCCCAAGAATGAGCAGACCCTCAATATGATCGGTGCGCGGCAAATCGAGATGATGAAGCCGACTGTGCGTCTGGTCAACTGCGCCCGCGGCGGCATCATCAACGAAGAAGCCCTGTATGATGCCTTGGCGGCCAAGCGGATCGCCGGAGCGGCCCTCGACGTGTTCTCGAGCGAGCCTCCTGTGAACATTCGCTTCGCGGAACTGGACAACTGTCTGGTGACCCCGCACTTGGGCGCCAGCACGGAGGAAGCTCAGATAGAGGTGGCGGTCGAGGCGGCGGAAATCCTGCTCGATGCCATCCGGGGCGGTCCGATCAAGAATGCGATCAATGCGCCCTCGACATCAGGTGCCGTACCGCCGATGGTCCGGCGCTATGCCGAACTGGCCCGCCGCGTTGGGGCGCTGCTCAGTACGATCGCTCCGGGCAACATCAAGGGGATCGAAGTCCAGTATCGCGGGACGGTCGCGGAAATGGACACCCAGCCGATGACACTCGGCTTCCTGATGGGGCTGCTTCAGAAGCATTTTGACATGCCTCTGAATATGGTCAACACGCCCGTGCTGGCCAGGGAACGCGGCATCAGCATCGACGAGACCAAGAATAGCGAGGCCAAGGATGTTGCATCCAGCTTCAGTGCGAAGGTTGTCACAACAAAAGTCACTCGCACAGTGACCGGCTCCGTGTTCGGTGAGCGGCTGCTGCGGATTATCGAGATTGACGGGTTCAATATCGAAATGACGCCGCAAGGAGCGGTGCTGGTCATCTTCAACGACGACAAGCCGGGCGTCATCGGGGCGGTGGGTACGATCTGCGGCAAGCACGGCATCAACATCGGCACCATGGGCGTGGGCCAGAAGCTGGAGGAGCACAAGGCCGTCCTGGCGGTCAGCCTGGACAAAGAGCCGAGTGCCGACGCCGTGGAAGAACTGCAGAAGCTGGACTTCGTCAACGAGATCTACGTCTGTACGCTGTAAACACCCGCCGCCGGCGACCTGCAGGTACGGATGCCGCAACGCCCCTTCGACTGTACGCGGCATGTGGACGGTGCGGCCAGGGGGAATGGAGATCATGGCCGAGGAACTCATCATCAGCGTCAGTGGGATGCGTGGCATCGTCGGTGAGAATCTGACCCCGGTCATTGCGGCCGAGTACGGTTGTGCCTTTGGCAGTTTTCTCAGGGCCAACGGAGATACTGGGCAGCAGCGGCCTTGTGTCTGCGTCGGGCGGGATTCCCGTGTCAGCGGCCAGATGCTTGCCTCGGCGGTTGTGGCCGGCCTGTGTTCGGTCGGCGTTGACGCGATTGATCTGGGCCTGGTGACGACGCCCGGGGTGGGCATTATGCTGCGCCATCTCGGTTGCCGCGGCGGTGTTATCATCACGGCGTCGCACAACCCGCTTCCTTACAATGGGATCAAGCTGCTTCTGGACAATGGTATGGCGCCGCCGCCGGATACGGCAGCACAGATTCGCCGGCGCTTCTTCGACAGACAGTTTGCGTTCGTCGGTTCGCCACAGTGCGGACGGGTGGCCGTCAATTCCGAGACCGATCAGATTCATGCAGGGAAGGTATTAGCGGTTGTGCAGTCACAGCAGATTGCGCGCCGCAGGTACAAAGTCGTGCTGGACAGTGTCAACGGGGCCGGCGCGCCTGTGGCGAAGCGGCTGCTGGCGGAATTGGGCTGCGAAGTGGTGGCATTGAACGATGAGCCGACGGGGCTGTTTGCGCATGAGCCCGAGCCGACGGCTGCCAACTTGGGTGGCCTTTGCGAAGCCGTCAGGCGGGCCAAAGCCGACGTCGGTTTCGCCCAGGACCCGGATGCCGACCGGCTGGCGATCGTCGACGAAAACGGCGTTTACATCGGCGAGGAGTACACTCTGGCGCTGGCGGCCAAGTATGTCTATTCCTCCCGCACGGGTGCGGCGGCGGCCAATCTGTCTACCTCCCGAATGATCGACGACGTGGCCAAAGCCGCCGGCGGCCGCGTCATACGTACGCCGGTGGGAGAGGCCCACGTCGCCAGCGCCATGCTGGCAAACAACTGTATCATCGGCGGCGAGGGAAACGGCGGCGTTATCGACCTTCGCGTGGGGCCGATTCGCGACAGTCTGGTGGCAATGGCATTGGTGCTTCAACTGATGGCCCAGACGGGCCAGACGGTAAGTCAGTTGGTGCGCCAGATCGGTGGCTACTATATGTACAAGGACAAGTTCTCGGCCGATGCGCACCAGGCCGCCTGGATCATCGATCGGACGAAGCAGCGGTTTGCCGGTGCGGTGCTGAACACGTCCGACGGCTGCCGTTTCGACTTCGACGACGGCTGGGTGCATCTGCGAACGAGCAACACCGAACCGGTCATGCGCATCATCGTTGAGGCCAAGGACGAAGCGGCGGCGCGACGGTATATTGAGGCGGTCTCGGAGATTCGCGAGTCCGCACGGGGGTAGGCTGGTGGCAATCAGATGCAAGAACGACATGGCCGTCCGACGGATTCAACGGATCACCTATGTGGGCATGGCAGTGAACGTTGCCCTCTCGGTCGTCAAGGTCGCGGTCGGACTGGTCTTCTCCTCTCTTGCTATGGTTGCCGACGGGATTCACTCGCTCAGCGACTTGGTGACCGATCTGGCAGTCCTGCTCGGGCTGTATCTGGGGGCCAGGAAGCCGGACAAGACACACCCGTACGGACACGGCCGGCTGGAGACGTTTTCCGCTGTTCTTGTTGCGGTTGTGTTGATCGTCGTCGGCGGAGCCATGATCTACTATGCCACGCTGGCGATCACCAGGAATGCCGTGGTCGTGCCGCGCTGGCCTGTTCTCGCCGCAGCGGTGCTGTCGATCCTGGCGAAAGAGGCTCTCTATCGGGTCACGCGGCATGTTGCTGTAAAGTCCCACAGCACCGCACTTTATGCCAATGCCTGGCATCATCGCAGCGACGCGCTCAGTTCGGTTGCCGTGCTGATCGGCTACGCGGCGCTGTACGTCGGATTCGATCATGGCGATCAGGTGGCGGCCATTGCCGTCGGACTGATGATTATCTTCGTGGGCGTCAAGGTCGTCGGCGACGCGCTGCGGGAGCTGACCGAGGGGGTGGTCGATCCGCGGACAATCGAACAGGTTATGAAGGTGATCGACGGCCACAAAGGGGTCCGCCAGTGGCACCGGCTGCGGAGTCGCACGGTGGGGCGGGAACTGTTTCTGGACGTTCACATCCTCGTTGACCCGGCGTTGAATGTGGCGACGGCCCATGAAATCTCCGAGAGACTGGAGGAGACTCTGGACCGAGAAATGGCTTGCCCGGTCAATCTGACGGTCCACATCGAACCTGATCTGCCTGCCTTCCGCAAGCAGGTTTAGGCCCGGCGGAACACCGAGACGGCGGCGCGGTTTTCCATCTCGGTGCGGCGGAAAACTATTGCAGGCCGGGGTGCTACGCCATACAATCAATCTTTTTTGCAGGGAACCACGTAGCTCAAGAAAGGACATTTCATCAGATGAGTCTTCAGAGTTTCTTCGCTCCGAAATCCGTCGCTATCGTAGGAGCGTCGCGGCAGAAAGGCAAGGTCGGGTACGAGATTCTGGTCAACATGATCTCGTCGGGTTTCGAAGGGAAGATATGGCCTGTCAACCGGAGCACGGACTCAATCGAAGGTCTCACATGCTATCCGGACCTGACGTCGATCGGCCAGACGCCGGAATTGGTGATTGTTATTGTCCCGGCCAAGTCCGTGCTGGGAGTCATTGAGGAATGTGCCAAGATCGGCACGAAGGCGGTGATCATCATCACGGCCGGGTTCAAGGAGGTTGGAGAAGAGGGCAAGAAGCTCGAGGACGAGATCGTGCGCGTCGCACGTCGGGCGGGCATTCGGATCATCGGGCCGAACTGCCTGGGCGTGACTGTGACCGCTTCGAAGCTGAACGCCAGTTTCGGAGGGGATCTTCCGGAAGTCGGTGGCATCGGCTACTTGTCTCAGTCGGGTGCGCTGCTGGCGGCCATCCTGGACATCGCCAAGGCCAACGGTATCGGCTTCAGCAGCCTGTTCAGTATCGGCAACAAGGCGGACGTCGATGAGTTGGATCTGGTCGAAGCGCTGGCAGAAGACCCCAACACGACGGTTATTGCCGGCTATCTGGAGAACATCAAGGATGGAAACGCGTTCGTCCATGCCGCCGAGAAGATCTCCCATGAGAAGCCGATTCTCCTGATGAAGTCCGGGGGGACTGCGGCGGGCGCCCGAGCGGCGTCGTCCCATACCGGTTCCCTGGCCGGCAGCGAGGTGGCCTACGAGGCCATGTTCGCCCGGGCCGGGATCATTCGTTGCGATTCCATCACGCAACAATTCGATTTTGCCCAGGCGTTTGCCAACCAGCCGCTGCCCCAGGGACCCAGCGTGGTGATCCTAACGAACGCCGGCGGGGCCGGCATCATGGCCGCCGACGCGATCGAACGGGAGGGGTTGACCTTCGCCAAGCTCAGTCCGGAGACGATCGAGAAGCTGAAGACCAAGCTGCCGCCCGCCGCAAACTTCCACAATCCGGTGGACGTCCTCGGCGACGCATTGGCAGATCGTTATGAGTTCGCGCTCGATGTGCTCCTCGACGATCCGAATGTGGAGACCGTATTGGTCCTTCTGACGCCACAGGCCATGACCGAAGCCAAAGAGACGGCCGAAGCGATCGTTCGGATGTCCCGACGCAAGCCCGACAAGCCGATTCTCGCGTGCTTCATGGGGGCCAGCAAGGTGGCGGAGGGGGTTAAGGTGTTTCGACAGGCGAAAATCCCGCAGTATGATTCGCCGGAAGCGGCCGTGGCCACGATCAAAGCGATGGCAGACTACGTCCGGTGGCGTGCGCGACCGAAACGGGTGGTGCGGCTGTTCCCGGTCAATCGGCGCAAGGTCGAGAGCATCATCGAGAGGCATCTGCGGCAAGGCGCCCGCGAGATTGGCGAGGCGGAATCCAAAGAAATCCTGGAGGCGTACGGCTTTGCGACTCCGAACGGCTCGATTGCCACGACGCCCGAACAGGCGGCCAACATCGCCGAGCAACTCGGCTATCCGGTCGTGCTGAAGATCTGGTCGCCGGACATCGTGCACAAGTCCGACGTCGGCGGCGTCAAGGTCGGGCTCAAGAGCGCGCAGGAGGTCAAGGACGCGTTCGACCTGATGATGTACCGTATTCCGAAGAAGGCGCCCCAGGCCCACATCCTGGGTGTACTGGTCCAGGAGATGTGCTCCAGCGGCCGCGAAGTCATCCTGGGCATGCATCGGGATCCGCATTTCGGCCCGCTCATGATGTTCGGCATGGGCGGAATCATGGTCGAGGTTCTCAAGGATGTGGCATTCTACCTCGCTCCTCTGACGGAGGACGAGGCCAAGCAGATGCTGATGAACACCAAGACGTATCAGCTCCTCAAAGGAGTGCGAGGCCAGGAGGGTGTGGACATTGAAGTGATTGCCGAGGGGCTCCAGCGGCTCAGCCAGTTGGTGACGGAGTTCCCTCAGATTCAGGAGATGGACATCAATCCATATGTTGTGGGCCTTCCGGGGACCACGCCCATTGCAGTAGACGCCAGAATTAGTGTAGAGAAGTGACATGCAAGCGATTGATTGGCAAGCGAAGTACAAAGACAAAGTCAAACCCGCTTCGGCGGCGATGAAACTGATCAAGTCCGGCAACAGCATCTTCATCGGGACCGGCTGCGCGCAGCCGCAGCATCTGGTGCGCTCCCTAGTGGAGTACTCCGATCACATCTACGATGCGCACATTGTGCACCTGCTGACGATGGGCGAGGCTCCGTATGTGGACGACCGATTCCGCGAGAAGTTCAAGATGAACAGCTTCTTCATCGCCGACAACGTCCGGCATGCGCTGGATCGGGGGGTCGGGGACTACACGCCGATTTTTCTGTCAGAGATTCCCGGCGAGTTCGAAAGCGGACGCATTCCCATCGACGTGGCGCTGATCTCGGTGGCTCCGCCGGATGCTAACGGTTTGTGCAGTCTCGGCGTCTCCGTGGACATCGTGCAGTCGGCGGCCGCCAACGCCCGCTATGTCATCGCGCAGGTCAACAGCCACATGCCGCGAACGCATGGCAACAGCTTCCTGCACGTCAATACCATCGATGTGCTGGTCCCGTACGATGAGCCGATCATCGAGGTCCCCGTCGACGAGCCCGACGAGACGCTCCGCCGGATCGGACAGAACGTCGCCCAGCTTGTCGAGGACGGCAGCACCATCGAGTGTGGTATCGGACGCATTCCGCAGGCCCTGGCCGAATACCTCGTCTACAAGAAGGATCTCGGCGTTCATACGGAGATGTTCAGCGACTGGATCATGGACCTGATCGACTGCGGCGCGATCACCTGCGCGAAGAAGTCGCTCAATCGCGGCAAGATCGTCGCCAGCTTCTGCATGGGCTCCAAGAAACTCTACGACTACATTGACAACAATCCGTTTTTTGAGTTCTATCCCACCGAGTACGTCAACGACATCAACGTCATCAGCCAGCATGACAAAATGGTCGGGATCAACACCGGTCTGGAAATCGACCTGACCGGACAGGTCTGTGCCGATTCGCTGGGCCACAAGTTCTACAGCGGCATCGGCGGCCAGGTGGACTTCATTCGCGGATCGGCGCGCAGCCGTGGGGGCAAGGCGGTGATTGCAATGCCCTCAACGGCCAAGAATGGCCAGATCTCGCGCATCGTGCCTCATCTGACGGAGGGCGCCGGCGTGGTGACCACGCGTGCCGATGTCCACTACGTCGTGACGGAGTACGGGATTGCCTATCTGCACGGCAAGAGCATTCGGCAGCGGGTGCTCGACCTGATCAACATTGCCCATCCGAAGTTCCGCAAGGGCCTGATCCAGGCGGCCAAGGCCAAGAACTACATCTACCAGGACCAGATCGAGTTGTCGTGGGACCAGGTGAACTATCCCGAAGAGCTGGAGCATTACGCCACTCTGCGTGACGGGACGGAGATCTTCTTCCGCCCGATCAAGCCGGTGGATGAGCCGGCCTTGTCCGAGATGCTCTATTCGCTCAGCGAGGAGTCGGTTCGGACGCGCTACATGACCCGGACGGTCGCCTTTCCGCACAAAGACCTCCAGCGGTTGACGAATATCGATTACAAGAGCGACATTGCCATCGTCGGCATCGTACCCGGCGTCGGCGGAGACGACATCGTCGCGATCGCCCAATACTACCTCGACCCCAAGACCCAGGCGGCCGAAGTGGCGTTCCTCGTGCAGGACGAGTGGCAGCAGAAGGGCATGGGCACCTTCCTGCTTGACTACATCACGCAGGTAGCCCGGCAACGCGGCGTCAAACGTTTCTATGCGAAGGTGCTGCCGGACAACAAGCCCATGCTGGCGGTCTTCCAGAACTCCGGGTACAAAGTGAATGTGGAGTTTGACGGAGACGTCTATAACGTCTCCTACGACCTGACCAAAGAGCACTCGTAGGATTGACCTTGTCCGGACGAAGAGCTGCTTTCATTCACTCGGACCAGATCGAGCAGTACCGCTACCCGGAGGGTTGTCCTTTTCGACCCGAACGGGCGGGGAGACTCCGCCGGGTGCTCCTCTCGATGGGACTGCTCTCCGGGCCGGGCGTCAGCGAAGTGGCTCCCGTCGCTGCCGATCGACGGGCACTGAAGCTTTTCCATTCCGCTCGTTATCTGCATGTGCTGAAGAAAGCGGACCAGGGACAATGGGACATCCAGGCCCTGCAGATGGGCATCGGCACCGACGACGTCCCCGTCTTCCGGGGCATGTACGACTACGCGGTGCTCGCGACCGGCGCGACGCTCGTAGGGGCGGACCTGATCCTCTCGGGACAGGTAGACGTCGCCTTCAATCCGTCGGGGGGCTATCATCACGCGTTTCCTGAGAAGGCGGCCGGGTTTTGCTACATCAACGACAACGCGATCGCCTGTTCGGTCCTGGCCGAGGCCGGCAGGAGAGTCCTCTATCTGGACGTGGACGTACACAACGGTGATGGTGTTGCCCATGCCTTCTACGACCGTTCGGACGTCATGACCATCTCCATGCACGAGAATCCCAAGATGCTCTTTCCGGGAACGGGATTCGAGGATGAGATCGGCGAGGGCCCGGGCAAGGGGTATTGTGTCAATCTCCCGTTGCCCGTCGGGACCTACGACCGTGCCTACCTCGATGCTTTCGAATCCGTGGTCCTTCCTCTGATCGGCGTCTTCGATCCCGATGTGATTGTCTTCGAGCTGGGTGTCGATGCGCTGGCGGGCGATCCGCTGGCCCATCTGCACCTGACCAACAACACATACGTGGAGATTATCAGGCACTTGCTGAACTTCGGCAAACCGATCCTCGCCACCGGCGGCGGCGGCTACAACGTCGAGAATTCCGTCCGTGCGTGGGCCCTGGCCTGGACCGTCTTCACCGGGGAGGACGACGGCCCGGACCTCGGCCCTCTGATGGGCGGCGTCATGATGCAGAGCACGGATTGGCAGGGGGGCCTGCGCGACCGCGAACTGGTCGTCACGGAAGAACAGAGACAGGCGGTCCTGCCCGCACTGATGGCCTCGATCGACATTGTCAAGGCGAAGGTCTTCCCCATCCACGGACTGTGACCGGGTCTGTGACAGCGAAATAAAAAGACCCGGCGTCAGGCCGGGTCTTGGGATCCCCTGAAGGATCGAAGATCATCGCTTCTTGAAAGTCCCGTCGAGTTCGCCTTCGATCTCCGCCTGGATGGCTGGTTCCGAAATGGTAACGGGCTTCAATGTCATCGCGACGGCCGCGGCCGCAAGGCAGGCAATACCGGCAGGAAGGAAGGCCCACATCCAGGCGTGCGCGTTTCCCATCACGCCGCCGAGTCGCGGACCGGCCAACCCGCCCACGCCGTAGGCCATGAACACCCAGGGGTAGTTCTCGCCGACATTCTTGTTGCCGAACAGATCTGCAGTCGCTGCGGGGAAGAGCGCAAAATTGCCGCCGAAGTTGAAACCGATCACGGCAGCGCCGAGATAAAGGCCCACCTCTTTCCCTCCGATGAAGTAGAAGACGATCATCATGATGCCCTGGAGGAAGTTCATCAGGACGATCGACATCTTTCTTCCGAGCTTGTCAGAGGCGGCTCCCCAGATGATTCTCCCGAGGCCATTGAGCAGGGCATAGAACAACCCCATCGCTGTGCCGGCGATGATGGTGGCCTGCGCCGGCTCGACGCCCGCCTTGCCAAGGGCTTCTTTTCCGAAGAGAGCGATGATGCCGATGACCATCAATCCCGCCCCGGCGCCGAAGGTGAAATTCGCAAACAGGACCCAGAATTGATAGGTTTTTGCCATGCGCCCGGGCGGAAGGTCGATGCCACCTTCGCTGCCCTTGCCTGAGGTCGGCGGCGTCCAGCCTTTCGGGAGCCAGCCGGCCGGAGGGTTGACTAACACCAGGGAGCCCAGGGCGACCAGGACGGCGAAGAGCACCCCATAGAGCTTGAATACGTCGCTGACGCCCCAGCCTGCACCATACAGGCCCGCCCAGCCGGGCGTCAGATCGATGGGCCCGAATTTGAATCCTTGGGTGAGCTTGACCCATATCAGGGCGCCAAACCCGAAGCCTGCCACGGCCAAGCCCATAATCAAGCCTTTCTTGTCCGGGAACCATTTTGCCAGTGCCGCGATCGGACAGACATAGGCCAAGCCGATCCCTGCACCTCCCAACAGCCCGACGCCGATGAGAACGCCCCAGAAACTGGTTCCTGCAAACCCCGCAAGCAGGTATCCCAGGCCCAGCACGATGCCGCCGGTGAGCGCGACGATGCGCGGGCCGGCTTTCTTCTGCCATTTTCCGGCGATCAGCGCCATGACCACGGCGAAGCAGACCAAGCCGATGGAGAACGGCCATTGGGTCTTGTCGGTGGCAAAGTTGAAGGGCTCTGCCGTGAGCTTGTTGGTGAACGCCGACCACGCATAGATCGCGCCGAGACAGAGTTGAATGAGGATTCCTCCCACCACGACCAGCCAACGATTCATGACCTTTTTTTCCGGCATGCTCTCTCCTTGTGTGGAAAAAGGCCGGGTGCGCAACAGGTTGCGCACCCGAGTCACTTGTATGGCATGATGGGGCTATTTGCCCCGGCCCTTGACCAGGACTTCCACCACGTGCGGATCCGCCAGGGTTGTGATGTCACCGAGATTGTCGGTGTTGTTCTCGGCGATCTTGCGGAGGATGCGCCGCATGATCTTGCCGGAACGAGTCTTCGGCAGCGCCGGTGCAAACTGGATCACGTCCGGCGCGGCGATCGGGCCGATCTCCTTGCGGACGTGCGCGACGAGTTCCTTCTTCAAGTCGTCGCTCTCATGGATGCCCTCCTTGAGGGTGACGAAGGCATACAGGGCCTGTCCTTTGATTTCGTGCGGCATGGGGGTGACCGCGGCCTCGGCGACCTTGGCATGGCTGACCAGGGCGCTCTCGACCTCGGCGGTGCCGATCCGGTGACCCGAGACGTTGACCACGTCATCGATGCGTCCCATCAGCCAGTAGTCGCCGTCCGGATCGACCCGGCACCCGTCGCCCGTGAAGTACTGATCGGCAAACATGGTGAAGTAGGTGTCGACGAACCGGTCGTGGTCGCCCCACATGGTCCGCATCATGCCCGGCCACGGCTTGCGGATGCAGAGCTTGCCTCCCTCGTTGGGACCGCACTCGGTGCCGTCATCCCGCAGGACCACCGGGTCCACGCCGAAGAACGGTCTGGTCGCGCTGCCCGGTTTCAGCGTGAAGGCCCCCGGCAGCGGCGTGATCAGAATGCCGCCCGTCTCGGTCTGCCACCAGGTGTCCACGATGGGGCATCGTTCGTGGCCGATGTGCTTGTAGTACCAGATCCATGCCTCCGGATTGATCGGTTCCCCGACCGTGCCCAGGATGCGCAGCGTGTTCAACTTGTACTTGGCGGGCCATTCTTCGCCCAGGCGCATCAGCGCGCGAATCGCGGTCGGGGCGGTGTAGAACACCGTGACGCCGAACTTGTCGCAGACCTGCCAGAAGCGACCGGCGTCCGGATAGGTCGGAACACCCTCGAACATCAGCGTGGTGGCCCCGTTGGCCAGCGGACCATACACGATGTAGCTGTGTCCGGTCACCCAGCCGATGTCGGCCGTGCACCAGTAAACGTCGTTGTCATGGATGTCGAAAATGAGCTTGTGACTCAACGACACATGCAGCAGGTAGCCGGCGGTGGTGTGGACCACACCCTTGGGTTTACCGGTGGAACCGGAGGTGTAGAGAATGAACAGCGGATCCTCGGCGTTCATCTTCTCGGGCTCACAGTGTTCGCCGGCCCTGGCTATCTCCTCATGGTACCACACATCGCGTCCCGGCTGCATGTGGCAGGGATCGTCCGTCTCCTTGGTCACGATGACGCACTCGATCGATGGAGTCTTCTTCAAGGCTTCGTCGGCGATGTTCTTCAGCGGGATATGCTTGCCCGCGCGCAGCGACACGTTGGAGGTGATCAGCATCCGGCACTGAGAGTCATTGATGCGTCCTTCGAGGGCGTCGGCGCTGAAACCGCCGAAGATGATCGAGTGGATCGCTCCGATGCGAGTGCACGCGAGCATCGCGATGGGAAGTTCCGGGACCATGGGCATGTAGATCGCCACGCGGTCGCCCTTCTTGATTCCCTTGGACTTCAGAACGTTGGCAAACTTGCAGACCTCTCTGTGCAACTGCTCGTACGTGTATTTCCTGACATTCGAATCGATCTCTCCCTGCCAGATGAGTGCCGTTTTCCGGGCGGTCGGTGTGCCGAGATGCCGGTCGAGGCAGTTGTAAGAGACGTTCAACTGGCCGTCGGCAAACCAGGTGTGCTCGATCTTGCGACTCTTGGTGTCCCAGGTGTACTCCAGGCTCTTGGTCGGCTTCTTAAACCACGACAGCGATTGCGCCTGCTCCAGCCAGAATCCGTCCGGGTCCTTGATGGATCTTTCCCACATCTTCGTGTACTGCTCCATGCTGGAGACGTGGGCGTTCTTCCGGACGGCCTCGGGCGGCGGAAACGTCCGATTCTCGGTCATCAGAGAATTGATGGCTTTCTCTTGCGTCATTGCGTTCTCCTTTTGCGTGATCAATTGTTTGTCTTGAAGGCTTCCCATTCCGCTCCGTGCCGGCGATGTCAAATCCGGGCGACATCGCATCGATTGCGAGTGCGAATGCGAGCGCAATGTAAAAATGTCTTTATAATGCCAGGCAAGGCGGATGTCAAAGGAAAATTCAGATCTTGGAGGCGACAGTCAAGGTAACTTGGTTGCGGCCGGGCCAATGGCTTGCACCCCCTGACCGATGCTGCCGAAACAGGGGTGGAGGTCTTGCCCCTCGGACGCGCTGTGCCGGCAGCGTCATGCCGTTGTTGAGCAGGCAGTCTCGTCGGCCATGACGGACTCCGGTGTCCGGACTACGGCCGTTCCGCGAGAAGAGGGCGCTGGTCACACGAGGGTTGCGCCACGACGTCGGTGTCGGGCAACTCGCTCAGCGTCCAGTAGAGGTCGATCGTCCGGATGGCCTCGACGAACTTGCCGTAATCCACCGGCTTGACGATGTAGCCGGCCACGCCCAGCTTGAAGCTCTCGATGATATCGCGCTCTTCATTCGACGTCGTCAGAACCACCACGGGGATCTTCTTGAGCAAGGGATCGTCTTTGGCGATCCGGAGGAATTCGACGCCGTTCATCTTCGGCATGTTCAGATCGAGCAGGATGACGCAGGGATGCTCGCCGCCTTGCTGCCGCAGATAGGCCAAGGCGTCCTCTCCGTTCAAGGCGTGCGCCAAGGGGTTGATGACCTTCAATTCCTTGAACGCCCGCTTGACCGTCATGGCGTCAATCGTGTCGTCTTCCACCAGCAGAATCGGCTTACAGTTGCGCATGACCGGCTTCCTCTTGTGTCTCTACCCGCAGAGCAGGTTGTGAGTTTCTCGGTAGTGACCACTGTTCTTGTGCGATTGCCATCGACGTCTTCCGGCCCAGTGCACCTGCTCCCGGGCGCGCTGTGCTTCACAGGCCACATTCTGAGAAGCCATGTTGATGCGATTTCAGCATGGGAGGTCTTGCGGATCACATCTCCTCTTGCTGATACAGCATTCATCGGCACATCGGGTGTCGGGTTCCAACGCATTCGCGCCGCGCAACCATCCGACCGGTCCCAGCCATGATCGAGCGGGGACAATCGCCGCTACGCTTGGTGGCGTTCTGAATGCGCGTCTCTTCGTAATTCCTGTTTTCACAGGATTTTAAGGCGAGGCGGTTTGCTGGCTGCCTATGAGGGCGCCGGCGCATGTCAGCAACCGTGCGAATACCGGCTTGATGGACAGATTCGGGCGGGCGAATGCGGACCTGCGGAGTTCTCGGACGCAAGAGCCCCTTGCTCACAACAAACTCGTGGCGTCGTAGTAGTGCCTCAGGAGGTATTCTTTGTCGGGACCTCCGAGGTGGTCCCAGGGCAGTCTCTGGTCGGGTTCGAATGCTCTCTGTGCGGCAGTCTCCAGTTCCATGCCTGCGGCGGCGAAGGCGGTCCGCCACCGCTCGTGGTCGAAGCATTCGTCCCACAGATCGAAACGTGCGCCGTCACGCCACGCGGCCTCGATGACTTGGCCGCAACGCCGGTCGCCCCGGCCGATGGCCGATTCGAGCAGGCTCCGGTGGATGTCGTGGAACTTGAAATGCAGGTGATTCGCACGACGCCGCTGCTTCTCGTCAAGGACCAGCTCCCTTGCCTGCTGGAAGTATTCTGCCGGTCTCTGGCCAAACCAGGCGAGGGGAGTGTGAGGCTTCGGCACGAACCAACTGACGGTGATATTCAGTTGGGCGATGTGGTGGTCGACGCTCTTACGGAGTCTCGCCAACCGGTCGGACAGATCGACGATCGCCTTGACGTCGTCGAGCGTCTCGCCGGGCAGCCCGATCATGAAGTACAGCTTCAGCTTCTGCCAGCCCGACTGATATGCCGCCTCGACGGCAGCAAACAGGTCCTTGTCTTTCAGCGGCTTGTTGACGATCTGCCGGAGCTTCTCGCTGGCCGCCTCTACCGCGATGGTCAGGCCGCTCTTTCGTACCGACGTGAAGTACTTCGGCAGCATGTGAAGCTGCTGATCTACACGAAGACTCGGAACCGACAGGCCCACTTTCTTGTCTTCGAAGTATTCTTTCAACCGGGCGATCAGCTCTTCGAGAGGCGGGTAGTCGGCGCTCGACAGACTCAGCAGGCTCACGGTGTCGAACCCCGTCGTCTCCTGCGAGGCCTTGGCCAGTTCGAAGACCTTCGCAGCGCTGCGATAGCGGATCGGTCGTCGGCAGAAGCTCGCTTGGCAGAACCGGCACCGGCCCGGGCAGCCTCGCATGATCTCGATGCTGACCCGCTCGTGAACCGCTTCCACGAAAGGGACGATGGGACGCGTCGAGACCGGTGCGTTCTCGAAGTCGCTGACGACGGCATTGTGGAATCGAGTCGGGAGCGCTTCGTTTCGAGCCTGGAAGGAGGTGATGTAGGAATCCTCGTATCGGAACTCATAGAAGCGGGGGACATAGGCCCAGTCGAACCGCTGTGCGATCTCGAACAAGACCGCATCCCTGGCTCGACCCTCCTTCTTCGCGGCGATCAGAAGATTCGCCAGTTCGACGACGGCTTCTTCCGCCTCGCCGAGGACGAACAGATCGATGAAGTCGGCGATCGGTTCGCAGCAGTTGGCCATCCCGCCGCCTGCGATGACCAGCGGATTGTCCTCGCTGCGATGTTCGCTTCGGACGGGCAGGCCGGCCAGGTCGAGCATGTTCAGCACATTCGTGTAGCAAAGCTCGTTGGTGAGACTGAAGCCGATCACGTCGAAGCCAGCCAATGACGCCTTCGATTCCAGGCTGAACAGGGGTATGTTCTTCTCGCGCAGGACCGCCTCGGCGTCCACCCAGGGCGCAAAGACGCGTTCGGCCGCGACATTCGCCAGGCCGTTGAGGACGTGATAGATCAGGGCCAGGCCCGTGTTGGACATGGCTACTTCATACACGTCGGGAAAGCACAACGCTACCGTCAGTTCGCACCGCTCGATGGCCTTGCAGACCTGGTTGACTTCCCCGCCAATATAACGCGCCGGTCGCCGTACGAAAGGAAGGAACTCGCGCTCGACCCGGTCGGCCAGTATCTCTATCTTTCTGTCTGTCATGTGGTTATTATAACGAGTCTGGCGTGGTCTTGATAGATGGGGCGGGGTATGTCCCGCCGACAGACGCATGGGGCTGCCATGAATAAAACCGGTCGTGGAATCGTTGTCGGAGTCTTGTGTCTGTTGCTCGCAGGTGCCCTGTGCGTCAGCCTCCGGACGCCACAGACGGTTCAGGTCGACAGCGGCTACAAGGTCGTCATGGGGACATTCTCCCGTGCCGTGGCCATCGCGCCGAGCGAGAAGGTGGCACGCGCCTGTATCGCCGCCGCATTTGAAGAGCAAAGGCGCGTCGAGGAGCTGATGAGCTACCACAATCCCGACTCCGAGCTCAACACGATCAATCGCGAGGCTTACCACAGGGCGGTCGAGGTTGATAAAGCGACCTTTGAGGTCCTGGAGAGCGCCAGGCGATTCAGCGAGCTTTCGGGTGGTGCGTTTGATGTCACGATCGGTGCTCTGGGCGATCTGTGGCGTCGCGCCGCCGCCACCGACACCACGCCCACGGAGGTTGAAATCGCCGAGGCCCAACGCAAGGTGGGTTACGACAAGGTGCTGCTCGATCCGAATACGCGGACGGTCCGCTTTGCGGTCGAAGGGATGAGAATCGATCTCGGCGGGATCGCGAAAGGCTATGCGGTCGACCAGTCGGTCGAGGCGATGAAGAAGCGAGGGGCGGTCGGGGGAATGGTGGACTTGGGTGGCAACATCCGCTGCTTCGGATTGCCCCCGAAAGGACAGGAGTGTTGGCGGGTCGGACTGCAGGACCCGAACGTGGCGCCGGACGAACTGGGCGACTCGAAGCTCCTGTTGGTTCTCATGATAACGGACGAGAGTGTGGCTACCAGTGGAGACTACCGCCGATTCGTCAAGGTCCAGGGAAACAAGGAGAGCCACATCATCGATACCGGAACCGGCAAAGGCGCGCGCAAGCTGGTCAGCGACACGATCATTGCTCCCGATGCGATCACTGCCGATGCACTCTCAACGGCTGTGAATGTTCTGGGGCCGGAGGCGGGCCTCACCTTGATCGAGAGTATCCCTGAGGTGGAGGCGATCCTCGTTCCCGTCGGCCAAGGCGCTCAGCCGATCTTCAGCAGCGGAGCGAAAGCCTACGTCCGGTAGCGCGCCGGACATGGCACCGCCAGGACGTCATTGTGAGCGTTCAACTGTCTCGGTCTGTCTGGCTTTGGGCTCGCGCGGGGGCGGGGCGGTCTTGCCGCGGTAGACGATGACGCCGGTGGGGCATTTTTTGTAGGCGGCCTCATTCTCGCCGCAGGGAGCATATTTGGTGTAGTCCATGCGGGCGAGGTTGTCGGCGACGGTGAAGGCCTCGCTCTGCTTGGCGCACAGGCCGCAACCGATACAGCCAACCTGGCAGAAGGCCCGCGTGCTTCTGCCGTTCTCCCGGCTTCTGCACGCGACCGTCATCATGTTCTCGTGGCTGAAGGGGACCATCTCGATCAGGCTCCGCGGGCAGGCCTTCGAACAAGCGCCGCAGCCGGTGCATTTGTTGTAGTCCACCGTGGCCAGACCATCGATTACGTGGAGCGCGTCGAACTTGCAGGCGCGGACGCAGTCTCCGAACCCGAGGCATCCGAACTTGCACGCCTGGGCGTTGGCCAGCGCGTTGGCGGCGGTGCAGCTCGGAATGCCCTGGTACTGGGCGTAGTAGGTCCGGTCGGCCGTGTGGGCCCGGCAATGGACGATCGGTCGTTTGGCCGGCCCCGACTCGCTGATTGCCAGGTTTAAGATGGCGGCGATTCTGCCGGCGGCGTCGGCCCCGCCCGGCGCGCACTGACCAAGCAGTTCGGGGTTGGCGATCACCGCCTTGGCGTATCCACTGCAACCGGGATAGCCGCAGGCTCCGCAATCAAGGTGGGGCAGGACCTCATAGACCTGGGTGACCCGTGGGTCGACGGGAACCTTGAGTCGTTCACTGGCGACGAGCAGGACCACTGCAAAGACCAGGCCCAGGCCGAGCATGATCAGACCGGCCAGCCACACGCCACTCATCGCTCCCAGAAGACTTGTCAACACGATCATATGATCCCTGCAAATCCCATGAAGGCCAGAGCCAGAAGTCCCGCCGTGATTAACGTGATTGGAGCGCCACGCAGGGATTCGGGTACGTCGACCATCTGCATGTTCTCGCGAATCCCGGCCATGATGCAAATCGCGATGGTGAAGCCAATGCCGCCGCCGAAGCTCAGAACCACCGCCTCAATCAGGGTACCGGTGCCCCAGACGACGAGAAAAAGGCACAGGCCCAGAATCGCGCAGTTGGTCGTGATCAAAGGCAGAAAGATACCGAAGCTCTCATACAAGGACGGGAAGAACTTCTTCAGGTACATCTCCACCAGTTGCACGGCGGCGGCGATCACCATGATGAAGGCCACATACCGGGCCACCTCCAGGTTCAGGGGCATCAGCAGCCAGTGGTCGATCATCCAGGTGAGGGTGCCGCTGAGTGTCATGACGAACGTGACCGCCAGGCCCATACCGAAGGCCATATCGATCCGTCCGGATACTCCGATGTACGGGCAGATCCCCAGGAACTTCGTGAACACAAGGTTATTGATCAGGACCACGGAGATGAAGCCTGTGAGCAGAACGTACAGCAAATCCATCGTGCGACTCCCTTAGCTCCGTTTCCGGCTGACGTAGTTGATGAACCCGAGCACGAACCCGAACGTGAGAAACGCGCCCACCGGCATGCCCATCGCCGCCCATGCGGGGAAGGCCTTGGGCAGGACCTGGATCTCGAAGAGGCGGCCGGTGCCGAGGAGCTCGCGGATCGTGGCCAGAACGCACAAGGCGATGGTGAACCCCACGCCCATCGCCAGGCCGTCCACGATGCTCAGCAGGACGCCGCTGTGGCTGGCCCGGGCTTCAGCCCGCCATATGATCACGCAGTTGACGATGATCAGCGGGACGTACGGGCCCAGGGCCTCGCTCATCACCGGCTGATAGGCCCTCAGGAAGAGGTCCGCAATGGTCACGAAGGTGGCGATCGTCAGCGTGAACAGCAGGATGCGGACGTGCGGACGCAGGCCCTTTCGCATCAAGCTGACCATGATGTTGCTGCACACGAGCACGAAGATCACGCACAGACCCATGGTCAGCGCCGGCTTGATCGCGGCGGTCACCGCCAGGGTCGGGCACGTGCCCAGGAGCATGCGAAAGACCGGGATCTCACGCCACAAACCTGTGGCGACGGCCTCTGCATACAGGTTCTGTCCGTCAGGGGTTGCTGCCATGGCCGATCAGCCCTTTCTGCTGGAGTTGGTCCTTCAGTTGCGGCAGGTAGTGGTTCATGGCCTGGACGACGGCGGTGCTGCTGATCGTCGCGCCGCTGATGGCGACGATGGTCGAATCGATGTCCCGCTCGTTGGCGGCGCCGAGCCCGACGAGCGAGAATGGCCCGACCGGCGCCCCGGCAAACTGGTTGCGGTAATACGCGTCTTTGATCTGGTCGCCGAATCCCGGGGTTTCGCTGCTGCTGACCACGTCGTAGCCGGCAAGCCTGCTGAACGAGGCATCGGTTGCGACAACCAGCTCAATTCTGTCGGCAAACCCCGACCCTACGACCTTGAAGACCCATCCTACGACGGCATTGCCGGCGGTGGCCTTGAATACGACGGCCGACTCCGTCTTCCCGTCGAGGCCTTTGACTTCCACCGGGCTGGACAGAGGTACAAAAGCCTGTGCCGCAGGCAGCAGACCGCCCGCCAGACTGGTCAGCTTCAGAGCCTTGTTCACCTCGATCCGCGGGCCGAGCGCGGCATTCGTCGCGGCCAGCAGCAGCCCGCACAGCACGGAGGCGACCACCAGCAACCAGCTTTCCCGTACGAAGTGCTTCAAGCTATCCAACACGAGGCAATCCTCCCACCGGCACCCGCCGGCACAGTCGGTCGATCAGAGGGGTCAGGCCGTTCATTACCAGGACCGCGAACATGAAGCCCTCCGGGTAAGTGCCGACGATGCGAATCAGCAGCGTGATGGTCCCGACGCCCGCGCCGAAGAGCCACATCCCGCGGCGCGTCAGCGGAGCGGTCACCGGGTCCGTCGCGATGAAGAACGCGCCGAACAGCAGGGCGCCGCTCGTGAGGTGGTAGAACGGCTGCACGTAGGTATCCGGATCGATCAGGTAGGCGATTCCACCGAACACGAATGCCGCCAGGAGCACGGCGACGGGGATGTGAAAACCGATGGTCCGACGCCAGAGCAGATAGGCGCCGCCGAGCAGGGCGGCAATCGCGCTGGTCTCGCCGAGGCTGCCGGCCACCTCCCCGGTGATCGTCGACAGAAGCAGCCGGCGGCTGTACGTCTTCGCTTCGGCCTGGTTTTTGATGGCTGTTTTGCTCCAGGCCAGCGGGGTGGCTTGTGTCCGAGCATCCACCGCGTCGGCCGGAGAGAGCTTCGGCATGGTGCTGTCGATCGACGCCGGCACGGTCCACGTCGTCATCAGCATGCCGAATGAGGCGGTCAAAAAGGCGCGTCCGACCATGGCCGGGTTGAAAACATTGGCCCCCAGGCCGCCGAAGGCCATCTTGCCGACTCCGATGGCGATCGCCGAGCCGACCGCGGCCGTCCAGAAGGGCAGGGCCGGTGGCAACGACAGAGCCAGGATGACGCCGGTGACGACCGCGCTGAGATCCCAGAGCGAGTTGGGCTTCCTGCGAATCAGGTTGCAGACCCACTCGATGCCCACGCACCAGAGGACGCACAGGCCGATGAGCACCAGGGCGCGAACCCGGAAGTAGAAACCCGCCGCCGCCACCAGCGGGACCAGCCCGATGAGCACGTCCAGCATGACCCGCTGCGTCGAGAGCCGCTTGCTGATGTGCGGTGCGAATGAAACCGTGATATCTCGGAGCATCTATCGAATCCTTGTTATCCTTTGCCGTGCCGCCCCCTGCCCGTCAGGCCGGCATCTTCTTTCTCTGCCTGGCCAGGAAGATCTTTCCTGTCTTGATGTAGCCGGTCAGTTCGATGTTGGCGGGGCAAACGTAGCTGCAGCAGCCGCACTCGATGCAGGCGCTGATGAAGTGGCGCTCCGCGACATCCAGCAGGTTAGCCTTGACCGCATGAGCGATTCGCGTGGGGTTGAGATTCTCCGGGCACACCTCCAGGCACCGGCCGCAGCGAATGCAGGCGGTCTGTCGCCGTTCGAACTTGGCCTGGCCGATCTGGTGCCGGGTCAGGACGGTCACCGCGCCGCTGGTCTTCGTGATCGGTGTGCTCAGATCGGCGATGGCCAGTCCCATCATCGGCCCACCCATGACGACCTTGGCAGATTTCTCGGTCACGCCCCCGCAGAACTCGAGGAGAGCTTCCACAGGAGTGCCAATGGCGACGTAGTAGTTGCCCGGTTTGGCGACGGCTTCGCCCGTGACGGTCACGACGCGGTGAGTCAGCGGTCGGCGGTAGATGACGGCATCGGCGATGGCGGCTGCGGTGGCCACGTTGACCACGACGACCCCGATCATGGGAGGAATGCCCCCGGTCGGAACCGTTTGGCCGAGCACGGCATTGATAAGCTGCCGCTCGCCTCCCTGCGGGTACTTGGTTTGCAGCGACACCACGCGGATGTCCGAGCTCAATCCAGCCCTCTTGATCGCGTCGCCGATCACTTCGATGGCTCTTGGTTTGTTGTCCTCGATACCGACGAAGACCTTCGACGCACCGCAGGCCCGCTGAGCGAGCCGAATCCCGGCGAGGACCTGGTCGGTCCATTCGAGCATCAAGCGGTAATCACAAGTGATGTAGGGCTCGCACTCGCAACCGTTGACGAGCAGGGTGTGCTTTGGGGGTTTCGCGTCCGGCTGAATCTTGACGCTGGTGGGAAACCCTGCTCCACCCATGCCGACCAGACCGGCATCCCGGACGGCCTCGCAGATCTCCTGAGGGCTGTACCGAGCCGGATCGAACCCGGCCGGCAGGCTGAACGAAGGCAAAGCCGGCGGCGCCAGCTCCCCAGGCTCGAGGACGATGGCCTGACAGCGTCCGAGCACCGGGTGTGACCTCAAAGCCACCTCTTTGACCTTGCCGGCCACCGGAGCATGAACGGGCGCACAGACGAATGCCTGGCACTCACCGACCTTCTGGGCGGCCTCCACGAGATCGCCTTTCTGGACGGCCGGCTGGAGACGTTTTCCGCTGTTCTTGTTGCGGTTGTGTTGATCGTCGTCGGCGGAGCCATGATCTACTATGCCACGCTGGCGATCACCAGGAATGCCGTGGTCGTGCCGCGCTGGCCTGTTCTCGCCGCAGCGGTGCTGTCGATCCTGGCGAAAGAGGCTCTCTATCGGGTCACGCGGCATGTTGCTGTAAAGTCCCACAGCACCGCACTTTATGCCAATGCCTGGCATCATCGCAGCGACGCGCTCAGTTCGGTTGCCGTGCTGATCGGCTACGCGGCGCTGTACGTCGGATTCGATCATGGCGATCAGGTGGCGGCCATTGCCGTCGGACTGATGATTATCTTCGTGGGCGTCAAGGTCGTCGGCGACGCGCTGCGGGAGCTGACCGAGGGGGTGGTCGATCCGCGGACAATCGAACAGGTTATGAAGGTGATCGACGGCCACAAAGGGGTCCGCCAGTGGCACCGGCTGCGGAGTCGCACGGTGGGGCGGGAACTGTTTCTGGACGTTCACATCCTCGTTGACCCGGCGTTGAATGTGGCGACGGCCCATGAAATCTCCGAGAGACTGGAGGAGACTCTGGACCGAGAAATGGCTTGCCCGGTCAATCTGACGGTCCACATCGAACCTGATCTGCCTGCCTTCCGCAAGCAGGTTTAGGCCCGGCGGAACACCGAGACGGCGGCGCGGTTTTCCATCTCGGTGCGGCGGAAAACTATTGCAGGCCGGGGTGCTACGCCATACAATCAATCTTTTTTGCAGGGAACCACGTAGCTCAAGAAAGGACATTTCATCAGATGAGTCTTCAGAGTTTCTTCGCTCCGAAATCCGTCGCTATCGTAGGAGCGTCGCGGCAGAAAGGCAAGGTCGGGTACGAGATTCTGGTCAACATGATCTCGTCGGGTTTCGAAGGGAAGATATGGCCTGTCAACCGGAGCACGGACTCAATCGAAGGTCTCACATGCTATCCGGACCTGACGTCGATCGGCCAGACGCCGGAATTGGTGATTGTTATTGTCCCGGCCAAGTCCGTGCTGGGAGTCATTGAGGAATGTGCCAAGATCGGCACGAAGGCGGTGATCATCATCACGGCCGGGTTCAAGGAGGTTGGAGAAGAGGGCAAGAAGCTCGAGGACGAGATCGTGCGCGTCGCACGTCGGGCGGGCATTCGGATCATCGGGCCGAACTGCCTGGGCGTGACTGTGACCGCTTCGAAGCTGAACGCCAGTTTCGGAGGGGATCTTCCGGAAGTCGGTGGCATCGGCTACTTGTCTCAGTCGGGTGCGCTGCTGGCGGCCATCCTGGACATCGCCAAGGCCAACGGTATCGGCTTCAGCAGCCTGTTCAGTATCGGCAACAAGGCGGACGTCGATGAGTTGGATCTGGTCGAAGCGCTGGCAGAAGACCCCAACACGACGGTTATTGCCGGCTATCTGGAGAACATCAAGGATGGAAACGCGTTCGTCCATGCCGCCGAGAAGATCTCCCATGAGAAGCCGATTCTCCTGATGAAGTCCGGGGGGACTGCGGCGGGCGCCCGAGCGGCGTCGTCCCATACCGGTTCCCTGGCCGGCAGCGAGGTGGCCTACGAGGCCATGTTCGCCCGGGCCGGGATCATTCGTTGCGATTCCATCACGCAACAATTCGATTTTGCCCAGGCGTTTGCCAACCAGCCGCTGCCCCAGGGACCCAGCGTGGTGATCCTAACGAACGCCGGCGGGGCCGGCATCATGGCCGCCGACGCGATCGAACGGGAGGGGTTGACCTTCGCCAAGCTCAGTCCGGAGACGATCGAGAAGCTGAAGACCAAGCTGCCGCCCGCCGCAAACTTCCACAATCCGGTGGACGTCCTCGGCGACGCATTGGCAGATCGTTATGAGTTCGCGCTCGATGTGCTCCTCGACGATCCGAATGTGGAGACCGTATTGGTCCTTCTGACGCCACAGGCCATGACCGAAGCCAAAGAGACGGCCGAAGCGATCGTTCGGATGTCCCGACGCAAGCCCGACAAGCCGATTCTCGCGTGCTTCATGGGGGCCAGCAAGGTGGCGGAGGGGGTTAAGGTGTTTCGACAGGCGAAAATCCCGCAGTATGATTCGCCGGAAGCGGCCGTGGCCACGATCAAAGCGATGGCAGACTACGTCCGGTGGCGTGCGCGACCGAAACGGGTGGTGCGGCTGTTCCCGGTCAATCGGCGCAAGGTCGAGAGCATCATCGAGAGGCATCTGCGGCAAGGCGCCCGCGAGATTGGCGAGGCGGAATCCAAAGAAATCCTGGAGGCGTACGGCTTTGCGACTCCGAACGGCTCGATTGCCACGACGCCCGAACAGGCGGCCAACATCGCCGAGCAACTCGGCTATCCGGTCGTGCTGAAGATCTGGTCGCCGGACATCGTGCACAAGTCCGACGTCGGCGGCGTCAAGGTCGGGCTCAAGAGCGCGCAGGAGGTCAAGGACGCGTTCGACCTGATGATGTACCGTATTCCGAAGAAGGCGCCCCAGGCCCACATCCTGGGTGTACTGGTCCAGGAGATGTGCTCCAGCGGCCGCGAAGTCATCCTGGGCATGCATCGGGATCCGCATTTCGGCCCGCTCATGATGTTCGGCATGGGCGGAATCATGGTCGAGGTTCTCAAGGATGTGGCATTCTACCTCGCTCCTCTGACGGAGGACGAGGCCAAGCAGATGCTGATGAACACCAAGACGTATCAGCTCCTCAAAGGAGTGCGAGGCCAGGAGGGTGTGGACATTGAAGTGATTGCCGAGGGGCTCCAGCGGCTCAGCCAGTTGGTGACGGAGTTCCCTCAGATTCAGGAGATGGACATCAATCCATATGTTGTGGGCCTTCCGGGGACCACGCCCATTGCAGTAGACGCCAGAATTAGTGTAGAGAAGTGACATGCAAGCGATTGATTGGCAAGCGAAGTACAAAGACAAAGTCAAACCCGCTTCGGCGGCGATGAAACTGATCAAGTCCGGCAACAGCATCTTCATCGGGACCGGCTGCGCGCAGCCGCAGCATCTGGTGCGCTCCCTAGTGGAGTACTCCGATCACATCTACGATGCGCACATTGTGCACCTGCTGACGATGGGCGAGGCTCCGTATGTGGACGACCGATTCCGCGAGAAGTTCAAGATGAACAGCTTCTTCATCGCCGACAACGTCCGGCATGCGCTGGATCGGGGGGTCGGGGACTACACGCCGATTTTTCTGTCAGAGATTCCCGGCGAGTTCGAAAGCGGACGCATTCCCATCGACGTGGCGCTGATCTCGGTGGCTCCGCCGGATGCTAACGGTTTGTGCAGTCTCGGCGTCTCCGTGGACATCGTGCAGTCGGCGGCCGCCAACGCCCGCTATGTCATCGCGCAGGTCAACAGCCACATGCCGCGAACGCATGGCAACAGCTTCCTGCACGTCAATACCATCGATGTGCTGGTCCCGTACGATGAGCCGATCATCGAGGTCCCCGTCGACGAGCCCGACGAGACGCTCCGCCGGATCGGACAGAACGTCGCCCAGCTTGTCGAGGACGGCAGCACCATCGAGTGTGGTATCGGACGCATTCCGCAGGCCCTGGCCGAATACCTCGTCTACAAGAAGGATCTCGGCGTTCATACGGAGATGTTCAGCGACTGGATCATGGACCTGATCGACTGCGGCGCGATCACCTGCGCGAAGAAGTCGCTCAATCGCGGCAAGATCGTCGCCAGCTTCTGCATGGGCTCCAAGAAACTCTACGACTACATTGACAACAATCCGTTTTTTGAGTTCTATCCCACCGAGTACGTCAACGACATCAACGTCATCAGCCAGCATGACAAAATGGTCGGGATCAACACCGGTCTGGAAATCGACCTGACCGGACAGGTCTGTGCCGATTCGCTGGGCCACAAGTTCTACAGCGGCATCGGCGGCCAGGTGGACTTCATTCGCGGATCGGCGCGCAGCCGTGGGGGCAAGGCGGTGATTGCAATGCCCTCAACGGCCAAGAATGGCCAGATCTCGCGCATCGTGCCTCATCTGACGGAGGGCGCCGGCGTGGTGACCACGCGTGCCGATGTCCACTACGTCGTGACGGAGTACGGGATTGCCTATCTGCACGGCAAGAGCATTCGGCAGCGGGTGCTCGACCTGATCAACATTGCCCATCCGAAGTTCCGCAAGGGCCTGATCCAGGCGGCCAAGGCCAAGAACTACATCTACCAGGACCAGATCGAGTTGTCGTGGGACCAGGTGAACTATCCCGAAGAGCTGGAGCATTACGCCACTCTGCGTGACGGGACGGAGATCTTCTTCCGCCCGATCAAGCCGGTGGATGAGCCGGCCTTGTCCGAGATGCTCTATTCGCTCAGCGAGGAGTCGGTTCGGACGCGCTACATGACCCGGACGGTCGCCTTTCCGCACAAAGACCTCCAGCGGTTGACGAATATCGATTACAAGAGCGACATTGCCATCGTCGGCATCGTACCCGGCGTCGGCGGAGACGACATCGTCGCGATCGCCCAATACTACCTCGACCCCAAGACCCAGGCGGCCGAAGTGGCGTTCCTCGTGCAGGACGAGTGGCAGCAGAAGGGCATGGGCACCTTCCTGCTTGACTACATCACGCAGGTAGCCCGGCAACGCGGCGTCAAACGTTTCTATGCGAAGGTGCTGCCGGACAACAAGCCCATGCTGGCGGTCTTCCAGAACTCCGGGTACAAAGTGAATGTGGAGTTTGACGGAGACGTCTATAACGTCTCCTACGACCTGACCAAAGAGCACTCGTAGGATTGACCTTGTCCGGACGAAGAGCTGCTTTCATTCACTCGGACCAGATCGAGCAGTACCGCTACCCGGAGGGTTGTCCTTTTCGACCCGAACGGGCGGGGAGACTCCGCCGGGTGCTCCTCTCGATGGGACTGCTCTCCGGGCCGGGCGTCAGCGAAGTGGCTCCCGTCGCTGCCGATCGACGGGCACTGAAGCTTTTCCATTCCGCTCGTTATCTGCATGTGCTGAAGAAAGCGGACCAGGGACAATGGGACATCCAGGCCCTGCAGATGGGCATCGGCACCGACGACGTCCCCGTCTTCCGGGGCATGTACGACTACGCGGTGCTCGCGACCGGCGCGACGCTCGTAGGGGCGGACCTGATCCTCTCGGGACAGGTAGACGTCGCCTTCAATCCGTCGGGGGGCTATCATCACGCGTTTCCTGAGAAGGCGGCCGGGTTTTGCTACATCAACGACAACGCGATCGCCTGTTCGGTCCTGGCCGAGGCCGGCAGGAGAGTCCTCTATCTGGACGTGGACGTACACAACGGTGATGGTGTTGCCCATGCCTTCTACGACCGTTCGGACGTCATGACCATCTCCATGCACGAGAATCCCAAGATGCTCTTTCCGGGAACGGGATTCGAGGATGAGATCGGCGAGGGCCCGGGCAAGGGGTATTGTGTCAATCTCCCGTTGCCCGTCGGGACCTACGACCGTGCCTACCTCGATGCTTTCGAATCCGTGGTCCTTCCTCTGATCGGCGTCTTCGATCCCGATGTGATTGTCTTCGAGCTGGGTGTCGATGCGCTGGCGGGCGATCCGCTGGCCCATCTGCACCTGACCAACAACACATACGTGGAGATTATCAGGCACTTGCTGAACTTCGGCAAACCGATCCTCGCCACCGGCGGCGGCGGCTACAACGTCGAGAATTCCGTCCGTGCGTGGGCCCTGGCCTGGACCGTCTTCACCGGGGAGGACGACGGCCCGGACCTCGGCCCTCTGATGGGCGGCGTCATGATGCAGAGCACGGATTGGCAGGGGGGCCTGCGCGACCGCGAACTGGTCGTCACGGAAGAACAGAGACAGGCGGTCCTGCCCGCACTGATGGCCTCGATCGACATTGTCAAGGCGAAGGTCTTCCCCATCCACGGACTGTGACCGGGTCTGTGACAGCGAAATAAAAAGACCCGGCGTCAGGCCGGGTCTTGGGATCCCCTGAAGGATCGAAGATCATCGCTTCTTGAAAGTCCCGTCGAGTTCGCCTTCGATCTCCGCCTGGATGGCTGGTTCCGAAATGGTAACGGGCTTCAATGTCATCGCGACGGCCGCGGCCGCAAGGCAGGCAATACCGGCAGGAAGGAAGGCCCACATCCAGGCGTGCGCGTTTCCCATCACGCCGCCGAGTCGCGGACCGGCCAACCCGCCCACGCCGTAGGCCATGAACACCCAGGGGTAGTTCTCGCCGACATTCTTGTTGCCGAACAGATCTGCAGTCGCTGCGGGGAAGAGCGCAAAATTGCCGCCGAAGTTGAAACCGATCACGGCAGCGCCGAGATAAAGGCCCACCTCTTTCCCTCCGATGAAGTAGAAGACGATCATCATGATGCCCTGGAGGAAGTTCATCAGGACGATCGACATCTTTCTTCCGAGCTTGTCAGAGGCGGCTCCCCAGATGATTCTCCCGAGGCCATTGAGCAGGGCATAGAACAACCCCATCGCTGTGCCGGCGATGATGGTGGCCTGCGCCGGCTCGACGCCCGCCTTGCCAAGGGCTTCTTTTCCGAAGAGAGCGATGATGCCGATGACCATCAATCCCGCCCCGGCGCCGAAGGTGAAATTCGCAAACAGGACCCAGAATTGATAGGTTTTTGCCATGCGCCCGGGCGGAAGGTCGATGCCACCTTCGCTGCCCTTGCCTGAGGTCGGCGGCGTCCAGCCTTTCGGGAGCCAGCCGGCCGGAGGGTTGACTAACACCAGGGAGCCCAGGGCGACCAGGACGGCGAAGAGCACCCCATAGAGCTTGAATACGTCGCTGACGCCCCAGCCTGCACCATACAGGCCCGCCCAGCCGGGCGTCAGATCGATGGGCCCGAATTTGAATCCTTGGGTGAGCTTGACCCATATCAGGGCGCCAAACCCGAAGCCTGCCACGGCCAAGCCCATAATCAAGCCTTTCTTGTCCGGGAACCATTTTGCCAGTGCCGCGATCGGACAGACATAGGCCAAGCCGATCCCTGCACCTCCCAACAGCCCGACGCCGATGAGAACGCCCCAGAAACTGGTTCCTGCAAACCCCGCAAGCAGGTATCCCAGGCCCAGCACGATGCCGCCGGTGAGCGCGACGATGCGCGGGCCGGCTTTCTTCTGCCATTTTCCGGCGATCAGCGCCATGACCACGGCGAAGCAGACCAAGCCGATGGAGAACGGCCATTGGGTCTTGTCGGTGGCAAAGTTGAAGGGCTCTGCCGTGAGCTTGTTGGTGAACGCCGACCACGCATAGATCGCGCCGAGACAGAGTTGAATGAGGATTCCTCCCACCACGACCAGCCAACGATTCATGACCTTTTTTTCCGGCATGCTCTCTCCTTGTGTGGAAAAAGGCCGGGTGCGCAACAGGTTGCGCACCCGAGTCACTTGTATGGCATGATGGGGCTATTTGCCCCGGCCCTTGACCAGGACTTCCACCACGTGCGGATCCGCCAGGGTTGTGATGTCACCGAGATTGTCGGTGTTGTTCTCGGCGATCTTGCGGAGGATGCGCCGCATGATCTTGCCGGAACGAGTCTTCGGCAGCGCCGGTGCAAACTGGATCACGTCCGGCGCGGCGATCGGGCCGATCTCCTTGCGGACGTGCGCGACGAGTTCCTTCTTCAAGTCGTCGCTCTCATGGATGCCCTCCTTGAGGGTGACGAAGGCATACAGGGCCTGTCCTTTGATTTCGTGCGGCATGGGGGTGACCGCGGCCTCGGCGACCTTGGCATGGCTGACCAGGGCGCTCTCGACCTCGGCGGTGCCGATCCGGTGACCCGAGACGTTGACCACGTCATCGATGCGTCCCATCAGCCAGTAGTCGCCGTCCGGATCGACCCGGCACCCGTCGCCCGTGAAGTACTGATCGGCAAACATGGTGAAGTAGGTGTCGACGAACCGGTCGTGGTCGCCCCACATGGTCCGCATCATGCCCGGCCACGGCTTGCGGATGCAGAGCTTGCCTCCCTCGTTGGGACCGCACTCGGTGCCGTCATCCCGCAGGACCACCGGGTCCACGCCGAAGAACGGTCTGGTCGCGCTGCCCGGTTTCAGCGTGAAGGCCCCCGGCAGCGGCGTGATCAGAATGCCGCCCGTCTCGGTCTGCCACCAGGTGTCCACGATGGGGCATCGTTCGTGGCCGATGTGCTTGTAGTACCAGATCCATGCCTCCGGATTGATCGGTTCCCCGACCGTGCCCAGGATGCGCAGCGTGTTCAACTTGTACTTGGCGGGCCATTCTTCGCCCAGGCGCATCAGCGCGCGAATCGCGGTCGGGGCGGTGTAGAACACCGTGACGCCGAACTTGTCGCAGACCTGCCAGAAGCGACCGGCGTCCGGATAGGTCGGAACACCCTCGAACATCAGCGTGGTGGCCCCGTTGGCCAGCGGACCATACACGATGTAGCTGTGTCCGGTCACCCAGCCGATGTCGGCCGTGCACCAGTAAACGTCGTTGTCATGGATGTCGAAAATGAGCTTGTGACTCAACGACACATGCAGCAGGTAGCCGGCGGTGGTGTGGACCACACCCTTGGGTTTACCGGTGGAACCGGAGGTGTAGAGAATGAACAGCGGATCCTCGGCGTTCATCTTCTCGGGCTCACAGTGTTCGCCGGCCCTGGCTATCTCCTCATGGTACCACACATCGCGTCCCGGCTGCATGTGGCAGGGATCGTCCGTCTCCTTGGTCACGATGACGCACTCGATCGATGGAGTCTTCTTCAAGGCTTCGTCGGCGATGTTCTTCAGCGGGATATGCTTGCCCGCGCGCAGCGACACGTTGGAGGTGATCAGCATCCGGCACTGAGAGTCATTGATGCGTCCTTCGAGGGCGTCGGCGCTGAAACCGCCGAAGATGATCGAGTGGATCGCTCCGATGCGAGTGCACGCGAGCATCGCGATGGGAAGTTCCGGGACCATGGGCATGTAGATCGCCACGCGGTCGCCCTTCTTGATTCCCTTGGACTTCAGAACGTTGGCAAACTTGCAGACCTCTCTGTGCAACTGCTCGTACGTGTATTTCCTGACATTCGAATCGATCTCTCCCTGCCAGATGAGTGCCGTTTTCCGGGCGGTCGGTGTGCCGAGATGCCGGTCGAGGCAGTTGTAAGAGACGTTCAACTGGCCGTCGGCAAACCAGGTGTGCTCGATCTTGCGACTCTTGGTGTCCCAGGTGTACTCCAGGCTCTTGGTCGGCTTCTTAAACCACGACAGCGATTGCGCCTGCTCCAGCCAGAATCCGTCCGGGTCCTTGATGGATCTTTCCCACATCTTCGTGTACTGCTCCATGCTGGAGACGTGGGCGTTCTTCCGGACGGCCTCGGGCGGCGGAAACGTCCGATTCTCGGTCATCAGAGAATTGATGGCTTTCTCTTGCGTCATTGCGTTCTCCTTTTGCGTGATCAATTGTTTGTCTTGAAGGCTTCCCATTCCGCTCCGTGCCGGCGATGTCAAATCCGGGCGACATCGCATCGATTGCGAGTGCGAATGCGAGCGCAATGTAAAAATGTCTTTATAATGCCAGGCAAGGCGGATGTCAAAGGAAAATTCAGATCTTGGAGGCGACAGTCAAGGTAACTTGGTTGCGGCCGGGCCAATGGCTTGCACCCCCTGACCGATGCTGCCGAAACAGGGGTGGAGGTCTTGCCCCTCGGACGCGCTGTGCCGGCAGCGTCATGCCGTTGTTGAGCAGGCAGTCTCGTCGGCCATGACGGACTCCGGTGTCCGGACTACGGCCGTTCCGCGAGAAGAGGGCGCTGGTCACACGAGGGTTGCGCCACGACGTCGGTGTCGGGCAACTCGCTCAGCGTCCAGTAGAGGTCGATCGTCCGGATGGCCTCGACGAACTTGCCGTAATCCACCGGCTTGACGATGTAGCCGGCCACGCCCAGCTTGAAGCTCTCGATGATATCGCGCTCTTCATTCGACGTCGTCAGAACCACCACGGGGATCTTCTTGAGCAAGGGATCGTCTTTGGCGATCCGGAGGAATTCGACGCCGTTCATCTTCGGCATGTTCAGATCGAGCAGGATGACGCAGGGATGCTCGCCGCCTTGCTGCCGCAGATAGGCCAAGGCGTCCTCTCCGTTCAAGGCGTGCGCCAAGGGGTTGATGACCTTCAATTCCTTGAACGCCCGCTTGACCGTCATGGCGTCAATCGTGTCGTCTTCCACCAGCAGAATCGGCTTACAGTTGCGCATGACCGGCTTCCTCTTGTGTCTCTACCCGCAGAGCAGGTTGTGAGTTTCTCGGTAGTGACCACTGTTCTTGTGCGATTGCCATCGACGTCTTCCGGCCCAGTGCACCTGCTCCCGGGCGCGCTGTGCTTCACAGGCCACATTCTGAGAAGCCATGTTGATGCGATTTCAGCATGGGAGGTCTTGCGGATCACATCTCCTCTTGCTGATACAGCATTCATCGGCACATCGGGTGTCGGGTTCCAACGCATTCGCGCCGCGCAACCATCCGACCGGTCCCAGCCATGATCGAGCGGGGACAATCGCCGCTACGCTTGGTGGCGTTCTGAATGCGCGTCTCTTCGTAATTCCTGTTTTCACAGGATTTTAAGGCGAGGCGGTTTGCTGGCTGCCTATGAGGGCGCCGGCGCATGTCAGCAACCGTGCGAATACCGGCTTGATGGACAGATTCGGGCGGGCGAATGCGGACCTGCGGAGTTCTCGGACGCAAGAGCCCCTTGCTCACAACAAACTCGTGGCGTCGTAGTAGTGCCTCAGGAGGTATTCTTTGTCGGGACCTCCGAGGTGGTCCCAGGGCAGTCTCTGGTCGGGTTCGAATGCTCTCTGTGCGGCAGTCTCCAGTTCCATGCCTGCGGCGGCGAAGGCGGTCCGCCACCGCTCGTGGTCGAAGCATTCGTCCCACAGATCGAAACGTGCGCCGTCACGCCACGCGGCCTCGATGACTTGGCCGCAACGCCGGTCGCCCCGGCCGATGGCCGATTCGAGCAGGCTCCGGTGGATGTCGTGGAACTTGAAATGCAGGTGATTCGCACGACGCCGCTGCTTCTCGTCAAGGACCAGCTCCCTTGCCTGCTGGAAGTATTCTGCCGGTCTCTGGCCAAACCAGGCGAGGGGAGTGTGAGGCTTCGGCACGAACCAACTGACGGTGATATTCAGTTGGGCGATGTGGTGGTCGACGCTCTTACGGAGTCTCGCCAACCGGTCGGACAGATCGACGATCGCCTTGACGTCGTCGAGCGTCTCGCCGGGCAGCCCGATCATGAAGTACAGCTTCAGCTTCTGCCAGCCCGACTGATATGCCGCCTCGACGGCAGCAAACAGGTCCTTGTCTTTCAGCGGCTTGTTGACGATCTGCCGGAGCTTCTCGCTGGCCGCCTCTACCGCGATGGTCAGGCCGCTCTTTCGTACCGACGTGAAGTACTTCGGCAGCATGTGAAGCTGCTGATCTACACGAAGACTCGGAACCGACAGGCCCACTTTCTTGTCTTCGAAGTATTCTTTCAACCGGGCGATCAGCTCTTCGAGAGGCGGGTAGTCGGCGCTCGACAGACTCAGCAGGCTCACGGTGTCGAACCCCGTCGTCTCCTGCGAGGCCTTGGCCAGTTCGAAGACCTTCGCAGCGCTGCGATAGCGGATCGGTCGTCGGCAGAAGCTCGCTTGGCAGAACCGGCACCGGCCCGGGCAGCCTCGCATGATCTCGATGCTGACCCGCTCGTGAACCGCTTCCACGAAAGGGACGATGGGACGCGTCGAGACCGGTGCGTTCTCGAAGTCGCTGACGACGGCATTGTGGAATCGAGTCGGGAGCGCTTCGTTTCGAGCCTGGAAGGAGGTGATGTAGGAATCCTCGTATCGGAACTCATAGAAGCGGGGGACATAGGCCCAGTCGAACCGCTGTGCGATCTCGAACAAGACCGCATCCCTGGCTCGACCCTCCTTCTTCGCGGCGATCAGAAGATTCGCCAGTTCGACGACGGCTTCTTCCGCCTCGCCGAGGACGAACAGATCGATGAAGTCGGCGATCGGTTCGCAGCAGTTGGCCATCCCGCCGCCTGCGATGACCAGCGGATTGTCCTCGCTGCGATGTTCGCTTCGGACGGGCAGGCCGGCCAGGTCGAGCATGTTCAGCACATTCGTGTAGCAAAGCTCGTTGGTGAGACTGAAGCCGATCACGTCGAAGCCAGCCAATGACGCCTTCGATTCCAGGCTGAACAGGGGTATGTTCTTCTCGCGCAGGACCGCCTCGGCGTCCACCCAGGGCGCAAAGACGCGTTCGGCCGCGACATTCGCCAGGCCGTTGAGGACGTGATAGATCAGGGCCAGGCCCGTGTTGGACATGGCTACTTCATACACGTCGGGAAAGCACAACGCTACCGTCAGTTCGCACCGCTCGATGGCCTTGCAGACCTGGTTGACTTCCCCGCCAATATAACGCGCCGGTCGCCGTACGAAAGGAAGGAACTCGCGCTCGACCCGGTCGGCCAGTATCTCTATCTTTCTGTCTGTCATGTGGTTATTATAACGAGTCTGGCGTGGTCTTGATAGATGGGGCGGGGTATGTCCCGCCGACAGACGCATGGGGCTGCCATGAATAAAACCGGTCGTGGAATCGTTGTCGGAGTCTTGTGTCTGTTGCTCGCAGGTGCCCTGTGCGTCAGCCTCCGGACGCCACAGACGGTTCAGGTCGACAGCGGCTACAAGGTCGTCATGGGGACATTCTCCCGTGCCGTGGCCATCGCGCCGAGCGAGAAGGTGGCACGCGCCTGTATCGCCGCCGCATTTGAAGAGCAAAGGCGCGTCGAGGAGCTGATGAGCTACCACAATCCCGACTCCGAGCTCAACACGATCAATCGCGAGGCTTACCACAGGGCGGTCGAGGTTGATAAAGCGACCTTTGAGGTCCTGGAGAGCGCCAGGCGATTCAGCGAGCTTTCGGGTGGTGCGTTTGATGTCACGATCGGTGCTCTGGGCGATCTGTGGCGTCGCGCCGCCGCCACCGACACCACGCCCACGGAGGTTGAAATCGCCGAGGCCCAACGCAAGGTGGGTTACGACAAGGTGCTGCTCGATCCGAATACGCGGACGGTCCGCTTTGCGGTCGAAGGGATGAGAATCGATCTCGGCGGGATCGCGAAAGGCTATGCGGTCGACCAGTCGGTCGAGGCGATGAAGAAGCGAGGGGCGGTCGGGGGAATGGTGGACTTGGGTGGCAACATCCGCTGCTTCGGATTGCCCCCGAAAGGACAGGAGTGTTGGCGGGTCGGACTGCAGGACCCGAACGTGGCGCCGGACGAACTGGGCGACTCGAAGCTCCTGTTGGTTCTCATGATAACGGACGAGAGTGTGGCTACCAGTGGAGACTACCGCCGATTCGTCAAGGTCCAGGGAAACAAGGAGAGCCACATCATCGATACCGGAACCGGCAAAGGCGCGCGCAAGCTGGTCAGCGACACGATCATTGCTCCCGATGCGATCACTGCCGATGCACTCTCAACGGCTGTGAATGTTCTGGGGCCGGAGGCGGGCCTCACCTTGATCGAGAGTATCCCTGAGGTGGAGGCGATCCTCGTTCCCGTCGGCCAAGGCGCTCAGCCGATCTTCAGCAGCGGAGCGAAAGCCTACGTCCGGTAGCGCGCCGGACATGGCACCGCCAGGACGTCATTGTGAGCGTTCAACTGTCTCGGTCTGTCTGGCTTTGGGCTCGCGCGGGGGCGGGGCGGTCTTGCCGCGGTAGACGATGACGCCGGTGGGGCATTTTTTGTAGGCGGCCTCATTCTCGCCGCAGGGAGCATATTTGGTGTAGTCCATGCGGGCGAGGTTGTCGGCGACGGTGAAGGCCTCGCTCTGCTTGGCGCACAGGCCGCAACCGATACAGCCAACCTGGCAGAAGGCCCGCGTGCTTCTGCCGTTCTCCCGGCTTCTGCACGCGACCGTCATCATGTTCTCGTGGCTGAAGGGGACCATCTCGATCAGGCTCCGCGGGCAGGCCTTCGAACAAGCGCCGCAGCCGGTGCATTTGTTGTAGTCCACCGTGGCCAGACCATCGATTACGTGGAGCGCGTCGAACTTGCAGGCGCGGACGCAGTCTCCGAACCCGAGGCATCCGAACTTGCACGCCTGGGCGTTGGCCAGCGCGTTGGCGGCGGTGCAGCTCGGAATGCCCTGGTACTGGGCGTAGTAGGTCCGGTCGGCCGTGTGGGCCCGGCAATGGACGATCGGTCGTTTGGCCGGCCCCGACTCGCTGATTGCCAGGTTTAAGATGGCGGCGATTCTGCCGGCGGCGTCGGCCCCGCCCGGCGCGCACTGACCAAGCAGTTCGGGGTTGGCGATCACCGCCTTGGCGTATCCACTGCAACCGGGATAGCCGCAGGCTCCGCAATCAAGGTGGGGCAGGACCTCATAGACCTGGGTGACCCGTGGGTCGACGGGAACCTTGAGTCGTTCACTGGCGACGAGCAGGACCACTGCAAAGACCAGGCCCAGGCCGAGCATGATCAGACCGGCCAGCCACACGCCACTCATCGCTCCCAGAAGACTTGTCAACACGATCATATGATCCCTGCAAATCCCATGAAGGCCAGAGCCAGAAGTCCCGCCGTGATTAACGTGATTGGAGCGCCACGCAGGGATTCGGGTACGTCGACCATCTGCATGTTCTCGCGAATCCCGGCCATGATGCAAATCGCGATGGTGAAGCCAATGCCGCCGCCGAAGCTCAGAACCACCGCCTCAATCAGGGTACCGGTGCCCCAGACGACGAGAAAAAGGCACAGGCCCAGAATCGCGCAGTTGGTCGTGATCAAAGGCAGAAAGATACCGAAGCTCTCATACAAGGACGGGAAGAACTTCTTCAGGTACATCTCCACCAGTTGCACGGCGGCGGCGATCACCATGATGAAGGCCACATACCGGGCCACCTCCAGGTTCAGGGGCATCAGCAGCCAGTGGTCGATCATCCAGGTGAGGGTGCCGCTGAGTGTCATGACGAACGTGACCGCCAGGCCCATACCGAAGGCCATATCGATCCGTCCGGATACTCCGATGTACGGGCAGATCCCCAGGAACTTCGTGAACACAAGGTTATTGATCAGGACCACGGAGATGAAGCCTGTGAGCAGAACGTACAGCAAATCCATCGTGCGACTCCCTTAGCTCCGTTTCCGGCTGACGTAGTTGATGAACCCGAGCACGAACCCGAACGTGAGAAACGCGCCCACCGGCATGCCCATCGCCGCCCATGCGGGGAAGGCCTTGGGCAGGACCTGGATCTCGAAGAGGCGGCCGGTGCCGAGGAGCTCGCGGATCGTGGCCAGAACGCACAAGGCGATGGTGAACCCCACGCCCATCGCCAGGCCGTCCACGATGCTCAGCAGGACGCCGCTGTGGCTGGCCCGGGCTTCAGCCCGCCATATGATCACGCAGTTGACGATGATCAGCGGGACGTACGGGCCCAGGGCCTCGCTCATCACCGGCTGATAGGCCCTCAGGAAGAGGTCCGCAATGGTCACGAAGGTGGCGATCGTCAGCGTGAACAGCAGGATGCGGACGTGCGGACGCAGGCCCTTTCGCATCAAGCTGACCATGATGTTGCTGCACACGAGCACGAAGATCACGCACAGACCCATGGTCAGCGCCGGCTTGATCGCGGCGGTCACCGCCAGGGTCGGGCACGTGCCCAGGAGCATGCGAAAGACCGGGATCTCACGCCACAAACCTGTGGCGACGGCCTCTGCATACAGGTTCTGTCCGTCAGGGGTTGCTGCCATGGCCGATCAGCCCTTTCTGCTGGAGTTGGTCCTTCAGTTGCGGCAGGTAGTGGTTCATGGCCTGGACGACGGCGGTGCTGCTGATCGTCGCGCCGCTGATGGCGACGATGGTCGAATCGATGTCCCGCTCGTTGGCGGCGCCGAGCCCGACGAGCGAGAATGGCCCGACCGGCGCCCCGGCAAACTGGTTGCGGTAATACGCGTCTTTGATCTGGTCGCCGAATCCCGGGGTTTCGCTGCTGCTGACCACGTCGTAGCCGGCAAGCCTGCTGAACGAGGCATCGGTTGCGACAACCAGCTCAATTCTGTCGGCAAACCCCGACCCTACGACCTTGAAGACCCATCCTACGACGGCATTGCCGGCGGTGGCCTTGAATACGACGGCCGACTCCGTCTTCCCGTCGAGGCCTTTGACTTCCACCGGGCTGGACAGAGGTACAAAAGCCTGTGCCGCAGGCAGCAGACCGCCCGCCAGACTGGTCAGCTTCAGAGCCTTGTTCACCTCGATCCGCGGGCCGAGCGCGGCATTCGTCGCGGCCAGCAGCAGCCCGCACAGCACGGAGGCGACCACCAGCAACCAGCTTTCCCGTACGAAGTGCTTCAAGCTATCCAACACGAGGCAATCCTCCCACCGGCACCCGCCGGCACAGTCGGTCGATCAGAGGGGTCAGGCCGTTCATTACCAGGACCGCGAACATGAAGCCCTCCGGGTAAGTGCCGACGATGCGAATCAGCAGCGTGATGGTCCCGACGCCCGCGCCGAAGAGCCACATCCCGCGGCGCGTCAGCGGAGCGGTCACCGGGTCCGTCGCGATGAAGAACGCGCCGAACAGCAGGGCGCCGCTCGTGAGGTGGTAGAACGGCTGCACGTAGGTATCCGGATCGATCAGGTAGGCGATTCCACCGAACACGAATGCCGCCAGGAGCACGGCGACGGGGATGTGAAAACCGATGGTCCGACGCCAGAGCAGATAGGCGCCGCCGAGCAGGGCGGCAATCGCGCTGGTCTCGCCGAGGCTGCCGGCCACCTCCCCGGTGATCGTCGACAGAAGCAGCCGGCGGCTGTACGTCTTCGCTTCGGCCTGGTTTTTGATGGCTGTTTTGCTCCAGGCCAGCGGGGTGGCTTGTGTCCGAGCATCCACCGCGTCGGCCGGAGAGAGCTTCGGCATGGTGCTGTCGATCGACGCCGGCACGGTCCACGTCGTCATCAGCATGCCGAATGAGGCGGTCAAAAAGGCGCGTCCGACCATGGCCGGGTTGAAAACATTGGCCCCCAGGCCGCCGAAGGCCATCTTGCCGACTCCGATGGCGATCGCCGAGCCGACCGCGGCCGTCCAGAAGGGCAGGGCCGGTGGCAACGACAGAGCCAGGATGACGCCGGTGACGACCGCGCTGAGATCCCAGAGCGAGTTGGGCTTCCTGCGAATCAGGTTGCAGACCCACTCGATGCCCACGCACCAGAGGACGCACAGGCCGATGAGCACCAGGGCGCGAACCCGGAAGTAGAAACCCGCCGCCGCCACCAGCGGGACCAGCCCGATGAGCACGTCCAGCATGACCCGCTGCGTCGAGAGCCGCTTGCTGATGTGCGGTGCGAATGAAACCGTGATATCTCGGAGCATCTATCGAATCCTTGTTATCCTTTGCCGTGCCGCCCCCTGCCCGTCAGGCCGGCATCTTCTTTCTCTGCCTGGCCAGGAAGATCTTTCCTGTCTTGATGTAGCCGGTCAGTTCGATGTTGGCGGGGCAAACGTAGCTGCAGCAGCCGCACTCGATGCAGGCGCTGATGAAGTGGCGCTCCGCGACATCCAGCAGGTTAGCCTTGACCGCATGAGCGATTCGCGTGGGGTTGAGATTCTCCGGGCACACCTCCAGGCACCGGCCGCAGCGAATGCAGGCGGTCTGTCGCCGTTCGAACTTGGCCTGGCCGATCTGGTGCCGGGTCAGGACGGTCACCGCGCCGCTGGTCTTCGTGATCGGTGTGCTCAGATCGGCGATGGCCAGTCCCATCATCGGCCCACCCATGACGACCTTGGCAGATTTCTCGGTCACGCCCCCGCAGAACTCGAGGAGAGCTTCCACAGGAGTGCCAATGGCGACGTAGTAGTTGCCCGGTTTGGCGACGGCTTCGCCCGTGACGGTCACGACGCGGTGAGTCAGCGGTCGGCGGTAGATGACGGCATCGGCGATGGCGGCTGCGGTGGCCACGTTGACCACGACGACCCCGATCATGGGAGGAATGCCCCCGGTCGGAACCGTTTGGCCGAGCACGGCATTGATAAGCTGCCGCTCGCCTCCCTGCGGGTACTTGGTTTGCAGCGACACCACGCGGATGTCCGAGCTCAATCCAGCCCTCTTGATCGCGTCGCCGATCACTTCGATGGCTCTTGGTTTGTTGTCCTCGATACCGACGAAGACCTTCGACGCACCGCAGGCCCGCTGAGCGAGCCGAATCCCGGCGAGGACCTGGTCGGTCCATTCGAGCATCAAGCGGTAATCACAAGTGATGTAGGGCTCGCACTCGCAACCGTTGACGAGCAGGGTGTGCTTTGGGGGTTTCGCGTCCGGCTGAATCTTGACGCTGGTGGGAAACCCTGCTCCACCCATGCCGACCAGACCGGCATCCCGGACGGCCTCGCAGATCTCCTGAGGGCTGTACCGAGCCGGATCGAACCCGGCCGGCAGGCTGAACGAAGGCAAAGCCGGCGGCGCCAGCTCCCCAGGCTCGAGGACGATGGCCTGACAGCGTCCGAGCACCGGGTGTGACCTCAAAGCCACCTCTTTGACCTTGCCGGCCACCGGAGCATGAACGGGCGCACAGACGAATGCCTGGCACTCACCGACCTTCTGGGCGGCCTCCACGAGATCGCCTTTCTGGACGGCCGGCTGGCAGGGGGCGCCGATGTGCTGGCTGAGCAGGATCGACAACTCTCCGACGGGCGGTCCCGGCTCGATCGGCTTGTCTTGGGTCAGATGCTTGCTCTCGGGAGGATGCACCCCGCGAGCAAAGGTGGATCTGCCATGCGAATCGGTTGCCATATTGATGCAATCCAAGTGCTAACGCTTCTTTTCGTAACGCCGGAGAAGGAGACTGGTCGTGACAGTCAAGCCAACGGCAAACACGAAAGCCATGGCGGCGGCTACAGGCGTTCGGTGCCGTTCTGCCACCACCGCTTCCAGCAGGCGGTCGAATATCGCCAAGGCAGCGATGAACGCGCCGACCGGCAGCACGAAGGCGACGACCGCCTTCCACGCCACCGAGGGCCCCCCGGCGTGGCCGAGTCGCTCATAGACCTTGACGCAGTCGTGTGCCTGACTGCAGCCGCTGCAAGGCTCCGTTTGCTTCATGGTTGCCACTACCAAAAGAGAAAACCAAAAGTATAATGCCTCCACTAGGCTTTTCAACGGTAACTTCGCGATTTCCAGAGGTCATGGGCATGAGAACGGGATTGGCGCTGCTGGGCGTCGTGCTGACGGCTGTGCTGATCGGCTGCGCGGTCAATCCAGTCACAGGGGAGGAGGAACTGATGTTTTTCGGCCCGGAAAAGGATGTCGAACTGGGCCGCAAGTACGCGCCACAGATCGAGAGGGCCTTGGGCGGACGATTGGCCGACGAGAATCTCCAGAGCTATGTCAACCGCGTCGGCCAGCGGATCGCGCGGGTGTGCCACCGCCCGGACATCGCCTACCACTTTACCGTCGTCCGTCAGAAGGGGATTAACGCCTTTGCTGTTCCGGGGGGCTACATCTATATCACCAGCGGGCTTCTGGAAAAGCTCGAGTCCGAGGCCCAGTTGGCCGCGATCCTGGGCCATGAAGTGGGCCACGTGGTCGCGCGTGACACACTGGTGGCCATGAGCCGACAGATCGGCATGACGGCGCTGGTGGCCGCCGCGGCTGTTGGCGATGCGCCGGGCGACGTGACGCGGGCGGCAAGTTTCATCAGCGGCGTCCTGTCCCTGCAATACAGCCGAGACGATGAGAAAGATGCCGACCTGGCAGGACTGTCTTACATGGTTCAGGCGGGCTACGATCCCAGCGGAATGGTCGAGACCATGCGGATCCTGCAGGAATTGCAGGAAGTTCGACCGATCGAGTTTTTCTCCACGCACCCCAACCCCGAGAGCCGCATCGCGTACCTGGAAGATCGCATCGGTGGGCGCTATGCCATGTTCAGCGAATTGAAGAAGGGCACAGACGAGTACCGGCAGAATGTGCTCGACGTTCTGACCACACGCCACAGCCACGGCGAGGTTGCGGAACCGAACACTCCGTAGAGCGGCCACCTGTCGCGTTGAGCGATGTGCCCGGCGCTCAACCTTGCTCTGCCTCTGCCTTGCGGGCTTTTCGTTTCTCCTCGGTGGCGCTGAACTTGCACTTGGGGCATCGGTCCGGGAAGTCGTTCGGTACGATGCCTTCGGGGAAGACTTCGCCGCACTTGGCGCATTTGACTGCCTTCACGACCCTGTCCTTGCCGCATTTCTGGCAGGTCAACAGAACCCTGGCCATCGGATTGGCCATTTGTGTGGTTCTCTCCTGCAATTGCGTGTAGTAAGTTTTCTCTCCCATCTGGTAGGAGGCGTTGCAGGCTGTGCATAGGACCCACACCTGTGTATCGTCAGAGAGGCTTTCGACGCCGCCGGGACCGCTGGAGCGAGTCACGACGACCACGACTACCGCTATGATCAGACACAACGCGATGATCCCGCCGTAAATCAAGTTCTTCATGGCTCAAACCTCCCGACTGGAATTGGCGCCTTCTGTAACTCTGCCGACACGGTTCTGCTGATTGTGGCCGTCTTATCGACACCACCGACGCGGAAGATACTCCGCCGTGCAACCCTTGTCAAATGCCTGTTGGGGCCCCGGAACAAGGAGGGTGCACTGTGTGTTTGTAGGTAGGTTCCTGGGGAGGCCAGGAAGGGGGGCTGTCATCTCGAAGCGCGTGGCGGATGTCATTTCGACTAAGGGCGAAGCCCGCACGGAGAAATCTGGCCGAGGATAAGGCAATAGCCCGTTCGCAGCCAGATTCCTCCACTCCGCTGCGCTCCGGTCGGAATGACAAAGTCGATTGCAACCCCCGTGAAGGTGTACCTACAAACATCAAGTGTACCCGAACAAGGAGGTGTCGCGTGTGACGGACCGTCCATCGTTCCCCTGTCGTGCATCCTTCTTGATCTCAACGGCCCTCGGGAAGGCCTCACAATGCGGTGTCTCGGATGTACGCGGCGATGTTCGGGCCGGACAAGCCAGTGGCGCCGGGGGTGTTCCGCGTGATCTGGAGAATCCGCAGAGGCTCTTCGGGGAAACCCGTTCGCGCCGACAGGTAAGCGGATTCGAATACGGCCATATTCCTGAGGTTCTCGGCGGCGCTGCTGATCAGCGGATGCTCGGCCGGGTTCCGGACGCTCTGCGCAAAGCTGGACAGCAGTCGTTGCATCGTATCCAGTTCGGTTTCCTCAAATTGCCAGACTTGGTCCTCCAGACCGGAGTCGGTGTTGAGGATGACACGATTGTCCGTGATCGTCAGACGGGCTTCCTTGGCGTAAATCTGCAGACCCCTGCGCGTGGGACCCTGGCCGCTGCGTCGTGTGGCGACGATGCTGGCGGTCAGAGCATCGGTGAACTTCATGGAGACCACCGCCGTGTCCTCCGTCAGGTACAACCGCTGTTGCTTGTCGGGGGCTTGATTGGTGGTCAGGACATAGACCTGTTGCGGGAGGGAGAAGTTCCAGAGGATCTGATCGACGATCTGATGACAGTCGTGCAACAGGACCCCTCCTCCGGCCAATCGGGGATCGGCATGCCAGGCGGGCCGATCGGCGTCGGGAGTCTCGCTGTACGCGGTGACGAGAAACGCGCCCTTGACCTGTCCCCGGACGATCAAGTCGTGGGCGGTGCTGTAACTGGACCGAAACCTCGCCGGATTGGCGATCGCGAATCGGACCTTCTCATACTCCGCCATCTGGACGTACTCGAGCGTCTCTTCGTAGTTTCGGGCCGGCGGGGCGAGTTTGAGCACGTGGAATTTCTTGCGGATCGCCGTCTTGAGGTGCTCGTCGCAGAGATGGGTGTCGGCGGCGACGAGAAGGCAGTCGAGTTGGTTCTGGACGACCATCTGCCGGTAGTCGGTATAGGGCTCGGCCTGAAGCTCGGCGGCGGTTCTCTCCGCCTGCTGCGGGTCCTGATCCGCGACGGCCTTGATGAGGAATTGGCCGGTCCGACGCGCCGCCTCCAGAAGAAGATGGCCGGCGCTGCCCAAGCCGAGGACGCCCGCTGTCAATGTTGGCTCTGTCATACGTTATGCTACGTGGGATGGACAGCTCTGTTTGCCGTGGACCGCGATCCACGCGCATACCAACAGGGCCTCGGGTCCCGCGACATCACTCGCCGATTGCCATTCTCATTGCCCCGTCCGTGTGCGGCAAGCCCCTACCGATGTCCATTTTTCGGCGGTATGATGAAGTGCTCGGGCACCGGGAACTGAGAGCACAACAGCAGGACCTCTTTGCCGATCTGCTCGATGACCGATTCGTTGTCGATGTTCTCGGCCACCTGGTGAATGAAGGTGGCGATCTGCTCGGCCTCCGGCTCCTTCATCCCCCGGGTGGTGATCGCCGGCGTTCCGATCCTCAAGCCGCTCGGATTGAACGGAGGGGCCGGATCACCTGGGACGGTATTGTAATTGCTGACGATTCGGGCCCGGTCCAGGGCCTTGGCCAGCTTCTTGCCCGGGATCCCCTTGTTCCGCAGATCGATGAGAATCAGATGGTTGTCCGTCCCTCCGGTGACCAGCTTGAAGCCGTATTCGAGCAGCTTGTTCGCCATCGCCTTGGCATTTTTGGCTACCTGCGTGGCATAAGCGACGAACTCCGGCGTATTGGCCTCGGCCATGGCCACGGCGATCGCGGTCAGCGTGTGCATGTGCGGGCCGCCCTGGAGGCCGGGAAAGACCGCCTTGTCCACTTTGGCGGCGTGCTCAGCCTTGCACAACAGCAGGCCCCCACGCGGGCCACGGAGGGTCTTGTGCGTGGTCGTCGAGACGATGTCTGCATACGGAACCGGGCTCTTGTGAATGCCCGCGACCACGAGACCTGCGATGTGGGCGATGTCGCTGACGAGGTATGCCCCGACTTCCCTGGCGATCTGGCCGAAGATCTCGAAGTCGATGATCCTCGGATAAGCGGTGGCCCCCGAGATGATGATCTTGGGACGGTGCTTTTTGGCGAGGTCTCGAATGGCGTCGTAATCGAGCAGGCCGGTCTCGGTGTTCACGTAGTAGGGGACGGAATTGTAGAACTTGCTCGTCAGGGAGACCTTCCAGCCGTGCGTGAGGTGTCCGCCGTGGGACAGGGACATCCCCATAATCGTGTCACCCGGCTCGATCAGCGCCGCATAGGCGGCCAGGTTCGCGACCGAGCCCGAGTAAGGCTGGACGTTGGCGTGATCGGCTTTGAACAACGCTTTGGCCCGATCCTGGGCCAGTTTCTCGATCAGGTCCGTGACCTGCTGGCCTTCGTAGTAGCGTTTGCCGGGATAGCCTTCGGCGTACTTGTTTGTCAGACAGCTCGCGCTGGCCATCATCACGGCGCGCGAGACATAGTTCTCGGAAGGGATCAGCCGAATCGAGCCGCTCTGCCTGGCTTCTTCCTGCCGGATCAGCTCGTAGATCTGAGGGTCGTACTGTTCAAGAGCCGTTTGCATACCGAATTCTTCCTAAATGACGTGTCGATCATGGCGGTCACGACCCCGCAAGGTCAGGTAACCGGCAAGCCGGTACTTATAACGCGGCGTCGCAGCCCACGCAAGTATTTATCGTTGACAAAACCAGGCCGACTACTACAGTGGGTCCATTGTATACCCTGTGAGGTGATAATCTACTTGCCGCTATGCCCGAACCGGATGCTCAAGCACAAGCGCAGGCCGAAGCCCACTTCGAACGAGCCCGCCAGGCTGTTGAGGCGGGCGATTTCGACCGGGCTATTGATGCATATCTGGCGGGACTGCGCCACAGTCCCGACAGGGTCGAGGGCGGCCACATAGATCTGCGCGTGCTGGCTCTGCGACGCGAGGAGCGGGGCGGGGCCAAGCCTTCACCCGAGGAGGTCGAGCAAAGGCTCTCGGAGGGTGACACGCCGCTGGAGAAGATGCTCAACGCCGAGTATCTTCTCGCCAAAGACCCTCAGAATCTGGCCTATGGAGAAGCGGTGCTTCGCGCTGCTGTCGCGGGTCGATACACCGAGACGGTCAAGTGGATGGCGGACCTGATGTTCCTGGCCAACAACAATGCCCGCAAGCCTTCGGCTGCGGTCTACATCCTGCTGAAGGATTCCTACGAGGCGATCGGACAAGTCGAGCGCGCCGTGGCCGCGTGCCAGCGTGCCGCACGGCTCAAACCCGAGGATCCGATGCTGGTGGAGGACCTGAAACGTCTGGCGGGCAAGCTCGGTGCTTCCAGACGCGGCGGAACCGGGGCGCCGCTCACCGTCTCTCCTGCCGCCCGGCCGCGACCCCAGCGGACCCGCGTTAATGCGGCCCAGCGGCCCCGGACGCAGGAGCCAACCGGAGCCGGTCCGGAGAAGCCCGTTGCGGCCGCTCCGTCGGACCCGAGTGATCTGGCCGCCGCCAGGGCGTTTTTCGAGAAGGCCCGCAGCGCCGCGGAGAGCAAGAACTACGACTACGCGATCGAGATGTACCTCGAGGGTCTTCAACGGGCCCCCGATGCGCTCGAGGAGGGACACCTGCCCCTGTGTGAGCTGGGTCTTCAGCGGCGGGGGCGCGGCGGCAAGAAACCCTCCGTGGTGGAGCGGGTCAGGCGTCTGAGGGGCAGGACTCCGCTCGAACAGATGCTCAATGCCGAGTACCTGTTCGCGAAAGACCCCGACCACACGCCCTACGCCGAGGCGATGCTCAAGGCGGCGGTGGAAGGCGGATACCACCGCACCGCCCACTGGATCGCCAACCTGATCTTCCAGACGAACAACGCCATCGAGAAGCCGTCTGTGCAGACCTACATCCTGTTGAAGGACTGCTACAAAGCGATGGGGCAGTACGACAAAGCGGTGGCGGCCTGCCAGCGGGCCGTGCGGATGAAGCCCGACGACAAAGAGCTGGCCGACGAGTTCAAGAACCTCTCGGCCGAATTGACGATGTCCAAGGGCAAATACGGGGTCGAGGGCGACTTCCGCCAGTCGATCCGGGACCCCGAGACCCAGGCCAAGCTGTATTCCCAGGACCGGATGGTCAAGACGGAGGACTACCGGCTCAGCGCCGTCGAGGAGGCCCGGCGGGCCTACGCCAAGGAGCCGGACGTCGCCCAGAACGTGTTCAATCTGGCCGATGCCCTGGCGGATCTGGAGCAGGAGGACGCGGAAAATGAGGCGATCCAATTGCTCAGCGAGGCGGCCGAGCGCCACAAGGACTTCCGGTTCCAGGAACGGGCAGGTCTGCTCCGCATCCGGCAGGGCCGCCGCAGGCTCCGGGACGCCAGGAAGCAACTGAAGGCGGAGCCATCCGATGCCGCGGTCCAAGCCGCCGTCAGGGAACTGACGGAGGCCCTCAGCCGCACAGAGCTGGAGCATTACCGGCTCTGCGTGGAGAACTACCCCACCGACCTGTCGGCCAAGTACGAATATGGCCTGCGGCTGATGCGCGGCGAGCGGTACAATGAGGCGATTCCGTTTTTCCAGGACGCCCAGAAAGACCCGCGCCGACGGATTGCCGCCATGGACAAGATCGGCTACTGCTTCTTTATGAAGGGCTGGTACGCCGACGCCATCGATGTCTTTTCACAGGCAATCGACTCCTACGAGATAAAAGATGATGCAACCGCCAAGGAGTTGCGGTATAATCTGGCCCGAGCGCACGAGGCGCAGGGCAACCTGGACCAGGCACTGGAGCTGTACCGCAGGATCGCCCAGCTCGACTTTGGGTACAAGGATGTCAGTGAACGGGTAGATCGGCTTCGGGCGGAGTTGAAATCGGCTCGGACGGACGGCCCGGGCGACGCCGGATCGAGAGAATCAACCTCTCAGTGAGTTTTGTAATCGCGTTTTGGAAACGACCAGGAGAACAACGTGGCACATTCGTTATCAGCGAAGAAGAGAGTCAGGCAGAACGCCAAAAGGCGAGTCATCAATCGGGCCCGCAGGAGCCAGGTCAAGACGCAGGTCAAGCGCTTCGAAGCCGCTTTGAGCGAGGGGAACGTCGAGAAGGCGACAGCGGAATTCCGGGCCACAGTCAAGAAGCTCGACAAAGTGGCTTCCACCAGCACGATGCACAAGAAGACGGCGGCGCGGAAGAAATCCCGGCTGGCCAAGAAACTTAACGCGTTGAAGGCCGGTCGGCAGACCAGTCAGCCGTAGGGCTGCGGCCGGTCCGACCTCCGGCCCCGTAGCCTGCCAATTCGGTAGCGCTGCAGGAAAGTGCCAGCACCCAGTCGAGAACGAGATCGATTGGGTGCTGCTTTCGTTGGAGTGGCCTATGCCCAATGTGTATCGAGACCGGATTGTCAAGTTGCTTCAGCATGCCGATTACACCCCGGTTAAGGTCGCCCAATTGGCCAGGGCGCTCGGGGTGCAGGCGGATGCCTATCCGGAGTTCAAGGCGGCCTTCGAAGAGCTGCGCCGCGCCGGGCATGTCGTCATCGGAGGCGGCAACCTTGTGACTTTGCCCTCCATGGCGGGCCAGATCGTCGGCACCTTCCGCAAGAACGCCAAAGGGTTCGGCTTTGTCGTGCCGCTCGAAGCAAACGCGCACGGCGACCTGTTTATCCCTCCCGACAGCACGGGCGATGCCATGACAGGCGACACCGTCATCGCCAAGGCAACGCGCAAAGGCACACGGGGGGGGCGAGACCCGGTATACCGGCGAGATCATCGAGGTGCTCGAACGTGCCGACAATCAGTTCATCGGGACCCTGACCAGGCATCCGGAGGCGTGGATCGTTCAGCCGGATGGGAGCCGGTTCATCGAGCCGATCGTCGTCGAGGATGTTACGGCCAAGAACGCCAGGGAGAAGGACAAGGTTGTCGTCGAGATCCTGTCGTACCCGAATGAGCAGTACCTGGCTCGGGGCGTGATCGTCGAGGTGCTCGGCCGCGCCGGGCGATACGAGACAGAGATTCAAGCGGTTCTGCGGCAGTTCCACCTGCCCGGCGCGTTCGACGAGGAGTGCCTGGAGCAGGCGCGCAGCGCCGCGGCCGCCTTCGGCGCCGAACCGGGCGCCGAGCGGGAAGATGTCAGCGACAAAGTGATTGTGACAATCGACCCGCCCGACGCCAAGGATTTCGACGACGCGATCAGTCTGGAGACCGACGCCGACGGGAACTGGGTGCTCGGCGTGCACATCGCCGACGTCAGCCACTTCATCCCGGCCGGTTCGCCGCTCGACGAGGAAGCCCGCCTTCGAGGCAACAGCGTCTACCTGCCGGGCAAGACGATACCCATGTTGCCGGAGGTCCTCAGCAACGGCATTTGCAGTCTCCAGCCCGACCAGCCCCGGTTTGCCAAGAGCGTTTACATCACCTACGACGACGCCGCCCGGATTCTGTATCGCCGCTTCGCCAACAGCATCATCCGCTCCAAGGCCCGCCTGACCTACGAACTGGCTGATCGGATCCTCAAGGGCCACACCAAAGACACCAAGCCCGAAGTCATCACGTTGCTTGGCAAGATGGAGGCACTCGCCCGACGGATCGAGAAACGCCGGGTGGACAACGGCATGCTCCACCTCGATTTGCCCGAGCCCGAGCTGGACTTCGACGAGTCGGGCCAGGTCGTCGATGCCCATCCCGCCGACAACAGCTATCCGCACACGATCATCGAGATGTTCATGGTTGAGGCCAACGACGCCGTGGCGTCGCTGCTGGACCGGCTCGATGTGCCGTTCATGCGTCGCATTCACCCCGAGCCCGATGCGCTGAGCATCAGGAATCTCTCCAGGCTGCTCCGCACGATGGGCTTTCCCATGCCCCGCAACCCGGACCGCCGGGCGATCCAGGACCTGCTGGATTCTGTCAAGGACGCCGAACGTTCGTTGGCGGTCAACCTGGTCGTCCTGAGGAGCTTCGAGAAGGCCCAGTACGCGCCGCTGCACATCGGCCATTATGCCCTGGCCTCGACGCACTACTGCCATTTCACCAGCCCGATCCGGCGGTATGCCGACCTGTTGGTGCATCGGCAATTGCAGTACTATCTTGAGGATCGGATCGACGTCGCCAAGCAGGTGGCCGCCGGTCAGGACCTTGCGGCTATCGGCAAGCACCTTACCTTCACCGAGCAACGGGCTGAGGATGCCGAGCGCGACCTCGTCGCCGTGCTGACCCTGCAAATGCTCAGCAAGCGGATCGGTGAAGAGCTCGATTGTGTCGTGACCGGTCTGGCCGGATTCGGGCTGTTCGTCCAGTCGCGGAAGTTCGGAATTGAAGGTCTCATCAAATTCGAGGACCTGGGGCCTGACGAGTGGCTGCTCAACAAGGCCGCCCAGTGTGTCGTCGGCGAGCGCAGTAGCCAGGAAATCCATTTAGGCCAGCCCATGCACGTCCGCATCATTTCGGTCAACGTTCCTGGACGCCAGTTGAACCTCGCGCCCGTTGCGCCGTTGGGCGAAGGCCGAGGCAAGTCGCGGCGCGAATCGGACCGCAAGCCTCGCCGCAACGCCCGCAAGCTCACGCGAAAACTCCAGGCGAAGAAAAAGAGGCACAAGTGACGCCGTTTGCGAAAGCTTATCCGCCGGCCTTCTTTTCCATCGCGGCTATGAGAATGGCTTTGTTTGGTTTCGTGGGGCAGGCCGCCTCGCAGGCGCCGCAACCTGTGCATTTCCGGCTATCGATCTCGGGGATCAGCGTGTATTCGGTTTCGGACCACGCATAGCGGATCGCTGCGTGCGGACACCACCTGCGGCACTCGGTGCACTCTCGACCCTCCGCCAGCAGGCATGAACTCATATCCACTCTGGGCAGACCTATCGGTTTCAGACCTTTGTCTTGAGGGGACAGCCGCACAAGAGCACCGCTGGGGCAGACCGCCATGCACTTGGTGCAATCGACCAGGCAGTAATTCTCTTTGAAGTGAAGGACGGGCGTCAAGAGAGCTGCCAGTCCGTGATGACCGAGAGACGGCTCAATGATGTGGGTTGGGCATGCCCGGATGCAGTTGCCACAGCGGACGCAGAGGCCGCGAAACTCCGGCTCGTCGATCGCGCCGGGCGGACGAAGCGGACGCGGTCCGGAGCTTTGGCTGGACCGCGTAATCGCCGCGAGCGTGGCACCGGCGGCTACTCCCAGCACCGTTCGCCGGGCCAGCGCCGGATTCCACCGTTCGGGCGAAGGCCCTTCGCGCTTTGTGCGTGCGTACCTGGCCAGATGGCTCAGTACGTCTTGAAACGTCCCCAGAGGGCAGGCCCTGCCGCACCAGATTTGCGGCCATACGAAGCTCGTCGTCAGAACCAGAAACAGGGGCAGGGCCATCAGCCAGCCTGTCCGCGATCCTGTGATCCCAAACGCCCCCGAGAATACCGCCAAAGGGTCCAACCATAGCAGAAGGGGATAGCCGAGGCACGCGCCTGCCAAGGTCAGCAGCACGATCCACCGGCCGGGTGAGAACCGCTTCGCAGGATTTCGGCCGCACCGCCGGCCCAATCGGCTTGCTGTGTCGACGCAAAGGCCCAGGGGACAAATCCATCGGCAGAACCAGCGGGGCCGCAGCATCGCGATGAAGCCCACCCCCAATCCGAGGCACGCTGTGGCCACTACCACGCGTGTCGCCAAGAGCGACCCCACAGCGATAAAGGGACTCAACGCCGGGACCAGCACCGGCCATCGGGACTGCCTGGCTGCCAGCAGAACAAGAATGGCCGCAACCAGGGACAGGCAGCGGACCAGCCATCGGATGTGGCGAAGCCCTGCGGTATCCGTCCGGTCTGATTGCCCGTTGAGGTCCGCAAAGTGACTCACCCGAGGTAGGCCTCCTGCTGCCGGAGGATTTTCTGGACCTTCGCGATGTCCACGTCGCGGGGCCGACAGTTGTCCTTGACAGCTACGGCGGCCGCGACGCCTGCGGCGTGGCCGGTGACGAAGCAGTTGGGCACCAGACGCACCAGGTCGGCCATGCCCATGTCGACGCTGATGCAGCGGCCGGCCGCCAGAATGTTGTCCACCTTCGTCGGGACCAGGGCCCCGTAGGGAATCTGCCATTCGCCGTGGGTCGCGGCCGAAGAGCCGCCCACGCCGACCACGTCGGGGAACTTCGTCGCATTTCTCAGGTCGGACAGCCGGACGCGATTCAGGCCGTTGAGGACGCGGGTGATGCGCACGCCGAGTTGCGGCGCGGTCTCCACCAGATAGACCTTTTCGTATCCGGGCGTCTGGCGGGTCCTCTGGACGTTGTTCCAGATGAACTTGCGGTGATTCATCTCCATCCGTGTCAGGGTCGCGATGTCCAGCCCGTCCACTTCCGGACCCGTCAGGTTGACCCAGTTGACGCCGGGCACAGGGGTGGCCGAGCCCAAATGCTTCGGTTTCGGAGCCTGCCTGGCCTTCTCGGCATCGACCCGGTCGAGGTTGCCGATCCGTGAGACGAGACCGACGTTGTGAGAGCGATGCTCAAACTCGGCGCCGGCCGCCGCGAACAGGTCGCCATCGCCCGTGGCGTCGACCACGGTCCGGGCCAGGATCGCCTGGCGGCCCGATTTGCTTTCGAAGACGACGCCACGCACGGTGTTCTCGGTGACGATGGCATCGACGCCCCAGCAGTGAAGGAACACGTCGATGCCTGCCTCCTCGATCATCTCGACCATCATGTACTTGGCAGCCTCGGCATCGACGGTGGGGTTAACGCCGGGACGGCGGTCGATGATCGCGCCGTCCAGCTTGTCCAGCCGTCGCATCATCTCCTCGCCGATTCCCTGGCAGACCTGCTTTCCGCCTTTGACGATGTGCCCGATGATCAGCACGACAAGCCCGCCGGTCCAGAGCCCTCCGAAGTGGCCGTAACGCTCGACCAGTGTGACGCTGGCGCCGGCACGCCGGGCGGCAATGGCGGCCACCACCCCGGCCGAGCCTCCTCCGACTACAAGCACGTCGGTTTGATGGAGGATTGGCAGCTCTCGCTGCGGTTGGATCACTTTGCCGTCGACGATCGTCGCGGCCGTGCGCGTGTCCTGAACGTTATGAGCGTCGATGACCGAACTCTGGAATCCACTCGATTCCCCGACGCCCTGGGCATGAGACGCCGGCGCGCCGGTCAATCCGAGTCCCGCGGTCAGTCCCGACAGCCCGATCGCCGTGAGACATTCCCGTCGATTCATATGCTTGTCCATAAAGGCTCTCCTGTACATCGAGGTGGATCGAGGTCGGATCGGCCGAGTGTCAATTCATGACGCTGTGATACCTTGGGCGGCACGGATTATCAACCGAAAACCCCTTTGGCAGAGAGAGGAGGCTATGGCAGGCCGGACGCTTCGATGCGCTCGGCGATCTGTGGGATGCCGTAGCGCCTGTAGAAGTGCCGCACCGTGCCCCAGAGATCGTCGGTCAACTGTCTCCTGACCTGCCTTAGGAACTCCTCTGGGATTTCGCGATAGTGCGCTTCGGCGATAGCCCCGGCGATACAGGCCTGGGTGTCGCTGTCACCGCCCAGGGAAATGGCGTTGCGCACGGCGTCTTCATACGAGCAGGAGTCGAGAAACGCGATGATCGCCTCGGGCACGGAGCCCTGGCAGGTTACGTCGAACGCGTAGTCGGGTCGGATCGCATCGACCGTGCGGGAAAGATCGTAGCCGAATTGTTCGCTGACGTGCCTGCGAATCGACTCCTTGTCCTCGCCCATCCGGGCAAGGTAGACCGCCAGTGCCACTGCCTGGGCCCCCTTGATGCCCTCGGGATGATTGTGCGTGCACTCGGCGGTCCTGGCCGCCTCGCGCAGCACGTCGTCCTGCGAATCGAAGGCCCATGCCACCGGACTGACGCGCATGGCCGAGCCGTTGCCAAAGCTGCCGTATGGTTCGCTGCCCTCCGTCAGCATCCACCGGAGGAAACCCGGTCCGTAGCCGCGTCGCGGATGCCGGCGGGCGTAAGATCTGATCGCGCGTCCGTAGTCGCGGTCACCCAGAAGGGCATCGGCGACGGCGACCGTCAGGACCGTGTCGTCGGTAAAGGTAAACTGCGGTCCGAACAACCGGACGTCCTTGTGTTTGGTCCGCAGATTCTCGTACACCGAGCCCGCAATGTCGCCTGCGATTGCACCGAGCATTGTGCCAATCCCACGCAAGGACCGTCTTGTCTGCCCGCGGCCGCCACAACCGCTCGCTGAGCCGATAGCATACTCTTCCGGCCTGATTCTGTCATCCCGCTGGCGTCTGGAAGGGCCCAATTCAGGTTTCTTGACAGGCCCCGGCGATTCTGGCATACTGACCCGGCTGTAAGTGCTTTGCGTTCGAAGTCTTGAGAACATCCACCCGGGTGGCTGTTGGAGCCGAATATGAAGGCATCGGAAATGCAGAAGGGCCAGACCGTCAAGATCGACGGAAAGCTCTACGCGATCGTCGATTTCGATCACGTCAAATTGGGCAAGGGTGGCGCCGTCTATCAGACCAAGCTCAAGAGTCTGACGGACGGTTCGATTCAGAACGCGCGGATTCGCAGCGAGGAAGTGGTCGAGGAGGTCGAGCTCGACAAACGCAACTACGAATACCTGTATTCCTCGAACGAAGGGCATGTCCTCATGGATTTGCAGACGTTCGATCAGATTACTCTCGACGACGATGCCTTTGGCGACGGCCCGAAGTACCTCAAGCCCAATACGCCGCTCCAGGTCAGCATGTACGAGGGCAAACCCATTATCATCACCCTTCCCAATACGGTGGACCTGGAGGTGACCGACACCCCGCCCGAGATCAAGGGCGCCACGGCTACGAGCCAGACGAAGCCGGCCACCCTGGAAACGGGGCTGGTGGTGACGGTGCCCCCGTTCATCAAGGTGGGCGAGACCATCCGCGTGGACACCCGCACGGGTTTGTACGTCACGAGGGTCAAAAACTGAACCGCGTCGGACGGCGGTAACGGCGCCTTTGCCGAGAGGATCGAGTTAACGAAATGGCTTTCGAGAAAGTAAGCAAGATTCTCCTGAAGATCTTCGGCTCGCGGAACGAGCGTCTGGTCAAGTCGTACACGGGTATGGTGGAGCAGACGGGTGCGTTCGAGGAGCGGATGCGGCAGCTCGACGACGCGGCGCTGAGGGCCAAAACGGCTGAGTTCAAGGCCGCCCTGGCGGCCGGAAGGAGTCCGGAAGAGATCCTGCCGGAGGCGTTCGCCGTCGTGCGAGAGGTGGCCCGCCGGACCGTCCAGATGCGCCACTTTGACGTCCAGCTCATCGGCGGCAACGTGCTGTTCGAGGGCAAGATCGCCGAAATGGCTACGGGAGAGGGCAAGACCCTGGTGGCGACGCTGGCGGCTTATCTCGTGCACCTGACGGGACGACACGTGCATATCGTCACGGTCAACGACTACCTGGCCAAACGCGACGCCGAGTGGATGGGGCCGGTCTATCATGCGCTGGGTCTGACGGTCGGTGCGATCCAGGCCGACATGGACACCGCCGGCCGCGAACGCAAAGAAATGTACCTCTGCGACATCACGTACGGAACCAACAACGAATTCGGTTTCGACTACCTCCGCGACAACATGAAGACCTCGCTGGAGCAGATGGTGCAGGGGCCCCTCCAGTACGCCATTATCGACGAAGTGGACTCCATCCTGATCGATGAGGCACGGACACCTCTGATCATCTCAGGCCCGGCCTTCGACGATGTCACGCGCTACAGGAAGGCCGACCAGATTGCCCGGCAGTTGATCTCGCTCCAGAGCGGCTACGACCGGATCAAGTCGCAGATCGAGGCCGCCGAACGAAGGATTGCCAATGCACAGGGCGAGCTTTCCGAGGCCAAGAAGGATAAGGACAGCAAGCGGATCGACAAGGCCCAGCAGGCCATCGACAAGGCCCAGGAGGAGATCGAGGCGGCCCAGTCCCGCCTGGCGCAGGCGACCCAGTACTACGAGGTCGAATTCGACCGCAAGCAGGTGCGCCTGACCGACGAAGGCGAGAAGGCGGCGCAGGACATCGCGGGCATGGGGTCGTTCTACACAGGGACCAACATCGACTGGCCGCACCTCTTGCAGCAGAGCCTCCGCGCGCACGTGGTCTTCGAAAAGGAGAGGGACTACGTGGTGATGGACGGCAAGGTCGTCATCGTTGACGAGTTCACCGGCCGATTGATGCACGGCCGACAGTGGTCCGACGGGCTGCACCAGGCGGTCGAGGCGAAGGAGGGGGTCACGGTCAAGGAGGAGACGCAGACCCTCGCGACGATCACGCTTCAGAATTTCTTCAAGTTGTACGACGACATTGCCGGCATGACCGGTACGGCGGCGACCGAGGCCGACGAGTTCATGAAGATCTACAAGCTGGACGTCGTGGTGATTCCGACGAACAAGCCTTGCATCCGAGACGACCGCCAGGACGTGATCTACAAGTCGATGCCGGAGAAGTTCAACGCGATCGTCGAGGAGATCAACGAGATCAGCGCGGCCGGGCGACCGGTCTTGGTCGGCACGATCAGCATCGAGAAGAGCGAGTTGCTCTCGACGGCGCTGACGAAGCGGCACGGGCTCGATCACGAGGTCCTCAACGCCAAGCAGCACGCCCGCGAGGCACAGATTGTTCTGAAGGCGGGCCAGCAGCACCAGGCCCGCAACGGCCAGATGCGCGGCAACGTGACCATCGCGACGAACATGGCCGGCCGAGGGACCGATATCAAGCTCGGTCCGGGGGTGGCCGATATCGGCGGTTTGCACATCCTCGGCACCGAGCGGCATGAGGCCCGGCGGATCGACAACCAGCTCCGCGGACGCGCCGGCCGGCAGGGCGACGCCGGGTCGAGCCAGTTCTTCCTCAGCTTTGACGACGACCTGATGCGCATCTTCGCCCCGGAGTGGACCGTCAAGGCCCTGAGCTGGATCGGATGGGAAGAGGGCGAACCCATCTACCACAGCCGGATCAGCAAGGGGATCGAGAAAGCTCAGAAGAAGGTGGAGGAGCGCAACTTCGAGATTCGCAAGAGCCTGCTCGAATACGACGAGGTGATGGACCACCAGCGGAAGATCTTCTACGCGCGCCGGCGACAGGTCCTTGAAGGTCGCAATCTCCGGACGATGATCGAGGAGATGATCGACCATACGATCACCAGCCACTGCGAATCCATGCTCGATAAGGAATACGCGTACAGGTGCATGCTCGAGTGGGTGCGGACGAACTTCGATATCGAGCTGAAGCTCTCCGACGTGATCGAGGTCGAGCCGAAAGAGATCGAAGCCCTGATCAAGGATCGTGCCAAAGATGCGGCGCGAAGCAACATCGCGTTGTCTCTGGGGGAGTATCTGGAAGACTACTCCGACCCCGGTACGTGGGACGTGGCGGGCCTGACGAAGTGGGCGATGTCGGCATTCAAGGTCAATCTCAGCGCCGGCAAGGTCAAGAACCAGTCGCCGGAGGAGATCGAGGAACAGCTTGTTGCCGCGGCCGGTGAGCAGATCGATCGGAGGGATTGCTCGCCCTTGGCGGATTTTCTCCGTGCCGATTTCGCTCTTCGGCGCCTGACCGAATGGGCGCGGGCCAAGTTCGATCTCAAGCTGGACATCGAGCGTCTGAAGGGTCTAAACGCCAGGGAGGTCCGCGAACTGATGCTCGCCGAAACGGCGGAGAAGTACCGCCGACGCGAGATTGAATACCCCGTCGAATTCGCGATGAGCATGGCCTACGGTGCACAAGGAGCCAACGTCTACGGCTTCGAGTCGCTGGCGCAGTGGGCGAACAAGAAGTACAACGCGGATCTGTCCGTCGAGTGGTTGCAGAGCGCCAAGCCGCGAGACGTACACGAGCGGTTGATGCGTCTCAGTGCCAGCTATAGCGACGGAAAGCTGGAGGAGGAACTGACCGACAAGGTCCGTGGCCTGACCCGCGAGCAGTTGATCGAATGGGCCAATGCCCGGTTCGAGGCCTCCTTGACGCCCGACGACCTCGATGAGGGTGCGGACGTGAAGACGCGCCTGACTGAAGTCGGGCGCCAGTTTATGCGTCGCGAACTGGCAGACCTGGAACGATACGTTCTGTTGCAGGTGTATGACAGCACCTGGAAGGACCATCTGTACGCGATGGACCACCTGAAAGACAGTATCTGGACGCGCTCTTTCGCGGAGAAAGATCCGAAGGTCGAGTACAAACGCGAAGGGTACCGGATGTTCAACGAGATGCTCGAGTCGATCGAGGATCGGGTGACGGACATCGTATTCCGCGTCCATCTCGAAGCCGGAACGCGGGCGCGCAGCGTCTGGAACGTCAGCCAGACGACGCACGACGAAGTGGGGCAGTTTGCGATGGCGGAAAGGCAGCGTGCGGCCGCCCAGGCGCCGCAGGGCGAGCAGAAGGTCAAGCAGATTCGTTTGGAGCAACCGAAGATCGGACGTAACGATCCCTGTCCTTGTGGCAGTGGAAAGAAATACAAGAAGTGCCATGGCAAAGACGCCTGATGGCGGAAGCGAGGTAGATCGGGAAGGCCGGGCAAAATGACGGAGGTCCGCAAAAAGAAAACATCGAGCAGCAAGGCGCTACCCGATGTTTTCCGGAGGGGAGAAAAATTGTAGTTCTACTTTCTCGTATCAGCAACCATACAAGCCGATTCGGGCATTGTACGGGTTTTTTGTCGCAACGTCCAATAAAGATTACGCGAGACGTTCAAGATAGTTCGGGATCTGGCGCGAAATTCTCTCCCGCGAATATGGGTGGGAGCGGGCAGGCTGGAAATTCCTCAGCGGGCCGGTTCAAGTCCGCCGGTTTTGTCTCGACAATAACAGCGTGGAGGAGGATACTCCAGTCGCCAGAGGAATGCCTTCGGCTGGGCGGTGAGTGCATGGACGGGCCTGGGGGCCCACGAGCAGGTTGTCTTCAGCATGGATGAGCGGAGGCCGAACGGGGTCGGGGATGGGCACGGATGGTACCGGCCTGTGCTTGCGGGCGTGGGTCTGGCCAGCGCGTGCGTGCTTGTCTGGTGCGGTCGTTGCCTGCCGGTGGGCGTCGTTGACGGGACCCACGTGCTCTACGTTCCCGCCGTGTTGGCGTGCCTGTGGTTCGGCTGGCGAGGGTTCGCCGTGGCGGCGGTAGCGGCGGCCTGCGTGGCTACTACGCATTTTACCGGGGGGACGGTGGATGCGGCTATCCCATCGGACGTGCTTCGCTCACTGATCCTGGTGCTCGTCAGTGCGGTGGTGGCAGGGCTCAAGGAAGGACACCTTCGCGCGCAGCGAGATCTCCGACAGCTTCGCTCCAGACCGAGCAGAGACTGTCCGATGGAACGGCCGGATGCAGGCGATGCCGCCGGGGCGAGCAAGTGCTTCCCTGCGTTCCGGCCCACGGACGCGGTCCGTATCGATTCCGAGAACAACACCGGATGGAACCTGCTGCGCACCCTCATCGACAACCTGCCCGATGCGATCTACGTGAAAGATCGGCAGGGCCGCTTCGTTCTGGGCAATCCGCCGGCCCTTCGCCAGAAGGGTGTGACCAGCGTCGAGGGGATCGTGGGCAAGACGGATTACGACTTCGATCCGAAGGATGTGGCCGAACGGGCCGCTCGGGACGAGCAGGAGCTCATGTCCGGCAGCCGACCCATCATGAACCACGAACGATGTGTGCTCGACGCGAGCTGCGGGACAAAGAGCTGGTACCTGACGACGAAGGTGCCGCTGAGGAACGAGCAGGGGGAAATCATCGGTTTGGTGGGGATCGGGCGGGACATCACCGATCGAAGACGCGCCGAGGAGGCCTATCGGACCCTCGTGGACCACTCGCTCCAGGGACTGGTCGTCATCCAGGACGAGCGGATCGTGTTTGCCAACCGGGCCATGAGCCGAATCAGCGGCTACACCGTCGAGGAGATCCTGGCGAAATCACCGGCAGAAGTGTGGGACTTCATCCACCCCGAAGACCGCCAGCGCGTGGTGGCCAATTATCACGCGCGTCTGGACGGAGAACCCCTTCCGGAGAACTACGAGTTCCAGATCGTCCGTAAAGACGGGACGGTCCGTTGGGTGGAGCTGCATGCCTGCCGCATTGAGTACCGAGGCCGTCCCGCGATCCATGCCGCGTGCGCCGATGTGACCGAGCGTGTGCTGGCTCAGAGAGCCCTCATGCAGAGCGAGTCGCAGACACACGCGCTGCTGGATGCAATCCCTGACCTGATCTTCCGGCTTGGCCGAGATGGTGTGGTGCGCGATTGCCGGGCGGCGAAACGTCAGGTTCTGTTCTTCCCGCCCGACGAATTAGTTGGCAAGACCGTCGCCGAGGTGCTTCCGGAGCCGGTCTCGCGGTCACTGACGGAGCTGATCGAGCGGACCCTCGAGACCGGGCAAATCCAGACGCTCGAATACCAGTTGCAGACGCCGATGGGGATCTGCGATGAAGAATGCAGGCTGGTGGCATGCGGCCCGCACGAAGTGATTGCGATCGTACGCGATATCAGTGTCCGCAAGCGGGCAGAGCATCTGTCCAGAATCACGCATGATCTGGCCGTGCGGTTGAATACGGTGGGGGAGGTCCGTAAGGGCGCTCGTTTGTGTCTCGAAGCGGCGATCGAGGCCTCGCAGGCAGACTGCGGCGGGGTCTACCTCGTCGAGGACACCTCCGGCGCGATGAAGCTCCTGACGCACTGTGGCACGTCGGACCGCCTGACGCCGAACGTGCTGAGCATAGGCTCCAGTTCAGCCCAGATGCGTCTGCTGGCACAAGGCAAACCGGTCTACTACGGGGCCGATGAGCGACACATGCCACTCAGTCCGGCCCAGAGGAAGGCGGAGCTCTCCTCGTACGCGGCGCTGCCGATCCGCAACGAACATGCTCTGGTCGGTGTTCTGGTGGTTGCCTCGAACCGCTGCGATGCCGTGCCTCGACAGGCGCGTCCGGCACTGGAGACCATTGCAGCGCAGATGGGTACGACCCTTGCCCGGCTGCGCGCCGAAGAGGCGTTGATCGCCTCAGAGCGCAACTACCGGGAGATCTTCAACGCGGCGAACGAGGCGATCTTCGTCCAGGACCCCGATGCCGGTACCATCCTCGATGTGAACCGCAGCGGGCTCGACATGTTCGGCTATTCCTATGAGGAATTGCAGCGCATGAACGTGGGGGACCTGCGTGCCGAACCGCTGTTCGACCGGGCGGGCACAACGCGAAAATGGTTCACCAAGGCGGTACAGGAAGGGCCCCAGGTGGTGGAGTGGTTGTGCCGGAGGAAGGACAGAAGCTGCTTCTGGGCCGAGGTGAATCTGAAGCAGGCCAGAATCGGAGGTTGCGATCGCATCCTGGCGGTGGCGAGGGACATCAGTGAACGCGTGCAGGCGGCCCGTGCGGCCGAAAACCACCGCGTGGAACTGACCCGTGCCTGGCACGCCAATACGCTTGGCGAAATGGCTTCGGGTCTCGCGCACGAACTCAATCAGCCGCTCTGTGCGATCGTCAACTACGCTGGGGGGTGCCTGCGGCTGGCCGGACGGGAGCCCTTTGACAGGAAGACCCTGTGCGACTCCATCGCGCAGATCGCCGAACAGGCCGAACGGGCGGCCGGCATCATCAAACGCATCCGCGGCTTGGTGGCGAAACGCGAGCCCCGGCGAACCAGCCTCGATCTGCGCGATGCGTTGAACGAGGCGATGAGCACGGTGGAGACCGAAATCGCCCGGCTCGGGATTACGGTTGTGCGCGATCTGGCCGAGGACTTGCCCATCGTGCGGGCGGACGCGGTGGGTGTGCAGCAGGTCGTGCTCAACCTTGTGCGGAACGCGATGGACGCGATGAGCGGCAACCGGGTTCCGCTGCGGAGGCTGACCCTCTCGGCACGCGCCGTCAAGAATGGCGAGGAAGTCGAGGTGGCGGTCGCCGACACCGGCCAAGGGCTTTCGTCGCAGTTGATTGAGCGGGTCTTTGATTCCTTTTTCACCACAAAGAACAAGGGATTGGGTATTGGTTTGTCCTTGAGCCGACGGATTATCGAAGCCCACGGCGGTCGGCTGTGGGTCCGGTCGGACCCGGGCTCAGGAGCCGTTTTCCGATTTACGTTACCGGCGGAAGGAGTTGAGCATGAGCAGCGCGAAGCCCACGGTGTTTGTCGTCGATGATGACGAGGCAATCTGTCGATCTCTGTGCCTTCTGATCGAGGATATCGGTCTGAACGTCCAGACGTTCAGCGGGGCACGAGAATTCCTGGCCCAGTACGAACCATCGCAGCCGGGCTGCCTGGTCCTGGATGTGCGGATGTCGGGAATGAGCGGCCTGGAACTGCAGGCGAAGCTCCGGGAGTTGAACATGGAGATTCCGATCGTCATCATCACCGGCCACGGCGACGTCCCCATGGCAGTGGAAGCCATGAAGGCCGGCGCGATGGACTTCATCGAGAAACCCTTCCGCGACCAGGTATTGCTCGACAGCATTCAGAGGGCGGTGGAACTGGATCGGCGCATCCGCGCCGCCAGGCAGCGGTCGGAGAGCTTTCAGTCGCGGATGGAGGATCTGACCCGTCGGGAGCGTCAGGTGATGGACCTGTTGGTCCTGGGCAAATCGAACAAGGCGATCGCCTTCGAACTCGGCATCAGCCCCAAGACGGTCGATTTTCACCGAACGAATGTATTATCCAAGACCGCCGCCTCCTCTGTGGTGGAACTGGTCCGATTGGCTCACGAGGCGAGCGGGACCAGGGAAAAGGCTGGGATTGCCCGGAAAACGGATTGGTAGAAGGCTTGGCCGACCAGGCAATCTCAGAACGCTCCGGCCGACTTTCCCGTTCATTGGGTCTCGGATTGAGCCGATTCTGTACAGTGATGGGTGCAGGCATTGGGTCACAAGATGATGGTGAGGAGTTGTCTGTATGAGTTCCATGGGGGCGAGAGAGACGTTGCAGTGTGCCAAGCCCATACTGCTGATCGAGAGTCCCGAGGCCCGCTCGCCGACTGTGAAGGAGGCGATGGACGAGTTGGGAATGACCCGTCAGGTGGTGCAGGTTCACGACACCCAAGAGGCACTGAAGCGTCTGGCCGCAGGGCAGGCTCTGGAGCCGGCGGTCATTGTTTTCGACGGCCTTGCCGGGGGACGCGACGTTCTGGAGTTCCTCCGGGTGCTTAAGTCCGACCAGAATCTTAAGACGATCCCTGTGATTGTGGTGGCCCCTTCGGGAGATGGACAGATCGTCAACGAGAGTTTTGCACTGGGGGTGGCGGGGTATATGGTCAAATCGCCGGCCCGTGATCGGTTCGTGGAAGCCGTCCGAGCGATCGGGCAGTACTGGACGCTCAGCGAGGTCCCGCTGTGCGCATGAGAGAGGGACGAGCGCCGTGGCGAGCGAGGCAAACCTCAGAACCGCCTCTTCAGCCACCGTAATCGAAATACGTCGCGGATGCGCTCACTGAAACGCACGCCCATCCGTTGCGTGGCTGTCGGGAAGTCGTACTTCCTGAGGTCCTCCGGTCCGACGCGAGGAGGTTCATGCCGAAACAGCGCAGCAATAGCCGCAGCAAGGCGGCCGATCCGCCACGGGCGGACGGACCGCTTGGCGGGTCTGCCGGTTCCGGGTCGAAACCCCAGCACGTTGGGGGCCATCACCTCTGCACCGCCCGCTGGAGTGAAAGGAGCAGCTCATCGCCGGTGCGGCTGACAGCCTCACTGACGCCGAAGAGCTGGTGCCGTTCGAGAACCTCCGGCGCGTCACGATAGTACCGCTCGACGGCCCCGGTTCCCCCTTCGGCCGCGCCCGCAGTCCGGTAGGCGCGCGCCAGCAGCCATGCGCTGATCTCTTCTTCATATTCCGCCGGATAGATCAGGGCCACTGCGAATTTGTCATCGGCGTACCGAGCCATGTGCACCTTGGCCCGGCAGGGGGGCGCGGCGGCAACCGCCGCACCGACCAGACGCTTGAAATCGCTTGTCGCCTGCTCCTGCGTCGTGGAGAAGAAGAGCATTCCAGACTCCAACTGAAACATCTGGGCGGGGACACCTCTGATCTCCAGTCGGCCGTCCGGGTAAGCCCGGTGGATCTTGTAGACCTTGCCATCACGATAGCGTTCGCTTTCGAGCAGCTCGGCCACTTCCTCGGCTGTAAACCCGACCCCGGCCTGGTCGCCGAAATCGAAGATGTACAGCCCTGTGTACCTCTCGGGTTTCTCAAGTTCTGGCAGTTTCATAATCAGTGATTATATGAGGCCACAGAGATTCTTGCACGAACTTTCCTGGCCCCACCACCCGGTCACGGACTGCGGATTGCCGATTTCGGATTCGCAGCCAGAAGCGAATCTGCTGTCCGAAACCTGAGCCCCGGGCGATCTTCAACGGTAGCGGATCGGCTTTCGACTTGCAGGTTTCCGGATTTGCTCGCTGGGCGGCGGCGGGCCCGGTTGGAGCGGGTCCTTTCTTGCCGGCCCGACCTGTTCAGGCGCGGCCGGAGAGGATTCCGCTACGCTTCCTGGCACGACAGGCTCGGATTCGTTTGCTGCCGGTGTCCGTTCGCGGATCGCGGGACCCGGCGCCGGGTCGCTCTGGGGAGCGGGTGCGAGCGGGGTTTCGGTCTGCCCAATCTGATCCTGCTGCCTGTAATAGCGCGGGATGTGCGGGCTGTAATACTCCTGGTACGGGTTGGGCGCCACGGCTCCAACCCCGATATCCGTCGGGATCGGCATCTGAATGGGCCGACGGTAGGATGGCCGCGAACGCGTACTGACCAGCGGTCCATATACATAGGGGTTTGTCTGGACATACGTGTAGGTGTTCGGACCGTAGTACAGCCATCCCCCGGGCCGATACCGGTGAATCACAATCACGCCGGGCCCATAGTAGTTGTACTGTGCCTGGGCGGTTGTAGCGATCAGCATCGAGGCGAGCCATAAACCCAGACCCACACGCTGCGACAGTGTTCTTGACACCATAACAGACCTCCGTGCAGAGATTAACGTTTGGCGCCGACTCCAGTTTTTACGTCGAGCAGACGGGTACGGTGCGATCCATTCACGTTGTCCTCGCCAGCAGAAGCATGCTATATCCGCCGTCTCGGCCGGTCAAGTCTATCCACGGTCCTTGACGCGTCGGTTCCGGCGCCGGTAGGATCGGGGCGTTTCGGATGGACGCATGCGATGCGCATTGGACGCACATCACGGGCGGGGGCGGATTCGCCTCGACGCAAAGGGCCAGGGAAGGGCGAGCGCTGGGGGTTCACGCTGACCGAACTGCTGGTGGTGATCGCGATTCTGGCGCTGCTGCTGGCGATTCTGCTGCCGATGACGCACCGCGCTCGCAAGCAGGCAGCGGCCATGACCTGCCAGTCCAACCTGCGGCAGTGGGGCATCCTGCTCAACACCTACGTCACAGCGAACGACGGGAAGTTCTTCAACGAACTGACATTCGTCGACCGATGGGCCAAGCCGGAGCCGGCCACCGTCTGGGTCAAGAGCTGGTGGTATATCTTCCTCACAGAGTTCGGCAACTATCGGGATATCTGGCTGTGTCCGATGGCCAGGACGCCCTCGTCCAATGGCATGACGGGCGCGAGATTCCGAGCGTGGCGGGGTGTGCGGGGGGCCGAACGCCTCCCGGAAGGGGGCTGGGGCGAGGTGGAGCGGGAGTTTCTGGGCAGCTATGGCGTCAACAGTTGGGTGGGCCTCGGCCGGCAGCCGGACGAAGCCAGGCCCAATTCCGCCTGCTGGACCACGCCCGACGTGAAGGAGGCCTCCAACGCGCCGCTCGTCTTCGACTGTTGCCGCTCGATCTACAGCGGGACGCTGGACGGGCCGCCGCCCCATGAGGATGCGGACCCGCTCTTGTATGAGAGCAGCAACGTCTGCATGGACCGGCACCGGGGCGGAATCCACGCGGTGTTCATGGACTGGTCGGTCCGCAAGGTGGGGCTCAAACAGCTATGGGCGCTGAAGTGGCATCGAGAGTACGACACGGCCGGACCCTGGACGAAGGCCGGCGGCGTGCGGCCCGACGACTGGCCGCAGTGGATGAAGAGATTCAAGGACGACTGACCATTTGCGGGGGCGAACGATTATTCGCCCTTACGGTCTTTGTCACCACTCGCCGAAAAACTGGTCGGGGCGGATCATCCCGCCGATGCCCACCAGCCAGGAATCACCCGTGAACTGGCCTTCGATCCAGGCGATGAAGTTCTTATTCACCTCGCAATTGGCGCCAAGGCTCAGGCCGAACTGCGAGTCCTCCTCGACATCGCCGGAGCAACAGATCCGACCTTGGGTCACGCCGTCGAAGACAAACCGCGCGTCCATATCGAGGTCGCCGTCGATGATCTGGAGGAAGGGGCCGGCCCATACGCTCCAGGCGTCGCCTCGATAGACGGCGGTCAGTCCGATCTGGGTCTGAAGATAGTCGAGCTTCGCGGTACCTGTGGCGATTTCGCCGGGGTCCTCGGGATTGGCAATCCGGAAATCGCTGTCGTCCGGGTCCAGCCACGTCACCTGGGCCAGGCCGTCGACGCGCCAGGACCCGCACCGATAGAGTGTCGCGCGGGTGCCCACGCCGGCGCCGAAGCCGAAACTGCCGTCGAAGCCGACTTGGCCACCCCGACCCCCAAGGACGACGCCGGGGCCGGACGCCTTGATGTCTGCATCGGCATCGGACGCACCCAGACGGACGAACACGTCCCAGTCCCGGCACAGAGCGTATTCGATGCGTGCGAACAGCATGTTGGTCTTCATGCCATCGATCATGAATTCCTGGTGATACTTCTCGGACAGTCCGCCGATGATGCTTTCGGTGCAGCTTCCGTCGGCTTCGGCGTCGATCTTCTCGTACGCGTACTCGATTCCGAAGGCCCATTGTCCCTTCTGCATGACGGGCAACGCCGGTCCCAGCGGGGCGCCCGCCAGAGCCGACGGAACCCCGACGGCCAGGCAGATGCAGAGGCTAACGAATGTCGTTCTCGGTCTCATTCCAAGCTCCTTTCATTACGAAGCGGGATTTCTGCGGACGCCGTACTAGAAAGGCCTCTCGGCCACCACGAGCACTGTCCCTTGTCCGACGAAGGGGAGTCCGGACTGCAACGTGCCGCCGACGTACAAGGTCGTGATTCCGTTGTCGGGAATCGCATCGAGGACTTCGATCAGATCAAAGGTGGCACGGATCTGCACCTTTCCCTTGGCCACCGTCACGGATCGCGCACCGGCGGCGATGTTGCCGGGATCAAGCGACAGCGTTTCCAGTCGGATATCGCTCTGCTTGATGTCGGCCGGGAACACGAGCAGGGCAGTGAGGCAGTCCGAGGGGTTGTAGCCGGTGCGGCCGAGGATCAGCGGGCTGAACGTCAGCGCGACCGGCAACGGCGCGTCACCCACGCAGACTTCCACGCTCGCGGTCACGACCGGAGTCTCCGCCGCGTCGAGACTCACGGAGTTGACCACGATCTGGCCGGGTGTGAGGTCATAGTCCAGCCGGACCGTCAACCGCACGCACTGCACCGCCCCGGGCCGCAGCACCGGGTACGCCCATGTGAAGGTGTGAGACGGCGGGTCGTAGTATCCGGAGCCACCGTCGCCTTCGACGCGGACGAACGTCACGCCGTCGGGAAGGTGGTCGACCACGAACACGCCGGTGAGGACAGCGTCGTTTGTGTTCTCGATACAGATTTCGTACGTGACTTCGCCGCCGGGATGGACGCACCCCGCGGAGACTTTGCCGTCCGCAGACGCCATTACCGTCTTGGTCACGATGGGCGGCTCCAACTCCACTGTGACTTCCGTGTCCGTCTCGGCCGGTAGGACCTCATCGCATGCCGCTCGGACGTGGTTGGTGACCGTCGATCCCGGACGTGCGTCGTCGTTGACTCGGACGACTATGTCCGCACAGACCTTCTCTCCGGCTTCCAGTGTGGCATACCGCCACGTGTAGGTGTGATTGGCGCGGTCATACGATCCGGAGTCCCCGTCCCCGCCGGCCGTGACGAAGGTCACCTCAGCCGGAAGCGTGTCCACGATGGTCACGTTGCTGACGCGCTGATGGTTGTCGTTTTGTACGCACACCGTGTAGGTGACCTCCTGGCCCGCTGCGACGTACATCGTCCCTTGATCGTTCATCCCCTGGACGCCGCCGGTAACGGTTTTGGTCAACAGCAACGGCTTGGGCTTCGCCTGCGTGGCAATGGCCGTCACGCGGGCGGTTTGCGGCTCGGCTTCGTCACTGTCGATCGTCACCGAGTTCTCAATGACCGTACCCGGCTTGGTTTCTTCGCGAACTCCCACGACGATCTCCACACAGGCCGAGGAATCGGGTAGCAGGGAGGGATACGACCACGTGTAGGTATGCTTATCCCGATCGTAGGACCCGTAAATGCCGTCCCCGTCTGCGGAAACGAACGTGACTTCGGGCGGCAGGACGTCCACCAGAGACAGACCCTGTATGCGATGGCTGCTGCCGTTGCTGTCGAAGCAGATTTCGTAGGTGATCTCGGTTCCGATTCCCACGTATTGCGTTTTGCTGTCGTCCATGGTCGCCCCGTCGCTGATCCGCTTGGCGACGTTGAGGACTCGATCGATCGGTTTGACCGTCACCTCAATCTGGTCCGTGGTCGCTTCGATCTGATCGTTGTCGACGGTGGCTCGGTTGACGATTACGGTTCCGGCCGGCGTCCCGGCCTTGACCTGGGTCACGATCTCCAGACAGATGCTCTCGCCCGCCGCCAGAGAGGCGATGGACCAGGCATACGTGTGGGTCTGGGCGTCGTAGTGGCCGAACTGACCGTCTCCTTCGGCGCTGACAAATGCCAATTGGGGCGGCAGGAAATCGAGGATCGTGATATCCTCCACGGGCACCGTGTTGTCCCGGTTGTCACAGCAGATGCGGAACGTGATGTTCTCCCCGATCCCGACGTAGCGCGTGCCATCTTCTTTCGGCTCGGTCCCCCCGGCAGTGATGGTTTTGGTCAGGCCGAGCGGCTGCAACCGGCTCGGCCATACGGTGACGTCGGCGGTGGCGGTGGTCGGTTGGGTCTCGTTCGTAGTGAGGACCACCGAGTTGGTCAGGACGGTTCCGGCCGGAACATCGTCCCGGATTTGCGCCGTCAGGGTGATCTGTCCCGTTGCGCCGGCCGCCAGAGAGGCATAAGAGCACGTGTAAGTGTGATTCACCGGATCATACGAAGCGGTACCCGAGGTGCTTTCGGCGTTTACAAACGTCATCTCCGGCGGCAGGGTGTCGACGATCGAGACCTTGGTCACAGGATAGTTGTTGTTCTCGTTCGAGAAAGCGATGGCATAGGAAACGGTTTCGCCCGCGTTGGCGTAGGCGACCCCATCTTCTCGCCGGCTGTCTCCGATCACACTCTTGCTCAGTGTCAGGGGCTTCCAGTCACCGCCCCGAACCAGTGCGTCGACGCTGACGGACGTAGGCGGGATGACCCGCGTTCGTATCGTGGCCCGGTTGCGAATCCGCGTTCCGGCCGGAACACGCGGGTCAACCTTTGCCCGGAGTTCAAGGCAGGTTTGAGACCCCGCTTCCACCGACGGCAGCAGCCATGTGTAGGTGTGCGTCGCCGCGTCGTAGCGTCCGGTATCACCATCACCGTCGGCCTCTACAAAAGTCACTTCGCTCGGCAGCGTGTCGACGATGGACACTTCCCGTATGAGGCTCAGGTTTGCGAAACTGAGCTGGTACGTGATCGTCTCGCCCGCACTGACGTAGATTTCTTCCTCCTCGTCCGGCTCGGCGTCCGTGGCGATGCGCTTGACGAAACCGAGTGGATTGTAGCCGATGTCCCTGGCCGGAATGACGATGTCCGTCGGATTACCGATGTCAAGGATCGACGAGACCAGAACCAGATTCGGGTCGTAGCAGAGCAAATCGTCCCCCCCGGGCAGGTTGCTCAGGCCCGTGGTCACGTAAACCAGATTGCTGACCGGGTCGACGGCAATGCCCATGACTCCGGCGGTCTCATCCACCGAAACCGCCTTGCTCTTGCCCGTAATCATGTTGTACTGGTTCAACGAGGTGTCGCCGAAGTATCCCGCGCCCGTATAGATCAGCTCGTTGTACAAGTCCAGGGCGATGCTGACCGCCGATCGATTGAGCTCGTACTCTCGAACAAGGGACCATGTGGAGGTTTCGTAGACGCGAATCGTCCGGTTGCCGCTGGCGGTGTAGAGCAGACCTCTGGCCTCGTCGAGATCGATTCCGTATGCGGTGGATCCCTCCAGGGCAAACGGCGCGCCCGGGAACAGGGCGAGTCTTCCTGTGCTGGCGTTCCACGTGTAGACATAGAGTTTGTTGGTGGCTCGGTCGACGGTATACAGGAGATTTCTTGTCTCGTCGTAGACCACCCCGGCGAGGTTTTCCGCGCCCGGCGCGACGACCGTGCCCACGTCCGCCATGGTTCGCGCATCCAGGATCTCGAGGGCGTTGGAAAACTCATACGTGATGAAGATGTACCCCGATTCCCAGTCGATCGCCATGCCGACGGCGCCGCCGGCTCGAAACGGAATCGTCTGGCGGGCCTGAAATGTCAGCGAACCGTCCGGACCGATGTCATACGCCAGAACAGGCAGCGGTTCGGCGGAGTTCGTGATCTCCGCGATCACGTAAGCCGAGCGGGCTTGCACCATCGTCGGGCCGGCTGCGGCCATCGCCAGAAACAGACTGCTCAGAATAATGCCGTATCGGTTGATTGTGGCTTTTCTTTTTTCGCTTCGCATACCCCACTCCTTGCACATCGGGCGACCGCCTTCCAGTCGCGGGGGACCGACGAACTGTCGCCATCACTACCACATCCATGGGAAAACTGAGGAAAGGAAGCACTCGCCGCACGGGTGCGGTAGAATGCCGCAGAAACCTCCCTTCTCTGCGGGCATCCAGTATACGGCTTGCCGCGTCGAATGTCAAACTGTATTCCGCGCACGATGGCCGCACGGTCTCACCCAATCGGCGGGGGTTTGGTGGCGGCATGGGAGCCGGGTGCCCTTGTCTGCCATCGGTTTGGGGCCTTGGGCTGCCGCTACGGCTGGACTTCGAGGAGCGCCTCGCACCAGTGGCGAAGGTCCCAGCGGTCGAACGCGACGTCGGCGGTGACCACGTACACCGACGGGACCAATGAGGTGGGAACGGCAATTCGTATGGTGATGGCACCTTCCGTCCGGGGCTCGACCGTTAGATGGGCGGATTCCGGTTCGGCGGTAAACCCATCGGGCAAGTGTGGCGTCACGGTGTACTTGTGGGCGCGATCCGAGTGGTTCAACAGGCGTATCTCGGCCTCCGCCGTCTGACCGGGGCGAGCGGTTTGTCCATAGGGGTAAATCCGGGCCCACTGCTCATCGATGCCGTAGTTGGCGTCGTCCCAGGGAAACAGACTGGCCAGGAGAGCCTTGCGTTCGACCAGCGTCTGACGCATGAACGCCAATTGTGGCCCGTCGAATTGAAAGACCGGCGCAACGTGCTCGTTGACGAGCATGCAGTTGTCTGGAAGGGTACCCAGGATGTCCAGGCAGCGCAGATACCCGTCTCCTTCGTGCATGAGGTTGCGGTTCAGGAGACAATAATCGTCAATTCCGGATGGCGTGAACGAATCACCGAGAAAGAAAAGCTTCTCGCCGTTGTCATGCTCTACAAGCAGGGCGCTGTGGTAGAGGGTCTGCCCCGGATAGTCGTAGAAGGTCAACTGAAACTCGCGCCAACGTCTCGTGTGCCGGTCGGGGACCACGGTCACGTCCGCGATTGATTCCGTCGTCAGGCAGGGCAGGCGATAGGCCTGGGGGCGGCGCGCGATGTCGGCGACCAGTGGCGTGACGAACACCGGACAGGAAAAGGTCTTCAGGAGGGTGTTGATCTTCTCGGTGTGGTCGTCGTGGTAATGGGTGAGGAACACGCCTTCCAGGGATGTCAGTTGTCCGGCATCGCGCCGCCTGCCGATCTCATCGATGATGGCCTGCGAGCCGCAGTCGATCAGCCAGCCGGCGCCGCTCTGCGAGAGCAGAAGCCGGGAGTTGCCGATGCACAACATCCAGCCGGGTGGGTCCTCGTCGATGGTCGCCAGTCGCATCCATGGCACACCGTGCGGCGTCCCGAGAACGCGCTCCGCAAGACCGTCATAGCTACGGCTGAAATAGTATCGCCCGGCGCTGATAGCCAGGTAGTTGCGATAGACCGCCTGAAGCCGATCGATCAGATGCGCGATGGCCGCCTGGGGGGCTCGAACGACCGGTCCGCGGGCCGGAACGAGCACGTCCGGCTTCTCCGAGGCGATTGCCCGCAAGCTCGCGATCAGTTGAACCACGCGGGCTGCGTACCCATGATAGCCGCCGATCCGCAGGTCGGGGACCTCGTCCTGAAGGCTGTAGAGATCCAGGACTTGCCCATCGCCGTAGATCAGGTCGCCGACGAAGGCGTAGCGGATGCCATCGACGTCCAACAGGTAGCTGACGGCGCCCCGCGTGTAGCCCGGCGTGCCCATCACGCGCACGGAGAGGTCCTGCCACGCCAGGGCTTCGCCGTCACCCACCGTACGGTCCACTCGTAACGGGACTACGGGAACCTTGGTTGTCTGCTGACGGTAGTCATGGAATCGCCCGCGTGCAAAGGTGTTCCAGAACTCCTCCGGTCCTGCGAATGCGGCCGCTTCGGCGGCAGGCACGATAGCCTTGGCACCGCGCTGGACGAGGTCCCGTCCTGCCCAGACCACGTCGCGCCGGCTATGTGTGAACAGGACCATGTCCGCCTGCTGAAGCGTCCCGGATGGGTCGCCATAGATGACCAGGGTGTGTCCATTGCGTTCGATGCAGACGCCGTTGACCGGCCCGGGCAGCAGACGCACGGATGGACTGAGGCGAGACGCTGCCAGTTCCTGGGCAGTGGCACGTGAACAGGCGGCCAGAACAGCGAGCAGTATGAGAGCAACTCTGCGCATCGCGATCTCCCGGACAGGACTCGGTTGACGGTCTCCGGACATTGGTCACGGTCATAGGATACCTTGTGTGGGTCTTGCTGGCAACGCGTCTTTGCTCGACGAAGACCGGACGATCCGCCCGCAGCGGAAACAGCAGGGGGCCCGCGCCCCAGCGGCGCAGGCCCCTTGATGATCCACGTTGTCGCGTCCTCGACACGGACGCGAATGTCTACCGATCCCCGACCAGGTAGCGGACTTCGCCGGCCGAGAGGGCCCGGTTGTAGATGCGGAATTCATCGAGCGAACCGGAGAAGTACGCGTCGGCGGTGTACTGCGAGCGGCCCAACCAGTTCTGCGTCGTGTTGCCGAGGTCCTTCGGCAGAGTCGCCGTCGGGCCGCTGGCGGCCACGTCGCCGTCCAGGTAGAGTTGCACCTGCATATTGGCACCGTCGATGACGACCGCCAGATGATGCCAGCCGGTTTGCAGCAAGGTGGTCGTCTGGATGACCGACTCGCTGCCGCCGGCCCGCGCGATGGCAAACCGGATCGGGCCGGCCGGAATACGCGGGCACAGGAACATATAGCCGGCCGTGCTGCTGGTGCCGAAGTCAAAGATCCGCTGCCAATCGCCTCCGGTATTGGAGAAGTTCACCCACGTGGCGAACGTCGAATCGGTCAGCGCACTCAGAACCGGACCAATGGGCAATGCGACGTAATCGGCAAATCCGTCGAACTGCAGCGCCTGGCCCTGCCCGGCCAGCGACGGCCCGTAGGTGGGGTCGTTGAACGCCGTGCCGTGGTAGCCGTTGCCGGAACTGTCCTGGACGTTATTCTCCATCGCATACAGCGCCACCAGCGATGCAGCGCCCGGGTCCTGGGGCGTCACCGCCGCCGGAGCCACGCGGTACAGGCGGATGTCATCGATGTACACCACCCCTGAGCCGGCGCCGTCGATGCCGATGCTCAGTTCTGTGACATTTCGCAGGTTAACGCCCGTCGAGGCCAAATCGATGTTCCACTGCTTCCACAACGCGGTTGCGAGGCTGCCGGCGGCGCCGTCGTACCCGATCTTGGTCCCGTTGATTGTCACGTAGAGCTGAGCGGGGGCGTTGGCCATGTCGCCACGGAAGTACAGCACGAACGTTGTGATACCGCCTGCGGTCCAGTCCTGTGCGCCGTCGATCGTGAAGTCGGCCCGCGAATTGCCCTCATAGAATAGCGGCATCGATTGCCGCCCGCTGTGAACGAGGTCCTGTTCGGCGAACGGGGCGTCGAAGTAGCCGACCGTCGAGCCGGTCCCGTTGGTGTAGCCGTCGATCCATGCATCGTAGATGGTCGTGTGTGCCTCGACGTCGTCTGTGTAGCTCTCGAAATCGTCCACCACGAGGAATTCCTGGGTGGAGAAGCTCCAGACCGCGCCTTCCCACGAACGGATGGCTTCGGCCTCGTTGACTTCGACGACCTTCCAGAAGTACTCGGTGGCCAGGTCCAACGTGCCGGGATCGTAGCTGCTCTGGCTTGTGGTGCCGGCCAGGGCCGTTCCGTCAACGACGGCGGCTTGATCGGTGCCGAGGTAAACCTCGTGCAATACTGCTTCGCGGCCACCGCGCCAATCCAGGACCGTGTCGATGGCGACATCCGTTGCCCCGGAAGCGGGTTGCGGCTCTCTCGGCTGCACGGGCAGGTAGTAGAAGCGGACCTCGCTGAGCCCGAACTGGCCGGTGAGGCCATAGCCGCTCTTGGCTGTCAGTCGGACGTATTTGGCCGGGACTCCCTGGAGGTCCACCGTGGTGTTGTGTGTGTAGGTCGTCTTGCCCGTCGCCTGGGCAAACCGAACGTCGGTGAGCACGGTCCAGTCCGTCCCGTTGGTGGAGTACTCCACTGTGACGTCCTTGAAGCCGAAGCCCAGCATCATCTCGAAGACGACGTTGTAGTTCCACACCCAAAGCTCGTAGAGCTTGTAGACCTGATCAAATTCGTACTGAATCCACACGGGCTCGGCGCCACCGGTGGTGGCGGCCCACATGTCGGTGTTGAGGGCGGAGTGCTGGTCGGCGGCGTTGAGGCCGGATCCGTCGATGGTCTTCTCTGGACCGGAATCCGGTTCCGAGGTGCCGTTGCTGGTTGCGACGATGTTCGTGATCGCGTAGGCGAACGGCTCGGTGGTGAAGCTCCAGACCTCGCCTTTGAAGATTGTATTGTCGGGTGCGGCGTTGACCTCATCGACGCGCCAAAAGTACGTCTGCCCGAAGGCGAGCGGTCCAGCGGGGTCATACGTGGCGCCCGACTGCCCCTGACTGGCCAGTACGCCCATCGGATTGGTCCGGCTGGCGCTCTCGACGTCGGCCGGTGAAGTGCCGAAGTAGACATCGTGCGATGCCGCGAGTGCCCCTGGCGTCCAGCCCAGCACGACGTCGCGGGGCACATCGACAGCGCCGTTCTTCGGCCGAGGATTGCCTGCGGTCTCCGCCTGAGGCATGCCGTTTTCGAAGATGTCCGCGATCTCCTCCGCCGACAACTCGCGGCTGTACATCGCGACCTCGTCGATCGTGCCGAAGAATTGCTGGCCGCCGTTCGAGCTGGTTTCCGCGCCGATCATGATCGGCCAGTCGTTCGGATTGATGTCCACCTGCCCGACGGACTGGGCCTGGCCCTCCATCTCGCCATCGACGTAGACGCGAATCGTCTTGTTGCCGAAGGTTCCTGCGATGAAGTGCCATTCATTGTCGATCACCACGGTCCGCCCATCCGCCAACGAGGTGGTGTTGTTGACGAAAAACTCCAGGCGGGCCAGGCCGACATTCTGAGTCAGGACCAAGTCGAAGCCGGTGGTCTGCCACTGCGACTTGTCGATCACACGGCCCCAGTTCGGCACCGTGGTGGCCTTGACCCAGGCCAGCAGACTGACCTCGGCGGTTACGTCGTACTCCGGGATCTCCGGCACCGTCACGTGCGAGCCGCTGACGAACTCCAGGGCCGTGCCCTTCTGGCCGGCGACCCATGCGGCATTGCCTACGACGGTGCCGGGGTTGTTGTAACTGGAGGCGTCCTTGGCGGTGGTGCCGGCGCCGTCGTCGAAGGGCAGGTACAAGACCAGGGATTTGTCCACAGCCCAAGCCTGTGCGGCCACCAGGCCCACGGTCAACAGAATGATCAATCGCGACGTACTCATGGTGGGACCTCCTTCCAACTCTGCTTGTGTCAGTGTGCCGAAGACCTATGGAGTCCCGTCGCCGATGTGGTTCGGGCCACCCGGCGGTGCCGGACCATCTTACCTCCATTCCATCTACCCCATTATAGAGCACGAACGGCGGAAGCCCATAAGGAAAATGCCTGGACGCGATCAGATCCCACGCCGATGCCGCTATCGAGCGGTGGGAGCCTCTTTGTTCACGTTCGCCTCGGCCATCCAATCCGACCACATGATGTGGCCGTACAGAGGGCCCCAGCTTCCATCGGAGTTCCGATCGTTGGCCAGATGTACGCCGTGCAGGTAGACCTTACCATCGGCCCCCTCAGTGGCTGCCTGGGCGGTCATGAATCGCGTGATGCGGTACCGCAACTCCGTGCGCGTGGTATCCGTCCATTCGAGCACGCTTTCCTCCTGCCAGTTTTCCGCCGGCAGGGTGATGCGGAGGGCCTTTCCCGAGGCGGATTTCTCCTTGACGATGTCCTCGGCCTTCCGATGCAGTTCGTCGATTCCCTCGCCTTGGGAACGGTCGGCGTTCATATAGGTCCGCTCGGCTCGCACGGCACGGTTCTTCTGGTCCTGCTCTTTGATCTGGCCGAGTTTCTGCTTGAGGGTGGAAAGCTTGGCGTCGTCGGGTCCGACGGTGCCGGCATAGCGGTCGATCGCCTGTTGCAGAGGCGTTACGTCGCGCTCCATCACGAGATTGGGCTTCTTGGTCGGATCGCTTTGCCAGCCGGTGTCCTGGTTCAGCCAGGCGAGGATGCGGTCGAATTCCTTCTCCATATCGGCCGAAAGCAGGGCCCGGCTTCGCCGGAGCACTTCGGGCATGTCCCGCAGACGCTGCTTCATCGTCTCTTCGAGGGACAGCAGTTCCGCTGTCTTGCCGTGTGGGAATTCGGCCTTCTCGTACTCGGGCCAAAGCGCCTGCGCCTCGGCGAGCAGGGTGGTTCGCTCCTGGATGTCGGATTCGCTGAGCGTGACGCCGTCGATCAGGTACTTCGGACTGCCCGCGCCGACGTCGACATAAGGACGCAGCCTCTCGACCCACGGTCGGCAGGCCTGTTCCTGGCGGGCGCGAGCGGCGCCCTCGTTGTAGATAACGAGCTTTCCGGCCAGTGACTGCTCCTGGTAAAGCAGTTCCTGCGTCTTGCCGTGGGGGAACTCGGTCTTCTTGTAGGCGGCCATCAGCTCGTTGGCCTTGGCGTAGGCTTGACGGCACTTTTCCTGATCGGCCTGCGAGGCGGTGTTGAAGGACGACCCGATGAGCAGATACTGGTCGCCTTTGGGATCGAAGAAGGGAGCGAACTTGGCCAGCCATTCCTTGGATTGAGTCTCCTTCTGCTGCGCGGCTTCGGCCGCCGCCGCGGCCGCGGCATCCGCCGTCGATTTGGCTTGGTCGTACTGCGTCCCGACGGCGATCAGCCGGTCGGTGGCGGCCTTGAACTCCGCGTTGCCGGCTGGGATCTTCTGCCCATATCGGCTCTGGATCTCGTCCATTAGCTTCTGCGCCTGGCCGAGTTTCGTGCCGGCGGTCTGCAACTGGTTCTTCTCCAGGGCCGCGACCACTGCATTGAGCGTGTCTTCGAGTCTCTTGAGTTGTGAGACGACCGCATTGGGCAGGTCTGATGGCACCGGATTTGGCGTTTCGGCCGGCTTGGCCTCTTCCTTCTTCTCCGCACTGCCGCCGACGGGCCGTCCGAGCCGCCTTTCCAGTTTCGTCGTCAGATCTTCGGCCTGTTTGACCAGGGCAGCGAGTTTGGCATGGTCCGGTGCCGCCTCCTTCAGTTGGGCCAGCAGGTTGCGGGCTTCGAGCAGTTCCTTCTCCGCCCGAGCCGGCTCGGTTGTGATCCTTCGCTGAACGCCGGAGAGCGTTTGCTCAATCGTCTTGGCCAGATCGTCCGGCCCGGCCGCTTCCACACGCGCGGCGCCCGCGATCAGGACCAGGGCCAACGCGCACATCAAGCCACCCACAAACCTGCCGGAATCTCTACCGCACCGCATTCTCCACCTCCTTCTCGTCCTCTTTTCTGTCATGGGCCAGGCTGTCGCGCAGGCTCCAAACCTGCCCGGCGTCCTTCCGTTGTGGTCCATATTCTACCATGCCCCCATCCGGTGTCCCAAAGGGAATCCATCGCAGGCCGTCCGGCGGGACAGTGCCATGTGACAACTTCCCTGGTGGACACAGGGATCGCGACACCGGCGGACCCTTACTGCGGCTGGATAGCGGTACCTTGGTCGGCGGAGGCGCGATGTGCCTGTGACGAAGGTTCTTCTTTGACGGGGGCGGCAGGCGGGGCTATGATCCGGGCAGATGCCGGAACTTCTGGCGGAAAGCTCGGATGGCGATACCCAAGCTACAACTGCATACGAAGATCCTGCTGGCGATTGTCGTCGGGGCCGCATTCGGCCTGTTGGCGAACCGTCTGGCTTGGGGTTTATTCGTCGCGACGTATATCGAACCGCTGGGAACGGCCTTCGTGCGGCTGATCGGCATGGTGATCGTCCCGCTGGTGTTTGCCTCGCTTCTGGTCGGGACCACGAGCCTGGGTGATATCCGCAGTCTGGGACGCATCGGCGCCAAGACCATCGGTTTCTATCTCTGCACGACCGTCGTTGCCATCACCATCGGGCTGCTGCTGGCCAACGTCGTGCAGCCGGGCTCGGGCCTGGCGGAGAACGCCAAGAGCAGGCTGATCGAAGGTGCTGCACAGCAGAACGCCACCGGCGAGGCGCCTCGTGAATCGGCCTCGATCAAGGACGTTCTGCTGAACATCATCCCGACGAATCCGATCCGGGCCTTTGCAGAAGGACAGATGCTCCAGATCATCTTCTTCTCGCTGCTGACCGGTGTCTGCCTGACGCTGATCGGTGCCGAGCGGGGCGGGCCGGCGATTCGCTTCTTCGAGGCCGTCAATGACGCCATGGTGATGATGGTGCACCTGATCATGAAGGCCGCGCCACTCGGCGTCTTCGCCCTGCTCGCGGCAGTCGTCGCCGACTTCGGCCTGCACATCCTGGCGGTGCTCGCCAGGTACAGCGCTGTGGTCCTGGCCGGGCTTCTGGTGCACATGCTGCTGGTGTACTCCCTGGCCCTGAGGTTGTTCAGCAAGGTGGGGGCGGGCCGGTTCTTTCGAGGCATTCGTCCGGCTCAGTTGATCGCCTTTAGCTCCGCTTCCAGCTCGGCCACGCTGCCCGTGACCATCGAGTGCGCCGTGGAGAACCTCGGGGTCTCCCGGCACATTTGCAGCTTCACCCTGCCTCTGGGGGCGACGGTCAACATGGACGGCACCTCCCTCTACCAGGGCGTCGCGGCCGTCTTTCTGGCCCAACTCTACGGGATGGACCTGAGTCTGGCCCAGCAGTTGACGATCGTGCTGACGGCCACGTTGGCGTCGATCGGCACGGCGGGCACCCCCGGCGCCGGTATCGTGACCCTGGCGGTCGTGCTGGGCAGTATCGGCGTGCCTTTGGAGGGGATCGGGATCATCCTGGGCGTGGATCGCATCCTGGATATGTGCCGTACCGTGGTGAACGTCACCGGGGATGCTGTCTGTGCCGTTGTGGTGGCCTCGACGGAGAATCCGGTTCGCCGTGCGCCGGCAGGAGAGTGAATCCTATCGGTCCCATGAACAACGGGAGGTTGTGAACATGGTCGAGAAGAGCAGAGGCCTTATCCTGATCGCCTTGGCGCTGCTGATATTGTGGGCGGCCCCGTGCGGCGCGTGTTTTTCCATCGTCGTAGGCAAGGACGCTTCGACCGACGGCTGCGTTCTGGTAGGTCACAATGAGGACGACTACCCGCCGCAGGTGGTCAACCACTACAAGGTGCCCAGGCAGACGCATGGACCGGGGGCCACGGTGGTGCTCCGCAACGGTGGTGTGTTGGAGCAGGTCGAGCGGACCTGGGCCTATCTCTGGTCGGAGATGCCCGGCATGCTCTACTCCGACACTTGTGTCAACGAATGGGGCCTGACCGTCACTTCGGACGGCTGCCCCTCGCGCGAGGACCGGCCCGAGATCACCGCCGGCGGCATCGGCTGGATGCTGCGAAGGCTGATCGCGCAGCGGGCGAGAACGGCGCGCGAAGGCGTGTTGCTGGCAGGCCGGCTGGTGGAGCGGTTCGGTTATGTCGCTTCAGGACGGACATACGTCATTGCCGACCCCAACGAGGGCTGGCTGTTCTGCGTCGTCCAGGGCAAGCACTGGCTGGCCCGGCGGGTCGCCGATGACGAGGTGGCGATGGTCGCTAACACGTACACGATCCGCCAGGTTGATCTTTCGGACGAAGACAACGTTCTGGCTTCGACGGACATCGTTACGTACGCCGTCGAACGCGGGTGGTACGACCCGCAGAGCGACGGGCCATTTGACTTTGCCGCGGTCTATGCCGATCCCGCCTCGGCCTCTCATCCGAACAATGCGGGCCGGCAGTGGGCCGGACTGAGGTATGTCGCCAGCCAGGAGATTGCACCGGGTTTCGACCTGCCGTTCTCCGTGGTCCCGAAGCGCAAGCTCGGCGTGACGGACATCATGGAGATCCTTCGCCACGATGAGGGAAACCAGCCGGAATCATCGCCGGCCTCGGGCTTCGGCTGTGCGCTGTGCAGCGGCGCGACGCAGACCAGCTTCGTCGCGCAATTACGCCGTGAACCGCCCCGCGATATTGGCCTCGTGTATTGGGTATGTCTCGCGGAGCCTCGAACCTCGATCTATCTGCCGTTTCACTTCGGCATCACGGACTTCCCGGCCGGCTTTCGCACCCAGCCGGAACAGCCGACCAGCGATGTTTACGACCGCAAGGTCGGCGCGTCGTTCGTCCCCGATCCGCGCGAAGCCTTCTGGGTGTTCTTGAACTTCCGCGAGAAGGCAGAGCGGCAGGGGCGGGCCGTCGTCGCCGCTGCCAGAATGCAGGCCCGACGCATCGAAAGCCGGGCGGTTGCGATGCAGAAGCCTCTGGAGGACGCGGTGCGGTGGCTCTACGAGACCGACCCGATCGGCGCACGTGAACTGCTCACCAATTTCTCCTATGGGCTCTATCTTTCGGCCCTGGAAGGGATGGACGCAGCGCTCAAGCAACCAATGACTGACGAGCAGATTGTCACCCGGGCCAGGGCGATCCACGAGACCGCGATTACCCTGGATTCGCACGTGGACATCGCCGACGAGTCCTACGCGACGGCTGATCTCGACCCGGGCGTCGACCATCCTCAGCTCAGATGTGATTTGGTCAAGATGGCCAAGGGAGGCGTCGACGGCGTCTTCCTGGCGGTTTACGTCCGGCAAGCACCCGAATGGAGCGCCCAGACGTATGCTGAAGCGCAGCGGATGGCCGAGAGCAAGTTCGAGGCGATCGAGCGACTGACGCAGCGCATGTATCCGGACCGCTGCGCCCTGGCGCTGTGTCCCGACGACGTGGAGCGGGTCATTCACACCAGCAAGAAGGCTGTGATGATCGGCGTCGAGAACGGCTTCCCCATCGGCGAAGACCTTGACCTGCTGAACCAGTACTACGCACGGGGCGCTCGGTACGTTACCCTATGCCATACGGAGCACAACCAGATCTGCGATTCGTCGAGCGAACCGAACCCCGTTCACAACGGCCTGTCGGCGTTCGGCAAACGCGTGGTCCGACGCATGAATGAGCTGGGCATGATGTGCGATGCCTCGCATGTCTCCGAGAAGGCCTTCTTCGATCTGCTGGCAGCGACGCGAGCCCCGATCCTGGTGTCGCACTCGGGCTGTTCGGCGGTCCATCCGCACGATCGCAATCTGACCGATGAGCAGCTTCGGGCCTTGCGTGACAACGGCGGCGTGATTCAGATCGTGGCTCTCGACGCCTACCTGAAGCCGGAGACGCCTGAACGCAAAGAAGCCGTTCGCCGACTCCGCGACGAGTTGGGCATCCCCTCTTATGCCGAACGACAGAAGTGGTCCACGGAACGCCGTGCAATGATGAGGCCCCGGCTGAAGGAGTACTACCGTCGCTACGAGGAGTTGGCCGAGACGGTTCCGATCGCGACCGTTCAGGACTACGTCGATCACATCGACCATGCGGTTCGCATCGCCGGCATCGACCACGTCGGCATCGGCACGGATTTCGACGGCGGCGGCGCCGTCAGCGGATTCGCCAACCACGCCGAGGCGCTGAACGTCACGGTGGAACTGGTCCGCCGCGGATACTCGGACGACGACATCCGCAAAATCTGGGGCGGCAATCTGCTGCGTCTGTGGCGCTGTGTCGAGGCCGTCGCCAAGTCGCTGCAACGATGATCCCAGAGGATGCGTTTGAGGCAAGTCTATGAAAAAAGTCGCTGTCTTATTGCTGTTGGTCGCATGGATATGCGTCCCCGGCTGTCAGAGCCCGCGTACCCAAGTCTCGGGCAAGCCGTTGATCGGTATCACGACGGCCTATGACGAGAAGCGCCAGGTCAGCGAGGTCGACATATCCTATGTGGAAGCGGTGCTTCGCAATGGGGGCATCCCGCTGGTCCTGCCGCCGATCGACAGCGAAGAGGCGGTGGATCGTTACGTGCAGGAGCTGGACGGCCTGGTGCTGGTCGGCGGGCGCGACATTCCACCTTCGATGTACGGCCAGACGCCCCACGAGACCACCGAGGTGCTGCCCGAGCGACGGACCCGGTTCGACAGCACGCTGATTGCCCGCTGGATGGCCAGCGGCAAGCCGGTCCTGGGAGTCTGTTTGGGCATGCAATTCACCAACGTCGTTCTGGGCGGCAGCATGATTCAGGATATCCCCTCGCTGGTCGGGACCGATGTGAACCACAAGAAGGTCTATCATCGTGTGACGATCGCGCCGGATAGCACGCTGGCGCGACTCCTCGGCGCCGAGACCGCGATGGTCTACTCTTCGCACCACCAGGCGGTCGACCGGATCGGTGAAGGGCTCAAGCCCGTCGCCCTCGCCGACGATGGTGTGGTCGAGGCCCTCGAACGGACCGACGGCGGTCTGGGTCTGTTCGTCCAGTGGCATCCGGAAGCCATGATGGAGAAAGACCCGAACCACACCAATGCGATCTACGGCTACCTCGTTCAACTGGCCCGCACGCCTTCCCGGAAGCGCAACTCTTGTCCAGACTGATTTCGATGACGAGAGCAAACCCGCGCAGGCGAAACGTGCACCTACGGGGATGTGCCGGCCTTCTTCGCGGAACTCCACAGATTGGCTTCGATCCTCGCTTGCAGCGATCTCTGGAAGCCCGGGTGCTGGGCTACCCAATCAGGCTCTTCGTACAGCCCGAGATTCGGGCGGATGTGCCAGAAGTAGAAATAGTCCACGGTATAGAGGCCGGCGAAAAGCCCCACGACGAGGACGGCTCGGCACAGGACTCGTCTTATTCGTCCGCTCGCCTTGCCGAATGCAGCAGACGCCGCCCAGACCAGGCCGACGAGCAAGAGCAGCTGCAGCAGCAGACCCACCAACTCCTCGCTACTCTCGCGCCAGTGGACGGACCACTGGCAGAGGGCCTCAAACATCAGCAGGTGGATTACCCCGACGATCGTGATGCGCACAATAGCTCTGTTCATCATAGTTGTTCCGCTGCTTCACCTTTGGCCTCCAACTGCTCCCATTATCCAGTCCGTCCCGCTGAGAAGCAAGCCGAAACGGCACAAGTCCACAAGTAATCTGCGTCTGGCCTGAGGCCACCAGGATGAGACAGGATTGACTCTCGGGCATACGATGCCTGCCGAACTTCGATGTGATCCTGCTTCGATTCCTGGGCTGTCTGAGGGGAGCGTTGCTTGGGCGGGCCAGAGCGATGAAGCCGATCGAGGTCGCAGACAAAACACCCATCAAGCAGTTGCTCTATCCCCAACGCGTCTTCGGTATCAAGGGGGACCAGTTTTGCGGTTTCGGCGGGTTCCAACTCTGGTGGTATGACCGGCAGCGCGGCCAGTGCGACTGCGGCGATTCGCACCGGTCCGACCCGCGTAAACTCGTGACGCATCACAGCCTGGACGAGGCCGCCCGAATCCTGTGGCACCACCCAAAAGGGCAGTACATCCGCGTCAAGCGTGTTGACGAAGACCGTGGGATTCAGGCCTTAGAGCACCTGGAAGACGCCCGACATTGAATCGCAGCGTTGGCCGGGGCTGATGCCTGGCTTCGAGGCACCGGCGCGGTCGATCACTGCAGGAACGGGAAGTCGGACCGGTGGTATTCCTGTCGGCGGAACTGGCGGTGCCATCGCTGATTCCAGAGTTCCCACAGAGGGATTTTGCGCGCGGAGCCGTCGAGGAAGCAGGCCTGTGTGGCGTGATTGTGGCGTTCGAGGAAGGTGCGCCAGATCTGAGTGCCGTTCTGGCCATTCTCGGGGAAATCACTGAAGACCACCAGCGGCTGGCTCGGCAGCCGGTCGGTATCCTGGGGCCGCAGGTGCCAGTGGATGCAGTCGACAAAGACCGGAATCCCCTCGGTGTTCCGCTCAAAGGCGTATTTCCAGTACCGCTGGTCCTTCTCCACCGGATCGGTGATCCAGCGGTTCATGCCGTAACTGCCCCAGAAATCGGCCTTGGAGATGAAGTCACGCGAACTTGGCTCGGACGCCTGGCGGGGCCGGCCCCAAGCATGATGGATGCCCCCGCGCATCTCCGTGCTCTGATAGTCGACGGAAGGCCGGTTGGCCGAGGGGCAAACGCGGGCCTTGTCCACATCCTTATAATAGGGGCGCAACATCGCCATCCAGTCGCCGGGGATGGTCTGCACGTCGCCACCGAGCGGATAGGATTCCAGCCACAGGATGCCGTCGAATTCGGTAGCGTATTGCGAGGTGGCCAGGCCCCACTGGCGCAGGTTGTGCAGGCAGATGACGGCCCGGGCTTGTTCTTTGGCCCTGTGCAGAGCCGGCAGGAGAATGGCGATCAGCAGGGCGATGATCGCGACGACGACCAGCAGCTCGATCAACGTGAAGCCACGTTTCCTGGGAACGTCCATGTACCAACCCCCACGGGCAGTCATGCCCTTGGTCCATACGCTTGGACCGTTGAGGGGGTTTGCTCAAGGATTGCACCGCTGGTCGAAGGCGGGTCTAACCCACCGACGCTTCGACCGGTTCGGCATTGTCCTTCTGCCCGGCGGGTTCTTCGCCTCGCGTGCAGGCGTTGATACGGAAGATTTCTTCCATCGTGGTGATTCCGGAGGCGACTTTGGCCAGTCCGTCCCGGGTCATCGACCGGATGCCTTTGGCGCGGAGTCTTTCGACGAGTTCACGATGTCGAGCACCCGCGCTAATCACGGCGCCCAGCTCATCGTCAATCGGTGCGACTTCGAAGATTCCGGTCCGTCCCTTGTAGCCATACCAGCCGCATTCGGCGCAACTTCCCGGGTGCAGCAGTTGCTTCGGAGCATCCATGCCGAACCGCGCGAAGACGTCTGTCTCGGTTTCGTCCAGCTCTCGCGGCTGGGCGCATTGGCCGCAGACCTGCCGCAGGAGGTTCTGGGCGATCACCAGCCGCAGAGAACTGCCTATGATGTGATGAGGAACGCCCAGGTAGTGCAGGGCATCGACCGCTCCGGCCGCATCGCGGGCGTGAATTGTCGCCAGCACGAGCCGGCCCGACAATGCCGCCCGGGCCGCCACGATCGCCGAGTCCTTATCGCGAATCTCGCCGATCAGGATCAGGTCGGGGTCCATGCGCAGGATCGTGCGCAGACCCCCGTGCATGGTCAGGCCATGTTGCTCGTCCACCTCGATCTGCTGGGCGTAGGGCAGCTTGAATTCTACCGGGTCCTCGATGGAGTAGGTGGTCGTGGTTTGCAGGTCCATCAGCGACGCCAGGCCGTACATGGTGGTGGTCTTGCCGGATCCGGTCGGGCCGGTCACCAGGACCAGGCCACTGAGCGAACGGACGGTCGAGGCAATCCTGTCGCGGTCGGCGACGCAGAAACCCAGGCCGGAGAGGTCCCAGTTGTCTTTGGGCAGGCTCAGCAGTCGCAGGTGGGCCGATTCGCGTTCCCGAACGGGCGTCAGCGTCACGCGAATCTCCCAGGTCGTATCCTCGTCGTGCCAGTCGATCTGGCCTTCGAGAGGTGTGAACGAACGTACGACGGTCAAACCCGCGGCGCTCTTGAGCTGGTTGAGCAGGCGTCGGCCTTCCGTCGGCGGCAGTACCGCCTTGGGAACGATGACTCCGTCGACCCGGTGGATCACACGCACGCCTTCGTCCACGCAGTGCAGGTGCACGTCGGTGGCATTGTCCATGATGGCGTTCCACACGAGGGTGTGCAGAAGGTCGGGGCAGGACGTCTCGCTGGTCTTGCTGAGGTCCGTTGCGCTGCTGATTCCACATGCCTGGGCCATGCCGGATGCTCCTTCCACTGGGCCTTGATCTGTTGTCGATCCATCGGCCATTCCGTTCCCGGGCCGGACCCGTACGGGACATCCGGCCCGCACGCTATGTCGGCCTCTGTGCAGGGTGTCTTAACCGGCATTCTCCATACAGTCGTCAAATCGTCTCCAACGCGTTTCGAATCGAGGCGGAGGTCGCTCGTTGCCTGAGAAAGGACATGAAAACGTCCGATATCATCAAGAACCCGGCACACTGCGCCGTCCTGTTCTTGCCCGATAATACGGGCCAGCCCCCCACGCCATGCCATTTATACTGAACAATCCATCGCAAGTGTCAGAAATCTTTCTATTTGAATTAAACACCCCATATTCACGCTGGCGATAATGCCCTGTGTTGGATTAGCCACTCAGAAAGGAGACACAGACAATGGAGACGTCAGTGGAACAACGCAGGGAGACTCGGACCGACCTGTCGTGGCCGGTCAGTGTGTGGCTTCCCGATGCGGGCCGATTCTTCAACGGCCGCAGTGCCAACATCAGTAAAGTGGGAGTCTTTATCACGGTTCCGATGACCACGCCGATTCGGCGGGGCTCTGTGGTGGAATTGAACTTCCCGCGGACGGATGAGCTGGCCGAAAAGAAGGGGCAGTATGCCCGGATCAAGAGAGGTCGTGTCGTTCGAGTCGACCGCAAGGGCACGCTCGAAGACGCAGTCATCGGTCTGGGTATTGCCTTCGAATAGAGCCGGCCGGACGTTGCCGGCAGGATGTCGGTGATCCGGATCGGCTGATTCGTCGTCACGGGGCAATGAAAAAACACGAGGCGGACGCTTCTCGCGGAGAGTCTGCCTCTTCCGTTTCAGGCAATCGGCGCTCGCCATACCCTCCATCGAGATGAGAATGCCGGTCCGCCGGACTAAAGAGCGACCGCCACGAACATCAGCAGCATGCCCAGAGCGCCGGCGGCTATGGTCATTCTGAGCCAGCGAGAGTATCTGGCGTATCCGGGGTCCTCGTCCTCGAACTCGTAGTAGATCTCGTCCAGCTCGGAGTCGTTGCGGGGGCGCAGCCATATCCGGGCGTAGAGATGGGCAGCCAGCGATCCGAGGATGAGGAATCCGCCGAGGATGTACATGGTCCGTGCCACAATCAGCATGCCACCATCCTACGCCGTGTCCGGCCCGGCCCAAAGCAAAAAAAGGGCCATTGCCCGGTCCGGCGCCTCCGGCCGGAGGTGCGGATTGACAGGGTGACTGGCGACTGCTATCGTCCGTGTTCCCAGGAAGGCATAGTGCTTTCCACCTGATGACGGGCAGCCGGGATATGAAGACAATCGACCTGCGAAGCGACACTGTGACACTGCCGTCGCCCCAGATGAGGCAGGCAATCTATGAGGCCGAACTGGGGGACGATGTGTTCGGCGAAGACCCGACGGTGCAGCGATTGGAACGAAGATTGGCGGATCTCGTCGGCAAGGAGGCCGCTCTGCTGGTCGCCAGCGGAACGATGGGCAACCTCGTTTGCGTTCTGACGCACTGCGGCCGGGGCGACGAAGTGATCCTCGGGGACCAGTCGCACACGTTCTATTACGAAGCCGGGGGGATCAGCGCCCTTGGGGGCATCCACCCGCACACGGTTCCCAATCAGCGGGATGGAACGTTGCGTCTGGAAGACATGGCAGCGGCGATCCGCCCGGACAACGTGCACTTTCCGCGAACGCGTCTGGTTTGCCTGGAGAACACTCACAATCGATGCGGCGGGGCGGTCCTGTCGGTGGAATACACCAAAGCTGTTGCGGGCTTTGCGCATGAACATGGCCTGGCGGTTCATCTCGATGGGGCGCGGATCTTCAACGCGGCTGTTGCGCTGGGCGTTGATGTCAAAGCCCTTACGCAGCCCGTGGATTCCGTGAGCGTCTGCCTGTCAAAAGGACTGGCTGCGCCGGTCGGCTCGGTCGTCTGTGGCTCGAAGCGGTTCATCGAGGAGGCGCGGCGCACCCGCAAGATCCTCGGCGGCGGCATGCGCCAGGCGGGAATCATTGCAGCGGCGGGCATTGTGGCGCTGGATACGATGATCGACAGAATTCGGGACGACCACGATAACGCTGCCTGCCTGGCTCGGGGTATCGCTGGGCTGAGCGGCCTGAACGTGGATCTCACCGCTGTGCAGACCAATATTGTGTACTTCGACGTGGTGCGTGAAGGGCTGTCGGCCGAGGTGCTCGTATCGCGGCTGGCGGAACGAGGAGTCAAGATGCTCTGCTCGGCGCCGGGCCGGATTCGAGCTGTCACGCACTACGGCATCGAGCGGAGCGACATCGACGAGGCGCTTGCGGCGCTGGCCGACGTCGTCGTTACACCCTGAAGTTCAATCGCTGTCCCGCCGGTAGACGATCCGCCCGCCCACGACTGTCGCGTAGACCGACAGGTCCTCTTCGAGGAGCACCAGGTCCGCATCGTATCCCGTCTGGATCGATCCGGTCTTTCTGGCAAGCCCCAGGATGGATGCCGGGTTCTCGGTTGCCGTACGGATCGCCGTTGCCACCGAACATCCAGTGATACTCACGAGGCGGGCCAGCATCTGATTGAGCCCCACGGCGGTCCCGATCAACGTGCCGTCTTTGTATCGGGCCGCCCCGTTGCGGGTCTCGTAGGGAATTCCGTTGTACGTGTATCGCCCATCGGGCAGGCCGAGCGCCTGCATGCCGTCCGTGATGGTGACGAACCGGCTTGGTCCCAATGCTGCAAAGGCCAGCCGCAGGACCGACGGGTGGATGTGCACGCCGTCGGTGATCGCCTGAACCGTCACGTCCGACCGCTCGAAGATCGCCCCCAAGGGCCCGGGGTCCCGGTGATGCAGAGAGGGCATCGCATTGAACAGATGGGTAACGTGGTTGATCCCTGCGTCGAAACCGGCAAGCGTCTCGTCGTAGGTCGCGTGGGTGTGACCCAGCGAAGCGATGACGCCGCGATCGGCCAGGGCCCTGGCCATTTCGAGCCCACCGGGCAGCTCCGGGGCGACCGTCATCATGGCAAGGCCGTCGCCGGTTTTGGCCAGAATCGCCTCCAGGGCCGAGGGGCTTGGGTCTGTCAGACAGTCGGGCTGGATCATGCCCCTCTTGCGTTGGGAGATGAAAGGCCCTTCGAGGTGGATGCCGAGCAGGCGGGCGCCGCCAAGGTCGCGGCCGATGCACTCGGCGGCGACCTCCAGGTGGCGATTCTTCTGCCCCGGCTTGTAGATCGTCGTCGCCAGGTAGGAGGTAACGCCGCAACGGGCGCACGCCTTGGCGATCGTTGCCAGTGCCTCGGGCGTGGCGTCCAGGACGTCGGCGCCGCCGGCACCCTGGATGTGCACGTCGATGAATCCGGGCGCCAGAAGCCGGCCGCCGGCGTCGAGCACCTGTTCGGCCGCGGCAGGGGGCTCGCCGGCGCCGATCCAGGCGATGCAGCCGTCCTGTATGAGGATATTGCTGCGCCCATCGGCCCGGGCGTCGTCGTATCGCTTGCAGCCTCTTATCAGAAGTGATGCCATGACTGCCTCGTCTATTCTCTTCTGGCCTGCGCGACTGCCGCTCGCAGCCCGCGAGCGGAACGCCAGAATACGACGAAGAACACCTGTCTGCAACCCCATAACAGCCGCCGGCTCCGCCGGAGGGCGGTTTTGTTTGACCGTGTCGCCTGTTTCCGCTATCGTGACGCGCGCAAAGTCCGGCGGTGACGTGCGCGTGCACGGGTCGCGCGATGACGACGGCAAATCCGTGTTCTTTAGACTGGAGGCAATGCCGTGCGACACGGAATACCCATTGCAGACGGCGTCTACTGGGTCGGCATGAACGACCGGAAGACGAACCTGTTCGAATCCATCTGGCCCCTCCCACGGGGGGTCTCGTACAATTCCTATCTCCTGATGGACGAAAAGACCCTGCTGGTCGATACCGTCAAGGACCTCTCGGTGAACGAGTATCTGGTGCGACTGAAGAGTCTTCTGGGTCCGGACCGGCGGATCGATTATCTGGCGATCAACCATATGGAGCCTGACCACTCCGGCAGCGTGCCTGTGCTGCGGCGGATCTTCCCCGCCATGACGATCCTCGGCAGCAAGAAGACCGCCGAATTCCTCCAGGACCTTTACGGGATCAAGGACAACGTCCGGATCGTCAACGACGGCGACGAGCTGAGCCTGGGGCGGCGCAAGCTGCGGTTCTACATGACGCCGATGGTGCACTGGCCGGAGACCATGATGACCTACGAGATCACCGGCGCGATTCTGTTCTCGGGAGACGCCTTCGGCGGCTTCGGTTGTCTGGAGGGCGGCATCTTCGACGACCAGGTTCACCTGGAGTACTTCGAGGACGAGATCCTCCGTTACTTCTCGAACATCGTCGGCAAATACTCGCCCATGGTGCAGAAGGCCATCCAAAGACTGAGCAGTCTGAATGTGAAGGTGATTGCGGCCACGCACGGCCCGATCTGGCGGAGCCGGCCCGGCCACATCATCAGCCTCTACGACCGGTGGAGCCGTTACGAGGCCGAGCCGGGCGTCGTGCTGGTCTTCGGTTCGATGTACGGCAACACGCAGATCATGGCCGAGGCAGTGGCCCGCGGCCTGTCCGACGCGGGGCTCAAGTCGGTCCGGATGCACAACGTCTCGACGACCCACGTTTCCTATCTCATCCAGGACATCTGGCGTTACCGAGGTCTGCTCCTCGGCTGTCCGACGTACGATGCGAGCGTCTTCCCGCCGATGGATGCGTTGCTGAGGCTGCTGAGCACCAAGCGGATCGCCAAACGCATCGTCGGTCTGTTCGGCAGTCACGGATGGGCCGGGGGCGCGGTTCAGGCGATGGCTGGTTTTGTCAAGGACAACGGCCTCGATCTGATCGAGCCGACTGTGGACGTTAAATTCGCAGGAACGCCCGAGCAAATCGAGCAATGTCACGAACTGGGTCGGAGAATGGTCGAGCGTCTCGGCACAACGAGGGCATGAGACGCGGCCGGCAAGAGCCTCTCGTGCTGGAGTGGTTACGATGACAGACAGGCAACGAAGCTGGGAAAAGCGGCTGGCCGCCAAGCCCGATGAGCTGACGATCAACTATGTCGAGTCGCTGTCGTACGACACGCGGCTCTACAAATACGACATCGTCGGCTCGATCGCGCACGCCACGATGCTGGCCGAGCGAAGGCTGATCACACCGACCGAGCTGAAGGCCATCAAGAGCGGCCTGATCGAGATCAGCGAGGAGATCGAAGCAGGGCGATTCCGGTTCGACAAGACCACCGAAGACATCCACATGGCGATCGAGGCCGCCCTGATCGAGCGAATCGGCGAGCCGGGCAAGAAGCTCCACACCGCGCGCAGCCGCAACGATCAGGTGGCCACCGACATTCGGCTGTGGCTGCGCGACGAGATCGAGGGCCAGCAGGCGGCGATTGTGCAGCTTCAGCAGGCGTTCGTCCAGTTGGCCGCCAAGCATGACAACGACCTGATGCCCGCCTACACCCACCTGCAACGGGCACAACCGATTGTCATCGGCGCCTATCTGCTCAGTTTCGTCGAGCAGCTCGAACGGGATTTCACTCGCCTGACCAACTGCCGCAACCTGCTGAACGTCTCGCCGCTCGGCAGCGGGGCCATCGCCGGCTCGACGCTGGCCATCGACCGGGTCAGCACCGCCCGGCAGTTGGGCTTCGCCGACATCGCCTACAGCAGCATTGACGGGATCAGCGACCGCGACTTCTGCGCCGAGTTCATTTTCGATTGTGCTCTGATCGGCGCGCATCTGTCCCGATTCGCGGAGGATTGGATCCTGTTTTCCTCGAACGAGTTTGATTTCATCCGGATCGACGATGCCTTCTGCACGTCGTCGAGCATGATGCCGCAGAAGCGCAATCCCGACGTGCTCGAACTGATGCGAGGCAAGACCGGCTCGCTGTACGGCGCGCTGATCGGTATGCTCACGATCCTCAAAGGCCAGCCATCGGGCTACAACCGCGATTTGCAGGAGGACAAGATTCACCTGTTCGCCGCCGCCGATACGGTCCGTGCCTCGCTGGAGATGGCCCGGGCGGTGGTGGCGCACACGCAGTTCAAGACCGCCCGGATCGCCGCCGGCCTGGACGCCGGGTTCCTCGACGCCACGGCGCTGGCCGAGTATCTGGTGGGCAAGGGGGTCCCGTTCCGCCAGGCGCACGGCATCGTCGGGGCGCTGGTGTCGCTGTGCGAGAAAGACGGGCGCTCCTTGTCGGATGTGCCGTTGGAGACGTTCCAGGAACACTGCCCGCAAGTCGGCTGCGATGTGTACGAGTATCTCGGGGCGCGGCATGTGGTCCAGCGTTATGCGTCGGCGGGTGCGGCCGGGCCCGAACAAGTCAAGGGCCGGATCGCCTACTGGAAGAAACATCTTGCTGAACGATGAGACCTCGCGAAGACGATATCACGGCATGGTTCCGGCAGCAGAGCCGCATCGATCCGGCCGCGTTTCCCATCGGGATCGGGGACGACATGGCGGAGGTGCGCCTCAATGAGACCGCGTCGGTGCTGATCACCACCGACATGCTCCTCGACGGCTCGCATTTCGATCTGAAGACCGCGACGCTCGAACAGGTGGGCTACAAGGCCATGGCCGCCAGTTTGAGCGACTGCGCGGCGATGGCGACCGTGCCGCTGGCGGCGGTCGTGGCGGTGGCGCTGCCGCCGCCGTTCGGGGCGCGCCAGCTCAAGGAGCTTCACGCCGGGATTACGCGGGCGGCCGAGAAATACGACTGTCCGCTCATCGGAGGGGACATCACGTCGTGGCGCCACGATCATCCCTTCGCGGTCAATGTCGCCATGCTGAGCAGGCGGTCGACGAACGCCCCGGTGCGGCGAAACGGCGCCAGAGTCGGCGATACCGTCTGCGTGACCGGCTCGCTCGGCGGCTCGCTCCTGCGAAAGCATCTGGAGTTTGAACCTCGGGTCCGTGAGGCCCTGCGCATGGCGCAGACGGTGACTCTGCACTCGATGATGGACATCAGCGACGGCCTGAGCACGGACCTCAATCGCATCTGCGAGCAGAGCGGCGTCGGGGCGATCATTGACGTGGCGAGCATTCCGATTTCCGAGGATGCCAGGACCCTGGCCGATCCGCTCCGGGCGGCGCTGCACGATGGGGAGGATTTCGAACTGCTTTTCACTCTGGCGCCCGACGATTTCACCCGGCTGTTGCAGACGTGGGACGACCCGACGCCGCTTGTCCGAATCGGCCGGATCGTCGAAGGCACGGGGATGCAGCTTCGCATGCCGGATGGGAAGCTCATCGAGCTGTTGCCCGGTGGATACGACCATTTGAGCGGGCCCGAATGAGGGCGCAGAATGGAAAGACCAATATGAAGCACGCACAAGGAACGCATCGAGCGGTTGTCGCGGCACCCATTGTCCTGTTGTTGTGCCTTGTTTGCGGCGGGGCGGAACATCTGGATCGGGGGCTGGTGGCCGTACCGCGCGCGGATGGATCGGTTTTTCTCAGTTGGCGGATGCTGGCGACGGACACCGACCAGACGTGCTTTGCGCTCATTCGCACGGACGACTCGGCGTCCGAAGTCCGACTCACCGGGACGCCGCAGCGATTGACGAATTTCATCGACAAGGGTGCGTGGGATCCGGCGGCGTCCGAGCGACGCTACGAGCTTCGCGTCCACGCGCAGGAAGGCTTGCCTGTCAAGGAGACCGCGCACGTCACGATCGGCAAGGACGCGCCGTCGTACATCCGCATTCCGCTGGCGGGCGATTACGACTTCCAGAAGGTGGGGATCGGTGACCTCGATGGGGACGGCTCGCTCGAATTCCTCATCAAGCAGCCGAATTTCAATACCGACCCCTATCAGCGGCCCGGCTACTGGAAGCCCAGCACGACTACCTATAAGATCGAGGCCTACCGTCGGGATGGCACGCTCCTGTGGCGGCATGACATGGGCTGGTCGATCGAGGCGGGCATCTGGTACTCGCCCTGGGTGGTCTATGACGTGGACGGGGACGGCAGGGCGGAGGTGTACTGCAAGGCGGGCGAAGGCGACCCGCGTGACGAGAAAGGCCTCGTGCAGACCGGTCCTGAATACTTGGTCAAGCTCGATGGCCAGACCGGACGCATCGTGGCCCGGACCGACTGGCTCAGCCGGGACGGGTACCCCGACTATAACTATTACTGTCGCAACTTCCTGGCCGTCGCGTATCTGGACGGACGGACGGCCTCGCTGGTTATGCAGCGGGGCACGTATAACCTGATCAAGGTTCAAGCCCTGGACAAGGACCTCCAGCGGCTGTGGTATTGGGACTCGACGCAGGAGCAGACGAAGTATTCCGGGCAGGGTTCGCACGGCCTGATTGCGGCCGACGTGGATCGGGATGGGCGGGATGAGCTGGTCCTTGGCGCCGCTGTTCTCGACGACAACGGCAAAGGGCTTTGGTCGCTGGCGATGGGCCATCCTGATGTCTGTTACGTCGCGGATATTCATCCGTCCAATCCCGGCCTGGAGATCTTCTATGGCTTCGAGACGCGCCAGCAGACCGATGGGATGTGCGTGGTGGACGCCCGGACGGGGCGCAAACTCTGGGCGCACAAGGAGCCGACGTTCCATCTGCACGGCCAGGGCATGGCCGCTGACGTGCTCGCCGAGCATCCCGGGATGGAGGTGCTCGCGGGGGAACGCGACTATCCGAAGCGCTGGCTCTACAGCGCCTCGGGCGAGTTGATCGAAGCGAACGGCGAGCGGCCCCTGACGCCGCGGCCGCTCTGGTGGGACGCCGACCCGCAGAAAGAGGTCATCTTCGGCCGCGCGATCGGGAAGTGGAATGGTCCCACCATCCAGCCGATTGAAGGACAGGTGATCGTCGTGATGGACTGCCTGGGCGACCACCGCGAGGAGGTCGTCACGAGCGTTCCGGGCGAGCTGCGCATCTATACGACGACGATTCCGACGCACGAGAGGCGTCCCTGTCTGCTGACCGATCATCAGTATCGCATGGGTGTCGTCGCGCAGACGATGGGGTATTACTATCCCGCACAACTGGCGACCGAATTCTGAAATCCGAAATCCGAAGCACGAAATCCGAGACAAATCCGAATGTCCAGGACGGAAAATCCGAAACGAACGTCTGACCGCCGCCGGCGTTTGGGGCCTTCGTGCTTTGGGTTTCGAATTTGTCTCGGATTTCGAGTTTCGTGCTTCGGACTTTCGCCACGACGGGCGAGCTTGTACTCATGAGGGAAGTCACCATCACATCGAATTCGCCGGAACAGACGATCGCGCTGGGCCGGGCCCTGGGTCGCCAGCTCGCCGGAGGCGAGGTGATCGCGATCGTCGGTCCGCTCGGCAGCGGCAAGACGCATCTGATCAAGGGCATTGCCGAGGGCGCCGGCGCCGCCGACCGCCGGGAGGTGAGCAGCCCGACGTTCGTCCTGGTCAACCACTATGCCGGCCGCCTGGACCTCTATCACATCGACGCCTATCGCCTGGATTCGATCGCCGAGTTCGAGAGGCTCGGGTTTGACGACCTGTGCTATCCGGAATCGGTCGTGCTGATTGAATGGGCGGACCGGGTCGAGCCGGCGATTGCCGCTACAAACCCTGTGCGCATCACCCTGGCGCACGCCGGACCGCGCGCCCGCACCATCCACATCACCGATGCCCCCGAGTATCTCCACGTCTGTTAATGCCATGCTGTGACACCGCAGGGTGGGGCGTGCCCACCATTTGCCTGTAGATTGTGCCTGGGCCTGGTCTATGGACGGATTTCTCCGCTCCGCTTCGCTCCGGTCGAAATGACAAAGAGGGGGGATGCTGCGGTCGAAATGACAAAAGGAGAGGCATCGCGGTCGAAATGACAAAGAGGGGGGATGCTCCGGTCGAAACGGCAAGGGAAAGGGACCCTGCGGCCACGGCTCTCTTTGTCACCCCGAGCGCAGTCGAGGGGTCTGGCCATGAACGCGGTGTACGCTGGGTCTCTTGAGGGCCACTTTGACGCGGCCTGTTCCTCCTCGTGCAGGCGCCGCAGTTCAGAACCATCCCTCGCTCAGGTCGTGCCAGTCGGGATTCTCGGTGGCGACGAGCGCCAGTTTCTTCTCCCGTCGCCAGTGTTTGATCTGTTTCTCGCGTCGGATGGCCGCGTGAACGTCGCCGAACGGCTCGAAGTACACAAGCGTGCCGATGTGGTACCGACGGGTGAAGCCCTCGATTTCGCCTGCCTTGTGCTCGGCGATCCGCCGTCGGATATTGTTCGTCACGCCCACATACAGCGTCCGAGATTGGTTCGATGCGATATAGACGTAGTAGACTTTCCCCATCGGCATGACACCATCGTACTGCATGTGGCCATGCGATGCCAGATTTCTCCACTGCGGTCGAAATGACAAGGAGAGGGGACGTTGCGGCGGGAAAGACAAGAAGGGGGCCGAGGGTCTCGGTTGGCATGACAAGTCGGGAGAAGGCGAGTGGGGACGCTCGCCCTACGCTTTTTTTTTCGTCTGTAGTTTTGCACGTGCGGGGGGTGTTTTCTATGGTTTGGATGGACTGAGAGGGGCCGCAGATAACGCCGCCCGACCTGTTTTCGGGCGACAAAGTTAAAGGCTCCGAAATCCATAAGGAAACGGAACAGGGGTTGGATGTAATTCGGAGACAGGGAATTCACACGGTCATGTTTTTTGAAAGGGTCTGCGGCTCAAAAGAAAAGTGGCAAATCAAGTGACCTTGCGATTCGGTCGATAAGGTTCACGGAACAAGCGACGAACAACGTCGAATCAACCCATCGTTTTCCATGTTTCTTTTTCTTACGCACAACGAGGAGGACAACAAAATGAAGGCAAACAGAGGCTTTACGTTGGTGGAAATCCTGATCGTCGTGGTCATTCTGGGCATTCTGGCCGCGATCGTGGTTCCTCAGTTCACCCAGGCCAGCACCGAGGCCAAAGAGAACAGTCTGTGCAGCAACCTCCAGTCGCTGCGTTCGCAGATCGAGTTGTACAAGGTTCAGCACAACGATAATGCACCGGCCTTGGCCACCTTTGAGCAGCAGATGACGTTCTGCACCGACATCGATGGGAACATCCAGGGCGCAGGCAGCAAGGTGCGTGATGCCACCAACGGCTTTATCTATGGCCCGTATCTGGAAAGAGTTCCTGCCAATCCGTTCAACGACCTGAACACCCTTGCGGCGATGGCTGCCTCCGGAACGCCTGCTGCGGTCGGAGACAATACCACCGGTTGGCAGTATTTTGAGGATACCGGCGAGATCTACCCCAACGACGATGGATCCACCGCGAGCGGCACGCCGCACGCCTCGCTGTAACACCGCCAGAATATCTGTGTCATCGCCAGCAACAATCTGATAGCTGGTTGACATAGAGGTTTGATGAATCAGGCTGACCGGGCCAAGGCCGTTGCCGAAAGCCGGTCAGCCTTCTTCGTACCACCGATGCCGAAGGGCTGCATGCCTGCGGCCACATGAGGAAAGAGGAGGGACGGGATGGTTTGCCGAAGGGCGTTCACGCTGATCGAAGCGACGATCGTGGTGATGGTGCTGGCGGTCGTAGCGGCGGTTGTCGTACCCCGGTTCAGCCGGGCGGGCATCGCCGAGAATCGGATGGACGATCTGTGCAACCACCTCCAGTTGCTGCGTTCGCAGATCGAACTTTACAAGGTGCAGCACGGCGACAGGCCGCCGATGCGATCGGCCGACGGCTCGATCGTTTGCGATCTGGGATTCGATCAGATGCTCTATTGCACCGACGCCGACGGGACCGTGAAGACAGACCGGCCACGGACCCGGCGGGACGAGGTGTTCCGCTATGGTCCGTATCTCGAAGAGGTTCCCGCCAATCCGTTCAACGGCAGCGGGACCATCGTTGTGGTGCGTGACCGGAAGGACGTTCCCGTTCCGGGAAACGCCGGCTGGGCCTATGTGCCCGAGACCGGCGAGATCTTTGCCAACGACAGCGTTCACCATGCGGGCTTGTGATGCGTCGAAACGAAGAACATTCTCCGAAGGGCTCCGTGCCCATTCGGTTTACCCATACACGGCGGTGTGCTGTGTGAATCGAAAGGAAGACCATGTGTAGAGGGAGAGCCTTCACGCTGGTGGAGATTCTGGTCGTGGTCGTTCTGCTGGGTATCGTGGCGGCCGTGGTCATTCCGGCGGTTGCGAACAGCGGCACCTCGGCGCGGGCCACGACGCTGGCAACCAGCCTCAACATGCTGCGGCGGTTCGTGTTGGTGTACACCAGCCATCATCTGGAGGTGGCGCCGGGCTATACGGCCGGTCCCGGCTCGGCGGTGGATGCCGCGGTCTTTGCCGATCAGGCGCTGCTGTCGAGCAACGCCGAGGGACAGACCGCCCCGCGAGGGACCATCGGCTTCAAATACGGACCGTATCTGTCGAAGATTCCGACAAACCCGTTCAACGGCCTGGCGACGATCCAGATGCTGGCCGATGGACAGGATTTCCCGGCCGCCGCCGACAACAGCCATGGCTGGATCTACAAGGCGCAGACGGGCGAAATCCGACCCGACAACTCCGGTACGGACGACGCGGGAAGAGCATACTATGACTATTGATCCCAATCGACGAGGCATCGCGGTTCGGCGCGGTTTTACGCTGGCCGAGGCGACGTTCGCGATCGTGCTGCTGGGGATCGCCGCCACGGGTGTGCTGCTGCCGTTTGCGGGCGGTGCGACCGTCCAGGCGGAAGGCGTGCGCCGCACGCTCGGCACGAGGCTGGCCAACGACCTGATCGAGCGGATCGTGAGTACCCCGTTCGACGACATCCTGGGCCTGTACGCCACCCACCTCGAATCCGAGGGGCAGGTAGGCGACGGCACCGATCCGATGTATGCCGAGTACAGCCGGCAGGCCTCGTGCAAATCCGTCCGTGTGCCCGGCCAGAGCGACGACGCTGCGCCGAGATTCATCCTCGCCAGGGTCTGCGTGGCGTATCGGGGGCGAAATGTGGCGACGATCTATCGTCTGATCAGTAAGTGAGTCCAGTGATTTGAATTGAGGCGGACTCCTATCCGATTGCGGGCGGCGATTCACGGGGGGAGCGGATTGACATCCGCGCCCTCTTGTCATGTCGAGGCCCGGCAGGGCGGCCAAGGCGTCCGAGGGTAGAACGGCACGTGCCGGACAAAGATCGCATGAACCGAAACGGGAACATCAAGGCGTTTACGCTCGTCGAGTTGCTGGTGACCCTAGTCATCACCGGGATCATCCTGTCGGCCGTCGCGACGCTGGCCTACGCGATGAGCAGTGCGGCCAGGGCCGGCGGCGATGCGGCGCTGTCGCAGGGCCAGCTTCGCCTGGCGACGTTGCGCATTCTCGACGTGGTTCAAAACTGCCGGATGGTCCTGACCGCATCCGACACCGAACTGGCGATCTGGCGCAGCGACTACAACGCCGACGGGCGCATCAACGTCAACGAGCTGGTCTTCCTCGACTGCGCCGCGACGCACGATGCGCTTTGCCTGGTGCGTTCTTCTTCCGCCAGCAATCCGGAGGTGACCTTCAGTGGAGGTGTCCTTTCGGTCAGTCAGGCCGATGTGATGAACAGTTATGCGGGCGTTTCCCAGCCGCTCCTGTCTGAGTGCAACAGCGTGCAGTTTGGCTGGGATGTTGCTCCTCCGTCGACCCGGCGGGTGACGATCGCGTTTGAGCTGACCCAGAACGACGGCGTTCACAAGTACGAGATCGAGGCGGCCCTGCGGGCCTGGGCCGGCCACCTGCTGAACAACACGGCCGACGGGCTGGTAACCGAGGACGATGATGAGTAAGCGACCCCGGACAACTCGATCTTCCCGCAAAGGCGTGGCGCTGCTGCTGGTCCTGGGCATCATCATGGCGATCACCCTGTTGTCGCTGGGGTTCATCGCCCGCTGTGACATGGAGTTGGCCTCCGGGCACAACATGGCCGTTCGCACCGAGTTGGATCAGGTGGCGGTCTCAGCCCTGGAACACGCCCGCGGATTGCTCCTGAATCCACAGGACGCCGAAGGTCCGTTCTGGACCGGGGGCACGATGCGCCAACTCGACCCGAACACGAACGATTTCTATGACGTGACCGTTGCCGCCGATCCGAGCGACGAATGTACCTTCGATGTCACGTGTGAGGCGTATCGGCTCTGCGGAGGCGAGAAGGTGGCCACCCGCGCCCTGGCCGCCGTCGTTCGCCTGGACCCCGCCATCGGCATCTGGAGCGGAACCGATCTGTCCTTTCGCGCAACCTGGAGCATGATCGGCGACGTGTACACGCCTGGGACGTTCACCAATCTGGGTGCTGCCGGGGCCGTAGACGGTGACCTCTTCGCCGGCGCCCTGAGCGGAGGCATTGTCGGAACGTATAAGGGTGCCGGGAGTCTGGCACTGACGTGGCCCCCCGTGACGGCGAGCTACAGCCATCCGGACTACGTGACCTCCTCCATTGGACCCGGCACGGTCAGCGCCGGAAGCTACAGCTCGCCAAAGATCTGGCGGTGCGACGGGGATTTGACCCTCAGCGGGGCGGTTGTCGTCAACGGCATGTTGCTGGTAGAGGGCGATCTCGTCATCAAAGGCAGTGGAGCAAGGCTCACCGCCGCCAAGAACCTGCCGGCGGTGTATGTGACCGGGAACCTCATCCTTCACGGCGCCACCAGCCTTCAGATCGAGGGCCTTGTCTGTGTGGACGGCGACGTTCTCGTGGGACATGGCACCAAGGCTCAGATCCGCGGCGCGCTATTCGCCGCTGGCGAGATCTCCGAGGCCGCGATTGATTCCGCCGGGTTCCCCAACGAGGCTATTTTGCGGAACATACCGACGTGGCCCGGCAACGGCTTGCTGGAACTCGATGGCGAGGACCAGTACGTTCAGACGCTGGACGATGAAACGACTCTGCAACTGACCGGCGACTACACACTGATGGTGTGGCTCAAGCCCGAGCTCGTTCAGAATCCGTGGGCCGGAGTCCTCTGCAAGACTGATCCAACCGGAAGCGTGAACCACTGGGTGCTTCAGTTCGACGAATCTGCTTCCAGACTCATTGTCCTGCACGGGACAACCGCAACCAGGTGGGACACGGGAATCACGTTGGCTGATTTTGCCGACGGGGGGCACGGTGTCAGTGTGATCCGCCGGGGAAACGATATGAAGTCTTATCTCGATTGGGTCGAACGTGCCTCGGGCACCCTGTCGACGTCGCCTGGGATTGGAAAGGGGCACCTGAACATCGGCGCCGACCGCACGGGTGATAATGTCTTCAAGGGACAATTGGACGACGTAAGTGTGTACAACGGTGCGTCCCTGATCGGGCGCTGGACCTTCTATTCGAGCGGCTCCGAGCTGAATGTGGTTGCATCGCCCACAAGGGCAGCAATCAGCACGTGGGCTTCGGGGAAGCGGGAAGACTGGAGCCCGGCGGGAGGGGCTTTTTTCCGAAGCATCGATTCCCGGCAAGAGTGAAATGGCACAGCGGATGATCAGGTCCCAGAACACAAAACGGTTTATCGGTCCACTGGAGGCCGACGGGAAAAAAGCCCGAGTTGCAGCAGCCTGCGGCGGACGCGCGTGCGTCAAAGGCTTTGCCCAGGCCGCCTGTTTGACGCGACAACACGTAGCGGTTGAGAGGGCTTTTTTCAGGACGTTGACCGCGTCGCAAGGCGCTTCTGACGCCTGTAGGGACTGCCTGGGATCTCGCCGCCGGATAGCAGACGGCGGTCGCGCCGGTGATCTTGCGGCGGCCGTGCGAATCCTCGCATATCTCGGCGGACCGGTCCGATCGCAGGTTAAGCCGACTTGCCGGCAGGTCGAAAGAGAAACGGAGGTAAAGTTGACCATGGGTAGGAATACGACAGCACAATCTGTTGGGCAGGCCGCAGGGTCTTGTGCCGGATTCACGCTGATCGAGCTGTTGATCGTCATCGTGATTCTGGGAATCTCTGCGGCGATCGCGGTGCCCATGATGTCTTCCGCGGCGAGCATGCAGATACGCGCCGCCGCCGGCATTGTGGCGGCCGACCTCGAATACGCCAAGAGTCTGGCCATCACCACGGGCCAGCGGCACAAGGTGGTGTTCAACGTGGGCAACGACAGCTACGAAATCCGCAAGGTTGTGGACGCGGTCGATGAGGCGGTCAAGCACCCGATCACGAAGAAGAGCCAGTACGTGGTCAATTTCGCCACCGATGGAAGGCTGGATCGGGTGGAGATCGACAGTACGACGTTCACCGGCGATGCCGTGACGTTCGATCCGCTCGGCAGCCCGGTAGGTTTGCTTGCTGAAGGTGTGGTGACTCTACATGCCGGGGATTTCACCCGGACCGTGACGGTCGAACCTGTGACGGGATTCATCTCCGTTTCCGAATGAGTGATTTTGATATGCGACTGTCCCACTGGATAAACAGGAAAGAGAAGATCCTGCCCATCGGGCTGGACATCGGACACAGTGTCGTCAAGATGATCCAGTTGGCGGTGTCCGACGATGGGGTTCGGGTGCTTGCTGCCGGCAGAGCGGTCGTCGGTCTGAATGATATGAGCGACGATAACGCATGGCGACAGCGGGTGGCGCCGGCCATTCGGCGTCTGCTGGCCGAGGGCGCCTTCAAGGGAAGGGATGTCGTCACAGCCTTGCCGGCAGACAAGCTGAGAATCACCTCGGTGAGGCTGCCCGAGATGCCGAATGAGGAGGTGGAGCAGACGCTTCGCAAAGAGGCGGCCCATCGATTCGCGCTGAACCCGAAGATCGACGCCATCAGCTATGTGCTGGCGGGGAACGTGCGACAGGGTGACGAACTCAAGAACGAATACATCCTGTTCGCCAGCGACGATGAGGCGATCCGCGGTCATATTGCCCTTCTGGAAGAGGTCGGCCTGCAACCGACGGGCATCGACGCATCGCCCTGCGCGCTGTTTCGTTGTTTTGAGCGGGTGATGCGGCGCCAGGAGGACAAGGAACGCACCATCATGTTCCTGGATGTCGGGCATCGGTACACCACGATCGTCCTGGGGCGGGCCGGCGAGATTTGCTTCGTCAAGCAGATGGCGTTCGGGGCCGCCCGGTTCGCAGAAGACATCGCGGCCAAGCTGTCGATCTCGGTGACCGATGCGGAGGCCTTGCGCCGCCAGATGATGTCCGACGACTCGGTCGATGCGGCGACGCGCCGGCTCGTCGTTGACACGCTGCACGGCACCGCGGAGCAACTGGCCGGAGAGATCTCGTTGTGTCTTCGGTATTACACGGTGACGTTCCGGGGCAAACGAGTCGAGCGGGCTCTGATGGCGGGAGGTGGTGTCCACGAGGAGGCCTTGCTCAGCGTGATGAGGCACCACCTGGCCATTGAAACGGACATCGCCGAACCGCTGCGCGGGTTTGATCTGACGTCGGTCGGGGTCGCGATGGAAGACCTGTATCCGGCGGCGGACTTCTCGCTGGCGGTCGGGCTGTGCCTCAAGGGATGGGGCGCTTCCACCGTGTCCCTGGTGAAATCGGATGTCGGACTGGAATCCATACTGGAAGGTGCATCCTAGTGAAAGAGATCGATTTTCTTCCAGAATGGCATAGAGAAGGCAGACGTCGCCGCCTTCACATGAGGCGGCAATATGCCGCGCTGATCGTCTTGTTTCTGGCCTTGGTGACATACAACGCGGTAGCCACGCACAGGATCGCGCGCGCCAACGCGGATCTGGCCAGGCTGGAGGACCGACGATTCTGGGCGGAAGGTCTGGTGCATGAGTACAACATGGTCACACAGCAGTTGGCCGCCCGCCAGGCCAAGGTCGCGTTGATGGAGCAGGTCGATGCGCGCATCGACCTGGCGGCGGTGCTGGCAGAGATCAGTTACATCATCGGCGACCGGGTGCTCTTGAGCCGTCTGGAGTTCACGTCGGAGCCCCTGGCCGCTGCGGAAAAGACCTCGGAACGGGACAAGACCGCGGTGCGTAGCGCCAGCCCCTCGCGTGCGACCGCCAAGACGGCCTCTCTGGGGAGGGTGCGGTTTCGGGTGGCCCTGGCGGGAATCGCGGTCGATTCGGCCGAAGTGGGGGCGCTGGTCCGTCGGTTCGAAGAGTCCCCGTACTTCCAACTGGTCCATCCGCTGTATCGCGACAACACGATTCAGATTGGTACTGGCGAATCGTCGGGTTCGCGTACGAGTGAGAACGAGGCCCGACGTGTGGAGACGCGCTCGATCAGTGTCACGGAGTTTGAGATCACGTGCTATCTGGCCAACTATGAGGAGCGGGACACGTGATGAGCGAGAGACGATCCAATTCCTGGCTGAGTCGGCAGCAGTTGTGGGTGTTCGCCATCGGCGGCCTGTTCCTGGCGGACTTCGTCCTGTACGGGTATCTGCCGTTACGCGAAAGGCTCCAGTCTCTGGGGCAAGCGAAAACGCGTCACCTGCAGTTGATCTCCACCGCCGAGGCGCACAGCCACGTGCTGCCGTCCCTGACCGCGCGACTGAGAGAGACCGATCGGTATGCCCGGAACTATGAGGATTGGATTCCCAATGAAAGTGCCCTGGGGCAATTCCTGGGACAGATCGCCCGGATCATGACGGAAAACAACCTGTCGGACCAGGATGTGGTGCTCGGTCAGGAACAGGTCTCGGGTGACCTGATCTGTATACCGGTCCACATGAAGTGTGTGGGGAACCTGAACGGAATCTTCGGATTCTTCCAGGACCTTCAGAACCTCGGTCGGCTGGTCCGCATGGAGAAGACCACCCTGGCCAACACGAAGGCCTTCAACGGCAGCGTCGCCATGGAGGCGGACGCGGTTATCTTCTATCGGGCGCGGAAGACGCAGGACGCGAGCCTGTCCGCGAACCAGAAATGAACGGACGCCGTGAACGATGAAGCGTAATGCCGCCAATCCATTGGGCTCGGTTTCCCGGATGACGAGCCACCTGATCCGAGGTGGCAGGAAGACGGGCCTGGCGATGGCGCTGGTGGTCGTGATGGCCGGGATGTGGTTCCGCGTCCTGACCGGCCAGAGACCGCGCGGGGTGGAAGCCGGTCCGAATCCCGCGTCGCAGACGGACCAACCGTCGAAACAGGAGCCGCAGGTGCGCCTCGTCCACTTGCCCGTGGAGCCCGGGCGGCATGACCGCATTCACAGAGACTTCTTCACGACACAAGACTGGAGCGGCTTTGCCACGGTATCCCATTCACAGAGCACGGGTCCTGTTCCAGAAGTACAGCCAGTGACACCCACTCGAACCAATGACGTGATCGACAAATTGGCCAAGACCCTCAGGCTGGAGGCCGTGTTATGGAGTGCGGACCCGCAGGCGTTCGTCGACGATCGATTGGTACGCCTCGGGGATACCATCACTCTTCGAGACGGCTCCGAGACCTACGCATTCGAAGTAGTACAGATTCAAGAAAATGCCGTGCTTGTGACCTGCCGCGACCGACAGTGGACGCTGAAGCTGTCGTCGCCCACCGACGTAAGAAAGTGACGCATTGGTCTTAGAACGATAATGAAATCAGTACAACCAAGCAGGATGTGGAAGAACAGGAGTAAGGTTATGCATTACGACAGAACAACTGTGAAATCTTGCCAGGCCCGGTGGGGCCGACGGCTTTGCGTGCTGGCGGTGCTGGCCCTGTTGGCCGGACCCCTGACGGCCGCCGAGAGCGATCCGGTGGCACCGACGTCCGAAACGACGCTCGATACGCTGGCCATTGAACCCGATCAGGCCCAGGTGGACTTCTCCGGCGACGGAGTCGTCATCAAGTTCATCGCGTTCAAGAAGGACGGCGATGTGCGGGACGGGCTGCGTCTGCTGGCCAAGCTGTGCCGGAAAAACATCGTCCCTTCGGCCAGTGTGACAGGGCCCTTGAATTGTCCGGAACTGCGGGATGTGACGTTTGAACAGGCGCTGGCGGCCATGCTGGGCGACAAGTTCGTCCCGGTGCAGGACGGCAACCTGATTCATATTCGCACCAAGGAGGAACACAAGAAGATCAAGGAAGACCCCGAACGGATGATCCACAAGGTGATCACGCTGTACTACACGACGGCGGAAGAGGCCGAGAAGCTGATCCGCCCGGTGCTCAGCGCCAGCGCGCAGATCACCAAGACACAGGCCGCCGAAGAGAAGATCTCCTCCGCCAGCAGCACGGGTTCGGGTGGAGGGTCTCTCAGTGGCGGCGGCGGCGGTGACAACACGGCCACCAACGACATGATCGTGATCTTCGACTTCCCGGAGAACATCGAGAAGGCCGAGTCGGTCATTGCGCAGATCGACATTCGGCCGAAGCAGGTCCTGGTCGAAGCGACCATTCTGGCCGCCCGGCTGACCGAACAGACACAGTTCGGTGTGGACTGGAACCTTCTGAGCGGCGTGGCTGTCACCGGTTTTCCGGCGAACATTGTCGGAGGCCAGGGTACGCCCTGGGAAACCAGCGGTTTCCGGGTTCCCAACGCGGCCGGCGGTCTGCGTGTCGGATTCTCGTCCGACAACGTCCAGGCCATCATCACGGCCCTGGAAGAAGTCACGGATACGACGCTGCTGGCCAACCCGAAGATCCTGGCGGTCAACAAGCAGGAAGGCTCGGTGCTGATCGGTAAGAAGCTGGGCTATCTGGATCAGACGACCCAGACCCAGACCTCGACCACGCAGTCGGTGGCCTTCTTGAATACCGGTACCCAGTTGATCTTCCGGCCGTACATCGGCAGCGACGGCTACATCCGGATGGACATCTATCCGAAAGACAGCGACGGCAGTCTGAACGCCCAGGGGATTCCGGACGAAACCACCACGGAGTTGCGGACCAACGTCATCGTCAAAGACGGGGAAACCGTGATTCTGGGCGGTCTGTTCCGTGACAGCATCACGGCTACGCGCGCGCAGGTTCCCTTGCTGGGGAGTCTGCCGATCATCGGAGCCGTTTTCCGGGGCACCGACGACACCTCGCTGCGGGAAGAAGTGATCATCCTGCTGACGCCTCACATCATCGAAGAGCCTTCGGAGGTCGGCGGCGCGGACCGTGCCGACGATATCCGGCTGAAGATGGACGGCGCCAAGCACAACCTGCAGGGCCTCGATCGCGCCCGCATGGCGGAGGATGCCTACGCCCGAGCGGCCAAGTACTATCTCGAAGGTGATGTCGACAGCGCCGTGTACAACGTCAAGGTCGCGCTGATGATGCGTCCGACGTATCTGGAGGCGCTGCGGCTGAGGGAACGGATTATCGTAGAAACCGATCCCGAGGAACTCGAGCGGATCGACAGCATCGTCCAACAGGCGATTGATCAGCAAGAGGCCCGGAACTGGAAGAGACGCTGACGCGTCTTCCCTGATCGAAGGTCATGCCCGTAGTCTACGGGTTCGGAGGAGTTGTTGTGAGACGCCAAAGACGCTTAGTCTGGGCCGCGATTGCCATGGTGATGGCCTCGCTGTGCATCGCGGCCCTGACCGGGCCTTTCCATTCTGGCATCGGAGTAGGGTGGCGCAACCATCTCGTTGCGTGGCGTCTTATCGCCTGCTGCAGCGGGGCTGTGGGCGTGATCATCCTGGGTCTGGCCTACCATCGGCTGGCCGGGGCGATTGCGTCCATAGCCCGGCAGCTTTCCTGCGACGCGGCCGGCTCGATGGATCTCCAAGCCGTCGAGCGGGCGGCCGCGACGGTTCAGACACGCCTCCAGGAAGGCCAGAAAGCCCTTCGCACGCTGGAAGCCGAACTGGGCGACCTCCGCATTCGATCTCAACTTGCCGATCGACAGAAGCAGCACACCGAGGCGATCATTTATAGCCTGCGCGACGCCGTGCTCGTGGTGGATGAGTCCGACCGGCTGCTGATGGCAAACGCGGCCGCCGCCCAGCTCTTCGGGTTCGACCCGGAGCAGGCGCGCTACCAGCCGCTTGAGCAGAGCATCGAGCCGGCGCACAAGGATTTCGTTCAGTTGATTCAGCGTTGCCGGGAAAGCGCCACGGAGGCGACGCGTCGCGAGATGCAGTTCGTCCGGCCCGATGGTCCCCATACGTTCGACACGATCGTCTCATGCGTTCTCGAGCGGGACCGGGTCTTGGGGGTGGTCGCGGTGCTGCATGATATCACGCGAGAAAAGGAAGTCTCTCAGATGAAGAACGACTTCGTCAGTCACGTCTCGCACGAATTGAAGACGCCGCTGGCTTCCATCATGGCGTATTCGGAGATGCTGGCCGACGGGGAGGCCGACGATGAGCGGACGCGCAAGGAGTTCTACCAGGTTATTCAGACTCAGGCGCAGCGGCTCAACCGGCTGATCGAGGATATTCTCAATGTCTCACGAATCGAGTCGGGACTGATCAAGGTCCAGAAAGAACCGGTCAGTCTGACGATTCTGATTGAACAGCAGATGCAGATGATCAAGGGATTCGCCGAGGAGAAGGGAATCACAGTCACGGGGCAGAAACCCATCGTGTACGACCAGGTTCTGGCTGACAAGGATATGATCTCGCAGGTGATCGTGAACCTGCTGAGCAACGCGGTCAAGTACACTCCCCCCGGCGGGACCGTGCGGATCCAGACGGAGGTGAACGAGATCGAGGAGGTGGTCCGCGTCACCGTTACGGATACCGGCGTCGGCATTCCCGCCGACGAGATCGCTCACGTGTTCGACAAGTTCTATCGGGTGAGCGCCAACAACAAGCAGGCCAAAGGGACCGGTCTCGGCCTGAACCTCGTCAAGCAGATCGTCGAGAAAGTACACGACGGTCGTGTGTTCGTCACCAGCCAGGTGGGTGTTGGAAGCACCTTCGGATTCGAGCTGCCTCTGGCGGCCGCCGAACTGGCCGGCACGACCCGATAACGGCGGAGTTTACGCCTCTTCACGGAGAGGGGATTCCCGAAACCCAGTTTTGGAGTGGATGAAAATGACAGGCAAGAAGGTGCTGATTGCGGATGATGAGATCCACATTATTCATGTCGTGGCGATCAAGTTACGCAACAACGGATACGAGGTGATTGCGGCCAACAACGGAGCCGAGGCGTATGAACTCGCATGCCGCGAGAACCCTGACATCGTGGTGACGGATTACCAGATGCCGTTCGTCACAGGGCTCGAACTGATCGAGAAGCTGCGGAAGAACGAGGCCACGACGCACATTCCGGTGATCCTGTTAACCGCACGCAGCTTCGCGATCAGTCAGGAGATGCAGGAGGCGCTCGGCGTGCAGGAGTGCCTGAGCAAGCCGTTCAGCCCCAAGGAACTGCTTAAGACAATCGAGGACATTCTCTATCAGCGTGCGGTTGCGGTGAAGAACTGATTCCACGGCCGCGACGATGGACGACGCACGGCATACGGTGAGGAACCCTGAGAGGGCCATGCTGACCAGAACGACACCAGGACTGACCTGTCTGCAACGACGCGATCTGGAGCGGTTCGGAGAGCGCATTGTGCAGTTTGGTGTGAATGTCTCCGTGGTTGACCCGGACGGCCGCATGGTGGTCCTGCGCAATGGGGGGCAATTCGACAGCGATCCGGAGGCGATGGAGGAGGCGGCGCGCGCCGTCTCGCAAGCCATGGCCAGACATCCGGCCGAACGTTGTGAGGGCCGCGTCTGGGAGTTCTGCGACCGTCGGAAGCTGCTGGCGGTTCCGTTGTGCCTGCCTTGTGCGGCGACCGCCGACCATATCCTGGCGGGCGTGATCGTCGCCGATGAGGGCCCGCCGGAGGCCGGCGCGTGGCCAGGCGACGGGATGCGAGAGAGCCGGACGAGCGATTCGTTCCGGTTCTCGGCCTGCCTGCGCGAAATGCTCCAGCTCATGGCGCAGAATTTCCAGCTCTCCGCGCGCAGCGACGGGCAGATGGAAAAGATGGGTACGGAACTGGCCCAGGTGTACGAGGAACTGGTGCTGCTGCACAAGATCAGCACGCACATGAAAGTCACCGAGTCGGACAGCACCTTCCTTCAACTGGCCTGCGACAGCCTGACGGACATCGTTCTGGTCGAGGGAATCGCCGTCGTGCTGGAGCGGGTCATCGACGGAGAGAAGCGGTTCATGGTGGCCGCCGGGTCGGGGCTCATCGATCTGGACACCCGCACGGCCGCTCTGCTGCACAGTCGCCTCACGGAAGAGATTCGTCGAGGCCAGGAGGCTCTGCTGGACAGCGCGATCGACAGGCCATTCCGGTATGAATGGCCTGCGAGCATCCGGAACATCATTGCGGTGCCGCTGTGCGCGAAGGAGCCGCAGCATTCGCGTCGAACGGTTCGTGCCTCGAATGCGGTGGCGATCATCGGATACATGGTCGCCGTCAACCGCATCGACAAGCCCGATTTCGACAGCACGGACATGAAGCTCTTCGGCTCCGTTGCCAGTGGCTGCGCCGTGTTCATCGAGAACGGACGCCTGTTCAACGATCTCAAGGAACTGTTCCTCGGTTCGTTGAAGGCCCTGACGGACAGCATCGATGCCAAGGACCAGTATACCCGGGGGCATTCCGAGCGCGTCGCGGTCATCTCACGGTGGCTGGCGGAACGCGTCGCGGAACAGGAGCCTCTGGAGGACGAGCAGATTCACCGGATCTACCTGGCGGGTCTCCTGCACGATATCGGCAAGATCGGCGTGGACGAGAACGTGCTCCGCAAGAACGGCAGACTGACGTCCGAAGAGCGCGAGATCATCCAGCGTCATCCGTCCATCGGGGCCGGGATCCTTCGCGGCATCAAGCAGATGCGCGACATCGTTCCCGGGGTGCTCCAGCACCACGAACGCGTGGATGGAAAGGGCTATCCGGACGGCTTGGTGGGCGACCAGATTTCGCTGACCGCCAAGATCCTCGGACTGGCGGACAGCTTCGACGCGATGACGTCCAAACGGGTCTACCGCGATGCCATGACCCTGGATCGGGCGCTCGAGGAGATTCGGAAGGGCCTGGGAACACAGTTCGACGAGAGGATCGGCCGCATCTTCCTGGAGAGCGATATCTACCATCTGTGGGACATGTTACAGGAAAACGGCCCGGCGATGTACGGTGCGGGCCATTTTGCTGATTATGGGACGACGGCGATAGGGACTTTGTTGCGATGAAGATCAACCTGCAGAACTACAACGACGTCACGGTCATCGAGTTGCAGGGTGAACTCGATGGAGACATCGAGGAATCGATGAAGGACACGATGACCCAGACCGTGGCCGCGGGCCGCAAACGGATCGTGGTCGATATGAGCAACGTCAGCGCCGTGGATAGTCAGGGACTGGAGCTGTTGCTGTGGGTGCGGCAATACTGCCGGCAGAACCGCGTGCAGCTCCGGCTGGCCGGACTCGATGAGACCATCGAGAAGATCCTCGAGATTACCGGCCTCCAGACCGAATTCGACCGTCACGTCGAGTTGGCCGAGGCCGTCCGCAGCTTTGCCTGATCGCCGAGGGCATGGGGACCGTAGGGTATGAGTCAGATTCTGCTTGAGAACAAGATGCAGCTCGGCCAGCTTCTGCTGGCACGAGGCGTCGTCAGTCAGGAGCAGATCGACCGGGCTCTGGCCGAACAGCAGGAGAAGGGCCATCACAAACTGCTGGGCGAATTGCTCGTCGAGATGGGCTATTGCAGCGAGAACCAGATCGCGGCGGCCCTGGCCGAGGCCTATGGGGTTCCCTACGCGCAGGTCAGCCCGAAGTTGTGCGATCCCAAGGCGGTGGAGCTGCTGCCGCGTGAGTTTCTCGAGGCACACGTCGTTTTGCCGCTGTTCAAGGTCCACGATGTTCTGACTGTGGCCGTCAACGAGCCGACCAATGTCTTTCTGATCGACGAGATCGAGCGGATCAGCGGGTGCCGCGTCCGGGTCGTCTGCTCGACCACCAAAGACATCCGGGCGACGCTTCAGTCCTACCTGCCGGCCGCCAACGTGTTTGTGATCGACGATATTATTGACGACGAGGGGCTCGAAGAGTTTACGCTCATCGAGAGCATCACGCAGGACATCAGCAATCTCGAAGAGGTGGCCGGCCAATCCCCCGTGGTCAAACTGGTCAACTACCTGCTGTACAACGCGGTGCGCGAGAATGCCAGCGACATCCACATTGAGTGCGATGAGAAGCGGCTGCGCGTCCGGTATCGCGTCGACGGCAAGCTCTACGAGAAGATGCGTCCGCCGTATCAGATGCACGCCGCGATCGTCTCCCGAATCAAGATCATGGCCGAACTGGACATCGCGCAGCGCCGTCTTCCCCAGGACGGAGGCATTCACGTCCTGGTCGAAGGTCGTCCGATCGATCTGCGCGTCTCCGTCATGCCGGGCAATCACGGGGAGAAGGTCGTCATTCGTGTCATCGATCCTCAGAAGATCCTCTACAACCTGGAATCGCTCGGTTTCACCTACGACAATCTCCTGCGTTTTCGCCAGGTCATTCAGGTGCCCAACGGCATCGTTCTCGTTACCGGCCCGACGGGCTCCGGCAAGAACACGACGTTGTATGCCGCGTTGTCCGAGCTGAACAGCGAAGAGGTGAACATCTGCACGGTGGAAGACCCCGTGGAATGCAACATCTCCGGCATCAATCAGTTCCAGGTCAATGCCGCGGTCGGTTTCGAGTTCTCGACGGCTTTGCGAAGCCTGTTGCGACAGGACCCCGACATTATCATGGTCGGCGAAATCCGCGATCAGGCCACGGCCAATATCGCCGTCCAGGCCGCGCTGACCGGACACCTTGTGCTCTCGACACTGCATACGAATGATGCCCCGGGTGCGGTGACCCGTCTGCTCGATCTGGGAGTAGCCCCCTATCTGGTCAGCGCTTCGCTCAAGGGCGTTCTGGCGCAGCGACTGGTCCGCAAAATCTGCTCGAACTGCAAGACCGAATACGACCCGCCGCCCAGTCTGAAGAAGGCCGTACAGGCCCAGGGTGGCGAAACCTGCAAGTTCTATCGAGGGGTGGGGTGCAAGAAGTGCCGGAACACCGGGTATGCCGGGCGCATCGCCATCCACGAACTGCTGGTGCCGGACGACGAAATCATGGAGATGATCAATGAACGCGTCAGCGCCAAGAAGCTCCGGGCCGCGGCCTTGGCCAAGGGCATGACGCCGCTGCACTTTGACGGCATCGAAAAGGTCAAGGCGGGGATCGTGTCGATTGAAGAGATATTGCGAATCACGGCTCTGGATACGACGGGGATGGGCGAATCCTGAGACCGATGGAATAGCGAAGTGGGCCTATGGCGACCTTGATGACAGAGATGCGAAAGACCGGCCCCGACGGCGATACGTCGGCGGCGGGGGCCCCGGAACCGAAGCCGGGCTCCGGCGGTGCCGCGCCGGGTGCGGCGGACCCGGGACCGATGGGAAAGGTGCGCGCCAAGAGCGGCGACCTGATTCTCTTCACGACGCAGTTGGCGGTCATGCTCGACAGCGGTGTCATTCTCAGTGACGCCCTCGACGCGATCGGGGAACAGGCCGCGGACCCGCGATTCAAAGCCGTTATTCTGGACCTCTCGGATCGTGTCAAGGGCGGCGAGACGTTTTCCCGCGCCCTGACCTGCTACCCGAACACGTTCAACAAGATGTTCGTCAGCATGGTGAAAGCCTCGGAGGCTTCGGGGCGAATGGTCGAGATGCTGTCGGTCCTGACCGGATACCTCAACTTCGAGGCCGACACACGCAAACGCATCCTCGGCGCGCTGACCTATCCTCTGATCATGGTACTGATGGCAATCGCCGCCACCGGCACGCTGATGTTCTTCGTGCTGCCGCGTTTCATGCGGATCTATGAGACCCGGGAAGCGGCGCTGCCCAAGCTCACCCAGGTACTCGTTCATATCAGTCATGTTCTGGGCAACGGCGAGATGATGGCCGTGCTGGTGACCACCGCCATCCTGCTGGGCACGGGCCTGTACGGCTGGTCGCACACCGTTTCGGGACGGCGCGTCCTGGACGGGATGAAAATCCGGACCCCGGTCATTGGGACCATGTTCGTGGACATGGTCGTCACGCGGAGCATGCGGATCATGGCCACGATGGTCAACACGGGGGTTCGCCTGCTGGACGCGATCCGCGTGATCCAGGGCTGTGTGGACAATTACTACTTCCAGCAACTCTGGGAGGAAGTGGACGACAAGATTCAGGATGGGTACCAGCTTTCCGAGGCCATTCTCATCTCCGAGCGTGCCAAGCTGATTGCGCCCGGCATCATCCAGATGCTGCGGGCTGGCGAGAAGGCCGGTCGGCTGGGCGAGGTGTGCGACAAGATCTCCGTCTTCTACGAGAAGAGGCTGGCGGCCTCCATTCAGAGCGTGATGACAGTGATCGAGCCGCTGATGATCACCCTTCTCGGGGCGATCATTGGAACCATCGCCATTGCGCTTCTGCTGCCGGTCTTCCGCGTCTCCAGCGTGATTGCTCACTGATCGGGCATGGCCACGGAGGCAAGCACCTTGCGGCACGTGCAGTGGTTGCCCAGGTGGCAAAGCGCCAACTGTGGTGCGACAAAATCGATCGGGAATGTCATGGGCTCGGTCACCACGCCGTACCCGATCGTGATGTGCGGGAAGAACGCCTCAAACGCGGCCTTGCGGCGGTAGTCCCGAATCCACGCCAGCGTACTCGGCGCTGCCTCGTCGTCGCCGCAGAGCATCTCGGCGGTTACGTTGCCGCTCAGGGGGGGCTCCCGGATCTCCAGGATCTGCTCGTGCAGCCTCTGGAGGGCCGCAGTTTTGGCCACGGCAAAGAGCGAGTTCGGCTCGTTCCGCGCATTCAGCACCGTCACGACCCCCGTGACCGTGAGCTTGCCAACGGGGCAGGCCTTCGCGATCCCATCGAGCCTCTTCTGGATCGCATCGACCTGATCGGACTCGATGCAACCCATCGCCAGCGAGATGTGCGGCAGGCACGTGGTCTCGGCGAGCACGATCTCGCGACAATGGCTGCCGATCAGCTTGCGGTTCGTCTCGATCGCCAATTGCGCGATCTTCGCCTCAGGCAAGAGCACGATATCGACGGCGATCTGGCTCATCGTGTCCTTTCTTGCATCTGTGCAACGACCTCATCGAATTGCCGCAACACCATCTCATCGGTCTGTTCGATGAATCGAGTGACGATGGCGATGGCCACACAGTTGGCGACAAACCCCGGGACGATCTCGTACATCCGTTCGCTCATACCCACCTGCTTCCAGAGGACCAGCGTGACGGTGCCGCAGACCATGCCCGCCAGCGCCGCCGGCCAGCTTGTTCGCTTTGAGAAGAGCGCAAACAGCACGAGGGGTCCGAAGGCTGCGCCGAATCCGCCCCAGGCGTAGGCGACGATCTCCAGGATAGTCTCCGTCTTCACGCCCAGGGCCAGGATCAGAGCCATCAGCGAGATGACGAGGACGCACAGGCGCCCCACGAGGACGACTTCGCGCGGAGTGGCGTCGCGGTGGATCGCCCGGCGGTAGAAGTCCTCGGTCAACGCCGATGACGAGACGAGCAGTTGCGAATCGATCGTGGACATGATCGCCGAGAGGATCGCGGCCAGCATGATGCCGCCCAGCCACGGACGGGTGACTTCGGCGATCATGTAGATGAACACCTTCTCGGGGTCTCCGCCCGGCACGGTCCGAAACAGCCCGATGCCGATCAAGCCGATCGCGACGGCCCCGGCCAGCGAGATGAATACCCAGACCATCGCGATCACCATCGACCGGGAGAGTCTGGCGAGCGATTTGACGCTCATGAACCGCACGAGGATGTGGGGTTGGCCGAAATAGCCGAGTCCCCAGGCCATCGCCGAGACGACCGCGAGAGAGGCGGCCGGTCCGCCGGCGGGGCTGAGGCTCCGTGCGATGTCCTTCACCGCCATGCCGTCCTGGATGCCGGCGGAGCCCCCGGCCCGCCCGTAGGCCAGCACCGGCACGACGACCAGCGCGATGACCATCAGTGAACCCTGGAACACGTCCGTCCAGCAAACGGCCAGGAACCCTCCCATGAACGTGTACGCGATGATGACGGCGCCGCCGATGACGACCGCGACCGGATACGAGACGCCGAAGGTGGACTCGAAGAGCTTGCCCGCCGCAACCAGGCCGCTGGAGGCGTAGATCGTGAAGAAGATCAGGATGACGATCGCCGAGACGGTCCGCAGCAGGCCGGTAGGGTCACCGAAGCGCGCCTCGAAGAAACAAGGCAGCGTGATGGAATTGGTCTTCTGAGTATAGAGCCGCAGCCGCCGCGAGACCAGCAGCCAGTTCAAGCCTGTGCCGATGAACAGGCCGACCGCGATCCACGCGTTCGTCAGGCCGCCGACGTAGATTGCCCCGGGCAGGCCCATCAGCAGCCAGCCGCTCATGTCGCTGGCCTGGGCCGACAACGCCGTGACCCACGCACCCATCCCGCGCCCGCCCAGCAGGTACTCCTCGATGCTCTCGTTGCGCCGGTAGAAGTAGAACCCGATCGCCAGCAGGACGACGAAGTAAACAACAAACGTGACCATCGTCTCGGTCGTCATCATATAGTCCACCATCCGCCGCTCATACCGCATGACCGCGCCCACAACGCAGCCAGCATCGCGGCACAAGGGACTCCCTCTTTATCCGTCCGAGAGCCGCCTCTCTTCTCTTGTCATGCTGAGCGGAGCGCAGCGAAGTCGAAGCATCTGGCCAAAGGCCATGCGCGCCTCTTGTCCTCGGGTAGACCCCTCGGCAGGCTCGGGGTGACACATTGATCGTTGCCAAGTACTTCATTTCATTTTCTTTCGCGTGAGCAACTTCTTCACCCATCCGCACATGCGCTCCATGAACCCTTTCTCATGGGCGACGCCGGACCGCCGGCCGTGAACAGCACCGCGAATCGCGTCACCAGCGCCCCCAGCAGTACATATCCGAGAATCACCTGCAACATCAGAAGCACCTGCCCGCACGTGCTGTCCGGATTGGCGGCGATGTCACCGAACCCCAGCGTCGTCATCGTCACGACCGAGAAGTACAGCGCGTGCACGAAGCCACGAATGTCACCGGCCTCCCCATCGACCGCAAGACAGCCCGGCCACAACCGGTAGACAATCACAAAGACTGATGCGAGAAGCCCGAAACTGACAATGACGCGCCACGTGGACAAACCGTAATCAGATGCCAGCCAGAACAGTCGCACCGGCCATCGCAGGCATCGGTGTTCCTTGTACCATTGCTCCCAATTCATCCGGCGGATGTTGTATTCCAGGAGTTGGCTTGTGTCTGGGTAGATTCGCGTTACAGCAAGAGCGACACCCTCAAACTTCGTGTTCCTGTTCACTTCACAGCGGTAGAGCAAGGTTGTCCCGTCCACGACAAACCGGGAGAAATCGGCATCTTGGAGGCATGCATACCGCAAATCCGCTCCGCCGAGGAATGCAGCGATAAGCTTCGAATGCTCCAGATGAGAACAACTCAAATCGGCCTGCTCGAGGTAAGTTCCGTGAAGCTTGACTCCTTCGAGATGAACCTTGCCGCTGAACCCAGAATTCGGAAAGGCACCAAGCATGGCCCCTCTCATGAAGCCGTTCTGTAGTGTGATGTTTTCCAGAAGGACATCCTGTTCGGGGTGCTGTCTTCGCCAGTCGTTCCACTCGGTCATGTCCTGTCTGTCGGAGCAGCGTTTGAGCATGTCGTACTGCCCCTGGCTGAAGCGGGGTTGCCGCTGGTTCTCTCCCTCGTCTGGCCTTGCCATCGCATCATCCCTCAATACGGCGTTTCGGGTTCATAGTCGGTCTGGCCTCGGCTGAGATTGGCTTTGTTCTTGGGCGGTAAACCGCGTTTTTGGGCCAAAAACGCGGAAATTGGCTTTGTTTGGCGCATTGTGGTCCCTCCGATCTGTCGGACGATGCATCCCTCGGGCCTGCGGCCGGTGGTCTGGAGCCTGGCTCAGATTGGGTTCGATCGGGTTCGTTTCCTCGGTCGAATCGCTGTTCTTGGGCTGAAACGGCCGATAATTGGGTTTGTTTTGCACGTTGGGGGGCCGGTGGAGGGGCGATCCCGGCCCACAGCCACCCGAGACGGTGGTCTCGATTGCTTGGAACTGGTGTTTGGATGGCCATGAGTGCGTCCCTGGTGCTGACGGTCACCGATGGACTATTGAGTTATGTGGATATCATACAACTGGTGGCTTTCGGCGTCAACAAAAAAAACCGGAATCCGGGCCATATTCTTCAGTCCGCGACGATTTTTTCGTCCTGCTCTCGCCAGGCGGGATCGACGATACAGAGGAAGACGAGATCATCATCGCCGGTGTTTTCGATGAACTGGGTGGCATTCGGCGGGATGTAGACGGCGCAGCCGGCGCCGACAACCTGCGATTCGTTGCCGATAAACATCCGGCCGCAGCCGCCGATGACGTAATAGACCTCCGAGGAGGCCAGGCGATGCGGCCTCGTCGCCTCTCCCGCGCCACTCTCGCGTGTGCCAGGCTGTAGCGAATCTCCGCTTCCATCTTGTCCGGATGCAACAACTCACGCAGCAGCGAGCCGTCCCCGGCAACAAACTCCTCGCAATCGCTCAACGACCGTACGAGCATTACGATCCTCCCAACAGAATCGACCCTTCCGTGAAGAACGTTCCGGCGACGCAGGCGGTCATCAGGCAGGCCAGCGTTGCAGCGATCAAGGCTCGAACCGCGACCGGCCCGATGTTCCGCGTCTGCTGCGGCGCCAGGGCGCAGAGGCTGCCGACGAAGATCGCCATCGACGCAATGTGGGCGAATCCGCACAGGGCGTACGTGGCGATGACCGCCGAGCGAGAGTGCTGCAAGAGGCCGTTCTTCATTGCGGCCGCCAGATCGTTGTAGGCGGCCACCTCGGTGACGATCAGGCGTTCTCCAACGATTCGCGAAATCTCTCGAACGTCCGCCAGCGGCACGCCCAGGATCAGCGTTAGGGGGTAGAACAGGTATCCGAACAGGGCCCGGAGCGACCACTGTCCCTGCCAGCCGAACGCGGGGTTGATCCATGCTCCGAGCCCGCCGAGGAGCAGGTCCGCCAGCGCCACGAGGCCCAGGACGGCGATCAGCAGGGCGGCGATGCCGACGATCATGCGCACTCCGGCGTTGGCGCCGTTGACGATCGCCTCGAACAGTCCGCTGTCTTTCTCGTAGTAAGGCTCGACGCGAACACCGAGCGTCTGGGGCTGCTCGCTTTCCGGCAGGAGGATTTTCGACATGACCAAGGCCGCCGGCGCCGAGAGCAGGGACGCCGAGACCAGGTGTCCGGCGATCATCGGAAACTGCTCCCGCAGGCTGAAGACGTACAACGCCAGTACATTGGATGAGACCGTGGCCATTCCCGCAGTCAGGATCGTGCAGGTCTCCGACCGCGTCAGGCGGGCAAGATGTGGCTTGACGGTGAGCATGGACTCGACGCCCACGAAGATGTTGCTGGCGGCCACCAGCGATTCGGCGCCGGAGATCCGCATCAGGCGGGTAAAGACCCGGGCGAAGGCCTTGATCAACAGCGGCATGACCCGCAGGTAATAAAGGATCGCGATCAGCGCGGAGAAGAAGATGATCGTCGGAAAGCCCTGGAACGCCAGGATGAAGCCGAGCGAGGTTTCGCCATCGTCTCCAGTCTGGCCGGGTCCGAGGGCCAGGCGGCCGAAGACGAAGCGTGCGCCGGCGCCGGCCGAGTCAATCACGCGGACGACCCCGTCGTTGACGAGCAGGAAGACCTTCGCTCCGGCCGGCACCAGGAAGATGAACGCCGCGACGGCCAGTTGCAGCACGACGCCCCAGGCGATCAGCCGCCGGTTCATGTTGCGTCGCTCGGCCGAAAAGACCCACGCGACGCCCATCGGGACGAAGATACCCGTGAAGCTGACGAGATTGTAGATGTCCATGACGACGGATTGTACAGACAACCGGGGAGCGTTGGAATACCGGACTGATGGGTAGACTGGGGTGTGCCGAAGCAGTGGAGTGCGGTACGCACCCTACTTTGTCAGCTCGCTGACGTCTTTGAGGATGTGGTGCGGCCGGTAGGCGTAGCGGTCCAGGTCGGACTCCTTGGTGATCCCGCTGAGGACCAGAACCGTGTCGATGCCCGACTCGATGCCGGCGATGATGTCCGTGTCCATCCGGTCGCCGATGATGACCGTCTCGTCGCGTTCGCACTGGAGCAGGGTCCGGGCGTGTCGCATGATGAGCGGATTGGGCTTGCCGATGAAATACGCCTGCCGTCCGGTGGCCATCTCGATCGGCGCGATCAGGGCCCGGCACGCCGGAGCGATCCCCTTCTCGGTGGGCCCTGTCACGTCAGGATTGGTCCCCACCAGCCGCGCGCCGCCCAGCACCAGTTGGATGGCGGTCTCGATCTTCTCGTAGCTGTAGCTTCGCGTCTCGCCCACCACGACATAATCCGGGCTGTTCTCATCGACGGAGAGCCCGGCCTCGTACAGGGCCTGGTAGAGTCCCGAGTCGCCGATGGCGAAGACCCGTCCGCCGGGACATTGCGAGGCGATAAAATGGGCCGTCGCCATCCCGGAGGTGATGAAATGGTCTTCGCCCACCTCGATGCCCATGTGCAGCAGCTTCTGGTGAAGCTCTCGGGGCGAGCGAGCGGAACTGTTGGTCAGGAAGAGGAACCGCTTGCCCTCGGCCTTGAGCCAGTCCACGAAGGCCTTCGAGCCTTCCAGCAGACGCGAACCGTGGTAAATGACCCCGTCCATGTCGCAGACGAAACCGCGTTTGCTTCTCAACTGTTCCATCGATTCTCCAGAAACCACCAGGAGTGCCCCAGCCGACATATGCCTGTCTGAGATTACCGGATCAGTCTGGAGGCGTCAAGGCGGGCCTTGGAACGGTTGCGCTCGGTCGAGGGTTGACAGGGCCGGATCGGGTCTCTACGATTGGGGTACTGGGCAGGTCGGTTCTACGGGCAGAAGGTCGGGGTCGCAGCCATGGCATCGCTCATTGTCACATCAGGCAGGCAGGAAGGGGACTACTATCCACTCGGGCATCGGACCAGCGTGATCGGTCGGGACGAAGCCCTGCTGATTCAGATCCTGGACAACATGGTGTCCCGCAAACACCTGCAAATCCGCTTCGACGAGAAGACGGGCCGATACTACGCCTACGACATGAAGAGCCGCAACGGGGTGTACATCAACAACCAGCGGATCTCCGGCGAGACACCTCTGGTCGACGGAGACGTAATCCTGATCGGACTGACGACGCTGCTGTTCATCGACAAGGACTTCAAGGACAGAGACAGCGCGCTGTTGCACTACAAGAAGGTGGGCGAGCGGATGCGTGTCACGGTGTACGGCCCGCAGAAGATCGACGAGGTCGATCGCGGCCAGGGCGAGACCGGCCATCCCATCCGCTGGTAGTTGGGGCCCGGCAGGCAGACGAATCAGGACAAGGAGGTACGGATGGACCGACGGGAGATGCTGGGGGCTCTTGGATTTGGCGCTGCGGGGCTGCTCGGACTGGCGGGCCGGCGGCAGGACGCCTCGGCCGCAGAGTACGCCAGAGCGACAAAGGGCTTGCCCCCGCTGAAGATCACCGACGTCCGGGCGATCCTCACCGCGCCGCAGGGAATTCGCCTGTGCGTGGTGAAGGTCGAGACGAGCGAACCGGGCCTGTACGGACTTGGCTGTGCCACGTTCAACCAGCGGCCGCTGACGGTCGTGACGGCGGTCGACGAGTACCTCCGACCGTTCGCAAAGGGACGTGACGCTGAGAACATCGAGGACCTTTGGCAGAATGCCTACACCAGCTCGTACTGGCGGAACGGCCCGGTGCTCAACAATGCGCTGAGTGGGCTCGATCAGGCCCTGTGGGACATCAAGGGCAAGCGGGCGAACATGCCCGTGTATCAGTTGCTGGGTGGCAAGTGCCGGTTCGCGGTCGATTGCTACACGCATTGCGGCGGGGGCACGCTGGCCCAGATCGAGGAGAGCGTCCGTCGGGCGATGGAGCGGGGGTTCCGTCACATCCGCATCCAGCGCGGCGGCTACGGCTCGCCGCATCTGTCGAAGCAGGCCGATTTCAAGGAGGCCGGTTTCGGCGCGCCGGTCGATTCGAACATGGAGGTCCGGCCCTACGTCAAGGGCACGCTGGAGATGTTCGAACATATCCGCAAGACGTGCGGCGACGACGTCGAGCTGCTGCACGACATCCATGAGCGCATCCCTCCGATCGAGGCGATCAATCTGGTCAAGCGGCTGGAAGCGTATCGGCCGTTCTTCATCGAGGACCCGTTCGCGCCGGAGGACATCGGCTATTTCAGACTGCTGCGTCAGCAGACCTGTGTTCCCATCGCGATGGGCGAACTGTACAACAACCCACACGAGTGGGTCGGGCTGATGAGCGAGCGGCTGATCGACTTCATCCGCGTCCACATCTCGCAGATCGGCGGTTTCAGCGTGGCGCGCAAAATCGCGGCGCTGGGCGAGTGGTTCAACGTCCGCAGTGCCTGGCACGGGCCCGGCGACGTCTCGCCGGTCGGGCACGCCGCCAACGCGCATCTCGACCTGGCGATCTGGAACTTCGGAATTCAGGAAGCGGTCAGCTTCAACGACAAGACGCGCGAGGTTTTTCCCGGCGCTCCCACGGTCGAGAAGGGCTACATGTACATCAACGATGCTCCCGGATGGGGCGTGGACATCGACGAGACCCTCGCCGCCAAGTTCCCCTTGCCCGAGCATCCCGGCTACTGGGAACCCGTCCGCCGCCCCGACGGCACCGCCGTCCGACCGTAGTTGGCCGGCGTTCTCTGCGTTTACGGCTTGGCGTATTTGTCGCGGTTGCAGGTGATCGTGCCGTCGTGGTATTCGAGCTCGGCCGCTTGCAGCACGGTGCGGTTGGTGCGGTAGAGCGGATGATCCGGCGGGTAGTGCACGTGGTAAAGGATAATGGGTCGGTCGCCGAGCAGGATCACGCCGGGGTGGCCTCCCTTGGCATCGTCCTTGACACGTTTGCCCGGATCGAAGAGCAGACCGTTGTCGAACTGCCAATCGGTCAGGCCGTCCTGCGAGCGATAGGCCCGTATGCCGCGCTGCCCCGCATCCACCACCAGCCAGTAGGCGTCCTGCCACGGCCAGACGAACGGTGCTTCGTGGCTGACGTCGGTGACCGCCGGTCCCACGACCGTCCAATGGTAAAGGTCGTCGCTTTGGGCGAGGTAGGAATAGGATCCGTGGACCTCATCCTTGTAGAGCATGCACCAATTGTCACCCGCCCGATAGACGCAGGCGTCGATGCACCGGTCCGAGGACAGGTCGAGCGTGGACTGAAAGGTCCAGGCTCTGCCGTCAGCGCTGGTGAAGTGCTTGATGAACCGCTTGCCGATCCAGTCCTTGTAGATGCCGTCGACCCAGGAGACGTACATGTGGTATAGACCGTTGTAATACAGGATGCCGGGCGCCCACCAGCTGCAGTTGTTGGCGATAGGGTCGCCAAGGCCCTGATCGCCCTGACACGTGCCGAGGTAGCGCCACTGCCGCCCATCCTTCGACGCCGCAATCCCAATGGCCGAGCCGTGGCAGAACTCGACGCCCTCGTTCGGTTGAAGGGTCGCGCGCCGCTGGGTGTAGTAGACCCACCATTCGCCCGCCTGCTGGTTCCAGACGGGAGCGGGATCGGCGGCCCCATCCCAGATCGGGTCGCTGAACAGCGGGGCTGGGGCATTGGCCAGGTCGAACATTCGCTCGGTTGCGGCGTCGCACACGCCGCACAGTAGAGCCGACAGACACCAACCAACGAGCACTCTGTTTCTCATGTGAAGGTCCTTTCATCGATGGTGGCGGCGCCAGGCAGCCCACTGGGCCTCCAGAAAGCCCCAGCCAATCCCTATGACGGCGCCGACCGCGTGGCCCACATTCGCGACGCTGCCGAGCAGGCCCGTCAGGCACAGGAAGAACCAGACGATCATCAGCGTGACGGTCTGGGGGTGCAGTTCGAGATTGGAGGCGGGATCGAATTTGCCCTGCATCCAGATGTAGCCGAGCAGTCCGTAGACCACGCCCGACATGCCGCCGAACGTCGGTCCGCTGTAGAGGTATTGCCCGACATTGGACAGCGCGGAAACGACCAGCACCAGCGCGAGCAGCCGCCACGTGCCCTTGCGGGTCTCAACCATGCTGCCGAGGTCCCAGAGCCACAGCATGTTGAAGAAGATGTGCAGCAGGTCGAAGTGGACGAATATGGGAGTGAACAGCCGCCAGACCTGACCGTGCCGGACCTCGGACAGGCTGGAGTCCCATTGCACGTAATCTCCATCCGCGGAGTAGTGCGCGATGGACAAATACGCAACGAGGCGGTCGTTGTGGCCCAGATTGGTCGCCAGCGTCACGGCCACACTGACAGCGGCCAGCGTCATCGTCAGAATCCCGTAGCCGACGGGAGGTCTGTAGAAGGCGGTTCGGCCTTCCACAAGGCGCGCCCGCCTCGGGGCGCTCGCCTGCCTGTCACGGTGTTGCTGCCGCGCGCCCTCGCCGGCTCCGAGGACAAACATCGAGTCATCTGGTTGCTGGACGAAACGCTCGAACAGCGCCGCCGCCTCTTCGAGGCGGGATTCGTCGAGGACCCAGATGTCCCAGCCGCCGTCGGAGGCCGGGTCGACCTGATTCTCGATCCGGCGGCTGTAGAGGAAGTCCCCGAACTGCCTTGCCTGCGTCTCGCTTTCCAGCCGGCCGATCTGTCGCATTCCGTGTCCTTGATCCTGTTGACATCGCAACTGTGTGAACGATTCACCCGCGCCGACCGCTGTCCGCCCGGTCCCAGGATGGTATCGTCTCGTCTGCCCCGATTCCAGCCAGAACCGAAGGCGGGGACTGCCCGCCGAGTCCAGTCTATTTCGGCAGTTCTTTGCCGCAGTGAGGACAGCATCGCGGTTGTTTGCGGCGTTCCATCTCTTCGACGAAGCCGGCCCCGAGGATGCCGGTGGGAAGGGCGAACATGCCGATCCCGAGGACGGCGATGATCGCGGCCATGAGTCGACCGATGACGGTTACGGGAAGGACATCGCCGTAGCCGACGGTGGTCAGCGTAGTGACGGCCCACCACATGGCCATAGGGATGCTCGAGAAGTGGTCGGGCTGCGTCTCGTTCTCCGCGTAATACATCAGGCACGAAGAAATGACCAGCAGGATCAGCAGGATGAACACGGTGCTGATGAGCTGTTCCTTCTTGGTCGCGACGACGCGGCCGAGGGTCTGTAGCGAATCCGAGTAGCGTCCGAGCTTCGCCAGCCGCGCGATCCGCATGATGCGCAGGATTCTCAGCATCCGCAGATCGATGTTGACGAACGGAAGATAGAAGGGCAGGACCGCCAACAGGTCGACCAACGCCAGCGGACTGCGCGCGAACCGAAGCCGCCCGAATACCGGATGAGCATACCGTGGCTCCTCGACGCACGACCAGATCCGGAGCAGGTACTCCAACGAGAAGACGATCACAGAGACGTACTCGAACGCCGTGAAAGCGCCATCCATCGCTTCGCGGATCGAGGCGACAGACTCGAAGACCATTGCCGCGACGTTCAGCAGGATCAACACGACGATCGCGACATCGAACACCCGGCTGACGGTGTCGCCCGGCCGGGCGACCGCCACGATCTCCTGCACGCGTCTGCGAACACTCCTGTACGACCAGGCTGCCATATCGGGCGGATCATACCTTTGCCTTCGATACTTCGTCAATACGATCAGTGTCGTGCTGGACCGAATGGGCCTGGTCGGGTAACGTGGATCAGCTCAGATCCGAAGAGCAGAAAGGCAAGAGGCATGAAGGCGATGACCCGACGCGATTTCGTCAAGGCCGCCGGTCTGGCGGGCGTGGCAGCACGGACGTCTCCATTCGCATGTGCCCGGACGATGGGATTGGCCGCGAGCAGGCCGAACATCATCCTGGTTATGACCGACGACCAGGGCTATGGCGAGCTGGCCTGCCACGGAAACCCGATCATCCAAACGCCCAACCTGGACCGACTGCACGCCCAGAGCGTTCGATTCACCGATTTCCAGGTCAGCCCGAGAAACGCGGCTTCGACGAGGTCTTCATCCACGGGTCCGGCGGGATCGGCCAGACCTACCCCGGCAGTTGCGGTGACGCTCCGGGCAACACGTACTTCGACCCGGCGATCCTGCACAACGGCACGTTCGTCAAGACCGGGGGCTTCTGCGCCGACGTCTTTTTGAGCGCGCGTTCGACTGGATCCGTCGGCAGTCGCAGGCGCTCGAGCCCTTCTTCGCCTACATTGTGGAACGCTCCACACAGTCCCTACGTTTGTCCGGAGTCATACCAGAAGCCATATCTCGATGTGGGTCTGGCTGCGGCCTATGCGGCGTATTATGGAATGATCACCAACATTGACGATAACTTCGGTCGCCTGCTTGCCAGACTCGACGAGTGGAGGCTCAGCGAGCGAACGCTGCTGATCTTCATGACCGACAACGGCCACGCGCGGGGCAATCTCTACAACGCCGGCATGCGATCGATGAAGGGCAGTCCGTTCAAGGAACGCTACTGGCGGCAGTTCGGCGGTGGCCCCGACGAGACGCTCCTCAAACAAATGGACCCGATGCGCACGATCTGAACAGCGCACGAGGACCCCGCGTCCTTGTTGTCAAAGACGACCTTTCCCTTGCCGAGGACCGGTGGTCGTTGATTTCGGCCGGGGCATTCCTTATAGTGGGTCCGCTGCCGGCAAACGCAATTCCTGGGAATTGGCCATGGAAAAGGAAGGCAAACTGAAGGAAGCCGTGCTGTGGGAACCTGTCGAGGACAGGAAGGTTCGCTGCCATCTCTGCGCATTTCGGTGCCTGATCGGCGACGGCCGGTTGGGGCACTGCTGTGTACGGCGGAATGTGGGCGGCACGCTGTATTCCCTGAACTACGACAAGGTCTGTGCGGCCAATCCCGACCCGATCGAGAAGAAGCCTCTGTTCCATTTCCAGCCGGGCTCGAGGAGCTATTCCATCGCCACGATGGGGTGCAACTTCCAGTGCGAGTTCTGTCAGAACTGGCAGATCAGCCAGGCGGCGCTCGGAGGCGGCGAAATTGACGGCCAGCCCCTGACCGCCCAGCAGATCGTCGCCGGGGCACTCCGCAGCGGTTGCAGGAGCATTGCCTACACATACACCGAGCCGACCGTGTTCATGGAACTGTGCGCCGATTGCGGCCGGCTCGCCAAGGAAAAGGGTCTGGCGAACGTCTTCGTCAGCAATGGCTATATGACGCGCGAGGCAATCGACTTCGCGCGGGATTGGCTCGATGCGATCAACGTCGATCTAAAGGCCTTCAGCGACGATTACTATCGCCGGCTGTGCAAGGCCCGGTTGCAGCCGGTGCTGGACACGATCGCCTATATCGCGCGGGACACCGATATTTGGATTGAGGTTACGACCCTGCTGATCCCGGGCGCGAACGACTCGGAGGAGGAACTGAAGCAGCTGGCGGATTTCCTGGTTCGCCAGGCGGGCCCGGATGTCCCCTGGCACATCAGCCGGTTCTACCCCCAGTACAAGTACACCGAGGCGAACGTCACACCGATGGAAAGCCTTCAGCGGGCGGAGCGCATCGGCAAAGACGCGGGGCTTCGCTATGTTTACCTGGGCAACGTTCCGGGAACGCGTTCGGAGAGCACCTTCTGCTACAGGTGCGGACGCCTGCTGATCGAACGCATGGGCTATCGGATCGTGGCCAATGAGATTCAGGATTCCAGGTGTCCGCAGTGCGGCACGGAGATAGCAGGTTTTGAGCTTTGAGGTTTCATGAAGATCGTTGCAGATGGGAATATCCCTTTCGTTCGAGAGTGTTTTTCGTCGGTGGGTGACGTAGAGGTCCTGGGGGGCCGTGACATGACGCCGGAGACGGTTGCGGACGCCGATGCGTTGCTCGTGCGGAGCATTACGCAGGTCAACGAGCGACTTCTCTCCGGCAGTTCGGTCAAGTTCGTCGCCACCGCGACGATCGGCTTCGATCACGTCGATCTCGGCTACCTTGATGCGCACAACATCGGCTTTGCCTCGGCGCCGGGCTCCAATGCCAATTCCGCTGCCGAGTACATCGTCGCGGCGTTGCTCGAGATCGCCCGCCGGCACGCGATCCGGCTCGATGGCCGGTCCATCGGCGTCATCGGCGTCGGCAACGTCGGCGGGCGCGTCGCCGCCAAGTGCGAGGCCCTGGGCATGCATGTGCGGCGCAACGATCCGCCCCTCCAGCGACGAACCGGCGATCCGAAGTATGTTCCCATCGAGGCGATCAGCGACTGCGATTTCGTCACGTTGCACACGCCCCTGACGCGGGAGGGTCCCGATAAGACCTACCATCTGGCCGACGGCAGGTTCTTCTCCCGGCTCAAGCAGGGGGCGGTCTTCCTGAACGCCTCACGCGGCGCGGTGGTGGATTCACAGGCCCTGGCGACGGCGATCGACTCGCAGCGTCTGACGGCGGTCGCCTTGGACGTCTGGGAGAACGAGCCGAATATCGACGTGCGCCTGCTTGAAAAGGTGGATCTGGGCTCGCCACACATCGCCGGGTATTCCCTGGACGGGAAGATCGCCGGTCTGATCATGATCTATCAGGCTCTTTGCGAGCACTTCGGCCTCCCGACGAGATTCGATGCGGGCGATTTCCTGCCGGCTCCCGAGGTCCCCACGATCGAGCTGCCTGGCGATGTCACCGACGACCAGGCGGCCATTGCGCTTGCTGTGGAGAAGGTCTACAGCATCGTGCGGGACGACGCCAACCTCCGCCAGATCGCCAACGAACCACCCGAGGCCCGAGGACGGTTTTTCGATGCCCTGCGCAAGAACTACCCGGTGCGCCGCGAGTTCCACAACACCACGGTCGTTGTGCCGGAGCCGGCCGGCGTGCTGATTCGCAAGCTGCTGGGGATCGGTTTTAAGGTGAAAGGGCGGCGGCGTGAAGGCGACGACTGACGGTCTGCTTCGGTGGCCGGGCGGCTCTTTGGATTTCTCCGGTGGCTGTTTGATCATGGGCGTGCTCAATGTCACCCCCGATTCGTTCAGCGACGGCGGACAGTTTCTGGATGCCGAGAGGGCGGTTGCGCATGGCCTGGAGATGGCCTCCCAAGGAGCGGCTATCATCGACGTCGGTGGCGAATCGACCCGGCCGGGCGCCGCGTCGGTGCCGTCGGCCGAGCAGATTCGTCGCGTAATCCCGGTGATTGAATCTCTGGTGCGTCAGACCAAGGTCCCGATCAGCATCGATACCTGCGATGTGGAAGTGGCGCGGGCGTCCCTGGCGGCCGGAGCCACCATTCTCAACGATATCACGGCCCTCGCGGATGACAATATGGCCCGGCTGGCGGACGAGTCGCAGGTCCTTGTGGTGCTGATGCATATGCAGGGAACCCCCAGAACGATGCAGACCAACCCGCAGTACGAAGAGGTGGTGGGGGAGGTCCTGGATTTCCTGGTCGGTCGGGCGAGGCGGGCCGAGGCGTTCGGCATCCCGAGCGAGCGGATCTGGATCGATCCGGGAATCGGATTCGGCAAGACTCTGGAGCACAACCTGCTCTTGCTCAAGCAGATTGGACGTTTTGTGGCGACGGGCTACCGTGTGCTGGTGGGTCCGAGCCGCAAGCGATTCATCGGGACAATCACGGGTCGGGAGAAGCCCGCCGATCGTGTTTTGGGCACAGCGGCGACGGTGGCCCTTTGTGCCGCGGCAGGGGTGTCAATCGTTCGAGTACACGATGTTGCGGCGATGCAGGACGTGCTCAGGGTCGTGCGAGCGGTTCAGGAATGCGGAGCGGCAGGCTCCAAGCAGGGGGCGATCAAACACGCAGGGTGAAAGCATGCGCGGGGAAGCCGGTCTTCAGACAGGTTGATCGTGGACAGAGCAAGCAAACCTCAGCACAGGGCGATATAGCTGGCAATGGCCAGAATGAGGATGCGTCTCTTGCTGATGATGAACGGAAGCCAAGTTTCGTAATAAAACCTGCTCATGGTTCGTTTCTGCCCCCCAAGAATCCATCAATCTCAACGACCGTATTATAGCCGAAACCGGGGTACCAGGGCAAGAAAAAAAGGCCGAGATCGTTCTTAAGTCTTTAGAGAAAATGGTTTTGCGTTCTATCCTTTCTCCGCAACGGTTACGATGCGTAGATGTGCTGAACCGTCTCGAAACGTCCCATATCACGCCGAGCGGGAGACTGCCGATATGATCCGAAAACTCGCCCCCAGGCTGTTCGCAGGGCAGACCCCGGCAGTCCCCAGAACCGTGTGTAGACGGCTGTCGTATATTTTGTTTGACCCGATGCTGCCATGCGATTAGAGTGGCAACTATGGCGTTGTCGCCTCCCCTAGGTACGCGAAGTACCGAAACTGCTGCGGAGGGCAAAGAATGACTCAAGAACCAACGTTAGGATGCTATGCCCTATTTCACACATAGGAGCACGCAGCAACGCACTTAGGAGATGACCATGATTGATTCGACGGAAAACGTCTTGGCTTGGATGCCCGGCCAGTGGGAGTGGCTGGTCATTCTCGTCGTTGCACTTCTGATCTTCGGCAGGCGCCTGCCGGAAATCGCACGCAGCGTCGGAAAGAGTCTCACCGAGTTCAAGAAGGGCATCAACGAAGCGAAGGAGTCCTCCGACGATCTGGTCGATGACGTCCGCAAGGTCAAAGACGATGTTGTGAAGGACGCCAAGAACGCTTCGGGCCTGAACGACGCCGACCTGAAAAGCTGACCGCCGCCCGACCGGGCCCCCTCCTGCTCTCGACCGAGATGGGCGCTGCCATGAAGAACCAGGATCCCCTAAGCTGCACAATGAGTTTAGGCGATCACCTCGAAGAGCTCCGCGCGCGGCTGATCCTGGCCCTTCTCGGCCTGGTGATCGGCTCGGTTATTGCCCTGATCTTCGGCACGCATATCCTGCGGTTCATCGAGAGGCCCTATTATGACGCCATGCGTGGTCGGCTCAAGGAAACGGAAGTGCCTCGGGTGCAGTCGGAAAGCCTCGCCTTGCTTGATCAGTTCTTCGCGACGCTGACGGAGCGCCTGGCGTCGGACCCGAATGCGCCCCCGATCGATCCGAACCGCGTTGCTTTCATCCGGGACGTCTCTGTGAAGGCTGTCAAGGCCTGGACGGAGCAGAAGTGCAGCGCCGCCGAGGGCAAAGCGCTTCCGCTGGATGCGCGCCTCCGGGTCTTGGGGATCCCGGAAGCCTTCACGGCCTACATGAAGATCGCATTCATTTCGGGGCTGATCCTGACCTGCCCATGGGTGTTCTACCAGCTCTGGATGTTTGTCGCGGCGGGGCTCTATGAACACGAGCGGCGGTACGTGCGCCAGGCGGTGCCTTTCTCCGCCGCGCTGTTCATCATCGGAGCGTTGTTCTTCCTGTTTGTTGTCGCGCCGCTGACGCTGCGATTCTTCCTGGCGTTCAACGATATCGTCGGGGTGGCGGCCAACTGGACCCTGGAGAAGTACATTTCCTTTGTGACGATTCTGATGCTTGTCTTCGGGCTGGCTTTTCAGACGCCCATTGCAATCTTCATCCTGGTGCGTACGGGCCTGGTCGCGCTGAAGACTCTTCGCGAGGTGCGCAAGTACGTCATTCTGGTGACAGTCATCGTTGCGGCGGTGGTCACTCCTCCGGACGTGATTTCCCAGATCGCGCTGGCCATTCCGCTGTACGCTCTCTACGAATTGGGCATTGTGCTGTCATACGTCTCGCTTCGGAAGGCCGAAAAGAAGAAGGACGCCGGCGCCGCACCGCCACACCGCGATTAGTCCTCACGCCAGTGGATTCCCACCGAAACGCTGACCTTGTCGATTGGGCATGAGTACGCCACCTCGCGCCCGTCAACAGAACCGATTCCGAATCGGCACTGTATCTTGTCCGGCAGCGTTGGCCGGAGATGTCCGACAGAGAAACCTCCGATCGCCGGCAGCGAGTCGACAGAATCGTGTCGGATTGCCCGCAGACCACGGGCTCGTTTTTCTGCTTCTTTTCCTGTAACAAAGTGCGTTCGATTGCGTCTTATACCATAGACGCCCACGGCGAGGTGTGGGATGTGACACGCGTGTAGTCTCAGACGAGATTCCATTGACACGGGGAAGCCAGCGGGAGTACGACCATGTACAGGCGGAGAATCTGCGCATCCATCGGGACGGTCCTGGCGTTGGCGGCAGGCGCCTTTGCGCAAATCCAGGTAAACGGCTACGGCTTACAACACCAGACGCATCCGGCGGTGGCCATGAACGACAACGGCCAGTTTGTGGTGGTTTGGCGCAGTCACGCCTCCGACGGCCGAGGAGGGGGGGTATTCGGTCGGCGGTTCGGCGCCGACGGGGACGCCCTGGACGACGAGTTCAGGATAAACCTCTCCGAGGTGGACGTGGACAACTGGACGCCGGCGGTGGCGATGGCCCCTTCGGGTGAGTTCGTCGTCGCATGGGTCGCGGCACGGGAAGGCGACCGCAACGTGGTGCTGCGCCGATTCGATGCCGAGGGAGAGGCCCTGACGGAGGAGGTGGCGGTGGCGGATGCTGCGGATGTCGCTGAATCCGACCCCCAGATCGCGATGAATTCGGCAGGGACCTTCGTCGTTGTTTGGACCAACTGGTACGGGGATTCGTACACCGGCAGGAGCTATGCGACGGTCCGTCTTTACGGACCCGACGGGTTACCTCTGGTCGAACCGTTTAGGGTCAGCGACGAGCCACAGCAGAAATGGCCTGATGTGGCGATTGACGAGGCGGGACGATTCGTTGTCACCTGGATTCGGATGGGCGACACGTACAATCGCCCCTACGGCGAGTACATCCGGATTCGCCGGTTCGACGCGGATGGGACACCGTTGGGACCGGAGAAGTCGTTGACAGACGACCTGAACAGCCGGTGGTACGGTCCAGCGGTCGCCACCGGCCGCGATGGCGGGTTCGTTGTGACCTGGGCTATCGGTCCCTTCCCCTACGACATCTGCGCGCAGCCGTTCGACGCGGACGCCGAACCGGTGACGCCGCCTTATCTCGTCAACACCTGCGTCGAAGGCAACCAGGGACGTCCCTGCGTCGTGTCGGACGGGAGCGACCGGTTTCTGATTCTCTGGGACTGCCATGATCCAAGCGGCAACGGCTGCACTATACGCAGCCAGCTCTGCACCGGCGCGGGCGAACTGGTGAATGGCGAATCGACTCTGAAGGTTGAGGACGCCTCTCGCAACTGGTATCCCGATGCGGCGATGGCGGCTGACGGTCGCTACGTGGTGGTCTGGATCGCAGAGACTGCCGACGGCGAAGGCTACGACGTCTTTGCTCAGGTGGGGGCCCTGCGATGATAGAGCAGGATCCGCTCGGCGGCGCAGACGTCGGTCAGTTATGGCAGGCGAGTTGCTTCTGGGACGCTCGCGACAGGTCGTTGAGCAGGTACTTGCGGACCACCACGTCCCAGCTCATGTTATAGGCCAGACGGTAGCCCTCGCGGATCATCGCGTCGAGTTCGGCTTCATTCCGGGGCAAGCGCTCCAATATCTCCCTCGCGAGCCGGGCCCCTTCGGTGGCTTCAATGCGATCGCGCACCTGCCGGTTGATCTGGAGCAGGTCTTCGATGTCATGATACGGGTGGTTGCCCAAGGCGGTGTAGTCGGCCAGGAGGACATTTCTGACGGGTTGTCCGCCGGTTACGTCGCGGACGAAGCCGGCACAGCCGCAGACGCCTGTGAGCACGCAGAGACTGCCGTAGGTGAGCGGTTCGAGCTGGGCGATGCCGAAGGGCTCGTAGATGCTCTGGCCGAACTCGACGTCGCTGCCTTTTCGGATGTCGAGGAACTCCATGTCGGCCGGCATGCGGCTGCCGCAGGATCTGGGATCGAAGCCGAATTGGTTGATGAAGATCGCCTTGACGTTTCTGCTGCGGGCATTGAACTGCTGGATCGCCGTATGAAAGTCGGCTTCCCCGCCGGACAGGTCCGGCCAGCCTTCACGATGGGCGACGGGCCACCCGTAGGTTGATTCCATGCGGTGGATGTCACAACTGCGCCGTCGTGACACGTCCGTGCCCAGCAGGAGATAGACGGCTGTCTGCCCCTGCTGCCTCAGCGCTGCATCCATCTCGGACAGCACGCGCAGGTCGCGCCAGAGCCCCTTGCTGCGGACCAGACGTGTCACGTGCGTGAAAACGTAGTCCGGCCGGTACCCCAGAAGGTTCTCGCAGTACCGCTGGAGCTTGTCTTTGGAGGCCAGCTTCTCGCCCACGCGGATCTCGTGGGCGGGAATGCCGTTGTAGACGATGTCGATGTCGGCTGTCTCGAACTCCGGTGCCAGGAAACGCAGTTCGTCGGCCACGTAGTCCCCGACCGCGTAGATATGGTCGCAGTACTTCGAGGCCTCGACCAGCGAGTGCTTGAAATACGTGGCCTGATTGCCGAAGACATCGCTGACGTAAAGCCGGTCACGATGGGCGCGCTCCATGACGTTGTAGAACATCGTGTCGTGACCGGGATGCTCTTCCACGATGCGGCGCATCGTGGCGACCTCGTGGGCGTAGAACACCGTTCGGAAGTTACAGTACGGCTCCAGACGGGCCGCAAGCACGGTCGGCATTCCCATGAACTCATGCGAGATGATGGTGGTCCGGCCGTCTGCGGCTCCCAGCGCTTTGAGCACCGCGATGGCCGGCAGCGCCAGACGCACGTACTGCTCATACTCCCATAGATGCTCGTGCAGATGACTCTGGATGCCGAATTCCTCGAAGAGACGTCGCTTGAATTCGTTGAGCATGCCGCGATCCATGTACCGCACGTCGATCAACAATACCTCGGGGGTGCTCCGAACCCCGGTTTGCTTGTCGATAAAGGTGCGACGTCCGTATACGATACCCACGTTGTAAAGACTCTCAATCCGACCGAAGGCATGGCTGTAGCTGGGGTGGATCAGGCCGTCGATCGAGGAGTACAGCACCTCTCCGTCCTCCCCCAACCGGTCCTGGACCGAGCCGTCCGTGGTAAACAGCGGGCTGATGAGCATGGAACGACCGATGGCGTTCAGATAGGAAGGACAGGTGAAAAAGCCCTGCAGGACGGCGCCGATTCCGCCGATCTTTCCCACGGCTTCGTGCGTGACATGCACCGCGATGCTCTCTTCGGCCACGTGAGGTCTCCCCAAGCGTTAGCGTACGTCGATCCGAGTGTACGAATCCACATTTAAAATGTACGCCACGGTCGGGGACGTGCCAAACGGCACCGTCCGTGCGAGGCAGGCAGGAACAGGGCCCGGAAAAAGGCGAGGGGTTCTCCGGTCGGCAGACCTCTTTTCCGGACGTATGAGAGGGTCCCAGGGTAGCCTAACTGAGGCGGGTCCGCAGGTTGCGAATCAAGCCGGAGAGGACCTGTGGCGGGATCCCCTGAAGGCCCGGGTCGGGGGGATCGCTGGTGGACATCTGATCCAGGATTTCCTTGGCCTTGCGACGGTTGCTGGCGATGGTCTCGGCGGTCCGCTGCGCGCTGTCCAGGTCGCCGTCGGCCATCTGACGCAGATAGCGGACGATAGCTTCCGTCATCTTCTCGCTGGTGACGTTCTGCGTCGGCTGGGCATGTATGGCGGCGTCGGGAATCTCCTTTTCCTGGAGAATGCTCTGGGTGAGCTGGAACGTCTCGGCCAGAAGCCGCCGCTTACGCTCCTCTTCCGTCTCATCGATCGGCGCCAGCTTCAGCTCCTCCTCGTCGCTTTCCAACTGGGGGACGTAGACCTTGTTGTGGCAGGCGGGACACTTGCCCCACTTGCCGCCGGCGGTGTCCGGGGCATCGATCTTCTTTCCGCAGTGCTCGCAGTGGAATTTGATGGACATGTTCAGACCTCACACGAAGCGATTAACCCTGCGCGCGGTACTCGGCCACGACATCGGTGGTGATGCCGCCCCGCGGCGTGAAGCGGGCCGTCACCTTCATCCATCGCGGTTTGCACGCGCCGCTCAGATCGTCCAGGATGTCGTTTGTCAAAGACTCGTAGAAGATGCCACGGTTCCGGTAGCCCTGCAAGTAGAACTTGAGACTCTTCAATTCGATGCAGTACCGGTCAGGGCAGTATTCCACGACGATCTCCCCGAAGTCCGGCTGGCCCGTCTTTGGGCAGACGCTGGTAAACTCCGGGCAGCGAATGGTAATCCGGTACTCGCGTCCGGGACGCGGATTGTCGAACATCTCGATTGTGCCGGGTTCACCCATGTCCTGATCCTTGTCGCATGTCTGCCAGTCAGTATAGCGCATCGGTGCGAATGTGACAAGCGGGAATCGGCCCGGATACGGGAAAACGGCCTCTCGACGGCACGCGCGGCACCCTTTGACAGGGCCGGTCCGACGCGATACCATGACCGGTCGATTGATCGGAGCAAGACGTCTGAGTCGTGTTCTCAGGAGTGCAGGTCGTGGGAAAGGACAAGGCTGTTGTACTGTTGAGCGGGGGATTGGATTCGGCCACGACGCTGGCGATCGCCCGGCACGAGGGGTACGCCTGCTACGCCCTGACGTTCCTGTACGGACAGCGTCACCGACGAGAGACCGAGGCGGCCAGGAAGGTCTGCGGCTTGCTCGGAGTCGTTGAGCATCGCATCGTGAGAATCGACCTGGCGGCCTTTGGCGGCTCGGCTCTGACCGACAGCGGCATTGAGGTGCCCAAGGATCGAGGCTCTCTTGGGGAAGCCACGGACATCCCCGTGACATATGTGCCGGCGAGAAACACGATCTTCCTCAGCTACGCTCTGGCCTGGGCGGAAGTGCTCGGCGCGTTCGACCTGTTCATCGGAGTCAACTCGACCGATTACAGCGGATATCCCGACTGCCGGGCCGCGTTCGTGGCCGCCTACGAAGCGATGGCCAACCTGGCCACCGCCGCAGCGGTTGAAGGAAAGGGCCGGTACCGAATTCATACGCCCATCATCGAGATGACCAAGGCCCAGATCATCCGCACGGGAATGCGGCTGGGTGTGGATTACGCCCTGACGCATAGTTGCTACGATCCGGACGCCCAGGGGCGAAGCTGTGGTCGATGCGACGCCTGCCGGCTGCGGCTGAAAGGCTTCGCCGAGGCGGGGCTGAGCGATCCGGCCGTTTACGTTTCTCCTGACCGGCAACAGAGTCTCTGATGCGCGTGACCGAGACATTCCATTCGTTGCAGGGCGAAGGGATCCTCTGCGGGACGCCGAGTGTGTTCATCCGGCTGGCCGGCTGTCCCTTGCGATGTCGCTGGTGCGATACAAAGTATGCGTGGGACTTCTCAACCGGCCAGGAGTGTGCTCCGACCGATCTGGTCGAGACGATCCGGCGGCATTCCTGCGGCCACGTGGTGATCACAGGAGGTGAGCCGATGGTCGGCGCTGACCTCGCCGCCAGGGAAGGACTGGCGGAGTTGACGCAGCGCCTGCGAAGCGAGGGGATGCATGTGACCATCGAGACGGCGGGGGGGCTGTTCGTGCCCGACCTGGCATGTGACTTGATGAGCATCAGCCCCAAGATGGCCAATTCGGTGCCGTCGCAGTTGGCTGACGCCGCGTCTCATGAAAGCCAGCGACTGGACGTTGAAGCCCTGACCGCTCTAATCCAGGCGTATCCCAGCCAACTCAAATTCGTGGTCGAGACCGCCGACGATGTCCGGGAGGCTCGCTTGCTGGTGGATCGGCTGCCGTCCGTTCCGTCGGATCGTATTCTGCTGATGCCTCAGGCTCGAACCAGGCAGGAGTTTCTGGCAAGGGCCCCGGCGATTGCCGCTTGGTGTGTGGAGACGGGGTATCGCTTCGGACACCGCCTGCAGGTGCTGCTGTGGAGTGACCGTCGCGGCGTATAGCGCGTTGCTGACGTGGACCGTAGCCCCTTTTTCCCATTCTGCGCGAATCGCAGTTGACAAGCGATCGGCCGTCGATGATAATCCGGTTTGTGTTGCCCGGGTGGCGGAATTTGGCAGACGCGCCAGCTTGAGGGGCTGGTGGGCTTCGGCTCGTGCTGGTTCGAATCCAGTCCCGGGCACTTCCTCCTGGAAGTGTTCCCTGTGAGCAAGATCAGACCGGATGTGTTCCGGATGAGGATGCGGCTTTACTCGACCGCGAACTCCTTCTTGCGGGTGTTCATCTGGGCCTTGAGCCTGGCAACGATCGACGAGTGCATCTGCGAGACACGAGACTCGGACAGGTCCAGCGTCGCACCGATCTCCTTCATCGTCATCTCTTCGTAGTAATACAGGACGATGATGAGTCTTTCGGCACGAGTCAGTCCCTTCGTCAGGAGGTTCTTCAGGTCGCGCTTCTGCGCTTCGAGCAGAGGGTCTTCGCTGCGGTTGTCCTTGATGACGTCGATTTCGTAGACGTCCTTCTCCCCGTCCCCGTCGCCGCACTTCGTGCTCAGGGATACGAGACTGGCGGCATTGGCATCCCGCTGGAGACGAATGAACTCATCCATGTCCATGTTCAGCTCCTCTGCCAACTCGTTCTCGTCGGGTTTCCGCCCCAGGTGCATCTCCAGCGTGTGCGTGGCCCGAGCCAATTGATGGGCCCTGGCGCGCACCAGGCGAGGCACCCAGTCCATGCTGCGCAACTCGTCGAGAATCGATCCCTTGATGCGCGGGGCGCAATAGGTCTCGAATTTTACGCCCCGGGCGGGATCGTAGGCGTCGATGGCGTCCATCAGGCCGAAGATGCCGGCGCTGATGAGATCATCGAGCTCGACTTTGTCCGGGAGTTTGCTGTGGAGCCGCTCGGCGGCGTATTTGACCAGATCTCGGTAATGCTCCATGAGGAGGTTGCGATAGCAATCCTGACGAGTCTCGTGGAACAGCTCCCACACCTTGTCGATGTCGAGCTTCTTCTCGGGCTTCGTCGCTGAGTGTGTCTTCACAGGTTGTCTCCGTTACATGTCGCAGCCGCAATCCGTTTTCGTCGTGCTCACAAGCCTGTGGGCCGACATCGGGTCCGGACGGTCCGCCGGCTCCGACAACGCCCACACTCACACCTGTCATTATCGGCCTTGGAGGCCGGGACTTTAGGTCAGCCACTGAAAGACTCTCCGGAAAAACGTCCCGCCATCGGCTCGGCGGCAATCGATGCCCCCGAGGCGAGCCGCCAGCATGTTGAACGAGCAGGCGATTTGGGACTTCGGATAGGCCAGTACGACGGGCTGACGGGACCGTACGGCCGCACACAGACGTTCGTCTTTGAGAAGGACCCCGGCGTAATAGAGGTCGGCCTTGAGGAACCGGGCCGCCACGTCGGCCAGACGCTGGTAAATCTGTCGGCCTTCGGCGATACTCTGGGCCATATTGACCACCACACTTATCGGACCGTCGAAATGTTTTCGGACCAGGACCTTGATCATGCCGTAGGCGTCCGTCATGGCGGTCACCTCCGGTGTGGTCACCACCAGCACGTGATCGGCCGCCAGGCAGAAACTGACGACGGAATTCGAGATTCCCGCGGCGGTGTCGATCACGATCGTATCACTGGTATGTTGCAGTCCGGACAGATGCTGAAGCAGGCGGCGCTGTTCCGACTCGCTGATATCGGCGAGCTGGTCCAGACCCGATGCGCCGCAGATGATCTGCAGACCTTGGGGGCCGGCCTGGATGATGTCTTCCACGCGTTTGGATCCGTTGATCACATGGGAGATGTTGTACTTGCTGCGAATGTTCAGCAGGAGGTCCAGATTGCCCAGCGAGATGTCCGCATCCAGAAGAAGGACGCGCTTCTCGGAGGCGGCCATGCAGAGAGCAAGGTTGGTGGCGATGTTTGTCTTGCCGACGCCGCCCTTTCCGCTGGTGACCGCGAGGACACGGGCCACCGGCCGATCACTGACCGGCGTCTGCTGCAGATTGACGGCTTGATTCGCCATGATTGCGGGCATTGCCTTCGAGTCAATCGGTGGTTTCACGGGGCGTCGAGGAGTCTTCGAGAGGGCTGTCGGGAGCCACGATCTCCACGATGGGCAGTCCTGTCGGGCTCCAAGGGGTGCCACACTTGAGGGCCAGCAGTTCTCTGGCGATCTTCCGATTCAGGGAGTTTTCCAGAAGCTTGCCGACCTGGAGCTCAATGTACTCGTCGCGGTTCTGTTCGAGCAGCGCTTTGGCGTGCAGATCCGGCTGCGGACGAATCTCCATGGTGCTGTTCGGGCCGAATCGGATGTTCTCCGTATCACAGAACAGCAGACGCTGATTCTGAAGGTGCTCGGCAATCGCGCCGTTGAGGGCATGCACGAATTCCAGCACGGGCATATCCTGTGGTACGAATCCCGGCGTCCGCGTATTGTGCATGTTCTGGTACAAAACGGCACGACGAAGCTCCGTGAAGCGGAGAATCTTCAGGAGCAACTCCGTCAGGTTGTCGGGGATGGGAAACTGCATATCCATGAGCACTCCTTCGGGAAGGCGGTCTCAGGCGGTCCGCACCGCGTGGTGTTGTAAAGAAGAGGTGCACTGGGATGGACAAGTCTGGTGAGGGTCGACCTCGTCTGGCGCCGATTGGGGGGTACTCACGGAGATAAACCCGTGTGCACGGAGCGGACGCACACGGAATGGTATTACTCGCACTGAAGCCGGATGTCTCATCCTTGATCCTTTCGGTCTTCCTTGGACCTCCATGAAGCGGCGAACCTCCATGGGGTGTTGACACGTGCTTGGAACGCGGCGATCTATGACAAGCCCCTATGTTGCTTCGGGCGACATAAAGTTTCCTCCCGAGGACGAGGCATTGCCCGGCGGGGCGGCCTCAATCTGCCCGGACCGGTGACTGTCGTCGAAGTGTATCGCTCTCTGCGTCCGCTCCTCTTCGTTCAGCGTGCGACGGATCTCGCTGAGACTCATGTTCTCCCTCAGTTCCATGATTCGCGAAAGACGGTCGAATACCGATTCATCGTAGAGGCGGTGTCCGCCTTCGGTCCATTCCGCTTCGCGAATCAGCCCCATGATGGTGTAGTTGTGAATCGTCTGTCGGGAGAAGGGACTGGATCGGACCACTTCGCCGATCCGATAGCGTTTGGCGGGAATCTGCAGCCTTCGACTCACTTTCTGCCAACTCATGGTTGCGATCCGGGATTGAACTGATGCCGGCACGGGAGCCGGAGCGATTCGACAAAGTCCGACAATGGCGAGGCGACCGCCCATCGTGCGGCAGGGATGATACAGGTATCTTGTTCAGCACAACTACGCATGACACCACACCCGAAAGAAACAAGAGCATTACGAACCGGGCAAACCATCCTTCCGAGGTGGCCTCCCGCTCCGGAGCATCGTCAGATATACCAGCCACGGTATCGCGCCACCTGCCGCCACAGACGACTTCACGCCTGACAACCTGCCCATGTCACAGCCGAACGCCTTGCGCCCGTCTGTGGCGACCACAGAGAACGCATTTTACATTTTGCAAAATGTAAAAGTCCCTTATCGGCCTGTCAACTGGTTTTGGGATTTTTCAGGAAAAATCTTCGGATGGCTCGATCCCGGCGTGATGGGCCTTTGCGGATACCGGGCCCGCTGCCATCCTAAGGCCCTATAACATGAGGAAATGCGGACTCTTAGACTGCGACGACGGGCTCCGTTTCACCTCCGAAGCCTGCCACGAGCCCTTTCATAGTTTTCTGCAAACAGGCCGTGGAGAATTGGACGATAAGAGGCGGTGTAAGTCCAAAGCCATAATCTCTACTGAATCGGGGTGCTATTGTCTGCCCATGACCGAACGAATCGACCAATCGAACGACCACAAAGACGATCCCTCGGCTCACCACTCGCTGCTGGAGCGGGTCACACCGCTGGCGCGACAGATCAACAGCCTGGACATGGACCGGATCGCCAATGTCTGTGTCACGAAGATCCCCGCGATCGTCGGATCGACCTTTGCGTCTTTGTATATCCTGGATGAGTCGAACCATATTCTGCATCTGGTCCGCTGCAACCATCCGTTTCCCATCAACAAGATCGTGTCCCTCAATCAGACGCCACCGTCCCCCATGGTCGTGGCGGTCAAGAGCAAGGAACTGATCCTGACCGGTGACATCGACACGTACAACAGACCGATCATCAAGCGGTCGCAACGGGCCTTTGCGGAGAACTACACGACGACCAACTGCGCGATCGTGCCTTTGATCTGTCACGACGGCGTCGTCGGCGTCCTGAATCTGGCGGACAAAGCACCACCTGTCGCCTTCACGCGGGAAGACATCGCGTTGATCGAGTTGCTGGGGCAGTTGATCGGCGCTTCGATCGGCAACATCAAGCTGTTCGAGAAGATGCAGCGACAAGCCATGTTGGACGGTCTGACGGGCTTGATGAACCACCGGACCTTCTATGAGGCTCTGGAACGGGAGCTGTGGCGTTCGCGCCGCTACGGCGGTACAATCTCGATGATCATGGCGGACATCGACAATCTCAAAGCTATCAACGATACCTACGGCCACCGTGCAGGCGACAAGGTCATACGCGAAATCAGCCGCAGGATCAAGGAGTGCATCCGCCAGATTGATCTGGCAGCCCGATATGGGGGCGACGAGTTTGGGGTCATCCTGCCGAATACGTCGCTGGAAGAGGCCACCCTGGTCTCACAGCGCATCGTCGATGCCGTCGCTTCCTCTTGTGTGTTCTGGCAAAGTGTTCGCATCCCGCTATCGATCAGCGTTGGTGTCGGCCAGTATGACGCCGACGCCAATCCGGAGGATATCACCAGTCGATCCGACCGAGCTCTCTACAGAGCCAAGCAATCGGGCAAGAACACCGTCTGGGTGTTCGGATCTGGCGAGAAGGAGTGATTGTCTGGGGTGTCGGCGCGCGATTGCCTCCGTCAGCACGGGTCCCGGAGCCAGCCAAGCGGCCGGCTCCGGCGGCGGGTGTACTCGATAGTGGTCCGCCGCCGGGCCGGATGCGATTCTGACGGTTGCCGACCGGTACCGGCCCTTGTCATGCATGCCAGAAGGCTACGGCGCCCAACAGTTGGGATAACTCCCCGCGCCGCAACTGTAGTGATAGTAGGACACGCAGCCGCAGTTATTCCAGTGCCATGACCAGTACCAGTTCAGGTTAAGACACGGATTGGGGCAGGGATTCGGACACGGGTTCGGGCATGGGTCCGGACACGGGTTCGGACATGGATTCAGGTTCGGACATGGATTCAGGTTCGGACATGGATTCAGGTTCGGACATGGATTCGGGTTCGGACATGGATTCGGGTTCGGACATGGATTCGGCTGTGGGCACGGACACGGGTCAGGATTAGGGCACGGGTTTGGACACAGGTCCCAGTTCGACCAGTGGCAGACGCTCATGTAGGAGCTCGAGTAATACATGCCGACATGATATCCCCACGCCGGCGTGCTGGATGCCAGAACGAGCAGGAGCAACAGGGCATACTTCTTCATAGGAAACCTCCTTGTGACAATACGGTGTTCCTGGCCGCGCGAATCTCTCCGTAGACCGGCGCGGGTGAGTGCGATTCCTGCGCACTCGATCAGTCCGATCGGAACGCAAGCTCCGAACGGGAGACATTTCGTGCATGTGGTGGCGGTTCATGGATCGCCAGCGCCGACCAGTCGCCGAACAGCATGCCCGTCCCGACAACGATACGCCGCCGGCCTGATCGAGCGAAGGAAGAATGGTGGCCAGTCCACACCATGACAGTCCAACGGATTGGGTCGCGGCCCGAGCAGGTTACCAGAGACGCCGCTCAGACGGCGGATCCCAGCCGTGGGCTATGCGACGGGCCCACGGCTGGGCCGAATCTGCATGCCATGCTCTCGCCAATGCCCATATCCCTTGCGTAAAGCGTCTCGACGATCACCTCGGTGTGTAGGTGACAATGCCCCATACCGGGCCGCCATAGACGTGGTGGTCGCCGAAACTTCCAAAGCAACTCCAATCGATGCAGCCGACTTGGCCTTGCCTGGACCAGGCCCCTTGGTAGCTGTCGACACCCATGACGCGGACCGGGGTCATCGGGCTGCTGTAGAGCAGGCCGGCCTGACCCGCGAAGTTGCCGATGACGACGGCCCCTGGACTGGGACAGGGCGTCGGACACGGACTGGGGGACGGGCAGCACAGCGGTGTGCCGTTGGCACTGCCGCTCCAGTTTCCAATGCCAAATCCCCACGCACTGGTGCTCATCGCGAGCACCGCCAGTACCAATACGCACTTCTTCATCCTTTACCTCCTTGTAAACTGACTTTCCTTTTCATCAGAGCACGACCCTCTCCGGAAGGTCGCTCCGTCCGGACGCACCTGAACCATCCATGCGGGTGCGCATAGAATGCGATTCGTTCCTGACTACCCTTTTGCGTGGAGACAAAACGCGTACGAAAACAGGAGTGGTGGAGAAATGTGGCCCATTCAGCATCCCTGCCTCCGTGCCCACGTATCGACTCCAACCGATACTGGTCCTGTTTCTACACCGGCGGCGGGCGGTTGTCAAGAGAAATCTGGATGTTCTATGCGACAATTCGCTTGTATAGGGCGGCACGTGCAGGCCGGCGGTCTTTATGTGGCTTTCCGATCGGTGTGGATTGTGATAATCTGGGCGAGGTCCAATCTCTCGTGCCGCAGTTGACAGGACGGCGCAAGGCCAGTCTGCATGGGGCATGCGAGTAGGGGGATGGCAGAGGAACTACACATCGCAGACGCGGCGATGAGGCGGTTCGGCTGCCGGCGGAGAACAAGGAACTGGGAATGGAATGAACGATAACACGATCCATGAGGATTGCACACGAGGTGGTCAGAACCGTCCTGACTTGCGGCAGACGGCCCATCGGCCCCGGCGGCTTCTGGTGTTCGGGGGGATCGCTCTGCTACTCGGTCTGGCAGGCCTGAGAGTGCTTCGTCAATTGGCTTACGCACCCCCGTCCGTCGACGGTACCTACGAGTGGACCCTCCGTTTTCCGGGTCCCTCGCCGGGAGCCACGTTCAAGACCGCTCCGGGTGACGATGTCCGCAAGATGCTTGACACCCTGCTGGTCGATGCCGGGGCGGATTGGGCCGGCGCTCTGGAGCAGACCGGGACGGTGCGGATCGAGTTGTCCCACCTCAGCGCGACTCCGCTTGGCGTTCGCCTGCTGTGGCGATTCTGGGGACCGAAAGGATCGCCCCCGCCCGACCGGATCGGGCGTTCGCTGCTGACGATGGAGGTGCGGCAAACGTCAAAGGCACCCCTCCGATATGAGTTGGTGCACCTTGGCACGGGCGGAACCGAGACGGTGACCGGTGCATTCGACGGCTACCCGCATGTTGAGGATGCGATCCTCGACGATCTGGCCAGAGTGATGGAGTCCATTCAGGCGGGTCATGCGGCGGGGTGAACCGGGCCGTCGTCACAAGACGATGCCTGCGAGTGTACGGCCACGCATGTTTCTTCAGAAAGGAGTGATCCATGAGAGATGCCGGGGATGTGAAGGCCAGCCGTGCGGCGGTCGCGGTTCTGCTGGTGGCGATGCTCATGTCCGCGAGCGCTGCTTCGCAGCGTCTGCGCGTTGCCGAAGGGGGGCGCTACATCGAGTACGACGACGGCCGGCCGTTCTTCTATCTTGGCGATACCGCGTGGGAGTTGTTCCATCGTCTCAACCGGGAAGAGGCGGATCGCTACCTGGCCAACCGCGCCGCCAAGGGCTTCACAGTCATTCAGGCGGTAGTCGTCGCCCAGTTGGGTGGTCTGACGGACCCGAATCCGTATGGCGATCTGCCGCTGGTGGAGAAAGACCCGACACGGCCCAACGAGGCCTACTTCGAGCACGTCGACTACATCGTCAACAAGGCGAACGAGGCGGGTCTGGTCGTCGGGATGCTGCCGACGTGGGGCAGCTATTGGAAAGTGGGATCGGGCATCTTCAACGCCGAGAACGCGAAGGTCTATGGACGCTTCCTCGGGCGGCGATACAAAGACAAGTCGATCATCTGGATTCTCGGTGGCGACGAGAACATTCGCAACGACACCGAGCGAGCCACCGTCGAGGCGATGGCGCTGGGCCTTCGCGAGGGGGACGGGGGAGCCCATCTGATCACGTACCACCCGCGCGGGCCGGGTCTGTCTTCGGACTACTTCCACCGAGCCGACTGGCTGGACTTCAACATGTTCCAATCGTCCCACGCGGCACGGGACCACGACAACGGCCTGTTCACGGATCACGATTACCTGCTGGAGCCGGTCAAGCCCACCCTCGACGGTGAGCCTCGATACGAGATGCTATCGGTGGGATTCTACAACGCCAATGAGGCGCGCAACGTTCGTTTCGATGCATACGATGTGCGGCAGGCGGCCTATTGGTCACTGCTGGCCGGCGCGTGCGGGCACACGTACGGACACAGCAGTATCTGGCAGATGTGGCAGCCCGGACGCGCGCCCGTCCTCTGGGCCAACGTCCCATGGTTCGAATCACTGGACCATCCCGGTGCCTTTCAGATGGGCCTGATTCGCAAGCTGTTCGAATCGCGTCCGTTCCGCAAGCTCCGGCCGGCGCCGTCGATCCTCGTCAATGCTCCGGATACGGGAGGCGCCAAGGTCCGCGCGGCACTCGCCTGCGACGGGTCATTCGCCTTCATCTATTCGCCACGGGGCGAGCCGTTCATGGTGCACCTGAGCGCCATCCGCGCCACCCGTGTGAAGGCGACGTGGTTCGATCCCCGCTATGGGATCGCCGAGCCGTTGCACACCAGCGACAACGTGGGCTTTCAGACGTTCGTGCCGCCGACTTCCGGACGCGGCTGCGATTGGGTCCTGGTTCTCGACGACGAAGCCGCGAAGGTCCCGCCGCCGGGCCGGCCGGAGTGAGGAACGATGCCTGCGATGGACTATGAGCGGGTCGCCCGCTTCTACGACAGCTACGTCCAGACGGACATGGATGTCCCATTTTTCCTGCGGGAAGCGAAGAGGGCCGGCGGTGCAGTCCTGGAGTTGACGGCTGGCACCGGACGTGTCTCGATTCCCTTGCTGTTGGCCGGGACCGACCTGACGTGTGTGGAGGACTACGATCCCGTGTCCAAATCGGTGAGCGGCAGCCAGTTCTACGACGTTCGGTGCTGGGATGGCTCTCTTCCGGCCGCCATGACTGTGGACCTCCATTCCTGTCTGCACTCGCACTACGACTTCCAATCGCTGGCGGAAGCAGCGGGTTTCGTCCCGGTCCATCTATACGGGGACTACTCTATGGTCCCTTCGAGCCCCAGACGAGTCCCTTCATGGTCTGGGTCCTGCGCAAGGCACGAGCGGAGACGGTTTGATATGGCCGAGCAGCGATATCCGGAACCGACGGTCGGGGCGTTGATCTTCAACGCCCAGCGCCAGCTCTTTCTGATGCGCTCGCACAAGTGGCGGGGCAAGTGGGTCGTTCCCGGCGGGCACATCGAGCTGGGCGAGACAATGGAACAGGCCCTGCGCCGCGAGATCCGCGAGGAGACCAACCTGGAGATTCGCGACATCGAGTTCGTCTGCTTCCAGGAGTTCATTCACGATGACCGGTTCTGGCGACGCCGGCACTTTATCTTCTTCGATTTCGCCTGCAGGACCGATTCGGCGGAGGTGATTCTCAACGACGAGGCGCAGGACTTCATCTGGATCGACCTCGACCGGATCGGCGAATTGCCGGTGGAGCACTATACCCGCGTCGCCATCGACAAGTACCGCGAGCGAAACCGCCGGTGACCAGGCTGGTCATGGACTTGCCGGGGCCGTGACTCCCACATCGCAAAGGAGTGGACGATTCTGACCGTGGGTGCTATAAAGACGGTCGGCGTCACCGTGTGGCCCACTGGAAGCGCTTGCAGGCCGCCTGTGACGGCGGAATGTTTCGCGGGGACGCACTTTGCGAGAGGGAGTGTGAACGATGGAACCAGCTTCTGGGAATCGATGGCGACGCCAGCGTCGCAATGCGCTCGTGTTTCTGTATGCGGCCTTTCTTCTCATGGGTGCACTGAGCGGACTGCTCTGTTTCTCGGCCGACGAGGGTGCTTCCCTTCGTGTCCAGTTACTGTTTGCCATTGCGGTCTCGCTCGGGTTCATGTGGTACTGCACGGCCGATGCAAGGCTCCTGGGTAAGCCACTCCTGCCATTGGCCAGGGTCGGCATCTTCGCGTTCTGGCCGGCCGGCGTACCCATCTACCTGCTCTGGGCGCGCCGGCTCAGAGGGCTGGGCATCCTGCTCCTGCACGGCATCTCGTTGCTGTTGACCTTCGTGGCTGCATTCCTGGCGACGGCGTACCTGGTCTACGGCGAAAGGCTTCTCGGCTGAGTCTTCGCCGGCAGATGCTGTACATGTGGTGTGTGCCGCCTGTATGATACAGGCGTGATCGAGCACGAAGGAGTGGCCTATGGATCGGGTGCGGCGGTGTCTTATCTGGATTCTGTTCGGCTGTGGAATCGTGGCGGCTTCTCCCGTGCCGGGTGACGTGGGCTATGCCGGCCGGCAGGGTGTGACTCTCTATGTCTCGGAGGTGGGGGACAACTCCGATGGACTGATCTGGGCGCGTGCGTTCCGCACGATCCAGGCGGCGTTGAACGCCGTGCCCGACGACGGCGGGGGCCATCGGGTGATCGTCCGGCCGGACCACTACATGGAGCCCAACCTCGAGACGCCGCACAAGGGCGCGCCGGGCGCCTACAATCTCCTGATTGGCGATGTCGATGGGCGTCTCGGTTCGGGCGCGCAGGGTTGGGTTGTGATCGACGCGGGCCTGTTCTGGGACCTGACGCACGAGAGCGGCGCGGGCTTCACCGTCCTGGTCGAGGACTGCCGGATGATCGTACTGAACTTCTCTCAGCCGATGATCAGTCCTTCGACGGGAATCATCTGCTCCGAGCGGAATCCGCAATTACTGCACGTCGATCTGAAGGACTGCATTCTGGCCGGCTATCAGGTCTTCGGCACCGGCGGCCATGACGAGAAGATTTCCTACAAGACGGAGGGTCGCGTACAGGCCTATTTGCAGTTCGAGCAGACCGCTCCCGCCGGCTTCGAGCGTCTGGGCGCCTGGCCGATAGAGCTGTTCTTCCGCATCGCACCGCCGCAGGTGAGAAACGGTGTTATCGACTGGCCCGCATGGCGTTAGAAGTGTGCACTCGTGAAGTCCGGAGGATTGCAACCGCAAGTATGGATCAGGATATGGCGTGAAAGCGAGGTGTGAGGATGTCAAGCCGTTGCCGTAACAGACAGGCTCGTATTCTGAGTCGATACAGGGCCGTGACGTGCGTGTGCGTCTTTGTGATGAGTGTTGCACCCGTGGCGGTGGTGCGCGCGGCAGACCTGGTGTTCACGCATTTCACGATTGCCGATCCGTTGCCCGGCTCGGCGTGGGGGACGGGCGGCAGCCCGCTGGCCGACTATGACGGCGACGGCGATCTGGACGTGGTCATCTCGCGGCGCGAGCCGAAGACCGCCTACTGGTTCGAGCGGAAGGACGACGCGAACTGGGTCCGCCACGTCATGGGTTCGGCCGAGGGCCTGGCCAATACCCTGGGCGCGGCGGCGCTGGACATCAATGACGACGGTTGGCTCGATGTGGTCCTGACAAACGTATGGTTTGAGAACCCCGGTGGTCTGCTGGAGAACCCTGACACGCCTTGGCCGGCCCACGACTTCGCCGGCGGGGGACACGATATCGTCGCCGCCGACATCAACGGCGACGGCCGGCTCGACATCGTCACGTATCACGGCACGGTCGTCTCGTGGTACGACCCGGCCGACGGCATGAAGCAGACCGACGTAGGACAGGGCGAGGAGAACCACGGTGGTATCGCCCCCAACGGCATCGGCGATCTCGACGGCGACGGCGACCTCGATATCGTCATCCCGGCCTACTGGTTCGAGAATCCCGGCAACACGTCCCGCCCCTGGCGGCGATACGAATGGCCCCATCTGGCGGTGCCCAACGCGTCCTACGGGACCAGCATGCGCTCCTGGATCGTCGATCTCAACGGCGACGGGCGCAACGACATCGTGTACAGCGACTGCGACACCGGCTGGTCGCACGTCTACTGGGTCGAGGACACCGGCAAACGACCCCGCTGGCAACGCCATCTTCTCGATGACCCGCCCACGCAGCCGGGCGATGTGCCGGGGACCGGCTCGTTTCACTCGCTCGGCGTCGCGGACTTCGACGGCGACGGCGATCTCGACGTCTTCGCCGGCGAGCAGGAAGATCCCGACACCTATATGGAATCCAGCGGCAAGCTGGCCATGAAGCCCAAGGGTCTGAAGGAACGCGGCGTGATCTGGCTCAGTTCCGGCGGATGGAGTCCGACGTTTACGCCTGTCGTGCTGCACGTCGACAATCCCGGCTGGCACGACGCCACGCTGGGCGACGTTGACCGCGATGGGGACATCGACATCGTCACGAAGATATGGAACAAGGACGGCGCGACCTATCACGCCGACTACTGGCGCAACGACACGCCGAGATAGACCATCGCCGTCTGTTCGTCACGTGGACGACGTGAGCTTGGGCCTGCGCGCCAGAAGCCACATCTGACGCAGCTTGCTGCGCAGAACACGACACAGGGAGAAACGGATCGGAGCCAGCGTCGGCAGCTCGAAATCCGAGCATGGTTCGCCCGGTGGATCGCCCACCAGTTCGATCCGGTCGAGATCCAGACCGTCAAACTGCATCCGGCTCGCGGCGCGGAGGAGGGGGACCTGCCCGGGATTGATGCCGAGCAGCCGACAGCACACGGTCTCGCACGAGAGCGGATCGGTGCCTCCGATCAGCCAGCCGAGGGGCTTGCTGACGCCCCTCGACGGACCTGTTCGCTCCATCGCGACGATGCCATCGATGAGCGTCAGTGCCGGCCGGAGGAAGTAGCAGATATCGATCAGCAGTCTGCAGAATCTCGCAGAGTCGCCTCCGTATCGGTAATGCCACAGTGCCTTGCGCTTGCCGCTGACGCATCCGAACATGTTCTTGACTGCCAGGGTCACGAGGAGCTGACCGTGGGCCTTGAGCTTCGGCAGGTTGATAATGACATCGGCCTCCAGCGCCACCGCGCTGAGCCCGACTCGCGGACCGCCTTCGCGGACACGCCGCATAGTCGGCCGGTCCAGTTGTCGCAGAGGCACACCCAGTCTCTTCAACGGCTCGACCAACTGCAGCGCCTCGGCGCAACTCTGCACGTCTCCCCATCCGGGTGAATCCCCCACAAAGGGCCTGGCCCCGAAGTCCTTCAGAAACCGTGCGGCAGCCAGAATCACCGCGGGATGGGTCTGTGTCGCGTCTTGTCGATGCGACCGTGGGGCGATGAAGTTCGGCTTGAGTAGAACCCTGTCACCGGGCTTAACGAATCGTTCAATGCCCCCGAGCAGCCGGAAATGACGCTCGATGGCTTCGGCAACCCTTTCGGGTTCATAGTCCCGGCATCGAACCAGCGAAACGACAGTCCTGTCGGCCATGGTCAATCAGTCATTGATGCGCGTACAGACCAGAACGAATACGCGAAAGGCCGGACGGCGTTTCGGTGGCTCTTTCGCCTCCGCGTGGAAGAACAGCACCGGTTCCGGTCGATTGAAGAACCGCCCGCCCAGAGTGAGGGTCTCGCCCGAATAGCTGTCGGGCGCCAGCACGAGCAGGTCGCCCGGTGTCATCTGGGCGGCGAATGCCGCCGAGTCGAAGTAGAACTCCCGTCGGCGATTCTGTTCTTCCAGCTCCGGAATCGCGCTGGTCAAGGCGAGCGTATATACGGGATACGCGATGATTTTCCGCACGCCGCGTGCGCCGGGAATCGCCTGCTCGCGAAGCCGCAGCACCAGCAGACCGGGGCCAGCTTCCACCGTCTGAGCGGACAAATCCGTTCCGACGAAGTGAATCCGGCTGTTCGGGGAAACACCGGCCACGGGAAGGTCGGCGGGTTCGTCGTTGCCGATCACCAGTGAGGTGGTTCCGGCATCCTGGGCCCCGGCTGCCGCCAGCAGATCCCGAACCTGCTCCCACATCGTCGTGCGTCCCATGCGCACACGGAAGGAGTTGCCCGCAAAGGCACTGTAGCTGTTGGTCTGGATCGGCTTGGCCGAGAGTGTCTGCCAGAGATCGTCGAGCTTGCGGATGTTCTCGGCCGGCATGTCCAGGGCATAGATGTCGAGGTTGACCGTCGCCAGGAATTGCGCCCGGCGCGACGGATCGGGCGACTGGGGTGCCAGTTCGCCGATCTTGACCTGCTCCCAGATTGGCACCACCGGCTCGGACGACTCCTTGCAGCCGCCCAGACTCAGCCAGGATAGAATCGCCAGCAGGATGATCCGCAGGGCACGCATGGCGGGTAGCCTACCCGTGCGGCCACCCCTTGTCAACGTCCCTGGATTTCGATTGACCCTCCATGCTGCCGATTGATAGGATACTATGCGAGCACAGGGCAGACGTCACGGCCAGATGTACGCAGCAGATTCCAACGCGCCATGAGGAGGTTCGGTCATGTCCAGACAGACACATCATGTGAACAGCAGCAGTCTTGGTGGCACCTCGCGGTTTGTGGTATGGGTCGGCGCATCGCTTCTGCTCCTGCCGCTCGCGGCGGTCCGGGCGCAAGACCCGACCCGCTTCGAAGCCGACATCCAGGCGTTCGAGCGGATGGACGCGACCACGCCTCCTCCGAAGAAGCCGGTGCTGTTCGTCGGTTCCTCGAGCATTCGGATGTGGACCACGCTGACGGCGGACTTCCCCGACTACCCGGTGATGAATCGCGGCTTCGGCGGTTCGTACATGAGCGATCTATTGTACTATTTCGACCGCGTCGTCGCTGTCTACGACCCGGCTCTGATCCTGGTCTATGAGGGCGACAATGACCTGTCCGGCGGAAAGTCCGTGGACCAGGTCTACGGTGAGTATCTGCAGTTTGTCGCGCGGGTCGAGGCGCAGTTGCCGCAGGCGGATGTCGCCTTCATCGCCACCAAGCCGAGCCCGAGCCGGGCCCAGTATGTGGAGGTCACGCGGCAGTTGAACGAGCGTCTGGAGGCTCTGGCCGCGACCGATGCGCGCCTGTGGTTCATCGATGTGTTCACCCCGATGCTCAACGAAAAGGGCCAGCCTCGTCCGGAACTGTTCGGCAGCGACATGCTCCACATGAACGCCGCCGGCTACGAGCTGTGGCGGTCGATCATAGAGCCGGTGCTGGCGGCGTGGGCCATGCCCAAGGTACAGGTCCTGCTCATCGATTTCGGTGCGTCGGGCACGCCCACACAGAACGGTCCGTCGCCGGACGATCCGCTGAGTTTCTGGAACAATGTGACCGAAGCCGTCGGCGGTGTGGCGGGTGGGCATCTTTCCGGCCTGGTCAATACCCTGAACATGCCGACGTCGATCGGTCTGGAGATTCTCAGTCCGTTCAACGGCAGCGGCCCGAACACCAACGGGACCCTCGAATCGACCGTCTTCCCGGCGAACGCCACATGCGATTCGCTCTATGGCAACACCGAGACCTGGGGCGGGCTGGCCAACGTGACGCCCCGCTTCAAGTTGACGGGCCTCAATCCCGAACGGGTGTACAACTTCACCTTCTACGGGTCGCGTCTGGGTGTCACCGACGTCCGTGAGACGAGCTATACGGTCGCAGGCGAAGGAACCACGTTCGTGACGCTCGATCCCGCCAACAACGTCGACAAGGTCGCGACGGCGCTGGGCATTGTGCCGGACGCGATGCATGAGATCACCATCCATCTGGCCCCGACGGCGAACAACAATAACGGATATCACTTTGTCTATCTCGGCGTAATGAAGGTCGAGGAAATCCCCGAGCAGCAGCCGATCGTTTTCATCCGGCAGCCTGCCAGCCAGACGGTGGTGGCCTACCAGTCCGCCACGTTCCAGGTGGAAGTCCAGAGCACGCCGCCCTATGTCGTCCAGTGGTACAAGAACGGCGGCGCGATCGCCGACGCCAACGAGTTCACGTACACGATCGACATTGTGACGCCGGACATGGACGGCGCCGTGTTCACGGTGGGCGTCAGCAACATGGTCTACAGCGCCCTGAGCGAAGGCGCGGTTCTTCGCGTGATCCCCGACGTCAACGCACCGGTTCTGCTGTCGGCCCAGAGCACCAACGGCTACACGATTACACTGTCCTTCGACGAACGGATTGACCCGGAAACGGCCGCCGTGGCGCAGAACTACAGCGTCAACGAGGGGGCCGTTGCGGTCCTTGCCGCCGAACAGGCTGCCGATGGCCGCACCGTCATCCTGACGCTGGAGCAGCGCGTTCTGGGCCGCTTCACGGTGAGTGTCGGCGGCTTGCGGGATCTGGCGGGCAATGAGATCGCCGGCGGGGCCACGGTGGCAGGGCAGGTGCGTCCGGAGGTTCTTCTGGTCGATTTCGGCGCCTCGGATACTCCCACGAACGACGATCCGACCAACGCGTGGAACAACGTGACGCAGAGCGTCGGGTGCGTGGACGGCGGTCGCCTGGCCGCTCTGGTGACTGTCGAGCACATTCCGACAAAGGTCGATCTGGTCATCATCCGGCGGTTCAACGGGGCCAACACCAACGGGACGCTCGCCTCAGCGGTCTTTCCCGCGAACGCGACGCGCGATTCATTGTTCGGCAACACCGAGACGTTCAGCGGCCTGGCCGATGTGTTCCCGAGCTTCAAACTGACGGGACTCGACCGGTTGCTGACGTATGATTTCACGTTCTATGCCTCACGCATGGGCGTTCGGGACAACCGCGAAACCGGCTACACGGTCGCCGGCGCCAACGCGGGCTTTGTCGCCCTGGACCCGTCGGGCAACGAGAATGCGTTCGTGATGGTGACCGGGATCGCTCCGGATGACGCCGGCGAAATTCGAATCGATCTGGCCCCGACGGCCAACAACGTCAACTCCAACCACTTTACCTACCTCGGCGTCATGAAGGTCGAGCCGACGCCGGCCAAGTAACGGCAGAATCCCGTGGCCCCTCTCGACCCCAGCCGGGAGGGGCCGTTCCTTCCATCGGACCGGCAGGGCGGGTTCGCAACCTGCGCGTCCTTTTTTCGCCTCCTTACGCCAACCGTATTGGCTCTGCGGCAGCCAATCACCGGGTCGGGAATTCGCTTGACTCAGGGATGGTTTTGGGTCTAATGAGCCGCCGATTATTCAGAATGAAACTCCATCAGAAAGGGTGCTTTGACGATGAAGATCAGCCAGAGAGCCAGGAGCGTTCCCCCTTCGGCGACGATCGCCGTGACGGCCCGGGCCAAGGAACTGAAGGCCCAGGGGGTCGATGTGGTCGGTTTTGGGGCGGGCGAGCCGGATTTCGATACGCCGGAGTATATCAAAGAAGCCGCGATCAAGGCCCTGAAAGAAGGCAAGACCAAGTACACGCCCGCCGCGGGCATCATTGAGCTGCGGACTACGATCGCCAAGAAGCTCGAACGGGAAAACGGGCTCAAGTACACTCCCGAGCAGATCGTGGTCAACATCGGCGGCAAGCACTCGGTCTACGAGGCGATGCAGGCGGTGCTCGATCCGGGCGACGAGGTGCTGCTGCCCCGGCCCTACTGGGTGACGTATCCGGAGGCGATCAAGCTGGCCGGCGCGGTGACGAAGATCATCGAGACGGACAAAGCCAACGGCTACAAAATCACGCCGCAGCAACTCCGGAAGGCCATCACGCCCAAGACCGCGATGCTGATCCTCAACTCGCCCAGCAACCCCGGCGGGTTCATGTACACGCCCGATGAGCTGCGGGCGTTGGCCAAGGTGCTCGAAGGCACCAACATCTGCGTGATGTCCGACGAAATCTACGAGAAGCTCGTCTACGGCGACTCGAAGTTCGTCAGTTTCGCGGCCCTGAGCGACGACGCGTTCCAAAGGACGCTGACCCTCAACGGCCTGAGCAAGGCGTTCTCCATGACCGGCTGGCGTCTGGGCTACACCGCCGGACCGCTGGACGTCATCAAGGCGATGTCCCGCCTCCAGGACCACATGACCTCGAACCCGGTGACGTTCGCCCAGTATGCGGCCATTGCTGCCTTCGGGCCGCAGGCGGAGGAAACGATCGAGAAGATGCGGGTCGAGTTCGCCAAACGCGGCAAGTACATGGCCGAGCGACTCAATGCCATTAAGGGCGTCCGATGTGCCGAGCCGGCGGGCGCGTTCTACTGCTTCCCGGACGTTTCCGCGCACTTCGGCCGGACCATCGGCGGCGTCAAGATCGGCGACAGCATGCAATTCGCCTCGGCCCTCCTCGAGCAGGCCAACGTGGCCTTGGTTCCGGGCCTGCCGTTCGGCTGCGGCGACAATGTGCGTCTGAGCTTCGCCTGTTCGATGGAGCACATCAAGAAGGGCCTCGACCGCCTGGAAAAGTGGCTGAGCCAGTAACACAGGCAGTCGGCACAGCGTCAGGCAGTACGAGGCCGACCGGCGCAGCGGCCGGCTGGGCGGCACGGCATGCGCGGGCGCGCACGTGAATCTTGTTCGCATACAGTCTTCGGCAAACCGCAACAGGACAGCGGGGGTTCTTGACGATATACGGAAGAAGCAGTATTCTTCTACGATACTATCAGCCGAAACCTGTTGGAAAGTGCGCGAATGGCGGCAAATGAGACCGGCGAGGGGGACATACTGTTGACGGCCGAAGGACGCTCGGCATGGTCCGTGTGCGTGGCGGTCGCCGGCTGGCTGGCGATGCTGGTCTTCGCCTTTCACGCCTGTACGCACATGGTGGCCGCCGGCGACACCTGGGTGGCGATGGCGTGCGGACGGCACTTTGTTAATCACGGCGTCGATACCGTCGAGCCTTTCAGCGCCAACAGCCACCGCGCCGGCCCGACCGAGGCCGAGGTCGCGACTTGGCCGGGCTGGGCCCGCTGGATCACCGAGAAGGTGGGCCTCGAAACGGTTCGCAAGTGGCATCCGACCGGCTGGATCAACCAGAACTGGCTGACGCACGTCATCTTTTATCGCCTGACCACCCTGTTCGGTTCGGAGCAGGAGCCGTACTTCGACGCGCTGGTGTTCTGGAAGTTCGCTGTGTATTTCCTGGCGGTTGCCGCAATCTACGTCACCGCCCGGCTGCTGGGCGTAGACCCTGCCCTGGCCGCTGCCGCCTCCGGTTTCGCGCTGTTCGTCGGACGGTCCTTCTTCGACATCCGCCCGGCCGGCTTCTCGAACCTGCTGGTGGCGGTCTTCATCCTGATTCTGGCACTGACCAGTTACAGGAACGCGCTCTACATCTGGCTGATCGTGCCGGTGGTGGTCTTCTGGTCCAACGTGCACGGCGGCTATATCTACGCCTTCATCGTACTCGTCCCGTTCATGGGCTGGCACATAATCCTGCACCTTCCGAAGCGCTGGCTGGTGGCGGTCTACAGCATTCTCACCTGGCTGGTTCTCTATGGCCTGACCCATCAGTTTCTCGGTCGTCGGGCTGAACTGGTGGCCGAGTATTTCTCACAGAGCAACGCGGGCGCTGTCGGTATCGGCGACTGGATGATTGTCCTCCTGGTGCTGGCCATCGGTGGCAGCATTGCGGCGGTTTCGCATCGGCAGATCGGCGACCGCGCGTTGACGGCTTTGCACGGCGTAGCGACGTGTGTGGTGTTCCTTCTGGTGTTGGTGCGGTACTTCCCGGCGCCGCCCAACACAATGAACGAACGTATTCTGAAGATCTTTGCGGATCACGCGGCCGGGGGACGCTGGACGTGCGTCGGTATGTTCGTTCTGTCCATGGCGTTCGGTGCGGCGGTGCTGGCGGTAAGAGAGAAGGGCATTCGCGTGTTGGATCGCCGGACCCTTCTGCACACGCTCGGCGCCGGAGCGGTCGCGTTCGTCGCGATGGTCGTGTTCAATCCGTTCCACCTGACGAACCTGACGCACACCTTTGTGATCTCGGTCAGCAAGCACGCGGAACGTTGGCGCGACGTGCACGAGTGGCATCGGGCTCTGGACTGGACGAACCCGGTTGGTACCGCCATTCCGTTTCTGACAATGTACATTTTCGCCTGGCTCGCTCTGCTGGTCTGGGCCGTCCTGTCGGTGCGGATGGCGCTGGCCGAACAATACCCGAAGAAGCGCGGCGGGAAGGCCGAGGCGCCCGCCGAAGCCTCGATCGACGTCGTTTTCATTATTGTGGCTGCGCTGACCGTCTATATGGCGCTGCGGTCCCGGCGATTCATCCCCATTGCCGCTTTTGCTGCCTGTCCAGTGATCGCGTTGCTGGTGCAGCGGATCGTGGCCGCCATCCTGACCCTGGCGGACCTGCGTGGTGCCGCTCGGCTGCCCGATCCGGCTCGGGATGAGCTCGTCGAACGCCTGCTTCTGCTCGGGCTGGCGGGGGCGCTGGCCGTCCTGGGGTTGTGGCGTCTGCTCTTCTGGCGCTGGCTGTTCTTCCCGGTGCCGGGTGCGCCCACGCAGATTCAGCCGCGTTTCTGGCTGCTGGCGTTCGGAACGCTCTTGGCCTTCTCGTCATTTCCGCTGGTTACCGTGTTCTGCGGAACTGACAAATCCGCGGGAGGTACCAGACAGGCGGGCGCCTTGGCGTTCCTCAAGCGGGCCTGGCAGGTTGCCGCCCTGATGGTCTTGGCGTCTGTCATGGGTTTTGGCCTGTGGGTAGGGCTGAGGTTCAAGCTGATCTACCTGGATTACTGGCCGGCGGACCCGAAGCTGACGTCGGTCTTCATGCGGATGACCGCCTCCGATGCCAAGCCGTTCTATGCCTGTCAATTCATCCGCGAGAACAAGCTCTCGGGCAACATGTTCAACTACTGGACCGAAGGCGGGTTCATCGCCTGGGGTCAGGACCCCGATCCCAACACAGGACGGACGCCCCTGCAACTCTTCATGGATGGCCGGGCCCAGGCCGCCTACGACACCCGGACGTTCGACCTCTGGACGGAGATCCTGGCGGGCGGGCCGGCCGCCAGAAGGGCCGCGTACGAGGGACGGGACCCGACCGCCGCCGAGCTGAGAGAGATCGGGCAGTGGGTGACCGAGCAACTCAACAAGTTTGACGTCTGGGTGGTCCTGATGCCGGCCAACCAGTTCGACAAGGATTTCGTCCGCGCCCTCGAATACGATCCCAACTGGCGTCTGGTCTTCCTCAACAACAAGCAGAAACTGTTTGTCAACGTGACGACCGAGCGGGGCAAGGAGTTGTTCGGAGGCATGTTTACCGGCCGGACCACGTATCCGGACGAGTTCACCGCCAACTTCTCCGTCGGGCACAACCTTCTATTGTCTGCCGAGGCCAGCCAGAGACAGCAGGGTCTGGACATGGTCATCAAGGCGTTCCATCTCGATCCATCGCCGGGCCCCATGCTGGACCTGCTGGTGATTGCCGCGCGCTATCCCGAACTCCAGCAGCGGGTCAACGAGATCTGCGTCGAGTACACCACGCAATTCGAGAAGAACAAGTCCAGCTACGCCAATCACGATGGCTACAATCTCCGGCTGGAAGCGGCGCGCCTGGCGATGGTGCGGCTCAAGCAGGTCGCCGAGGCCCAAGGCAACCGCCAAGTCGCCCAGACCTGCGAGAACCAGATGAAACGCTATCTGATCGAAAGAGACCTCATTTCCGACAGGAAGAGGTGGTAAGCGATGGCCCAGGCGGACAGGCGGACGTCGTCGGGTGAGCAGGCGCAGTCGGCCGTGTCGATCTCGGTCTTTTTTCCCTGCTACAACGAGCAGGCCAACGTGGCGCGGGTGGCCGAGCAGGCGGTTCGTGTGCTCGAAGGGCTGGGCGCCGACTACGAGATCATCATCGTGGACGACGGCAGCGTCGACGAGACCGGACGCATTGCCGACGAGATGGCCGCCGGCAACGATCGGATTCGTGTCATCCACCATCCGCGTAACCTCGGCTACGGCGCCGCCCTTCAGTCGGGGTTCCGCGCCGCGCGCAAGAAGCTGGTCTTCTACACGGACGGCGACGGCCAGTTCGACATCGGCGAGATGCCGGCGCTGCTGCCGCTGATGAACGAGTACGATATCGTCAGTTGCTACCGCATGAACCGTCAGGATAACATCGTCCGCAGAATCAACGGGTGGCTCTGGACAAAGGTCACCGGTCTGTTATTCTCGCTGAAGGTTCGCGATGTGGATTGCGCCTTTAAGCTGTATCGGCGTTCCCTCTTCGACCGGATCAAGATGGAAAGCACCGGGGCGCTGATCGACACAGAGATTCTGGCACGGGCCGCCCGGAAAGGGTATACGATTACGCAGAGAGGAGTACATCACTATCCGCGGACGGCCGGTCGGCAGACCGGAGCCAGCCTCCGTGTGGTTCTCAGAGCCTTCAAGGAACTCTGGCAACTGCGTCGGCGCATCGTACAGGAACCATGAGGGGATGACGCGGCTCTCCGGCGCAGGCCAGGCAGTCTATGCACAGACGAAAAGCCAACCTCTTTATCTACGGATCGCTTCGAGACAGTCGCATCTTCAAGTCGGTCAGCGGTTTTGCCTTCACGCGCAAGCCCTCGAAGATCGACGTCAAAACGCTGTTTGCCGAGCCGGCTTTTCTCCCGGGTCATCGACGGGTCAGCCCGGATAACGTGTATTTCTACGCCGTCAAGGCTCCCGACGCGAGAATCGAAGGGTTTGTGATCCATGATGTGCCTCTCTCGGCATTGGCCGAAATCGACCGGTACGAGGGCAAACGCTACCAGAGGGAGACGGTCCACGTCTATACCGCACACGGCAAGGTTGAAGCCCAGGCCTATCTCGTGACCGCCGAATCGATGCGGAAACGCTTCGGCGACCGGTTTCACGTCAATCTCATCCACGAGTTGTGGCTCCGCAAGCGGATCAACCGGTTTCTCCAGAAGCACACGCGTCCCGGCGAGCGGACCGTCGATGCCGAACTGGAACGTCAGGCCGAACGCGAGTTGCTGGCCACGACCGAGCGTGACCTGGTCATGAGCCACTACCATACCGATGCCATCAGCGACTACTGGCTGGAACGGGAGCTGGACCGGCCCCGCCCGAGCATCCGCCATCTGTTCAACGATCCGGAGGTGCAGCCCTACCTGCGCAATTACCTGTCGCTGGTTCTGCGGCAGGTGCTTCTCAACGAGTTCGACGAGCAAATCCAGAACCGGTACCGTTTCGACCTGGAGCACATGCGGACCAGCGAGCGGTACTTCGCCCGGTCGGTCAGTCTGCTGGCGGCTCTGCGGATGATCAACGCCAGCCGCAGCGTGGTGGACCTGATCATCGAGCGGGGCCTCAACATGATGCCGTCGGAGAAACTGGACCTGATCGATTATGTCAAGTACGCCGTACGCGCTTCACGGAGCATCTTCGATTCTCGCGTGGCGGAGGCCCACCTGCATCGGATTCGCTCCAATCTCCAGCCGGGGCTGATCCCACTCGGCTTTGAGTTGGAGCTGAGCAATCTGGGACCGGACGCGATCGAATCCAGACGCAGCATCTGCAAAGCGGTCGATCCGGCCTACGACGGCTTCCGGTACTTCTACGACTTCTACCTCGACGTGCTCTGCTGGAAGCTGGGAGGCTACATCGACGACCACACCGGTTCCGGCCAGCGAAGGCGGACCTCCGGATTTCTCGAACTGGCGCCGGGAAGGCTCAGCATTGCCGGCGATCTGTCGCGACCCGCCAGCCCCGATCCCTGGCTGCTGAACCAGTTGATCCATGAGCTGGTCAGCTTTTTCCAGGTCGAGCCACACAGTCTTCACCTGTCATTTCAACTGCTCAAGAGCCGGGTCAGGGAGCAGACCATCCTGCCCCTGGGGTTTGTCAAATGCCTGCTGGCCTTGGGCGGGGGGCCCGAACGAAGACCCGGAGGCCTGTGGGTTTCGCGCATGGGCCATGACGAGATCACCCAGCACAAACTCGGTGAAGAACTGGTGTTCGCCCGACGCAGCCGGCGCAACTGGTATCTGGGGGGCGACGAGATCGGCGACAAGGCGCCGGCCCAGGCGACCACCTATATCCAGCAGTACAAGTTCATTCGGTTGGAGAAGAGGGCCAACTACGAGCCGCTGATTCTGTGTCTCAAGGGTCTGCAACTGGCCTTGAACCCCGGCGACTACCTCACGGCCGAGCAGCTTCGGTCCGACCGGGCGTTGCAGCGGCAATACGAGCAACTGAAAAGATGGGCGGCCAAGCCCACGCAGATCAGCTCGCGGGTGATCGCCCAGTTTGTGAACGCCGCCCAGCAGGGACTGATGATCGAGCGCCATCGTAAGCCGGCACACCGCCTGCATTACATCGAGTGGGCTCTCGGCGCGATCACCGTTCAGTTGCGGATGTTCAACCAACAGGTCCGGGAAGCCGTTTCCGGATCGAACGAGTAACCGAACCCTCTCTGCTGGCTGGCGTATTGTTCGTCAATGGGTCTCCGGGTCCTGACACATCTCGTAAAGTCCGCCGCCCGCATGGCGGAGCCTGCCCATTTCGACGAGCTTGTCCCAGACTTGACGCGGATACTGATTCGGGGGCTGGATGGCCACGATACCGGAACTGCGGCCTCCGCTGAAAGGTCCTCCGCCTAATGTGGACTCTGCATCGAGACGCGTCAGCTTCAGACGCTTTTTGAACGCTTTCATCGCCTGCTTGAGGTAAGCCGGGGGCATGAAGTCTTCGGATGTGCCTTCGCTCATGGTGATGCTCCTGCCATGGACCGTTGGGATGGCCTGCGTTACATGAGGGCCATGGTAGAGTCGACATCGCAACGTGTCAATCTGCAAGCCTCGCCGGCGACGCAAACAGCCGGGCAGGGGTCCGCGACGACGTCCGCGGCGCGGTGGCCACAGGGGCGTACGGCCTGGCGGGCTCCCGATGCACCGTGGCTGGCCCGCTCTTGAGTTCCAGGCAATCCAACACGCGGCGGACCCTCCGAAACCGGGGACGCAGCGCCCGGAACAGAAGCGAGGATTGATACTTGTCGCTGTGCAAAACCAGCAGATGTGTCAGGCTGTCGCTGGCGGCCAGGAGTCTGCGATACACGATAAGCGTGTACGGCAGGGCGACCAGCCGCAACGGCAGGGGGGTCGAGTGCCATCCCACGAGCAGAAGACCCTTCCATCCGATTCGACGGAGCAGGTTCTCCGGGGGACAGGCGGCACGCCCGCTGTCTCCCGGCCTGCCACGCTTCTTCTCTCGCCGCATTTCGTCACCTTCTCCTTCTTGTGTACGCAACGACCTTGCTCGCGACGGTCTCGCCAACAGGGAGTCGCAAAAACCGGCGGGCAGAGCATCGCCGGCAGACAGAAATGCCGGGATTGCCCAGGATGGTTGGGGTGCCGCGCCCTCGTCTGCACAGGTCTCCAGGCTCCGACCGGCATCGTCTTCCTTCAACGCGGCGCCCCGGCACTTCAAGCATATCGTGTATCTTATAGCAGGTGACGCGGGCACGTGCAATTGTGGTGACTACGTATAACGTGTCGTTATTTCCGATGGTTCGGGTCGGTCTTCAGTGGAAACCATCAAGAGCATGGTGACACGGTTTGGCCGAGCACGTGATCATGCTACGACGCGTTGCGCTTTATCACGCGCTGGCGATAAGCCTTTGTTCGTTTGAGCCGGCTGATGGCCACGCGGGCAACGCGATCGTGGTCGAAGGCGAGGTTCTCCGGCAAACGGTCGATGGGAAACCACTTGGCCTCGGCGGCGTCGTCGCCTCCATGCACGCCCGTTTGCCGTTTGCCGGCGATACCCGTGAAGACCACAGTGATCTGCCGGCCGCGAGGGTCGCGACCGACCGTGCCGAAGGTCCGCAACTGCTCCAGGCGTATGCCCGTCAGTCCGGTCTCTTCCTTCAACTCCCGAGCGACGGCGTCCTCCAGTTCCTCGTCCATCTCGATGAAGCCGCCCGGGATCGCCCACCGGCCTTTGTATGGTTCCTTCTTGCGTTTAACCAGCAGTAGCCACGCCTTGCCCCGCGAGAAACAAAACACTGCCGCATCGACCGTTACCATCGGCCGGGGCCACTGGTACACATACCTGCCCTTTTTCGCCATGCGTCAAATCCTCTACAGTCCGCGTGCATACTCATGTCGAACGCGTCGCAGGACGTCATTCTATCGGCCTGCGTGGACATTTCAACGGCCGATCGCGGATCGCCCGTTGCTTGCAGACCGGCGCTGACATACAATCCACAACTTATGTCCAGTGCATGGAAGAACATTCTCCTGATCAAGCCCAGTTCGCTGGGGGACATCGTGATGGCGTTGCCGGCGTTGTCGGCGCTGCGTCGCAGCTTTCCGCAGGCGCGGATCACCTGGCTTATCCGTCCGGCGTTCGCCCCGCTGATCGAGGGCCATCCGCACCTGGACGAGATCATCCACTTCGACCGCAAGACGCTGGGCAAGGCGTGGTACTGCCCGTTCGCGATGAAAGCCCTCGGGTCTCTGATCGCGGACCTGCGTCGGCATCGCTTCGACGCGGTGCTGGACCTCCAGGGACTGCTGCGGTCGGCGTCGCTGGCTTGGGCTTCCGGTTGCAAGCATCGCTTCGGTCCGGACTGGGGCCGGGAGTTTGCGCACTGGTTCTACACGACCACCGTGCCGCGGCACGCCGACTGGGTCCATGTGATCGACTACTACATGAAGATCATCGAGGCGATGGGGGGCTCTGACCTTGGCGTCGAGTTCGTCCTGCCCGAGAAGCCGGCGGCTGCGGAAGCTGTTGGCACGCTGCTATCGCAGCATGATCTGGCTCGCGAACGGTACGCGGTGCTGATCCCCGGTTCCGCCCAGACCAGCAAATGCTGGCCCGCCGAGCGGTTTGGCGTGCTGGCCGACCGGCTGGCCTGCGAGCACGGGCTGGCCATCGTCGCCACCGGAAGCAGTACTGAGAGCGCGATGGTCGAGCGGATTCAGAGTCACGCGAAGCGCCCGATCGTGAATCTCGCCGGCCGCACCTCGCTGCCCGAGCTGGTCGAGGTGCTGCGCTCCGCCCGGATCGTCATCAGCAACGACACGGGGCCGGGCCACATCGCCGCCGCCCTGGGCAAGCCGCTGGTGATGATGTTCAGTTGGTCCAACCCGCTGCGCGTCGGCCCTTACCGCCGGCCCGAGTGCATCGTCGGTCGTGACATCGCCACGCGGGGCCTGGCCATCAAGAGCCGTGATCCCCAGCACGCGATTCAGCACATCACCCTCGACGAAGTCTACACGCGAGCTGCGCAGCAGCTCACAGGCCGTGGGCTGTAGGCCAGAGACTGTAGGCACCGACGATTGACCACGCTCTCAGGGACACTCCGAATCTGATAGAATGGTGTCGACGTGGGGAGGGTAATTTCCATGCTGGACGATAGCCATGTGGGGGCGGAGGGACAGGAAATGCGCGATCACACAGAATTGCGGGCGTTTGAGTTGGCGAATCGGTGGCTCTGTGTCTCCACAAAATGACGAAGACGTTTCCGACGGAGGAGGTGTTCGGCCTGACGGCGCAGTTGCGCCGCGCGGTCGTCTGCGTTGCTCCGGACATCGTCGAACGCTGCACACGCCATTGGCAATCCGACTATCTTCGTTTCCTGGACATGGCCTGCAGCTCAGCGCGAGAGGTGGAGGATCACTTGTCGCTTGCTTCCTGCCTCGGATATCTCAGCCCACAGGACTACGAGTCGCTCCGTGGTCTGCGCACGGAACTCTCAAGGGTCTTGAGTGCTCCGCTCCTCTCGCTGCGCAAGCAATAACGGCCTCCTCGAACCTATGGCCTCCCGCCTATGCGGAGGCGACGACGGTCGCGCAGCGCTGGCAGAGGTCCGGATAGTCGGCGTTGGCGCCGACGCTGGGCCAGTAGTTCCAGCAGCGCTGGCACTTGGCGTGGGGGCTCCTGGCGGCGACAACGGTCGTCGTTTCGGCGGATCGTTCGAGCCTCACCTCGCTGACGATGCACAGCGCCGCGAACGCGTCGACGCCGAATGCCTCGATCACGCCGGCGTCTTCGTCGGTGCATCGCATGGTCACCGACGCCTCCTGGTTGCTGGCGATGGTCTTGTCCTGCCGGAGTCCTTCGAGAACGCGCAGGACGTTGTCGCGAAGGGCCATGATCTTCTGCCATCGGACCTGCTGGCTGGCGTAGTCGATGCTCGTATCGACCGTCGGCAGGTTCGCCAGATGCACGCTGGTGCAATCCTGAGGCTTGAACGGCATGGCCTCCCACGCCTCCTCGGCGGTGTGGGCCAGGATCGGCGCCAAGAGCCGCACGAGCGCACTGAGGATCTCGTACATCACCGTTTGACCACTGCGTCGTGACAGCCCGTCAGCGGCGTCGCAGTACATCCGGTCCTTGAGGACGTCCATGTAGATGCTGCTCATCTCCACCGTGCAGAAGTTGTACAGCAGCGAGAAGACGCGATGGAACACGAAGTTCTCGTACGCTTCGGTGACGTCGGCGATCAGCTTCTGCAACTGGCACATGGCCCACTTGTCGATCTCGAACATGTGGTCGTAAGGAATCGCGTCGATGGCTGGCTCGAAGCCGTCGAGGTTGCCCAGCAGGTACCGCAGCGTGTTGCGGATCTTGCGGTACGCGTCTTGTGTGCGGCCGATCAGCTCATCGTTGCAGCGCACATCCTCCTGGTAGTTGACACTGGCGACCCACAACCTCAGGATGTCGGCGCCGTACTTGGCGATCTCGTCCTGGGCGTTGACGTAGTTGCCCAGTGATTTGGACTGCTTCATGCCTTTCTCATCGACGGTGAAACCGTGCGTCAGAACGCTCTTAAAGGGAGGTTTGCCCGTGGCGCCCAGCGCCGGCAGCAGGGACAGTTGGAACCAGCCGCGATGCTGATCGGACCCTTCGAGGTACAAGTCCACCGGCACCGGCCAGCCGGCCGCCACCGCGACGCTGTACCAGCTACAGCCCGACTCGAACCACACGTCAAAGATGTTCTCCTCCTTGCGGAGCTGGTCGAGGTCGAACCCTGCGGGCATTGGGAAGTCATCTCCCAGAATCTCGCGGGGTGAGTCGGTGAACCAACTGTTGGAGCCATGCCGGCCAATGTGTCGGGCGACCGCCATCACGGACTCTTTCGTCAGCAGCGTTCGGCCATCGGGCATCGTGAAGACGGGGATGGGCAGGCCCCAGCTTCGCTGGCGGCTGATGCACCAGTCGGGCCGCGATTCGAGCATGCCTGCAATTCGTTTCTGGCCCCACGCGGGAATCCAGCGGACCTTTTCGACCGCGTCCATCGCCATCGCGCGGAGGTTGCGGCCGGTGTCGGGCAGGTCCTTGTCCACGCCCACGAACCACTGCTCCGTCGCGCGGAAGATCACCGGGCCTTTGCTGCGCCAACAGTGGGGGTAGCTGTGGGTGATTTCTCGCTGGGCAAACAGCCGGCCTGTTTGCGCCAAGTGCTCGTTGACCTCCTTGTCCACGGTCAGCACGTTCTTGCCCCGCAGCCAGTCAGGAACCGTCTCGTCGTAGCACCCGTTGTCCTTGACGGGTGAATACACCGCCAAGTTGTACCGTTGGCCCGAGAGATAGTCCTCCTGGCCGTGCCCCGGCGCCGTGTGGACCAGGCCCGTGCCGTCCTCCGTGGTCACGTACTCGGCGAGGATCACCATGTAAGCGTCCTTGTCGGTCGGGTTGTCCTCGATGAAGGGATGGCGGTAGCGAAGCCCTTCGAGTTCACTGCCTCGGACCGTCTTGGGACCGACGGTGTATTGACCTTGCACCAGGCCGCCCGCCACGACGACCGCCTCGATGCGATCGGTGGCCACGAGCGAGGTGTACTTGCGTCCATGCTTCTCGTACGAGATGGCGGCGTATTCGAGATTCGGATGTACGGCGATCGCCAGGTTGGCGGCCAGCGTCCAGGGCGTGGTCGTCCAGATCATCAGGGCGACCTCGGAATCCTTGGCCTGGTCGTTTGTGACGACTCCCAGCTCGATCAGCCGGGCGGTGGTCTCCGGCGTGGCGCTGAAGTTGACGAAGATGCTCGGCGAAGCGATGTCTCTATATTCCAGCTCCGCCTCCGCCAGCGCCGTCTCGCACCCGACGGACCAGTGAATCGGCTTGAGCTGACGATAGACGAGCCCCTTGCCTACCAGCGTTGCAAAGACTTCGAGGATTCCCGCCTCGTACTGGGGCTTGAAGGTCAGGTAGGGGTTCTCGAAGTCGCCGAACACGCCCAGGTCCTGAAACTGCCGGCTCTGGAGCTTGACATACTTGCTGGCGTACTTCATGCACTCGCGGCGGATCTCCGTCTTGCTCATCTGCCGGACCTTCTCGCCCAGGTCGGTCATTACCTTGGCCTCAATGGGCAGACCGTGGCAGTCCCAGCCCGGAACGTACGGCGCGTCAAAGCCCGCCATCGTCTTGTACTTGACGACGAAGTCCTTGAGAACCTTGTTGATGACGTGGCCCATGTGGATGTCGCCGTTGGCGTAAGGTGGGCCGTCGTGCAGGATGTAGAGCGGGGCGCCCAGCCGGGCCTCACGAATCTGCGTGTAGATGTTCTCTTTCGCCCAGCGCTGGCGCATCTGGGGCTCGCGCTGCACGAGGTTGGCTTTCATCGCAAAGCTTGTCTGCGGCAAGTTCAACGTATCGCGGTAGTTCTTCTGGTTCTTGTCTGCCATCGTCAAGGTCCTTGAAATCTCGGAAATCGAATCGCGTATCTTAGGGTTTGCGCCGGCCGCTGTCAACGGAACCCCAAACGCATAGGGCCTGCGTCGCAAGGATGGCGAAGGCCTCCCAACGAAAGAAGCCTTCCGGAGCCGGCTGCTCTGGAAGGCTTCTGTGGTTGCGGGATCGAGGCATTCTCAGGGCAGCTTCCTGTGGTCTCCAATCATAGCGATCGGGCCGGCGCATATCAGTCGCGTTGCCGTCCCAGCCGCTGCTGCCCCGAATTCTCTACCGTTTGCCTTCTGCACAATGCGCTCTATGAGGTTCGATCTTTGCCAGAACTCTCGGCCCACGTCTACCATGACTTCAGTTCTCAGCAGTTGACGCTCCTGCGCCTTGCCATCGCAGGACCGCGAGGACCGGGTTGTGATCGGAGACAACCGGCTCGTCGACAATAGTCACCTGCTCGACACTCCACGAGTCGGCGGAACGGATCAGGATGTAGTCGATCTTCGAGCGGGGAGCGAGGACGTCGGTCCAGCCGGCGTCGAGCAGAACGTTCATTGGGCGACTGCCGGGCCGGGCGTTGAAGTCGCCGGCCAGGATCACGGGCGCGCCATCTTCGGTGCCAAACAACTGGGCCAGCCGCATCGTCTGCTGCGTGCGGATCTCCTCATCCAGATGGCACAAATGCGTTCCGACGAACCGCAGCGGGCCGATGCCCTCCGGCTCGATCCACGCCTCGAGGGCCGCTCGCGGTTCGCGGTCGCCCCAGTAGGGAAGGGGGTGCACAGTCGTCTTGAGGATGGGAAACCGCGACAGAATGGCTTCACCGTAGCGGCCGCCCTGGTGCGGCATCGCTTGGCCGAAGGCGTGGTGCATCCAGCAGAGCTTGCCGAGAAGCGCCGCCTGGTTGACGCCGGAAGCCCGCTCGGTACCGTCGTCGACCTCCTGCAGAGCCACGAGGTCCGGTGACAGATCGTTGATGACCTTCGCCAGACGCTTGTAGTCGAACTGCTCGTCCATCGCCTCGCCGTGATGGATGTTATAAGTCAACACGCGAAGCGTCCGCGGCCTCGGCGCGCGGACCGATCGCGCTTGGCAGCCGCTCAGAGCCGGAAGTGACACAATGGCCAGAACGAATGCAATGACTGCTCTTCTGTTTTGTTTCATATCACCACCTGCGATCGGAGATTCGACATTCCACGGCGACACAACATTCCTTCTCCCGTGACGTTCGTTTGATCTTCCGCAACGGACGGTCTGTTGTCAAACGCGGATCCTCGCAAAGCGGCGTTTGCCGACCTGAATGACCATGCCGTCGGCCGGTGTGGTCGCGGCGTTGGGGTCCGCAACTTTCTGCCCGTCGATGCTGACGCCGCCCTGCATGACCATGCGTTTCGCTTCACCACCGGTCTCGACCAGCTTGCAGGTCGTCAGGAGCTGCTTGATGCTGATCGGCTCAGCCGGCAGCCGGAACTCGGGAATCTCGTCGGGCAACTGCCCCTGCGCGAAGACCTTGTCGAACTCTGCCGCCGCGATCTCCGCCAGCTCGGGACCGTAGAACTGCGAGACGATCGTCTTGCCCAGTGTGACCTTGGCCTCTTTCGGATGGGTCTGGTTCGGATCGAGCAGGGTCGCGATCTGCTCGGCGGGAAGGCTGGTCAGCAGCGTGTAATAGTTGGCCATCATCTCGTCGCTGATGCTCATGATCTTGCCGAACATGTCGTTCGGCGAGTCGGTGACGCCCACGTAGTTGCCTTTGGACTTGCTCATCTTCTCCTTGCCGTCGAGGCCGACGAGGATGGGCATGGTGATGACGATCTGCGGCGGCTGGTTGTTCAGCCGCTGAAGGTCGCGTCCGACGAGGTTGTTGAAGGTCTGGTCGGTGCCGCCCAGTTCGACGTCGCTTCGGACCATGACCGAGTCGTACCCCTGCATGAGCGGATAGAGGAACTCATGAATGCCGATGGGGTCGCCGGCCTTGTAGCGCAGCTCAAACGTGTCGCGTTCGAGCATGCGGGCGACCGTCATGCTGCTGGCCAGCTTGATCAGGTCGGCCAGATTGAGCTTGGCGAGCCACTCGCTGTTGTAGCGGACTTCGAGCTTGTCGGGCGAGGTGTTGAGGATGTGTCCGGCCTGGTTGAAGTAGGTGCGGGCGTTTCGTTCGATCTGCTCCGGCGAGAGCATGGGCCGTGTGGTGTTCTGGCCCGTGGGGTCGCCCACCCGGGCGGTGTAGTCGCCGATAATCAGGACCGCCTTGTGCCCCATGTCCTGGAACTGGCGCATCTTGCGGAGCACGACCGTATGGCCCAGGTGAATGTCCGGGCTGGTCGGGTCCAGTCCCAGTTTGATCCGCATCGGCCGGCCGGCTTGGGCCGCCTCCACCAGTCGCTGGGCCAGGTCCGTCTCGGTGTAGACCTCCACGGTGCCCCGTTTCAACGCCTGTACGGTCTGTACCACGTTGTCCGACATAAACCTGCCTCTCTATCTTCGTTGCCGTTCGAAAGAAGAAGTGGCAATCTTAGTCAGACGGACAGACGAATGCAATCGGGAAATCCACCCCGTCGAGCAGGGGCGGCAACGAATCGCGCGGCTCGCTTGCCGATCCGTCGCGGTCCGGGTATAGTCGCCGCAGCGGCCGGGTATGTTCGGAGGCCGATGGTCGCGAGGATTGGGATGGAAGACTGTGCAGAAATGCCGACGGTGGAGGTTGTCGAGGCCGATTTGGATTGCGTCGCGCACCAGCGGGCGGTGGTCGAACTGATTGATGCGTACGCCGCCGATCCGATGGGCAATGGCCGGCCTCTTGCGCCGCAGGTACGAGACAACCTCATCGACGGTCTGCGCCGGCACCCCACAACGCTGATCTTCCTCGCCTTCCATGACGGTGAGGCGGTTGGGATTGCGGTCTGCTTCCTCGGATTCTCGACCTTCCACGCCAAACCCCTGCTCAACATCCATGACCTGGCGGTGGTGGCGGACTGTCGGGGGCGGGGAATCGGCCGGCAGCTCCTCGACGCGGTCGCCGACAAGGCGCGGCAATTGCGCTGCTGCAAACTCACCCTGGAGGTGCAGGAGAACAACCATCGCGCGCGGCGTCTGTACGAGGCGGCGGGATTCGCCCAGGCGCAATACCATGAAGGCGCCGGCGGCTCGCTGTTCTACACGAAACCTCTCTGACGCCAATGTCGTTGCGTCCTCAATAGGCTTGGCCATCGCCGTACAAGGCATCGATTCCCGCCTCGACGGCGGCCCGTGACTCCGCCTTCATCAGGGTCATCGTCACCTGCTTGCGGCAGGGGTGCAGGCGGGCGTAGCGGACGATGAACTTGCGGAAATAACCGATCGCCCGTTTCTCAGGATAGCCGTTCAGCACACGATGGAAGTGTTCGAGCATGATTGCCCGCTGCTCGGCGAGGTCCGGCGGGGGCGGGACCGGGCGATTCTCCCACACGCAGCGCAGGTCGCGGAAGATCCACGGATTGCCGATTGCGCCTCGGGCGACGACGAACCCATCGAGACCCGTCCGCTTCATCCGTTCGACGGCCGCGCGCGGGTCGAAGACATCGCCGCTGCCGATGACGGTGGCCGACGGGAACCGGGCCTTGACCTGAGCCAGGGTGTCCCAGTCGGCTTTCCCACGGTAGCGTTGTTCGACGGTGCGCCCGTGAATGACCAGCGCATCCACCCCTTCCTCGATGGACCGCGTCACGATCTCCCAGAAGTCGTCCTGCGAGGCGCTGTCGTGATCGATGCCGATGCGAAGCTTGATCAGCAGCGGACAGGCGATGGTCTCGCGGACCGTCTTGACGATGTCGATGACTGTTCTGGGGTGGGCCAGCAGGGCGCCGCCCCGCCCGCGCCGAAGGACCTTGGGCACCGGACAGGCGAAATTCAGATCGATCACGTCGTACCCGACCGCCACCAGGTCGCGGGCGGCCTTGGCCATGATCGCAGGGCTTTCACCCATGATCTGGGCGCCCACCGGATGCTCGTCGATGCCCGGCCGAAAGCAGGCCTTCCGCAGGACGCGCGGCTCGGCCATGCTCTTGGCCAGCATCACATCGGCCAGCGCGAATGGACAGCCGAAACGCCGTGCGAACGAGCGCATGGTGTAGTCGCTGTACCCGCTGAGCGAAGCCTGGAAGAATGGAACGTCCAGCGTCAGGCTGCCAAGTCGTAGGGCGATGGGATTTTGCATACTCTTTCCGGGGCGATTCTCTGTGCGCCCTATGGCCTGTCCATGTGGTCGGCTTTGGGACTGCGTCCGTCCCGACTGTCGATGGACGGCTTGCCGGTGAGAGTCTTGAGGATCTCACTGGTGACCGGCGGGCATCCGGGCACGTACTGCCCGTCCTGCCCGGACCGGGCGGCACAGTTGCCGATACAAAGGGTCCCCTCAGGCAGATTCGCATTCCCCTTGCCGATGGCGATATTCAGATGCCGCCAGGACGGGAAGTAGTCGAACAACTGGTCTCGATAGCCCTTCAGGAACAACAGCACGGTGGACTGACACGCACTGCAGGAGTTCCTGTCGAAGACCGTGACATTGGGAAACTCGATGGTCAGGTTGGCCGGCGGCGTGGCAAACGGTGTAATCCAGTCCTCCCAATGATCGGGCGTCACGGAGATTGCGGCCAGGTCGATGACGCCGTAGCCCCGCGCCGCCCCGATCGCCAGATGGGGAACGGTCTCGGCGGTGGTCCCCATGAGCCGGCACGCCACCGCGTCGGCCGCAAACGCATCGGCGCCGGCGACCACGGCATCCATCGCCTTGGCCTCGCCCGCGCTGGGCCCCAGACCCTCCATGCCCACCGTACCGTCGATGATAGCCAGGTGCGGACGCAGCACCGACGCCATGTCGGCGATCGCGATGTCGATCGGTTTCTCGTCGCTGCCTTCGACGGGCCCCAGCATGTGCAGTTGCACCTTGCTCCGCCGCCAGAGGCAGCCCTTCATGTTCTTGACCGCCAGCGTCACCACCGTGTGCATGTGCATCTTCATCACCGGGATCGAGACGACCAGATCGTAGTCGCACACGTCGGCGCAGAGCTTCAGCTTGTGGAGCGCCACACCCTGCTCAATGGCTACCTCGACGGGCGGGCGACGGTCCATGTCGATCAGGCCGCAGCCGCGTTTTCGGGCGACGTCGGCGATTCCGGATGTGACGAACGCCTCCATGGCGTCGACACCGGTAATCGGGCTTTCGCCGACGGCCACATCCGCACCCGCTTCGACCAGCGCGTCGATCGCGGCCGCGACGACGTCCGGATGCGTCGTGATCCCCTCGCCCGGCGTTGCCACCCGGCCGACGTTGGGTTTGAGCAGCACGCGCTTGCCTCGCGCGGGCGACAGGTCCAGCCCCGCCAGGGCCGAGCGCGTATTGGCGTACGGCCCCTGGCCGTGGGCGACCTGGACCGATGGATGCGCAGTTGACTTCAAGAGCGGATTCTGTGCTAACATAGTCGTTGCGGCAAGGGCACGATACGGGGTTTCCAGTTGTCCCTCAAGTCGTGCCTGGTGATCGTCAACAAGCTGCAAAATATTCATTATATCGGTTTTCTCACTTCGCTGTCAAACGCTGGTTCGCCTTGCATCCATAGCGATCCGGATGGATATCGCGGTCGGATACCTCAGAATGACCGCCGCTTGAGGTTGCTACCGGGGCGGGCGTATGGTAGCTTCAAACGTGTTTCCGGCCGCGAGGTGGCTTATCGAGCCTGAAAAATGGAGAGATTGACCGGCACAAGCCGATGAGACAATCAATGGAAGTCAATCGCATATCCTGCTCGAAGCAGGTGATTCGAGGTGCACGACATTGAGAAGACTGAGCGTATTGTCCGGCGGCGTGGTCCTGGTGGCCCTGGGAGCAGCCGCGTTCTTCGGCCGCGGGTTCTTCCGAGGCGCGATGACGATCCACGATCTGCTCACCGAGAACCAGCAGCTCAAGAGCGCCATCACCAATCTGACTGCCGAGGATCAGATCGGCTATGCCAAGGTGATCTCCCAACGCACCGAGAGTGATGGGCGCCTGCTGACGACCCTGCGATTCGTCGAGACCAGCCGCGAGGACAAGACCCAGACGATCCTTCAGAAGGAGTACACGATCGAGGGGGACGTCATTCATTTCGATGCCCTGATCGTCAAGTTCACGGACCAGATGGTTATGGACGGCAAGGCCCGCGCCCTGTATATCTGGCGCCGTGTCTACGGCGAGAAGATGGCCCCCGAGGAAGGGTTGCCCATCGAGACGATGGGCAGTGAGCCCAAACGCTACGCCGACCTGCTCAAGCTTCTTCCCGCCGACCAGCGCGACCTATTCTGGTCCCACATCTGGGACCTCGCCCACGACCCCGAGGCCCTGTCGCAATACGGCATCAAGGCCATCTACGGCAACGTCATCTATTCCCAGCTCCGCGAGGGCCTGATCTACGTCTTCAAGATTGGTCCCACCGGCCACCTCTACGTCGAAGATGTCCCCGCCATGTAGCACCGGCTCGTCTCCGCTTGCTCGGCTGCACCGCCGTTGCGCGTTGACGGGTGGGGGCGGTCCGGGTATGGTGTGGGCGGCGTTGTGATCGGCAGACCATGAACGGGCGGCTATGCGACCGGAAACGGATTTCGACATTGTCATCATCGGAGGCGGTATTGTAGGATTGGCCTCGGCGTACAAGCTTGTGCAGAGGCATCCGCAGGTCCGTCTGGCGGTGCTGGAGAAGGAGGACCGGCTGGCGACCCACCAGAGCGGCCGCAATTCCGGCGTGATCCATTCGGGCCTCTACTACAAGCCCGGCTCCGCCAAAGCGAAGACCTGCGCCGCCGGACGCAAGGAATTGATCGCCTTCGCCCGGCAATACAAAATTCCGCACGACATCTGCGGCAAGATCATCGTTGCCACCGACCCGCGCGAGCTGCCCGCCATGGAGCGAATCTTCCAGAACGGCCTGGCCAACGGGGTCGAAGGCCTGGAGAAGATCGGGCCCGGGCGAATCAAGCAGATCGAGCCATCCGTCGCCGGCATCGGAGGCCTTCACGTCCCCAGCGCCGGGATCATCGACTTCGTCGCGGTGGCCGAGCAGTTGGCCGAACTGATCTGCGAGCACCGGCCGGAGAACAAGGTCCTCACCGGCTATCGGGTCGAGTCCTTCGACAGGCACGATTTCTACCTGAACATCAGGACCTCTCGCGGGCAGGTCAGCACGCGCTACGTCGTCAACTGCGCCGGTCTCCAATCCGACCGGATCGCCTGGATGGACCGTGTTGATCCCGGCGTCAGGATCGTCCCATTTCGCGGGGACTATTGTGATTTGAGCCCGGAAGCGGCGCAAAAGGTGAGGAATCTGGTCTATCCCGTACCCGATCCGGCCTTCCCGTTCCTGGGCGTGCACTTCACACGCATGCTCTCCGGCGGCGTGGAGTGCGGCCCCAGCGCGGTCTTCTCCTTTAAGAGGGAAGGCTACGGCAAGACGGATTTCAGCCTTCAGGACACATGGGATGCCCTGTCGTACCGGGGCACCTGGCGTCTGTTCCTTCGCCACTGGCGCTACGGGCTGGGCGAGTGTGCCCGCACGTTCTCGAAGAAGCGGCTGGTCGCGCAGCTCCAACGGCTGGTGCCCTCGCTGACCGTCGAAGACCTTCGGCCCGGGAACGCCGGCATCCGCGCGCAGGCCTTAGGCCCCAGAGGCGAGTTGGTGGATGATTTCAAGATCGAAGCGACGCAGAACGCGATTCACGTTCTGAACGCACCGTCGCCGGCGGCAACCGCCTGCCTGGCCATCGGCGATCACATCTGCGGACTCGCGACGGAGCGATTTCAATTGTGAGAAGCTGATATGATCGACCTGGCGGCGAAGCGGTACATCGTTCTGGTGCAATGTCATATCGTCAAGGAACGCTGCCCGGGCTACCTTTGTGAGAAGGCCTTCCACGAGCGGACCGGCGGCTTTGCGCCGTATCCGAAAGACCATGCATACCGGATGCTCTCGATGACCTGCGGCGGCTGCTGTGGACGCGCCCTGCATCGAAAACTCACGCTGCTGCTCCGGACGATCGGCAAGCAGGAAGGAATCACCAGAGAGCAGATCGTGGTGCAACTGTCCTCGTGTATCACGAACGACAACTTCCACGCACCGCCGTGCCCCCACCTGGACTACCTTCGGGCGCTGATCGCGCGAATCCAACTCGACGTGCTCGATGCCAGCGTCATCAGCGCGACCGCCGAGAAGCGAAGACGAGAGGGGCGATATCAGTCCTGAGTCGAACACCATGACAAGGAAGCACGCGACGCCCAGTCTGTTCGCCTCCCAGGAACCGCCCGAGCCGGCGTGCACGCACATTATCCGCGTGGCCCTGGCCTCGGCGGCGGACACGGAATTCGACTACCTCGTGCCCGATGCGCTTTGGCCCATCGAAGTCGGACGTCGTGTCGAGGTGCCGTTCGGCAGGGGCAACAAACCTGAGGTCGGTTTCTGCGTCGAGTCGGACGTTGTGCCCGCGAGGGCTTTCGACAGGGTGGGCCGACAGGTCCGTCTCAAGCGGGTCGCCGGCGTTCTCGACGCCGAGCCGCTGCTTGGCCCCGACCTGATGGAGCTGGCGCGGTGGATCGGCGACTATTACGTCTGTCCGCTCGGCCAGGTGCTGGCGGCGATGGTGCCCGGTGCGGTCAAGCGGGCAGCCGGCGTCAAGAAGCAGCGCTGCGTATATCTTGGCGCACGGGCCGAGGAGATCGCGGCGAATCTCCGCAGCGCCACACAGAAGCGGATCGTCAGTTTCCTGGGCGAGCGCAAGGCGCTGACAGTTGACTCGGCGGTCGAGATGGACGAATTGGTTGCGGCGGTTGATTGCCGCGCGCCTGCGGTCAAGCGACTGGCTGAGAAGGGCATCGTCAAGGTCACGGTGAAGAAGGTCCTGCACGCCTTGCCGGTGGTGCCCGAGGCGATGGCTCTTCCCGAACGTGAGGTCGTGCTGAATGCCGACCAGCAGCGCGGGCTCGAACAGATCGTGCGTCAGATCGAGTCCGGTCGCTTCGGCGTCACCCTCCTGCATGGCGTCACCGACAGCGGCAAGACCGAACTGTACATCCGTGCGATCGAGGCGGTTCTCCGGAAGGGCAAGGCGGCCATCGTGCTGCTGCCGGAGATCGCGCTAACCGCCCAGACGGTGCAGCGATTCAGCGCGCGGTTCGCGCGGATCGCCGTAATGCACTCCGGCCTGACCGCCGGCCAGCGCAACGTCCAATGGCAGAAGATTCGAGACGGCCAGACCGATGTTGTGATCGGTGCCCGCTCGGCGGTCTTTGCGCCACTGCCCAACTTGGGGATTGTGGTTGTCGACGAGGAACACGAGCCGAGCTACAAACAGGATACCGCCCCGCGCTACCACGGCCGGGACGTGGCCATCAAACGGGCCCAACTGGCCGGCGCGCACTGCATCTTGGGTAGCGCCACCCCTTCGCTGGAGAGCCTTCACAACAGTCGCACCAGGTCCAGCTTCACTCTCGTCCGTCTTCCCAGACGCGTGATGGACCTGCCGATGCCCGAGATGAAGCTGGTCGATATGCGGGCGCGCGATGCCGTCGCCGACCGGCGGGACCTGCTCAGCCAGCCTCTGGCTGCGCACCTGGCCGAGACGCTGGCGCGGAAGGAGCAGGCGATCCTCTTGCTGAACCGGCGAGGCTACAGCAACTTCGTCTTCTGCCCTTCCTGCAAATACATGCTGCAATGCCGCAACTGCGACGCAGCGCTGACCTTCCACAAGACATCGCGTTCGACCGCGCCCATGAAAACCGTTACCGGCCGGCATATGGACTTCGGCTATGCGATCTGCCACCATTGTCTGGCCCAGACGCTGGTCCCGCGGGACTGTCCCGTGTGCGGCAAGGCGATGACTATGATCGGCCTGGGTTCGCAGCGGCTCGAAGAGGAGTTGGCGGCGAGATTCCCGCAGGCTCGGGTTCGGCGGGTCGACAGCGATTCCATGGCCAGCCAGGACTACTACCGGCTCCTGAAGGAATTCGGCCAGGGCCGCATCGATATCCTGGCCGGTACCCAGATCCTCGCCAAGGGCCTGCACTTTCCCAACGTCACGTTGGTGGGCGTTGTCAGCGCCGATACGTGCCTGTATTTACCGGACTTTCGGTCCAACGAGCGGACGTTTCAATTGATCTCGCAGGTGGCCGGGCGGGCCGGACGCTCGGAGAAGCATGGCACCGTCTTCGTCCAGACGTATTTTCCCGACCAGCCGACGATCCAGTTCGCCCTCCGGCAGGATTTCGAGGGCTTCGTCCGTGAGGAGATGAAGCACCGCGAGGTCTGCACGCTGCCTCCGCTGTGGCGTTTGGCGACGATTGTGATGCGTGACGAGACGTACGACCGGCTCGAAACCGCCGCCCATAAGATGCGTGTGCGGATCGATGAGATCATCGCCCACCACGGCCTTCAGGCGAAGGTCCGCGGCCCGATGCCCGCGGTCATCAGTCGGATTCAGCGGTTTCATCGCCTGCAGATCGTAATCCAGGCGCCGACCGCCGCGATCATGGGAAAGCTGTTTACCAGCCTGCGGAGCGCCCCACCGATCCGTCCGGCGGTGAAAATTGCTGTTGACATCGACCCGGTCGACTTGTTATAGCTTGCAATCCTTCGCGACGCGTGCTATACTGCATGTTTCGACGACCGGGGAGTAGCTCAGCTTGGCTTAGAGCGCTGCGTTCGGGACGCAGAGGTCGCAGGTTCAAATCCTGTCTCCCCGATTTCCCCTCGTCCCCCGTAAGACCATTTGACAGCAAGGGTTTATGAAGGGCAGGCGTGACATTCGATTGCAGTTGATGCACCATATTCGCACCTAAATTACCCGAAAGCACCGCGTCGGCCACCTTCTCGGTGATGCCCGCGAGGCGATCATTGCGAGCGCGACCATAGATGTTCGCGGTCAGGTGGGGGGTACTGTGGCGGGCCAGTTCTTGGGCCTCCCGGTGCGTGGCTCCTGCCTCGTATGTAAATGTGACGAACGCCGTGCGCAGGGCGTGGAAGGCAATCTTCCCCTCGGCGGTCTTCTTCGGTATTCCCGCCCGAATCAGGTCTTTGTCCAGTTCCCTGGCTGGATGGGAGGGCACATACAGCAGGGCGTCGGGAGGGCACAGGTACTGGCGAAAAAACTGAGCGTAGAGGCTTGGCACGAGGCCGCTTCCCGCGAAGGTTTCGAGCTCTTTCACAAGGCGGTGCGGCAGTGGCTGAAAACCGGCCTTGCGGTTCTTGGTCCAGGCGGGGTCCAGTTTCAGGCCCATGTTGACGGTATCCAGGTGCCGCCGGGTCAGAGATCGGAGTTCCCCGGCGCGAAGCCCGGTCACCATTGCGATGACGTAGAGAATCTTCAGGTGCGGCGCCGCTACCTTCAAGAGGCGTTGTGTCTCGTCCAGGCTCAAAGCGCGATACTGGGATCGTGGTGTCGTGTCGATCTTGCTCAATTTGGCCAGTGGGTTGTCCTGTAAATAGCCGCGAATGACGAGCCAATTGCACAAGCTGCGAAGGGCCTCGACGAGATTGCCAATTGTTTTGCCCGTTTTGCCTCGGGCGGCCAGTTCGCGGATCGTTGCTTCAACACGTGGCAGCAGGCCGTCCAAGTCGCCCAACGTTTTTAGTTCCAATGTCTGGGCCCATGAGGTCAAGTGACGGGACTTGTAGTAGGCGTGTTTCGTTGCCCATGCCCTGCCTTTGTGCCCACCCTGCGCCCGTCCCCAAGCGAGGTATTCGGCCACGGCCTCCATGAACGGGCGACCCCTGTGCTTCAAGTGTGTTTGCGACGGCTCGCGATAGCCGAGCCGGATCTGTCGATGGTCGTCCTCCAGCTTCCTCGCGATGCGGAGGGTTTCGGACCGCTTTGTTGTGCCCGTGAAGTATTTTTTCTTCCCCGTCTGGTCGATGAAAAACCCCTGGTATCGACCGCTTGTGCTTGGCTTGTGCCTCACTCCGGCCATGCTACTGCCTCACTTTTTGCCAACATGCCTGAAGATAAGCCGAGACGGACAAACCGCTCCTGCGCGCGTCCTCCATGAGTGTTTTGTGCTCGGCGCGCGTCATTCGAAGGGTGACGATCTCGGAAAGTCGCTCGCTGGCCTTCTTCGGCGGCCTGCCCATTTTCTTTTTTCTGTTGGCCATGATAGCATTATACTTTACGTAATCGAATTAAGTCAAGCGCTGATTTGAGAGATTCTTCGTTGCAAGTGCTCGGCTTCCTTCCTGGCGGCCTCCAGCCGTCTGCTGATGTGCTCCCGCAAGGCCCGCACAGTCCAAGTCGGTTCACCGAACAGCCGAACGCTCGGGGGTAGCTCGCCCCGCTCGACGGCGCGTTTGATGCTCACGCGATGCCGGCCGAACATTGCGGCCAGCGTTTTTTCGCTGAGTAATGTATCTGGCGACAGGTCGCCAAGATCGCGGATGATTCCTGTTTCGTTGGTCACGACTTGGCTCCTTGTTTTGTCCGGCCGGGTGGCCGCTGTCCTCGCCGTTCGCGCAGACCGGTGATGATGGCGTGTTCAAAGCAACGGAGCACCTCCAGCTCCGTCACGTCGCCGGCCCCGGCCCGGGCGCGCTGGATGGCGTGGAGCGAAGGAAGGCGCGTAGCAATCTGACGGCGCAGAATGTCGATGACATCACCCGCCGCGCGGCTTTGTAGCCACGCCAGACGCAGCTCGAAAAAGGCCCGGTGGAGGATCTCCACTGCCGTCCGGATGTCCGGGACAAAATCGAGCAACTCGGCCGCCGCGCGCATGAGGGCTTCGTCCCGCGCGGCGAACCGTCGTTCGACTTCTGACGCGTCGTATGTTGTGGTCCCGTCGTCGGCCTCGTGGCGCAGGCCCAACTCGTGGAGTAAGAATTCCATCCGGTCGCGGTCGAGTCCGTGCCGGGCCGCCAGTTGGGTCGATGTCAACAATTCTCGCTTGTCCATGTCCATTTCTCCTTTTGTTTAGTGTTCCCAACGTTCTTCGTCGCCGGCGCCGACAAGCGCCGGTTCGTTTTTCTGCTTCTGGGTGTATCGCCAAGCGGCCCTCCGCATCAGGCGGGCCAGTTTTTCTTCGGTTGTGTGTGGCGCCCGTCGCCCGTTCTCCTTTGCAATGCGGCGGATATTTTCAAGCAGGATGTCGCACGCGGTATTGGCGTCTTCCGGGCTCGCGCACAGCGCGAACGGCGCCCACGTCACTGGCCGGCCCTTTGCGGAGAGCCGACATGTCGATTTGAGGGACTCGTCGAGGCTCGCGATGTTGAAGCAAATTTCATTGTTGTAGACGGACACTTCGGCCACCCACAGGCGATGGAGGGCCAGTTCGATCAGTCGTTGGATCTCAGTCATCGCGTTTTTTGCTCCTCAAAATGACCCCCAGTTCGTGGAGCGTCAAAGCGCCAGTGTCTCCTGGCTCTTTTCCATTTTCGAAATGATATGCCAGCCGCATGTTCTCGCCTTCGCTAGACCTCGTTTTCAGGAGGTACATGGTCCGGTTGTGCGTCCGTTCGTCCGTTCCGCACGGCGTCTTGACCCGAGAGACTTTGGCATCGTGGCTTTCGAGCCAGATGACGCTGTCGAGCGACCGTGCCCACGCGGCCCCCCCCGCAACGTTGTCGAGATCGGGCAGGCGACCACCGCCCTTTTTGGGGTGCGTGACAACGATCAACGAAGCGCCCGACATCCTGACCGCTTGCTCCACGCGGGACAGAAACTTCTCGTCCTCGACCCACGGATCGCCCTGGCGCATCAAGGCCGTCGTCGGGTCGATTATGATGATCCGGAACCCCTGGGCCGCTCGTTGCTCGACCCATTCGGCGCCCTGTGAGATGGTGAACTGGTTTGGGACGGTGTAGATCGATTCCCCGATATGATTGAGGAACTCACGATGCTCCGCGAATAGGCGACGAACGGTGTCTGGATGTTCTCGAACCCAGTCGCTCCGCGTCAGATCGGCGATATTTGTACGCTGCGCCAGTATCCGGTTGAGATGGAAGCTCCGGCTGCGCTCAAGCTCCAGGACGGCGACTTTGATCCCCCGTTCGATCCAAACGGCAAGTGACTGGGTAATAGCGAAGCTCTTGGAGGCACCGCCGGCACCGACAAGTCCAAGTCGCGAGCCAGGCGTCAGGCCTTGGACCAGGCCGGTGAGCCAAGGCCACGGCCACGCTATGTTGACAAACCTCCCGGCGATCTGATCCTCGATCTGGGCGCCCAACTCAGATGCCGGGTCCGCCACCGCAACGGGCCGGGCAGGCGATGGCTCACCGCCAACCCAGTATGGTCCCCATATTTCTCGGTTCACTCGCTCCTGCAACTCATGGAGGTCACCACCGGCGCCGCACCGCCGGCACTTAAATCGGACGATGCCATCGCGAGCCGCGTAGACGACGACGCTTCCGGAAATGTCGATGCAGAACGGGCACCAGATCTTTACCTTCCCCCCTTCGCCCTCTACGCTTGCGCCGGCCGCCTTCAGCGCGGTGATCAGCGCGGGCCTGCTCCGACGTTCGGCATCGACTTGCGTCATGATGCGCCCCCTATCGCCTCTACCCCAGCCCTGAAAGCATCGAGCGGAATGTCGTCGGGGTCGGACCATTGCTGCCCTTGAGCCGTACTCTGCCCGGGCACCTCGGCCCGAGCCTGTGCTCGCGCCATCCAACCCCCCAGAAATCGCATCCAATCAATTCGCTTCCTGGCTTTTCGTTCGTTGGTTCGACACCATGCTGCTGCCTTGAGAATCTCGGCCCGAGCGTCGATTAAAGGGTAGGCTTCGGACCACTGGCGGACGAGGTCTTTAGAGATGCCGACGAATGCAAATCCAGCCCAGTCGTATGCTACCTTTTTCCCCTGATTCGCCATGAACGTGTTCTTGTACGTGTTCTTCCTTCTTATACCGACTTTTTTGGTTGGTACGGCCGGTGGGGTTTTCGCGGTACGGCTGGTGGGGTTTTCTGTCGCCAAAACCCCAATCGCCGGTTGGGTTTTCTCATGTATTGAAACCCCAATACTGGTTGGGGTTTTCGGAGGCTGTGTCACGGTGTACTGCTTGCGGTGCTCCTTGCCCCGTCCCGGCCCCTTCGACCACTCAACCAGGAGCCATCCGGTCACGCGAAGCCGCTTCGTGATCCGGCGCACGCTTTCCACCGTCAGCCCCAGATCGGCGGCGATCATCGCTTGTGACGGCCATCCTGAATTGTTCTTGCCCTGGCGCCACCAAAGGTACATCCAAACGCGGAACTCTACGGCCGACATCTCCGTGGCATGCAGGGCGAGCACCCAAAGGGGTGGAGTATTCTTGGCCTTGCTCACGGGCGAGCCTCCTGTTGGCGTGCCGCCAATACGGCGGGCGCCGTCCGATCGCAGCGCAGGGCGTTTTGAGGGCGGGGGGTTGACTCGTCGGGGGGGAAGTGGTAGCCTCGTGGCGTAGTCCTGCTCCTGGCCGGCGCCCCGCAAGCCCGGCCTTTTTTGTGCGCATGGGGGATCATGTCGGCGCGACCTCCTTCCGTTCGGCAGCTCGCTTCACAAGCGCGGCCCGCACGGCGGCGAGACTGAAGAGGCGTCGCCGGCCGACGCGTAGGCACGGCAATGCTCCCCGATCCGCCTCGGCCTGCACCCATGCAACCGGGAGCCGGAACACACGGGCAACGCCATGCACATTCAGTAGTTCATCGTGTTTCGTCATACCACGAGCATAGCAGGAGGGATGTGCGCTACCTGTGCATGTACCTGTGTAAAATTTGAGAAGTGAAGATTTTTTTCGGGGCTCGCGTCTACCTCTTCGCAGGCAACTCCCGTAGACGATGCGTTCCTTTGCCTCTGCCCTTGACAATCATGGCGCCCCAGGCCCGATGGTCCCTGAAAAGATGGTCGAGTCGCTTTGTGTCGCACTCCGCCGCTTCAAGCAGGGTGGCGTCACCGACGTCGGGACACTTCCTCTCCCATGACTCCCACAACACCTTCACGCAAGCAGCCTGACTGGGCGTGAACGTGTAGGTCTGTCCATACCAATATACCGAGCGAAAGTCGGGTGAGTGCGTCGCCGAACAAGTGGTTTTCGGCGCCGCCTCGCCGGCCCGCTCCAGCCATCTCTCCAACTCGGCAAACACACGATCCGTGCTCAGATGGTCCCAAGCCGCTGGACACAGCGTGCGTACCCCGCTCCTGTACTCACCTGCCAGCCAAGTGACTACCTCATCCATCTCCAGGTTGGCCCCCCATTCTTTTCGGCAGCCGTGCAGGAAATGGACCAGCATCCCCGGTGACTTCGCGTGCGTGGCGAGTTTCGCATAAGCTCCCTCGACCGCCGGCCCGTCGTTTCTCGCCCGCGCCGCCCGCAAGTCCTTCAACAGATCCACGAGTCTGCGATGGTAGTCCACGTTACCCCCTCCAGGAAAAAAACGCCCGGGCTGATGTCGCCGATAGTCGCGAGGCCAGCCTTTCGGCCTGGCCGACCCGGGCAGCGATAATTGCGGCAACTGGTGTGACTATCCGTTCCATCGCCGGCCAGTATGGGGTAACACCGGCGGTTCGTCAAGTGGTGTGAGCGGTGTAACCAAGGCAGGAGCCCGCGCGAAACGCTTTAGTAAATTACCCGTCTATGACGGCACTGGGCAGTGCGTTGGCCTGGGCGATCATCTCCAAAAACATGGCCTTCGTCGCCTGCGCCTGAGCGATGGCCTTGTCGCAGGCCTCGATGCTGTCGAGGACGGGCGGGCCGGGGGTGGCGGACACGGCCAGGTCGTTCCTCTCGCAGACCCCATACTTCGCGGAGGCCACGAGCTTGACAATGTGATGTTCCAGTTTTCCTTCGAGTCCGCCGCGCAAAACGCGGACTTCGAGGATGTCGTTCACGCGATCCACGGCCTCGGCGAACACCGGGCTTCTCGCCGACAGTTGCGCAATATACGCGCTGGGGATGTTGTGTTCGCAGCAAAACTCCTTGAGGAAGAGGACGTTGGGGTCCTGGGCCCATTCCAGTAAATCCCGAGCCAGTTGCTCCAGGACTTCGGGCGTCCATTTCCAGGGTCCGAGAGGCGCCATCAGAAGCCCTCCGGCCAGCCGCCCGTCAGGATGCCGTTCGGGTACTTCTTGCGGATCTCGACCCGCCATTCGTTGTAGGCCTCAAGCACCTTCTCCATATCGAGCCCCCGCTTGCGTCCCCACTTGACCAAGGCCTTGTACAACTCCTGGCCGTCGTGCAGTTGGCCCGCCAGTCGCAACTGACACAGAAGAAAAAACTCCTCCATCGGGAGCTTGTTGGCGCCCCACGTTTCCTTGGCCTTGGACGATTTCTTGGCTCCGGACGTTTTTTTGGCCTTGGCCTTGGACGTTTTCTTGGTCATAACCGATCTCCTCCCTCTCAATTCGCGCCTCCATGCAGCAGCGACATCACGTGGTCCACGGGGCGCATGGCGGCGTTCATGTCGGTCGCGTGCGGCCGGACCAGCTCCTCCATCTCCATCCGGTACTTCCATCGTTCGATCAGCGCCTTCACGCGCGCCGCCGGCAGCCGTTCCAACAAACCGTCATGGTCAAACATCATCGCCTAACATCCCTCAGGGCTCGCTGTCGAAAACTCCGGGCCTCCACGTGCCGGCCCGCCGCTTGCGCGCGACGTCCGCGACAACCTGGTCCAGTGTGCCGGACCTGAACTCATCCGAGTCATCGAGATCCGTCACACTCAGTCCGCGTGGGCCGCTGTCGGTGGGGACGGCCTTCTCCTTGGCCCGGTGTCTCGCCGCCACCTCCGCGTAGGCCTTCCGCATCAGCCGAAGACCCTCGACCGGCGTGTGCGGGCTGTCCGTCTCGCAGTTCGCGACCATGTCATCGGCCAAGGCTTCCGCCTCCCGGCGAAACTGGGCCCCGAACTCCTCGTCACAGGCGTCCAAAATCTCGGCCACCACGCCTTCGTTCCTGCGGTTCATGTTGTTCTCCTATTCACGGGCTCTCCCTATTGTACCACCAAACACCACCCTAACAACCCCCACACCTGCACCCTCTCTTCCTCTGCCCCACCCAGGTCCGCCGGGGGTCTTTTTTTTGCCAATTTTCGCGTCCACATCCGCCCCATCATGGGCGAGGGCGCGGCGCTTGTGCACGCAGGCGGGGGGGTCGCGATGGGCGAAGTGTGTCGGAGGGAAAAGTTTTTCGATTTGGGACTTATCGGGGGCCGGATTCGTGACGATAAGGAAGACGGAGGCGGGCTGAGGGAATGTACTTTTGCGGCGTTCAGTGCGAATGGTTTCGGCTTTGGTGCGATATTCCCGGAGCTGAAGACACGTGCGGGCGTTGCCATTTTCACGGCCAGACTCATGGCCGCCGACAGGCCGGAAGACTGGCCGCAGATTGGCAGACACCCCACGGGGACGGAGTGCGGTCGGAGTGCCGATCCCGTGGGGACCATTGAAATGAGGGCGAGATGACAGCGAATTACAATCTGTTGGACGAACACTGGATTCCGGTTCTCTATCGCGATGGGAGGTACGACCGCGTCGGAATTCGTAATGCCCTGGAAGAGGCCGGTCAAATCAGGCAAATCGCGGCCAGCAACCCGATGGACAACGTGGCCCTGCTGCGGTTCCTCCTGGCGGTGCTGATATGGTGCAAAGGCGAACTGACAGAGAATGACCGCACACTGCTCGAAGGTAGAGCGGATGGGATTCCGCCAGAGTGGCTGAACAAACTGGCCGAGCATAAGAAGAAGTTCAATCTACTTGGCGATGGCGAGCGGTTCTATCAGGACAAGACCATTCTCGCCGAGCTATTGAAAGCCAAGCAAAAGGAATGGGACGAACAGAGAAAGAAGGCAGGATCCCAGAAAGCTCCGAAAAAGCCTTATCCGACATCGCTGGACGACAACGATTTTCGTCCCATCGGCGATTTGCTCGTCGAGTTTCCAGGAGCCGATTCAGTAAATCACACACGCCATGTGCTGCACGGTTCCTATGGATTCTGCCCGGCCTGCTGTGCAACGGGTATCCTCCGGTTCTCGGTCTGGGCCTCGGCCAATCGATATTATCCGGCATCCGTGAATCCGGGATCAGCGGTCTATGCAATCGTCGCTGGCGACAATCTGGCGCAGACGCTTGCCGCAAGTCTTCCGGACAACGCACACCAAACGTCGGAACCGCCCTGGTTGTCGGATTCGCCGCCTTCCTTGCCCCTCGAAACGGCGACAGTTCTTGCATGGAGGCCTCGCAGGTTATGGCTTGGTGACGCTGCTGAGAAGGGGGTGTGCGCGAACTGTGGCGATCATCGCGGCCTAATCAAGACGTGACCTGCCCTACGGACGGTGGGCGCGGGAACCGCTAACGGCTAGGCTGCCTCGTCCATAGGGGTCAACGGTCCGGCTTCATACCGACGCTCGTATTCGGCCGGACTGAGATAGCCCAGGGCACTGTGACGTCGGGTCGGATTATAGAACATCTCGATGTATTTGAACACCTCCCTGCGGGCTTGTTCTTCCGTGGCGTAATCGCTGTCGATCCACTCGGTCTTGAGGGACCCGAAGAAGCTCTCCATCATCGCATTGTCCCACGGGTCGCCCTTGCGTGACATGCTCATCGTCAGACCCTCGCGTGTCAACAAATCGCGGAACGCCTGCGAGGCGTACTGAACGCCGCGGTCCGAGTGATGGACCAGGTCGTCTTGCGGACAACGCCGACGCAACGCCATCTCCAACGCCGCACAGACCAGGGACGCATCGATGGTCCGGCTCAGGCTCCAGCCCACGATCCGCCGCGAGAAGCAATCCAGGACCACCGCCAGGTACAGCCAGCCCTCGACCAGACGAATATACGTGATATCCGCCAGCCACTTCTGATTCGGACGCGTGGCGGCGAAGTCGCGTTGCAGCCGATTCGTCGCGATCGGCTCGTCGTGATTCGAGTCGGTCGTCTTGACGAAACGCCGTTTATGCCGGCCACAAAGGCCCAGATCGCCCATCACGTGACGAACGGTCTCCCGGCAGCAGGCGACCTGGTGGTCTTCGATCAGGTCGCGGTGCACCCGCCGGTAACCATAGGTCCCGTGCGAATCGCCGTGCGAGCGTTGGGCCGCCCGGGCAATCTCCTGCCGCCGCTGCGCCCTCGCCGAGGGCGGACGCCGACACCAGGCATAATAGCCGCTCCGCGAGACCTGCAAGACCCGGCACAGGAGGTTCAGCGGATAGCAGTCCCGTTGCGTGTGGATCCAGGCGTACCTCACAGGGACTCCTTGGCGAAGTACGCCGCCGCTTTTTTTAAGATTTCGTTCTCCAGACGCAGTTGGGCCAATTCCCGCCGGGCCGCTTTGAGTTCTTCGGCCAACGGGACCATCTGCCCTTTGGGCGGCAGGTGGCCGTTGGCGCGGAAGGCCTTGACCCAGCACCGCAGGGCCCAGTCGCTGACGCCGAGCTGCTGGGAGGCCTGGTGGTAGGTGGTCCCGCCCTCGACGATGAGCTTGGCGGCCTGGAGCCGGAACTCCTCACTGTAGCGTTTCGGTCGTGTACTCTTGTCTGCCATAGATGGTTCCTTTCGTGTCTATGGCAGCCCAGTCTATCAAGCTCGCCCCGCGCCCACCATCCGTAGGGCAGGTCAACGCTCGCGTTTGCTGCGGGCTGGGCAACACCTCTAACGGAAAGTCAGGCGTTCGCCAAACGCGTGGAGCAACATCTCAAGAACCTGGGGCATAATGCAAAGGATTCCAAGACAAAGAAGGAGGTGAAAGCCGCGTGGATCATCCTCAACTGCAGACTGGCCGAGTTGCAGAAGGCATGCAGTGACAAACTGCGAGGAACACTTGACGCAGGCTTACCAAGAGAACAACTCGCGGAATCGATAGCGAACGCCCTTGATGATGTCTTGAAGACAAACGAGAAGATGTTCCAGGACCTCGTTAAGAAGCCGAACAAAAAGGAAGAAGCGGCAATCGGACAAGAAGACCTCCGGCAGAAGAAGTTCTGGGGATCGGATCCCCAGCTTCTGGTGTCGAAGAATGAGGCGCTTGCGCTTCCCCGCTTGGAAGCCGATGCCGAAGCGCACGCCAGGTTCTGGAGGTCGGCGTTTCGTGCCGCCGCAGGAAAGCAGGGACGCAAGCGCATTGCGATAGGCCCCGTGGTCAACCAGTTTGTGTATCAAGACGCAACGACGCTTTCCATTCCCGATACGTCTGCCGAGTCACAGGTGCGTCTTTCAGGCGATGTTGGCGACGAATTGCTAGACCTGTTGAAGCAGCTCACACCGAATCATAAACGCGAGCATCCTGAAATCCGCGCTGCCTTGGCGTTGCTCGCACCAGAAACAGAAGACCGAATCCGCGCCATCTTGGACAAAAGCAATGTCGCGGGCGATGACAGGGACTTCCTCCGCTCAACGTTCAAGCCGGTCGTACAGAAGATCATTGCGTCCACTGCTCGCGGTTCTTCGTTTCAGCGCCGCGTGGCGATGACCGAGGCGTACGCCGAACTTGAGAAGCTCATCAACAAGAAGACAAGAGCAAGGAAGTCAGGCGCGTGTCGCAAGAAGGGAGCTACGCTATGACCCCGACCATTGAATTCATCAACAGACTGGAGAATCTCAAAGAAGGCGATCGTTCTCGCCTGCGTTGGCTGGCGGGCCAGCCGCTGGACAAGACGCTTTCGGGATTTGATCTGTTCACCGGCCTGTGGTGGCCGCTGCGTGCGACAAATGCGCGAACTCCGCGGCGTGAAATCTCATGGCTCATCGCCAAGCTGTATTGTGCATCCTCGGTTCCGTATGTTCGGCCTGAATCGGATGTTGGGGTATCACTCCCGGCGGTGCTTGGCAGATGCGAACCGTGCGATCCGCCGGATTACCGCGCCCGCAATACCTTTCGCCGGCGATTCGACGCCGTGATTTGCTCAAGCCTTTCTGACATCGAACCACGACTACAGTGGGGCTTGCGCGAGGTTGCCAAGGCAGTTGCGGGTCGTGTGGTCCACGCGGAGACTGTGACCGGCATCGACTGGGCGCTGCTGCTCGACGACCTGTCGCTCTGGGACAGGGAGTTCAACATGGACGACACATGGCAGAAGAGCCGGTTGAATGCTCACCAACGGCTCGCTCGTTGCCGTGAAACTCACCGCACGCCGCAGGACCTGTGGGCGTGCGAGTACCTGAACGCAACTGTTCAACCACAAGGAGGCGACTATGCTGATTGAAATCCACATGATTCAGAACCACAGTCCGTCGAACCTCAACCGGGACGATCTGGGTGCCCCCAAGACGTGCATCTTCGGCGGCGTCACCCGCGCGCGCATTTCCAGCCAATGCCTCAAACGAAGCATCCGACGCAGCCCGGAATTCGCAGCGGCACTGGAGAAAGACGGCGGGGTTCGCACGCGCCGACTGATTGAGGAGATTGCGAAAGCGGCCGGCCGTGATGGCAACGAGCCCAAAGAAGAACACCTCAAAGCCGTCCGGGAAGTCTTCAAAGAGGGCGGTGTCGGCCTGAAGGATGAGAACACTTTTGACATCCTCTTCTTCCTGCCTCGATCAGCCATCAAAGAAATGGGGGTCGCCGTGAGCGCCGGTAACGGTGATTTAGGTAAGAAGTTCGCCGAAGTCATCGGCAAGTTCGTCAAGACGCCGGACATCGCCTTGTGCGGACGCATGACGGAGTTTGATGCGAAGGGCCCGTTCGAAGGTCTGAAGGGCAAATTTACCGTCGAAGCTGCACTGTCCGCAGCACACGCCATCTCCACTCACGCGGTCGTAAACGAGGTGGATTACTTCACGGCAGCAGACGACATTCCCGGCCAGGACGCGGGGGCGGGACACGTCAGCGAGGCGATGTTCAATTCGGCCTGCTTCTACAAGCATTTCTGCATCGACTGGGAGCAGCTGCTCAAGAATCTTGGCGGCGATGTGGAGCTTGCCACGACGACCGTCAGGTGCTTCCTCGAAGGCGCCGCAAAGGCGAACCCCTCTGGAAAGCAACACGCATACGGCGCGTTCAACTACCCTGACGGCATCTTGGTTGAGGTCAAGGCCGAGACCGCCACCCCTGTAAGTTATGCAAATGCCTTTGCCGACCCGGTTCCGGAGAAGTCTGTGCGAGGTCTGATCGGCGAGAGCATCGCGCGCCTTGGCCAGTATGCACATGATCTCATCGACGGCTATGCCCTCTCGGCTGAACGCTTCTGGTTTTCCCCGAGCTCACGCCATCGCCTGACATGGATCGACAAAAGCAAGAGGGAGCCTGAGCAAGAGCAGTCCGTTGTGGACGAGAAGAAGGAATTCGGAAAGTTCCCGGACTTCGTGACCGCTATCATGGAGGAGGTCGGCAAAAGAAGCACGGCGCCGGCGGGAGGGAGACTATGACAGACTCTCGGACGATCTTCCTGCGTTTCGAAGGCCCGCTCCAGGCGTGGGGTGATACATCCAAGTTTGTGATTCGTCGAAGCATGGACTCGCCGACGAAATCGGGTGTGCTGGGGCTGATTTGCTGCGCCATGGGTTTATCGCGACCGGGGGCGCGCGAGAAGCTTCCAGCCTTGAACACGCTTACGATGGGTGTACGGATCGACCGGCCCGGCGCTCGCTGGTGGGACTATCACACCGTTGGGGCGGGTATTGGCTTGACGACAGCGGCAGGTGGGCTCAAGACCGGTGCGCAGGGTACGGTCATCAAACGACTGGAATATCTGGCTGATGCCAGTTTTCTGGTCGCTTTGCAGGGCGATGCGATATTGATCGCCACGGTCGCAGAAGCGTTGCGATCCCCGAAGTGGCCGTTGTACCTCGGTCGCAAGTCGTGTCCACCGTCCATGCCGGTATTCGCCCAGCCGCGCAAGGATGAGACATGGACCAACCCAATGGCGGTCGATGGTGATATCGAGGCTGCGCTCCAGATAATGCCGTGGCATCCGCGATATGCCGACGATGCCCCGCGCGATCAGCATGGGAAACGCTACGAGAACATTGAGTTGCCCTGCCTGATCGAGTGGCGCAGAAGAAATGACAAGGATACAGCTCCGCCTGACGCCGAGGTCTGGTACGACACACCCTTTTCGTTCGACCCGCCGGTGCATCATCCGCGATTGGTAAGACGAGGTCAGGTCACGGTCACGGTCGGCGATGCGCTCCAGCAGCATACGCCGCCACCACCTCGTCCCCGCGCGGACTACAATAACGACCAGTACAAGAAGCATCGTGCTGAGCGTCTACAATCCGATCAGGGCCTCTGCGTCTTCTGCAAGTCGCCGGCCACGACTGTCCAGCACGTGACCTATCGCCGCGCCGGGGGCAATGAGGCACAGGAAGACCTGCGGTCTCTCTGCCGGCTCTGCCACGATGCCGTGACCATGATCGAGTACGGCATGGGCATGGGCCTGGACCGGATTGACCCGTGCGACGTGCGGTGGCGCGATGACATTCTCCGGACCCGCGCCGACATTATCCGTTTCCGCAGCGAGGAAACCCGGCGGCGAGCACTGCGCAGTGCTCCCGAGAAGATTCGCCGCGAGGCTTTGGAAGAAGAGGATATCTGAATCATGTACCACTCCCACCTGCTCATCAATGTTGGTGACAACCCTGACCGCCCGGATTGGAGCATCACCCGGCGCTGGCTGCGAAATCTGTATCGAGTTCACCAGCGCTTGTGTATGGCCTTTCCGTCGAAGGTCCCGGTGTCACATAAGGAACGCCTTGCAGCGTACTGCGCACCCTACAGCGGCACAGGACTGGACCATCTGCGTAACTTGCCCGGGGAGCCGGATACAGCGGACGTGCACCATTCCCGTAGCGATCAGGCCGGATTCCTCTTCCGCATCGATTACCCTGTCGATCACAGCCGGGGCGTCCGACGACCCCTCATCATCGTCCAGTCGGCGGGGAACGAGCCGCCGGATTGGCACTATGCCTTCGGGTTGAATGAAGATGCCGTGGATGATGGCGGACGCCCGATTGGCAATGCCGGATTCTTGTTGGCCGCGCCACCACAGACCAGAAGGATCACCATGAGCCTTGAGAATGACGATGTGTTTGTAATTGGCAGCCCAAAGGAGAATCATCGAATCGCTCCCGGCGATCTGGTGCGTTTCCGCCTGCGCGCCAATCCAACGCGGAAAGTGCAGGACGGATCGCCGAACGGCAGCCGCAAACGCATTTGCCCGACGCTGGTCGATCACGCCGACTGGTTGAAAGGCAAGTTGGGAGATGCGGCGGATTCCCCGGTCTGTTTGGAGAACTTCGTCACCGGTTGGGCTTACGGATGGCGTTCAAAGCACGAACCGCAGCCCAGCCAGCGCATGCAGTGGTGGTCCGTACTGTTTGAGGGGAGCTTCCGGGTAGGTAATCTGAAGGTGCTGAAGCAGTTGCTCGAATGCGGAATCGGTCCAGCCAAGGCGTTCGGTTTCGGGCTCTTGTCCATCGCGCCGGTCAGGTAGAGTTTCCCGGTCGAATAGCCGATGGGTGTAATGCGGATGGCGTATCTGCCCATCGAATCGCGATCTTTGCTGTCCAGTACGAAGGGATTCTGGAAATGACGGATACGCAGAAGTTTTTTCAGACGCTCTGCTCTGGCATTGGCCCGGCCAAGGGACTGGGGATGGGTCTGCTAAGCATTGCCCGCGCTTAGGAGAACCTATGGCTGATCTGCACGAACTGCCGAAGTTCGAGGACCGCTGGACGCACCTCTACCTGGAGCGCGGCGGCCTGGACAAGGACAAAGAAGGCCTGGTCTTTCGTCAGGGCGAAGGACGAACGCTCATTCCGATAGACCAGTTGTCCCTGGTCATGCTGGGGCCGGGCACGTCGATCACCCAGCAAGCAGCCAAGGCGCTGGCGGCCAACAACTGCCTGATGTGCTTCGTCGGTGAGGAGGGCGTCAAGATGTACGCCTTCGGCACGGGAGGAACGCACAGCGCCCACCGACTGCTCCGGCAGGCCGAATTGTATGCCTCTCCGCAGCAGCGGGAACTCGTCGCACGCCGGATGTACCTGAAGCGATTCCCGTCTCCAGTCTCGGCGGATGTGACCATCCAGCAGCTCAGGGGGATGGAAGGGGCGCGGGTCCGCAAGACCTACGAGCAAATGGCGGCAACCTGCGGCGTGAAGTGGGAAGGGCGCGACTACGATCAGAGCAGTTGGTACACCGCCGACCCGCTGAATCGGGCGCTGTCGTCTGCCAATTCTTGCCTCTACAGCTTGTGCCACGCCGCGATTCTGTCCGCCGGTTACAGCCCCGCCATCGGCTTCATCCACACAGGCAAGGTGCTGAGCTTCGTCTACGATGTGGCCGACCTGTACAAGACGGAGATCACGATTCCGCTGGCGTTCCAGACCGTATCCGGCTCCAAGGACGACGTTGAAAGACGAACCCGACTGGCCTGTCGAGACATGTTCAAACAGGCCAAGCTGATACGGCGTATCTTGCCTGATATTGCGGAGGTGCTCGATGCTCGTGATGATGTTGGAGAACGTGCCGATGAGCTTGAGGGGCGAGCTATCTCGCTGGCTGATCGAGCCCAAGGCTGGGGTTTTCCTTGGAAGTCCGACGGCCAGAATACGGGATAAGCTGTGGCAGAACGCCCTGAAGAAGCGCAAGGGCGGCTACGTCCTTCAGATATGGTCTGATTCCAGCCCGCAGGGCTACAGCTTCCGGTCCGAAGGCGAATCGTCTCGCCAACTGCAAGACTTCGAGGGCATTGCCTTGGTGGCTTACAAAGACAAGCGTAGGCCGAGCCAGGTATCAACATCTTGAGGTCTGCCCAGTCCCGGCATACAATGCCGTGGTATTGTCCCCACGCACGTGGGGGTGAACCGATATGGCAATACTTCTTTTAATGCAGACACAGATTGTCCCCACGCACGTGGGGGTGAACCGGCACTGCAAGCGATGTACACACGGCGACTGCTATTGTCCCCACGCACGTGGGGGTGAACCGTCCACGACTGTTATTACCCGCCCGATCCACAGATTGTCCCCACGCACGTGGGGGTGAACCGACGGTTTCTCTGCCTGTGGGTGCTCCGTATCTATTGTCCCCACGCACGTGGGGGTGAACCGCGTGCTGAGTGTGCTGGATGGGAGTTTTCGGTCATTGTCCCCACGCACGTGGGGGTGAACCGGTGTGGGCCGGGCGGCCATAAGGGGAGATTTGATTGTCCCCACGCACGTGGGGGTGAACCGCTCAGCCAGCTTCTCCAAGCAATCACCACAAAATTCTCCCCACGCACGTGGGGGTGAACCGGTGATCCCGGCCGACGAGAACGTCGCACACGGATTGTCCCCACGCACGTGGGGGTGAACCGACCGCCGCCGCCGTGCTCCCGGCGGCGAGACATTGTCCCCACGCACGTGGGGGTGAACCGCCAGATGAACATGGACTGGGAGGGCTCCGCGGATTGTCCCCACGCACGTGGGGGTGAACCGGGGAGTTGTTCGTATCCTCGCACAGCCGCAATTCGACTTCCCACTCGGCCTGCGTAAAGCCCGTCACTCCATTCTGCATGTCCTCGAACGGCACGTCGACACACAGGTTGCCTCTGGATGCTGTGAGGGATGAGGATTCCCTCATCCGGGGCAATTTGGCCATCTGATCTCCGTGGGGCAGCATTTGTCAAGACACCCCGCGTCGTAGGGGACCCGTCCACCATACGCCGCTGGGCGTCAGCCCGCCTCCGGGCCAAACGGACGGAATCACCACAGGTCCCGGACCAAGTATCGGGGCTTCTGCGTCAGCTCGATCTCGGCCGCCACCTTCGCCTTGAAGTGCTCATCGTACTCATCGGTCCGCAGATCGAGCACCCAGGTGCTCACAAACATCACGCTGGCGAGCAGGTCCTGGCAGCCTTGTTCGACTTCGAGTTCCAGGTGGTCGATGTGCTCTCCCTGCGGCGGGGACGCCACCCCTTTCAGCCCGCCCGCCAGCAGGAATAGATCCCGCCCTTCCCCCACGAGCGGCTGGCGGCGCCCTTTGGCCGCCATCAATGCCTCCGCTCTGTCCTTGTCGAAACTGACCTCACGCATGAAGCCACCATCCTTTCGCCGGCGTCCTGGCCCGACCGCCGCCTGTGAATCCTACCTTGCCTTGCCCTTCGCAGAACCAACCCGCCCCGTGCGAAACATACCGTACCGCATGGGACCCGCTCCACAGAGGCCCACAGAGCTCGCCACGGGCCTTCTGGGCGTTCCAATTCACAGAGACGGCCCTTGGGTCGGGTCCGGGCCAGATCGTGGCTAATTCCGTCGCGAATCGCACACGTATTCGAGTTGGGGCGACGCTGTGAGTCGTCTCGACGGCCGTGGGCGTCTTGCGCCCCGTCAGTCTGTAGGCGAACAAGGGGCAGCCCGTGTCGGTGCAGTCCCGAACCGCGTTCGCCACGTAAGCCATGCACTCCAGACACAACGACCGGATGGCAGCACTTTGGCTGCGTCCGGTCATGGCCAGCCGGTAGAGCCTCTGAAAACGTCTTGGCACATCTCTGTCCGTCATGCTGTTGGATCTCCTTCGGCCGTTCCGTCAAAAGGGGCCGATGCCCCATGTCCGTCGTCTTTGCTGATGTCACTGGCTCTCGTCGGCGGCATCGCCGGCCTGATTCCACATCTCGGGCGGCCGGACGTACCACTGGGGGCGTTTCCCTCCCTGGCGCCGGACCCGGCTAATCATGCCTGCTTCGCTCAGCTTTCGAAGATGGCGTTTGATGGCCTTTGTGCGTAGCATCCCTTGCTCCGGTGGTGCGCAGAGCCGAGCCAGCCTCATGATCGGCGCTTCACACGGTTGTCTTCCGCCGTCCGTCCATTCACAGAGCCAGCCAAACACCCGCAGTGCCCCGATTCCGACGCATCGGCTGGCGGCCTCGCGCCACGCCGGCGGAATCAGAAGCTCCGCGCGTGGGAAGGCCCCCGGTCTTTGGTCGGGTTGGCTTCTGCTCGCGGCAGCGTCCTCGTGGGGCTTGGACGGGGGCTCGGGTACAGGCCTGTCCAGCGCAGGGTTTCGCCTGATTCTCGTAGGGAAGCTCAAACGCCAGTCTTGGCCGCTCGGCTTGTACACATCTTCCCGGCGCCCGTAGTAGCCCTTCCGGTAGGTCGTCACACGAGCATCGAACTCCACGCAGTCCCCCTGGTGCAGCACGCCCAGGGCCCGGAACCCCTTCGTCTCCGTGAACCAGAGATGATCGGTCACACGGACGCCCCCATCCACAGGGCACACCTCACGAAACAAAAGCGTCTTGAGGGGCGCTCCTCGATAGGCACTCTTCTGGCCATACCGCTCGAAGATGGCACGGAACCTCATTCGTTGACCGTCCAGATTCTTCCATTCGTCTCTTGGCATGTTGGCTCCTCTCTGAGGCCCGATCTCGGGCCGTTCGTCAACCACAGCGATTCACAAACCGTCCGCGCATTACCAGATCCGCACCGCAAGAGCGAGAGATAGTACTGTGGGGCCGGGGGTGCCGGGGGGGCTCCCCCCGGTGGGGTCCGGGCCGCAATCGTGAAGCCCGTTGCCGGGCCGGGACCGAAACACGACAAAACGTGTTGTCTTTTCCCGTTGCCTCCTCGCGCGCCCGGGCGCGAGACTTCTTGGCTCCGAGAGCCAGGGAACGGCACATCCCCGGGATACCTTCTTACTCGCCCGTCAGTGCCTCCGCCGCCATCCATGCCCCGAGCATCATCCTGCTTTCCTCGTCCAGCTCCGCAGCGCCCTGCTTGGCCGCCTCCATCAGGGCCTCGTGGTACTTGTCGAGCACAGCATTGAGCAAGTCCGGGTCGCCGTGGTCGCCGTCCGACAGGGCCCAGGACAGGCTCACGGCCAGCATCGTCTCCAGCGGCCGCTGCTCCAGCCACGTCGCGATCAGGTCTTTCGGCTGCCTCTGCGGGGTCATCGTGTCTCGTTCACTTTCCATCGCTCAGCCTCCGTCAAAAGGGGTTCCGCGCCGCCGGCTGCTCGCACGAGAGGCCCGGCCGGCACAGGGTTACGTTCTATGCAGGCGCCTCAGGGGTCGGCCTGTGGCTCCTGACCAGGTGCAGGATCTTCCGCTTCACATCCTCCGGCAGGTCCGGCCAGGCCGCCACGATCTGAGCCAAGTCGGGGTCACCCGACGCAATCTCGCGCACCAAATGCGCACCTATTCTGTGTTCGGGAGTATCATTTCGCTGTTCGGGAAGTGCAAGAGTCTGTCCCTCGAAATCCCCTTCAAATGGCTTTCGGTCGCATTCTGTGCAGGAATTGGAGCGGTCCTGTGGTGATTCTGTTACCCCACGAATCGGGTTCAAATCCTGTCTCCCCGATTTCCCCTCTTGTTCTGCCGCTTGCCGCATTCGATCTCGTCGCAGGGGCCAGCGGCAGCTTGCCGATGGGTCCCACGTCCAAGTACTCAGACCAGAGCCGTTTATGGAACTTGCCTCGGCCCTGGGGCGACGGTATAGTTAGAGGTCCTCGCGGCTGCTCCGTGGGAGCTATGTATGTAAGTGGGCTCGCCGCGCGGGCCGTGAGAGTGCGGCGCCGCCTGGGCGCGTTGGAACATGGATGGGAAGAAGGGTTCTGGGCAAGGAAAGCTGTGGTAGATTCGGGTGCGGCAAGTCTGGACTACGAGCAATTTGAAGAACGCGGATTGCGTCTTGTCCTAAAGGGGACGTTGAACGCCGCCGACGCACAGCGGTTCTGGCCCCAGGTTATGCAGAAGGTGGCGCAGTGTGACCCTTCCGCCATCGAAGTCGATGCCGGAGGTGTGGAAAGCTTGGATACGGCGGGCATGGCCCTTCTGCTCGAATTGAAGGCTGGACAGGAGCAGCGGCAGCGAGGTTTTCGGATTCAGGGCCTGCGGGACGATCTGACCGAACTGATGAGGCGGTTCGATCCGGGCCCGCCCGCGCCGCCTAAGCCAGCGCCGCCGTGGCTGGTCCGCGCGATCCATCGTGTCGGTGAGATCTCGCATGGATCCCTTGTGGGCTTTCACACGCAGGTCGCTTTCCTGGGGGAGATTTTCGTCCGCCTGCTGAGTGTTCTGGTTCGCCCGCGTCGTCTGCGCTGGGCCGATACATTCCTGATCGCCGAGAAGGCGGGAGCCAATGCGGTCGGAATCGTCGCATTGATGGGTTTTCTGATCGGGCTGATCCTGGCCTTTCAGTCGGCCATCGGTATGCGCAAGTTCGGCGCCGAGATCTACGTGGCCGACCTCGTTGTGCTGGTGCTGTTTCGCGAGCTGGGACCTTTAATCACTGCGTTCATCCTGACCAGCCGCAGCGGATCAGCCTTTGCGGCCGAATTGGGCACGATGAAGGTCAACGAGGAGGTCGATGCGCTGGTGACGATGGGCGTGGACCCCGTTCAGTTCCTGGCCTTGCCCCGGCTGGTTGCCGCGATCTGCGTGATGCCGCTGCTGACACTGTTCAACGAGCTGTTCGGTCTGATCGGCTGCGGGCTGGTCATGCGATCGTTCGGTTTCCCTGTGGCGGCTTACATCGACCAGATTCAGGAGGCCGCCAGCCTGGGCGACCTGTTCGGCGGGCTGGTCAAGACCTTTGTATTCGGCGCTCTGATCGCCGGCATTGGGTGTCTGCGCGGTTTGCAGACGGGCAACAGCCCCAGCGCCGTCGGCGATTCGGCGACCCGCGCCGTCGTCAGCGGCATCGTCGCCATCGTGGTTGCTGACGGCGTGTTCGCCGTGCTGTACTACTACTTGGGGGTATGACGATGGGGTCCGACGCACCGCCGATCATTCAGGTCAGCGACGTGACCGTGGGCTACGATCATCACATCGTCCTGAAGGACGTGACCTTCGAGGTGGGCGCCGGCGAGGTCTTCTGTATCCTGGGCGGTTCCGGCTGCGGCAAGAGCACGCTGCTCAAGCACATGATCGGACTGCATCGGCCGCTGACGGGGCGCATCCTCATCGACGGGACCGATATCGTCACCGCCGAAGGCGAGGAGCGGCGTGCGCTGCTGGGCCGGATCGGTGTGGCGTACCAGAACGGCGCGCTGTTCGGCTCCATGAGCCTGATCGAGAACATCTGCCTGGTCCTGGAAGAGTTCACGAGCCTGCCGCGACAGGCCATGCAGACGATCGCCCGGATGAAGATGAAGGTGGTCGGGCTTCAGGACGCCGGCGATCGACTGCCCTCCGAACTCAGCGGCGGCATGCGCAAGAGGGCGGCCATTGCGCGGGCGCTGGCCCTGGACCCGAAGATTCTGTTTCTGGACGAACCTTCGGCCGGACTGGACCCGATCACTGCGGCGCAGCTCGACGACCTGATTGTCGAACTGTCGCAGACCCTGAAGATCACGTTCGTTATCGTGACGCATGAGCTGGCGAGCATCTTCGCGGTCGCCGACCATGTAATCATGCTCGACAAGGAACGGCAGACGATCGTTGCCAGGGGCTCGCCCGAAGAGCTTCGTGACCGCAGCGACGATCCGTGGGTGCGGCAGTTCTTCCATCGAGAGTCGTCGGCTGCAGGAATCAGGAGGTAGGCATGTTTGGAACCGGTCAACAGAGAGATTGGGACGGATCGGCCTGATGGGAAGGAAACCAAGCTACTTCAAGATCGGCGTCTTTGTGATTCTCGCAACGGCCTTGCTGCTGACGGCCGTGATCCTGTTCGGTTCCGGCGTGTTTGCGAAGGACAAGCTGAGATTCGAGACCTATTTCGACGAGTCCATCACAGGGCTGACGGTCGGGTCACCGGTAGAGTTTCGTGGTGTGCGCATCGGTCAGGTCGAGACCATCACATTCGCCGGCAGTGTGTATGCGATCCCGCCGGACAGCGGACGATTGTCCGTCTTCCAGCCTATCGTCCGCGTCGTCTACGCGGTGCCGCGAGAGACGATGCCCGAACTCGGCGTCGAAAAGGCCGGTGCCATGCTTCAAAAGATGATTGCTCGCGGCCTGCGCGTTCGCGTCAATTCGAATATCCTGACGGGCCAGGGCTACCTGGAGGCCGACTATCTCGATCCGAATCGCTTCCCGATCCTCGAGGTGCCGTGGACGCCGGTGTACACCTACATGCCGTCGGCGCCCAGTGAGATCACGACGTTGAAAGACTCGCTCGAAAAGATTTTCACCCGGCTGGAGGAGATTGATTTCGAAGGGCTGGTGGATTCTTTCGAGCGGACCCTGGTGGCCGCCGAGAGGGCGGTGGGGGATGCGAATCTGGCCCGGATCAGCGAGGAAGCCACGAGCCTGCTGGCGGAAACACGGGAGAAGGTCCAGGCCCTCGACGTAGCGGGCATCAACGACGCGACGCAGCGTTTGCTGGCCTCGCTGGAGCGGACCGTCGCGGATGCCAACGTGCCGGAACTGAGCGCCGAACTGACGCGGTTTGTTCAGGAAATCCGCATCACGAACGACGGCCTTCGGCGTCTGCTGGCGTCGCCGACGGGGACCGCGGGCGGGTCCAACCTTCCGGAGGTTGTCGCGCGGCTGAACCGGGTGCTGTCGAGCATCGACCGGCTGGTGACGACCGAGAAACCAGAGATTGAAATCATCATCGGCAATTTCCGGGAGATTTCCGACAATCTGCGCGACCTGACCGACAGTCTCAGGGAGCGTCCTTCGGAGCTGATCTTCAGCAAACCCCCACGTGAATCGGAGGCATACAAATGATATGTAAGGGGACCCGGCCGGCCCTGTTTCTGGCCCTGACCATGTTCGCGCTTGTCCTGACGGGTTGCGCGAGGCCGCAGTCGGCCAACAGCCGCTTCTACTTGCTTCAGACGTCTCGCTCGTTGTCCCCGGCCGTTCGCGAAGGCAAGGCTGTTCTGGCGGTTCCACGGTTCACCATCGATGCGGCGTACGCCGGCAGGGGGCTGGTCTACCGGCTCGACGAACATCGATACGAATCCGACGCTTACAACGAGTTTCTTGTTTCACCGACCGTGATGATCACGGAGAGGACACGCGACTGGTTGACCCAGTCGGGTCTGTTCGCGCAGGTTCTCGGCTCGGGCAGCGGCGCCGAGCCCACGCATCGAATCGAAGCCAATATTGCCGCTCTCTACGGTGACTTTCGCGACAGGCGCGCGCCGAAGGCGGTCATGGAGATTCGTTTCTTCCTGCTGCGGACCGAAAGCGGCGTAGACCCGGAGATCATCCTGGCCAAGTCCTACGCCGCGACGGCCGACGTGGCGACCGCCGGGCCGGAAGGGCTGGTCGCCGGTCTCGACCGCTGCCTTCAGACGATCCTGACCCAGTTGGAGAACGATTTGGCCGGTGCCGTCTGACGCTGAACCGTTCGAATCAGAGTCGCACGATCTGACAGGCGATGTCACTTCGCACCACCGGCACGGCGACACTCAATCGGTCCTGGTCGTGTCGAACGCGGTGCGTCTTGATGCAAGTGCCCTGACTTGTATCCCACCACTGAACGGCGTACTCGCCCGGCGAAAAGTCTGGGATTTCGAGGGTCGCACCTTCGATCTCTTGAGGTGTCTGCCCCGCGACGACCTTCCACCACGTGGCGTCCCGGCTGGACAGCCACAGATAGGTGCGATCCGTTCCCTGATAGCCCAGCACGCGTAGACGCGCGTCGGACACAGTTGCGCCTGTCGCTCTCAATCCCTCGAAGGAGATGTCCCGCAGGTATGCCGCCAGCGGCCGATAGTGACGGTAGGCGTCCTGCTGGTCCAATTGCTCCCACCACCAGAACATGGCCGTGCCCGACGGTCCGGCGAAGGTCGACGCCCAGAGAGCATTATGGAAGTGCACGCCATCGGTGTCTTGTCTCATGTGCTCGCTCAGGCCCCACTTGTCGGTGGCCAGGCCGAACTCGCCGATCAGCGCCGGTTTGTTCGGCGCGTGCTCTCGCAGAAAGGCCGCCTTTTCGAGGATGGCCTGGACTTCGTCTTTGAAGTCTGCTTCGCCAGGGCGCAAGTAGTGGTGCAGTTGGGCGACGTCGAGGGCTGCGAGGCCACAGTCGCGCGCCGACGGATGCCATGTGCTGGTGGTCCGCAGGTGGCGGTAGATGTCGATTTCGTCGAGGTAGCCGCCCACCTCCTCATAGAAGTGGTCCGTTGGCTTGCCCGGGTCGATCTCGTTGAAGTACTCCCACGCGCCGACGCTGGTCGAGTAGCCCCACCGGGCGACGGCATAGCGCATGAACTTTCTGGCATCCGCGATGGCTCGGTCGTAAGGCACATTGTTCGGATTGCCAAGCTCATTCATGTAAAGATCCCGCGTCAGCAGGCAAAGCATCAGATAGATGCCGTGTTTCTCGGCGGCCTGGACGATCTGATCGACCATGAAGCAGTCGAGCGGATTGTAGTAACCCCGCACGGGACGATTGACATCCGCTTCCCATAGCAGCTCCGCGCTGTCGTCGCTTTCCTTCAGCGACAGACCGGTCAGCCACGCAGTGCCTTCGCCCGAAAGTGCAACTGTGGTGTGGCCCAGCCAGTACTCATCGGGGCCGGTGGTGAATTCTTCTGCGAAGTCCTGCCAGGTGGCGGTGTGTGCCGGCACCCGCCAATCGTGTCTGCCGACCTGGATTCGCAAACCGTCCGCTCCGTCGGCCTTGAACCTTCCGCGGAGTGTGTACCGCGTGTCCGGCCGCAGCGCCACCCGGTGCGAGGGCGAAACCTCGATCGAAGCGCCGTCCTGGCCCTGCAGTTGTACGCACTTGCCCTCGGCTTCAGGCAGGGGAACCACGGGCGATTGCCGGTTCCATGAACGGGTCCACGCGCTCTTGGGAGCCTCGACGGCGAGGGCCCAGTCATGGCAACACGTCCAAATGCGCGCGAAGTTCGCGCCGTTTCGCGCCATCTCCGCGAAGATCGCCTCGGCCTTCGGGACGTTGACATACTGGCTCTCGCCGATGAAGGCGAGGTTCTGGCCGATGGCGAAGAAGGGCTGGCCTTCGGCGAATTCGAGAAACCTCGGGTCCTCGCGGCCGACGCGCAAAAATCCCTTATTTGTGGAAGGGACGCACTCGATCCGGATGGTCTGCGACAGCGATTGGCCCTCACGGTCGTTCAGGCGAGCCCGGATCGTGTATGTCCCCGTCTCCGTGGGTGCGAACCGTGCTTTCCACGTCCCTTGACCGATCGGGTAGCACCAGGCCACGGTTTTGCCATCGCTGGGGAAATCTCGCCGTTGGTAATCCTGGCCGAAAAAGGCCGGCAGAACGAGCGCCCGCCCGCTCGGGCAATCGATCAGCAGATCGATCGCAACCTCACATGGGTCGAAGGGATTGTCGTACGTCCGCTCCGGCGTCAGTGTCAGTTCGAGCTTGTCATACTTGCCGACATGGGCCGGACAAGGCCCGATGGCGACCAGCCGCGGTGCGGCAAGGAGGCTGCCGGACGCCGCCAGACAGCCTGCGAACACGTGGGTAAAAACCATCCTGCATCGCATGCGATGTTCTCCTTATGACCTGACCATTCACGAGGCACAGCCTACCATGCCGCGTCCGTGCGAGGAAGCGCCCTTGCATTTGCCCGGCGAAGGCCGCATACTCAGCGTGCGGGGTTCGGAGGGGATGGCACGCAGGCGGCAAGCCCCGATTGGGGCGACGGAGGTTTGCACTATGGCAGATCGATTGACAACGCGGCGGACGTTTCTTGCGGATGCGGTTCTGGCGACAGGGGCGATCGCACTTTCGCCGGCTCAAGTTCGTCCGGCGGCGGGCTCCGAGGGTGAGCGGATGCACGTCGCCTGCAACTCGTACTCCTGGACCGTGTTCTATCAGCGTCAAGGGCGCAATTTCGACCAGTCGCTCGATGAAGGTCTGGCCGAGGTGGCTGCCAGCGGTCTTGACGGGTTTGAGCCGTCGTTCGGCGACGTCGCACAGGTCGAGCGTCTGGCGCCTCTGCTGAAGAAGCACCGCCTCGGGATGCGGTCTTTTTACGTCAACAGCCTGCTGCATGAGGCCGGCCGGGCCGATGAGAGCATCCGGCAGATCCTCACGATTGCTCCGAGGGCCCGGGACGCTGGAGCGCGGATCGTCGTGACCAACCCCAATCCGCTCGCCTGGGGCGGCGCGCAGGACAAGAACGACGAACAGCTCAAGGTCCAGGCGGCCGCACTGAACCGGCTCGGGGCCGAACTGCGGAAGCTCGGCCTGACGCTGGCCTACCACAATCACAACATGGAACTGCGGCAGGCCGCACGCGAGTTCCACCACATGATGCTCGGCACCGATCCGGCCGATGTGACACTCTGCCTCGACGCCCACTGGGTCTATCGCGGCGCGGGCAACTCGCAGGTCGCCCTGTTCGACATCGTCAAGCTCTACGGCAAGCGCATCCGCGAGCTGCACCTGCGGCAGTCCCAGGGCGGCGTCTGGACCGAGACATTTGGCGAGGGCGATATCGATTACCGCGCCCTGGCCGATGCCCTGCGCCAGGAGGGCGTTCGCCCGCACATCGTCCTGGAACAGGCGATCGAAAACGGCTCGCCCAACACCATGCCGCCCCTGGAAGCGTTCACCAGAAGCACCGAGTACGTCCGCCGGCTCTTTGCGGGCCTGGGCGAAAAAGCTTGAACCCAGACGCACGTTCCGATAAAATGGCCGCAGTGAATCAAGGTTCGAAGGCCGGCCGGAATTGACCATCATATCCGTGCTTGTCGCTATCATATTATTGTCGCATATCATCGCACCGGCACCTTCGGAGACCTTGCGGAGATAGCTCAGCGTGGCTTGAGGGATTTTCGGGGCACGGGCGGCGGTTCCACAAACTATGGCGGCGAACGATGATTCGCCCGCACTATCAGCCAAAGGTACGCCCCCTGTCTGGTCGAAGAGAAGGCAGGTGCTGGATTTACGGTTATTATCCATTCATTCATCCCAATCTAAGGAGCGGCACAATGGCACGGAGAATCAGGTTTGCAGGGTTTCTGGTCCTGGGGCTGGTGGCGGCAGTCGCCCGGGCGGGGACCGTCGATGTGATGATGGTCGTCCCCAAGACGTTGTACAGTGGCGCCTCGACCTCGGCGACGATCACGGTGGTCAGCGCACGCCAGTCGTCGGCAGGGATCGGCGTGAGTCTGCGCCTCAAGGCCCATGAAGGGAACGTAGACCTCGCCGCCGGGCAGACCGATGAGGCAGGGCGGTTCGTCGCCCGATTCGACACGCCCAACTTGGCGGATGGCTCCTATATCCTGGAGGCACACGTCGATGGCGCCGAGGAGACTCTGACAACTCAGATCATGATCCGGCGGATGCCCGTGGTGTTGATCGAAACGGACAAGCCAATCTACAAGCCGGGCCAGACGATCCAGGGCCGCGTGCTGGTGCTGACGAACGAGCTTCGTCCGAGCGCCTCCGACGTGACCGTGCAGATCACCGACGGCAAGGGCGTCAAAATCTTCCGCAAGGACCTCACGACGAACGCCTTCGGTGTCGCGCCGTTCAACCTCGATCTGGCCAGCGAGCTGAACTACGGCACGTGGAAGATCACCGCCGAATCGGGGGCCGGCCGGGGAACCATCGACCTGCGAGTCGAGGAGTACGTGCTGCCGCGATTCGAGGTCAAGCTCGACACGCCACGGGATTACTTCCGCACCGACGAGAGAATCCCCGGGACCGTCACGGCGACGTATTTCTTCGGCAAGCCCGTCGACGGCGAGGTTCAGATCAGCGCCAGTCGCTACGTCGGTGTCTGGGAGGAATACGCTCGCTACACGGCGCCGCTGACGGAAGGGCGGGCGGAGTTCTCGCTGCCCGAGGTCAAGTACGTCAGCGGGACCACGGGAGCCGGCGGTGCGGGCAGCGTGCAGCTCGACGTGACCGTCACCGACACGTCGGATCACCAGGAGAAGACGACCAAGCTGCTGAAGATCGTCTCGTCGGGAATCGAGCACCGGCTGATCGCCTCGTCTCGGTCGTTCACGCCCGCGCAATCGTATGACGTTTTGGTGGTGGCCGAGACGCCCGACGGTGTGCCCGTCTCCGTGACAGGACAGTTGATCGGCGAGTACTACGCCGAATCGGGTGAGATGATCTCCAAGGAGGCCCATTCGCTGGCGTTCGAAGGCTCGACCTCGATCACCCTGAGGGCGCCGCAGAAGGCTTCCTGGGCCACACTGAAGAGCGAGGTTCGAGGCGATGGCGAAAGCGGGCAGGCGGAGTTGTACGTCTATGCGACATACTCGCCCAGCGACAGCTTCCTTCATCTGAGTCGCGAATCCACCGGCGCCGTCGGCATGGGTGACACAGTCACGATCGATGTGTTTCGCACGCACGATGCAACCATCTACTACGATGTCTTTGCGAACGGCCATACCGTCTGGTCGGACGCGGTGACCGGCTCGGCGATCCGGTTCCAGGCGACGCAGCAGATGGTGCCGGCCGCCCGGGTGGTGGCGTACGTGATCAACCCGAACAACGAGATTTCCGCCGCCACGATCGAGTTCGAGGTGACGATGGACCACGCAGCCAGCCTGGCCCTGGGAGTCAGTGCCGAAGAGGTCGGGCCGGGTGAGCCGGTTCGCGTCTCGGTTCGTTCGGAGGGTCAGTCGATGGTCGGCCTGGCCATCGTCGACGAGTCGGTCTATGCGCTGAACGAAGGCCGGCTCAACATGCAGGAGGTGTTCGGCGAGCTGGAACAGCGGTTCATGGAGCCGCAGGCGGAAACGCACGACCAGCCGTACAGCTATGGCGCCCGCAACATATTTGAGGACGCCGGGCTTGCCGTGGTGACTTCGCGCGGGCTGGATGTTCCCGAGGGCCGGCGAATCAACGGGCTGTGGTGGATTGGTCCGGTCGTCCGAAGGGGTGGCGCCGACGATGTTGCCGAGAACGCCGGCAAAGGAGATGGGTTGGCGGAGGTCGATCGGGTCCGCCAGTTCTTCCCTGAGACGTGGGTGTGGATGCCGGATCTGCTCACCGAGCCCAATGGGACCGCGATGCTGGACCTGACGGCGCCGGACAGCATCACGACGTGGCGGCTTCATGCGGTGTCCACGAGCGACAACGGGCTTGGCGTGACGGAGTCGTCAGTCCGCGTGTTCCAGGAGTTCTTTGGCGAGCCCGATCTGCCGTATGCGGTGACGCGGGGCGAGCAATTCCCGGTCCGGGTCCAGGTGTTCAACTACCTCGACGAACCTCAGGTGGTCTATGTGGAGATGGCGGACGCCGACTGGTTCAACCTGCTCGACATCAGCGAACAGCAGGTGCAGGTAAATGCAAATTCCGTGTCGTCTGTTTCGTTTGTCATTGAGCCGACGAAGCTCGGACATCATCCGCTGGAGGTCCGTCTGCGTTCGGTCCGGCGGGCCGATGCCGTGCGCAAGGAAGTGCTCGTGGAGCCGGAAGGCACCCGGCGTGAGCTGGTCACCAACGGCGCGATCCGAGCGGGCGAGACGGTGGTCCTCGACGCGAATACGCCGGAATTCGCCGTGCCCGATTCGCAGAAGATTCTCCTGAGCATCACGCCCAGCCTGGTTGCCCAGAGCATCAACGGTGTGGATGACCTGCTCGGAATGCCCTACGGCTGCGGCGAGCAGAACATGATCTTCTTCGCCCCGGACGTGGAGATTCTGCGCTATCTCAACGCGACCGGCCAGCTCACGCCCGAGGTGCGGGCCAAGGCCGAGCACTTCATCACGGTGGGCTACCAGCGAGAACTGACATTCCGCCATCAGGACGGTTCGTTCTCCGCCTTCGGCCAGAGCGATGCCGAGGGCAGCCTCTGGCTGACGGCATTCGTGCTCGGCACGTTCAGCGCCGCGCGTGAGGTGACGACGATCGACGAGACGATTCTGGCCGAGGCGGCCGCGTGGATCGCCTCGCACCAGGCATCCGACGGATCGTGGCCGCCGGTGGGGTTCGTATGCCACAGTGAAATGGTCGGCGGGGTGCAGGGGACGTACGCGCTGACCGCGTTCGTGTCGATTGCGATGGCGGATTACGGTATGGCCGATCCGCACGTGCAGGGAGCGGCGACGCAATATCTGCGTGACAACCTCGCGTCGGTCCGGGACGATGCGTATGCCCTAGCAATTGCGGCGCTGGCCTTCGCGCGGGTAGGTGATCCGGCCGCCGACGCGGCGCTCGAACGGCTGCTGGCGATCGCCGTCACCGATGCCGACGGTCTGCACTGGCAACCTCACCCGGTGGAGACAACCGCCTACGCGGCGCTGGCGATGATCGAGAAGGAATGGCCGCAGGCGAACGAAGCGGTCAAGTGGCTTTCGCTCCAGCGTAACAGCCTGGGCGGCTACGGCAGTACGCAGGATACGGTCATGGGGCTGAAGGCCCTGATGATGGCGGCCCGCAGTCAGAGCCGCAACGTGGACCTTACGGTGACCGCCAAGGCGCGGGGCGGGGAAACGCTGGCGCAGTTCACCGTGAACAGCACCAACTTCGACGTCCTTCAGACGGCGGAGCTGCCGCTCGAATCGGCCGTCGAAATCAGCGCTGTCGGCTCGGGGCAGGTGCGATTCCAACTGGTTCGACGGTTCAACGTTCTGCTGCGTGACGATCCGGTCCAGAAGGACATGACCCTGGAGGTGATGTACGACGCCGACCACGTGGAGGTCGATGATATCGTCAACGTCACCGCGACGGTGCGGTACCTCGGGCCAAAGGACTCGACAGGAATGATGATCGTGGATGTCGGTGTGCCTACAGGCTTCGCCGCTGTCGCCGAGTCGCTCGATGCGCTGCTTGCCGACAATCTCGTCACGCGGTACGAGGTGGCCGGACGCAAGGTGATCTTCTATCTCGACGGCCTGGAACGCGGCGAACAACGGACCCTGCACTTCCAAGTCAAGGCCCGCTTCCCGGTGCGCGCGACAATTCCCGACAGCCAGGCATACTCCTACTACGAACCACAGGTGCGTGCCGAGGCTGGCGGCAATGAGATCACCATCGAGCCGGCCCCGCAGCAGTAAGCGAGGACCGTGGCGTCAAGTCCAGGCGTACTGCTGCGGGTTGCTCGCGGCCCTACCCGGCCCGATGCCGGGCGGACAATATCGCATCGCCCCTCATGTGCCGAGCTTTAGAGCGTTCGGCGTCGGCGCAGCCAGCTCACCGCACTGACACCGATGCCGGCCAAGAGCAGGGCTCCCGGCGCCGGAATTGGTGGCGTCGTGCTGCAGATCTTCGCCCAGAGCGGGAGCGGAGGACAGGTGGTACGGCATTCTTCCGTGCTAAGCGACGAGATGATGCTGCTGGGGCAACTGCCGAAACCCAGCACGCACAACTCGTAGTCCGCGCCCCCGACCTCAAACGCGATGGGATCGAACGACGTCGGCAGCGTGATGACATCCGCAGGATGGCCACCCGGGCCGACCGTTTCCGTAACGCCCAGCGTCAGGGACGTGTTGACCGGCGTCCCCTCAAAGTCCATCGCCAGGTCCAGATCGACCGCCGTGATGCCGGTGCCGACGACTATGGGCGTATTGTAATGGCGCAGCGCGCCCACGACAAAGGGCGTATCGAGCACCACGTCGGTGGGCGTCGCGACGGGTGTGAAGCCCAAGCTGCTCTTGAGACCAAACAGATAGGCCGGAGTGCCCCAGGATATGAGCTGTTCGCCCATCAAAGAAGACCAGTAGGCAGGGGCAGGGGCCAAGGACTGAAGTACAGGATCGCTCCAGGTGCCGCTGGCGCTGGAAAGCGTCAGCGCACCACTGGCGGTGCCGACGACGGCGAGCAGCGCCAGCGCCGGCAGTATTGCAGGTAACCGTCTCATCTTGTGTCTCCTTACACTCCGTGTGTGACTCTGTGGAAACCGTCAGCTTACCTTGTATCCGTGGAACCCCCAGGCACCTCCTTTCTCCGGGTTTCTCCCACCCATCCGTACATCTCCCCTTTACTCCGTCCGGACAAACCTCGCCCGCACGGATTTTACTCATCCAGACACTCTCTATGTCCACATAGCGTCTGCGTGTAGCTATTCCGCGTGAGCAGAACCACACGTGTATTCATCACCGCCCCATCCGGGTTAAATATACGCGCAATATGGGACGCCCTGCAAGCAATTCCACGGAGGAAAATGCTTATTTTGATGTGGGAAGATTGGGGGACATGGGAAGACTGTCGGTGACATTGGTTTCTTTTCGAGATTCCGTGTCCCATCGGATGATGAGGCGCCGCACAGGATCGGGTCAGCGTCGGGTGGACCAGCGGGCCGACCGGCTGGCCGATCCGGACTCACAGAGGTTGCCGACCACGGCGCGCACGGTGTTGCGGAGAATTGAGAGAAACCCAGCGACTTACGACTGCATCGACGCGAGCACGTCTTCGAGTGACAATGCGGCGCAGCAGACCGTTGTGTCGGAGGCGCCATAGTAGACCTTCAAAGTCGTCTGTTCGACGAGCAGGCCGCAGGTGAAGACCACGGGGCCGAAGAAGCCGGAGCACTCGTATTCGGTCTGCGGCTCGAGAATCGGCCGCGCTGAGCGGGCCCGCACCATCCAGGGCTGGCGGGCGTCGAGCAGGACGGCGCCGAGGCAGTAACGATGGTTGCGGTCGGCGCCGTGGTAAATCTCCAGCCACCCCTCGTCGAGGCGGACGGGCGGTGCGCCGGCCCCGATGCGGGCCTCGTCCCAGAATCCGTCGCGCAGCCCCATCAAGTGGCGATGGCGGCCCCAGCAGAGCAAATCGGGCGATTCGGCGATCCACATGTTGTTGGTGTGACAAAGCGGCGAGTGCGGCCGATGCAATGCGTAGTATCGTCCGTCGACCGTCTCGGGGAAGAGGACGACGTCCTTGTTTTCCGGGCCGAAGATAACGCCGTGACGTTCGAAGGTCGCGAAATCACACGTCGACGCCAGCGCCGTGGTCACCCCCAGCGGCGAGACCGCGACGTAGCTGATGTAATACGTCTGGCCGATCCGCGTGATGCGCGGGTCCTCGACACCGAAGCTCTCCCAGGGGTCGGCCGGACCAAGGGTGGGATGCTCATCGATGGTGAAGCGGATACCGTCTTTGCTTCTCGCCACGCGCAGATGCGATATTGAGGTCAGGTATGTCCTGCCCCGGCGCACGATCAACCGAGGATCGGAGAAATCGTTGGCCGGGTCGGGTCGAGTGAACGCCTTGGTGACGATCCGGCCGCAGGCCGGGTCGAGAAACGCGGTCTGCACCACCTCCGGGTCAGTCTGGATCGGACGCTCGGCTACGCGCACCAGCAGGACGATTTCCTCGCCAAGGCGGGCCACCGCGGGATTGAAGACGCCGAGGACCTCGAAATCGCCACGCGACGGCGTTACGTCCTGTGGGGTGAGGATCGGATTGGCTGGATCGCGAAATGCTGCCATGGCGACATTCTCCCGAACTCTGTCGGCGGCCTTGGCGTCAAGGCCACGATTGCATAGCGAATCGTAACCGGTCGGATCGTATCCGGCAAGGCGTCGGCTCGATCTCGACGAGGTCGGCGGTGTAGACTTGGCGGCCCGGCGGGGCAAATAACGTTGATTTTCAGGCCGCGAATGGTAGAATACAGTCTGATGCGCATGTGCGAATATGCCTTCACGGCGGGCGGAGTCGCGAGGTCATTGGGGATCGACGACGGTCCCGGATTCTGGAACACCAGCGTACTTGCACGCCTGTCACCGCTTGGATTGTCGGGAGTGAGGAATGAGTGTGACGCGTGAATCCCGTCGGGCCGCTCGTCTTGTGCTGGCTTCGTTTCTTCTGAGTGTCGGTCCTGTCTCGGCGACCCCGGCAGGCCGGGGGGCGGGTCTGCCGCTGGCGATCAATGAGCTGATGGCGGCCAACAGCAGTGTCAAGGCCGACCCCCAAGGCCAGTACGACGACTGGGTCGAGATCCATAATTACAGCGATGCGCCGATCGACCTGGCCCGCATGTACCTGACGGACGATCCGGGCGAACCGACAAAATGGCAGTTCCCAGGCGGTGCCTCGCAGCCGGCCACCGTTCCGGCGGGGGGATATCTCATCGTCTGGCTCGACGGCCCCACAAGCGACAGCGGGCTGCATGCGTCGTTTGCGCTCGATTCCGACGGGGACACCCTGGCACTGTTTGCCCCCGATGGGACCACGCTCATCGACAGCGTTGCATTCGAAGAACAGAGGACCGACATCTCCTATGGCCGCTCGCCCGACGGCACCGGGCCGTACGGCTTCCTGCTGACGCCCACGCCCGGCTCGCGCAACAGCGGCCTGTACGACGGTCTCGTCGCCGATACGAAGTTCAGCCATGACCGCGGTTTCTACGATATGCCGTTTGACGTGACGATCACGTGCGAGACGCCCGGCGCGACCATCTACTACACCCTCGACGGCAGCGCGCCGTATTCGCAGGCTCGGCAGGTTCCTGCCGGCAGTGTCTACAACGGCCCGATCCGGATCACCAGGACCACGTGCCTGCGGGCCCAGGCGGTCAAGCCGCAGTGCGTACCCAGCAACGCGGACACGCACACGTACATCTTCCTGGCCGATGCGGCGAGGCGCTCGCAGTCCGAGGTGCTGGCACGTGGCTATCCGAGCACGTGGTTCGGCTCCTACCCGGCCGACTACGAGATGGACCCCGAGATCTACAACAGCCCCGCATATGCCGACGTCATGGACGATGCGCTGCTGGCGATTCCGACGTTGTCTCTGGTGACCGACAGGGACCATTTGTTCAGCAAGACCAATGATGCGCAGACCGGCGGCATCTACATCTACACCGGGCACAGCAGCACGGGCGGCCAGGATTGGGAACGGCCCGTGTCCGCCGAGCTGTTCAGCATCGACGGCGCCAAGGAATTTCAGATCGACTGCGGCCTGCGCATCCAGGGCGGCGAAAGCCGCAACCCGCCCAAGTGTCCCAAGCACAGTTTCAGCCTCCGCTTTCGCGACGTCTACGGCTCGTCGAAGCTCCGGTTCCCGTTGTTCGACGGCAGCCCCGTGGAAACGTTCGATTCGCTTCAACTGCGCGGCTTCTTTAACAACGCCTGGACGCACTGGGATCCCGGCCAGCGCCAGCGGGCGCAGTACATTCGCGACCAGTGGATGCGCGACTCGTTGCTCGAGATGGGGCAGGCCGACGCCGGACGCGGGTTCTACGTGCACTTGTACCTCAACGGGATTTACTGGGGCCTGTATCTGGTCCAGGAGCGGCCGGTCGCCTCGCACTACGCCGCCTACAACGGAGGCGACCCGGATCGACTCGATTCGATTAACGGAGGACGCGACGCCCACGACGTCACCCCCCAGACCTGGCAACAGGCCAGGAGCATCGCCGCCGGCGGCGATTGGGCCCGGATCTGCCAGGTCATCGACATCGACAACTTCATCGACTTCACGCTCCTGAACCTGTTCGCCGGCAACCAGGATCTCAAGACCGACGGAAACTGGCGCGCCGCCGGAGGCGGCGCCGACAACAAGCCCTGGCGCTTCTATAGCTGGGACGGCGAACGAGTTCTTGAGAAGGCGACCGAGACCGTGATAAGGGATACGTTGGACCCGACCGGCCTGTATCGCCCCCTTTCGCAAATCGAGGAATTCCGCGTTCGCTTCGGTGATCGCGTGCACAAGCATCTGTTCAACGGCGGCGCCCTGACGACCGAGCGCAACATCGCGCGATGGACCCGACGGGCCGACGAGATCGACGCCGCTGTCATCGCCGAGTCGGCCCGCTGGGGCGACTATCGCCGGGATGTGCATTCCTACAGTTCGGGCCCCTATTACCTGTACACCCGCAACGATTTCTGGATCGTGGAACGTCAGAATCTGCTCGACAACTATTTCCCTCGCCGCAACGAGGTGGCACTGTCGCAGTTCAAAGCCCTGGGGCTCTACCCGAGCGTGGAGGCGCCGGTCTTCCATATCGACGGTGTCTATCAGCACGGCGGCCACATCGCCGAGGGCTCACGGCTCACAATGACTTCCAACGCCGCAACGGTCTGGTACACGCTCGACGGCAGCGATCCGCGGCGCCCCGGCGTCAGCGGCAGCACGGGCGCTGAGCTGGTCCTCGTGCCGGAAGCGGCGGCCAAGCGCGCGTTCGTCCCCACCACGGATATCGGCAGCGCCTGGCGCAGCGAGGTGGATTTCGACGATTCCGCCTGGATCGCCGGCTCCGGCGGCGTCGGCTACGAACGCAGCACCGGCTACGAGGCGTTCTTCGACATCGACGTCCAGGCCCAGATGTACAACCGCAACGAGAGCTGCTACATCCGCATTCCGTTCGACGTCACACCCGAGGGGTTGCAATACGCCGGCGGCCTGACGCTCAAGGCGCGGTACGACGACGGTTTCATCGCTTACCTCAACGGCGTCGAAGTCCAGCGCGTCATGTTCGAGGGGACGCCCGCCTGGAACTCCGGCGCCACCGACAACCACTCCGACCTCGACGCGGTCGAGTTCGAGCGGTTCGACCTCTCCGGCCATATCAGCCGGCTTCGCCTGGGACGCAACCTCCTGGCGATCCAGGGGCTCAACGCAGGTGCCAACAGTTCCGACTTCCTGATCTCGGTTGAGCTGGTCGCGTCGCAGGGGGGCGCGGACGTTCCAGCCGGTGTCGCGCCGACGGCGGTCCGCTACGCCGGCCCGATCCGGCTCGATGCCAGCGCGATGGTCCGCGCCCGTGCCCAGAGCGGCAGCACCTGGAGCGCGCTGAACGAGGCGGTCTACGCCGTCGGTCCGGTGGCCGAGAGCCTGCGGATCAGCGAGATCATGTATCATCCTGTCGATCCGAACACCGAATACGTCGAGTTGCTCAACATCGGCTCTCAGCCGGTTAATCTCCATCTGGTGCGCTTCACGAATGGGATCGACTTCACCTTCGGCGACGTCACTCTCGACCCGGGTGCATATGCCCTCGTTGTCAAAGACATCGGGGCGTTCGAGGCGCGGTATGGGGACCAGTCGCCCGTCGTCGGCCAGTACGCCGGCAGCCTGAACAATGCGGGGGAAAGCATCGAGTTGCAGGATGCCGCCGGCCAGATGATCCTCGCCTTCCGGTACAAGGACGGATGGTACGACCTCACCGATGGGGCTGGCTACTCGCTGACGGTGATTGACCCCCTGACCGCCGATTCGGCCACCCTCGACAAGAAGGGCGCCTGGCGTGCCAGCGCCGAGGTCGGCGGCTCGCCCGGCTACAATGACTGAACAGAGACTCGAAACACGAAATCCGAAACAAGCCCGAAATCCGCAAGCTAAAATGAACGAAATGCTGACGCTGTGCCGAACCCCGTTTCGAATTCGCAGTTTGGTGCCTTCGGATCTATTTCGGATTTCGTGTTTCGGATTTCGGATTTAACGCAACGCCGTCACTTCTTCGGATAGGCGTAGTAAAACGTCTCGGCACGGGAGAAGGCCTCGACGTGCCCGTCGAGGAACGCGCAGTTGCCGCGTCCGCCCAGCTTGTCGCCCGAAGGGGCGTGGTGGAAACCCGCGATCACATCCCAGAATTGCCCGACCCCCTCGGGACCCGGGATGATGCGACGCAGGTCGCCTCCGGTCTGGCTGAACCAACTCTTGACCATCGTATCGCTGCCGGGGGCCATGAACGTGTCATTGAGCCCGGACATGTTGTAGGCCGTATCGACGATCGCGCTCTCCTCTGCGAACGAAAACGTCGTCGCAGGATGCTTGACGTCCGTGTCCTTGAGAACGCGGGTCTCCTGAACGTCACTGCGGGCGCTGCCCAGATAGGCGTTCATCGTGTAGTTGTACCAGGGTTCGTAGTTCTTGACGTTCTTGCCATAGGCGAGGAAGAACTGGTCGTCGCTGTGGCGCACTGCGAGGTTCTTGAAGGTTGGGCAGATGAATGCCCTGGCATCGCCGAGGTACCGGGCCATCATCCCTCCGTACTCCGGGTGACTCTTCAACTCGATGTCGCCGTTGCACCAGCGCAGATGCAGGTACTCGGAAATGCCTGCCTCGACGGGGTAGGGTGTTAGTTGGCTGAAGTAGCATCTCTGTGGTTCCGCGAACCTGCGGTCGTTGTCGTCGAGGTACATCGCCATCGCGATGGTATAGTTCTTCAGGTTGCCCTTGCAGGCGGCGCCCTGGGCCAGCTCACGGGCCTTGCCTAGCGCCGGTATCAGGATCCCCATGAGCACGGCGATGACGGCGATGACGACCAGCAGCTCGATCAGTGTGAATGCCTTCGACTTCCGCATGACATGGTCCTCCACGTTCTCGGGAAGCGCTTACCCAGACCTATCGTCTCGGCCCACCCGTCTCCGGGCGCACCCGGCAGGGCATGCCAGTCAGGGTGCCTGATCGCGTTGCATCGCGGCATTTACCATTCTATCGACAGAGGTTGCCGTCTGCAAGAGATATCGGTATCCGCCGGCCGCCCATCATCCGTCTATGGGGCGGGGATCAGGCGGACGAGGGCCACGCCGTGACGCGATACGTTGGCGGCGAAGCGGCTGTCGTACGTGCCCAGGTCCTTCTGCCGCCAAAGGTCCCGCACGAGGCGCTTGCCCGACAGGCCCAGTAGCGGCCAGTCGACCGACATCTCGCGAGGCAATTCGGCCAGGTTGAACAGGCCCACCGCCAGCGAGCCGTCGGCCATCGCCTTGGCCATAATCAGAGTCTCGTCGTCCTGCACCAGCGGCCTGGCCTGGATGCCCAGCGGGTCCTGATCGACGTCGATCACCTCGGCATTGCATAGTACGTTGAGGGTGAATTCGTCGAGATAGCGCATGTCGCCCGAGTAGAACAGCGGGGCGGCCATCAGGCACCACATCGACATGTAGCTGTACTGCTCGCTTGGCGTCAGTGGGGTGGGTTTGGGCGGCTCATCATGCTGATAGGCGTTGCCGATGTGCCCGATCAGGATGTAGTCGGGGTCGTTCCACTGTCCGGGCCGGGCGTACTCAAAGTGCCGGGCGTTGCTCAGGCCGATCCGGTAGAAGCCGGGCAGCAGGCCGCCTTGTTCGAGGCCCAGGTCGCCCGTGGTGCGCCAGCAGTGCCCGCCGACCTCGCCACCCCAGGTCCAGACGTTGCCCATGCCGTACTGGCACAGGTTCAGGATGATGTCCCGGTCGAGACTCTTGAGGATGTCGCCCATCAACTGATATGGGCGCTTCAGGTGCTCCAGGTCTGTGCCGCCGGCGACCTCACTGTACGAGCACCAGTCGTGCTTGAGGAAATCGAAACCCCGCTCGGCGAACTTCTCCGCGTCCACCCGTTCGTGTTCGTAGCTGGCGACGTACCCGGCGCACGTCCAGGGTCCCGGCCCTGTGTAGAGGCCTGCCTTGAGACCTTTGCTGTGGATGTGATCGACCATGCCCTTGATGTCGGGGAACTTGGCGTTGGGCAGGATCGCGCCTTTCGCGTCGCGGTAGGGCTCATCGCCGCGCCTCTTCATCCAGCAGTCGTCGATGTTGACGTAGCTGTACCCGTAGTCGGCCATGCCGGAGCTGATCATGACGTCGGCGGCGTTTCGCATGTGCTCTTCGGTGACGTGATAATAGTGGATGTACCAACTGTTCCAGCCCATCGGCGGCGTCAGCGCGAGCGTGTCGCCGACGATGATCGCGAAGGTGCGGCGGTCGCTGCCGTGGTCGTTTTTCGCTTCGAGTGTCACGACGTACTCGCCTCGCGGCGTGGGCACGGTCCCCGTGATGATTCCCGTGCTCGCGTCGAGCCGCAGCGTCTCGGGCAGCCCGGCGGCGCCAAACGCGATCGGCCGCGTCCCCGTGCAGGGGATGCGGTAGAGGAACGGATGTCCCGGTCGGCAGCCGTAGACCTTCGGCCCATTGATCTGCGGCGCCGGGCCCGGCTTGGGCGTCAGCAGCACCTTCTCCTCGGCAGGGGGCCGTGGTGCGTCGACGGTCGTCGGCTTGTCACCCCCCACGATGAACTCGGCGCCCGCCCAGTTGGCGTGGTCGTAATCGATGCCGTCGCCGCCGGAACTGACCAGCAGGATCATCTGCGTCACGCCAGCCAGCGAGACGTCGACACGCTTGGCTTCGTCGTTGCCGGTCATCAGGCCGCTGTCGAACAGCACCTTGCCGTCGCCATAGACCTTGAACCGGACCGAGCCGCGAGGCCCGGTGGCGTCGTCGACGCCCACCCAGGCGCTGAACCGCTCGGTTTTGCCGTCCAGGGCGATGTAGCAGATCGATTCGGCGTGTGTCGCCACGCCCGTTTCGAACGAGCGCCCGCCGATCGACAGCGTTCGGGCGGTGATGCTCTTGTTGACCTGGGGCTTGCCCCACCCGGTGGACATCTTCGTCAGGTCCAGCTCGCCCAGCGGCACCGTTGCGCCCGAGGCGACTACCGCGCCGAGACAGATCAGAGAACACACCGGAATCCATCGCTGCCTTACGCTCGAACGCATGTTCACCTCCCGTTGCCTGAGCCCCGTGTTTGCCGCAGCCACGATCGGGCCGCCCCCGAATCCTACCACGATCCTGTCGCGGCATCAATGGCGGGGCGAGCGGTTCGCTCACGTTTTCGCCGGCGTCTTTGTGCTTCTGTGCGTTGCCATGTGAGCGCACAACAAAGGGGCCGGCGTCACTGGGACGCAGGCCCCTGATCATGGACATTCGACTGTGGCGAACCTTGGCAAGGGTTCACTACGGCGCGACGGTGCCGAGGAACTCCACTTCCGCGATCTGCATGTTGCCATCGCTGTTGG